>Ga0208789_1000010_pt1 | contig 569584 bp, 465 predicted proteins | sample Methanotroph_Enr_FD_187368 | JGI IMG/M metagenome (GOLD analysis project Ga0208789, IMG submission 187368) | Enriched soil microbial communities from Old Woman Creek wetland in Ohio, USA - Methanotroph_Enrichment_5 (SPAdes) (version 2) | ecosystem: Environmental > Terrestrial > Soil > Wetlands...
GCTTTGGCCTGGAAGAGCAGGTTATAAAACTTCTTACTCCGCTTAAATATGCACCGGGAATTCAAAACGGTGAAAAGATGAAAATGAATGTTATTCTTTCTGTGCCCGTAAGAGCCTACTAGAAAAAGTTATTTCATTCAATTATATATCTGCAGAAATGCATAGTATTTAAAACAATGAAATCATTTAAAAATAATACAGGAGCAGAGGCACTATTCTTTACAATCATTATGATGTTATTATTATTTCCATTGAGTTTTTTAAGAGGTCAGACTGTAGTTAATAACGGAAATAGTATAGTTATTGGTTCCGGTATTTATATGATAATTGATGGGGACTATATTAACCTTTCTTCAGGAAGTGATGGAAGAGTTGATATTGACGGAACAATGCTCATTAAAGGTGATTGGATTAATAATGCACTCACTCCTGTTTTTACAAATATTGAATCTTCTCCAAACGGAATGGTTGTTCTGGATGGGTCGAATCCGCAAATTATTGGTGGAACTTATCCCACATATTTTGAAAATCTTTCATTAGTACGTTCAAAAAAAACAATCCAGATAACAAATTGTATTGTCAATGGAATCCTTTCAATCAACGCAATTCTTGACCTTAATAAAAACAAATTAATTTTAAACAACAATTCTCCTTCGTCAATAAATTATATCAGCAAATATATTTTAAGTGAATCATCGCCATCACAAGGTTATGGCGAAATTCAATGGAATATTGGTAATTCTTTGGGAACATATAATATCCCATTTGGATCAGGACTATCAATCGACGCTGACCTTAATCTCAGTTTATCTACAATGTCTTCAGGCAATCCTTCAACAGGAAATATTTCATTTGCAACATATCCAACTGATTGTTCCAATTATGAATTTCCTTCAGATGTTTCCGAGTTGAATTATAATGCCAGTGCGGTAGTCGACAGGTATTGGATAATAAATCCTGATTATTCTGTCAATAAACCAGATGTTGATATAGTCTTTCAGTACAATTCAAATGATATTGATGAGTGTAATGATAAAGTTGTTCAGCAAAATCTTAAAGCAATCCGTTATAATACTTCTCTGATGACGTGGGATGATATAAATCCATCGGGAGTATCCGACAAAAGTTCAAAGACAGTTACTGTCAGTGGTATTTTGCAAAATGATTTTTATGCACCGTGGACATTGTTTTCAGAGAATCCTGTAATAAATATATTTATACCAAATTCTTTTACACCTGATGGAGATGGCTTAAACGACTATTTTATTCCGGTTGGAGAGGGCCTTGAGAAATACGAATTGAATATGTATATTTTTGACAGATGGGGAGAAGAAATTTATCAAACCAATAGTATTTATAATCCCTGGGACGGTAGTGTTGCTAAAAGCGGATTGGCAGTGCCCCTGGGTGTATACACCTATCTCGTCTCTTTAATTAATGAAAAAGGAAAAGAATACAGCTTTTCAGGAACTGTGACTGTTTTCAGATGATTTTACATTATATAAAATCTCACTTTATGTTTAAAAAAATACTTTCATATCGAAAAATCAAGTTACAATATGTTTTTATATTGGCGATCTTTTTCATGCAATGCTCATATTCCTTTTCACAAAACAATAATGTAGGGATAAATTCTACCGGATCATTACCGGATCCGTCTGCGGCGCTTGATATAGTTGCATTTGATAAAGGATTATTGATTCCACGTATGACAACTGTACAAAGAAATTCAATACCAAATCCTGCAAACGGACTCATGGTATATGATACTGATTCATTGTGTTTTTTCTATTATCGTTCTCCATACCATATTTGGATTTCTTTATGTAATACCGGAGGACCTGGACCTACAGGAGCCACTGGAGCTATAGGTCCAACGGGAAGTAAAGGACCTACCGGCGCTACTGGACCTACAGGAATCAATGGAGCTATCGGACCTACAGGAACTACGGGGCCAACGGGAAGTAATGGATCTAATGGTGCCACTGGCGCTACCGGACCTACAGGAGCAACTGGCTCACCAGGCACAACCGGAATGATTGGTCCAACAGGGCCAATTGGTGCAACCGGAGCTACCGGCACAACTGGGATTAATGGAGCAACCGGAATGATTGGCCCTACTGGCCCTACTGGAACAACCGGAGCAACCGGCTTTACAGGAATAAACGGGAATACAGGTCCGACAGGGCCTCCTGGACCAATTGGCTGCAATACGAATAATGTGTTAATGAAATCGAATGGGATGTCTGCAGTATGTACCGTATCTCCTGTTTATGAATCAGCATCCGGAAATGTAGGAATCGGTGACATTACACCGTCCGCATTATTTACAGTTGGAAATGGCGATTTGTTTCAGGTAGTGTCAACTGGTCATGTAAGAGCAATTGATGGTTCAATTATATTTCCTTCTTTTTCCTTTGTTTCTGAGTCAGGGATGGGCATTTATAAAAATAGTCTGCATGATATGAGAATAAGCATTAATGGAAATGATCGAATGAAATTTGGCGTATCGGCAACAGGAACTGCTGAAATATGGGTAAACACAGCCTCTCCTTATATCGGTGATGTGTTCAGCGCTACGTCAACTCTTGACGGTGAATACACAGTAAATGGTTACAATACTAATCCTGCAGCATCCACAGGAGGTGGAGTATTCGGGCAGGCGTGGTCAGCTACTACTATTGGGGTAATGGGAACAAACAGCAATGTAAATGGAACGGGTATTGTTGGAGCAGGAAATGGCATTATTTCAAGTGTACTTCCAAATGGAAGCGGAGCCGCATTCGCTGGTGCATCATTTGGAACTTTATCAAGATCGGAAAATGTAGGAGGTTTAAGGGCTGCAGAAGTGCTTATATGCAATAACGGATCAGGCATTGCACAACAGCATTTGGCCGGAGCATATGTTGGCGCAACATTATATAAAATAATTGGACCGGGAGTTGTATCAACGGTCGTCACGGTAAATGAGGGTAATGATGTCACTTTGCATGCTCCTGAAACACCAGAGGCATATTTTCAGGATTATGGCGAAGGTCAATTAAGTAGTGGATTTACTCATATTAATCTGGACACATTATTTGCGAAGATTGTCTGCATAAATGAAAAACATCCAATGAGAGTTTATATACAATTGGAAGGAGATTGTAACGGTGTTTTTGTTGAAAATAAAACGAAAGATGGTTTTGATGTAAAAGAATTAAATGGAGGAAAATCCAACAGTAAATTTCAATGGACAATTATATGCAACAGGGCTGATTCCTTTGATAAAAATGGTAATTTAATTTCCAGGTTTCAGGATTTACGATTTGAAAAATCATTTGAACCTTCCACCATGATTGATATTCCTAAAAAAATTAAAAAATGATTTTAGAATTCAATTTCCGAAATGTGCTAATGTTTGTTAAAATAACCATCGCGCGGCGGATTGCAAACAATATTCAGTTATAGCCAGTGCGCTGTTCTCATAGTTGTCAGATTATCTGATAATAGATTTTACTATTTCTTTTTTTAATAAGAAAATCAAGTACCGTGGATTTCCTTCTATAATGCCGTCAAGCTTCCACTTATTTTTTTCAATGATGCTTTTCAAACCATCAATACCAAGAAACCTTGGTTTAATAGTTGTTGAAATTTTAAGCGCTGCAATGATACCTGCATCTACAGTTTTAATGTCATGTAAAAGCGAACCTGCAATTATTATATCTTCGTTTGAATTTTTATATATTGCATTAAGGTTTTGTATTATTACTTCATCAGGACAATATTCAAATAAACCCCCTTCGGATGAACATATTTGCATCCATTCTTTTCTTTCAGAAAGCAGTTCCTCCAGTTGCTTTGTATTATTCCAATTATATAGAATGTGCCGAAATGAAATATTTAAATCATTAAATCGACCGCCTGGCGCTTTTAAAGCCGTAATGCATCTGTCAGCAAAAGCAGGTCCATAAGTGTCTATATCTAATACATTAATTTCTATTTTTCTATTTTTCAATAATTCCGGATTCTGTTGTTGTATTAATAAAAGCGTATTAATGCTGTCGCTTGCTGCGCCACCTGCTATATTTATAAAGCAAATATTTTTTTCATGCGATTTTGCAAGTAATGGCAGCATTGCTGCTGCCTGACATTTGCTTATATCTCTCACACGCATTCTTATTACGAGAGCACCAAATCCCTTTGTTACTTGCCTGTCCCAATAACGATTCTTTCCTTTTCCAATTAGATTTGGACCTAATTTCATCATTAGTGTGCTTATTCCGCTGGCAAATGAAATTTCACTTTTTAATAATTCTGCCATTGCGAAAGAATGTTTTGCAAAATAATTTTTTATGAATGCCGGAATCCTGTTAAACTTAGCTGCATTTTTTTCTGCGTTCTTTTCGACATAAGGCAGCATTTTTTTTAATTTATTTTCGTCAAGGCTTGAAATAAACCCCGGATGTGTAATATCCAAAACAGGTAGTTCAACACCGTTCAGCGTGAACACATAAGATAAACCCGGAAGTTTGTTTTTTATTGAATACACTTTATTAGTCATAAAAAATCATCCTATTTTTTTAGTTTTTTAATCATGTTTTTTGCATTCTGATTGTCAGGATTGTATTTCAGAGACTTTTCAAAATTATTAATTGCTTCAACAGTGTCTCCTTTCAGTATCAGCAATTCTCCCATTGAATCGTAAGTATTAAAACTTTCAGGAAAATTTTCAATATTTATTTTCATCAGCTTATATGCTTTGTCGTATTGCTTTTCCATGATGAAAAGATATGCAAGCCAATTCATCAAGGACTCAGGGGGAGGAACGGTATAGCCCATTTGTTTGCTTACATTAGCAAAGTGAGTAACCATAAATGAATCCACATTGTACGAAGGGTCGCGAAATTTAGTATAAGGCAACCGCGGATTATAGAAATCCAATATAAACCTTAGCCCATCGTATTCTGATATGAAAGGTACTGACCCATGATTGTCGTCTTCGTAATAATGCCAGCGATATGTCAATGTTTTATTTTTAACAGAGTCCATGTACTTTGCCAATTCAAAGGCACTGGCATTATCCTTAATACTGTCGGTGTCGGAATAGCCCTGGTTGGCAATGGACAGATAAAAAGATGTACCAGTAAAATCATTTTGTGCTAAAAGCTTTTTGGACTGTTTTAATAATTTTTTATTATCCCAATACAAGCTTGGATCAATGGCAATATAACCATTAAACAGTTTGGTGTGATTCATTAATGTGTTAATGCAAAACAGACCTCCATCAGAATGGCCGATAAGAATGCGATAGGGTTTTGTAGGGTAAAGTGAATCAACATAAGGTATCAGTTCCTTTTGGAGAAATGCTGTGAACCTTTCTCCTTCGCCTGAATTGCCATAATCCAAGCTATCACTTGTGGGAGTGAAGTCTCTTGTTCTGTCAGTATTGCTAATCCCAATAATTATCATTTCTGGAAACACCCTGTTCATGTTCACTTCGCTTAATTGTTGTATCATTCCCATTACCGAATAAAAATGTGCATCGCCATCGAGCAGGTAAACAACCGGATATGATTGCTTCGCATAAAGTGCATCTGTTTCGAGAAGATGTACCCATATCTTTCTTTCTTCCTTTAAGATTTTTGAAAAAAGGTTTTCTGTAGTTCCAACCACAATTTTATTGTCGGTAGGTTTTTTTTTAAGTAAAGAGCATGCTGCCAGAAGGGCGCTTATGATAATAAGCAAGTAAATAATTCGTGTTTTCATATTCTAAGATCTTGTTTTTAAAAAGAAAATATAACACTTCAACTTTTCAAATTATTATTGCATAAGTTTAATAAAAATGCGAATCCATATCGAGAAAGTTCATGCATTGGCTATAACATAAGCGAATAACCTTTACCAAATAACTTATTAACCTGACCAAAACTAATAAAAAAAGTTTAAGCAATATAATGCAGGAAAGTTGCTAATGCAAGGAATTTTTAAAAAATGTGAAAGGAAAATAATATGCTAAATTTATTTCCCGATGCAGAAATTACTGAAAATAGAATCGAGTATATCCTCAGTAGTAATATCCCCGGTGATCTCGCCCATATAATGCAGACATGCGCGGATATGCGTTGCAAGCAAATCGTTCGATAATCCTTCCTGCATTCCTTTTATTGCTAAATCAAGTGATTCCTTTGAATGCAGCAATGCATCATAATGTCGAGAGTTGGTAACAATGGGTCCTTCTGTAGTTAAATAACCTTCAGATACCGACTGCAGAAGCCTTTCCGTTAACATGTGAATATTTTCTCTGCGTTTTGCACTGATAAAAATCGTATCATAATCTAATAATTCTTTGAATCCTTTTGGCGATTCAACAAGCATGTCGATTTTATTTGCAACAAGAATTATTTTCTTATCCTCATGATTGATCTGTGCACGAAAATCATTGATGGTGCTCTTTATATCGTCGATACTGCTTTCGCTGACATCAACCATGTAGATGATAATTGAAGCAAGTGCAATTTTTTCATGAGTTTTTTCTACGCCTATGTTTTCAATAAAGTCCTGGGTATCCCGAAGTCCAGCAGTGTCAATAAACCTGAAACAAACACCCCTGATGATCATGGTATCTTCAATGGCATCCCTTGTAGTTCCTGGAATTTCAGAAACGATGGCGCGGTCCTCGTTTAATAAAATATTTAGCAAAGTTGATTTTCCCACATTGGGTTTCCCAATGATAGCAACAGGTATGCCGCTTTTCAATACATTTCCAAGTGAATAGGAATTCAACAATTCAGCAACCTCAAAATTAATTTTAGAGAGCAATTCAGTTAATTTACTCCTGCTTGCAAATTCTACATCTTCTTCGCTGAAATCAAGTTCCAGTTCCAGAAGGCTCGACAATTCTATCAACTGCTTGCGCATTTGTTTTATCTGATTCGAAACTCCTCCTTTCATTTGCTGCATGGCAAGCTTGTGCGATGAACTAGTGTTGGATGAAATAAGGTCGGCCACTGCTTCAGCCTGTGAAAGGTCAAGCTTTCCGTTCATAAATGCACGTAATGTGAATTCGCCAGGACGTGCTGCTCTTGCGCATTTTCTGATAAGCAATTGCAGAAGTTGTTCCTGGATAAATACAGAACCATGACAGGAAATTTCAATAATATCTTCGCCATTGTATGAATGCGGATGTTTGAAGAAACTTACAATTACTTCGTCAAGCAAACTTCCATCATCATTTACTATTTTTCCAAAATGCAAGGTATGTGAAATGGGATTTTTAATTTTTGTATTTTTTTTAAATGGAACAAAAATCTTTTCACAAATTGCAAATGCATCTGGTCCTGACATGCGAATCACAGCGATAGCGCCATTCCCAAAAGGTGTGCTTACTGCACAAATTGTATCGTTCCCAAAAGAAGCCACTGCTTTTGTCATGATTTTTTTTGTTAATTATTTCCCAAATTTAGATAAAAAGCTTTGAGGAAAACAATTATGTTTAAATTTGTATTTATAAATTTTTAAAAAGAAAATTCATACGATGAGTGTACTTGTAAATAAAAATTCGAAGGTGCTTGTGCAGGGATTCACAGGCAGTGAGGCTACTTTTCATGCCACACAAATGATAGAATACGGAACAAATGTAGTTGGCGGAGTTACTCCGGGCAAAGGCGGACAGACACATATTGATAAACCTGTTTTTAATACTGTTGCAGATGCAGTTGCAAAGACTGGTGCAAATGTTTCTGTAATATTTGTCCCTCCTGCATTTGCTGCAGATGCGATTCTCGAAGCTGCAGAAGCTGGTATAAAACTCATAGTATGCATCACTGAAGGTATTCCCACAAAGGATATGGTTGCTGTAAAGGAATATCTTACCGGAAAAGATTGCAGGCTGATTGGTCCAAACTGCCCTGGTATCATTACACCTGGTGAAGCCAAGATTGGAATTATGCCAGGATTTATTCATAAAGCTGGAAACATTGGAATTGTATCTCGTTCAGGAACCCTTTCATATGAAGCTGTTGACCAGATTACAAAAGTGGGATTAGGCCAGACAACAATGGTAGGAATTGGTGGCGACCCTATTCCGGGAACTACAATACTTGAAGCTGTAAAACTTTTTATGGACGACAAGGATACCAAAGGTATTGTGATGATCGGCGAAATCGGTGGTGGTATGGAAGCTGAAGCAGCATACTGGTTAAAAGAACATGGCACAAAACCGGTTGTGAGTTTTATAGCTGGGGCAACTGCTCCTAAAGGCCGTACAATGGGACATGCTGGTGCAATCATAGGTGGTAAGGACGATACAGCTGAAGCAAAAAAAGCAATCCTTCGCGAATGCGGTGTTTATGTTGTAGATTCGCCGGCTGACCTTGGTGAAAAAATGCTTGAAGTTTTGAAGAAATAATTTTTTTCTTAACAACAAACCACAAACCACAAACTTTTTTATTTCTTCTCATACGCCCCAATATCAGGAGCTGCATCATTCGTGCGGTTATGTCGAAGTATATCAAACGGTATATAAGTGGCAATACTCATCAATCCTTTATCAATAGCAGCAGATCCATCATTCAGCTGATAATCATTATTTGTATAATCCTTAAAAGCCGGATCGCTGTTAATGACGCAGTTTACATATCTTGAATAATTTGTAGAAGTCTGCGTTTTTACAAGGCAATGATCAAATGTGTAATTGAACAAAGCGGATGTGATACTGTCCTTAAGAAGTTCTTCAGAAAGTGAACCATAAATTATGCAGTTGCCGAAATAGGCATTTGATAGATCACGCGGATGAACAACATTGTAAACGTCCTGATACCAGTTATTCAGAACAAGTGAAGGTGTTTGTCTTGTTGTAAGTGTGTAATAATTTCCAATGGTGCAATGCCTGAAATCATATTTGCCGCCGATGTTTAACACTACCGCATACTGAGAACAGTTTCCGAAAACACAGTTTTTTGCCACAACCCAGCTACCTTGTGCAAGTAAGGCAGCAGCGCCCATATTTTCTATAATAGTATTTTCTAATGTCAACGTTGGTTGTGTTGGGCTGTTTGCTGTTGTATCGACATGTATTCCGATATACCCGTTTTTTATGACTGCATAATTTACTTCATTATTTTTACTTCCCGCTGAAAGCCATATTTTCCCCCACTGACCGGGTTTGTCTTTGTAATATTGCTCCAGCCTGTCGCCTTGGAAAGTTACTGGATTTCCCATTGTTCCCTGCACTTTCAGAGTACCACCTTCATATATCCATAGCACTCCACCTTTATGCAAATAAATTCTTGCGCCTTCTTTTATAGTAAGTGTACAACCGGTATCCACAACGGCATAACCATAAATAACATGAGGCTTATCATTCAGCCATACAGCATCGCAATCAATAATTGAGTAATCGGGAAAGTTTACGAAGAAGTGATCGGGTGTGTGATAATAAGCATCCTGACCCCATGCTACAAGCTGCACCTGCTGAAGGTTTCCATTTGTTTCAAACATAATGGAATCGCTTATAACAAGCGGTGAGTTGCTGTTGGTAGGATCGACAGTAACTTTTACAAAAATATAAATGCTATCGTTGGGTTCGATTTCAATTTCACTTACATCAGTTGCTGCAACACCGTCAATATTTATTCTATAGTTTGAATTGGTTCCGCCTGCAAGCCTGATTCTTGAAATTTTTATTTTTTGGTCATATGTATTATAAACTTTAATTTGTTTGGTAACCGAACCAACAGTGGTAAATACAGTGTCGAAAATTACAGTATCAGAAGAAAAGCTAAGTTTAGCATTTGTATCCGTAATGATTGTATCCTTCTTGCAGGAAGAAATTACAAAAATTACTAAGAGCAGAGGGCAAATGAAAAGCGAATATTTTATAAGCTGTTTAAATTTCATGTATTTGTTTGTGCGATTGCAAAAATAAGGATTTATATTTCTGTAATACCAATAAGTTTAAAATGCATATCCCTGACTTAATGTAATTGATTCATAAAAAATGATCAAAATGTTGAACAAATGTATTTACGTGAAATTTAAGTTATTATTGTGTTATGAATATATTAATCATTGCTATATCTTTTATATTTAATAAACAACCAGCAAAATAAATAGATGAAATTATTAAATATGCAGACAAAAATTATTTACCTTTGTGCTTTCTAAGAGGGGTGCCTTAATATTTCAGGCTGAGATTATACCCGTCGAACCTGCACCGGGTAATGCCGGCGAAGGGAATTTATAAAATTAAATATATTTTTAATATTGTACTTTTTATAAAAGCTGAATTTTTGCATTGAATGCACAAAAATAACGATTTAAAGGTACTGGCAAAATTTAAGTTATCATTGTACTACTTGTATATTAATTATGGCTATATCTTTGGTTTTTAATAAACAACCCTACGATAAAATAGATGAAATAATTAAAACAGAAGACGAAAAATTTGTATATTTGCAGCTAATTTTTTATTTAAGTACTCCTGATTATGAGTTATATAAACTTTGATAAGAACCAACTTGTGAACCTTGAATATTCTCTCAACAGGGAATTGCTGCGCTCTAACAGGGCAGGTTCTTACGCGTGCACAACAATACTCGGATGCAATACGCGCAAATATCATGGCTTGCTTGTAACACCTCAACCAGCCATCGATGGAGAAAATCATGTTCTTTTATCTTCGTTGGATATTACGATCATTCAAAGAGAAGCAGAATTTAATTTTGGCATTCATAAATTCCCCGGTGGTGTTTATATGCCCAAAGGACATAAATATTTCAGCGATTACACCACTGAACCCATACCAAAACTTACATTTCGAGTAGGAGGCGTGGTACTTACTATGGAACTGCTGCTAGCACTTGATGATGAAAGATTGCTTGTTCGGTATGTACTTGAAGATGCTCACTCACCAACTATTATCAGAATAAAGCCATTCCTTGCATTCAGGAATATTCACAAACTCGCAAAAGCTAATGTTTTTGTTGATAAGAAATATGAGAAGATAGATAGTGGAATACGTTATAGAATGTATACGGGCTATTCTAACCTATTCATGCAATTTTCTAAAAAGCCTGAATACACTCATGTTCCGGACTGGTATTATAATATTGAATATGCGAAGGAACAGGAAAGGGGATATGATTACCAGGAAGATCTTTTTGTTCCAGGATTTTTTGAAATACCAATGAAGAAAGGCGAAGAGATAGTATTTTCTGCCGGGACTTCAGAAATAAATCCTCAAACACTGAAGAAATTATTTGATACAGAAATAAAATTCCGCATACCACGTGATAGCTTTTTTAATAATCTTGTAAATTCTGCTCATCAGTTTATTGTACGTCGTGATAAGAAAACCGAGGTTACTGCAGGGTTTCCATGGTTTGGCCGCTGGGGCAGAGACACTTTTATTGCATTACCCGGAATTACGCTGGGAATCGACGATCCAAAAACATGCAAAGCAGTTCTTGATACCATGACAGCTGAATTGTCGGGACCGTTGTTCCCGAATGTGGGGCATGGAAATTATGCTGTCTACAATTCTGTTGACGCACCTTTGTGGTTTTTCTGGGCATTGCAGCAATATGCAGAATATACAAACACCAAAGACCGGGTGTGGAAAGAATATGGAAAAAAAATGCTGATGATACTGGAAGGCTTCAGAGATGGAACTATGTACAATATCAAAATGCAGGACAATGGTCTGATATACGCTGGTATACAAGGGAAAGCCCTGACATGGATGGATGCAATAGTGAATGGAAAGCCTGTTACTCCGCGTATTGGTATGCCTGTTGAAATTAATGCACTTTGGTACAATGCTGTTATGTTTGCTTTGGAAGTAGCAGATCTTGCTAATGCAAAAAGTTTTATTGAAGAATGGACTCCTGTTAGTAACATGATTCCTGCTGCCTTTAAAGAAACATTTTGGAACAAGGACAAAGGATACCTTGCGGATTATGTATGCGGTGATTTTACAGACTGGACAGTGAGGCCTAATATGGTTATTGCTACATCACTGCCTTATGTTCCTGTAAGTGATAAGATCTGCCAGCTTGTACTTGAACGTATACAGCAGGAATTGCTTACCCCGCGGGGCTTACGCACCCTTACTCCAAAACATCCTGATTATAAAGGATTGTATGGCGGGAACCAGACAGAACGTGATATGGCTTATCACCAGGGAACAGTGTGGCCATGGTTGCTGGGGCATTTTGCCGAAGGGTATTTAAAAGTTCATGGCAAAAGTGGCCTTTCGATGATCAAATCTTTATACGATGGTTTTGATGCAGCAATGAAAGAATATTGTGTTGGCACTATCGCTGAAATATACGACGGTGATCCCCCTCATAAAGCCTGTGGCGCATTGTCACAAGCATGGAGTGTAGGTGAGATTTTAAGAATAAGAAAGCTTATTGAGAAGGTAGAGAATAGTTAATTGAAAGTATAAATGTTTGTAGTTCGTAGTTATAAAATTTTTGAATAAACTAACAACTAACAACTAACAACAAACAACAAACAACAAACAATTTTTAAAAATGAGAATACTAATGTTTGGGTGGGAATTCCCGCCACATATAACCGGAGGCTTGGGAACAGCGTGCTTCGGGCTTACCAAAGCACTGCTAAAGCAGGGCGTGCAGGTTTTATTTGTTGTTCCAAAGGCATATGGTGATGAGAGCCAGGAAGCAGTGAGGCTTATCAATGCAAGCGATATTTCAATCGATATCAGAAATCAGATGTACCAGGATTACTGGAAGCAGATAACCTTTATGGAAATCGGTTCTAACCTTATTCCTTATGTTTCGCCTGAAGAGTTCGAAAGAATGTCAAAGGAAAATATTCTTGATCATACTGATATAGATCAGACGGTTTTTTCAAGCAAATTTGTTTTTTCAGGAAAGTACGGAAAAGACCTGATGCTGGAGGTTTCACGGTATGCACTTATTGCATCTTCTATCGCATCATCCAATGAATTTGATGTGATTCATGCACACGACTGGCTTACATACCCTGCCGGAATTGCTGCAAAAAAAATCAGCGGAAAACCTCTCGTGGTGCATGTTCACGCGACAGAATTTGACCGTTCCGGTGAAAATATCAATAAGAATGTTTATGATATTGAGCGCAAAGGAATGGAAGCAGCAGACATGGTTATAACTGTAAGCCATCTTACAAGGCAGATTGTAATTGACCGCTACGGTATCGATCCAGATAAGGTGATTACGGTGCACAATGCTGTTGAACCACCTGAAAATCCTTCTGCCTTAGATGCAAAAAAACATGTAAAAGAAAAAGTTGTCACATTCCTTGGCCGTGTTACTTTCCAGAAAGGACCTGATTATTTTGTGGAAGCTGCAAACAAAGTTTTACAGAAAGATCAAAATGTCCGTTTTGTGATGGCCGGTGCCGGCGATATGCTGAACAGGATGATAAAGCGTGTAGCGCAGTTACGAATATCAACGCAATTTCATTTTACAGGTTTCCTGAAAGGAGACGAAGTTGATACCATGTTTGCCATGAGCGATGTATACGTGATGCCCTCTGTTTCTGAACCTTTCGGGATTTCTCCTTTGGAAGCTATGCGTTCGAATGTGCCTGTGGTTATTTCAAAACAATCGGGAGTTGCTGAAGTGTTAAGGCATGCGTTGAAAGTCGATTTCTGGGATATTGATGCACTTTCAGATTCAATATATGGATTGCTTCATTATGATGCACTTTCAAGAATGTTTATCAAACTTGGAAAAGTTGAAGTGGATAATATGAAATGGGATGACTCGGCTATAAAAGTCAGATTGGTATATGAAATGGCACTTGGTAAAGCAGGGGAAGTAAGTTGATAAGATGACAAGTAAACAAACAAACAAACAATTTTAACTATCAGAAGCATTAAAAGTTTTATAACAAAATAGATTATACAATGAGATCAATTTGTTTTTATTTTCAGGTTCATCAGCCGTTTCGCCTTAGAACATACAGGTTCTTTGATATAGGTATTGATCATCATTATTATGATGATTATGCAAACCGCTATATACTTCGCAGGGTGGCAGACAAATGTTATATCCCTGCCAATCAAACGATGCTTGACCTGATAAAGGAATTTGGAACGTCTTTTAAAATCAGTTATTCTATTTCAGGAACCGCACTTGATCAATTTGAAATGTATACGCCCGATGTAATTGAAAGTTTTCAAAGACTTGCAGATACAGGATGTGTGGAATTTCTTGCCGAAACATATTCACATTCATTAAGCGCACTGAAAAGCAGGAACGAATTTACAAACCAGGTTACGCAGCAATCACAGAAGATTGAACGACTTTTCGGACAGAAACCAAAAACATTTCGTAATACGGAGTTGATATATTCCGATCAGATTGGTGCAATGGTTGCTGATATGGGTTTCAACACCATGCTTACAGAAGGCGCAAAACATGTGCTGGGATGGAAGAGTCCGAACTTCATGTATTGCAATTCAATCAATCCGAAATTAAAAATTCTTCTGAAAAATTATCAGTTGAGTGATGATATTGCATTTCGATTTTCGCAGACAAGCTGGCCATCATGGCCATTAACAACTGAAAAGTATGTTGACTGGCTTAATGAAACACCACATGAACAGGAATGTATTAACCTGTTTATGGATTATGAAACTTTTGGTGAGCATCAATGGCCTGAGACTGGTATCTTTGATTTTCTTCGTGCATTACCAGGTAGAGTTTTATCGCATTCCGATTTCAAATTCCATACACCAAATGAATTGTCGCAGTTGCTTCAGCCGGTTTCACCTATTTATGTTCCTTACCCAATATCATGGGCCGATGAAGAACGCGACTTAACCGCATGGCTTGGAAATGATCTGCAGGATGATGCATTCAACAAACTTTATGAAATTGAAGAAAAAGTAAAGTATTGCAATAATCCTTCAATACAAAAGGACTGGAAGTATCTTCAAACCAGCGACCACTTTTACTATATGTGTACCAAGTGGTTTTCGGATGGTGACGTTCATAAATACTTTAATCCTTACAATACTCCATACGAAGCATTCATCAATTTCATGAATATACTTTCTGATTTTTTAATTCGAATTGATGAAGTATGTCCCCATTCAGGAGAAGTTAAAATAAAGACTGAACCAGTAAAAGAATTGACTTCACAGGAAATTCTTAAACCTGTTAAGAAGGTTGTTAAGACAGAAATTAAGAAAAAATCTGCAACAAAAAAAATAGTTAAAAAGGTTCCGGTTATAAAAGATAAAAAAGTAGCAAAACCAAAAGCTAAGACTGTTGCTAAAAAAACTGTTTCGCCAAAGAAGAAAGCACCTAAAGTAAGAGGTAGCGAACTGAAACTGTTCGGAAATCTTTCAAAAAAAGCAATCAAGGATATTTTCCATGATTACGATTTAAAAATTATGGCACATGCATTGGTTAATGCAGAAGCTGAAATTGAAGAAAAAGTAAAGACAGCTCTTGGTCAGGGGATAGGAAGGAAACTGAAGACTGCAATTGGACGAGTTGTAAAGCCAAGCGCTGCTGATATTAAAGAGGCAAGAAGGCAGATTGAAGAACGGATAAAAAATTATTTTGCAGAAATAAAATAGTTTTTTTCTGCATTAAAATAAAATATTTTTATTAAGTCAATATTATTGCATTCAGATTCCATCTGCTATTCGTCTATTACATTTTCCTATTGGTAGTCAGGATACCTGAATCTGCTGAATTTAAGCAACCTGTTAAATTTTATTCCGTCTTGTTTTTATAATATAAAATGACATTGACCGCAATTTATTTTACGGCGGCTTATCTAACGGTTATATCATTTTTTTATACGTTGTGTAAGGATTATGAAATACAGATCAGGAATAATAAAAAAGAATTTTTTACTTTTCATTCTGGTTACTTTTTTTAACAGTAATATTTTTTGCCAGTTAAATGTAAGTACTGCTATGACGCCAGCACAACTTGTGCAGAATGTACTTCTGGGTGGAGGTGTTACGGTTTCAAATATTACATATACTGGTGGTGCAAATTCAAGGGCTTCATTTACCAATGGAAATACAACCAACCTTGGGCTTAATAACGGAATTATTTTATGTACAGGAAATGTACCGCAAATCCCAAATCCCGCGTCTAATTTTATGTCTACGAACCTGGGACTTGCTGGCGATGCAAACCTGAACAGCATTAATAACGGCTGTCTTACTTATGATGCCTGCATTCTTCAGTTTGATTTTGTTCCATTATCTGATACGGTAAGATTTCGTTATGTTTTTGGATCGGAGGAATATCCGAATTTTGTTTGCTCAGTATACAATGATGTTTTCGCCTTTTTTCTGACGGGTCAAAATCCTTCAGGCGGAAATTATACAAATTACAATCTCGCTCTTATTCCGGGAACAGCTACACCGGTATCTGTAAATAGCGTGAATAACGGTAATCCCGGGGGGAGCTATTCTGCTTCCGATTGTATGTCGTTATCATATTCCGGATACTATGTTGATAATGATGCAATAAGTGGAACCACTATTGCATTTGGCGGTTTTACAACTCCGCTTACAGCTGTTTGTCATGTAGTTCCCTGCCAGACGTATCATATCAAAATTGCTGTGGCAGACGGTTACAATGGCTTATATGATTCAGGGGTTTTTCTCGAAGCTAATAGTTTTACATCAAATACATACACCGTTAATACAAATTATACAAATTCAACATTTGGAAATAATGCTGTAGAAGGCTGTTCTCAGGGATTATTTTCATTCTTATTATCTTCACCTGCTACATCACCCTACATCATTAATTACGCAATCAGTGGGACTGCCTCAAATGGTGCGGATTATAATTTCATTCCTGCAAGTATTACCATTCCTGTAGGTCAGGATTCTTCAGGTGTTTATATTGATCCGATTTTTGACGGAACAACGGAAGGAAACGAAACGGTGATCATTACATACACCAATGGCTGCAATGTACAATCGGATACTATAAATATTATGGATAATATTCCTTTGTCAATAGTCGCAAGTAATGATACAACTATTTGTTTAGGAACTTATGCTTCACTTACTTCTACAACAACAGGAGGAATAACGCCATACACTTATGCATGGAGCAATGGATCCATTTCAAATAATACCTCCGTGAATCCAAATAATATTACAACTTATACGCTTTCTGTTTCTGATAATTGCGGACAATCAGCAAGTGAAAATATTATTGTGAATGTAAATTCAGTGAGCCCGATAATTACGCCTGTAAATGAATCCTGCAATATGTCTAATGGTAATGCAGCGGTATCGATTACTGGTACATGTAATTTTACTAATTTATATCAATGGAGCACTGGTGCAACTACACAAGCTGTTTTTAATTTGCCTGCTGGCAGCTACACGGTTACTGCCTCCTGCGGTGCATGTTCAGCTTCAGCAACAACAACTATTTCCAATATTCCAGGTCCTTCAATAATTATCGATGCTGTTACAAATTGTGATTGTGGCCTGACAAATGGAGCAATCGCAATCAGTGTAAATAATGGAACAGCGCCATTTTTATATGCTTGGGATACATCGCCAGCTCAGACGTCAGAGGATATTCAGAATATTTCTGCAGGAACTTATTCAGTAACTGTTACTGATGCCAATGGTTGTACTGCAACTTCAACTGCTGTTGTTCCTCAGGTCGGGGGCCCTGTATTGACATTGTCATCAACAAATGAAATGTGCAGAAACTCTGATGGAACAGCAACTGTTGTTGCTACAGGAGGAACAGGAACATATACTTATTTATGGAATACAAGTCCTCCGCAAACCACAACCAATGTTACGGGGCTATCTGCAGGCACTTACACTGTAACAGTAGATGATGGAAGCTGCTCAACCAGTGTAAGCATTGTTGTTAGCAACACACCAGGATCAACAGCATATATGAGTATTGATCCTTCTATTACCACTTTAATGAATGGCCCGGTTGCTTTTAGCGGAAGTTCTAATGGAGCTGTTATGAACTGGTCATGGGATTATGGTGATGGAACAGTTGGTGATGGTCAGTCAACAACCCATCAATATGGAAACCTAGGAACCTATGTTGTAACACTTGTAATTACTGATAACAATGGCTGTGTCGATTCTGTGGTAGATACTGTGAAGGTGAAAGATATTTCCACACTGTATATTCCGAATTCATTCTCTCCTAATGGGGATGGGAATAATGATCTTTTTCAGCCTTATGGATTAAATATAGATTCTGATACGTATGAGATGATGATATTCAATCGTTGGGGGCAACTGCTGTTTGATACGAAGGAATGGGGAGTAGGGTGGAACGGAACATTGAATAACCTTGGTACAAAGAATGATATTGTACTTGATGTTTATGTTTATAAAATTTCAGCTAAACCGCAGGATGGTGGGAAACTTCATGAGTATTATGGAAGAGTGATTCTGTTTCCATAAAACAACTTCTTTACAATTCGAAAGTAATTTTTGTTTCCGGAAATAAAAATTTCAGTTAATTTTTTACTTTTAAAAATGTTAAAATTGTGTTAAAAGGATTATTTGAAGCTTGCAGCAGATAACTTTGCAACTTAGTTGCAAAAATATTTATTTACTTTTGTGCCAGATAAAACCCTACGGTGTTTTGAAATTACTATCAATCATACTTAGCTTTTATGTTATAGTTTTAACGCTGACTCCTTGCGTTGATGATTATTTAAGTTCGAATATTGCTAAAAGCGAAATCTCTCAACAGCAAAACGAATCTAATTCTTCTGATATTGATCTTTGTTCCCCATTCTGCACTTGCAATTGCTGCGGTGCAAGTATTACAATAGTTCTAAAAACTTTTTTTACTCCTGATAAACCTATCTCTGCCATTTTAAATTTCTTTCATGCTGACAAAAAGCTAACAGATAAAGCACATTCGTTTTGGCAGCCTCCTAAAATATATTAATTCTTTTTTCAAGTTGTTTTTGTATCCGTAATTAGTATTGCGTGATGCTGTTTTTTTTAATATTTCATTACAACTTGCCTTTACAAATAGCTTCCAATTTTTTTGAATTTGTCAAATTCTGAATTATGATAGAAAAAATAATTAAGTTTTCGATTACGAATAAACTTGTAATAGTAATATTTATAATTGCTTTAATTGCCTGGGGTACATTCTCCCTTATTAATTTACCTATTGATGCTGTTCCTGATATTACAAACAACCAGGTGCAGATAATTTCGGTTGCGCCCACACTTGCTGCAAATGAAGTAGAGCAATTTATTACGGCTCCTATCGAAATTGCTGTTTCAAACATTCCTGATAAGATTGAGTTGCGTTCAATCTCTCGCCTCGGATTGTCTGTAGTGACTGTAGTTTTCAAAGACAATGTTGACATGTACTGGGCAAGGCAACAAATATCAGAGAGGCTTAAAGAAGCCGAAGAAACTATTCCTGCCGGTGTTACAACTCCGATATTGGCACCGATTTCTACGGGATTGAGTGAAATTTATCAATATGTTTTGCGGGTGAAGCCTGGGTATGAGAAGAAATATGATCCAATGAAATTGCGTACAATACAGGATTGGATGATACGCCGCGAAATGCTTGGTACACCCGGTGTTGCCGATGTGAACAGTTATGGTGGCTTTCTTCAGCAATATGAAGTCTCAGTCTGTCCCGACAGGTTAAAACCAATGGGTTTAACGCTGGTGGATATATTTAATGCACTTGAAAAAAACAATGAAAATACAGGAAGCGCTTATCTTGATAAAAAACCCCAGGCATATTTTATCAGGGGTATAGGCTTGGTTAAATCAATTGAAGATATTGAAAATATTGTTGTAAAAACAACCGATGAGGGACTTCCCATATTGATAAGTGATGTGGCAAAAGTTCAGATGGGAAGTGCTCCCCGCTATGGTTCTTTTATTGTTGATACCACGGGCGAAGCAGTTGGCGGAGTTGTGATGATGCTTAAAGGTAAAAATGCTTCGGAAGTTATTGGTGATGTTAAAGAAAGAATAAAAGTCATTCAGAAATCATTGCCCGAAGGTATTGTGATTGAGCCCTTTTATGACCGCACAGAATTGGTAGATCGAGCAGTGGGCACGGTTTCTGAGAATCTGGTGTTAGGTGGACTAATTGTTATTTTTGTTCTTATTTTGTTATTGGGAAACCTCAGAGCAGGTCTTATTGTAGCTTCAGTAATACCATTGTCAATGCTCTTCGCTATTTCATTGATGAATCTTTTCGGAGTTTCAGGAAATCTTATGAGCCTTGGAGCAATTGATTTCGGGCTGATTGTGGATGGGGCCGTGATCATTGTTGAAAGTATAGTGCACCGCATTACGCAAAGTAAAACACATCATGAGGGAATTAAAATACTTTCACGAAAGCAGATGGATATGGAAGTATTGAGTTCCACAAAGAAAATGGCAAACTCCGCAACATTCGGTCAGATCATCATTCTGATAGTTTATGTACCCATCCTGGCACTTGTTGGTATTGAAGGTAAAATGTTCCGCCCCATGGCGCAAACAGTTTTATTCGCAATACTTGGAGCATTAATTCTTTCACTTACTTATGTTCCCATGATGTCATCAATATTTTTAAGCAGGAAGACTGAACATAAGAGAAATATTTCAGATAAGATGATGGATTTTTTCAGAAAGTTATATAGCCCTGTTATACTATTTGCTTTAAAAAGAAAAAAACTCATAATCATAAGTTCCGTTCTGATTTTCGCTTTCAGCATATTCTTATTTACAAGGATAGGAGGAGAGTTTATTCCTACGCTTGAGGAAGGCGATCTGGCAGCAGGTGTAATGACATTGCAGGGAGGCTCTCTGACAAATACCATTGAAACTGTTGAAAAGGCAAATAAAATTCTGATGACAAAATTTCCTGAAGTAAAGCATGTAGTATGTAAAATCGGAACAGGTGAAATCCCAACTGACCCTACACCAATGGAGACGGGAGATTATATAATAGTAATGAAAGATAAGAGCGAGTGGACAAGTGCTACATCACGTGAAGAAATGATGGAAAAGATGCAGGAGGAATTATCTGTTCTGAAAGGAACGGTTTTTACATTGCAGCAGCCGATACAAATGCGATTCAATGAATTAATGACTGGTTCCAAACAGGATGTTGCAATAAAGATATTCGGTGATAATCTCGATACCCTTTCGGCGAGAGCTGTGGAAGTGGAAAAGGTCATTAATAAAGTTGAAGGTGTTGAAGAAGTGAATACCGAAAAAGTTACCGGATCAGGACAGGTGCAGGTAATTTATGACAGAAAGAAAATAGCCCAATATGGTTTAAACATTGAGGACATTAACCTTCTTCTTAAGACAGCATTTGCTGGAAGCACAGCTGGCACCGTGTATGATGAAGAAAAACGTTTCGACCTCGTTGTGCGCCTCGATACAGCGTATCGCAAGGATCTTGATTATATAAAAACTCTTTTTATTCCTTTGCCAAAAGGCGGACAAATAACACTTGACCAATTGGCTTCTGTAGAATTGAAAACTGGAACAGCCCAGGTTTCGCGCGAAAATGCAAAACGGAGAATTACTATTCAATTCAACGTGCGTAACAGAGATGTACAGTCTGTAATCAAAGAAATTAAAACGAAGCTCGATAAAGAAGTAAAACTTCCTCCCGGTTATTACTTTACTTATGGCGGGCAGTTTGAAAATCTTGTTGCTGCCAAAGAGCGCTTGTCCATTGCTGTTCCTGTGGTGTTGCTCCTGATTTTTCTGTTGTTGTATTTCGCTTTTCATTCACTTGGACAAGCGTTACTGATATTTACAGCCATTCCATTTTCTATTATAGGCGGAATATTTTCACTTTACTTAAGAGGAATGAATTTTAATATTTCTGCAGGTATTGGGTTCATTGCTTTATTCGGTGTTGCAGTTCTCTTCGGGATATTGCTCGTGAATTATTTTAACCAGCTGCGCGACGAGGGAATTGAAGACCTTGATGAAAGAGTAATCAAAGGAACAAAAATAATTTTGCGTCCGCTGATTGCTGCTGCGTTGCTAGCTATACTAGGATTTTTACCAATGGCAATTTCATCAAGTGCTGGTGCTGAAGTTCAGAAACCATTGGCAACAGTGGTTATTGGCGGCTTAATTTCAGCTACCCTCTTAACGCTTATCGTACTGCCTGTACTCTATATTCTTTTCTCACGCAGAAGAAAAATTGAAATTATGCCTGTCGTAAAAACTGTTGTTTGCATTCTTATTTTTGGAAGTGCAGTTTGTTTAAATTCAGCAGAAGCTCAGACGACTACTCCAAAATCATATACTCTTGAACAGGCCATACAAAGGGCATTGTCGGACAATGGTTATGTAAAATCAGCGGCCTTGCAGGTAGATTATCAGAAAAAATTAAAAGGCACGAGCTGGGAGTTTGAAAAAACAAATATCGGCTATACCTATGGTCAATCAAATTCTTTTGTAAAGGATAACAATATAGAATTGTCGCAGACATTGCCATCTATCAGCAAAAGTGTGTGCCATTCAAAATTAGCAAACTCTTATATTCAAATAGCACAATTGGGTTTAACGCTATCGCAGGCTGAAATTGTGAGCAGCGTGAAAGAAACCTATATCGGGCTCTTGTACAATTATTCAAATTTGAAATTGCTGAATTACCAGGATTCTCTTTATTCAAATTTTCTTAATGCTGCGGAACTTAAAACTTTAAAAGGTGAAAGTCCCCTGCTGGAAAAAGTTACTGCTGAAACGCGTTCCATGGAAATAAAAACATTGATAAGCCAGGCAAAAGCTGATATTTTAATTTATCAGCAAAAATTGCAGGTATTGCTGAATGAGCAGGAATCAATTGATATTGCTGACACAGCATTGTACAAGATTGATTTTGTTAAACTGCCCGATAGTTCATCCATTGCAAACAATCCTTCGCTTGCAATTATGAAGCAATCTATAGAAGTCAGCAATCGCGAATCTCAATTAGAAAAACTACAGTTGTTGCCTGATTTGTCCATTGGTTATTTTAACCAATCGAACAAGGATCTCGATAATGATGCACGATTTACCGGAGTGCAGGTGGGAGTTACAATTCCGCTTTTGTTTTTCTCTCAGTCATCACAGATTAAAGCTGCAAGAATAAATAATCTGATTGCGCAAAACGATTATGCATATTATAATATCACTGTGAAAGGTGAGTTGCAAACGCTTTTGCAGGAATTTATGAAGTTGAAAACAAGCCTGGAATATTATACAAATTCAGCAATTCCGCAAGCTGACCTGATTATAAACCAAGCTGGCAAAGGCTATTTGTCGGGTGATATAGATTATGTGGAATATATTTTGAATCTCGATAAAGCATTGGAAATAAAAGCAAATTACCTGGTAACGCTTAATGATTATGATCTTTCGATAATTACAATTGACAAGCTTTTAGGAAAAATAAATTAATTTCAAATTACAGAATTATGAACTTTTTAATGAATTACAATATGAAAATAAAAATGTTTTTGATGATCATTGTTTCAGTTTTATTTGCCATTGGCTGCAACAGTAAAAAAGATGCAGGTGAAAGCCAACCTGAAGTTCTTCCGGAAAACACTGTAGAAATGAATGATGCACAAATAAAAACTGCCGACATCACACTCGGAACAGTGGAAGATAAGTTGCTAAGCACATCATTAAAAGTGAACGGCCTTGTGAGTGTTACACCTCAAAACCTCGTTTCCATTTCAGCGGTGATGGGCGGTTATATTAAAAGCATCAACCTTGTGCAGGGTAGCCCTGTGGCAAAAGGGCAGGTGGTCGCCACATTGGAGAATTCGGAATTTATTGAATTACAGCAGAGCTATCTTGAAGATAAAAGCAAACTTGAATATGCTGAGGCAGATTACACAAGGCAGAAAGAGTTGTATAAAGAAAATGTGAATTCAGCAAAGACTTACCAATTGGCCATGTCAGAGTATAAAACGTTGAAGACTTCAGTTTATGCTTTGGAACAAAAACTCAAATTGATTGGAATTGATGCTGCAAAACTTACTGAAACTTCAATTACAGGCATCATATACATTGTTTCACCTATTTCAGGTTATATTAAATCAGTTAGTGTGAATACAGGCAAATACATAGATGCTACCGATGTGATCGCGGAAATTGTAAACACTAATAACATGATGTTGGAACTGACAGTTTTTGAAAAAGATATAGCAAAAGTTTCTATTGGTCAGAAAATAAGTTTTAACCTGCCCGATAATTATAAAAATATGCAGACAGCAGTGATCTACCAGGTGGGTAAAACCATCAACGATGATAAAACTGTAAAAGTTTATGCGACCATAGAAGGTGAAATTAAAAACCTGTTGCCCGGAATGTATGTAAATGCATCTATTGAAACCAAGAACGACAGCGTAAAAGCATTGCCTGCAAATGCTGTGCTTACCTTTGAAGATAAGGATTTTATTTTCATTTACTTTGATAAGAAAAAAGAAGGTGAAAAACTTATTACTTTATACAAGTTGATTGAAGTGGTGAAAGGCGTTACAGAAGATGGTTATACAGAAGTAACATTACCCAAAGATTTTGATTTAGTAAAAAGTAAAATAGTTATTAAAGGAGCTTATAATTTGTTGTCGGCAATGAAAAATGCCGGGGACATGGCTTGTTGATATTTAAAACATTAATTAATTGAATTGTTTTTATACTTATTTTTCAAGAAATTCCAATTTATCTATTGTTAATCTTTTATCAACAGTCCGGATTGTATTTTATTGAAAACTCATCGACATATACTTAGTTAGTTTATCGATTTATTATTAATTTTACCTTTTGTTAAAAAGTGTAAATTATTTATATTATGTCTGAAAATAAGATTGTTAAGCCAAATTATCTGTTTGAGGTAAGTTGGGAAGTTTGTAATAAGGTTGGTGGTATTTATACTGTTATATCTACCAAAGCGATGACGCTGGTGAATGAGTTAAAAGATAACTACATCATGATTGGCCCCGATGTTTGGAAAGAAACAAGTGCAAATCCTGAGTTCGTTGAAGATAAATTTCTTTACCGTTCATGGAGAGAAGAAGCAGAAAGTGATGGATTGCGATTAAAAGTTGGTAGATGGAAAATTGCCGGAAGCCCTGCTGTTATTCTGGTTGATTTTACTTCTTATTTTGCAGTGAAGGATAAAATATTTGCTGAGTTTTGGGAAAAATACAAACTTGATTCTATTGCAGGACAGTGGGATTATGTTGAACCTGCTATGTTCGGCTATGCTGCCGGAAAAGTTATTGAGAGTTTTTATGAATTTAATATTTCAGGTAGAGATAAGGTAATTGCTCAGTTCCATGAATGGATGACCGGCTCAGGAATATTGTATCTTAAGGACAGAGTTCCCCAGGTTGGGACAGTATTTACCACCCATGCCACTGCAATTGCCCGTAGCATTGCCGGAAACGGAATGCCACTCTACAGGAATATTGAAACATATAATGCAGATCTTATTGCAAAAGAATTTAATATTACAGCAAAGCAGTCACTTGAAAAAACCTCAGCACAGCTTGCTGATAGCTTTACCACGGTAAGTGAGATAACGGCCAAAGAATGCGAATTTTTTCTTGGAAAAAAAGTTGATGCTGTTACTCCTAATGGTTTTGAAAATTCATTTGTTCCTGAAGAAAATATTTTTGAATCAAAGCGCACCGCTGCACGCGATAAAATGTTTGAGATTGGTGAAGCCCTGCTGAATCAAAAACTTTCGCGCGACAGTATGATTGTATGCATCAGCGGCAGGTATGAATTTAAAAACAAAGGTATCGACCTTTTTATTGATTCGTTAGGTAAATTAAATAAAAGTGAGGATCATGGAAAAGAGATCCTCGCGTTCATTACGGTGCCTGCAAATCAGGCAGGCCCGAGGAAAGATCTTTATGACAGACTGGGCAAGCCTAACTTTGACAATCCCATTACCCATGATTACCTGACACATTATTTGCATGAAAGCGACTTTGATCCTTCGCTGAAAAGAATACGGGAGAACGGACTTGGAAATACTCCACAGGATAAAGTAAAAATAATTTTTGTCCCTTCATATCTGAATGGATCTGATGGCATTTTCAATATGCAATATTATGATGTGCTGATAGGTTTTGATGTCACTGTGTTTCCTTCATATTATGAACCATGGGGCTATACACCTATGGAAAGTATTGCATTTCATATTCCAACAATAACCACTACACTAGCTGGTTTCGGTAAATGGGTGAATACACATTATGGTAGTCTTGAAGATGGTGTTGCTGTGATTGATCGCAATGATGATAATGATGCTGAAGTTGTTGAAAATGTTGCTGCACGTTTGCTCCGATGCTTGCATCGTACTCCCGCTGAAAAGAAAAAATCAAGACAGAAAGCATTTGAAATATCACAGGCCGGATTGTGGCAAAATTTTATCAATGAATATTTTGAAGCATACAGCATCACGCTGAAGAATGTACAGAAAAGAGCAGATCTTTTCAGAAATAAAGTTTTGCCTGAACATCAGCCTATTCTTAAAACCGTTAAACAGAATAAGCCTATCTGGAAAAAAGTACTTGTAAAATCAGATTATCCGGAAGGCCTTTCAAATCTTGTAAAGCTTACAAAAAACTTGTGGTGGTCATGGAATTTTGAAGCTCAGGAATTATTCGAGATTGTAAATCCTGAACTTTGGGAAAAATGTTCACACAACCCAATCTCCATGTTGCAGGAATTGTCCTATGAGCAATTACTTGAACTGGAAAAGAATGAGGAATTTACTTCCCGACTTGCGGAAGTGTATGGGAAATTCGATGCATATATGCAAAAGGCATGTGATAAGCCCAATGACCAGATCGCTTATTTCAGCATGGAATATGGCTTGCATGATTCTTTAAAGATTTTTTCAGGAGGCCTTGGAATCCTTGCAGGTGATTACCTTAAGCAGGCAAGTGATTCTAATGTAAATATTGTTGGTATTGGACTTTTGTATCGTTATGGATATTTTACTCAGCATTTGTCTCTAAGCGGCGAACAGCTTGAATCCTATCTTCCACAAAAATTTTCACATCTTCCTCTAACTCCTGTGCGTATTGGTGAGCAGGATACTGAAAATGCAGATGGAAGTCAAAATGGAAACAACTGGCTTAAAGTTCGGGTTGCATTGCCTGGTAGAACTCTTTTAGCAAAAGTATGGCGTGTAGATGTTGGCCGTACACCATTGTATTTGCTGGATGCTGACATAGATGAAAATTTGCCGGAAGACAGAACAATTACTCATCAATTATATGGTGGCGACAATGAGAATCGATTGAAGCAAGAGCTATTGCTTGGCATTGGTGGCATACGCTTATTGGATGCCGTTGGAATCAAACCTGATATATATCATTGCAATGAAGGTCATGCTGCGTTTATTGGTATTGAGCGTTTAAGAAAATTTGTACAGGATGAATTCTTTACTTTCCGTGAAGCTATTGAGGTAGTAAGGGCATCTACTTTATTTACAACTCATACACCTGTGCCAGCCGGACATGATTCATTCAGCGAAGACCTGTTAAGGGCTTATATACCGCATTATGCAGACCGTTTGAATATCGGCTGGGATAACTTCATGAACCTTGGACGTGAAAATGAAAATGATCCGAATGATAAATTTTCCATGAGTGTGCTTGCCGTGAGATTGTCGCAGGAAGTAAATGGTGTAAGCCGCATACATGGCAGAGTTTCACGCGAAATGTTTAATAATCTTTATCCTGGATTTTTTCCTGATGAACTCCATATCGGTTATGTTACAAATGGGGTACATTTCCCCACATGGACGGCAAAGAAATGGCAGCAATTATACAGGACACAATTTGGTGAAGCATTTGAAAGTGATCAGTCGAATGGTGAGCACTGGAAAAAAATATTTAACGTAACAGATGAGCAGATTTGGAAAATAAGACAGAGCCAGCGAAAGGAACTAATAGATTTTGTAAAGAAACGTTTGATGGAAAATCTTACCAGGCGGCAGGAAAATCCAAAGAACATTATTGAAACAATTGATTCGTTCAATGAAAATGCCCTGACAATAGGCTTTGCGCGAAGATTTGCAACATACAAAAGAGCACATCTTTTATTTAGAAATCTGGAAAAACTTGCTAAACTGGTTAATAATCCTTTGATGCCGGTACAGTTCATTTTTGCCGGAAAGGCGCATCCCGCTGATACAGAAGGGCAGGAGCTTATCAAGCAGATTACTGAAGTTTCAAAGAAAAAAGAATTTCTTGGCAAGATTACATTTATCGAAAACTATGATATGGATATTGCCACCAAGCTTGTGCAGGGTGTGGATATATGGCTTAACACGCCTACAAGACCCCTTGAAGCATCGGGCACATCAGGACAGAAAGCTGTGATGAATGGTGTTATTAACTTCAGTGTGCTTGATGGTTGGTGGGCTGAAGGCTATATGGAAAAAGCCGGATGGGCATTGAAAGAAGAAGTAACTTTTGAATATCCGCAATTCCAGGACGAATTGGATGCTGAAACTATATACGATACACTTGAAGACGAAATTATTCCAATATTTTACAAGCGCGATAAACAGGGTATTCCATCAAAATGGATTTCTTATATCAAAAATACTATTGCTGAAATTGCTCCGCGTTTTACTACAAAAAGAATGATTGATGATTATATGCAGCAATATTATTTGAAATTGTTCGATCGTACTAAAATGCTTGCACAGGGCGATTTTGAAGGAGCACGGAAACTTTCGGCATGGAAAAAGAAAATGGTTAGAGGATGGGAAAGCATTGAAGTGATTGCCGTACATGTTCCAGATTCATCAAAGCGTCCTTTTAAACTGGGTGAGAAATTCGTTGCTGAAGTAACACTTGACCTTCATGAGATTTCTCCTGAAGATATAGGCATTGAAGTTATCTTCGGCCAAAAAGTACACGACGAAGTGAAAGAAATATTTTATAAAAATGAAATGGAAAGAGTACGAGAAGTTGAGAATGTTGTTACATACAAAACACAGATTTTTGTAACACGGTCTGGCGTATTCGATTATGCACTACGAATGTTTCCGAAGAATCAGATGCTTCCTCACAGGCAGGATTTTGACCTGATAAAATGGATTTAAGAATAATTTTTATTTTTGCATTAGATATTAGTATTAACCCAAATCAAATAGAATGAAATTATTAGAAGGTAAAACAGCATTGATAACTGGTGCTTCCAGAGGTATCGGCAGAATGATAGCAATAAAATTTGCTGAACATGGTGCAAATGTTGCATTCTCAGATCTTTTTTATGATGATAAAGCAGTTGCTCTTGAAGAAGAATTAAAAGCATTTGGAGTGAAAGCAAAAGGATACGCTTCAGATGCAAGTTCATTTGCTTCATCAGAAAAACTTATCGCCGATGTGCTCGCAGAATTCACAGTTATTGATGTTCTTGTAAACAATGCAGGAATTACCAGAGATAACCTTCTTCTCCGCATGTCGGAGCAGGACTGGGATCTTGTGATGAATGTAAATCTGAAATCTGTTTTTAATCTTACCAAAGCTGTACAGAAAGCAATGATCAAACAAAGGAACGGATCTATCATCAATATGAGTTCTGTTGTTGGGATTGAAGGAAATGCAGGACAATCGAATTATTCAGCATCTAAAGCAGGTATCATTGGTTTTACAAAATCAATTGCACAGGAACTTGGGTCACGCAATATCCGCAGCAATGCCATCGCTCCTGGTTTCATTGAAACCGAAATGACAGCAAAACTTCCGGTAGAAGTTAAAACAAAATGGATTGAGGAAATTCCACTGAAAAGGGTAGGACTCCCCGAAGATGTTGCCAATGCAGCGATATTCCTTGCTTCCGATTTATCAAGTTATGTGAATGGTCAAGTGATCAATGTTTGCGGTGGCATGCAGACTTAAAATACTTATCTTGTATAAAAATAAATCCCGGAATGCCAGCTCATCCCGGGATTTTATTTTTGTGTAAACTTAAACCATATATTATTTTTTAATTGAAAACTTCTTACACCATTTTTCTGATGATCCTCTGAGTTCAGCGATATATATGCCTTCCGGCTGATCATACAATTCAATAGATATTTCATTAAGCCCACTTACATCAGCAGTATAAATCTTTTTTCCTATTATATTTATAATTGAAAGTTCATCCCATTTATCCTGATTTCCCAATTTAACATTTATTTTTCCGTTGCATGGATTTGGATACAGCGAAACTATTTCAACTTTGTTTGCATCATTCAAACCTACAGTAATACTGCTATTCAATGAGAACTCTGATGTGTTTCCTAACAGGTCGGTGGCTGTGGAAGTAACAATATCTGTAGGGGAGAGACTAGAACTGTTAAACGACCAGTTGCCTGATCCATTTGCTATGGCAGAACCAATGAATTCTTTTCCCTGCCCATAGCCAGATGCACTGTTATCCGATTTATACAATTCAATTTTTATTCCATTTGGGCCGCCATTTACAGTGTGATCAATAATTCCTGAAATGGAAGTTATTCCGTTTATGAGATTCATGTTCACATTTTGGATAACAGGAAAATTCATTAAATCGTTTGGCCCTGCGTCTGCATCCCCGGCATCATTGAGTGTTGGCCCGGCAGGAAAAAGATCGATACCCAATTCTGCGTTATTAAAAATTGAATTTTCCGTAAATATATTATACAATTCGGCAGAAGTCATAACTGTAATTCCATTGCCACCATTGTAAGCAATAATATTTCCTTTACCGGCTTTACCAATCATGTTGTGATGTGGTCCTTCACCAATGCGGATTCCGTCAAATATATTACCAAGAGGAAGAGTTCCTGTGATATCAGTTCCAATTTTATTTCGAATCACAACATTGCTGTCACTACCTGCAACGTGAATGTCAATTCCCATTTGCCTGTTTCCTGAAATAACATTACTGTCAACATAATGATTGAAAGAAGGTCCGTCTATAACAATGCCGTTTGAATTAGGTAAAGCTAAGGTGCCTGTAACATCTGTCCCGATAAGGTTTCCAATAACAGTATCTCTTTGCGTTCCCGGATTGTAAAGGAAAACACCATAACCAGAATTACCCGACAATAAATTTCCTGCGCCGGTTGCAATTCCACCAAGTCGGTTGTAGCTTGCACCATCATCAAACAGAACTCCGTAGGTATTGGGAATGGAATCTGTTCCTGTTATATCAGTTCCAATAAAATTTCCAACAATAATATTGAAATTGCAGCCTGTTCCAAAAACAGGAATACCATATGCAACATTTCCCGAAACATAATTTCTTTCAGCTGAAGTGTAGCCACCAATCATATTGTATTTTGAAGTTCCTTCAATACTGATGCCATCATAATTTCGCAATGCAGCATTACCAGTTCTGTTAAGTCCGACATAATTTCCTTTAATAATATTGCTATTTGAATTTACAATACGAATACCAGTATGATTATTTCCTGAAAAAATATTTCTTTCAATTGTTGTTGAACCTCCAATTGTGTTGCGATAAGGTCCGCTAAGAATTTCGATTCCATGCGTATTACCCAAGGTATCTGTTGCATTGAAATTGCAGCCAACATAATTTCCGACAATTATATTGTCATGGCTGGTGCCAGAGATTTCAATCCCAACTGTAAATCGTCCGATGATGAAGCTTTTGATAGTAACACCGTAAACATTGTATAAGTGAAATGCAAAATCAGAACCGTATTGATGATTGCCGTCAATCAGTATTTCCGGTCCTAAAGGATTGGTATCACCCTGGTTGGTTGTTTGTGTGGTTCCGTCAATTGTTAAACTATTGCGTGTGATGATTGGCAATGTAGAAGTTGGTGTAATCTTCCAAACACCTTGAGCTGAAATATAATTCGGATCGGATGTTGGGATATTAAAAGCAATGGTATGTGTGCCGGGATAAATATTTACATTGGTAATAGCAGCACGCAATGAGCCTGTTCCAGAGTCATTGGTATTGGTTACTGTGTAAACAGTAGCGTTTGAAACATTATAAGAAAGAAATAAAAGAAGAGCAATAGAGTAAATTTTAAACTTCATATTTTTTATTTTTTTATAGGCTTTTATTTCGCAATAATTACTTTACTCGTTTTTACTGTAATTCCATCTTCAGTTATAGAAACGAAGTACAAGCCTGGCTCAAGATTGAGTTCAGAAAGATTGTATTTCAATTGCACATTGCCACCTGAAATATTTTTGTTCACAAATACCTTTATTAATTCTCCTGTAATTGAATAAAGTTTAATGTTTACTTGCTTTTCAGCCGATGCGGTATAAATAATATTCAATTGATCGGTTGCTGGATTTGGATAAATATAATATTGATCGTTTAAAGAATTTTCTTTAATACCAACAGTAATATCAGAATTCAAGGCAAATTCAGATGTGTTGCCATGAATGTCAGTTGCGGTTGCAGTTACCATGTCGCCAGCTGCCAATCCGGTACAGTTAAAACTCCAGTTGCCAGAAGTGCTTGCTATTATTGTTTCTCCAAGGTAGGTTGTTGCATCGCCATGATTAAACATATTTGATCCATTGGATTTGAAAAGTTCTATTTTAATTCCAACCGGGCCACCATAAGTTGCACAATCAATTGTTCCATCAATGTTGGTAATTCCTGTTTGCCATGCTAAAAATACATTTTGTATAACTGGATAATTCATTTGTTCATTCGATCCGTTATCGCTGTCCAGTGCATCATTGTTGTTAACACCATAAGGAAAAAGATCAATTCCTAATATCCCATTATTATAGATTTGGTTTGCAGAAATAGAATTGAAAACGGTTCCTGTATCAATCACTGCAATGCCAGTAGAATCATGATTTGCAATAATGTTGCCTTTGTTTAAAGTGCCTATTTTATTATATTTTGAGGCTTTTGCTATTACTATGCCTGCTACATTATTTTTAAGAGGAGTGGTTCCATTCGCGGCAACACCAATCTTATTGCTGTAAACAGTATTGCTGTCGCTGTGCTCATAAAGTATAATTCCAAGATATTTGTTCCCGCTGATCACATTATTTTCAATATTGTTTTTACTTGGTTTTGTCGCTAAGCCAATGCCGATATAATTAGGCAATGCAAGAGTTCCTGTTATATCAGTGCCGATATAATTTCCTTTGATATCATTGTAAGAAGTGTAAATATCTGCAACTTCAATTCCATCAAACCTGTTTCCGGAAATAATATTTCTGTCAGCAGCAGTGGTTCCTCCGATGGTATTGTGTCTTGTCCCGCCACCCAATATCAATCCAATTTGATTTGGAACAGTATCAGTTCCCGCAGCATTTGTGCCGATTTTATTTCCTTTCAGTTCATTGTAATCCGAACCTGTTGTAACGATAAACATTCCATATGCACGGTTACCTGAAAGAACATTGTTGATAAAAGGATTGTGATTTGAACCGCCATCCACGCAGATTCCGGTTGCGTTTGGCATAGGGTTATTTCCGGTAGCATCCACGCCAATGTAATTTCCAATAGTGGAATTGTATGATGAGTTGCCATACAAATCATGGCCATATACTCTATTGCCCGAAATCACATTTCCTTCTCCAGCATTATAGCCACCGGCAGTATTGTGTTTTGCATTGGAATTAAAATACAAACCGTTTGCCTGGACAAGTGTATCGTTGGAAAGTTTTAAGGCATTCAATCCTGTTGCATCTGGTCCAATATAATTTCCTTTTACAACATTGCTGTCGGATGATTCAATACATAAACCCATTTCAATATTTCCTGAAATAATATTACGTTCGCCAGAAGTGGAGCCACCTACGGTGTTTTTGTTTGCATTGCTCTTAATATAAATTCCTGTGTAATTGCTTAATATCTGGGTTCCCTGGTAATCTGTGCCGATCTTATTTCCTAAAACAGTATTTAATCTTGTGCCTGAATAAGCCATAATAATTCCTGCTAATTTATTTCCTGAAATCAAATTGCCTTCGCCTGCATTGCTTCCACCAATTGTGTTTTGCGATGTTCCGCTTAATAAAATTCCTGTCCCATTTGGAATCGAATCAGTTCCTCCAACATTTGTTCCGATGTAATTACCTTTGATAGTGGTATTCTTCGCGGTTGCTCCTAAAATTGAAATTCCTCCATCAGTATTACCTGAAATTATATTTCTTTCAACTGCGGTGGCACCACCTATAATATTATTATATGAATCATTGATAGCAATACCATAGTAATTAGGAATTGTATCAGTTCGTAAAATTCCATTTACATTGACTCCGATATAATTTCCTTTGATTGTATTGTCATGCGAAATGTTTGTGTTGATTGCAACTCCGGCATAATCATTTCCTGAAATTAAATTTCTCTGCAATGCGGTGGTTCCTCCAACTAAATTACTTGCCGAAGAATCAATTGCAACTCCATAATAATTAGGTATCGCAAATATTCCTGTTCTGTCGCATCCTATTTTATTTCCCTGAATAGTATTTCCGTTTGATCTTCTTACAGCAATTCCTGCTGTGGTATTTCCAGAAATCAGATTGTCCTTAATTGTGTTAGTTGCTACATCTCCGTAAAGCGCAACACCCATATCATTGGGGACAGCGATACTTCCATCGTAATTTACTCCGATATAACAATTGGAAACCGTGCAACTCCCGCTGGGATAGGTTCCATATTTAGTTATGATAATTCCCATTTGAAATCCATTTATTATTAATCCTTTTGCAATTCCTCCTGAAAAAGGGAAAGCCAATGCATAGGTTAAATTAGTTGTACTTTTTATACAAATCTCAGGTCCATTTGGATTCGTGTTTCCTGTTTGTGTTGTACCATCTATTGAAACAGAAATACTGTTAATGGTCGGTAACAGCGTTGCAAGCGTAATGGTAAAAACACCTGTTGTAGCATTATAATTTGGGTCGGATGTTGGAATAGCAAAAACAATATTATCAGCATCTGCCAGATTTATATTTGCAGAAGTAATTGCCTGCCGCAATGATCCGGTGCCTGCATCCAATGTATTTGTTACTGTGATAGTCGCTGCATTAGCTGTTATTGCAGCAAGAGCGAATAAACATGAAATAAAAATTTTGATATTGTGAGATATTGCTTTCATAGTTTTACGATTGGATTAATTATAAAGCTTATTATAAATCTGCGTAATATTTATTCTGAAATTAATTTCCCATTCAGCAATGCTGATCCATTTTCAATAGTGTAAAAATAAACTCCGCTTTTAAAATTATTGTTTTCAACAGTAATATTGCTTCCTTTGAAAACACATGAAAATACTTGCTGTCCAAGCATGTCGGTAATTGTGAGTTTTGATACATTTGCTGTAGGACTATTTAAGTTAAATTCAAAAGTTACCTGATCGCTGAAAGGATTCGGGTATATTTTTACATTTGAAATTATTGTTTCATTTTCTGCTATTCCAGCAGTGCATAAATGTGTACATGAAGTTACACCTGCTTCAATTATTCCTGTATTGATATCAATATATGGAGGTCCTGCCAGTGGCGTCAGATCGCAGATGTCTACTGTTCCTTTTATATACCCGGCATTTGCGGAATATGACCCAATGCAGAAAAACCCTGTTGTTCCTCTTATTGTATCAAGGTTTGTGAAATCGTTCCAAATCTTCACTTGTCCTTCATTTATAAAAAGCGCATCGTGCAACAGGCTATCACCATTTAAAAAATCATGATCGATAAAAAATATACCGTTCGCAGAATTCGTAAATTTTCCGGTATTCATGAAATCGACACTTGCACCAGCATCCTTATTATTGTTACAGGTCCCAGTATTTAAAAAATTATCTGTAAAGAGTTCGTTATCGTTTGTAAACGAAAGACTGTTTAATAAATTGGTGAGGTGAAGTGTTCCGCTATTATTGAGAGTATTGTTATTCCATAGATTAGTTGCTTCAATATACCCATCGGCATCGTTATTAATTGTTCCATTATTCTGCAAACTGTCCACCTGATCAATTAATCCGATATTTGAAAGTGTTGCAGTAGTTCCTATATAATATGCCTGATTAACAATAAATGAGTCAGAATTTGTAACAGTTCCTGCATTAATGGCAAGCCTATCCACTTCAAAAGTACCGTCATTTACAAGTGCACCACCATTCTGAGCCCAGGTACGGATGAAATTATTTTTTTTGAGTGAGCCTCCTGTATTGATAGTTACTGATCCGGAAGAGTATGCCCAGTTGGTGTTTAAAATTACATGATGGCTTATATTGAAATTAGCCCCGGGAGTTGGCACACAGTTACAATCCCACGTTGTTGGCGATAACCATGGGCCATCAGCAACAGAATTAATAGTTGTTTTTTGTGCAAACCCAAAAATAACAAGAGTTGAAAATGCAAGTGTAAAAATTATTTTTTTCATATAGATCAGTTTGGTTATTTTTCTTGATAAGGATTTTGGTAAAAACAAATATAATGATTTATGCGTAAATTGATGAAACAAAGATATATTCAAAACGCAGTTCATGAAAGCGTAGGAACGCCTGATTTTAAACTTCCAATAAAGAGGGGGTAAACAGGTATTTTAACCTGTTTGATTCAATAAGATTGGGTTACCGCATAACAGTTACAGTTCCATTTATCTCGATAATTTTATCATTGCATGAAGATTTATAATTTGCAATGTAAAAATAAACTCCGTCAGGAACAGCTTCGGAGTTTCTTGTTCCGTCCCATTTGACAGCCGGATCTGAAGTCTCAAATATTTTTTCGCCCCAACGGTTATAAAGTTTAAGATGGTATTGTTCTGTGTTGTTTTGCTGAACATCAAGGTAATCATTGTATCCATCACCATTTGGTGTGAATACATTCGGAACTACAAAAGGAACATCCGAATCTAACACTGTTACAACAATTGTATCATCTATTATGCAGGTTCCGTTTGATGCCATTAATGTATAAATCCCTGAAGAATCCACAACAATCGTGGTGTCTGAAGAGCCATTCGACCAGGTAAGATGTTGTGCGGAAACCTGTGGATCAACAAAAACTTTTTCTCCGAAACAGACTATGGTATCATTTCCCAAATGGAAAAAAGGATACTTCGTGACGATTATTTTTATCGAGTCTGTTGCCTTACATCCGTTGCTATCAGCTTCGCAAATGAATAACGTAGTGTCAACCGGTACTAAATATGGATTTGTGTTATTGCTGCTAAATCCTGATGGTACTGATGACCAGTTATAGCTTGTATTTGTAATAACGGTGGCATACAGGAACACCATTTCACCATTGCAAATGTTGGTATCAGATGCCGTCACATCAAGATTGATTGGTTTTGTGCCAGTTATTTTTACAAGAATAGTATCCTTGCATCCTGTATTGCTGTTAATGCCAAGCACAGTAAAAATGGATTCTGAAACAGGATCACCTATTGAAATTATTTGTGTTGAATCGCCTGTCTGTGGCCAATAATAACCGGCATAGCCATTGGGTGCAAATAATTCGACAATTGTGTCACTTGCACAATAATATTTGTTTGACGTATCTGGCAGTGTTGTTCCTTTATTAATTTCAATCGTGAAATAATCCGAAAACGAACATTCAGCAGAGTTTACTGTAAGATAATACGTAGTTGATTCAATAGGTTTTAATATTACAGTTGAATCATTACTTAAAAATCCTGGAGGGCTGGAAGTCCAGAAATCAAAGGATCCTGCAATGCTGATTGTTTTAAAAATACTGTCTCCAAAACAAATTGTTGTGTCAGGACCGAGTTCGAATTCAGGAGATTCTTTCACTGTTACAACAACTGTATCATACGATGGCGGTGAATCGCAATCGGGGCCATTTGTTACTTCTACAATATAGGAAGTGGTAGTTTGAGGAGCTACAAAAACACTTGACCCGCTTGCGCTATAGCCTGCAGGAATGGATGTCCATGAATATGTGCCATTATCTGTATTTGTGCCCGTAGCAAACAGCATCGTGCCGAAACCCTTGCATACAAAGGTATCCAGGCCGGCATTCGCAATTGGATCTTCAATTTTTTCAAGCATGAATCGCATCGTGTCCAGGCATCCTGCAGGCGAAATCATCGAAAGTGAATAGATGGTATATTGAACAGGATTTGCTATAGTTATTGATTGAGTCAGATCGCCTGTTTCAAGCCAATTATAATTTGAATAATTCGATGGACCAGTCAACGTAACATTGCTGTTTCCTGAACAATAATAAGCTTTTGAAATTGGCTGTTCATAAAAATAATCGTATTCCGATATTTTTATACTGTCTTTAAAGCTGCAGATTCCATCATTAACCGTTAGAATGTATGTGGTGGGATAGGCAGGCATTACGGTTATCTGGTGCGCTGATGAAATGAATCCCGGTGGATATGATGACCACAAATATGTTCCGGAAATACTGTCTGCAATTACAGTTACACTGTCATCTTTGCAAAACTGAATATCAGTACCAAGGTTAAATGCAAGATGCCCGTTAACATTTATTGTTACCTGTGGAATGGAATCAGCAGGACAACCGTTTGCGTTTATTTCATAAACACTATATGAAGTAGTAGCTGCCGGATTAACCACAATTATTGAGTCAGTTGATGTGAATCCCGGAGGATTTGAAGTCCATTGATAACTTCCTCCGTTGCCTGCTCCGGTTGCAGTAAGTACAATTGTATCCTGCAAACAAATTGTTGTGTCATGACTAATTACAGGAACAGGTTTAGGATATTGCTGAAATACATGCACAATGGTGGATGTGCATCCTAATGCATTTGTCATTGTTACTGTGGCTGTATCGCCAGCCTGGGGTGCAGGAATGGTAATTATTTGCGTGGTATCTCCGTAAGGTAGCCATTGATAACTCTCATAACCTATGGGTGCTGTAAGCGTGATCTGCGAAACTCCGTCACAGAAACCGTTAATCATAATATTCTGAGGACCGCATGTAGCATCAATATATGCATATCCGAAATGACCAAGCAATCCGCAATCTTCAGTTTTAAATTCAATTTTAATTGCTTGTCCCATATAAGGAGAAAGATCCACAGCCATTATTTGCCAGCCTTTATAACGCAACAGATTATTCTGTTGCCATCCCGCAGTGGAAGGACCTGCAGTTACCTGGTAGTGCGAACATGGGCCCGGCAGTAGCTGACCATTTGCATCATATATATTCACTTCGAATTTTGGTTTCATATTCTGTGCATGTCCCGGAGGATCTTCTAAAAATACGGCGTACTGGTAAGTGAAGTTTGCATTATCGGGCGTAACAACAAAGGTTTTATAAAGTTTTTCTGCCTCACCACCCACATAGCAATTGCCCAGCTTTGCAGAGAATGAACCTCCGTATGGAGAAATTTCCGAAACGGTTCCATTTGTAAAAGGATCAGTTCCGCTGCCAGAAACGATGTGTTGTCTGTCTGAAACAATTCCTCGTACATATGCAGTATCACCGCAGCAGTGACCAAGTCCTCCAACCCATGTTGAAAAATTTCCGAATTCAAAATCATTATTTGAACATGCGCCGCAATCAACAGGATTCAATGTTGCACTTCCTGAAACATTGCCATAACAGTATGCGTCCTTCATCCAGACCAGCGAATATGTGGCATTTGTTGTTGGGTAGACCAATATTGAATAATCATATGAATTAATATTTGAAATTGTATCAATGATAACCCCGTCAGTGTAAGCGAAAGAGAAAGGCGGGGTTCCGTAAAATTGCACATCAATATATGCAGCACTTGCTTTACATACAATGCCTGTATTTACTGCAGAGAGAACCGCGAAAGGATTTCCGACATAAACGTAATTACTTAATACAAGTGTATCGCAGCCATAATTATTACAGCCAACCAATACTACATCATATATACCCGGAATATTATATGTAATAATGGGATCTTGCAATATGGATGTTGAAGGAGTTCCTCCGGGAAATTGCCATTCCCATGAAGTTGCATTCAGACCGGAACTTGTTGCATGAAACTGAAATGAAGTTCCGGTGCAGACAAAAACTCCTTCAGAGCCATTGCAAACTACAGGCCCTGGAGGTGCTTCAACACAAGTTACTGCACCAAGAGCATTCACTCTTCCCGAACCAATCTTCGCGATTTTAGATGGATTCTTTTGGTTGATATTATTGCAACTTGCTTTCAGGCATAATTCAATATCATCAGGAGTCATTCCAGGATTGTTCGATTTCATTAAGGCACATATGCCGCTTACAATTGGCGCAGCCATTGAAGTTCCGCTCATCTGTCCGTAATTATTGTTTCCACCGGCAAGAGTGCTGAGAATATTTACACCGGGAGCCATTACATCAATCTTTGATCCGTAAGAAGAAAACATGCTGACAATATCATTCAGGTTTGTTGAACCAACACTAATCACATAGTCGTACGAGGCAGGATACAGATCAATTTCAGTCCCTGTATTTCCTGCAGCTGCCACAAGAACAATTCCCTGGTTATGGGCTGCAGTGCATAAAAGATTATACGTTGCAGAATTTATAAATCCACCCCACGACATATTAATTATGTCAGGGTTTATTGAAATGGCGTATTCAAGTCCTAGAAATGCATCAGGTAATGCAGGGCCGAAAGCTGTGTCGGGCTTGCATTTTACCGGAATTATTGAACAGTTGAATCCAACAGACGCTATACCATTTCCATTATCTGTTTCAGCAGCCGCGATTCCCGCAACATGTGTCCCATGTGTGAAATCATAAATATTCGCGTTCGCAGGAGGATCCGCAACATTATCGCTGTCCGAAACATCATAGCCTTTCACATCATCGATATATCCGTTGCCATCATCATCAATTCCGTTACCCGCTGTTTCATCAGGATTCACCCATATTTTATTCGTGAGATCACTGTGTGTGGTAAGAACTGCATCATCAACAATAGCAATGCGCACACTTGCTGAACCATGTGTGATATCCCAGGCGCCAACAGCATTGATTTTAGATAGATAAGTCTGGTTATAAATATTAAAATCATTGGGTGTATAAAAGGAATAGTAGAGAGGAATTTTTTCAGCATATTCAACAAGGCTGATTTGTTTTAACGTAGAAATTATTTCTTCCAGTTGATTTGAATCCTTAAAGCAAACTGTGTAAACTGCAGCGAGATCAGTATTGCGAAGTTTTGTAAAAGTTCTTTTTACAGATAATATATTTGTATTCTCTTTAACGTATGAGAAATATAATTCTGCAAGATTATTACTGAAACCATTGTCTTTGCTGTAAGTAATATCCATGTTCAGGCTTTTCTTCAGCTTGAGAAAAATTCTGTTCTTTTCGTATGAAGGCAATTTTGAAATGTCAACATACTGCTTACTCTTCATGTACGCAGAATCCAGAATGTTGTTTTGCTGCGGGAACACATTTTGAGAAAGCAGAAGCAGCAGGGAAGATAAGATGAATGGAAATACAGAAAAGCAGGGGCGTAGCGCTTTTTTCATTTTTTCCGGTTTAGTTAATAATCTGTAGAAAGTGTCTCAAATTTAAACCGAAACAAGCAGCATGTAAAGCACGGACAAGTTTAAGTAGTTCTTAAACAAGTTAACGGCAGGATTTAATAAGTTAAAGGTTTTTTAAATCACTTTTGGGACAGCAGTTAAAATCTCTGGTCAGGCTTATTGCAAAAGAATATTTAGGTGTGAGCTGTTTCCCGATATAATTCTTATACACCGGAAGGTCCGTCATTGCAGCAAGGTGCCATTGTCCGGCAATTGAATAACTAAGCTGTGGCGAAATGAAAATTATTTCGTTGCCCGTATTATCTTTGGTTGCGCCATCTTCAATATCTTTTTGACGGTTTTCACTTCTGAACTGAACAACTCCATAAAAATTCTTTGCAATCTTTTTGGAAACAAAAATGGAATTCATCAGCAGGTTTCCGTACTTGTAATCATCACGGTTAGTTCCGTTCACTTCGAATTTGTTAAGCGTAAAAATTCTAAGCGTAAGATCAGGAAATCCCTTATTGAAAAAAAGTTGTGTAGTTATACCGAATGCACCTGTGGATGGCTGTATATCACGTGGCAGCAAAACATTATCAACATACTGTTGTTCCATTTGGAATGGAAATTTTACTCCTGAACCCAACGTGAATTCAATGTTCTTTGCTGGTTTTACAAAAGCTCCGTATTTAACGGAAACAGACCCGTTTGATAATCCAAAACCTTTCAGTACATATTCTGGCGAAAGATCGTAGCGTTGTATTTTGCTGATAAAATACCCCATTTCATATTCGGCGGTAAACCTTTTACTGATTCCATAACCAAGAGAAAGACCCGAATAATTGAATGATGAATTCTTTAAAATATTGTAATCAGTGACTTTCTGAGCACCTTTATAATAAGTGTCAGAAAAACTACTTCTGTAAAATGCAATAACCCTGATATCTTTCTTGTTCAACAACCCGACAAATGTGGATGCGCCTGCAGGACTTCCGCTGGAACAGCATTGGGCAAAAATATTCTGAGAAGAAAAGATGAAAAGAAAAAACAGAATAAATGCGAGTCCTTTATTTAACCTTAATGTAGACATCTTTTGTCTCTGAATTATTGTACTTATCCTTTAACTCGCATGTTATCTTAAACTTGTCGGAATGACAAACAGTGAACTGAACAACATCGCCGCTGCCAATGATTACACCACCCGAATAGGACCAGTTATAAGTGAGTTCGTCACCCGAAGCAACAGCGGTAATTGTAGTTGTTGCATTAACTGCAATTGCTGAATCCGCAACTGTAAGACTTGAAAAAACTAAAGGGGTTTGATTGCCATCTGGTGAAGGAGTGTTGTCTTTTTTACAACTTGCTGCAAAGATTAACAGCAGTAAAATTGGAATAAATATCTTCTTCATATCCGCTCAATTTTAAAATCCTACAACAAAGATAGGAAATATTTTAGCAGATTTAAAAAATTAACAATTTTAACTTTCGTTCAGTTACCGAATCTAAATTTGAACCCGGATAATTTTTTCTAAAAATTGAAGTTTTATTTCTCAGTTGAATGCATGTTAAAAATTGCCATTATATTTGTCTAATAAAATATAACAGACTTTGAGTATTGATATAATCACCGAATACCCTTTATGGTTACTGATTTTCTGCATACTTCTCAGTGCAGGTATCACCACTTTATTATATTTTAAGAATAACAAGTATTCTTTTGCTCCGGTGTTTAAAAGAATACTTGCAGCATTGCGTTTTCTTTCAATTACAATAATCGCTTTTCTCCTGCTTTCACCTTTGGTTAAAACTGTTTCCAGACATGTGGAAAAGCCCGTGATTATTATTGCACAGGATAACTCAGAATCGCTTCTTGTTAATAAAGACTCATCATTTTATAAAAAAGAATATAAGGAAAAACTCAACAAACTTATAGAGGACCTTAGTGCCAAATACGAAGTGAAGACTTATTCCTTTGGCGAAGATGTTAAAGAAAAAATAAATTTCGATTACAACGATAAGCAAACAGATATTTCTGCTTTTTTTGATGAACTGCAAACCCGCTATACCAACAGGAATGTAGGTGCACTTGTTCTGGCCACAGATGGAATTTATAATAAAGGGAAGAACCCTTTGTATTCTTCCTCTTTTATTTCATATCCTGTTTATACAATTGCTCTTGGCGATACAACGGTTTATAAGGACCTTATTGTAACGAAAGTCACAACCAATAAAATTGCCTTTCTGGGAAATAAATTTCCTGTAGAAATATTAGTCACAGCAAATAAGTGCAAAGGCGCAACTTCCAAACTTACTGTAACCAAAGGTACAGAGGTGCTGTTTACAAAGAACCTTGATTTCACTTCTCCGACATCTACTCAAACTGTTTTTCTTGAACTGGAAGCAAAACAAACCGGAGTTCAGCGTTATCATGTTTATTTAACACCGATTGAAGACGAAGTAACCACAGTAAATAATGCACAGGACTTCTTTGTGGAAGTGCTTGATCAGCGCCAGAAGATACTGATTCTTGCCAATTCGCCAAATCCCGATGTGGCTGCATTAAAGGAATCGCTTGAGAAAAATGATAACTATGAAGTTGAATCTTTCCTTGCAAGTGATTTTACAAAATCAGTTTCAGGATACAATTTGGTAATACTTCATCAGCTTCCTTCGGTAACTAATAATATTTCAAAAATACTTTCTTCTATTGATACTGCGGGTATTCCAGCAATTTATATTTTAGGAGTGCAATCGAATTTCAACACTTTCAATGGACTGAAAACAGGATTGAGTATTATTGTCAGCACCAAGACATCGCAGAATGAGGCATTGGCAGTGATTAATAATGACTTTCCTTTGTTCACCATTAGTGAAGATGTGAAAAGGTTTGCCGATGATCTTCCGCCACTTTATGCACCCTTCGGAACTTACAAGGTTTCAAACTCGGCAAATATTCTTTTTTATCAGAAGATAGGTTCTGTTTCCACAAAGCAACCGCTCATCATGTTCAACGAGCACGACAAAGTTAAAAGCTGCGTGATTACTGGTGAAGGACTCTGGAAATGGAAACTTACCGATTACCTTAAAAACCAGAGTCATGATATTTTCAATGGACTCGTCAGCAAATTTGTACAATACCTTGCAGTTACAGAAGATAAAGGCTTCTTCAGGATTACTGGCAACAACAACTATTTTGAGAATGAACATGTGGAGTTCAATGCCGAAGTTTATAATGAAAGTTATGAACTGATCAATGATCCGGATGTAAGCTTTACCATATATGACAAGCAAAACAAGAAGTATCCTTTTGTGTTCAGCAAGACTTCCAATGCATATCATCTTGATGCGGGAATATTTCCTGTGGGTGAATACCACTATGAAGCCCAGGTGAAAGTAGGAGAGAAGATATATACCAAAGCAGGAACATTCAATGTGCTTGCATTGAACATTGAGTCCCTTACCACCACTGCCGATCATAAAACACTTTACAATATTTCGCAAAAACACAACGGTAAATTATTTTATCCATCACAGATTGATGAATTGCTGAAAGCCATTAACAGCAGGGACGACATCAAATCCGTTTCTTTTACGCAAAAGCGTTTGAATGAAATGGTAAATCTTTTCTGGGTATTTATTGTAATAATGGTGCTTCTTTCAGCCGAATGGTTTATCAGGAAATGGAGCGGGAATTACTAGTATTTGATAGAATCCTAGTCTTCAATATGTCTGAATGCAAAAAAACCTTTCCTAATATTTTTATTTTCAAATAATTTCCTATCTTTGCACCCCCAAAACTATCTTTTATTAAACGGAGTATTAACCACTTCTGCAAATCAAAGTTGGGATTGAAAAGCAGAATACAAGTAAGTTTTAAAATGACTGAAAATGAAAATGTAACCGAAAACACTGAGGTTACAAACGAAACACCGGTTGTAGAACAACCAAAAGCCGAAACTTCAAAACCTAAAGTACCAGAAAATTTTGACTGGGATTCAATCGGCAAAAAATTCGACAATTACAGCAAAGACGAAAGAGAAAAACTGGAGGATCTTTATAGCAAGACTCTCAGTTCTGTGATCGAACATGAAGTAATTGACGGTACAGTAGTAGCAAAGAATAACCGCGAAGTTGTGGTGAATATTGGCTACAAATCGGATGGTATCATTCCGCTGTCGGAATTAAGATACAACACCGACCTTAAGATTGGCGATACTGTTGAAGTGTATGTTGAAAGCCAGGAAGACCTTTCAGGTCAGCTGATCCTTTCGCATAAAAAAGCAAGAGTATTGCGTTCATGGGAAAAAGTAAACAGTTCACTGGAAAATGATGAAATCATCCAGGGATTTGTTAAATGCCGCACCAAAGGCGGACTTATCGTGGATGTCTTCGGAATTGAAGCATTCCTACCAGGTTCACAGATTGATGTGAAACCTATCCGCGATTACGACATCTACGTTGGAAAAACAATGGAATTCAAGGTTGTGAAAGTTAACCATGAATACAAGAATGTCGTTGTTTCTCACAAAGCGCTTATCGAAGCTGAACTCGAACAGCAGAAAGCTGAAATCATCAGCAAGCTGGAAAAAGGTCAGATCCTTGAAGGTACTGTTAAGAACATCACTTCTTACGGTGTATTCATTGACCTCGGCGGCGTTGACGGACTTATCCACATTACCGATTTATCATGGGGACGTATCAACCATCCTGAAGAAATCGTTAAACTTGATCAGAAGATCAACGTGGTAATTCTTGATTTTGATGATAACAAAAAACGTATTGCACTTGGATTAAAACAGCTTACTCCTCATCCATGGGATTCTCTTGATGCAAACATGAAAGTTGGCGACAAGGTGAAAGGAAAAGTTGTTGTTATTGCCGATTACGGTGCATTTATTGAAATAGCAACAGGCGTTGAAGGTTTAATCCACGTTTCAGAAATGTCATGGTCGCAGCATTTACGCAGCGCTCAGGATTTCCTGAAAGTTGGAGACGAGGTGGAAGCAGTTATTCTTACACTCGACAGGGAAGAACGGAAAATGTCGCTTGGTATCAAGCAGCTTATTCCTGATCCATGGACCAACATCGTTGAAAAATATCCGATGAATTCTAAACACACTGCTACTGTCCGCAACTTTACCAACTTTGGTATTTTTGTTGAACTTGAAGAAGGTGTTGACGGTCTTATTCATATTTCTGACCTTTCTTGGTCGAAGAAGATTAAGCATCCTGCTGAATTCACCAAAATCGGAGAATCTATTGACGTGGTTGTTCTGGAAGTGGATGTTGAAAACCGCAGACTTAGCTTAGGACACAAACAGCTTGAAGAAAATCCATGGGATGTATTCGAAACTGTATTCACCATTGATTCTGTTCATAAAGGAACTATCGTTTCTATGGCTGAAAAAGGCGTGGTTGTAGCTCTTCCATACGGCGTTGAAGGTTTCGCACCACTGCGTCATATTCAGAAAGAAGACGGCACTACTGCTAAGGTTGATGAAACCCTCGACTTCAAGGTTATTGAGTTCTCAAAGGAAAACAAGAAGATCATCGTTTCTCATTCCAAGATAGCTCAGGATTTAATTTCTAATGAAAAATCGGCTGAAAAATCCGATCAGAAATCAAAGGAAAAAGTTACCAAGAAAGCTGTGAAGAAAATCAAGGACAATCTTGAAAAAACTACACTTGGCGATCTTGATGTACTTGCAAACCTGAAAGCTGATATGGACCAGAACGAAAGGGATCTGAAGAAAGCGAAAGCTCCTAAAGCAGAAGAAACTCCTGAAGTAACTGATAAACCTGCAGAAGAAGAGCAGAAAGATGCTGACGAAGAAAACAATTAATCTTTATTGATATATAGAAAAATCCCTTCGGAAATGGAGGGATTTTTTTTATGAATAGAAGTTCTGTTAACCATTTTAATTAACATTCTAATGTTGAAAGAAACAGTGTTAAAAATTTGTAAATTTTGCGAAAGTGTAAAGTTTTTATTTAAATTTGTTAGACTTAACAATATCAATTTATTCAAACCACATTTATGATCAGAAAACTACTTTTAACCGCATCTTTGTTCTTTGCTGGTGTACTTTTTTTAAATGCACAGTGTATTCCCGATAGTACGGCAGTATCGCCCGGAATATATCCTGATACAGTTACGAATATTCCTACTGCATATGTTGCAATACCATATTATGCAACAATCTCAGCAGTAATACCGCCTGATACTATTGTTCCTCCAGGCATTACACTTCAAATTGATTCAATCGGCATTATTGATATTATAGGTTTACCAACAGGATTTATATATACTCCAAATAGTATTAGCGGATATTGGCCCGGCTGGCCTGATGGCAGTAAAGGTTGCATTCTAATTTCAGGAACAGCAACTCAGCCCCAGATTGGAACATATCATCTTTTAATAAAGACAAAAGCTTATGTAGGCGGTTTGTATCAAAATGATACCATCTTTGGATACAAGATAATTGTAAAAGATACCACATTAGGAATAAATGAATACGATCAGGATGCAATTACCTTCATTACTTCTCCTGATTTTAATGATAATTCTGTCATCGCAAAGATTCACTCTAATTCAGCTCTTAATGATGCAGTAATCATTATTAATGATATCACTGGAAGAGAATCAATGCGCTTAAATAATTTGAATGGCACCGATTTCATTATTCATAACAGAAATCTGTCAAATGGTGTTTATGTTATTTCAATAATAAACAACGAGAAAATAATTGCAAGAAAAAAAGTTATTTTCTAATTGAAAATTGATTAGTGCCTTTTTAATAAATGTAATACTTTTGTACTAATAATTAAAAACCATAAACCATGATTAAAAAACTACTCTTTACTACAGCATTGGTGATTTCAGGAATCATCATGGTAAATGCACAATGTACTCCTGATTTAACATGCGCTGCTCTTGTGTGTCCGGACACCATTACAAATTTACCTCATGCTCAGGCAACATTTCTCTATACTACTACTTTGACAGTTAAGGTACCTGCTGATACTAATTACCCTCCTTTTGGTGTGGTTACAGTCGATACTTTAAAATATCTTTCTATTTCAGGATTACCAGCAGGATTTACAGCGTCTCCTGATAATTCTGCCGGTTGGCCCGGACCATCTTATGGATGCCTTTTAATTACCGGAATAACAACAAATGCTCAGGCAGGAACACATCCGCTTGTTATCAGTGTTAGTGTTAAGGCGATGTCTGGTGCTATTACGATGCCATTATCATTAACCGGATACAAGATTATTGTTGATTCTACAAATGGAATTTCAATTATTAATTCAACGAAGTTTACTTTAGAGCAGAATAATCCAAATCCATTTAACTCAAGTACTACTATTTCATTTACGTCTTCTAATTCTGATGTCTACAATTTTTCAGTTACAAATATCATAGGTGAGGTTGTTTACAATCAAACTGTGAATGCTGTTTCTGGAATTAATAAAATTGAATTCTCAGCAGCAAATCTTCCTTCAGGAATATACATGTACAAACTTGGCAACAAATCGGAGGTTTACGCAAGGAGGATGATTATTTCAGGAAAATAATGTCTTTTAAATTAACAATTTTGGGCTGTAGTTCTGCTACGCCTACTCTATACAGACATTCAAGCGCTCAGGTACTCAACGTAAATGAGCGCTTGTTTTTGATAGACTGTGGTGAAGGTGCACAGATACAGATGCGCAAATTCAAAATAAAATTCCAGCGCATTGATCACATTTTTATCAGTCATCTTCATGGTGATCATTACCTGGGGCTCATGGGGCTGCTATTCACGTTTCATCTTCTTGGCAGGACCAAAGAGATTCATCTATATGCTGATCACGACCTGAAAAAAATAATTGATATGCAGCTGGATATTTCAAAAACCACTTTACAATATCCGATCAGTTTTCATCCAATTGATAGTACAGTATCAAAAGTAATTTTTGAGGATAGTAAATTATCAGTTACTACAATTCCTATGGATCACAGGATTCCGACTGTCGGATTTTTGTTTAAAGAGAAAATTAAGGCAAGAAAAATTCGTAAAGAAGTCATCAATAAAATGAATATCCCTGTTGAAGAATTTGAAAGAATTAAAAACGGAAAAGATTATATTGATGAAAATGGCAAAACACATAAAAACGCTGAACTGACAGTACCAGGACCTGATCCTGTTTCATACGCTTATTGTTCGGACACTGGATACATAGAGTCTTATATTCCTATTATTAAAGGAGTGGACCTACTTTATCATGAAGCAACTTTTATGAGGAACAAAGAAAAAAATGCAAGAGAAAAATTTCATTGTACAAGTGAAGATGCTGCAAAAATTGCAAAGAAATGCGGTGCTAAACAACTCATGCTGGGGCATTATTCTGCAAGGTATGATGACCTGAATCCATTGTTGAATGAGGCAAAACAAATTTTCAAGAATACGATCCTTTCTGAAGAAGGATTAGAGTATAATATTTGATTTTATTTATAAAGGCATTGAAAAATAAAAGGGGTAAGGAAGTTTTTAATCATGAACCTTATTGTTCAAACCTTATTCACGTAAGATTATAATTAGTAGATTTTATGAAAGATTTGACTGTTGGGAAAGAAGGGAAGTTGATTTTATATTTTGCCATTCCAATGTTGCTGGGAAATGTTTTCCAGATTTTGAATTCAATTGTCGATAGAATTATTGTTGGCAATTTCTTAGGAAAGTCAGCTGTTGCTGCAGTAGGAGATTCATTTCCTGTTATGTTTGCATTGATATCTTTGCTTATCGGGATCACTGCCGGAATCACAGTAATTATTTCACAGTTCTATGGCGCAAAGGATTATGAGAAGGTAAAGCGTGCGATAGATACTGCATATATTTTTCTTTTCTTCGCTTCACTTATTATAAGTTTAATAGGAATCATATTTTGTGGTCCTATTTTCAGGCTACTTAATGTCACTGATGATGTTTACAATGATGCTGTAAAATATATCAGGATTATTATGTTGGGAGTTGTATTCATGGCATGCTTTATTGGAACCATGGCAATACTAAGGGGACTGGGCGATTCTAAAACACCACTTTATTTTTTGATTATCGCAACAATCTTAAATATTATTCTTGAAATATTATTTATACCGGTCATGCATATGGGCATTGAAGGTGCTGCCATTGCAAGTGTTTTATCTCAGGGTATCACTTTGTTTGCAGCTACGCTTTACCTGAATAAAAAACATGAGTTTATAAGAATTTCGTTTAAAAAAGTATATTTTGATAAATGGATTTTCAAGAAAAGTCTGAATATCGGGCTGCCTTCCGGAGTGCAGCAATTTGCTGTGGCAATCGGTCAGATTTTTCTGCTGAAACTTGTCAACGAATATGGCACCGATACCATGGCTGCATTTACTATTGCCGGCGGCATCGATTCCTTTGCAATGCTTCCTGCAATGAATTTTGCTATGGCCCTGATGTCGTTTGTTGGGCAAAACATTGGTGCCGGTAAACAGGACAGAGTGAAAAAAGGATTGTGGTCAACACAAAAAATGACAGCGATAATTTCAATCAGTGTAAGTATTCTTGTACTGATGGCTCCTTATGCCTTGATGCATGTATTTAATAAAGATGCCGGTGTAATAAAAACCGGTGTTGAATATTTAACAATAGTCTCTCCATTTTACATTTTATTTTCCGTCATGTTTATTATGACCGGTGTTTTCAGGGGCGCCGGAGATACATTGATTCCAATGTTCATCACCATATTTTCACTTTGGTGTATCCGTATTCCATTGGCTTATTTTCTTTCGGCTAAACTTGGTGTGCAGGGTATATGGTGGTCATTGCCTATTGCCTGGGCATTCGGAACCTTGTTCACTATCATCTATTATAATATTGGAAGGTGGAAAAAGAAAGTAATAGTGGGCCCAGCTTTTGATACAATTAAAATAAAAAAACTATGATACTAATTGCAGACAGTGGTGCAACAAAAACCGACTGGCGCCTGGTACACAGCCGTCAGGATATACGCTCGTTTCAGACAAGTGGCTTTAATCCTTTTTTTGTGGATTCAATACACATTAGGAAAGAAGTAGAAAGTGAACTGGTGCCTTACGTTGACAGCAGGCATGTGAAGGAAGTCTTCTTTTATGGCGCAGGATGCACAGCCATGGAACAATGCATTATAGTTGAAGATGGACTGAAGCCCATATTCCCTGAAGCAAGAATTAAAATTGAAAACGACCTGCTTGGTGCTGCAAGGGCGTTATGTGGGCACCACGAAGGTATTGCATGCATACTCGGAACCGGATCAAATTCCTGTTTATTTGATGGAAAAAAAATAGTTGAAAATGTTCCATCACTTGGTTATATCCTTGGTGACGAAGGCAGCGGTGCGCATATCGGAAAAAAATTACTGAGAGAAGTTTTATCACTTTCTGCACCCAGCGAAATTCGCGATCTTTTCTCAGCGAAATATAATTATTCACGCGTTGATATTCTTACGCATCTATACAGACAGGAACTTCCAAGTCGGTTCCTTGCTTCGTTTATTGCATTTGTGAAAGAAAATATTTCACATCCATTTATACATGCTATGGTGCATGATGCCTTCACTGATTTTTTCAACTCTCAGATATTAAAATATCAGCGGTGCAGAGAAGTTCCTGTATGTTGTACAGGATCTGTAGCCTTTTATCTTGCTGATATATTGAGAGAAGTCGGAAAAGAAAATGGTATAGAAATAAAAGAAATAGTCCAGTCGCCTGTAAATGGTTTGATAGAATATCATCTTGTTGAATTTGAAAGATTTAATAAACTTAAATTTTCTTCCGACATTGATGAATAATTTCTATTCAATAAGTTTTCCAAGCGATTCAGGAAGGTAGAAAGTTTTGTTTTTGTCAACATAAACTACAACCGTATTTAGCACTACAGCTTTCTTGTTTATATATACAATATTTTTATTTGCAGGAATTTCAATTGTGTTTTTACCTTTTGTAATCTGCAAAATATACTCGCCATTTTTCTTAATAATTGAATCGCTGCAATTAATAAAAACATTTTTATGCGGGGCAAAATATTTTTCTGTTGAATCCTTCAGACTTTCGATACCAATGGTTTTACATAAATAGGCATTGATATCTTTCCCCAACATTAGACCAGTCGGATGTGTATAATCATTCGGACTATACATCCCAAGAAAAACATCTTCTCCTGTATGACCTGTCGTTGTAAAACCTATATAATTCCGTGCTGTAATAAGTTTTGCTAAAGCATCAGACAATCCATAATAATTTTTTGAAGCAAGAGATTTATCAATGGCTTCAAATTCATTTACACCCAGACTGTCGATTCCCCAGAATTCCTTTATCAGAGGAAAATATTTATTTCTCATCTCATCTTTTGAAGTCTTTTGAATATCGGCAATAGCTGTGATAATTTTATTACTTAATCCCTCTGATGTCAATTTGTATTTGGTAAGCGGTTCGAAAATTTGCTTGGCAGTTAACTTGTCGTAGCCATAATTGGAAAGTTTGTTTCCGAAACTTATTCCGCTGTTTCCATGATCAGGGCATACAATAATTACAGTCTCTCCATTTGATTTAGCAAAATCTAAAGCAACTTTTAATGCTTTATCAAATGCAAGGAATTCGGTAATAATTCCAATCGGATCATTTCCATGCGCAGCCCAGTCAACTTTACTTCCTTCAACCATAAGGAAAAATCCCTGTTCTTTATTTTTTGAAAGTAGGGATAGTGCTTTTGTAGTCATTTCAGCCAATGAAGGTTCTATTGATGTATCACGGTCAATATCATAAGGCATATCATTCGGGCTGAATAGTGCCCATGATTTTTTCCCGTTTAATTTTCTAAATGATGAGATATCGCTGAAAGCTGTGTCCCATCCGTTTTTTCCGAGATAATTTCTTTCTGTTTTTTTTAAAATAGTATCACCACCACCAAAAACTACATCAATATTATTATAGACCATTTGTTTGGAAAGAGCATTATAATCTTTGCGTGAATAGCTATGGGCCGAAAAGTCAGCAGGTGTTGCATGAGGAAATTCACATGTAAAAACCAATCCTGTCGACTTCCCGGAAAGCTTTGCCGCTTCAAGAACTGTCATCAATGGTTGATATGCTTTTGCTGCATCTATTTTAACAAGATCATTTGATGTCTTCACCGGATATGTTGCGATGAAGCCTGTCTGGCTTTCTTGCCCAGTTGAGTAGCAACTTGAGGTAGGGGCTGAATCACCGATGGGAGCGTCGGATGAGTATGTTTTAACAAAGCCGCATAACAGTGAATCAATAGTAAGATTTGTAATGTTGTTGTTCTGATACCATTGATACCAGCGGGATAACGAAAGAACACTTGCTGATGTTCCGTCAGGGATCATTATAATAACATTCTTTATTTTTTTATCGAAGGCAGGCTGGTTTTGCCCGATACTCTTATTGTTCAGAATAAAAACAAAAAATAGTAAGCATGGTAGAAGCAAAAATTTATTTTTCATTGGTGCTTTTTTTGCAAAGATAAAGTTCTTTAATGATTCACCCATTGGCTAAAAAAAAAGCTGCAGAATACTGCAGCTTTCATAATAAAAAGTTTCAGCTAGTCAATAATTATTCTCTTTGAATAATTCATTGTACTGTTCATTAATCGCAACAGGTAAATTCCTTTGGATCCTTCATTCATATTGATCAGCATCTTTGCCTGATTGCCTGATACCTGGATTGTCCCAGTTTTTATTGAGTTTCCAATGATATCATAAATAATATAATTGATATCAGAATTATCAGTAGTTTGTATTTCCAGGTTGAACAAGCCTTTTGAAGGATTTGGATAAATGGAAATGATATTACCATCGTTGAATGTTGCAAGTCCTGCCATGCTGATATCAACAGGCATTATAATAGTATCTGATCCGCATGGATTGGTTACAATAAGCGTTACAATGTAAGTACCATTGGCAGCATAGGTATGGGATGGGTTCTGTTGCATTGAAGTTTGCCCGTCTCCAAAATTCCATTGATAGGAAATACCATACAATGAAGAATCAGCGAAATTAACTGTTGGGTCATTATCAATGTATCCAAAATCTGCAACCGGTAAATTTGAAGTTGCTGTAACTATAACAGGCAATGATTCTGCGGTACAACTATCATGTGTAATTTGTACTGAATATGATCCGGTTGCGTTTACGATAATTGATTGTGTTGTTTGATTTCCGGGTGACCATAAATAAGAATCAGCAGCTTGTGCAGTTAGTGTAACATCCTGTCCGTTGCAAATAACAATGTTTTCATTAGGAGTGATCTGTGCATTTGGAAGTAAAATACTTGCAGTTACAGGAACCCTGTTGCTTGAACAAGTTGATGCGCCAATTTCCCAGTTATAGAAATAATAATAGTAACCAGCGAGTCCAGCACTATTGCCAGTTATTGAAACAATACCATTAAGCGTATAAGGGTAAGAAGCACCAGCATTATTGCGGAAAAGGTCATTACCTCCATCAACACCCAGGCGCAAGCCTGTTCCAACTGGAAGATTAAAGTTTAGGATAACCGTGCTCTGTCCACTTGGAATATTTACGTTTGTATCAAGTAAAACAGTTCCTGCAGAGTTTGTAAGTTCAATAGTTCTGTTACCTGATGAGTTAGCAAACACTTTTACTGATTTTAAAATAACTGGTGTATAGCAATCAAAAATTTCATAATGATAGGTTCCGCTAGTGAAATAACTTCCGCCACCAAATGTATTGTCAGCAGGGCCTACATACTGCGATGGTTGTGATGTTTCGTTCTGAACATAATAAGTCGTAGAAATACCAAGAGTAGGTGTTTCAAATGTATTTCCCGTGTATACAAGGTTTCCTCCTAAAGGTGAATCATACCAATTTAATGTTGTGCCACCTGATGCATTTAATGTTACTGACCCTGAATCGCATCTTGCAGCAGGATTTCCGATAGGATCAGGAGGTTTATTAATTGTAATATATGCAACTTTGGACATTGAATCAAGTCCGAAACTGTTTCCAGTTCTCAGTTTTACGGTATATACGCCATTTGCTAAATAGGTATAAGTTGGATTTTGTTGTATTGAAGTGCCTCCATCACCGAAACTCCAGAACCAATTAACAGGTCCGTTAGTGGAAAGGTCAGTGAAGTCAATAGTTCCTATACAACTTGAAGTTTCATTCGCTTTGAAATTTGTGACAGGTGGCGCAGTTGGATAATTACACTGCCAGTTTAATTCAAAACCCGATTCATTTACTGCTTCGTCTGAAGTCTGCACAAGAGTAATAGAACCAGTCGTTGACACAATGGTGCCACCGTTTGGAAGGGTGGCCCCAGTATAAGACCCGATCATAGTGCTTGAAGTTGAAGGTCCGTCATAAATCGTCAGAGAATCATAATTGTTTTCAAAGTTGAAGGTGACAAAATGTAAAGTAACATTCATCGCACCTATAGGAGCAATAGTTATCTGACTGGTTGTGTTGTCCTGGTAATTTACATTACCGCCGCTATCAAACAACTGTCCGTTGCAGGAAGTTTGAGTATCAGCAGTACCTGTTTCAAGCATGTTAATGATACAGGCATTCGCGGTATCTACAGAAATATAGGTTGTTTTTATAAGTGTATCTTTTCCACAAGCACCGCCATCAGAAATAAGTGAAATGGTGTAATTGCCATAAGTAGAATAAATATGGACAGGGTTCATATCGGTACTTGTTGTTCCATCTCCAAAGTCCCAATGAAAAATATTTGAATTCGAGCTAAGATTGGTGAATTGCACAGTTGCAGGCGCACTGCAGAATGAAGTGTAATTAGCTGTAAAATCGCTTGTCACAGTTGGGTTGTATGGATCGCCAACACCAACGGCATACCATGCATCTGTAACTGTTTCAACTTCCGGAGTGCAAGCCCCAAACAGATCCATTGCAGATAAAATAGAATAAAAACGGGCATCAGCATAAGTTGCACCTGAAGGTAAATAAACAGTCATTGTGCGAAATGCTACGGCAGCAGCGCTATCCATGGTTATTCCTGTTACGTTGTATGCATCACCGTTATCATTGGTTCCTGAACCACCTTGTGAAGTAAGGTAAAACCAATAAGAGAGTACACCTGAATTTGTGTGCACTTCCTGTTGCGCATCCCAGTTTGTTCCAAGATAAGTATCAGGCTGGTTATAGGCATTAGGATTTGACATGTCGCGGAATGGGGTTCCAATATCAGAACCCATAAGCCAGTTAGCATTGGAGGGTCTGGCATATTTTTCAATACATGTACCAAAGATGTCGCTGTAACCTTCATTCAGTGCACCGGACTCATCCTGATAAATTAAGTTTGCAGTCTTTTCATCAAGACCATGTGTTATTTCATGACCGCAAATATCAAGGGTTGTCAGAGGAGAGTATGTTGCATCTCCGTCTCCATAAGTCATTTCAGTTCCGTCCCAGAAAGCATTTACATAATCCACATCATAATGTACAAAGCTTATTAGCTTAAAACCATTATCATCAATGCTGTTCCGGTTAAATTTGTTTTTATAATAATCATATGTCATTTCACCTCCGAAATGGGCGTCCGTAGCAACTTCATCCTGGGCTGCATTCACATTGTTCCAGTTATTGTCAGCATCTGTAAAATCAACCGCAGTAGCATAATCAGTAGATGTTGCCATATTGTATGTTTCAACACCGTTACCGCGACCGGTTTCACGAAGACGGTAGGAGCCACCGAAACTATCTGTTGTAATAGTTTGTGTTCCGCTGTATTTAGTGCTTGCTGTTCCTGGTGTATCTGTTGTTTGTATTCTGTTGAGTGAAAGAATTATCTCGCCTGTAATTGCATCTACAAATACATAAGCACGCTTCAGAGGTTTGCTAGCGTAAATATCAAAACGGTATGCTAACCTGTAATTCTGCGATTTTAAATCCCCACCTTCAGGAACAATGTATAATTCACCTTTAGGATAATATGTAGCCTTGGAGTCACCTGTTATTTCCTTTAAGAGCGCTTCTTCGCCTGGCATCTGCCATTTGTAAAGGGTCGCATTGATATCGGTAAGTGCAAAAACAAGTGCAGCTTCTTCGCTTATACTGCTTGTTGAACCAATATCGAGCGATGAGATAATATCCCCGTTAAAAGAATAAACTTTATTATTTTTTGTATGAACAATAAATGTTTTACCAAGTATTGGATTACCTAGATATGTCTGATTATATCTGTAATGCAAATCTCCTGAGAGATCATGCTGAACATTTTGCAACACGAAACCCATGTCAGCAGACAATTTAAGTCTTGCTGATAACCATGTTTGCCAGTTGCCAAAATCAATTTCTTTTCCACTTTCTAATTTAATGAAGATAGGGAGGTCATTGCCCTTTTTATAGGCAATACTGCTGGCTTCGCGTATCTTTTTCTGTGCTTCTCCATTATAATAAATCTGCGAGAATAATGTCTGGTGCATCAGCAATGCCATGACGACCAATAGGAGGGAGATTGTTTTTTTCATATTTTCGATTGTTGGAATTAGTTTTATAAAGATAACTAAAAAAGGGTTTTGGTTGTTTTTAGACAAAAAAAAAAGTCAAACCTTTCGGTTCAGGCAGATTAATAATACAGTTTACCTTTTGATAAAAATATTTTCTGTAAGAATTAGTTCTCTTGTTTTTTTTAAGATAAAATAATATGAGAAAGAATTATTAGGTTTTATTTATACTTTTATAGCAATTCTGAAATTATGAAAATCACATTTAAAATAGCGTTGTTAAGCTTTCTTATTTGCTTTGCACTTTCGGCCAAAACACAGGTGGAATATACTGATGCAGGTGATTCTGTTCCTGATAAAGTATGGTTTTTAAAAGGTTTTTTTCAGGATGAAGCAAAACTATGGACCTCACCAATACGAAATGCTGATAAGCGATTCACTTTCTGGGTTCCAGTGATTGGCGCCACTATGCTGGCAATGGCTAATGATGAAAAAATATATTCAGAATTTAAAAAATTCCAGGGAAAGCACGAATGGGTTAGTGATGTAAGCCCTGTGCTTACTTATGGTGGAGAAAATATTACTGTATTATCAACATGTGGATTATTCTATTTAGGAGGACTGGCTTTTCATAATAATAAGGCAATGCAGACAGGCACATTATGCCTCGAAGCACTTAGCCATGCAGGTTTGATTGTGACAGTGGGAAAACTTATCACCGGAAGGCAGCGACCAAGTTATGATAATGGGAAAGATTACTGGCATTGGTTTCCTTCAACTTTCAAACAGCTTGACAGTGACCCACAGCCCAAATATGATGCATTTCCATCAGGGCATACAATTGCAGCATGGTCTGTTGCAACTGTTATTGCAAAGCAGTATAAGAATTATAAAATCGTACCAATCCTTGCATATACCACAGCGACCGGAGTGGGCCTTTCAAGAATTACACAAGATGCACACTGGATGTCGGATGTGATTATTGGTGCAGCCATGGGTTATACTATTGGTAGCTTTATTGCGAAAGAAAGAAAAAACACTAAATGGACATTGCTACCTTCATCGAATGGCAAAGATATAATGCTGACAGGCGTTTATAAATTATAAACTTTTTATTTGAAAGTCAAAATTCAGAGTAATAATGAACAGAATTTTAAAATTTGCATTATCCTTTTTTTTCTTAATCAATTCTGGCCTGATGGCGCAGACATCCTATGCCTGGTGGGACCAGATTCATCAGTGGGATGGGCATACTCCATGGCTCAACTATCTGAAATTTTCTCCCGAATATCAGGGGCCTAATTCACTGCCTGTTCCTGAAATTAATAATGGAAAGGTTGAAAGCATTGGAACTGTTGAACTGGGAGCAGTAGGACATTTCAGCAATGGTGATAATACACAAAATTTATTTACCAAAATTTATTATCCTATTGTGCCAAAATTAATTGCAATTGAAGCATATGTTGTTCCCTTAGAACATTTCAAAATGGATACTGCAACCAGGGATATCAGAGCTGCAAGGATCAAGAGCGGGGAAGGCACTGCTGGTGGCGATATTTATTTTGGAACAGTAATTCAACTTGTGCGCGATAAAAAATTTCCGGATGTTACTTTCCGTATGACATGCAGAACTGCGTCAGGGACCAATATTTCCGCAGCACGCTATACTGATGCTCCAGGTTATTTTCTTGACCTGTCGATGGGAAAAGATCTAAAGACCAAATCTTTTTTTAATATCATCAGGCCATTCGGGATGATTGGTTTTTACAGTTATCAGACTAATAATGCTGATTTCCGGCAGGATGATGCTTTTTTATATGGTGCGGGATCGGATTTTTCTTCTGAGAAAATTACACTGACTGCTGCTATGGGCGGCTATTTTGGATACATTAACAATCATGACAGACCAATGGTGGCACGATTGAATTTTCTGAAACATGGAAAGAATTTTAATTATGGAATATACTTTCAAGCAGGATTAAATGACTATCCCTATAAGAGTGTAAAACTTTCAATGATTTATAAGCTACCTCAGAAACTAATGATCAGGAAGGATTACTTGGTGATATAAAGTTTATTTTGCTATCTCTCCAATTCAAGTATCTCAAGATCTTTAATGTTATTTCCTTCAATGGAAAATCGTACTGCAGTGATGAGATGGTGAAGCCCGTATTTGCCGGCAGCACCCGGATTGATGTGCAGCATCTTTAGTTTTTTATCGAACATCACTTTCAAAATATGTGAATGACCGCAGATAAAAAGTTTTGGAGGGTTGCTGATAAGCTGGTTTCTGATTTCAGGATTGTATTTACCAGGATAGCCGCCAATGTGGGTAATCCAGACATCCACATCTTCGCATATGAACCGTAAATTTTTTGGATAAACTGTTCTTACATCTTGTCCGTCGATATTACCATACACACCTTTGAAAGATTTTAATTCGGAAAGTTTTTCTGCAATTGTAACAGATCCCATATCTCCGGCATGCCATATTTCATCGCAGCTTTCAAAGAATTTTAAAACGCGTGGATGAATATAACTGTGCGTGTCAGAAAGAAGACCAATTCGAGTCATGTTAATTGCTGAAGGAAAATCAAAAATAATAAATTTTACCTGTAAAGGCAAACAATGGCTTTAGTATTTGCAAAGTCTCTACTTCGTATAAGTAAATGTTGAAACTGGCCTGAAACCTATGAATGGAGATGCTTCTGTAATTCCTTTATAAGCATCTGGACCATCAATTTTTATATGCGACTCATCATCAATGAAGCTGCCGCCTTTTGTGCCAATGCCTGATTTAGTACTATCGCCCAAAACCTGAACCATTTCAGCAACATTGCCTGCCATGTCGTAAATGCCATAACCATTGGGTTTGAAGTGTGATACAATTGTAGGAGAAATTCCAGGCTCCAGATTTGTTTTCACTTTCTTTGCATTAGGAGATGCCAAATATTTGAAATTGCAAAAATAGTTACCATCTATATCGGCAGTTTCTTTTGATTCCCATGGATAGATAGCGTCAACATGTCCGCCTTTCGCTGCAATCATCCATTCCTCTGGGGAAGGTAATCTGAAATCGTTGATGTATTTATTTTTGTTTTTAAGTTTGCTATTCACTTTTTCTGTAAGCCATTTACAATAAAGTTTAGCACCTTGCCTTGAAATATTGACAACCGGATACTTGTCGTATGCAGGATGAGTAAAATAAAAATCGACATACGGCTGCATATAAGCATTGCTGTTCAACCATTTTGTAGAGTCGGGATAAGCAATTTTATATTCATCCATTTTTCCTTGCTTCTTCAGATCGTTTAGGAAAATTTTATATTCCTCATTTGTTACTTCAGTTTTTTTAATATAAAAAGCCTGACATGATACAGTTTTTCCATTAGTGATAAGAGTTCCCATCGGGACAAACACATAACCTTTTGGATTTTTTACAAATTGTTTTGCCGGAAATGTGGCATAGATGAAAGTTAACGAAAGTATGATGATTGCTGCTGAGAAGGACAGTGATTTCTTCATGGGTTTTATTTATAAAAACGTATCAAAGTAAATGATTATTGTTATTCAAATAACAATAATCTAAACCCAAGAAAAAAATAAAATTATCAGATTACTTTAAATACAGTTGTATTTACCCAGCCAACACTGCCATTGGATATTTTAATTTCGCTCCATTCTCCAACCACATCAATTACTTTTACTTTGGTTCCTTCATGAATTACAAAAAGGTCGGTACTGTTGGAATCTGGAGAACTTTTAGCAGTAACAGAAGGAGAGAATATGATAGCTTCGGTAGTATTATTTATTCGGATATATTGCGTCTGCGCAAAAACAAAAAACATTATTGTAATTACAAGCAAAGCAATGGATGTCCAGAAAGAAAATTTTCGTACCAGAAGAATTTTTGAAAATAAATACGTGGATAAAACACTAAAGAAAATTATAAGCATTACAATTCCTGTTATTGCCCAGGTATTGAACGAAAAAAGATTTGCAATACCGTTGTACCATCTTACAAGAAAGAAATCGGGAATATCGTCAATCTTGTCAGTAATCTTGGTGTTGGCCACTTTCAGGTTGAAGTTTATATCTTCATCACCTGGTTTTAATTTCTTTGCTTTCTCAAAATATAATATTGCCGATGAATAATCTTCTGACTTGAAGTAAGCATTGCCAAGATTGTAATATAGTTCAGGTGCCTCATATCCGCTGGCTAAAACTTTCAAATAACAATCAATCGCCTGCTGATAAAATTTACCAGTGTATGCTTTATTTCCTTTCTCAACGAGAGAGGCATTATCTTCTGCAAATGAAGCAATGCTTGACAGAACGAATATGATCAATAATAACTTTTTCATTTCAGTTCTTTCTCCATTTTTGTGATGATGTCAATCGCTTCATTATAAATACCGGCAATAGTAACAGTGCCGTCTTCAGGGGCAAAGCGGGCATACTCGCAATTATTCAACGTAGTGATAAATTGTTGTGCAATATCTTCATTGACATTTTTTTCTACGAATTTTTCATTTACAGTTTCTTTAGATAAATCAGCAAGAGGAATATTTAGTTTGTCACTAACATATCCCCACAATGCTTTAAAAACTTCGTCAAGGAAAGGTTCTTTTTTATTTTCTTTAAGAAATACATTAGCAGTATTCATGCGTTTGCGGGCCACAGAAGTTGCCTTTTTATTGCGCACCAAAGCCAGGTTGCTGTTTTCTTTAAGTTTTTTTCTGTAAAGAATTACAAAGAAAAAAAACAGGAATACCGGTGCAAGCAGCAATCCAAAGAAGAGGGGAGAACAGTAGAAAAATTTCCCGATCTCCGTAAGGTTGATTGAATTGTTTTTAATATATCTGACATCACTATTCAGATATTTAATATCTTCCTTGTTGGCGCTGGTTACAGCAGTATTGTCATCTCCGCTTCCCTTTGCAACTTTGATTTTAAATTCAGGAGAAGTGAGAGTGACATATGCTCCTTTCGATAAATCAAAATAACAGAAGTCGACAGGTTTAATTGTAAAATCTCCTGCACTTCTGGGAATAATGAGGTATTTGAATGTTTTAGAACCTGATATTCCTGCAGTGGTTGGAATAATATTTTCTTTTGTATCGGGATCATAAGTTTCCAGATCGGCAGGAAAATCAAATGCAGGTTTATCAATAAGGCTTATGTTGCCTGTGCCAGTTACTTTGTAAGTGAGTGTTATTGCATCATTTGTTTTAACATCAGTTTTGTCAATAGTTGCATCAACAGTAAACTTTCCTACGCTTCCTGTAAATTCGGCTGGCTGATTAGCAACAGGCAATGCTTTAACACTAAGCGTTAGCGAGTTTGATGATATGGTTTTCTTTACATTTGAATAGCTTGTAAAAGCTGAACCTCCAAAATTGTTAAAGAATGGATCATTAAAGAAATTTGCAAAAGGATCGTTAATTTGTTGCTTTGACTGAACCTGTACAACACATTCTACATCCAGCGGATCAATTTTCAATGAACCTGATTTTTGAGGAAATAAGGCAACTTTTCTAATTTCTGCAACAGCATATTTTGAACCACCTATTGTTTCATAATATTGAACTGCGTTATCATTAGCCTTAGTAATTTCTTCTGACCAAAACCCTGAAAAAGATGGTAGCTTATCGATTCCGTATTGATAGAGAGGAATCTTATAGTATAATTTATACGTCACAATGACTTGTTCTCCAACGTAGGGGTTTGTTTTGTCAATTACAGCTTTCATGAATACGTCACCGCTGCTTGCATCTGCTGTTGCGGCAGTTGATGTGGTTGATGAACTTTTTGTTGTTGTGCTGCTTTTACTTGTAACAGCGCTTCCACCGCTCGTGACTTCAATAGTAAGTGTATTTGAACTGATCCATGAATCGCCCACTTTTGCCTTGGCTGCATCAATTGTAAATTTCCCAACAGAGGTAGGAGTAAGCGTATAAGTGACTGTTGTACTTACATTCCCATTATATATTGAGGTACTTTGGAACTGGCCATTTACTGAAAAATTTGTAAATGCAGGTGGTGTCAAATTTGTAGCAGAACCTCCTTTGATTGCATAAACTACCTGGAAAGAAGTCCCCAGAGGAACAGTACTATATTTGCATGAAGCAGTTACAGATACCTGTCCGTTAGCAACAGAGGTCCCAACTAAAATAAAAAAAACAAATATTACATATTTTAACCTATTCATTTTCTTCTCACAAATTCCAAATTTAAAATCTTAAATCGTAAATTGTATAAACAAAATTAATTTACCAATCTTTCTGAATTGTTCCTTTTACAGTATATACAGAGTCTTTTTTATTCTTAAGTTTATCCTGCAGATTTTTATCCTTATTATTCAATGCATCAAGCATACGTTCTGCATCTTCTTTTGATATCTGGTCTTTATTCTTTTGTTGTTGCTTTGTAGTATCCTGTTTGTTTTGCGTAGAGTCCTGTTTATTCTGGTCCTTGTTTTGATCTTTCTTGTCATCTTTTTTGTCCTGATTCTGTTGCTGTTGTTGCTTTTGCAGCATTTTTAACGCATACGAAAGATTATATTTTGTATCCTGATCATCAGGATCGTTGCGCAATGCGTTTTTGTATGCATCAATGCTTTCCTCATATTTTTTTGATTGCAGAAGTGCGTTTCCAAGGTTGTAATAAACTTTTGCTTTGGTATCTTTATCAAGATTGTTCTCAAGCAGCGACTGGTAGGCTTTTACAGCTTCAGCATAATTTCCCTGCTTGTAAATTGCATCACCCATGTTGAATTTCCCTTTCACATTGGTTGAATCTTTGGCCAATGCTTTTCGATAAGTAACTTCTGCATCTTTGTAGTTTCCACTATTATATTGTGCATTTCCTCTGCGTACAATTTTTTCAGCTGTCTGCGAAAACAATGATGTACAGGCAAAGAATGTTAAAAATAATATTATAGTTTTTTTAATTATCATTCCAATTAAATTTTCTTTTTTCCATTTCCATTTTTACGTTCACCATACACATCAAGCTTCCAGAACCAACGGCTTTTGCGTTCAAAAATAAAAATTTCTCCAAGCAAAAACAAGAGGGCAAGGCCAATAAAAAACTGAAACTGGTCTTCATAATCAGAATAGACTTTTGCATCATATTCTTTTTTCTCCATCTTGTCAATTTCATCCATTATTTTATTCAGGCCTACTTCAGTGTTGTTAGCTCTTACATAAATGCCTTTTCCTGCGGTTGCAATTTCCTGAAGCATGGTTTCATTCAGTTTTGTTACAACGGTTTTCCCGTCTTCATCCTGCTTGAACCCTGTGGTCTCGCCATTCTTTGAAACAGGAATAGGACTTCCTTCGGGTAAACCCATGCCGATAGTGTGAACATAAATTCCGTTTTCGGCCGCTGATTTAGCTGCTTCCACCGCATCATCCTCATGGTTTTCTCCGTCAGAAATAACAATAATTGCTTTGTTCTTTGTTTTATCCTTTAGGTTAAAAGACAAGTCAGCGGTTGTAATCGCAGCACCTATGGCTGTTCCCTGGGTTGGAACCATATCCGTTGTAATTGTTGTTACAAACATTTTTGCTGCAGCATAATCAGTAGTGATGGGAAGTTGAATGTATGGTTTGCCTGCAAATATTATGATGCCGATTTTATCATTTTCCAATTTGTCAATCAGTTTGCTGATAGCTTGTTTGGCTCTTTCCAAACGGCTCGGTTTTATATCCTGTGCAAGCATACTGTTTGAAACATCAAGCAAAATCATCAGTTCAACGCCTTTGTGTTTTCCTTTTTCAAGTTTGGAACCTGTCTGAGGGCGTGCAATTGCCATGATGATAAATGCAAGGGCTGCCATCAGTGCAATGAATTTTAACAAAGGACCGGTGGTTGAAACATTAGGCATCAGTTTGCTGATAACATTCTGTTCGCCGAATTTGTTCAATGATTTTTGTTTCCATCTTCCAAGTAAAATGTAAAGCAAGACGAATACAGCGATTCCAGCCAATCCAAAAAGATAATATGCATTCTCAAACTTCATCTCAGTTTCATTAAGGAATACTCCTGTAAATTAAAAATCTTGATAATAATTCAATCACAAACAAAGCTAGCGCTACAAGCAGAAGAGGTAAAAATTCTTCTGTCTTGCTTCTGAACTCAAGCACATCGATTTTTGATTTTTCCAGTTTGTCAATTTCCTTATAAATTTCTTCTAACTTTTGTTTATTGGTTGCACGGAAATATTTACCACTTGTCTTTTCTGCAACTTGTTTCAGCAGAGCTTCGTCAATTTTTACATCCACATTCTGATAGGTGATACCACCAAATGTATTCTTAAAAGGATAAGGAGCCATACCAAGCGTTCCGATTCCAATAGTATATACGCGTATACCATAAAGCTTAGCAATTTCAGCTGCTGTAAGCGGGTCAATCGATCCCTGGTTATTTATACCATCAGTAAGTAAAATAACAACTTTGCTTATTGCTTCACTTTTTCTGAGCCTGTTCACCGAAGTTGCAAGGCCGTCGCCTATAGCAGTACCATCATCAATCATTCCGCTATGAATGTCATTGAAGAGGTTTTTCAGTACAGCATGATTGGTAGTAAGCGGACATTGAGTAAACGCTTCGCTGCTGAATACAACAAGGCCAATGCGGTCGTTGGGTCTGCCGGCAATAAAATCAAGTGCAACTTCTTTGGATGCTTCAAGACGGTTCGGTTTAAAATCTTCTGCAAGCATACTGCCGGAAATATCACTGGCAATTACAATATCGATGCCTTCCACAGAAACATCCTGGCTGCTGCTGTGGCTCTGTGGACGGGCAAGTGCAACAATCAGAATTCCTGCAGCAAGTATGCGAATAATAAACAATCCATGATAAAGTTTTTGCCTCAGTGTTCTTGGTGCATCATTAAAAACGGATGTGTCTGAAATTTGAATATCTGCGCTGTTGGACCTGTGCTTGAACCAATACCAGACTGAGATCAACGGTATAATGATCAGAAGAAAAAGATATCCCGGTTGTGCAAATGAAATATTAGTCAGCATGTTTTTGATCTTCCGGTTTAGTTGAATCTTTTATAATGTTTTCTGTAGTATTTTTTTCATCAGGAACTTCGACTACTACTTCTTCCAGTTTTGTAATCCTGACAAATTCAATAGCAATATCAATACTTCTATCATGTTCATCAGGAAGCGGATTTGCTTTTGCAAACTTCACGAGGTCGGCCAGTACTAGCATTTCTCTGAGTTTTTTAACCAGTGAACTTTCTATATCGAATGGTTTCAATGATGACGTAATTTCATCAGTTGTCATTTCCATTGCAAGTATGTTGAATCTGTTTTCAATATAGGTTCGGATAATTTCAGTAAGTTCAGTATAATATTGCTTAACTTTATTATTCTGCCAGAGTTTTTTATTTTTCAATGCGTCAAGTGCCAGCAATGCTTGCTCATGAGCAGGAATCTTTGGTTTTGAAAAGCCAAGAATTGATTCACCTTTTTTCCTTTTCTTCAAATACCAGAGCACAAACCAGATAATAGCAGCAAGTAAAATTACACCTATTATATATGATAACATTTCCATGAATGTCCAGGGAACACTCATAGGACCTTTAATATCTTTTATGGCTTTGGATGTGTCAACAGGAAGTGTATTTACATTTAATAACAATGAATCTGTAAGTGCTTCGAAATAGCCTGTATCACCGGGACTTTTGTATTTGAAACTGATTTGAGGAACATAAAATCCACCTGAATCAAACGATGTGATTGTGTATGATTGAGAAAGCGTAAGTTTATTTGCATCCTTGCTTACCGTATCAATTTTTGATTTATTGACAATCTCAATTTTAGATGTTAGAGAATCCTTCAGCAGCGGCCATGTTATTGCAGTCTTGGCAAGGTAGGTGACTTGTACTTTTAATTTAACCTGGTCGCCGACAAGAATTTTATTTGAATCAAGTTTTGCTGTTGCAATAACATTTTGCGAAAAAATATTTCCTGCAAAAATGAAAATCAAAAATAATATGCTGCAATTTTTTTTCATCAGTTTTATTGTCGTGATCCTCTTTTCTTGAATAATTTTATCAATGGTTTCACATAGTCCTGGTCAGTCTGAATGTCGACAGTATCCACTCCGCATTTGATGAACAAATCGTTCAGCGATGCTTCATTTCTGAGATTTCTATTTTTATAAATTTTCCTCACAGCGGTACTTGAAGTATCTATCCATCTTGATATTCCCGATTCAGCATCCTTTACTCTCACAAGGCCAACATCAGGCAATTCCTTTTCTCTTAAATCAGAAATTCTCACTGCAATCACATCATGTTTTTTATTGGCGATCTTCAATGCATCGTCAAATCCACGATCAATAAAATCGGTAACAAGAAATGCAATACTTTTTTTCTTGATAACATTCGTGAAATAACGAAGTGCTCCGGCAGTATCAGTGCCTTTGAATTTTGGAGTGAAATTGATAAGTTCCCTTATAATCCTAAGAATATGCGTTGTTCCCTTTTTAGGAGGAATGAATTTTTCAATTTGAGAACTGTAAAAAATTACACCAACTTTATCGTTGTTATGGATCGCTGAAAAGGAGAGTACAGCTGCAAGTTCAGTGATCAGATCCTGCTTTAATTGTTTCTGCGTGCCGAATTCATTGGATCCGCTCACATCCACAATCAGCATAACAGTAAGCTCACGTTCTTCATCAAAAATTTTCACATATGGATGATTGAATCGTGCGGTAACATTCCAGTCGATTGATCGGATATCATCTCCAAACTGGTATTCCCTCACTTCGCTGAAGGCCATACCTTTTCCCTTAAAGGCGCTGTGGTATTGCCCTGAAAAGATCTGATCCGACAAACCCCTTGTCTTGATCTCAATCTTTCTTACTTTTTTTATCAGCTCGGATGTTTCCATATTTTTAATTCAGAAGTTAGAGGTATGAATTCAGAATGAATATTTTAATCATTTAATGTTACTTCTGCATTCCTAATTCTGACTTCAGCAATCTTTTAAGGTACTTCAACAGAATTTAAAATATCGTTGATAATCTCTTCTGTAGTTATATTCTCAGCTTCGGCTTCATATGTCAAGCCAATTCTGTGACGCAATACATCATGACAAACCGCTCTTACATCTTCAGGAATCACATAACCCCTGCGTTTCAGGAAAGCGTAAGCTTTTGCAGCCAATGCCATGTAAATACTGGCACGTGGAGAACCGCCATAGCTGATCATATTTTTGAATTTTGCAAGATTGTATTCCTGTGGATAGCGTGTTGCGAAAACAATATCCATAATATAGTTTTCAATTTTTTCATCCATGTAAACTTCACGCACAAGAGCCCTAGCTTTGAGAATGTCTTCAGTTTTCAGAACGGTATTTGCTGTGGGAAGTTCCATTCCCATGTTTTCACGGACAATAAGTTTTTCATCCTGCTTACTCGGATATGTAATAACTATTTTCAGCATGAAACGGTCAACCTGGGCTTCCGGCAATGGATAGGTACCTTCCTGTTCAATCGGGTTCTGAGTAGCCAGAACAAGAAAGGGTTCATCCAGTTTGTAGGTCTGGTCACCAATAGTAACTTGTCGTTCCTGCATAGCTTCAAGGAGTGCGCTCTGAACTTTTGCCGGTGATCTGTTGATTTCATCAGCAAGAATAAAATTGGAAAATATTGGTCCTTTCTTTACCATAAATTCTTCTTTCTTCTGACTGTAAATCATGGTACCAATGAGGTCAGCAGGGAGCAAGTCAGGTGTGAATTGTATCCTGTTGAATTTGGCATCGATGGTTTTTGCAAGCGTTTTAATGGCAAGCGTTTTTGCAAGGCCAGGTACACCTTCAAGTAAAATATGTCCATTGGAAAGCAGCCCGATCATGAGGCGTTCGATCATAGTTTTTTGTCCCACGATCACTTTGTTCATTTCCATGTTCAGTATATCCACAAATGAACTCTCTCTCTGAATTTTTTCGTTGAGTTCCCTGATATCGATAGTTTCCTGCATAGTTAATTGTTTTTTGATTGGTGCAAATGTAAAAACTTACTTAGAATGAAATCAAAATTCACTCGTTAAAAAATGTTAGCATGTTCGTTAAAAAATGTTAAACGTAAGCATATGAAAAAATGCACATTCCTTTTATTCACAAGCAAAGTAAATGAAACAAAAATTATTTTACGATGGCTTCCATATCGGAGAAAGGTACAAAAATATCTATCATCCCGTTTGCATAGCATGCAATTTCATAAGGGTTGTAAACGAACCCAATTCCTTTTTTGGTAAGATAGAAATTAGAGGAAGGATCGATTGTTTCAACAAAAAAGCCATTGTCCGAAAGCTTGGTAGTCTCAGTCATTCCGTATTGTTGTTTTAACGCTTTCGTTATAATAGATGACAATGCATCTTGATAACCGGGCTTTAGCAAATCTTTAAGCAAAATAGTTTTTCCTGATTTAAGATCAATATTTTTAAAAATTGAGCCATATCCACCATGGGCGCCGCCTGTATAATAATATGCTGAAAACTCCAGACTTAGAATATCATTGGCATTGTAAATAACTTTTACATCTTCATCAAAATCCCATGACAGCATAAACAATGCATTGCCCATGTTTATTGTATCTGAATTTGTTGTCAAATATGATGCGAATGCAGAATCGGCATTATCGTTCAATAGCTTTACAGGATCATTGATTAAGCTACCAGAGAAATAAGTATTTTTAATATAGATAAACACACTATCCTGAACAACTTTGTTTTTATATTTTTCCGGAAATAATACATTGTAATTTACCGTACATACAGGGCCAGCATTGCTATTGTTAAGGTATTTCTTATTGCAGAGACTATATCCTTTAAATGCCATACAGCTAGGATCTGCGGATACATTAAATATAAAGGGAAATTTTTTATTTGTTTTTAAATTTTGGAAAGTTCCTGTAATTTTTGATTGCTCAAAAAAGCCTTTCAGTTCTGCTGTTTTCTCCCATTCTTTGTTGTATTCATAAAGTTGTACTTCATTATCTAGGAAAATTTTTCCACGAAGCATAATAGGAATACCATATGAATCATAAGAGTAATATCCGGAAATAGCAGTGTCATTTACAATGGTAAGATCAGCTGTAATATTAAGGCTTTTGCCGATTGTTCCTGTGAAATGAAAATAGCTGGATGTTCTTACCTGACCGTCTTCCTGAGCAAGAAGTGAAAATGAAAACAGCACAAGAGAAAAAAGAAAAATATATTTTTTCATTTGCTGATTTTCTCAGATTATTTTTTTAATAAGGCGTAATTTGTGCGTGTATTTCTTCAGTTTTGCATTGTAAATTCCTTCATGATCGAGAGTGTCAACACGTACACGACCCGAAGAATGTATGATCTGGCTGTTTTCAAGAATAATTCCAACATGAATAATATTTCCTTCATCGTCGTCAAAAAAAGCGAGATCACCCTGAGATGCTTCTGATAAAAAATTAACTGCAGTTCCCTGCGTAGCCTGTTGTTGAGCATCGCGTAAAAGTTTAATTCCACTGAGTTTATATGCCATTTGCACCAGCCCTGAACAATCAATTCCAAAAGGCGAACGGCCTCCCCATAAATAAGGTGCATCAAGGTACATATAGGCATTCTCAACAATTTTTTCCGCGGTTACCGGCTCTTTACTTGGGCGAACATGCCCATCAAATGAGTATTTATGATCATCGATATAAAAAGTATTGTTTACAACAAAGGGCAGTGAACTTCCAAGTACAACAGGAATCATGTAATTCTTAGTCTCGTTGATAAGCACCTGCACAAGATCGAGTGTGATGGTACAACCAAAATCATGAAGCTTGTCAAAAGTTTCGTTGTATAATGGCATGTATTGTTTTTCATTCACCCATCCCTCATACTTGTCGTAAATCAGACTCACCTTAACCCATTCGTCATTTTTTTCAATGATCTCGAAAAGCTCGCCAAATAGCAGTTGCGTAACCATCTCACTTTTGTGTGAAGGCTCAATACGTATTGGTACCACGCTTAAATTGCACATTCCGAAACGCATGCTATATCTTTCTTTTATAAAAATTAAATATTCAGTTCGTTATAATTAACATTGAAAACTATCTTTACTTTTCATCATTAAAACATTTTCATCAATATAATTTTCAATTTGCAATTTTACTAATTATTAGCTGAAATAAATAATATTTATTTAAATTAATTGGATGAAAAATATGCGATGGAAAAATGAAATACATCTCACTGTCACGATTTTTCTCAAGGCTTAGAAACTATCTGATGGAATTTTAGGGTGGCATTGTAAAATATTTTTTATTTTCGTGGAAACATTCAACCCATGAAGTTTCTTCGTCGACTGGCTGAGCAGTATTCATATATCTACAAAGCATTATTGTTTATTGCGAGTATTGCGCTGGTAGTACTGCAGTTCCCAAAAGAAGGAAAGTTTAAGTATGAATTTCAGAAAGGTAAACCCTGGCTGCATGAAGACCTTATAGCACAATTCGACTTTGCCATTTTAAAATCAGAAGATGAAATTGCAGCCGAAAAATCGAGTGTTACCGATGCAATGAATCTGTACTTCTCTTATAATACAGAAGTAAAGAATGAGAAGATCAAATCATTTGTCAAAGAATTTGAAAGTAAATGGAATGAAAAATATGGCGAGAAGAACGCAGAATTAAAAAAAACAAATTTAAAAGCGGGGCTTGCAATACTGGACACTTTATATGATAAAGGAATTGTCCAACTTGCTGATACCATCGAAAATAAATCGGGCGATTTTGTGATCAATGTGGTGAACGGCAATATATCCGAAGATCGTGAATTGTCAGAACTCTACACCATTCAAAATGCGGATAACTATATTGTGAGCACAGTTTCAGCAAAGGCGGGAATTGATAAGGATTTTTTAACTCCTATTCTTGAAAATTCTATTGCTCAGAATATATCCTACGATGAAGAGATCACGGCAAAATACAAGCAAAACCTGTTGAGCAACATTTCCCTTTCCCATGGTATGGTTCAGAAAGGAGAGAGGATCATTTCAAGAGGCGAACTCGTTACACCTGAAAAATTCCAGATAATCGAATCCATGAAAAAAGAATATGAATCACAACTTGGGGCTTCTTCCAAGTATTTCACTATTCTGATCGGGCAGATTGTACTTGTATGCATTTCGTTTGTTGTATTGCTGCTGTTCCTGTGGTCATTCAGAAAAGATGTTCTAAGCGACAACAAAAAGGTATTTTTTATCCTGCTTAATATTTTTCTTCTTGTTTTTATCACCAGCATTATTGTAAAGCTTGATGTAACATACCTTTATCTTGTACCTCTCTGCTTGATTCCTATAATCATAAGGGCGTTCTTCGATACCAGGCTAGCATTATTTGTATATATCGTAACAATTATAATTATCGGTTTTCTTGTCCCGAACAGCTTTGAATTTGTTTTTCTGCAACTTATTGCTGGTATCATCACAATCGTAAGTATAGTGAACCTGCGCAAACGCTCGCAGTTTTTCTTCACTACTATTTTAATTTTTGTTGCCTACTCGGCTACTTATACCGGTATAACCCTTATGCAGGATGGAAGTCTTAATGATATTAACTCTACAAATTTTATATGGTTTGCAGGCAGTGCTTTATTAATATTGTTCTCATATCCTCTGATCTTTATTTACGAAAAGATTTTTGGTTTAGTGACTGATGTTTCCTTAATGGAACTCTCAGATATAAATAGCAGGCTGCTTCGCGAGTTGTCGTCAAAAGCTCCGGCTACTCTTCAACATTCGCTGCAGGTTGCAAACCTTGCTGAAGAAGCCATTTATGCAATTGGCGGAAATACCTTACTAGTAAGGGCCGGCGCATTGTACCACGATATCGGCAAAATGGATATGCCTTTATATTTCACCGAAAATCAGGGCAGTGGTATAAACCCGCATGAAGAAATTTCTTCCGAAGAAAGTGCTTCTATTATTATAAGCCATGTGATTAAAGGTATAGAGCTTGCAAAAAAGCACAACCTCCCGGAACGTATTATCGATTTTATACGCACACATCATGGCACACGCAGAACCCAGTATTTTTATATGCAGTACATAAAAAATAATCTCGGAGAGCCAGTTGATGAAAGTTTATTCAGGTACCATGGTCCTATTCCTTTTTCTAAAGAGACAGCAGTGCTTATGATGGCCGATGCTGTTGAAGCTGTATCCCGTACCCTCAAAAAACCTGATGAAGATGCTATCAATGCGATGGTTGAAAATATCATCAATATGCAGATAGAGCAACAACAGTTTGTGAATGCGGATATTACTTTCAGGGATATTACAATTATTAAAAAGATTTTCAAAAAGAAACTGCAGAATATGTTTCATGTGCGGATAGAGTATCCGGCTTAATCAAAACATCGAAAGTTTATTAAAACAATTGGGCTGAGCTATTTGAGTTTGGCACCTTTGTCATTTAGATTCGCCGACTGGCATAGAGAAATCTATTATCACAACTTTTTTCTTATTTTTTTATTTTATCCCCGATGCCTGCCTCCACGGCAAAGCTGGCGCTGCGCACTCGGACTGATTGCAGTATTTAATTTATTTTTTTATTTTCTTTTGCTGGGTTTGTGATAATTAATATATTTACATTTATTAAATATTTAAAACTCATCTCATGAAAATCTGTCCTAATTGTAAATCCGAAGTTGAAGATAGTTTTGAAGTTTGCTGGAACTGCCAGTATAGCTTTGATGAAAACAGGATAATGGATAAAACTGAATTTAAAGACCTGTGTCCAAAATGCAATACTGAGGTCAACCCAGATATGGTGTATTGCCCGAAATGCAATGAGAAAATAGGCATTTATGCAAAAGGACTGGATGGTGAATTGCCAGATTCTGCAAGAAGAATCGACTTCCTTAGATGCCATTTGCCTATGCTTTATAAGGGCACCAGTGAGTTCCGCGAAGGAGGTGCATTTGAGTTATTTCCTGACAAAGAATGTTTTGACTTGTTTTATTGTCCCCAATGTGGCAAGGTGGAATTCTTTCTGCCGATGGATGAATAGAAAACATATAAAAATAACAGTTCTCAATATTTTAAATGAAAATGTACATCATGAAAAGAATTTTAATTTCAATGATTATTTTAATTGGAGTGCTGATTATGTATTCCGGTTGCAAAAAGGGTGAAGAAGATCCTTTTATTTCTGTCCTCTCCAGAAAAGCAAGAATTTGTGGAGAATGGAATGTAACTGAAGGACGCATTGATTACGGAACCCCGGAAATTATAGAAATCGATTATTACAGCGATGGTGGAAAAGTGACTGTGCAGGCATCACAGGGTAGTATAGAAGGTTCGTATTCCTGGGATTATTCTATCAACAGGGATGGCAGTTATAAAATGTACAGGATTGTGCGTCTTCCCTATAATCCGTCATTCACTGTGGATGAAGAAGGATACTGGTATTTCCTTACTAAAAATAATGGAACTGACAGAAAAAATAAAGAATGCATTGCATTCCAGCCGGTATCATCAAAAGTCAATCTTGTTACTTATGAATACCAAACAGGAGACCCAACTGTTTATGATATTGTTCAGCTTTCGAATAAGAAAATAAAACTGGCAGGAAACAGAATTTATAAAAAGACTGAAGGTATAACAGTGACTGAAACAATAGTAAATGAAAGTATAGTGTTGACGCCGGAAAAATAATATTTTTATAATTTCTGCGAACTCATTTTTATTAAATATTCCTTACTGAATTTCCCTTCATTAAATAAAAGATCAAGTATACTCAGATCAGCAATAAAGCCATGCTTCTCGCCGAAAACTTGCGTGTAGTGAGGAAAGGATAATTGTTGTTCTGGTTTTATTTTTGGTGAAAATGTATTTCGAAAATCAATTATTGAATCTGTTTGCTCCGCATATTTTTCTGTAAATTTTATTTTGCATTGAAACTTGCAAAGCTTTGAAATAGTCGTCAGTATTGAAGTATTAAAATCAATTAAAAATTTTGTTTGCTTTTGGTAAAATGGTTCAAACGCATCTCTGTAGTATAAGAAAAAAGGAGATGTGTTATAAGCCGATTCAATAGAACGCCAGTGCAACCGTTGCCAGGGTTGGCTGTAATCGATTTCAATGTCTTTTACTTTTGTGTGATTTCCAGTTGTTTTAATTACAGGAATACTCAGCGAAAGCTTGCCATTTGCAGCATATATGCAACAACGGTTCCTGTAAGTCTGTTTAATATAGTTTTCAAATATATCTATATAGATAATTCGATATTTTACCAGTTGATGCAAATAGGAAATATCCGGCAAATAGGAAGTAGGGAAGATTACCAAGTGGCTTTTTTCAATATCTTCTTCACCAGTTTGCATAAATAGAGAAATAAATTTTATTTTTTAAAAGCCTGCTGTAAGCCTGAGAAATGTCAGATTGAGTTTATCGAAATCTAATCGAAGGCAAGCAGGCATGTTCAACAAAATATTTTATCGTATAATTTTAAAGAATCTGTTCCATCTGAAACCGCTGAAAAAGTTTTTGCTCCTGTCCACAGAAAATAATATCATTACTGCTTTTCCGATGATATGATCTTCCGGTACAAACCCCCAGAAACGTGAATCAGCCGAGTTGTGCCTGTTGTCACCTAATGCAAAATAGTAATTCATTTTAAAAGTATACGACGTTGCAGGAACTCCGTTTATTTCACAGATGCTGTCATTTTTTACAACGAGTGTATTGCCTTCATAAACACAGATGATTCTGTAATAAAGTGGAAGGTTAAGTTTGGTAAGCTGCACTGTGGCTCCCTTTGCCGGGATTACGATGGGACCATAATTATCCATATTCCAAGAATAATAAATTGATGATGGAAATAAATTCTGTGCATACAGACCACTGTCTTCACACATGATTTCAACACCACTTACGTTCTCGAATTTACCTACTGCTTCTGCATTCTTACGTGTCATAGTGAGGTTGTAAGTAGAAAGACTCATAATTGGTCCGCCTTCTGTAATTCCAAGTTTTTCAAGGGAGTCAGGATTTATAAGCGAACTGTCAGTTTTAACAAGAAAATTAAATTCTGCATCTTCAGGTTCAGCAATAACTTTAGAATTTACAAAAACTTTTCCATTTACAATTTGAAGTGTATCTCCTGCAACTGCAATACAGCGTTTAACAAATGGTATGCGTTTGTCAACAGGTTTGTCATTTTCAACCGGGTAATTGAAAACAATAACATCATTAGCTTTAATATCAGAAAATCCAGTCACCCTGAAATAGGGTAATTGCCAAGAGCTCGAATAAGCTTTACTGAAAAATGGGATAGAGAGCGGTGTGATTGGAACCCTTGCACCATAATTCAATTTGCTCACAAGAATATAATCGCCTTCAATAAGCGTTTTCTCCATCGAAGTTGATGGGATAGTGTATGATTCTATAAAAAAGAACCTGATCAGAATCACCACCAGCAAGGCTATTATAATAGCTTTTAGCCAGTCGAGAGTATTTTTTGAAGGATTGAGTTTTTTGAAGAAATTCGAATTCAAGATATTCTGATTTGATGCAAATTTAATTAAATATCTTTTTAAAGGGAACATAATACCTGAATTCAATCTTTATACTATTTTTGTTTATTAAATCAATGGCCCACGGAAATTTTGTGATTTAATAAATAGTAATTTCTGAATTATGTTTTCATCATTTGCTGACTGGCTTGAACTGAATTCACTTCCTTGTTTTTACAAGAAATTCCTTGGCATCGAATGCCCGGGATGCGGTATGCAGAGAGCATTTATAGAATTACTGCGGGGAAATTTTATTGAAAGCCTGAAAACCTATCCGGCACTTCTTCCTACAATATTTATGGTTCTATACCTTATGCTTCACCTTGCATTAAAATTTGAAAAAGGAGCTGAAGTATTAAAAATTTCTTTTATTTTTACTGCATCAATTATTGTAATTAATTTTATTGTCAAACTGATCATACTCTAAAAAAACATTTATGGAAAACCAGAATTTCAACAACCAGCCACAACAGCCACCATTACCGCCACAGGGTGGTTTTTATCAGCTACCTTCACTTCCTAATTCAAATGGCGTACTTGTATTAGGAATATTGTCGATCGTTTTTTGTTGGGCATATGGAGTTGTCGGGCTGATATTGGGAATTATAGCATTATCCATGTCAGGTAAAGCTGGCAAATTATATCTTGAAAAACCCGGTCAATTTTCACTGGCTTCATACAACAATATGAAAGCCGGAAAAGTTTGCGCAATAATTGGAACTGTGCTTTCAGCACTTTTTCTGATTTATATTATAATCGTAATTGCTTTTGTAGGAGCTTTTATGACAAGCTTTCCCTGGGAACAAATGAATCACTAAGAATTTTTTCAAACAGAGAAAGAGAGGGTGGAAGCCCTCTTTTTTTTTTGATGTAAACTTATAAAAGTGTAATTTTGATTGATTCAAATTTGTTTTGAAATGAAAATCCTGAATGCTGAACAAATACGCAAAGCAGATGCTTACACCATAAGTAATGAGCCGGTATCATCCGTCGATCTTATGGAAAGAGCTGCTGCCAAATGCTTTGACTGGATAACTGAGAAAATTGAAAAGACCAGAAAAATAAAAGTCATCTGCGGACTAGGCAACAATGGTGGTGATGGACTTGTAATAGCAAGGATGCTGATGAATGCTGGATATGCGGTTGAAGTTTGTATACTAAGGCATTCGGAAAAATCTTCAGGCGATTTCGAAATAAATGAAAAAAGATTAGAAAAAATAAAAAAGAAAAATATAATTGAAGTTCGCACCATTGCTGATCTTCCCACATTTGAAAATAATGATGTAATTATTGATGCAGTTTTTGGTTCAGGACTTTCTAAGCCAGTTGAAGGATTTCTGGCTGAAGTAATCGAAAAAATAAACAAGACCAAATCATTTGTAATTTCCATTGATCTGCCATCCGGCCTTTTTTCTGAAGACAATTCTTTAAATAATTCGAAAGCTATCGTAAATGCTGATGTTACGCTTACTTTTCAGATTCCGAAACTTGCTTTCCTTCTACCTCAGAACTATCTTTTTACAGGTGAATGGTTTGTGCTGGACATTGGACTTGACAAGGCTTTCATCGATTCCATTGAATCACCATATTATTTTTCTGAAGCAGAGGATGCACGTCAAATACTTAAGCAGCGGGGAAAATTTACACATAAGGGAACCTATGGGCATGCATTATTGATTTCCGGATGTTATGGAAAAATGGGTGCGGCTGTTCTCGGGTCAATGGCTGCGTTGCGTTCAGGCGCTGGTTTGGTTACTTCACATATCCCTCGAATTGGTTATCAGATTATCCAGACAGCTGTTCCTGAAGCAATGGTTAGTCTTGATGAATCTAATGAATTCATTTCATCATTACCTGATATTTCAATATACAATGCGATTGCCGTTGGTCCTGGCATTGATACAAAAGAGGAGACAAAAAAAGTCATAAAGCAACTTATTCAAAACTCTTCAGTTCCCTTGATTGTTGATGCAGATGCATTGAATATTTTATCAGAGAATAAAACATGGCTGTCGTTTCTTCCTATGGGCAGCATATTAACACCACATCCCAAAGAATTTGAAAGACTAGCAGGGAAACCAATAAATGACAATGACCGTTTGCAAATCCAAAAAGAATTTTCAGTGAAATTTGGGGTGTATATAATCTACAAAGGAGCTTATACAACTATATCCACACCTGAAGGAAAACTTTTTTTTAATTCTACCGGAAACCCAGGAATGGCAACGGGTGGGAGTGGAGATGTTCTTACAGGAATTCTGCTTGGATTAAAGGCTTGTGGATATACTTCGCATGAAACAGCAATACTGGGGACCTATCTGCATGGTATGGCTGGTGATATAGCAAAAGATAATAACAGTGAAGAGTCTTTGGTGGCAGGCGATATCATTGAATTTATCGGTGAAGCATTTAATATAATACGTCTCTGATTAAATTTGAGAAAAACATTTTATTAACATTTTTCTAACCTTTCCTTTTATTCCAAATATATTTTCAACCTTTGTTATTATTTATCATTCGCAGATTGTTGTATGTTTGGTCTTGATGCAGGATTAACAATTTTATTACTTCTTAGTCTTTTAGCTGCCTGTGCATTTGAATTCATTAATGGATTTCATGATACTGCAAATGCTGTTGCAACTGTAATTTACACTAATTCACTTAAACCAAGAATTGCAGTAATCTGGTCAGGAATCTGGAATTTTATTGGAGTTTATTTTGGTGGTATTGCGGTTGCTATGGGTATTGTTAACCTGCTTCCTGTTGAAGCATTGGTTGATGCAAATATGTCACATGGTATAGCAATGATCATGTCGTTAATATTTACTGCTATTCTTTGGAATCTTGGAACATGGTATTTTGGAATTCCCGTTTCCAGTTCGCATACACTTATAGGTTCAATTTTTGGTGTGGGACTTGCGTATATGTTCCTTCCCGGAAGTACCGGTGTTGCACTTAACTGGCATAAAGTGGAAGAAGTCGGATTGTCATTACTTATATCCCCATTATTCGGATTTTTTGTTGCATTTCTACTGATGAAACTTCTGAAAGCGGTGGTAAAAAATAAAAAGATATTTAAACAACCTCCAAAAGATAAAGCTCCTCCTATATGGATCAGGTCGATATTGGTTCTTACCTGTACTGCTGTCAGTTTTTCGCATGGCTCAAATGATGGACAGAAAGGAGTTGGATTGGTAATGATGATACTGATCGGTATTGTTCCCGGTTATTTTGCTGTGGATATGTCGAAAAGTCCGGTAATCATGAAATCGAACCTGGTGCAGGTTGAAAAAATCATTCACACAATAGATACTACAAGGCTAGCAGGGGTGGAACAGATTTATCTTTCAACCATAAACACAAAAATTGATTCGCTATTAGCAATTCTTAGCACCACGGCAAGTTTTGACCAGATAAAACGTGAAAAACATTTTGAAATAAGAAAAGATATTATTCTTATTTACAAGACTACCGATCAATTTCTTTCTTCTATCAGTGGCAAAGATGTGCTATCTTCAAGTGAAATAGCATCAGTAAAAAGTAATGTTGCTTCAATAAAGACAAATACTGAATTTGCTCCATGGTGGGTTATCTTGATGATCTCTCTTTCTCTAGGTATGGGGACAATGATTGGTTGGAAAAGAATAGTAATGACTATTGGTGAAAAAATAGGAAAAACCCCAATGACTTATGCACAGGGCGCTACCAGCCAGTTTATTGCTGCAAGTACCATCAGTGCATCTTCACTACTTGGTTTGCCAGTAAGTACTACACATGTATTAAGTTCAGGTGTGGCTGGAACAATGGTTGCTGAACAAGGCCGAAAAAACCTTCAAGGCAAAACATTGAAGAATATCGGTCTTGCCTGGATCGTTACATTGCCTGTTACTATTATACTCTCGGGTAGTTTATTCCTTTTGTTACGCTATATAATGGGCTAATTCCAATGTTAATTCAATATTAAGCAATCCTCGTTTTCTTAATATTTTCTTAATTTTCAAACTTATACTAATGCTTTTAGATTTGTAATTTTGTAGCATGAAAATTAAAATTTTTACTTCATGTTTGGATTAGATGCTGGTTTAACAATTCTCCTTATTGTTTGTCTTCTCGCTGTTTGTACATTTGAATTTATCAATGGATTTCACGACACCGCAAATGCAGTGGCAACGGTCATTTATACGCATTCTCTTAAACCAAGAATTGCAGTAATATGGTCCGGTTTCTGGAATTTCGCCGGCGTTTATACAGGAGGAATAGCTGTGGCAATGGGTATAGTAAATCTTTTGCCTACTGAAGCACTTGTCGATCAAAATCTTTATCATGGGATATCCATGATACTTGCATTGCTTATTACCGCTGTTTTATGGAACTTCGGAACCTGGTATTTTGGAATTCCCTGTTCCAGTTCTCATTCACTGATTGGATCTATTTTTGGTGTTGGCGTAGCTTATATGCTTCTTCCTGACGCACATAGTGTAGCTATGAACTGGACTAAAATTGAAGATACCGGTTTGTCGCTGCTCATTTCACCATTAATTGGATTTGGGTTAGCAATGTCTCTTATGCTGCTATTGAAATTACTGCTTAAAAAGAATAAGATATTTAAAGAGCCTTCCACATCAAAAGCTCCTCCTTTATGGATAAGAAGCATACTTGTTCTTACTTGTACAAGCGTAAGTTTTTCGCATGGCTCCAACGACGGGCAGAAAGGCGTCGGTCTTGTAATGATAATTTTAATAGGAATTTTACCCGCTTATTTTGCACTTGACCATACAAAAAATCCAGCAACTCTTTTTGCAAATGCTTCACAGATTCAAACATTGACAAAAAAGATTGATACTTTAAAACTTTCCGATCTGGATATGGCTGAATATATGACTATCACTAAAAAAACAGATACTATCTTAAAATATACAAACAAAATTTCAAGTTTTGAATCAGTTCCATCTGGCAAACGTTTTGAAATCAGAAAAGATATAATCGTAATTGGAAAAAGTCTGGATAAATTGCTTGCTTCTCAAACTGCTAGAACCGGACTTACTTTAAACAGAGAAGAGATTTCAAAACTCAAAGCATTTGTAAAGGAAAACAAAACGTATACAGAATATGCACCATGGTGGGTTATACTCATGATCTCAATTTCTCTGGGACTTGGAACAATGATTGGTTGGAAACGTATTGTTGTAACTATCGGTGAAAAAATTGGGAAGACACATCTAACTTATGCCCAGGGAGCAAGCGCCGAGCTTATTGCTGCAGGAACTATCACTTTGTCTACAGCATTAGGTTTGCCTGTAAGTACTACGCATGTTCTTTCTTCCGGTGTTGCAGGTACAATGGTTGCCGACAGCGGATTTAAAAACCTTCAGGCAAAAACTGTAAGAAATATTGCAATTGCATGGCTTATAACCTTACCGGTAACATTCGTAGTTTCTGGAGGATTATTCCTTCTGCTGCGCTGGATTATGGCTTAATACTATATCGCCACTTAATGGGGCTTATAATATAATAGAGTTAAGTTTTTTACCATTATTACGTCCTTATCAGGACGTAATTTGGATAATCCCAAAAAAAGCTTCACATATCAAGTGCCATAGGTACGAAACAATTTTAAGAAATGATTTGTTTTCCAACCGGAAAACTATAATTTTACACCCTCAAAATTTTATACCTCGCAGTATCTGGAGAAATCAAGCTCCTTATTAAATGTCAACTAAGGTGAACAGGGAAGTATTGGAAAACGGCAAACATTCATCAGGAAAAAGTCCTCTTATCAGAATAACGGTTAGAATTTTCACTTATATTCTTTATCCATTCAAATGGTTATGGAATCTGAAAAAATCTATTTTTAATTACCTGAAAGGGTTGCTTTTTAAACATATTCCGTACCTTGGAAAAAGAAAATGGCATGCAAAGTTTGTTAGAAAATCCATCAAGTACAGTTTCAACTTAATACTTGCGATAATCATTTATTTTATCGCTGTAAGTATAAATTTTCTTTGGCTCTTCGGTTCATCCCCGTTGATTGATCAGGACAAAGACCCAGAAATGTCAATTGGTTCGGAACTCTATACTGCCGATGGTGTGCTTATTGGTAAGTTTTACAAAGAGAACCGTGTTCCTGTTGAGTACGGAGAAATTTCAAAAAATGTAGTGAATGCTCTTATTGCTACAGAGGATGCACGTTTCTTTGAACACAGCGGCATTGATATCAAAGCAACATTTTCTGTTTTCTGGTATATGATGAAAGGCGATCAGCGTGGGGGCAGCACCATATCGCAGCAACTTGCAAAGAACCTTTTTAAAACACGAAAAACTTCCCGTGGGTTGCTTGGCTATATTCCTTATGTAAGAACCATCGTATCGAAAACCAAGGAATGGATTACTGCTGTTAAGCTTGAAAGTAATTATACCAAAGAAGAGATACTTACCATGTACCTTAATGCTGTTGATTTTGGCAGCAATACATTTGGAATTAAAGTTGCCTGCAGAACATATTTAAATAAACTTCCTAGCCAGGTGAATATTCAGGAAGCAGCAATGTTGGTGGGAGTACTGAAAGCCCCAACTACATTCAGTCCAATATCTCACCCTAAGAATTGCCTTGATAGAAGAAATACGGTGCTTGCGCAAATGCTGAAATATAATTATATCACACAACAGCAGTTTGATTCAATCTGCAAGCTTCCTATGAAACTTGACTATAATATTTCCGACCCCACAGAAACTGAGATGGGTTCTTATGTAAGGACAGCAGTAGCAAATGAATTGAAGGACTGGTGCAAGGAAAGCGGTTATGATATTTATACCAGCGGTTTAAAAATATATACGACTATTGATTCCCGATTGCAGAAATACGGTGAAGAATCTGTATCCGAGCAAATGAAACGTTTACAGAACAGGTTTAAAAATCATTGGGAAAAGAAGAACCCCTGGATTGATAAATCGGAAAAAGAGATACCAAATTTTATTGAGGATTTTGTAAAAACAACTTCGCTCTATAAAAATCTTAGCAAACGTTATAAGGGAAACGAGGATTCAATAAACCTTGCTTTAAACACTCCGCGCAAGATGAAACTTTATTCCTGGAAAAAAGGCGAGGAGGAGTTTACGCTAAGCCCAATGGATTCCATTCGTTATATGAAAAAATTTCTGAATGCTGGTTTCCTGGTAATGGATCCATACACAGGTCAGATTAAAGTGTGGGTTGGCGGAATCAATTATAAATATTTTAAATACGATCATGTTAGTCAGTCGAAGCGTCAGCCTGGTTCTACATTTAAACCATTTGTGTATTGCGCTGCACTCGATAATGGATTTACACCCTGCGACAGAATAGTTGACCAGCGCGTTACAATTAATTATGTTGAAGATGGTAAGAAAATGACATGGTCACCACATAATGCTGACTGGAAATTTACCGGAAGGAATATGACATTACGCTATGCAATGGCACGTTCCTGTAATTCAGTCACTGTGCAGCTTTCAGAGAAAGTTGGTTTTCAAAAAGTGGCCGACTATGCAAAGAAACTGGGGATTAAGAGTGTCCTGAAACCTGTGCCATCCATAGGACTTGGCTCGAATGATGTTTCACTTCTTGAAATGGTGGCAGCTTACAGCACATTCCTAAATAAAGGAATTTACACAAAGCCAATGCTTGTTACAAAAATTACCGACAGGGATGGCAATCTTATCAAAGAATTTAAACCTGTGCAAAAGCGCGTGCTTAGTGAAGCTACAGCAAATATGATGGTGTACATGCTGAAAGGCGGACTTGAAGAACCGGGAGGCACTTCTCAGGCATTGTGGGATTATGCTGAAATATTCGGTGAAAATGAAATTGGTGGGAAAACAGGAACATCATCTAATTACTCTGATGGCTGGTTCATGGGTGTCACCAAAGATTTTGTAACAGGCACATGGGTAGGAGGGGAAGACCGCTGTATTCATTTCCGCAAATCGGAAAAGATGGAAGGATGTCACACCGCATTGCCTGTCTTCGGTATTTTTATGACCAAAGTTTATGAAGATCCTAAAACAAAAATTACAAAAGGCAAATTTCCAAAAGCCATACAGGATTTAAAAAAAGAATATTACTGTCCAACAGCCTGGGAAAAGAAGGATACAACCGACACTGATGAAGAATCATCTGATGATGAAAGTACCGGCAAAGACAAGAAGGATGATAAGTAGTTGTTAGGTTATAAGGTTAATAAGTTATTAAGTTATTTGGTTTATTATAAATTCTGAATTTTCTTGTGCGTCTTGTCATCGAACGCCAGTCTCATCAGCTAGACAAGCCAATTAGGCGGAAAGAGAGAAATCTGTTATTCCAAATTTATTTTTAATCCCAACACGCGATCATGCTTATAGCATTCTCAATTGAGTATAAATAAAACTATTATTTTAAAAAATGGTTGAATCGTTTTCTGAAATTGTGTTACAAAAGAGAATAACTGTTGTTATATTTACACAATTATTGAAAAAGGTTGTTATAGCTTGAAAATATTTAAAATAAGATATTACGCAGAAAAAAAATACTAATCATATTAATCAAAATTATCGACTGTGACAAAACTAAAAATTAAACTGTTGGCAAATCATGGCGCACCTGAGGCTATTTTTGAAAATGCAGTTAATCGAATTGAAAAACTAATTTCGCCCGACAATTATACGCTTACTGAAAGCAATCCTGATATCCTGTTTTTTCTTACAGGCGGTTCTGAACAATCTGCATTAAATCAGGTTTCAGAAGGACATTTTTATTTACTTATAGGTTCACAGCATGACAATTCATACGCTTCTGCAACGGAAGTTAAGGCATGTTTGAATAATATGAAGATCCCGTCTATGCTGCTTGATGAAGAAGAGGCAGAAACTACAGCACTTCTCAGTGACTTCTTTACCATAAAGCAAGCATTAAAAAATTTAAATGGGAAAAAGCTTGGGCTCATCGGAAAGGTTTCGGATTGGCTTATTTCCTCGGCAATTCCTTCAGATTTACTTGAAGCGAAATTCGGAATTAAATTGATCGAAATTCCATGGAATAAATTGTCTCATTTTTCAGAATATAAAGCCTGCGATTTATTTTTAGATGCTTATTCGGGCGAAAAACATTTTAATCTCACCGATACTGCCAAAGTAAGTGAAATGTTGAAGAACACCATTCAAAAATGGAAACTGGATGCTATCACCGTCGAATGTTTTCCGTTGGTAAAAAATGACAGTGTTACTGCTTGTTTGCCACTGGCGAAATTTAATAACGACGGGATTCCGGCAGGATGTGAAGGCGATATTACTGCAATTACAGGAATGATGCTCTGCAAAGAACTGACAGGAATTATTCCCTGGATAGCGAACATTAACAAAGCCACTGATGAAGTCTGTATGTTTTCACATTGCACCATAGCACCCGGTCTGGTATCTGATTATTCTGTTAACACGCATTTTGAAACTGGTGTAGGCACTGCCATTGAAGGTAATTTCAAAAGTGACTCAATAACTATTTTTCGTTTTGATAATAAACTCAGCAAAGCGTTTATTGCTTCTGCAAACATAACAGGCAGGCCAAAATTAGTCACCGCATGCCGTACACAAATTGAAGTGAAACTCAAAGAAAATGAAGTAAAATTGCTCAGGCAAAATCCGCTTGGCAATCATCATCTCGTTTTTCCGGGCGATTGCAAAAAGTTATTGCATTTTGCCTGTGTGCTTCTTGGAATCGATGTGTTAAAATAAAACGATAATACTTGTTTAATTACAATGGCTGCTATATATTTGTCATATAATGAATATTCACTTAAATAAATAAAAAAATGGGATTGTTTGATAAAATAAAAAGCGCTGTTAACAGCGTTACAGGAGGTGCAGCAACAGTAAAAGTTACTCCAGCACAAAATGAGTTCACCGCAAGTGAACCAATTAAGTTCACAGTTACAGCCCTTATTAAGGATGCCGATGTGAATGCAAAAAACGTTTATGTTGAAATCCGTTCAATGGAGCGAATTAATTTTGAAGATAACCACGACGGTCATAAACACTATATTAACAAAGAACACCAGACTTATCATCAGAAACTGGAAATTGCCGGTGAACAACAATTGAAAGGTAAAACTGAATATACCTGGGAAGCCTCATTAACACTGCCTCAAACCGTTCAAAACACTTATAACGGCATGTATGGCAATCATGTTTGGGAAATTTATGCAGGCCTTGATACAAAAGGAAATGATCCTGATTCTGGCTGGGTTGCAATTACTGTGAAGAAATAGAAAATTATATCAACTAATGAAAAGCCATTGCTGTTATTACTGCAATGGCTTTTTAATTTATATAAACATTTTTTTTAATGCAGGAAAGACTTACTCAGCAGTAGTTTCCTTTACGATAAGAATTTTATCAACGCGGTTTGCATCCATATCGATCACTTCGAAACGAAAATGTTCAAAGTGAATATGGTCTCCTTCGGTTGGAACTTTATCAAGCATATACATTAAGAAACCGCCCACAGTGGTAATATTCTGTTTTATTTCTTTGAATTCGTCCGACATTCTTATATCAAGAAATTCAAGTACTTCGTCAAACTGAAAATCTCCGTCAACCAGTATTGATCCGTCTTCACGTTTAAAAATCTGTGGTTGGTTGTCCTGTAAATTATCTGGAATATCGCCAAGAACATTATCTGAAATGTCCTGAATGGTAACAATGCCATGTGTTTCACCATATTCATTCACCACAACACCCATTTTCATTTTCCGTTTCTTAAAGTCATCAAGAAGTTTGATAGCTTTCATAGTTTCAGGAATAAAGAAAGGTGGTGTCATTATTTCCTGAAGGTTCAGCTTTTCATGTTTCTGAATTTGTTTCAGTATATCCTTAACATACACGATACCTACCACTTCATCGATTGTTTCGTTACAAACAGGAAAACGCGAAAACGGAGAACTGATCACTTCTTTCATTATCTCTTCATCAGGTTGGTTTATATCAAGCCATATAACATCTTTATTAGGTGTCATCAATGAATACGCTGACTTATCCGCAAAAGTGAGTACGTCCTGAATTATTTCCGATTCCTGTTCTTCCAGCACTCCATGTTCAGATCCCTGCCTGATAATAATTCTGAGTTCTGCTTCTGTGACTGGCGGATCGGTATTCTTTTTTATATTGAACAACCTAATTATAATTTGGGTAGAAAGACTTAGAAACCATGCCAGCGGTGTAACTACAAATAATATAATGCGCATTACCGGAATCAATCGTATAGCTAGCTTTTCAGGATTACTTAAAGCTATTGTCTTTGGAACAATTTCTCCAACAACAAGTGAAAAATAAGCAATTGCGGAAATTACAATAATCATTGAAATTGTTTCCAGATATTGGCCGGTAAATCCTATGCTGTAGAGAAAAGTTGTGAATTGTGAAGCAATTGCTATTCCTCCTATTGCACCAGAAATTAAGCTGATACCTGTAATCACAATCTGAATTTCGGAGATAAATCTTTCTGGTTTTTGCAATCTGTGCAATACCAATTTTGCTGACGCGTTTCCTTTTTGTGCTATTTCTTCAAGCTTTGATTTTCTGCATGAAACTAAAGCTATTTCAAACAGGTTGCATAAGCCATTCAGAAAAATTAAAAAAATGATAATTACAATTTCGTTCATTCGTATTTAAATTTTATTCAGAAAGGCAAAAATTGAAATCCTGAATGGCAAATTTACAAAATAACTTCAATTTGTAATAGTTACCTCTCATGAAGTAAATTATTTAAATTTGCGTATGCTCCAATTTAGAAAATACTTGCCTTTAATAATCGTTATTGGATACTTCCTCCTTCAGCTGCCGTTCCTTACTGCTGACCCAGATACAAATGCAGATCCTTATTCGCGCGGAGCCTGGATTGATGAAGGACTTTATGTTTCGCAGGCCAGAAACCTGGTTAATCATGGCGATTTTAAGGTAACTGAAACTGATGGCTTTGTAAAAGCTCCATTGCTCAATATTGTCAATATTCCTTTCTTTTATTTGTTCGGAAGTAAACTTATTGTAAGCAGACTGATTACTTTGATAATCGTATTGCTGACAATATTTATTTTTTTAAGAAGTGCAAAACTTTTTGAATTCGGAGTCTTTCTTACTTTATTTACGTTTCTTGAATTTCATGTTTTTCATTTCGCCCATTTCGCTTTAGCTGAAATGATAAGCATTTGCATGATTTTAATGAGTTTGTATTTCTTTTATATTTCAAGTCAAAAAGAAAACTTCCGCGCGAAACGAAAATTCATTTTCCTTTCGGCTTTGTTTTTGTTTCTTGCATACTTTTTGAAAATAAGTTTTCTGTACACGGCTGGAATACTGCCGGTAGCAATGCTTTTCGTAACAACGAGAGAAGCAGTTATAAAAAGGAAATCCATTCATGAAGATTATTTTCTTTTTTACTTTTCATTGATTTTTACTATAATATTATTCTTAATTTACATTTCGCTCATGCATTTTATTGCTGGCGATTACTATTATAATTGCCTGTTCAGCCAGGGTAAGAACCTTTATTCATCCTCGCTTGTACTTATTATAATGGATGCATGGTATATTTTTCTTCGTGAGTTTTGGGTGAATATTTTTAAAATAAATATCATTCATATTTCACTTGTGCTGGTTCTTGGAATCATATATTTCCTTTTCAGTAAAAGAAAGAAGGCAACATCGCCAGTCCTGGTATTTGCAATTGTGTGGATGATATTTGAATTACACAAATTACCGATGCTATATTTGCCCTATAGGTACGCGTTAAGCCTGATATTTGCCGCAGGAGTTCTGCTTTCTGCCATGTATGCAGAATGGCTGATAAAAATTGCAAAACCTAAATTTCTTTTCTTTTCCATTGCAATAATTATTGGACTGCTCAATCTCACTTACACAATTGATTCCTACAGTAAAAGGACATATCAGCTGAAAACCGTAAATGATTATTTTTTAAATTACGATTTTAAAGATCAGCCTGTAATTGGTCCGTGGGCTGCATCTTTTACATGGAAAAATAAAGCAATTGCAATACCATTATGGTACAAATATATTAACTGGGATGACCCGGTCAATAAATACAAACCAGTTGCAATTGTCTCTGAAATTGGCGAACTCGAGAGTGATTACGCTTATAAAAGCCAGGGAATAAATTTAGATTCTATCTCCGATTCATGCAGGGTGTTTGATGTGTGGGATTACAAAATAGGAGTGTACTGGGTAAATCAAAAACACATTAAATAGTTTCTTTTATTATATTATTGTCAGTCAGAGTTTATCGAAAACTGACTGTAACATATTGATGTCACACTTCGATGAACTCTGACTGACAAAAAAATAAAAAACCAATTTTGTATTTAACGTTATCTCTTACCAAATATTGCAGTTCCAATCCTCACAATAGTACTTCCTTCTTCAATGGCAATAGCATAATCGCCCGACATGCCCATGGAAATTTCTTTGAAGTATTTTTCATTGCTGAAATATTTTTCTTTAATCTGATGAAAAAATATTTTCAGGTAATTGAATTCCTTTTTTACAAGTATCGTATCATCAGTAAAAGTTGCCATTCCCATCACACCGCAGATTCTCACATTTTGCAGAGCTTTGAATTCTTCAGAATCAAGTAATAGAGTTACTTCACTCATATCAAAGCCGAACTTGCTTTCTTCTGAGGCAATATAAATTTCGAGCAGGCAGTCAATAATCCTGTTGTTTTTAATTGCTTCTTTATTCACTTCCTGCAATAGTTTCAGGCTATCGATACTTTGAATCAGTGAAATAAAAGGAGCAATATATTTTACTTTATTTGTTTGCAGATGACCAATAAAATGCCATTCAATATCTTTCGGAAGCAGCGGTTGTTTATCAATAATTTCCTGCGCTCTGTTTTCACCAAAAATTTTATGACCTGCATTATAGACTTCTAGAATATAGGAAGCCGGGTAGGTTTTGCTCACAGCGACAAGCTTTACCTGCGAAGGTATTTTGTTTTTTAAAGCATTAAGGTTATCAACGATACTCATTTTATTCTTGTTTTGCTCTGCATGCCTTTGTCTATAGCTATACCACAAAGTTAGATAAAGTTAGCAACTGGGCAGTTTCTCTTTTTTTATCCATTATTTATAATTCCGATTAGTTGTCATATAATAAGCTAACAAGTAACATCTGTAAAAAGCGATTAAAATTCAATTTTTGGTATATGTGTTATTTCTTGCCAGCCAATTCCTGTATATTTCCATTTATTTCTTTTTTTTATATAAAATACTATATAAAAATATTCCTTATCTTGATTAGCATAACATCTACAAGTAAAAATTGCCTTCAATGTAGTGTCATTAAAGTCAATTTTATCGATTTGGAAATGGACATTTATTGAATTATTTTTAAACGAATCCATTTTGATATTATATTTATTCAAAGTCTTTTTATTTTGTGAACTATCATTAAATATTTTAATAATATCTGGCAATGTCTTTTGAATAGCACTATCCTTAATTGACAAATAATTATTTCTATGATCTATCTTTATATGAGAATAACTTTTCTTAAAAATTCGTTTTAAAGATGCTACCTCAAAATCAATAGTGTCTTTATAAGTTCGTTGACCATAAATACAAGTACAAAAAATAAATAAAAAGAAAAATGTTATATTCGTTTTCATAATCTTATCTATAATATTTAACTGTCAAGTTTGCCGGCTCTGATTTTCTTCGCCTTGTTGCTAACTTATGTATTGCCGTATTATAGCATTACCTACTTTACTTTTTGAATTACCACAATCTTAAATTGCCATCGCAATTTATTGATGCTTAAAATTATGAAATTTTCATTACCATATACAATTTATTTTAAGTATTCAAAGTAATATCAAAAAACAGAACCCAAATAAAAAAGCCCTTGCAATTACAAGGGCTCAAGTTTTGGATATAGTCGAAGGTTTGTGGCTGCCAGTCTGGTTCGTAGTTGTTGGTCTTTAGGATTGATAAGCATTAACAAAAGACTATTAACTAAACAGGTCGCCATGACCAATAACCACCAACTAATCTAGAAGATGCACTACCAATCCGCTTCTCAGCTTAGGTTCAAACCAGGTGGTTTTTGGTGGCATAATATTACCAGTATCTGCAATATTTATAAGTTGCTTCATTGATACGGCATACAAAGCAAATGCAATTTTCATTTCACCGCTGTCAACTCTTTTCTTTAGTTCACCCAGACCGCGGATACCGCCAATAAAATCAATTCTTTTATCAGTCCTGAGATCTTTAATTCCTAGTATCTGGTCGAGTATGAGATTTGAAAGTATTGTTACATCAAGTACTCCGATAGGATCGCTGTCGTTGTACGTGCCTTGTTTTGCGTTAAGTGAATACCATTTTCCGTCAAGGTACATGCTGAATTCATGCAGTTTTGCAGGTTTACAAATCTCAGTTCCTTTATCAGAAACTTCGAAATTTACTTTCAGCTTTTCAACAACCTGTGCAGGAGTCATACCGTTCAGATCCTTTACTACGCGGTTATAATCGATAATCTTGAGTTGATTGTCAGGAAAAATAACAGCAAGAAAATAATTGTATTCTTCATTCCCAGTATGATTCGGGTTATTCTGTTTTTTTTCATTTCCAACAAGCGCAGCGGCAGCAGTCCTGTGATGTCCGTCGGCGACATATAAATAAGGAACCTTAGTCTTGAAAAGTTCAGTGATTTTATTTATAGTTCCATCATCGTCTATCAGCCAGAAATGATGGCCGAATCCATCAGCAGCAACAAAATCATATATTGCAGGATTCTTGATAATTTTATTTACAATTTCGTCGATCTCAGCAACAGCAGGGTAGGAGAAGAACACAGGTTCAATATTTGCATTATTGACGCGAACATGTTTCATTCGATCTTCTTCTTTGTCTTTGCGGGTAAGCTCATGTTTTAAGATGATACCGTTCATGTAGTCATCAACACTGGCACAAACTGCAAGTCCATATTGAGTGCGTCCATCCATGGTTTGAGCATACACATAATACATTTCCTTTTTTTCGGCAACAAGCCATCCGTTCTTTTGCCATTTTTTGAAATTCTCTACAGCTTTTTCATAAACTGCAGGTATGTGTTCATCAGTTCCAACAGGAAAATCTATTTCCGGTTTTGTAATATGCAGCAATGATTTTTCGCCAGCTTCTTTTCTTGCTTCTTCTGAATTCAATACATCGTAAGGACGGGAAGCTACTTCCTTCACTAGTTCAACAGGCGGCCTCAGGCCTTTAAATGGTTTAATTTTTGACATAATCTTATAATTAATTATAGTTTCTAAAAAGTTAGGAGTTAGGAGTCATGAGTTTTGAGTAAAGAGCATATTGTAATATTATTTCAGAGATTTAATTAATCCGCTGATCATTTTAGATAATTCAGTAAGTTTTACTATTGATGATTTTTGGATTGTATCAGTTATGTATTTTCTTCTAAAGCCAACAGTAGTGCAAACAATGCACTCCCTTATTGAACCTTTTGAAATATTGAGATATCGCTTAAACATGGCATTAGTTCCACCAGCACCTTCAGCAATGTTTAATGATATCGATTGTGCAGCTCTTACAAACTGAGAAGTAAGCATGAATATTTCGTTTGAAGGAAATTTACCTGAGGTTTCATAAACGAAATCAATATAATCAAGACTTTTTTGGTAAACTACCAATTTCTCAAATTTAAAAATTTCATCATTTTCACTCATACAAATTCAAATTAAATTAACTACTCCTGACTCACTACTCCTGTCTCCAAACTAATGACTCCAGACTCCCAAATAAATTTATTTATTCACCTGGAATGTCCGATCACCGTTCTTCAAAAATTTTACAATCTGGTTGGCTGAAGCAAGCCCGGCATTAACATTGGCTTCGGAAGTTTCAGCTCCTTGTTTTTTAGGAGTGCTGTAATACCTTGCTTCGAATTTCAGCAAATCATTATGGCATTCAGGAGCTATATCAGAAATGTATTTAATATCTGCTCTTTCTTCTAATACTTTTTTCAGATCATCTTCATTAATCACTTCTTTTCTTGCAGTGTTGATGATTGTTCCACCCTTTGGTAATTTTGACATCAGGTCATAATTGATCGATTTTTTTGTTTTTTCATTTGCAGGAATATGCAGCGAAACGTATTGGCATGTTGAATAAAGTTCATTCAGATCTTTAACAACCTTCACGCCGTCTTTGGTAATTGCATCCTCCGTAATGAATGGATCGTAAGCATAAATTTCCATTCCGAATCCTTTTGCAATATGTGCAAGCATTCTTGGAACATAACCATATGCATGGAGTCCTAGTTTTTTTCCTTTTAGTTCAGAACCGGAACCACCTTTATATTGAGCACGTGCCATGAAAACCATCATGCCTGCTGCAAGTTCAGCCACAGCATTTGAATTCTGTCCGGGAGTGTTCATCGCTACGATTCCTTTTTCTGTAGCAGCAGCAAGATCAATATTATCATAGCCAGCGCCAGCGCGGACAATGATCTTGAGATTTTTTCCTGCTTCGATCACAGCTTTTGAAGCTTTATCACTTCTGATGATCATAGCATCGACATCAGCCACAGCTTTGATCAAATCATTAGGATCAGTATACTTTTCGAGAAGAACGGTTTCAAAACCTGCTTCGTCAAATATTTTTTTGATGCCATTCACTGCAGCAGCAGCAAAAGGTTTCTCGGTTGCTATTAGAACTTTTGTCATATTGTTTATATTTAAAATTATTAATTTATCAAGGTAATACCGTCATTTCGAATCCCAGTAAAGGGACGAAGCAATCTCTATGTTTAATAAGACTGCTTCGTCGCTACTTTGCAAGTAGCTTCTCGCAATGACGTGGTGAATTATGCTTTCTGTTTTTCAAATTCCTTCATGCAATCAACAAGAGCCTGAACGCTTTCAATTGGCATTGCATTGTAAGTAGAAGCCCTGAAGCCACCAACAGAACGATGTCCTTTAATACCAACCATGTTATTTGCTTTTGCAAAATTCATGAATTCTTCTTCTAGTGCTGCATACTCAGGTTTCATAACAAAACAAATATTCATTAAAGAACGGTCTTCTTTTGCAACTGTGCCGACAAATACTTTACTGCTGTCAATTGCATCATAAAGAACCTGAGCTTTTTTCTTGTTCATTTCTTCCATCACTTTAACACCACCCAAAGCCTTTAACCAGCGCAGGGTTTCCATGATAGTGTATATAGGCAGACATGGAGGAGTGTTGTACATCGAACCTTCAGCGATATGAGTTTTGTAATCGAGCATTGAAGGGATTTTGCGGGTTACTTTGCCAAGAATATCTTCTCGGATAACTACGAAAGTTGCACCAGCAGGTCCGAGGTTTTTCTGAGCGCCACCATAAATCATTGCGTATTTTTTAACATCAACCGGGCGGCTGAAAATATCTGACGACATATCTGCTACTAAAGGCACAGGGCTGTCCATATCATAACGGATTTCTGATCCGTAAATAGTATTATTTGTAGTGATGTGCATATAATCTACATCAGTAGGGATTGCCCAGCCTTTAGGAATATAAGAGAAATTTTTATCAGCAGAGGAAGCTACAATCTGTACTTCACCAAAACCTTTTGCTTCTTTTATAGCTTTTTTAGCCCAAACACCTGTCTCAAGATAAGCAGCTTTCTTTTCAAGAAGATTGAAAGGAACCATGCAGAACTGCATGCTGGCACCGCCACCAAGGAATAATACTTGATATCCTTCAGGAATACTAAGCTGTTCTTTAAATAAAGCAACTGCTTCGTCAATTACTGCCTGAAAATCCTTACTACGGTGCGATATTTCAAGTATCGACATGCCAATCCCGTTAAAGTCAAGGATAGCTTTTGCTGTGTTTTCAATAGCAATTCTAGGAAGGATGCATGGTCCTGCATTAAAGTTATGTACTTTTTTCATGGTTGGTGTTGTTTAATAGTTAATAAAAGGTTTCTTTAATTTTGCTCAAAATTGCAAAATATTTTTAAATAATTGCATACTTAGGAAAGATTATTTTTTAATGGAAAATGCGCAAGATTTGAAGGGGCAATTTACTTCCCGCGTACATGCTTGTTTTGCTCTTTAATGACCTTCTGCCGATGGATTTTTTCTTCCCGTGTTTCCTTTGGGTTACGTGCGTCAATATCCTTTAAATGCACCCATTTCCCATTTTTAAAAATCAAACCATCATAAATGTTCGTTTCGGGATAATAATATTGATACATGCCAGCTAAATCAGGATCAAGAGGAGCAAGGCGATCAAATATTATCATGGCTCTTTTCTTCTTTCCGTTAAGCAAGTATTGCTTCTCATATTTCAGCGACATGCTTACCGTAGCGTTATATTCAAAGATTATTCTTTTCTGAATTTTCTTATTGTATTTAAAAACAGATGCTCCGAAAATTGGCTTGTCATTGGAGTTAAAAGTAATCACATCAATAATTTTCTTTTGAGAAGTAGTGTTGTTGCCATCCCAGCCAAGCAAGGTGTAATATTTTTTTCCACCGTACTTGGTGTAAATTAATTTATAATAATGTGCACCGTACCAGTTAAGAGGTTCCAGCAATTGCGATTCAGGGTTTTTTATTATATCGGAATTGTCTTTCAATGGATAAATAATATATTTCTTATTCTTTTTATTCCATGCCTGGATAATTCCAAAATATTCAAAAGTGCCATCATCTTTTTTCAGGTTCCAGTTGAATAGTCTGAACCTGTTGTCATCAGCTGTAAGACGGGCAATAGTAATTAGCGAGTCAAAAGGGTAATCGAAGGATTTTTCCGAGATCAAAGCACTTTCAAGAAGGGTAAGAAATTTTTCATTGGCATTGTACTTAATAAATTCCGTTTCACCGTTAAGAATAATCTTGCCAAGAACTTTTAGTGAATCCTCAATAGGCTTAAAATCGACCTTGTCCTGCGAAAATGTCAGCAGGGATCGGGTGATCAGGAATACCAATAAAATTATCTTTCTCATTCAGGAAATAGGATTCATTATATTAATGACAAAATTAAAATAATATTGTGTAGTTGCTGAACAGCTTTCGTATTTTTGCAAACATAATAGCTTTCTTTATGCATTACGATGAAAAAATAAAAGTAGTTGCAGAACTTGGCAACAAGCTCAAGAACTATTGTCAGCAAGGATTTTCGGAGAAATTCGACAAGGCCATTGAGCTAAGCTGTCAGTATAATCCGTGGTTCACCCGGGAAAATATTTTAACAGCTTTCAATTCTATTGCAGTTTCGTTGGCATCCGATAAAATTAAAAAATGGTTACAGCCTTACGGGGAAAGTCTTTCTGCAGAATCCAAAAATAAAATTGCTGTGATTATGGCAGGTAATATTCCTATTGTTGGATTTCACGATTTCCTTTGTGTGCTTGCATCCGGGAATATTTTCATAGGAAAACTTTCATCGCAGGATAAATTTTTATTACCTGCAATTGCTGAAGAACTAATTACTATCTGTCCTGTATGGAAGAATGATATTGTTTTTACCGAAGAAATCTTAAAAGGTTTTGATAAAGTAATTGCAACAGGTTCGGATAATTCTTCACGTTACTTTGATTATTATTTCGGAAAATATCCCCATATCATACGCAAGAACAGAAATAGTATTGCTGTTTTGACTGGTGAAGAAAGTCTGGAAGACCTGCAATTATTGGCCGATGATATATTTCTGTATTTTGGACTTGGTTGCCGGAATGTGACCAAAGTTTTTGTGCCGGAAAACTATGATTTTAGTAAGTTGAAGAATGCCTTCATGATTTACAGGGACAGACTATTTAATCACAACAAGTTCATGAATAACTATGAATATCAGAAATCCATTTTCCTGATAAATAGTATTCAACATATTGATTTTGAATTTTGCATTTTAAAAGAAGACAGTTCAATTCATTCACCGATAAGTGTTATTCATTATCAATACTACAAATCAAAGGAAGAAGTTCAGGAAATTATTGAGAATTTTAAAGATCAGATTCAATGCATTGTTTCGAAAAATAATTTTATCAATCAGAGTAGTTCCTTTGGTCAAAGCCAGAAACCAGAGTTGTGGGATTATGCTGATGGGGTTGATACCTTAAAGTTTTTGTTGCATTAGCCCTAAAATATGATAAATTTTGACAAAATAATTTGTTAGTTTAAATAAAACTCTTAATTTTGCACTCCGAATTTAAAGAGAACAATAAAATGAGAACAGAAATTCATCCAAAAGAATACAGACAGGTTGTGTTTAAAGACATGTCGAATGAATATGTATTTATGACCAGATCTACAGCACAGACTAAAGATACTATTGTATGGGAAGACGGTAAGGAATATCCTTTAATTAAACTTGAAATTTCTCATACTTCGCATCCGTTCTACACAGGTAAGATGAAACTTGTCGATACTGCAGGACGTGTTGATAAGTTCAGAAACAGATATAAAAAACATGTGTTGAAAGATACTCCTCAGGAAACACAGGAATAACACAACACAAAAAAAATATTAAAATCCCCGAACTTTCGGGGATTTTTTTTCGTACAAGAAAAATAATTACTTAAAATTATATAATATGAATTATATACTTTTCGACAATCCAAACAGGAATCGACTGCTACCTCTAACATTTACAAGGCCTGTGGCCGACATACGAATTGGTATTCTTACCATCCGTGAGAAATGGGAAAAATACCTGAATACGAAAACTTCAACGCTTACTGAAGACTATCTTAGCTATAAACATCCAATTGTAAAAGGCAAATTAAATGTTTTAATCAATGGTTCAATTTGTCCGAATGCAAAGCTTGTCAGCCAGGTATTGAAGTTAAAGCCTAACCAAGCGCTTGTACATGAAGATTATCTTATTGCTATTCATCTGAATGAGGGCGATATCGATAATTTGGAAAGTGCCGAAAACATTGAGGATGTCGAAACAACTGTCCCTCATATAAAGGTTGAAAACCTGTGGGATATATTTATAAAAAACGGAGACGCAATACAAGAAGATTTTGAATTACTTACAAAATCGAGAAAATCGGCAAAAGCAAGTGCTACCAATACATTGATCCATCCGGAAAATATTTTTATTGAAAAGGGCGTAAAAATGGAATGTGCTGTATTGAACGCTACAGATGGCCCCATCTATATAGCTTCAGGAGCCGAAATCATGGAAGGTTCTGTAATACGCGGTCCTTTTGCACTTTGTGAGAATTCAACGGTTAAAATGGCTTCTAAAATTTATGGACCAACTACAATAGGGCCATATTGCAAAGTTGGCGGAGAAGTTAATAACTCAGTACTATTCGGATATTCAAACAAAGCACATGATGGCTTCCTTGGTAACTCGGTAATTGCCGAATGGTGCAATATAGGCGCTGACAGCAATAATTCAAACCTTAAAAATAATTATGCTGAAGTAAAACTGTGGAGCTATCCTGATAAAAAATTCATGCCCACCGGATTGCAGTTTTGCGGACTCATAATGGGTGATCACAGCAAATGTGGAATTAATACAATGTTCAACACTGGCACAGTTGTAGGTGTTAGCGCAAATATATACGGTCACGGATTTCAACGGAATTTCGTAGCATCGTACTCATGGGGTAGTTCCTCTGCAGGATTCCAGACTTTTGAAATAAAGAAAGCCTTGGAAATTGCTGAAAGAGTTTATGAACGCAGAAATAAACCTTTCAACGAGATAGAAAGAAATATATTGAAGTACATTTTCAAACTGACAAACGAGTACAGGTATTTGTAATCTGGCACAATGCTTGACTTAGGTGCGAATTCATTGAATTTGCTATAATGAATGACAGTTTGACATGAAAGGAGTTATGTAATGAAGGATTTTTTGTTAGAGTTAAAAAAGTTAGATCTTCCTAATATGCTGGATGAAGATACCGAATTCATCCCTTTGCTTTCGCCTGAAGACGAAGAACAGATGAATGCAGAAGCATTGCCGGAAACACTGCCAATATTGCCATTAAGAAATACAGTTTTATTTCCGGGTGTAGTAATTCCTATCACAGTAAGCCGCGATAAATCTATTCGCCTGGTTAAGGAAGCTTATAAAGGTGATCGCGTTATTGGTGTGGTTTCGCAAAAAGATGTTAGTGTTGAAGATCCCAAGTACACCGACTTAAACGAAGTGGGAACAATAGCAAAGATATTTAAAGTTTTACAAATGCCTGATGGTAGTTCAACAGTGATCATTCAGGGGAAAAAGCCTTTCCACTTAGGTGAATGCCTGCAATCGGAACCATATTTCCGTGCTTCAATTTTGCCTTATGAAAATGTAAAACTACCTGCCCTCGATGATAAATTCGATGCGCTGATTTCTTCAACAAGAGACTTAGCCGTTCAGATTATAAAGCTTTCTCCTAATATTCCTTCAGAAGCAGCTTTTGCAATTAAGAACATTGAAAGCCCAACATTCCTTATCAATTTTGTTTCTTCAAATTTGAATGTAGAAGTTATTGAGAAACAGAAATTGCTTGAAGTGGTTGATCTTGTTGAAAGGGCCAATCTAGTGCTTACTTATCTTACCAAGGAAATTCAGATACTTGAATTGAAAAATCAAATTCAGTCAAAAGTAAAAGTTGACCTTGATAAGCAGCAACGGGATTATCTGCTGAACCAGCAGTTAAAAACCATACAGGACGAACTTGGCGGCAATCCTAACGAGCAGCAGATAAATGCGCTTAAGGAAAAAGCGAAGACAAAAAAATGGAAAGCCGAAGTAGCTGAAGTTTTTGAAAGGGAAATTAACAAGTTGCAGCGCATGAATCCCGCAGCTGCTGAGTATTCGATACAAATGAATTATATCGAGGTGCTTGTTGAATTACCCTGGGATGAAAAAACACCCGACAATTTCGATCTTAAGCGTGCCCAGGAAATACTTGATGAAGATCATTTCGGCCTTGATAAAGTTAAGGAACGTATAATTGAACATCTTGCAGTATTAAAACTGAAAGGGGATATGAAGTCTCCGATCCTTTGCCTTGTAGGACCTCCGGGGGTTGGTAAAACTTCCCTTGGAAAATCTATAGCACGTGCACTCGGCAGAAATTATATCCGAATGTCACTTGGCGGTTTGCGCGATGAAGCTGAAATACGTGGTCACAGAAAAACATATATCGGTGCAATGCCGGGCCGAATCATTCAAAGCATAAAGAAAGCAAAATCGACAAATCCTGTTTTTGTTTTGGATGAAGTTGATAAAGTAAGCGGAAACACTGTAAGCGGTGACCCTTCAGCAGCGTTGCTCGAAGTGCTGGACCCTGAACAGAATGTTGCATTTTATGATAATTTTCTTGAAGTTGATTACGACCTTTCCAACGTAATGTTTATCGCTACAGCAAATACGCTGAGCACTGTTCATCCCGCATTACGCGACAGGATGGAAGTGATTGATATCAGTGGTTATATTATGGAAGAAAAACTTGAAATTGCACAGCGGCATCTTATTCCAAAGCAATTGAAAGAACATGGTGTGGAAAAGAACCAGGTCAGTTTTTCAAAAAAATCAATAGAAATAATTATTGAGGACTACACCCGCGAATCAGGGGTAAGATCATTAGAGAAAACTTTAGCAAAGGTAATCCGCAACAAAGCGCGATTCATTGCTATGAAAGAGAAATATAACAAATGCATTACCAAAGAAGATATTAATAAAATACTTGGTATTCCAAGGTTTCAAAAGGATCGTACAGTTGTAGGTGATATTCCTGGAATTGCAACCGGGCTTGCATGGACATCAGTTGGCGGTGAAGTAATGTACGTTGAAGCCAGCATCAGCCGTGGCAAAGGAAACCTTACCCTTACCGGAAATCTTGGTGATGTAATGAAAGAATCAGCTTCGCTTGCATTTGAATATTTAAAATCGCACTCGGAAAAGCTTGGTATCAACGAAAATGTTTTCGAAAAGTGGAATGTTCATATTCATGTTCCTGAAGGTGCAACACCTAAGGACGGGCCTTCAGCAGGTATCACAATGTTCAGCGCACTTGCTTCAATATTTACACAACGAAAAGTAAGAAATGATGTTGCCATGACCGGCGAAATCACCTTGCGTGGAAGAGTATTGCCTGTTGGCGGTATCAAGGAAAAGATACTTGCAGCAAAGCGTGCCAATATTAAAAGCATTATCCTTTCTATTGAAAACAAAAATGATATAGAGGAAATTAAACCAGTGTACTTTGAAGGGCTTACTTTTCATTACGTGAAAGAAATGATTGAGGTAACTGAAATTGCTTTGCTTAAGAATAAAGTTAAAAGTCCTATTCTCTTTGAATAACGCCTTTTTCACGTCTGTTATGTCAGCAATGAAAGGTCACTTCAGGAAGATAAAATCCCTTTTCTTTTTACTATTTTCTTTAAATGGGTTTATATTTATGATGTCCTGCAATCCGGGTCAGCGTGAAAATCAAAACAAAACTGTTTTTCGTTACAACGAATCTGGCGGTATTACTTCGCTGGATCCTGCATTTGCAAAGGATCAGGCCTGTATCTGGGCAACCAATCAAATCTATAATGGATTAGTTCAACTGAACGATAAGCTTGAAGTTACCCCGTGTATTGCAAAGTCTTGGACAATTTCAGAAGATGGATTGATGTATACTTTTCATTTGAGAAACGATGTGTTTTTTCATGAAAGTGAAATCTTCAAAAATGGTAAAACCAGAAAAGTAATTGCTCAGGATTTTGTATATAGTTTTAAAAGAATCATTGATCCAAAAATTGCTTCTCCGGGTGCATGGATTTTTAATAGTGTGAATGATTCAATATTAGATAATAAATTTAATTTCAATGCATTAAATGACACTACCTTAATTATATGTTTAAAAGATCGTTCGCCGGCATTTTTAGGTTTGCTCAGCATGCAATACTGTTCGGTTGTCCCAGAAGAAGTGGTGGAATTCTATGGAAAAAATTTCAGAAAACACCCTGTTGGAACCGGCCCGTTTAAATTTAAAATGTGGAAAGAAGGAGTGAAGTTGGTGCTGGTAAAAAATGATAACTATTTTGAATTTGATGGCACTAATCGTTTACCATATCTTGATGCTGTTGCAATAACTTTTAATACTGATAAACAATCTGTGTTTCTTGAATTCCTGAAAGGAAATATCGATTTTTTAAATAGCATTGATCCGAATTATAAAGATGAATTGCTTACACGTAATGGTGATTTGAATCCAAAGTACAAGGCTAAATTCAATATGCTTACTGAAGCTTACCTGAACACGGAGTACCTTGGATTCCTTGTTGATTCTGCATCTGCAATAGTCAACGCCAGCCCGACACGACTAAAATCTATCAGGCAAGCCATCAATTATGGTTTCGATAGAAAAAAAATGATAAAATATTTAAGGAATAATATTGGCTGCCCGGGCGTATATGGCTTTATTCCTGTTGGCATGCCTGGTTTTGATTCCGCTAAAGTAAAAGGATATGATTATAATCCTGAACTTTCTAAGAAACTCCTGGCCGAAGCCGGTTATCCAAATGGAGAAGGATTGCCTGAAATCACTCTCAGCACAAATGCCACTTATCTTGACCTGTGCGAATATATACAGCAACAGCTGACAGAATTAGGCTTTAAAATTGTAATTGATGTAAACCCACCGGCAACTTTAAGAGAAATGATTGCAAAATCAAAGGTTCCTTTTTTCAGAGGTTCGTGGATTGCCGATTATCCTGATGCTGAGAATTATTTATCACTTTTCTATAGCAATAATTTTTGTCCGAAAGGTCCGAACTACACACATTTCATTAACAAAGCCTATGATGAATTGTTTGAAAAGGCCATGAATGAAACTAACGACTCAGTTCGTTTTGAAGAGTATCGTAAAATGGATCAGCTCATACTCGAGGAAGCACCAGTTGTGATTTTATATTATGATGAAGTTTTGCGGTTTTATCAAAAAAATATCTCAGGATTAACAAGCAATCCCATGAATTTACTAACATTGAAAAGGGTAAAAAAATCATAATGATAAAAAACAATCTAATAATCACAACTTTTTTATTGATCTCTCTTTGTACAACTGCAAAGGCTCAAATATTAGAACATGTACATTCCGACAGCATTTTAAAATGTGTGTATCATACGATGAATGGGCGAATTGACGGAAAGTATACTTCGTATTATTTAAATGGACAAAGAAAAGCAGAAGGAAATTTTAAAAATAATTACCGTGATGGAAAATGGACCATTTGGAATTCCTCAGGTGAAATGCAAATTTCTAGAGACTACAAAAATCCATTCTCATTTGAAATAGTTTTTCAGAAGAAGCAATCAGATACGGCTATTACAAAATATCACCTGACATATAATAAAGACGGCTATATTGAATATTTCCCACTTCAGGAAAAAATGGTAATAATGGCAAAACGTGTATGGCGATTCATACCTGTTGAAAATAATCCTTTGCTTTTTCAAAATAATTACCTGCAAAAAATAATTACTGCAAACATTGAGAATGGCAATATTACAGCATACAGCACCAATGATGATGAATTTCTTAAACCATTGAAACCAGATGAAATCGAAACAGAAGGAATAAATATTATCGGTTATAAAATAAAAGAAGATTGGTTTTTTGATAATGAACGCATGGTTTCTGAATCGCGAATTATTGGGATTTGCCCGGTATCACTGGATACTGTGATTAACAGCACCCGCGATCTGTTCTGGATTTATTTTCCCCAGATCAGAAAATATCTTGCCAGTGAAAAATTGATGAGTAATGCTTTACCTGAAGGAATTACGAATTGTGATGACCTTTTCTTTTTTCGTTGTTTTGCAAGCAGCATTTACAAAGAATCCAATGTGTATGATCGGAAAATCTCTGATTATAAATTTGGTGATGACATTGCCAAAGAAGCTGAAAGAATAGAAATAAATATTATTGAGATGGAGCATGACTTATGGAAAAGTCAGATAAAATAAGGACTCTATGAAATTGCTTTTCCAAAACTGTCAATAATTTCAATTTTATCTATTCTTCATTATAATTAATACACAATCTCAGTTAAGTTTTGTTAAAACTTAAACATTGATACAACTGTCCTGAAAAATTTCTTTATCTTTGTATCAGTAATATAACACAAATGGTCAAGCAAAAAACACGTCCGAAAACTGGAAGCGAAGAAGAATTATCTTCTCCCAGGGAGCTTGTACTTCATAATGATGATTTCAATACTTTTGATTTCGTTATCGCATCACTGATTGAAGTCTGCAAGCATGAAGCAGAACAGGCTGAGCAGTGTGCCATGATTGTCCATTATAAAGGAAAATGCACTGTAAAAACGGGACCTTTCGCTGAACTGGAACCGATGCATAGGGAATTAAGCAATCGCGGCCTTACTACTACTATCGAAGAATAGTTCAGAGTCCAATTTAAAACAATTATCATGAAAAAGACAAAAGCCCTCACAATTGTGATGCTTATCGCCATGGTTTTCTCATGCTCAAAAGTTCCTATTACAAACAGAAAACAGCTAAAACTTCTTCCAGAAAGCTTAATGATGGGGATGAGCCTTACAAGCTACCAGGAGTTTCTTACAGCTAATCCTCCAGCTGCTGCAACTGAAGCAAATACAATAATGGTAAGAAGTGTAGGTGGGAAGATCAAAATGGCTGTAATAAAATTTATGAAGGATAAAGGTTTATCAAAGCGAATAAAAAATTATAAATGGGATTTTAACCTCGTGAACAGTTCAGTTGTAAATGCCTGGTGCATGCCGGGAGGAAAGGTTGTTGTATACAGCGGTATTTTTGATTATACAAAAGATGAAACAGGACTGGCTGTCGTGATGAATCATGAAATTGCACATGCCATTGCACGTCATGGAAATGAAAGAATGAGCCAGCAGTTACTTGTTTTGCTTGGAGGAGTAAGCTTGAGTGTGGCACTATCACAAAAACCAGAAGAAACACAGAATATTTTCCTGATGTGTTATGGGGTAGGTTCTACTCTTGGAATGCTTGCCTATTCCCGTTTACATGAATATGAAGCTGATAAACTTGGGATGGTCTTTATGGCACTTGCTGGCTACGATCCGGCAAAAGCAATAGATTTCTGGGAGCGGATGGCTAAAGAATCAACAGGAACAAAATTGCCTCAATTTATCTCCACACATCCAAGCGATGAGAACCGCATTAAAGCTATTAAAGAGTTTCTTCCTAAAGCAGAGGCTTATTACATACCTGCAACAACAACAAATTAAGGATTTCTAAATTATTTCGAATTTCCTATTTGCTCATAGCGATGTGGGGATTCGCATATTTCGCAATTTCCACTGCAGGGCTCAACATGGATATGGACTTCAATATTTCTTATTTTGTTTTCAATATCTTTTTCTATTGCGTCGCAGATATCGTGCGATTCTTTCACGGAATATCGTTGTGGAACTTCAAGATGCAGATCAACATATTTTAAGTGGCCGGCTTTTCGTGTACGCAACTGATGGAAACCAACACAGCCAAATTTATTCATATCCATTGCATTTTTAATAATTGCAATTTCATCATCAGGAAGTTTTGTGTCGAGCAGAGGAGAGTATGCATTATTAAGAAGTATATACGATTCACGTAAAATTAATAAAGCCACGAGTATTGCAACAACTGGATCAAGGATATAGTAGCCAGTAAGCCATATAAGCCCAAGTCCTACTGCAACTCCCAACGAAGTATACACATCAACTTTTAGATGCAGTGCGTCTGCCTCAAGAGCAATGGAGTCGGTTTCTTTCGCAACCTTGTAAAGCCTTCGTGATACAAAAAAATTAATGATTGCAGAAACAGCCATCACAATAAATCCCCAACCAAGGTTATCAATTTCTTTTTGGTTGAGAATTTTATTTACTGCTTCATAAATAATCCAGACAGCGGCTACAAAGATCAAGAGGGCTTCAATTACACCGGAAATATTCTCAACTTTTCCATGCCCGTAGGGATGTTCTTCATCAGGTTTTTTATCAGAAACTTTTACTGAAAAAAATGCAATAATCGCTGCAAGCAGATCCATTGTGGAATGAATTGCCTCAGATATAATACTGACAGAACCACTCATAATTCCAATAACTGTCTTCATCAAGATTAAGCTAGTATTTGAAATTATTGATAAGCTTGCAGTGCGCGTTTTTTTACTCATTGCTTCAAATGATTCCGTTCAAAATTGCAGAAATATAAAATGTGTAATTGAACCTGGCCTGTTTGTTATTGCCCATCTTGGCCTGTGTATAATAAATGTTTAATGTTGGCATGATCGATATGGATTCATTATAAATCAGATTCATTCCTCCTCCTGCAAATGCTCCAAAACCAATACCGCCCTGTTCAATTTTATAATAGGCGTAATGATAATTAGTAATTGAATATTCAATGTTTTCGATCTTTATCTTATTTTCAATAAATTTTGTACTGGTCATGTTACCACCGAATTGAATAAAAGGCCGGTAATTACTGTGAGGACTGAACATGTATGAATAGCCAATATCAATGCTTGCACGTTTTTCAGCGCCATAAATACCTTCTTGTTTATAAATAGGTATTGAAGGATTATATGGATCATAATAACTAATCGTGAAAACATCTTTTGAATTTAGTTTTGCAAAATTAAACTGAACCAGAATGGCAGAATTTTTTATATTGTATTTAAAAAATAATCCTATCATAAATGCAGGAGAGTATTTCATTTTAGCAGGCAATTCCGAGAGCGAGAAATTAGAATTTAAAGCTTGTGCAATTGCATTATGATTATTTACATTATCAATAATTACAGAGTCAACGCTGTTTTCGCCACTACCATCATAGTAAGCGGCATTATGGTAATTTGCTTTATAGAAGCCAAGGTTAGCGCCAAAATACAAGCCATCAGTATTTTTCTTTTTGTGCTTGGTTGTATCATTAAACTGCAATAAATCTTTTACGGTTTTTTCTTGTTTGATCAATGGCAAATGAAATGAAAATTGCCCGGAAGCCAATACCGGAGCAACAGTCAGCAAAATTAAAGTGCAATAGGTTATAAATTTTTTATTTGACATACTCATAATTCTCGAACAAATGTAAGCTTTCTGGTAAAATTGAGAAAGGATATTTTTTGAATTATTTTTTTTTGTACATTTGCACCACGTAATGGCTCCGTAGCATAACTGAATAGTGCATCTGACTACGGATCAGAAGGTTGGGGGTTTGAATCCCTCCGGAGTCACTAGAATAACAATGCTGCCAATGGCAGCATTGTTTATTTTTTCATGAATCAGTGAAAATTTATTTTTATCCGAGATCATGAAAAATAAAAAATCAACGAAGCCGATTGGACTTATTGTAGTAATAAAATAGAATGGCAGACCAAAGCCGGTAATTTCTAAAAATATTTTAAAATAATGTTTGAAATAAAAAAATCGCAAATACCATCTTCCGGACATGGACTATGGGCAAAGAAGAATTTTAAACGAGGTGAAACCGTAGTTAAATACGATGGTGAAAAAATAACATGGAGAGAATGTGAAAGGCGTAACGAAGCACAGGAAGGTTATGGCGGATATTACATGTTTATCAATAAAAGAAATTGTATCGATGCACAGCATACTACATGGGCTCACGGACGCTATGCAAACGATGCTGCGGGTTTGTGTCGCATTGAAGGTTTGAGGAATAATGCAAAGTATCAGATTATAAAAGGTGAAGTTTTTATTGTGGCTACACGAAATATAAAAGCCGGTGAAGAAATTTTTGTTTCGTACGGCAGGGGCTATTGGAATACAATGAAACAAGTGTCATTAAATTAAATTAAACTAAACTAATCTGTTCTTATCAAGGTTATTCTTCTTATTCATAAGGCTACCTTCCAAACTTTCAATCTTCTGTATCTTTTATATGCTGGTTGCGTAAAAGGATAAAATATTTTCCAATTAAGACATTTTTTAAGAAATATTTCAGGTGGCAACAAAGCAAGTCAAGAATTCCAACACTGGAACTTGACAGACTTGTGCTCCGTCCATTTTCACTTCAGGATGCTAAAAGAGTTCAGTTGCTTGCAGGCGATGAAGCCATTGCGGCTGGTGCTATCAATATCCCGCACCCATACCTTGATGGCCTCGCTGAATCGTGGATCAGTTCACATAACAGCGAATTTGAAAAAGGAAATTCTCTTATCCTTGCATTGACTTTAAAAAATTCTGGCGAATTGATTGGTTCAATCGGATTGTATATTAATTCCAAGCATCAACATGCTGAGCTTGGCTATTGGGTCGGCCGCGATTACTGGTGTAACGGATACTGTTCCGAAGCTGTAGCAGCAATATTAAATTATGCTTTTGAAAAGCTATCAATTAACAAAATTTTTGCTTACTACCTTAAGCGCAACCAGGCATCTGGCAAAGTTCTAATTAAAAATGGATTTGTAAAAGAAGGATCATTCCGACAACATGTCCTTTATAAGGAAAAATTCGAAGATATTGAATGCTATAGTTTGCTGAAAGCAGATTATAGTAGTAGCAGGAATTAATATCTTTGTTCTGCTAATAAAATCCTTATGTTCAAAACTCATTTTCTTTTTCCACTTATGATATCACTCATCATTTCTGCTTGCGGAACATCGAAAAGCAAGGTCGATCTAATATTATACAATGCAAAAGTATATACAGTCGATAAAGTCTTCTCAATAGCAGACTGCATTGTGATTGATTCCGGGAAAATTGTTGAAACAGGTTCGAAAGAAAAATTATTGACAAAGTATGATGCCAAAGAAAGCATTGACCTAAAAGGAAAATATGTTTACCCAGGTTTTATTGATGCACATTGTCATTTTTATGGATATGCAATTAACCAGTTGCAGGCTGATCTTAACGGAACAACATCATTTGATGAAGTTTTAAAAGTTTTGAAGAAATTTCAATCAGCAAATAAATCGAAATGGCTTGTAGGAAGGGGATGGGACCAGAACGACTGGGATGTTAAAGAATTTCCCGATAATAAAAAACTTGATTCGCTTTTCCCTGATATTCCTGTTTTGATTACCAGAATTGACGGACATGCTGCGCTGGTAAATACTGCAGCATGTAAATCAGCAAGGATTACCTCTGATACTAAAATTGAAGGAGGAAAGATCATTGTTGAGAAAGGAAAACTTACAGGAATATTGATTGATAATGCCTTTGACAGTGTAAGCAAGTATATTCCCAAACCGACCGAACAGGAAAAAATCAGCGCACTAAAGAATGCCGCATTAAAATGTTTTGAAGTGGGTTTAACTTCAGTGGGAGATGCTGGTTTGGATAAAGATGTAATTCTACTGATAGATTCATTGCAGAAAAATGGTGACCTGAAAATGAAAGTTTACGCTATGCTTACTGCTAATGAAGAAAATTTTAAAGCATTTGTTTATAAAGGTATTTATAAAACGCCTTTTCTGAATGTAAGATCAATTAAGCTTTTTGCCGATGGTGCTCTTGGATCACGAGGTGCTTGTTTGTTGCAGCAATATTCTGATCAACCGGATAATTACGGAATCATGGTAACAAACCCCGAAAACATAAAGGATATATGTGCAATGGCTTTTAAATATGGATACCAGGTAAACACGCATGCCATAGGCGATTCAGCTGTGCGGATGGTGCTTGGTATTTATGGAAGTTATCTGAAAGATACAAATGATCTTCGCTGGAGAATAGAACATTCACAGGTGGTTTCACCAGATGACATTTCAAAATTCGGAAAATATAGTATCATTCCTGCAGTAAATATGGTGCATGCAACATCCGACATGTATTGGGTGGAAAAGCGACTTGGCACCGACAGGGTTAAATTTGCATATACATATAAAAATCTTCTTGCTCAGAATAGCTGGTTTTGCAACGGAAGTGATTTCCCTGTTGAAAATATTAATCCAATCTATGGTTTTTATGCTGCAATTGCGCGTAAAGACCTGAAAGGCTACCCGGAAAAAGGATTCCAGACGGAAAATGCAATCAGCAGAATTGAAGCATTAAAAGCAATGACAATCTGGGCAGCAAAATCATTTTTCGAAGAAAATGAAAAAGGAAGCATTGAAACTGGAAAATATGCCGATATTATTGTTCTTGACAGAGATATCATGACAATTGACGAAAAAGAAATTCCTCTTGCAAAGGTTCTTATGACCTTTATAAATGGCAAGAAAGTTTATACTTCAAATTAAAATAAGTATTTCTTTTCCAATTATTTCAGCTACACTTTTAGATTCATATATATTTTATACCTTACTATTCTAAGAAGATTATCATCGTTTGTGTTATTAACAATTTGTTAATAACGTTTGTGAATTAAATGTTATTATCATAAAGACAAAATACTTGATTTCGCTTACGTGTCAAATCTATCTTTGTATCACCAAGCGAAAGATAAAAGGTTGGTTTTAAAAGCAGGTACTGACATATAACTCTGTGTAAGAGAAATCTGGACGGTACTGGTTAAGTAGGGAAGGAAACGCAAGTTAAGTTCTTTATGTAATGCGCCGCAAGGCAAAAGAGGAGTGGACGATGAAACTGCAAAGTTTCATCTGAAACAACTCCCGGGAATGCTCCCTAAGGGGAACCCACTCCCGAAGGGCTGGCAAGACAGCGCTGGTGAAAGCCTCTTCGCAAGGAAAGGGCGGTAATCAGTGATACTCATGAAAGTTGCTCTGTAAAGACGAACAGGAGATGAGTAAGCCACAATAACAGTAACTTGGCACATAGTGCAGATTACGGTCTGCATTATGTGAAACGGGGAACATTTCGTAAGAAAAGTTCCCCGTTTTGTTTGATACTTCTTTGAAAATAACATCCCTTAATAAAAAATAGTATTTTTACCCTTTCAAATATTTAACATGAATAGAAAATATCTGATTTTATTATTCCTCATAAGCATTACTATTATTGCTTGTTCTGGATCTGCCAAAGAAAATATTATTGGCAAATGGGTGCTCACAAAAGTTGGAGGTGAAACTTTACCACCTTCTGAACAAAACGCATTCGTTGAATTTACCAAAGATGGTAAAATAATTTTTGCAGTAGAAGGAATTAACTCTGAAGGAAAATGGGAGTTGAGCAAGGATGAAAAATCTATTGTTCTGATTAATAAAAACAGTGAAAAGAAAAATTGGAATATAGTTACTTTGAACAGTACAGAATTTATATATACTGAAGACAGCGATACTACAAAAATTACTTTAACTAAATAATTCTTATAACCCTTAAAAAGCGAAACTATGAAAAAGATGATTCTTGTTGGACTAATTCTGAGCTTTATTATTGCTGCAGGATGCGGTAAATCTGCAAAAGATAAAGTTCTTGGAACATGGAAATTAAGCAAAGTGGAAGGTGAAAATCTTACAAAGGAAGAACTTAATGCAACAATGACCTTTAATACTGATGGTAAATTTGCAGCAACTGCCCGTGATGAAAAAATGGAAGGCAAATGGGAAATGGCTGAAGACGGGAAATCACTGACTCTTACTTTTGAAGAAAATGATAAGGAGGTTTGGAATATTCAGGAACTAACAGATGCCAAACTTGTGTATACGCAAGGCGATGAGAAAGAAAAGATAGAATTGGTAAAATAAAGAATGTTTAAATATGAAAAAAAGCTCCGATAAAATCGGAGCTTTTTTTTGTTTGCTATAGTTTATCAGTGTCTTCCTGCGACAAATTCAGATCATCAGCAATAGTTGTGCGGTATGGGTAATTCAATGCTAAGAAAATTATTGAAATTATTGCCTGATACAGTACATACTGATTGTTTGTAAAAAGAAAAATTACTAAAGTCAGATAAATGGAAGCATCCAGCATAATAACCTTCACCATATATGCTGATTTGAATAAAGAAATTTTTTCTTCAAAACCCAACCCTGTATCAATTGAACTTACTTTCCTTTTGTAAATATAGTACGACAGAGGAATAAGGCCCAGCAGTGCAATTGAGATATACCAGAATATAAGGCACAAGTTCTTGTCATCTATAAGAAGGCCATTATTCTGCTTATTCAGATAAAAAATAATTGCAGTAAAAACTATGCTTCCGATCAGAAATGATGTGTAAAGAAATTTCAATCCTTTTATCAAAAGTTTAGAAGAATTATTAATTGGTTCCATTAGAATAAAATTTATTGTTCAACCAGTTTAAAATATCAATATATACTTCTTTATTGTTTATTTCATTCAGTATCTCATGCCTGCTATCCTTATAGAATTTCAATTCAATATCCTTGATTCCTGAGGATTTAATAATGTTACAAATCTTTTGAACCCCAAATGTAAAATTTCCGACAGCATCCATTTCTCCTGAAATTATAAGCAGTGGCAGGTCTTTTTTATATTTTTCAATAGTACTTTTCTTCTGAATATTCAATATGCCTTTAAATAAATCTCTATAAAAAGATGCTGTGCAAATGAAGCCGCAATAAGGATCATTAATATAATTATCCACCTGTTTTTCATCCCTGCTCAGCCAGTCGAATTTTGTTCTTGCCGGTTTAAATTTATTATTAAACTTACCGAATGAAAGGGTATCCAGAAGTTTGCTTCTGTGTTTTTTTCCGGCAAACATACGTTGAATATTCGCGACAAGTTTTCCAAAACTTAGCAGGAGTGAAGGATTGTAAGATGTTCCGGAAAGGATTATTCCATTTACAGCATCTGGATATTTGGCCATAAAGGTTCTCGCAATGAGTGATCCCATGCTGTGCCCAAGAATATATACAGGAATATCCGGATTATCTTTCTTGATTTGTTCAGTAAGCAGGTAAACATTATCTGTAACAACTTCCCAACCGTTATTGTCAGCAAAAAATCCTGTGTTATCCACAGTGCCAGCAGTGAGACCATGTCCCCTGTGATCATTAGCATATATCGCAATATTATTTTTCACAAGGAATGTCGCAAAATCATCGTAACGGGTAGCATGTTCTGCCATGCCATGCACGATTTGAAGTACAGCAAGAGGCTTGCTATTACAAGTCCAACGGAAGCATTGAATCTTTGTTCCGTAAGAGTCTGTCAGTTGAAATTTCTCGTAATTCATCTTAATCCAATAAAGATTGCAAGTTAATACTTATTTTTGTTTTCGGAATTTACAACGCTGATGTCGAAAAAATACATACTTGCTCTTGATCAGGGAACCACCAGTTGTCGTGCCATACTGTTTGATAATAAAGCCAGGACAATTGGAATGCAGCAGAAAGAAATCACTCAGATTTATCCAAAACCTGGTTGGGTTGAGCATGATCCTGTTGAAATATTCAATACTCAAATTCAGGTTGCAAAAAGTTTACTCGCAGAAAAAAATATTTCACTTTCAGATATTGAAACAATTGGATTAACCAACCAGCGCGAGACTACAGTCCTCTGGGATAAAAGAAATGGGAAACCAGTATACAATGCAATTGTATGGCAGGATACACGCACCAATGAAGTTTGTCAGCATCTGAAAAAATCAGTGAATAATGAATATGTAAATGAAGCTACTGGTCTTGTTATTGACTCTTATTTTTCAGCAACAAAAATAAAATGGATACTCGAGAACATTCCTGGAGTGAGAGACGAATCAGAAAAAGAAAATATTCTTTTTGGCACAATTGACTCGTGGCTTCTATGGAATCTTACTTCCGGAAAATCACACTGCACTGATTACAGCAATGCTTCACGAACAATGCTATACAATATTCATGAGTTGACATGGGACAAAAAAATCCTTGAACTGCTTGATATTCCTGAAAAGATTTTACCAGAAGTAAAACCTTCTTCGTCCGATTTTGGATTAACATCAGATGATATATTTGGATTACAAATTCCTGTTACAGGAATTGCCGGTGACCAGCAGGCAGCCTTATTCGGGCAAGCATGCTTTGAAAAAGGAATGTTAAAGAATACTTACGGAACAGGTTGTTTCATGCTGATGAAAACCGGCCATACTGCAATCCGGTCTAAACATGGCTTGCTTACCACCATTGCATGGGGAATTAATAACAAAGTTGAATATGCGTTGGAAGGAAGCGTATTCATTGCCGGTGCAGCTGTTCAATGGTTGCGCGACAACATGAAAATGATAAAACATGCTTCCGAAACTGATGCTATTGCTTCAAGTATTAATGATACAAAAGGAGTTTATTTTGTTCCTGCCTTTACGGGACTTGGCACTCCTTACTGGGATATGAATGCTTGCGGTGCTTTGATAGGTTTGCGCAGAGACACTGCTTTTGCCGAAATCACAAGGGCTGTTCTTGAATCCATTGCCTATCAGACTAAAGATGTCATCGAAGCAATGAAAGAAGATTCAGGAATGGAAATTAAAATTTTAAAAGTTGATGGAGGTGCCGCTGCCAATGAATTCCTGATGCAATTTCAAAGCGACATTCTTAATCTTCATATTGAAAGGCCCGATGCAATAGAAGCTACTGCTCAGGGTGCAGCCTTCCTTGCAGGAATTTACACAGGTTTCTGGACAAAGGAACAGATCAGAAATATTAAAAATGATAAAAAAATATTTCAACCGAACATGAGTGAATCCACAAGAAATAATTTATACAATGGCTGGAAAAAGGCTGTTAGCAGGGTAATGAACTGGCATGAAGAATAAGATGAGAAGTTTACAAGAATACAAGTTGATAAGTTGATAAGAAATATTCAAAATAAAACAATGAAGAAAACTAAAAAGATTTTAATTTTTTGCATAGTAATTATTGTTCTGATTATTTGTGACAAGATCACAAAGGACATTGCGAAGGATAAGTTGATGAATAAAGATGCTGTTTCATTAATTTATGGAACTGTGAAATTTGATTATGTTGAAAACACAGGTGCATTCTTAAGTCTGGGAGACGACCTTCCGGTGTGGGCAGGCATTTCAATATTTATTGTATTGCCGATGGCTTTTTTACTTTTTTTGCTTGGATACACTATAAAGAAATCAAATGAAACAGGTGTATTCAAATTGATTTGCCTTGCATTAATTATTGCAGGAGGACTTGGTAACGTAATTGACAGAATGCTTTACAATATGCATGTGAGCGACTTTATGATCTTTGGAATAGGAGCGTTGCGCACAGGAGTGGTGAATATGGCCGACATTTATGTGACTTTCGGAATTATCGCTTTCCTGTTTTCTTTCCGCAAAAAAGATTCTCAACCTTTGGTAGAAGAAAAATAAGATTCAGATTTTACTTTATGCTATGAAACCAGTAACCTTTCACTTTGACTGGTTCAACCTTATAACCAACAGCAGCATCAAATTTATTTCCGTCATCACCCCATGCAAGCCTTGAAGGGCCGGTAACATCAGCAAGAATATATTTGATTTTATTTATTTCAATATATTTCTGCTTGATACTTGGATTTCCCTTAATAGCAACCAGTGCGTGATTATGTCCCTGGAACAGAAATAAAATATCTTTAGCATCTACTAGGTATGTAAGGATACATGCAAACAGTATTGCTTTTGAATCGCAGTCACCATACATGCGTATCAATACTTCCGGTGGTGTGTAAATTCCGTAAACCTCCCATGTGGTATCAGCAATTTCAGGCACACCATAGGGGATATCCTGTACAAATTTCATTGCCATTTCAATTCTGTTAATTCGATTGTCGCTTCCTTCATTTAACAGGGTGTAAATAATTCCGCCCGCAATGCTTCTGCAATAAGTCCTGTAAAAGGAAACCATTGCGCTACGATCTGGCTTCAGAAAATTACCACTTTGCTTGTAAAAACCTTTTTTTATAATTTTCTTTCGATCCTTTGTCATTGTAGAAGTGGAAATATTTTCGAAATAGGATATTGGTACTCCATAGCGGGCAATATCTTCCAGCGTTTTTTTTATTTCGAAGGAGAACTTAAATGTCCGTAAAATATCTTTCTGATCTTTGAAAGTGTATGAAATATTGTATCTCCCGTTAAGGGTGTCACCAGTGCATATGACATCCGGATTGCATGCATAATCTTTAGGAGTTTGCGCGAATGCGGTTATTGTCGCAAAAGAAAATAGAAGAAGAATTATTTTTTTCATCAGAAAATATTTTGGCGGTGATAAAACCCGCAATTCACGTACCACAATTTTAAAATTCATGTAAAGTTATGGAAAATTGTTTGTTGTTGTGGTTAAACGACGATGTAATGAAAATAATTTAAAGAATCACTGTGTAACTCTCAGCCTTGTCTGCAGGCAGGTGTTCCCTCTGTGGACTCTGTGTAAAAAGAAATAGAGAAATTTACACAAATTGTTTTTTGAGTTGTTTTCTTACATGTTGATTGTGCATATCCTGAAAATTTTGTAAGTTTGATCATTATCAATAAAGCAGATTATGGAAAGAAAAATAAAACTCATTTTGAAAAGCAGGCCAACGATGGATGGCGCTGGTGTTCATCTAAACAGAGTATTTGGAAACAGTGAAGTTCCTAATTTCGATCCTTTTTTATTACTTGATGCATTCGGGTCAAAGAACAAATCGGAATATATAAAAGGTTTTCCTTGGCATCCACATCGTGGTATAGAAACTATAACTTATCTTTTAAAAGGATCTGTTGAACATGGCGACAGCATGGGGAATTCAGGAGTCATCGCAACTGGGGATGTGCAGTGGATGACTGCAGGGAGCGGAATCATTCACCAGGAAATGCCAAAAGGAAATAATGATGACGGAGTTTATGGATTTCAGTTGTGGGCCAACCTGCCTAAATCACATAAGATGATGCCTCCAAGATACCAGGAAATAAAGAGTTCTGAAATTCCTGAAATCATTACAGAGCATAATGTTAAAATAAAAATTATCTGTGGAACAGTAAATGAAACCAGCGGACCTGTAAAAGATATTGTAACTAATCCTGAATACCTCGATATTTCAATACCTTCAGAAACTTCCTGGAAATATTTAATAAACGAAGATCATTGTTGTTTTGCCTATGTATATGAAGGTTCTATTTCCTTTTCTCATAATGAAGGCAAAGAAGTTTCTGCCGGTTCTGTTGTTTTATTTGAAAAAGGCGACAGTATTGAATTCTCTGCAAAAAAAGAAAATGCAAAATTTATTTTAATCTCCGGAATGCCAATTGGAGAGCCTATAGCATGGTATGGCCCAATCGTTATGAATACAGACGAAGAAATCGATACAGCCTTTGAAGAATACAATAATGGCACCTTTGTTAAAAAATAAATAGTATGAATGAATTAATTAGTAATTATAAAATAGCTTTTGATCAAGCCAGGAAAAGCTTGTCAGAGGGCGGTATCCCTATTGGTGCTGTTTTGATGAAGGATGATGTGATCCTTGGCAAAGGCCATAACCAAAGAGTTCAGAAAGATAATCCAATTCTTCATGGTGAAATGGATTGCCTGCAAAATGCCGGCAGGCAAAGATCTTACAAAGGAACAACATTATTTACAACGCTTAGCCCATGCATGATGTGTTCCGGAACCATTGTGCAGTTTGGGATTCCGAAGGTTGTAATTGGAGAAAATGTAAACTTCGATGGGAATATTGATTTCCTGAAAAGCAGGGGAGTGGAAGTTGTTCTTTTAAATGATAATGCAAGTATTGAAATGATGAAAGAGTTCATCAACAAAAACACTGAACTCTGGAATGAAGATATTTCGGAATAAAACTATTGTTATGTTAATCGTCAAATGCCGTTATTATCGCACAGAGTTTATCGAAGTGTGATCAGATAATACTGAGGTTGTCATACTTCGACAAGCTCAGCATGACAAATAATTTATGTTTGAATTAATACTATTTATGAATTCATCTCTATGAAAAACGGACAGATTAAACGAAGTTTTCTATTAATATTTTTTACATTCTTAATCGCATTTTCTTATTCACAAACAGGGTGGCAGCAGATAACTTCCTTCGGGACCAATCCTGGCAACTTACTTATGTATAGTTATGTGACAGCAAATATTCCTGCAAATTCACCACTCGTTGTGGTATTGCATGGCTGCACCCAAAATGCTACGAATTATTCAGCATACTCCGGATGGGATACGCTTGCAAATCATCATAAGTTTTATGTGATACACGCAGGTCAGCAAACCATAAATAACTCCAATACTTGTTTTAACTGGTTCCTTCATTCCGATTACAGCCGTGGACAGGGCGAGGTAGGTTCTGTAAAACAGATGATGAATTATATGAAAAACAATTATAGTATAGATAGTTCAAGAGTTTTTGTAACTGGCCTTTCGGCTGGAGCAAGCTTGACTGCAGCTATGCTGGGCGCATATCCTGAAGTTTTTGCTGCAGGTGCTATCATGGCAGGTACACCTTATAAATCAGCAACAGATGCTACCTCCGCATTCAATGCTATGTATTATGGAGTCAGCAAAACTCCTACCGTATGGGGTGATTCAGTAAGAAATGAAAATCCATCTTATTCCGGGACATACGCAAAAGTAGCAATATTCCATGGGAGCAGCGATCTTACAGTGAACCCGATAAATGCAACTGAGCTTATTAAACAATGGACAAATGTGCACAATGCTGATCAGACAGCTGATTCAGTGAATTCTTCTTTCAATGGAAATTCAAGTGTGACGATGAAACAATACAATAATACTTCGGGAAATACTGTTGTTCAAACATACACCATCAGCAACATGCAGCACGGAATAGCAGTCGATCCCGGTACATGCTTTCAACAGGGCGGCACCACTGGTTTTAATTCGTATTCCTTTGATGAAAATTTTTATTCCTCATTATGGGCTGCAGAATTTTTTGGAATTATAAATAATCCTTATTCTATCACAGGGCCCATTACAGCGACATTTGGACAAACAAATATTATTTTCTCAGTACCATTTCATTCAGGCTCTTCTTACCTGTGGAGCTTTCCTTCGGGAGTTACAATACTTTCAGGGCAGGGCACCAACCAGGTTACCGTAAATTGGGGAAATGTTTCCGGATTTGTTACAATGAATGAAACCGATGCAGGCTCTTGTGCAATTGGACCTGTTGAATTATTTGTAACTGCAACTACAAATACTGGCATCAATGAAGATCTTTCTGAAATATCAGTATTTACAATCCTTTCGGAAAACATCATAAATATAAAATCATCTTTAAAAGATTATGATGTTTTTGTATTTGACCAAACCGGAAGACTTTTATTAACTGTAAAAAATCTAAACAATAATGAAGTAATCAATCTTCCGCAAAATTTAAAACAAGGAATTTACATGCTGCGAATTGCAGCAGGGGAGAAAGCTTTCAGTAAAAAGTTTATAAAAATGTAAAGCATTTTTTTTAATTCATAAAATATTTCTTAGAATTGCTGTATCATAAAAACTTTAAATCAGAGCGTATGAAAACCGATACATTATTTCCACAAATGGATAGTATACCTGAACAATATAAACTGTCAATGCCAATAATGCAGGATGAGTATCTGATAAATGGAGAAATACTAAAATGGAAAGGAAATTTCCAGGAAGTAAATTCTCCGATATTTGTGAGTGATGGAAAATCATACAACAATATTATAGGCAGCTATCCTTTGATGGAAGAAAAAGAAGCGTTAAAAGCGCTAGATGCAGCAAGCAAAGCTTTTGATTTTGGCAAGGGCGAATGGCCATCCATGCCTGTAGAAGAGAGAATCGCATGTATTAAAAAATTTGTTGTACTGATGAGAGAGCAACGTGAAAAGGTTGTTAAATTGTTGATGTGGGAAATTGGAAAAAGCATTAAAGATTCTGAAAAAGAATTTGACAGAACCATAGATTACATCAATGATACAATCGAAGCTTTAAAAAATCTAGACAGGGATTCCTCACGGTTTACAATTTCACAAGGAATTATTGCACAGATAAGAAGAGCACCGCTCGGTGTTGTATTATGCATGGGCCCATTTAATTATCCGTTGAATGAAACTTTCACTACATTAATACCTGCTCTGATTATGGGTAACACCATAATTTTTAAACCACCAAAGCTCGGTGTATTGTTGCATTATCCGTTATTAAAAGCATTTAAAGAAGCATTTCCGAAAGGTGTCATCAATACGGTTTATGGCGATGGACAGAAAGTAATTGCTCCACTTATGGAATCAGGAAAAATAGATGTACTGGCATTTATAGGTTCAAGCAGGGTCGCAGATATTTTAAAGAAACAGCATCCAAAGCCACATCGCTTAAAATGTGTTCTCGGCCTTGAAGCAAAAAATCCGGCTATTGTATTGCATGATGCTGATTTAAATGAAACGGTCAAAGAGTGCATTACAGGTGCATTATCTTTCAATGGACAAAGATGTACTGCACTGAAAATAATTTTTGTTCATGAAAATATCGTTCAATCTTTCATTGAAAAACTTTCCGACGAAGTTGAGAAATTAAAAATTGGGATGCCTTGGGAAACCGATGTAAACATAACGCCATTACCTGAACCGAATAAATCAGAATATCTTACTGAACTTATTAATGATGCAATTAAGTCTGGAGCAAAAGTGATGAATCCAAATGGAGGAACCTTTGATAAATCCTGTTTCTTTCCGGCAATATTATATAATATTACAAACGAAATGAGAATTTACAGTGAAGAGCAATTTGGTCCTGTAATTCCTGTTGTCAGTTATAAGGATATTAATGAACCTCTTGATTATGTAGTCAATTCAAATTACGGGCAGCAGGCAAGCATATTCGGAAAAGATTCAAACCAGATTGCAAAATTGGTTGATACATTAATAAATCAGGTGTGCAGGGTAAATGTAAATTCGCAATGCCAGCGCGGACCTGATAACTTTCCATTTACAGGACGAAAGGATTCAGCCGAAGGAACTTTATCAGTTTCTGATGCATTAAGAGTTTTTTCAATCAGAACTTTGTTTGCAACAAAAGATAACGATACAAATAAAAATATTGTCAGAGAAATAATTAAGGACGATAAATCAAATTTTTTATCTACTGATTTTATTTTGTAAAGCAGGGCCTGCAAATCCATGCTGGCTTTCAGCTTAGACGGGTGATGATTAACAATTATGCCCGTCTTCCCAGCAAGATAGACAATGTAATAATTTTAAAACATTACTCAAAAACATAATTTCTTAATGGAATTTTAATTTCAGCAGTTATTTATTTTAATAATTTTGATTTCATTAATTTGACTAATTTATGAAATCATTCGTCTGCTCATTATTAATATTGATCTTTTTCCCCAACATTTTAAATGCACAACAGGATAACAAAGTAAAACTTTATGATCCAAACGCTGATGCAAAAGTTGAAATAGCATCCGCAGTTGCATTGGCGGATTCCCTTGGCAAAAATGTACTGCTTCAGATTGGAGGCGACTGGTGCAAATGGTGTTTGCGATTTAATAAATTTTGCAGTAATGACAGCGTAATTGACACGTTGCTTCACAAAAATTATGTTGTACTTCATGTAAACTATAGCCCGGACAACAAAAATCTTGAAGTTCTGAAAACTCTTGATTTTCCTCAACGTTTCGGATTTCCGGTAATTGTGATTCTTGATAATAAAGGCAACAGAATTCATACTCAGGATACTGCTTTACTTGAATCTCATGACGGTTATGACAGAGAAAAAGTAATAAGTTTCTTAAGATTCTGGACGACAAAAGCACTTAATCCGATAAATTATACTAAATAAAACACTATGAAAACGTACATGAAAATTTCCATAATTGTTCTGGCCTCAGCATTCCTTTTTTCATCATGCGTGGTTGGTAAAAAGAAGTATCAGCAACTTCAGGCCGACAAGTTAAAAGTGGACGATCAGCTTCAGGTACTCACAACAAATTATACGGTGCTGAATACAAAGTATGACAGCCTTGCTGCCAAATTCAAAGAACTTGAAAAAAAGAAAAAAGAACTTACGGAAAAAAGTCAAACGGAAGTTGAAAAACTGAATGCTGAACTGCAGGCAAAACTTGACCTGCTGGAAGCAAGCAATAAAAAGATCACTAATCTTCAGGCTGCTATTGATAAGCAGAAAGCAGCCAGCGAACTATTACTTTCAAAAATCAAAAATGCTTTGACAGGCTTCACCAGTGATGAATTGACAGTTGAAATGAAAGATGGCAAAGTATATGTTTCTCTTTCCGAACAACTTTTATTTCCGTCAGGCAGCTCTACCGTTAACAAAAAAGGGAAAGAGGCTTTGGCAAAAGTGGGAGAGGTGCTTGCAAAGCAAACCGATATTGATATAAATATCGAAGGACATACTGATAATGTTCCGTTGAAAGGTACAGTGATCAAGGACAACTGGGATCTTAGCGTAATGCGTGCCACAGCTATTGTGCGTATCCTTACTGAAGATTATGGAGTGAACCCAAAACAGATCATCCCTTCAGGCCGTGCTGATAATTTTCCTGTTGCTGATAATTCAACCGTTGAAGGAAAAGCAAAAAACAGGAGAACAGAAATCATCCTTGCACCTAAAATTTCCGAATTGATGAAAATAATTGAGAATAAATAATTTAATTAATTAACCAATTAATATAAATTTAAATTTGACGAAAATGAAAACATTTAAAGTACTTCCGATAGCGGCATTTTGCCTTACAGCTGCAATGTTGCTTTCATCATGTGGCATCATGAAAAACAATGATTTTTCAAGCCAGAAATATACAAATTTCAAAAAAGGAGAGGCGGCAATAAATTATAAAGCTGACAATGTGAAAAAAGAAGTTGCCACAGTTACTGCAGTTTCAAGTAAAGAGGAAATATCAGAAATTTCTATTACTGCTGCAAGCAAACCTACTCAGTCAATTTTAAATTCAATGCCAAAAAATAAAATTGAATCTTCCAGCTTTACAACAAGCAATAATAACACGAAAGAACTAAAAAAAGTTAGAATAAATCGTACCACATCTTTTATAATGAATCATATTGCAAAAAAAGCTAATACTGAGTCTGTCAGTGGCGGCGATGCTAATCTTTTACTTTTAGTGATTCTTGCAATACTATTGCCACCGCTTTCTGTTTTCCTGGCAAGAGGACTTGGAACTGAATTCTGGATTGATTTAATACTTACTTTACTTTTCTGGTTACCGGGAATGATCTATGCTTTGCTGATAGCATTCGATGCAATTTAGCAACCATTAAGCACTTTTTTCCATGAGGTCAGGCCGGGAGGAAATTATATTCCTTACCGGCCTGAAATCTGTTCGGATCAGCTTCCAGCGGTCAGGATACTTGTTCAGGAGGTGAATGATTTTATTTTTGTGCTTCTTTACTGCATCCGAAATAGCCGGTGCAGAAATAGGAGTGGAGCAGGCGTTGCCAACATTTGCGCTTGTAAGGTCCATGTTTCTGGCTACAACATCCCTCGCAGCATTCTCAAGTTTGTCAAGAAGCAAAATGGTTTTTGAATACCTATCGTAAAGTTGTACTTCCTGTGGTTTGGTGGCTGTGCCTGCTCCAATGGTTTCAAAGTTCAGGTAATCGACTGTAATATATATATCAGTTGCTGAAGAATCGTGATAAAGATTGTTTACGTAGTTGATCGCTTTTGTGATTACAATTTTAAGTGCTGTAATGTCACCCTGATAGGATTTTATTTTTTCAAGAGAATCATCAGAGAGAATATAATTGAAGCGGGTATTATTTTCGCCGCATTCTTTCACATAGGATTTGCAAAGATCTACAAGGCTTAATCCATAATTATTCTTTGTTTTTTCCAGATCGTCCCTTGATTGTGAATATCTCCTGATTATTGATTTTGTATTTTCATTATACGAATTAAGGGCATCGCTATCTTTTCTGAATGTTTCAATCATTGTTTTCACACTGTTGTACAAAAGAAATCCAATGATTTTTTTGTTATCGGCAGTAAGCAATTTATTGCTGTCAGAAACGCCAAAATTGCTATGATCCTGGTTGAAATAGAAGAACAGAAGATCATTCTTATTATCATGTTCATTTAAATACCCAAGAACAAGGATGGTATTTTCCAGTTCCTGAAATACATTCATCTGGGCAGCTTTCTTTTTCTGCTTCTCATCAAAAGGAGTCTCTTCTTGCCGAAACCAGTGAAAATAGGAATTCGATTTACGGATAGTATCAATTAAACTACTTTCAAAAGTGAAGTCAATTTCTTCAAGCAATCCTTCCTGGCTTGAAGTATAAAGCACATTTTTTATTTTTATTTCAGAAGTTTCAGGACAATAATAAACTCCAATTACTTTTTCAATACCCGGAAGGATTGAATGTGCATTTTTAAGCACCTGTAAAACCGGATTATCTGTAAATGAAAAAGTGGTCATGGGACGAATTAAGCTGTAAAGATAAATTATGAAATTTAATTAAGCAAACATTTAAGCATAAATTTAAGCAAGTTAAGTTAATTGAAGTTGACTTAATTAAGCTCTTTAAATTAAAAATTAAACGAACATATTTTACTTAAATTGTTTGATTTCAGATATATATTACTATATTTTTGTTGTACAAAATAATACCAAACTTGAGTTATGAACAATGAATTAACAATAGTAATTAAGCGTGCTTAAATACAAAAATCATGGAAATATACAGCCCGAAAGCAAAAAAAGCAGATACTTTTCGCAAAAATACCATGCGAAAACCCGAAGAAATAATGGTAAACAGAAAAGGAAATTCCATCGGTTCAACTATTATTTTTGAATTGAATGAAGAAAAGAAAGAAAAAGCAATACCTAAGACTAAAAGGGAAAATATTTTCGTATCGATGGGCGATTTTCTTAAATTAAGATTTTACGAAAGGATGAAAGTATTCTTTGAATCGGAAGGAAAAGATGAATATTCCAGGGAAATCAACCTTGCTGATGAATTATAATGAAATAATTATTGAATTTCTTCGGTCTGGAAATTGTAAATGCGACCCCATTTGATGAGTGCCCAAACTCTTTCATGCATATAAAATAATCCAACCTTGGTCAAAACTTCTGAAGCACCTATTTTTATTGAACTAAGCGAATTGCCGGAATAAATGAAACTTATCAGCATTGTATCTACCGAACCAAAGAACCTCCAGCTGATGCCCTTTACAAGGCTTCTTATATGTGATGGCTTATTTGAAATCCTGCCCCAGTTAATAATATTCCATACTCGTTCGTGCATATAATAAAGGAATATTTTTGTCAGTACTTCAGTGGCAGCAATAGGTGCTGCGAGCTTAATATCTCCGAAATAAAAATAGGCAATAAGGAATGTATCGATAGTGCCAATTATACGCCAACTTATTCCTTTGATGAGACTGCGCACGTTTGAGTCCTTCATATCCTACTTAATTTATAGCAAATGTAGGCAAATTCCTTAATACTAAAAAATATCGTAAATATTTAACTGCATCATGACTTTTTAAAGGCGAACAAAATTTTTAATTATATTTATCTTTTTATTCAATGTAATGGGACGACTTGTACTTGATCTGCACGAAATCTATAATAAAGGCTGGAAAATCGATAAGGCTTTGCACGATATTATTGACGAAGCTGTGTCATGCAAAATTACTGAAGTTGTTATTATTCCAGGAAAAGGGAGCGGACAACTGAAGAAGAAAGTTCTCAGGTTTCTTGATCAGCCTGAAATAAAAAAATTATATCACAGGATTGATAAGGACAGCAAGAATTTTGGAAAGATTTATGTGTATTTCAGGTTCTAAAATCTTGAATATCAACGTGAAATTTTATTTTTAAAGGATTCTTGAAATAAATTCCAGCTAAAATCTTAATAAAATTTTAATGCGATCTTAATGGATTCTTAATCTATTCTTAATGCAATCGTAATACAGTTAAGAAGTCGACAAGTTTCGAAGTATCTTCAATATAAAGCCCGGATAAAATCTTAATAAAATCCTAATCCAGTCGTAATGGGTTCTTAATATATTTTTAATGCAATCGTAATGCGCATTTAAGAAATAAAATGGGACACATTTTGATATTCATTTTTCGCAAGATCTTTGATATAAATCCCATCTAAAATCTTAATAAAATCCTAATGCAATCTTAACGAGTTCTTAATGCCGTCTTAATACTTACTTAATGCATAAAATGTTGAAATATCAGGCAAAATGCTCGCTATGATTGCTTTTTAGGATATATTCAATTGTCTTATAATAGAAATGACGTTATGTTGAATAACTTAGGTGGTGGGTAGATTAATATTTTATTAAAACAATATTATTTTTGGTTTTCCGACCTTTCCAAATGCAATTCCAAAATACCGTAAACTTTTACTCTTCAAAAGTTGGAATTTTGATTTTTATAATTCAGTAAAAATATTGCATTTGGAAAGGTCGGAAAACTTACTCACTAAAAAATATGCTTTACCGTATTTTAACGGGAAAGTTTAATATTTTTAAGAGAGGCAAAAATAATGACATTATTCCTTTTGATTGGTTTAGTTTTTGGAATTGGGTTGCATTTGTTCCAACTTGTATAATCTGTCTTGCACTTTTTTTAATTGCTCTTCATCTTGTTTATCTTTTGTTGATATCATAATATATAATGCCATCGCTGCTACAATTAATGACATAATTGTTATCCAATTTTTAGCATAATTCCATATATTTAACCAAAACATTCTTATATATTTCTTATCAATAAACGCATCAATTCCTTGTTGTGTAATATAAAATAATCCATCAGATATTATTATTTCTTTATTTGTATCTGGTAAATGACAAATTTTAAGTAATGTTTTTTCTGAAATTTGTAATTTATCTATTAAAACAGAATATTCTATTTCTATATTACTTATGGGTTCTTTAAATTTTGCAGATAAATATTTTTCTGATAATATACCTAACAATTTATGTCTTTTTAAATTTTTATTCATAGGTTAATTCTTTCCACAAATCTAATATTTTTTACCCGATAGGGTATTATAAAATATTAAAGGTGTGGTTATTTTACATAGCGTGAATTATAAGGCAATTATCTGTTAAGATAAAATCAATTAATATTCAGATAATTGACTATAATACCTTTGTCTTATAATTAATATTATGTTAAGTAGCAATTAACGAATAGTAAATTACAATTATTGTATCTCCCCTGATTTATTTCTAAGAAAATGGAATAAGAATATTATGATATATAAAATTCATTAGTAGTTAAAATAAAAAAGGGAGATTATTAAACCTCCCTTTCCTACTAAAATTTTTCTATTTATTGATTTATAGCTTTCAGCTTTTCATTTATCAATTTATATTTATCGGTCTGGTTTGTTTTAGCGTAAAGCTGTTTCAGCGATAACAATGTATTATAATCTTTCGGATCAAGTTCGTATGCTTTTTCCAGATATGGTAATGCACTTGCAAATCTTGCTTCAAAAATTGGTTTCAACTTACCATATTTTGTCATATCATTAGGATCTTTATCAGCTTCAAGGAAAATTCTAACACCATCGTTAAAGTATAAAGCTCCCAGGTTGTAAATAGCATCAAAATAATTTGGTTTCAGATCAATTGCTTTTTTATATGCAGTTTCTGCTTCTGTAAAGTATGAATCCCTGTCAGTAGCTGATTTAGAAGTATCATTCGAGAGTGCATCAAAACTAGTTCCTATAGCATAATAAAGATTCGGATTGGTTGGGTCTTTTTGAATTGCCAATTCAAGCAAATCCTTTGCCTCTTTCGATTTACCAGAAGTCAAATAAATATTTGTTTCGGCAATGATAAGGTTGTAGTTATCTGGATAAACCGCCCTGCCCTTTTTAATAGTTGACAATGCAGAAGCAGTATCTTTTTTATATGTATAAATATTAGCAAGCGAAGAGTAAATTAAAGGTTGGTGATAATTTGCTTTAATTAATTTAATATAATACCCTTTTGCTTTGTCGGGATTCTTCGCTAATTCTGCACATAGCGCTGCATTGTATGTGGCAGATGTATCAGTAACTTGGAATATTGCATTAATTGCAGCTGTTTTATCAAAGTTGTTCATTGCCTCATCATATCTTTTTAGATTATACATCTCTACCCCTTCATTATAAAACTGATTGCCGCAATTATAGAGCCCTTTCATAAGGTATTCATAAAACTCTTTTTTTGTATCCAATTCAAATGCTTTTTGGTAAGAATCATATGCAATTTGCAAAGCATTTGAATCAAGTTTCTTATATTTTTCATCCTTTGAAACGTAAATTTCATAATAAACATTTCCTTTATAGAACCAGGTTTTAGCCCAATCTTTGGTGTCTGCACAAGTTGATGCTTCATCAATACACTTTTGTGCTTTGTCAAGGTAACCGTTGTTTGTGTAATTGTAAGCGCTAACCACCTTTGTCTTGCATTGCGCAAAGGTCAAGGTTGCCGCAAATACCATAATTAGAATAATAGCAGCTTTTTTCATTGTTTAGTTATTTATGTTTATAGAATGAAACAAAATTAAGTTTTCTGATTAATATCTATCAATTTTATTGCCAATTATGAAAAGAATGTCCAATAACAGCAAATTACATAAAGTTTATTCAACTTTTTCACCTTCGTTACCATCGGTTTTTTCATCAACCTGATCTGTTCCTAGTAAATCAGTATCAACAATTGTATCACCGATATCCATACCTTCATGATCGCCGTTGCCATTGACATTCATCTTGTCTTCTTCAACCGGAGTTACCGATGCAATGCAATCATTTTCCTTCATTTTTATCAGGCGTACACCTTGTGTGGCACGGCCCATCACGCGAAGTTGTCTCACTTCCATTCGGATAATAATCCCGGAAGTATTGATGATCATCAGGTCGTCAGTATCAAGAACTTCTTTTAAAGCCACCAGTTTTCCGGTTTTTTCAGTAATATTTAAAGTCTTAACACCTTTACCACCGCGGTTTGTAACACGATAGTCTTCCAGAGGTGAACGCTTTCCATATCCGTTTTCTGAAACTACAAGAATATCATAAATATTCTTTTCAATACAAACCATGCCGATCACTTCATCATCACTACCGTTAAGTGTCATACCTCTTACACCAGTAGCATTACGACCCATGGACCGAACCTTTGATTCATTGAAACGGATAGCTCGTCCGAAACGGTTAGAAAGAAGGACTTCATTTGTGCCATTGGTAAGTTTTGCAGCTAACAGATGATCGTCTTCTTTAATATTAATAGCGTTAATACCATTTACCCTTGGCCTTGAATATGCTTCGAGTGAAGTTTTCTTAATAGTGCCTTTCTTTGTACAAAGAATAATAAAATTATTATTGATATATTCTTCGTTGTCAAGGCTCTTCACATTTATAAATGCTTTGACTTTATCATCGGGCGTAATATTGATCATATTCTGAATAGCCCTGCCTTTTGAAGTTTTGGTGCCTTCAGGAATTTCAAATACTCTTAGCCAGAAACATTTTCCTTTTTCAGTAAAGAACAACATGTATTCATGCATGGTGGCGATATAGAGATGTTCAATATAATCTTCATCCCTTATATCTGTTCCTTTGGAACCGCGTCCTCCCCTGCTCTGCACCCTGTATTCGTTTAGCATGGTGCGTTTAATATAACCCATGTGCGAAATAGTGATAACTACACTGTCGTCGGCAATGGTATCTTCAATCCTGAAATCGGTGGCAGCATATTCAATTTCACTGCGACGTTTATCGTTGTATTTTTCTTTTATCTCAAGAAGTTCATCTTTGATAATTTGCATACAAAGAACATCATCTTCGAGAATACTTTTCAGGTATGCAATAAGTTTCATAAGGTCATCGTATTCTGCCTTAAGTTTGTCGCGCTCAAGTCCGGTAAGCTGCTGCAAACGCATTGCTAATATTGCCTTTGCCTGAAGTTCCGACAAGTTGAAGCTTTCCATCAATCCTGTCTTTGCTTCATCAGGATTTTTTGAAGCACGAATAAGTGCAATAACTTCATCCAGGTGATCAAGTGCAATTAATAAACCTTCAAGGATGTGGGCTCTTTTTTCAGCTTCGGCTAGATCGAATTTTGTTCTGCGTATTACAACTTCATGCCTGTGTTCAACAAAATATGCAATAAGCTGTTTTACGTTCAGCGTCATTGGCCGTCCTTTAACCAGAGCTACGTTATTTACGCTGAAAGCTGTTTGCAGTGCTGTATTCTGGTAAAGATTGTTCAGTACAACATTTGTAACTGCATCTTTCTTTAATTCATAAACGATGCGCATTCCGTTTCTGTCCGATTCGTCGCGGATATCAGAAATACCATCAATTTTTTTATCATTGATCAGATCGGCAGTTTTCTTGATCATTTCTGCTTTATTGACCTGATAAGGGATTGAGTGTACAACAATACGTTCTCTTCCGTGATCGCCTTGTTCAATGGTTGCTTCACCCCTGATAACAATTCTTCCTCTTCCTGTTTCAAAAGCTTCACGGACGCCATCATAACCGTAGATAATGCCACCTGTAGGGAAATCAGGTGCTTTAATATATTTGGTAAGTTCACCAATTGTAATATCCCGGTTATCAATATAAGCGATAGTACCATCTATCACTTCGCCAAGATGATGAGGAGGCATATTGGTAGCCATACCAACAGCAATACCTGAAGCACCATTAATTAATAAGTTTGGAATGCGCGATGGCATCACAACCGGCTCCTGCAGCGTATCATCAAAGTTTAATTTGAAATCTACGGTATCCTTATCAATATCGGCAACTATTTCTTCGGCAATTTTTTTAAGTCTCGCTTCAGTGTATCGCATTGCGGCAGGACTGTCACCATCAATAGATCCGAAGTTACCTTGTCCATCGACAAGCGGATACCTGAGTGACCACTCTTGGGCCATACGCACCATAGCATCGTAAACTGAAGTATCTCCATGAGGATGGTACTTACCTAAAACTTCTCCAACTATTCTCGCTGATTTTTTATAAGATCTGTTTGCATATAAGCCTAGATCAAGCATTCCGTAAAGAACTCTGCGGTGAACTGGTTTTAAACCATCTCTAACATCTGGCAATGCACGTGACACAATGACCGACATTGAGTAGTCAATGTAAGCCGATTTCATCTGATCTTCAATGTTAATCTGTACTATTTTTTCTCCTTCTGCCATTTTATCTCTATTATCTGTTAAATCAATACAAGCACGATTTTTGAGGTGCCCTTAAATATTTTCACGAAAGTAGTGTTTTTTGCTAAAATAACCATGCATTTTATGACATTTTTATTACTAACAAATTCGTGTTGAAAAATAGTACTTTAGTAAAAAGGGCTTGCTTTTATATTAAGCCTACATTTGATTTTAAGATTAATATTGATTAACTTTGACCTAAGAACAGGAGTTTGAATTATGGAAGCAAAATTTTCGCAACGTGTAAAAGAGGTAATCTCTTACAGCCGTGAGGAAGCGCTGAGGTTGCAAAATGATTATATTGGAGTTGAACATCTGCTCCTCGGAATTATTCGTGAGGGCGAAGGTCTGGCGATTAAGATAATGAACTATCTTGGCGTTGATCTTCCTGAATTAAGAAAGAAAATTGAGAATTCACTCAAGAGCAATACAAATAAAACCAGGAATCTTGAAAATATTCCTTTGGTAAAACAAGCCGAACGTATTTTAAAGATCACCTATCTGGAAGCTAAAGTTTTTAAAAGCGACCTGATTGGCACTGAGCACCTGCTTTTATCAATTCTAAAAGACGAAGACAATGTTGCAACAAAAGCGCTAAATTCTATGGGAGTTTTCTATGACAATGTAAAGGATGAACTACAGTCCATCATGAATGATAACCCGATTGCTGATGATAAACCAGCCGATCCGAAAGATGAATTTCCACGTGGCAGTGCCGATGACGATGACGACATGGAAGATAAAGGCGGCGGATTTGGCGGATCTACAGGAAAAAAACAGGGCGATTCCAAATCAAAAACCCCGGTTCTTGATAATTTTGGCAGGGATCTTACAAGGCTTGCTGAGGAAAATCGTCTTGATCCTGTTGTGGGAAGAGAAAAAGAACTTGAACGTATTGCACAGATTTTAAGCCGTCGTAAAAAAAACAACCCTATTCTGATTGGTGAGCCTGGTGTTGGCAAGTCAGCCATTGCTGAAGGACTTGCGTTGAGGATTGTTCAGCGAAGGGTTTCAAGAGCATTGTTCAATAAAAGAATTGTTACTCTTGATATTGCTTCCTTAGTTGCTGGTACAAAATATCGCGGACAATTTGAAGAACGAATGAAAGCTGTGTTAAACGAGCTTGAAAAAAACCAGGATGTAATTCTTTTTATTGATGAAATACATACCATTGTTGGTGCTGGCGGAGCTTCCGGCTCCCTTGATGCTTCCAACATGTTCAAGCCTGCCCTTGCACGCGGCGAAATACAGTGTATTGGTGCAACTACACTTGATGAGTACAGACAGTATATTGAAAAGGACGGAGCGCTTGAAAGAAGATTTCAGAAAATTATAGTTGATCCTACTACTCCTGAAGAAACTGTAGATATTTTAAATAATATAAAAACACGTTACGAAGATCACCACCTGGTTATATATTCTGAAGAAGCTATTAAAGCTTGCGTTTCGCTTACTCAAAGGTATATAAGCGACAGGTGTTTACCAGATAAAGCCATCGATGCACTTGATGAGGCCGGTGCCCGTGTGCATATTACTAACATTCATGTTCCAATTGAAATTCTGAATCTGGAAAATAAAATTGAAGAAGTTCGTCTTGGCAAAACCAATGCAATCAAAAGCCAGAAGTATGAAGAAGCGGCCAAATACCGCGATATGGAAAGAAAGTTACAGGATGAACTCGAACGCGAAAAGAAACGATGGGAAGAAGAATCAAAGATCAACAGGGAAATAGTTACTGAAGAAAATGTTTCTGAAGTTGTTGCAATGATGACCGGTATTCCTGTTCAGCGTATTGCTAAGAATGAAGGCGATCGACTGCTGAATATGGATAAAGAAATTGAAGGATTGGTGATCGGGCAAGAAGAAGCCATTAAAAAAGTGGTTCGTTGCATACGCAGGAACCGTGCGGGATTGAAAGATCCAAACAAACCGATTGGAACATTTGTTTTTCTTGGTCCGACAGGTGTCGGTAAAACACACCTTGCAAAAGTGTTATCAAATTATTTATTTGATTCCCATGACGCATTAATCAGAATCGACATGAGCGAATACATGGAGAAATTTGCTGTATCACGTTTGATTGGAGCACCTCCGGGATATGTTGGCTATGAAGAAGGCGGACAACTTACTGAAAAAGTCAGAAGAAAACCTTACTCTGTTGTGCTTCTTGATGAAATTGAAAAAGCACATCCTGATATTTTCCATTTATTATTACAGGTGCTTGATGATGGTATTCTGACCGACAGCCTTGGCCGTCGCGTTGATTTTAAAAACACCATTATCATCATGACATCGAATATAGGATCACGTCAGTTGAAGGATTTCGGACAGGGCGTTGGATTCAGTACTGGCGCCAAACAAGCTCGTGCTTCTGATTTTGCCAAAGGTGTTATTGAAAATGCGTTAAGAAAAGCGTTTGCTCCGGAATTCCTGAACCGCATTGATGATGTGGTAATGTTTGATTCACTAAAACGTGAAGATATTCATAAGATCATCGATATTGAACTTAAAGGATTATATAATCGTATTGCAGGCATGGGATATGAAATTGATGTGACTGTTGAAGCCAAGGATTATATTCTTGAGAAAGGTTGGGATGAACAGTTTGGTGCAAGACCATTGAAACGTGCAATACAAAAATACATTGAAGATCCTTTAGCTGAAGAAATTATCAAAAGCAAAATTGCCGAAGGTGATACCATAAGCATTGGTTATGACACCAAGAAGGCTGACATTGTTATAAAAATTTTGAAAAGCAAGAAAAAGGTTAAAAAGTCCGAAGCTGAGGCTGGATCTGAAAACTAGTAGACAGTCTACAGTAGGCAAATAAAATAAATCCTGAACAATTTTAGTTCGGGATTTTTTTTATTGCTCTAGAATAATAGGTTAACTAATTATCTCCATAGCTAACTATTTTATAGGTGTAATTAACTCCCTGATAAGTTGTGTCTGGTTGTTCAGAATTAAAATGAATATTGATCATTTTGTACTTTTTATAAATAAGTCCAATATTATTAGCATAAACTTCTAACTGATCATATTGCTGTATGGGATTGTATTCATTATTTTGAATGACTGTTACTGTTGAATCGAAAGTGACTCCATCAACACTATATGGATTAGAAATATTGTCAAATTCGTAATCTGGGTAACCAAGATTATTTAAATTATTAAATGCATTACCATTCCAGTTCTTTCCGCTTACAATTGGAAAAATGAGTTTTACATATCGAACATTTTCTTCTACTTTCTCTGCGGTTGAAGAAGTAATGTTTGAAGACCATACTTCAGATAAATACCAGTTCATCGAATCAATGCATTTATATCTTTCGATCCTTTGAGTTGGCCTGCTTTGATTATCGAGAAAAACTGATTCAACTAATTCTTTTATTTGATAATGATAATTAATAATTGTGTCATTGAAATCATCGTAGAATGTTGAGTCAATATCATAGACAACCCAATGACCAGGATTAGATGGAAAATATTCATAACCCATATCCATAGGAGCAATATCCTCTTTCTTGCATGTAGCAAAGAAGATAATTGAAATAAATAAAAAGAATATTATGTGTATTTTATTAATCATTAAGAAACATTTCTTATTCACACAAATATAAGGAAAATAATATTGAAATAAAAAAAGTTGATTTATCTATTATTCCTTGATTTTTTTATTTCTCCAGTAAAAATAAAATGGAATTCCTGAAAGCACAAGAGCAATACCCGTGAGGCTTGCCAGAGGCCGCTGGAAGAAGGAACTTATTGTAATGATAATACAAAAACCGATGAAAAGAATTGGAAACACTGGATATCCCCATACTTTTTCCGTAATTATTTTTTTTGATTTTAGTTTGAGTAATCCAAATGCTGCAGCACCATAAAAAATAAATGCCGCAAAAATCAGCATATCTGTAAGCTGGTCGAAGGTGCCTGAAATTACAAGGATACTAGCCCAAATGCATTGCAAAACAAGCGAGATATGCGGTGTATTGAATTTTTTATGCGTTGCCCCTGCCCTGCTGAAAAACATTCCTTCGCGTGCCATTGCATAATAGATGCGGGATGATGACATTGCACTGGAATTAGCGGTGCCAAATGTTGAAACAAGAATTAATATTGAAACTAAAATAAATCCGAAAGGACCTATTACAACATTTGCCATTTCGGCTGCAGCAATTGTATTCTTGTTGTTGTAAATCGCAATGTAAGAATCTACGGGCATTACATAGAGGTAAACATAATGAATAAGGAAATAAATTATCATGACTATGAGTACTCCGAATGATATTGCAATTGGTAAATTACGGTACGGATTTTTAACTTCTCCGGCAAGGAAAGTAATATTGGCCCACCCATCGTAAGCCCAGAAAGCACTAAGCATAGCAACAAAAAATATGCTTGTAATTTGCCACCATCCCTGTTCAGAAAATACTGTGTAACCTGTTGCAACCTCGCTGACATTGGTTGTGCTACCGCCAATATAGCTTAATCCAAAAACCACAAGAATTAATATTCCAAGCATTTTAGCAATGGTGAAAAGGTTTACTGTAAATCCACCATATTGCACTCCCCTGTAATTAATAATAGTAATAATAATAATTCCCGCGATAGTCACAGCTTTCACACCAATATTATCAAAAGGAAAAATATAACCCAACAGGCTGATCTGGCTCCATTCGGGCGACAGTTGTGGTAGATGAACAAGATTGCCAACTGATTCGCCAAACACATAAGCTATGGATGCAACCGATGCTGATTGAATCACAGTAAAGGCTGTCCAGCCGTAAAGAAATGAAAAGAATTTACCGAAACTTATTTTCAGGTATTGGTATTCACCGCCGGCATCACTATTCACTTTCGCAAACCCCGCAAATGTGAATGCACCGAACATGGTGATAAAACCTGCTACAATCCAGCATAGCAATATAAGCCATGGCGACATTAATGTTGCCGACATCGGAGCGATCTTTTTAAAAACTCCAGAGCCGATCATGGAACATATCACGATCATCAGTGCTGTAAACAGCCCGAGTTTCCTGGAAAGACCTGAATTATTTTTATTCTCCATTAGCATTAATTATGTCAAATGTCAGACTTCGATAATCCTTCGACCCGATCAGGACCTTGATTTAGCCTGACATTATAAAAAAATCGCTCACCGAAAATGGGAGCGATTTTAGATTATTCAGGTAAAGTAAAATTAAAATTTATAATCATTATCCTCAATAAGTTTACCGGCAATTCTTCGTCTTGCTTCCTTAACATTTATAGGCTCCATGGATGTAAGCTGCCTTAATCCTTTCTGAACTTTGGCAAACACTTCACCGGTTGCAAAAGAATTCAATGAATCCATTGCGGATTTATAAATTGCAGAACTGGCTTCATAAACGTACACATCACAAATATCTTTATAAACACCATATTCTGCTTCACTCTTAATCGATTTCAGTTTTTCAACTCTCAGTACTACCGATTCTGCAGCGTATAATTTAATAAGCATGTCAGAAATTCCCATCATGATTTCCTGTTCATCGTTATATGTTTTGCTGATGGCTTCATAAGCCTTACCCAGCATAAGTATCGCAGCTTTCTTGAGGTTGCTGATATAAAAATGTTTCTTGTCAAAATAATCGGTATGTGCTGTTGAACTTTCGTTCATAGAATCAATCTGGTCATATATTGATTTTGCAATAGTGAAAATCTGAGAATCAGCTTTCTTGGCAAGTTTCAGATACATATCCGAAGCAACCAGTCTGTTGATTTCATTGGTTCCTTCAAAAATCCTGTTGATGCGTGAATCGCGGTAAGCACGGTCAGCTGGCATTTCAGCAGAGAAGCCCATTCCACCATGAATCTGAACAGTTTCATCAACAATATAATCAAGTATTTCTGATCCGAGAACTTTAAGGATTGCAGCTTCCATAGCATATTCCCCAAGAGCCTCAAGATAAGCCTGAGGTTTAGGCATTCCATTTTCAACATGTGCTTTGATGGTGTCATCAACATATTTACTTGTGCGATAAACAGCCGATTCGCCAACAAATTGCCTGATGCTTTGTTCAGCAAGTTTATATTTTATTGCGCCAAAATTTGAAATCAATTTACCGAATTGTTTGCGTTCGTTTGCATAATTAACAGAATGCATTATAGCACGCCTTCCGGCTCCAAGAACGTTTGCACCAAGCTTAATACGGCCAATATGCAGAATATTCAATGCAATACGGAAACCTTCACCTCTCTTGCCAATCATATTTTCAACAGGAACTTTACAGTCGTTGAAAAATATTTGAACAGTAGATGAACCTTTAATTCCCATTTTCTTTTCTTCAGGATTGAATGTAACGCCAGGGAAATTGCGTTCAACAGCAAAACAACTTAATATTTTGTCATTATCAATTTTAGCAAATACGGTAAGAACATCAGCAAATCCACCGTTGGTGATCCACATCTTTTGTCCGTTCAAAATATAATGTTTACCGTCTTCTGAAAGAATCGCTTTTGTTTTACCTGAATTTGCATCAGAGCCGGCATTAGGTTCTGTTAGACAATATGCACCTGCAAATTCTCCGGAGGCAAGTTTTGGAATATATTTTTGTTTTACTTCTTCTGAACCATAATAAAGAATAGGTAACGTTCCAATACCTGTATGTGCTGAAAATGCCACTGCATAAGAATATCCTGCTCCAAGAATATCAGAAGCTAGCATGGAAGTAACGAATGATTGTCCAAAACCACCGTATTCTTCAGGAACAGAAATACCAAGTAAACCGAGTTCACCTGATTTTGACACAAGACTTCTCATCAGTCCCGGCTCCATACTATCTAACTTTTCAACCGCCGGAAACACTTCCTTTTCAAGGAAATCTTGACACATACCAGCAATCATTTTCTGCTCTTCGTTAAACTCTTCACGTATAAATACATCGGTTGCCTTTGATTCCTTGGTAAGAAATTCACCGCCTCTTAAAACTTTGTTGTTTTCCATCTTGTTGTTTTATGTTAAGGGTGCAAAAGTAACAGTATTTGTTTAAATACAAAACTCCTTTTACATGATAAATGATTCAATATTAACAGTAAGGTTGTTAATAACCTGGAGAACTTAATTTCTGATGATCTTATCGTCCTTGTATTTCATTTTTCTGACAGGGGCTCCATTAAAGTATTCTATATAATATCCATTTCTTTTTCCGTCTTTATAATTTTCGGTGCTTTGAAGTGCCCCATCCATATCATATATCTTGAATATGCCCTGCTTCTGTCCTTTATTATCATAGTTGCCTTCAATAAAAATTTTACCGCTTGAATAATAAGAAGCCCAATTGTAATCGACTAGTTTATCAGCTTTATAATTCTGTGTAACGACAACCCTTTCCTCGGGATATTTTTCAATCCAGGTATCTTCTTTATTTCCTTTTGTATAATAGCCCTGCGATAAAATATTTCCGTAATCATCATAATGCGTATACTGCCCGTCTAGCACACCATCTTTATAATTGCGAACAAAAATCACTGTCCCTTTATCTGAATACTCGGTTTCTTCACCATTTTTTAAACCATTCATGAACTTTGATTTCACAGCAGCCTTTTTATAATTTGCATTGGAAATCTGATAAGAAATGAATGTGCTGTCGCCTTTTCCGTTTTTCAAAAAACCCTGCATAAAAAGGATGGAATCGGAAGTAAAATATTTAACCGCACCATTCAAGGCATTTCTATGCATTTCGGCAACCATTAATATTTTTTGATGTTTCAGTGTATCTCCGTTTACGATCACAACTGAGTCTTTTGCACCTTTAAAAAAATTGAAATAGTAATTACTTCTAACTATGAGAAGCGAATCCTTAGTTGGCTTTATTGATGCTGAATCGCAAAAGAAAATTTTCTGAGCAATACATTTCCATGAAAGAAGTGTAAAAATTACAAAAGCGAATATTATCTTTTTTAGAGGGAATAAATTTATCATAGCTCACAATTAATGAGCTAAAATTATTTCATTTTACCGGAATTCAAACGTTAAATAATGATTAGTTATTCACAAGTACCCTGTTGATTCTTTTGAGCCGGATTATCTTTACATTCAGTACATTCCATACTCTTGTTATACATTTCCATTGCCCGTTGGCTCATACCCATGCTGGAGAAGCCTCCGTCATGATAAATGTTCTGCATAGTAATTTTCCTGGTAAGATCAGAAAACAAGGTTATACAAAAGTCCCCAAACTCATCAGCAGTGGCATTTCCAAGAGGTGACATTCTCTCCGTAAAATCAATCAATCCGCCAATTCCTTTTACTCCGCTACCTGCAGTAGTAGGCGTTGGTGACTGTGAAATTGTATTTATCCTTACATGCTTTTCCCTGCCGTAGATATATCCAAAACTCCTTGCAATCGATTCAAGTACTGATTTTGCATCTGCCATATCGTTGTATTCAAAAAGAGTCCGTTGTGCCGCAATATATGAAAGTGCAACAACTGATCCCCATTCATTGATGGCATCCAGTTTTTTTGCAGTCTGAAGCATTTTATGAAACGACAATGCGGAAATATCAAGAGTTTTTAAAAAGAAATCATAATTCAATCCATCATAAGGCAGCTTCTTTCGCACGTTTGGTGACATACCAATTGAATGCAAAATAAAATCTAATTTCCCACCATGGTATTCCATTGATTTTATAAAAAGATTTTCCAGGTCGGCAACACTGGTTGCATCAGCAGGGATTACTATTGTGTTGCATTTTTTAGCGAGGTCATCAATATTTCCCATTCTTATCGAGATCGGAGTGTTTGTCAAAGTAAAAGAACCCCCTTCTTCATGTGCTCTTTCTGCTACTTTCCAAGCAAGTGATTTCTCATTGAGAGCGCCGAAAATGATGCCCTTCTTCCCTTTTAATAAATTGTACATAATTTTTGATTTTAATTTTTCAACAATGCTTTTGCGTTTTCGAGCGCCGCTTTTGTGAGTTCATTGCCACTAAGCATTTTGGCGATTTCGGATATACGATCTTTTTCCTTAAGTGCAGTAATCCTGGTATATGTAGACGTTTTATCTGATTCTTTGTACACGAGTAAATGAGCAGAACCTTTCACAGCAATTTGCGGAAGATGAGTAATGGCAATAACCTGCATCGTATCCGACATTGTTTTCATAATATTTCCAACTTTGTCGGCAATATCACCTGATACTCCCTGATCAATTTCATCAAGAATGATTGTCGGTAAAAGCTTCTTCTGCGAAACAAGTGATTTAATGCTGAGCATGAGTCTTGAGAATTCACCTCCTGACGCCACCTTCGAAAGTTCTTTCAACTCTCCGCCTTTATTTGCATTGAACATAAACTTAACACTATCCTTTCCACTTTGAATATAATCTTCACGCAGAGTGAGTGAAATTTTAAATTCAGCATTTTGCATCGCAAGTTTTTTCAGCACATCCATAATCCCTTTTTCAATGGAAGGAATTATTTTTTTTCTATTAGCAGTTATTTTTGCTGAAGTTTCTGCTAAGGTTTTATTAGTTTCTTCCAGTTGTTTTTTTAATTTTTCAATCTGATCATCAATAGATGATATTGCATTCAGTTTGTCGGAGATACTGTTTTTAATTTCAATCAACTCTTTAACAGAATTAACTCTGTGCTTTTGCTGCAAATGATAAATTATATCTAACCTTTCGTTGATATTAGTAATCCTTTCTTGATCGTAAATAATTTTTCCCTCAGTCTGTTCAAGGTCAATAGCCAGATCCTTTAGTTCGATACTGCAACTTTCAAATCGTTTTGAAATTTCAGTAATTTCAGGATGAAGCCCTGAAATTTTATTTACAATTACTAAAACATCTTTAATTCCAGAAGTAATGCAGTATTCGCCATCTTTCAACAATGAAATTGCTTTTGTTAAACTTGATTTTATTTCTTCAGAATGATTCAGCAATTCAAGTTCTTTTTCCAATTCTTCCTGCTCACAATCCACTAAATTCGCATCATTCAGTTCATCAAACTGAAACTGGTAATAATCCTGATCAGCTTTTGATTTACGCTCTGTTTCAAGTAAAGATGAAAGCTCTGAATTAAGTTGCCTTTGTATAATGAAATTTGTTTTGAATTTTTCAAGCAGTTCATCATGCTTCACAATAGCATCAATAAAAGCGAGCTGAAATTTCGAATCCTGCAGTGTGAGTGTTTTATGCTGCGAATGAACATCAATGAGCATTTCACCCAAATCTTTCAATACTTCTAATGTAACAGGAGTATCGTTTATAAAAGCCCTTGATTTGCCTGACTGGTTAATTTCCCTGCGAATAACAGTTGTATCATCATAATCAAGTTCAGATGAAGTAAAGAAATCAAGCAGATCGTAATCCTTTATTCTGAAGGTTCCTTCCACAACACACTTTCTTGTTTTGTCAAGCAGAACCTGCGAATCGGCGCGCTGACCGAGTATCAATGATAAAGCACCAAGAAGAATAGATTTGCCGGCACCCGTCTCCCCTGTAATAATAGTAAGGCCATCTCTGAAGTCAATATCAAGAGACGCTATTAATGCATAATTATTTATTGAAAGATGTGAAAGCATGTGTTAAAATACGATTACAAATTTAGGCAATTTTGCAATTAAACTGGTAGGATTGATTAAAAGAAATTCACCAAAAATTACTTTGTGATCTGATTGTATTTTGTAGAATTTGTTGGATCAATAGTTTTGCAGATAGTAGCTACTTTTGTTTTATCGGCAACACTGGCGCTTGAATATATATTTACAATTTCATCAGCTTTGGCATTAAAAAAAAGTTGCATAAGGTATGATCCCGGTTTTTCTTCATTTACTTTTTTAAGTTGGTCAATTCCTGCAGTGATAGCAACTTTTGCAGTCGCAGCATTGTCAACAAGCATATCAAGTCCTTTACGATGATAATTATACATGCATTCACGAATAGGGCCATAAATATTATTCAGTAAATTCTCTATAAGCCAGTACCTGTTTTTCTGAGATGTGCTTTCAAAAGCTTTCCACCCGGGTTCTACAGCACTTTGAGCATTCGTAACTATCGTCTGGGCTTTTTCATAATATGTTGTTCCTCCCTTTAACTGGTAAGAATCAAAATCAAGCCCGATAATAAGATAAGCATAGTAACCAAGAACGCTGGTAAGATTGTTAGAAAAAGAATTCTCGTTAAAATCAAGTGACTGGTATTCCTGGTATGTAAACTGAAGATCTTTATCAATCAGGTTCAGCATAACCGAATTATAAGAACTTTTATAAATGGGCCTCCTTGACTGCACCTGAATTGTTCCTTTAAAAACATCGGCGCTTCTTTCGGAAATAGTAATAAGTATTGTGCATTCAATTCTTTCTTCAGTAGCAAAATTATAATTAGTCCATTTTCTTGAATTCATAAATTCATAAATGGCTGCCTGTAAAGTCTCGTAAATTTTTTTATCGCTGCTTGAAATTTGTTGAGAATTTACAGTAACAATACAGTTGAGCTCCTGGGCATTGCTTTTTACAGCAAATCCAAGTATTATCAAGAATATCAACGCAATTTTTCGCATGTATTAATGTGCTTATTTATAAAGTGAAATAATTTTTTCAGCTATATCTTGTGCCACTTTTGTTTTGTCTTTCAATTCAAAAGTAGTGATTTTATTGTTCTTGTCAACAATGGTAATTTTATTTGTTATATGACCAAAACCAGCACCTTTATCTTTTAAAGAATTAAGAACGATGAAGTCAAGGTTTTTAATATGGCATTTCTTTTTTGCATTCTCAATTTCATTGTCAGTCTCAAGCGCAAAACCAACAAGTATTTGTCCCTTTTGTTTCTTTTTACCCAGAGATGAAAGGATATCTGCAGTAGGTTTTAATTTTATTTCCAGTGAGCTGTCCTGCTTCTTAATCTTGTTACTTTCTTTTTTTACAGGTGTGTAATCAGCAACAGCAGCAGCCATCACAGTAATATCTGCACTGGAAAAATATTTTAAACAAGCCTTTGCCATTCCTTCTGCAGAAATAACATCAATTCTTTTTATAAGTGGATTTGAAATTTCCAGTTTAACCGGGCCTGCAATCAGTGTCACATCAGCGCCATTTTCAGCAAGGGTTTCAGCAATTGCAAAGCCCATCAATCCTGATGAGTTGTTGCCGATAAAACGTACGGGATCTATTGCTTCGTAGGTAGGGCCTGCTGTTACAAGGGCTTTTTTACCTGTGAGTGATGCTTTTTTTTTTAATTCTTTTTCAATAAAAGCGATAATATTTTCTGGTTCTTCCATCCTGCCCTTGCCTTCGTATCCGCATGCAAGATATCCTTCTGCAGGATCAATAAATGAAATATTATTACTTTTTAAATATTGAATGTTTTTCTGAACAGCAAAATGCTCGTACATTTTAGTGTTCATTGATGGGCAGAGAAAAGTCTTTTTATTAAAAGCCAGCAATGATGAAGAAAGAGCATCGTCAGCTATTCCACTTGAAAGTTTGCCTATAATATTAGCAGTTGCAGGTGCTACAATAAAAATATCACCCCAGTCAGTGAGCGAAACATGTTCTGTGGTGTAATCATTCTCGTTACTAAAAAGATCGTGGTATAATTTATTCTGAGAAAGTGTCTCGATAGTGACTTTTGTAATAAATTCCAACGCATGCTTTGAAGCAACCACCTTTACTTCGGCTCCGGCTTTTACCAGCAACCTGATAAGCACTGCTGATTTATAAGCGGCAATGCCACCACTGATGCCCAGTATGACGTGTTTGCCTTTAAGCATTGGGATTTACTTAGTGATTGGTTCCTTGCTTGGATTTCTGAAATAAATCTGGCCGTTCAGAAATTCATGAATTGCAATAAGAGTAGGTTTTGGAAGATGTTCGTAATACTTTGCAATTTCAATCTGTTCCCTGTTTTCGAAAATTTCTTCAAGATTATCGGTAGCAGAAGCAAATTCAGAAAGTTTGCTGTTAAGTTCTTCTTTTATTTCGAGTCCAATCTGGTTAGCACGTTTTGAAATAACGACAACTGTTTCATACAGGTTTCCAGTCGGTGCTACAAAATCTGTAACTTCACGTGTAACAGTACTGGTTTCGGTTTTTACTTTTTTGTAATCCATATGTACTTATAATTTAGTATTCTTAATCTTATTAATTTCTTTTAATGAATTTTTATTGATAGTTTCCGCATCTTTGAGATACTTTGATTCTGGAAAATCTTCAATTAGAATTGCATATGCATCAATGGCAGCCTGAAACCTGTCAATTTTCTTTGAAGTAATGCTATTTGAAGCATATATGTAATTTGCTTTCACAATATAATAAAGGCATTCTTCTTTATATTTGGTATCAGGATAATCTTTCAATGTGTTTTTGAATGAAACAATTGAAGCTTTATACTCTTCAGTTTTAAAATAGAGCTTGGAAACTTCGAATTCTTTTGTTTCGAGTTTCGATCTCAGGTCATCAATAAGTTTATTACAAATTGCAACTGTGTCACTTTTCGGATACATATCCACAAAAAGCTGCAATTCTTTTATTGCAGTCAGTGAATTTGTTTGATCCAGCGAATAGTCTGGAGAATCAAGATACGTGCAATATGCGCTCAGATACTGTGTTTCGCGGGCATATTTACTGTGTGGATAGGTTGCAGAAAAAGATTTGAAATAATATGCGGCAGAAGTAAAATCTTCCATTCCATAATAGCAGTAAGCATAATAGAAATAAATCTTTTCAGCATTGGCTGTTCCCCTGTAATAGGTTATCAGTTCCTCAAGCAACTGCTGGGCATGATAATAATCGCCTTTCAGATAATACGCTTCAGCTGCAGCATATTTTTCAGTGAGGTCAGTGCTTTTCAAAATCTTGCTGAACTTACCACATGATGAGGTAATCGTAGCAAGAATAATTAAAGCAATAAAAAATGTAGCTAGTTTTTGAAACATCGTGCAAAAGTACAAAAAATGATTGAATTACAAAACGCAAAATAATGTCTATTATTGTTAAAACAGATAAAAGACAATTTTTAATGGCAATCTAAACATAAAATCCTGAAAAAGTTTATAGTTTTGCAACTTAAATTTATTATTCATTTTTAAAATCTTCAGACAGTGGATATTTTTGAAAAATTAATGCAGAAACCTGGACCTTTCGGCCAGTATTCTGAACAAGCTGATGGATATTTCATGTTTCCTAAACTGGAAGGTGAAATTGCACCGCGTATGATGTTCATGGGAAAAGAACGTCTTGTATGGAGTTTAAATAATTATTTGGGACTTGCGAACCATCCTGAAGTGAGGAAAGTTGATGCCGAAGCTGCAAAACAGTGGGGTCTTGCTTACCCTATGGGTGCCCGAATGATGTCGGGACAAACAAAATATCATGAGCAACTTGAATCAGAACTTGCAGCCTTCGTAAAAAAAGAAGACTCCTTTCTTCTGAATTATGGATATCAGGGAATGATCTCTATTATTGAAAGTCTTCTTGACAGAAAAGACGTGATTGTTTATGATGCAGAAGCACATGCATGTATTATTGATGGCATGAGGCTGCATATAGGCAAACGCTTTGTATATAAGCATAATGATATAGAAAGTTGTGAAAAGCAACTTCAGCATGCAACTAAGATTGCAGAAGAAACAGGTGGTGGAATACTAGTAATAACTGAAGGTGTTTACGGTATGTCCGGAGCCCAGGGAATTCTTAAAGAGATTGTCGCACTGAAGAAAAAATACAATTTCCGTTTTCTTGTTGATGATGCACATGGATTTGGAACTATGGGGAAAACTGGTGCAGGAACCGGCGAAGAGCAGGGATGCCAGGATGGTGTTGACCTTTATTTTGCAACTTTTGCAAAATCAATGGCAGGCATAGGTGGGTTTATCGCAAGTAAGAAAGAAATAGTAAAGCATTTACGTTTCAGCATGCGTTCGCAGATATATGCCAAGTCTCTGCCAATGCCTATGGTTATTGGTGCTCTTAAACGCCTTGATATGATCAGAACAATGCCGGAATTAAGAGAAAATCTTTGGAAAATTGTGAATGCACTTCAAACCGGTTTCCGTGAAAGAGGTTTCGATATTGGTGTTGGTAACACCCCAGTTACGCCTGTAAATTTGTTTGGTGGCGTACCAGAAGGAAGTGCTTTAACTTTTGACGTACGTGAGAATTATAATATTTTCTGTTCTATTGTTACCTACCCTGTTGTTCCAAAAGGCATGATCCTTCTGCGTATCATTCCTACAGCAGCGCATTCAATGGATGATGTTAAATATACGCTCGATGCATTTTCTGAAGTAAAAACTAAACTAGAAGCCGGAAAATACAAAACCGATGAGGTAATTAATGTCACAAAAATCTTTGCGAGTCTTGCAAAAAAATAAATAAAAAAAACCGCTCACCGAGCGGTTTTTTTATTTCTAAACTTATCCTTTTTCTTAATTCATAGCTTAACAACCTTACTGATTATCATTGTTCCCTGAGATGATTTTATTCTGATATAATATATTCCCTGAGAAAGATCTGTCATATCTAGCATGAATTGATTTTCTCCTTTGTTAATCTCAATGCTCTTCAACAGTATAGTATTTCCAATAAGATCATACACTTCAGCATTGATCTTTTCGTTTGCAACTGACGAAAGAATTATTGTGCATTGTCCAGATGTTGGATTCGGAAATATACTCAATTGTTCATTTTCATTAATTGGATCAACTCCACCTGTTGAAACTGTAACTTGTTCTGAAATTGTATCCGACCCACAATTGTTTGAAACTATCAATTGAACATTATAGATGCCATCGGCAGAATAGGTATGAGAAGGGCTCTGCAACGGAGAAAAAGCTCCATCGCCAAAATCCCAACTGTAGGTATTCCCATCGATTGAAGTGTTTGTAAAATTATACGTTAATCCCGTTGAAGCATATGAAAATCCTGCAACAGGAACAACCGGTGATAATGGAATTAGAGCAATGTTCTTAATAACCATGCTTCCATTACTTATGGAAATATTATTTATTGTTCTGCTTTGATAACCGGTTGCGGAAAATGTCAAATTATAAGTTCCTGTATAAATCAATCTGTGATAATTTCCAACAGGTAATGCAGAATAAATTTGTGAACTGTCATGATCATGGCCGGTAATGGAAACAAACGCACGTATCCCCTGCCCTGTGCAAGAATCCGATACCACACCACGGATTCCTTTTAATGATTGTTCAATATAGGTTAATAATGATCGTTTACAACCTTTCCATAATTGAGGCAACGATGAACCAGAAGGGCTTTGCGCACCTGAAACTTCAATGGTTTCCTCTCTGCAATGCTGATAGTAATTCATATAATCTTGTCTTCCTCCAAGAACCTGGTACCATGCGTATCCATCAGTGATTCCCGTCGGATCAACATCGGTAAAAAAGCCTGAAGGGCCATAAGTCTGAGCAGTATCAGCAAATTGATTTGATACTAATTTCCACCAGTTATCATCTGCAGTAAGAGCTGATTTGCAATCCCACGGGTAGTTACATACTTCTGCACCTTCATGAAAATTTGCTGACATTACAAAATTCATGGTATCTGCAAACCCCATGAAATACTGGGTTTCTGGCTGCCATGCTTCCCCGTCAGGATGTTGTCCTCCAACAGGATCAGGAAAATTTCGGTTCATGTCTACTCCATTTATGTTTCCCCTGGTTGCTCCTGCTATACTGTTGCCATTAGAAGCATCATAGGTGCCATCGGGATTGGCAAGCGGGTTTATCCACAATTCCGTATTATCAAGAATGGCTGTGAGTCTTGGATTTGTTCCGTAACTGGTGAGCAATGTATCTATAAGGTGAAGCATATGAATGAAGCCTGAAGTTTCATTTCCATGAATGGTTGAAACGAAAAGAAAACGGGGTTCGTTCTCATGCGTTGTGATATTCTTTGAAATCTTTGCATACAATAATTTCCGTCCGCTTGCAAGTGTACCTATATTATAGATCTGGCATATAGTAGGATGATCTGTGGCGAACTGATACATCATTGCTTCATAGGCACTATAGGTGGGGTAAGCATTCCATGACTGTATCTGCTTTGATTGCGTGACATCAAACATTTCCGGATTTTTATTTAGTTCGCCCGGGTGAACCAATAAAGTATACTGATAATCATAGGCAAGAAATTTTGCGAACTCCTTTTTATTTGCATAAGCAAAAACAACGTTGTCTTTAGTTACATTATCTATTGATATGATTTTTGTAATGGCTTCTATTTCTTGCTTTGAGGAGATACTGAATTTGAAGTAGATCTCCTTTTTACCGGCAAAAATATTTTCAACATTTTTAGTCGTTTCCTGCGAAAACACAAATGCCGAATTCAGCATTAAAGCGATAATTAAAAAGAATAATTTTTTCATGAAGGAAAGGATAATATGATTAATGTTCTAAAGTATCATAAAAACAGGAAATAGTTGTATAAATATGATTTTATAAAAAAGCCCGGACAAAGCCGGGCCGATGCTATTTCTGTAAAATCAGCTTTTCAAGTGCTGTATTTTTATCAGTTGTTATTTTTATAAAGTATAATCCACTGGCAAACTTTCTTGCATCAAATGCTACTGTGGACTGATTATTCAATTCCTTTTCAACCAGAATAGTGCCAATTGCATTTATGATCTGAACTTTTGTGTTCAACTGAAGTTTTGCAAATGAAATTTCAAATATTCCTTTTGTTGGATTCGGATAAACATTAAAACCAGCAACTTCAATTTCTGCAATACCTGTTATCACAACAGAAATCATATTTGACGTATCAGAAACACATCCGTTTGCATCCGTTACAATAACATAATAATCACCCGTAACTACAGGTATATAAATAGGTGAAGTTGCTCCGCTAATGCTCATTTCTCCCAAAGCATTATGGAAATACCATTGATTACCACTAATAGCATTGGAGAATAGAGAATCACTATTTTGAGAAATAACTGGAGTTGTAGGCGTATTATAAACAGTTACCGTTACTGTATTTGATGTTGCCGGATTTCCTGTAGCACATGATTCAGAAGAAATCATAAAGCAATTAATCAAATCACCATCATTAATGTTTGAAGCAATATACGTTGTACTGTTGGTCCCTACATTCGAACCATTCAATTGCCACTGATAAATTGGAACGGTGCCAGGGTTTACCGGAACTGCATTAAATGTAATTGGTTCCCCTGAACAAACGCTGCTGGATGGAATAGCGGTAATACTTATGCCTGCGGCAAGCGAAGATGCTATAGTCACAGTTATTATATTCGATGAAGCAGGCGATCCTGTTGCGCAACTTAAACTGCTGGTCATTACACAGGTTATTGCATCACCGTTTGCAAGTGTTGCAGATGTATATGTAGAATTGGTTGCTCCGGAAATATTCGTACCATTCAGTTTCCACTGATAGGTTGCAGTTCCACCATTGATAGCTGTTGCGGTAAACGTAACACTTGTTCCGCTGCAGATAGCACCTGTCGGGTTCGCAGCTATACTAACGGTTGCAGCACCACCAGCATTCACACTCATGGTTATTGCATTTGAGGTTGCCGGTGAACCCGTTACACATGTTGCATTGGATGTCATTGCGCAGGTGATTATATCTCCAGTTGCAAGTGTTGTTGAAGTATAGGTGGAATTTGTGGCTCCTGTTATATTTGTTCCGCCTTTCTTCCACTGATATGTTGGAGTGGTTCCACCATTTGTCGCATTAGCAGTGAATGTAACGCTCGTTCCGCTGCAGATAGCGCCTGTCGGGTTTGCAGCTATGCTGACACTTGCAGCACCACCAGCATTCACACTCATGGTTATTGCATTTGAGGTAGCTGGTGAACCTGTTGCGCAACTTAAACTACTGGTCATTACACAGGTTATTGCATCACCGTTTGCAAGTGTTGCAGATGTATATGTAGAATTGGTTGCTCCGGAAATATTCGTACCATTCAGTTTCCACTGATAGGTTGCAGAACCTCCATTGGTAGGTGTTGCAGTAAATGTAACACTTGTTCCTGCACATATTGCACCAACAGGGTTAGCAGCAATACTAACACTTGCAGCACCGGCAGCATTCACAGTCATGGTTATTGTATTTGATGATGCAGGAGAACCAGTAACGCATGTTAAATTACTTGTCATTTCGCATGTAATAGCATCGCTTTGTGCAAGCGCGGTAGATGTATATGATGAATTTGTTGCGCCAGAAATATTTGTTGCATTTTTCCTCCATTGGTATGTCGGTGTACTGCCACCATTTGTAGCGGTAGCAGTGAATGTAACGCTTGTTCCGCTACAGATAGCTCCTGTAGGATTTGCAGCTATGCTTATACTTGCGGAAACTGCAGTATTAATTGTTGCTGTAACTGGTGTTCTTGCACTAGTACATCCAGCTTCCTGGATAACCCAGTCATAAAAATAATAATAGTAAGCGGCACCTGCATCAGTTCCTGTTACAGATATAAAGTTTGCCAATGTATATGGAAAAACAACACTAGCGTTATTTCTATATAAATTAGTTCCTTCACACGCAAGACGTAGATTTGAACCTACTGGAATATCAAAATTTAGCACATATGTGTTTAAACCTGAAAGCACATTGACGGTTGCAGATTGTAGAACAGCTCCTGTATTGTCTCTTAGCTCAATTGTTTTGTTTCCAGGAGCTGTTGTGTTTCCATAAATTTTTACTGAAACAAGTTTAACGGCAGTAAGACTATTAAAAATTAAATAATGATCACCAGTGGAAGTATAGCCACCACCGCCAGTATTATCAGGCTTTGCGCAATTATGGGTTGCTCCGGGAACACTGTCGAGTACATAATACGTAGTGGTTGTTGAAAGACTCGGGGTGGTATATGAAGTACCAGTATTAACAAGGTTTCCAGCAGTTGAAGCATCATACCAGTTCAATGTACCTGTGCCAGATGCAGAAAGTGTTACAGTTCCTGTACCACATCGTGAACCATCAGTAGTTGTTGGTGCTGTTACAAGATTAACACTTATATAATTTGTCCTTACCAAAGAATCATTGCCATTACAGCCGTATATTTTAAGTTTTACAGTATAAGTTCCGCTTGCGGTATAAGTATGAGATGGGTTTTGTAATGTGGAAGTGTTTCCATCACCAAATGTCCACAACCATGTTACCCCACCTGTGGAAGTGTTGGTAAAATTAATAACACCCGAGCAGGAAGTCGTATTATCAGCTGTAAAAACAGCATCTGGTGCGCCTGAAGGTTTTAACTTGACATTTACGGTTGTTGCGCTGCTGTTTGCAAGCACAATATTGTTAATTGTCCTTGAAGTATAGCCTGGTGCCGAGTATGTAACACTATATGTTCCATTAATCAGGTATCGATGATAATTTCCTACAACCGGATTTGAATAAACAAATGAACTATCATTATTCTGCTCATGACTGTTTACATAAACCTTTGCTCTTACAGGTAATCCAGAGCATGAATCAGTAACAATTCCTCTGATACCATAAAGGGATTCCTGAATATAATTCAACATTGAACGGTAATTATAAGTCCACATACTAGGCAAATTCTGTGTTTCTGTTGTTTTAGCAGCATCAAGTTCAATGGTTACTTCCCTGCAATACTTAAAATAATTCATGTAATCCTGTCTGCCACCGGTTATCACATACCAGTCACCACCTTCAGTAACACCATTGGCATATGTATCGGACATATATGTTGACAAATAAACACGTGCAGTATCAACATATTGTCGTCCCATTCTAGTCCACCAGCTTGCATCAGCATGCGGATTTGAAGCTGTGGTCCAAGTATCCCATGGGAAGTTAAACACTTCTGCTCCCCCATGGAAATTAGCACTCATATTAAAATAATGATTGTTTGCAAAGGTTATAAAAGCTTGTGTTTCTGGTTGGGTTGAATTTCCATCCGGGTTTTGGCCAGCTCTTGGATCCGGGTAATTTCTGTTTAGGTCAATACTATTTGAATTATACCTTATAGAAGTGGGATCAGGACCAATTATAGTATTGCCGCTATTATAGGTACCATCAGGGTTTGCTAAGGGACAAATCCATATTTCTGCATTGTTTACTAAGTTTGTAACTTTTGTATTCGTTCCATAATTAGCAAGTAAATAATCAATTAATCTAAGCATCAAAACATACCCTGTTGTTTCATCACCATGCATTGAACTGGAATATAAAAATTGAGGTTCGTTCTCAGCTGTATTAACATTATCAGAAATTTTTAATACAAGAATTGAATGACCATCGGGAGTCGAAGCGAGAATTGTATCGAGATTACATAAGGAAGGGTAATTTGCCTGAAACTGTGTCATCATCTGTGTGTACACTGAATAGGTCGGATACTTGTCCCAGGTAGACATTTGAGCAACTGTTGTCGCCATTGTGTAGGCATCGGTGTTTTTAGCAGTTTTCTCAATAATGGAATAGGGATATCCCATAGTTAAGAATTTAGTAAACTCTGCTTTATTAGCATATGCATAAATATTATTTCCTCTCACATTATCAATAGATATAATCCTTGTAAGGGTATCTATCTCCTGCCTGCTGCTGACACTGAATTGAAAGATTATCTCCTTTTTATTTTGAAAAAGAGAATCAATGAGATTTTGATTTGAGGCTATTTGCTGTGAAAATGTAGCGGAAGAGAATAAAACAGCCAATGCGAGTAAGGCAATTTTTCTGGTCATAGGAAGAGGGATTAAAATTGACCATAAATTTAAGAAATTTGAACCTAAAGTCAATGATTTTAAGAGATTTTTATATCGTCAGTTAAACGAAATTTATCGACAGGAAAACGCTATCAGTTTACATTTTGTTAAGAAAATCGTAAAAGGGGGAAACCTCCCCCTTTTACGATTTAGTATATTTTTATCAAATTATCAGGAAAATTGATCAAGCAAATACGCTAATTGATTATAATGTGTCTTGCTTACGCCAACCACAGGCAGTCTGAAATAGTTATTGCATATTTTCTTCATTTCAAGAACAGCTTTGATTCCACCAGGGCTGCCTTCTGCAAATAAAGCGTCAATAATATCTATAAGACGATAATGTATATCAAGCGCTTTTTTAAAGTTTCCTTTCAGACAATATTGTACCATTTCAGAAAATTCTGATGGAAATGCATTTGAAACAACAGAAATCACTCCATCGGCACCAAGTGAAATGAGAGGTAATGTCAAGGCATCGTCTCCTGAAAACAACAAAAATCCTGCTGGTCGATTCTTTAGGATTTTCATGCATTGTGCAAAATTTCCTGAAGCTTCTTTTATACCGATGACGTTATCAAGTTCATTTGCAATTTTCAGAGTTGTTTCAGCAGTTATATTTGCTCCGGTTCTACCAGGAACATTATAAATAATTACCGGAACAGGGCTTACACCTGCAATGGTTTTATAATGCAGAAAAATACCTCTTTGAGGAGGTTTGTTGTAATAAGGAGAGACTGATAGAATAGCATCGATTCCGTCAAAATCGGTAGATTTGATGGTATTTACAATTTCCTGAGTATTGTTACCCCCCATTCCCATAACCACAGGGATTTTGCCGTTAACCGCTTCTACAACAAAATTAATAACAGCAGTACGTTCATCTTTGGAAAGAGTAACACATTCTCCAGTAGTACCAAGCACTACAAGAAAATTAACATTCCCTTTTAATTGAAATTCTATTAATTTCTGCAGCGATTTAAAATCAATAGTACCATCTTTATGGAAAGGGGTTACGATGGCTGTCCCTACTCCCTTAAGTTTATTGCGCATCCTGATTTTTGTTGATTATGCTAAGATAGCGGATTATTTCCCTGAAGTAGTCTTCCATGCTGATACTATGATCCACGTTTAGCATAAAATCATAAATAACGGAATGCTTTTCTCCATACCTGCCTACTTTGAATTTTGCTTTTGAAACTCCGGAAATATAATTCAAAGGAAAGCAATCATGCATGCAGAGGTCAATCATTATATCAAATTCTTCATTGATAAAATCGTTTACCCTCGCACCTTGAGGTTTAAAATACCAATTCAGATCTTTTTTTGTAAAGTAATCATAGGAAAGTTTGGGAAAGCAATAATGTGGTAAGCGGCTATAATTGACAAATCCGAGAGCCTTCACTGTTTTCTGGTTGTCCTGAAAGAACTTTACAAAATTATTCACGATGCTGTACGTAGCTTCATCAGAAGCATCATATACAAGACCTATGGTTTTTGCATCATCAATATTTACGATCTTCCTGTTACGACTCACCTTTTCAAGTTCTTTCCTGAAAAAATATGTACCAGCTGTCTGCCTTATGTTATCAATAAAATTCACTTCAGTTTTTCTATTTTATATTTAAGCCGAACTGTAAAATTAACAATTTTAGAAAAGACACAATATATTTTATTCGGAAATTAAGCAATTCACAATTTCGCCAATATACATCCGGTGATAATCTTTCAATGGATATGCATTGTGAATTTTTTCATCAAGAAAAAACTGAGGTTTGATATCATCGCAATAAATTTTTCTGCATTCAAACACCAGTCGTGCCTGTTCAAAGTATATGCCATGATTCTGGGATATCAATGGTTTCAGCCCTGTTTCCCTGATTTTATCAGTATCACGACCTGATTTTTTTCCGCACAAATTCAGGATATCTCTGTATTCTTCATTATAAAAGGTTAAAGTAAAATAATCACTCTTCTCCATAAACTGAAAAGTATGCCTGGTAGGCCTCACAAAGCAGAATGCGACTTGCTTATTCCATAAAACACCTACTCCACCCCATGATGCTGTCATTGTATTAAATGACTCGGTAGTACCGGCAGTAATCAGCATCCAGTCGTCATTCATTAACTTGAATGGATTATCTTTTAATTTTTCTACGTCAAATTTCTCAAACTTCTTCATCACACATAATGTTTCTGGAAAATTCAAAGCGAATATCACAATTTTTTTTGAATTATTTGAATGATCCAATGATTCGGAGTAATTTTACAAAAAATATTTTTTCATTGAAAATAACATTTTTAGGTACCGGAACTTCACAGGGTGTACCAGTGATATCATGCAAATGTGATGTCTGTATGTCGCAGGATGAACGCGACAAAAGACTTCGTTCTTCTGTGTTGATTGATACAGGTAAGAATACATTTGTTATAGATGCAGGCCCAGATTTCAGACAACAGATGCTTCGTGAAAATGTGAGCAGAATAGATGCAGTCCTTATTACCCACGGGCATAAGGATCATATAGGCGGGCTTGATGATGTGAGGGCTTTTAATTATTTCCAGAAAGGCCCTGTGAATATTTATGCTCAGGAAAGCGTACTTGAAACATTAAGATCAGATTTTTTTTATGCTTTTGAGGAGGATCGATATCCAGGAGTTCCTGAAATGCTTCTTCATCCGATAGAAAATCAACCTTTTGAAATTAACTCTGAAGTAATAATCCCTATTGAAGTGAAGCATTATCGTTTACCTGTATTTGGCTACAGAATCAACGACTTCACCTACATCACTGATGCAAATTACATCTCCGAAACAGAACTTGAGAAAGTGAAAGGATCGAAAATTGTTGTACTAAATGCATTGCGAAGAAAAGAACACATTTCACATTTCACACTCGCAAAAGCAATTGAGATACTTACCATCATTCAACCGGAGACCGCATATCTTACACATATCAGTCATCAACTTGGAAAGTATACAGATGTTGAAAAAGAATTGCCATCATTTATAAAATTAGCCTATGACGGGCTTATGATTGATATGAATGAGTAAAGCATAATGAACCTTTACATTTTTCAAGTTCCAAATTTAACATTTCAAATCCCAAATTTCAAGTAGACTTGATTGGATGACTTGGATATTGAAATATGAGGTTTATATTTTGGCGCTTAAAATAAATGAAGGTTGTTACATATGAGTTATAATAAGCGTCTCTGTTGTTAGCATTATCAAAAAAATTGTATATTAGCAGTCAAAATTAAAAAATGGAATCCAAAACAAAATCTATGATCTTTAGTCAAAAGACCATTTTCCAGTTTGGTGTTTTGGCACTATTTATATTTCTTTTTTCCTGTAAAAGTGATAATTCTGAGCAAAAGGAATATGACTCTTTAAAATTAAATCTTAAATACAAATCCTACAAAACTCTTTCTGATAACACGATTCCGCCACTTGTACTTTTATATAATTCCACAAGCCATAAAGATGATCCGGAAATATCCGAGGGAGTACTTCGCTTGCTGCTTGGATATTCATGGATTGTAAATAATAAACCTAATTACGCAATTGCTGAAGGCAATATCATCCAGGATTTATCTACCGGTGACAAGGACCTTAAATTTCTTGCACATTCTCTTGTAGCAATATCAATGTATGAGGAAGGATGGAAAACACTGGCAACTGATGAAGCTGAAAAGGGTGAATCACTTTTGAATAAAGAGCCTAAATCAACTGATAGCCAGTTGAAAATTATGACTTTTCATATCATAATGGGAACGCTTAGTGTATATGAAGAAAATTATCAGGGTGCCCGTTTTCATTATGCAGGATTAAGTATTGCAACAGGAATCAGCTGGCCATACCAGATTGTTGATGCCATGGCTGACCTTAAGGAGGGAAAAAACAAGCAGGGCCTCATGAAAATTAAAGTGCTGAAATCTGATAAAGATATTCCTGAATCTGTAAGAAAATCTCTTTCAGAAACTTTAACAAAAGTTGAAAAAACAACAGGAACAATTGATTCAAAATTATTCTGGTCTCAAAATATATCTCAGGCTCTTTACAGTGAAATTAAAAACTCAACAATTACCGGAATCGACAAGGTTACTGAGCTTCTTGATAACTTAAGTGAGAAGTTGAAGATAGATTAATTTTTAAGTTGACAAGATTACAAGCCATAAGTTTACAAGATTATTTTAAAAACAGGCAGAAGTAATTTGCACTGGACAGTCATAATTTTTGGTCTTGGAACTTTGAGTTTGAGGCTTGGAGTTTAAATCTTATTTCAGCAATTCAATCGCTTTGGTAACTGCAATTTTTTCTTTACCCTGGAAGGCGACAACAAAGGCATCAGTGATTCCTTTGCTAACCAAAGAATTCTTGTATTCGTTGGCTGATTTCAGATCTTTAAAAGTTCCTGAAGTATAAATTGTCAGTCCTGTCTCACTCACTGTATGTTCAAGTCCGTTGCTCACAGCCACATCAAGCCACTGATTGATAATTTCAGTCGGCACGTCTTTCTTATAAGCTCCAACCTGAACCTTGAAAACAATGTTTTTATTTTCTGAAGTTGTGGTTGTATTTGTTGGAGTATTGTTTGAATTGACCGTAGTATTATTTGCAGCAATGGTTTGTGTTGTATTGCTTGCTGCTAATGTTTTTGCTTCAGCTAAACTAATCTTCTTGCCATTGTAATATACAACAACAAATGCATCGGTTACACCTTTTGTAACGATGGTATTTTTAGCAGTAACAGCATCCTGTATAGTATTATAAGTTCCGGAAACGTACCTGTAGTAGCCATTCGCCATGATCTCATCATATAACGGGCTAATTTCAAATAACTGAGCAGAAGTAATCGGCCTTGCATATACACCAACCTGCACACTGTAGAATAAACCATTCAGACTGCTAACAGGATTGCTGAGTACGGCAGTTGTCGTTGCAGCATTTGTGGCAGCAGTATTTGTTGCTGTGGTAGCAGTAGTTCCAGAAGAAACATAGGTTTTGTTATTCAGGTTAGCATACGTTGTAGTGAGAGAATTGTCGTTTTTAAGAAATGCAAGCGCTTCTCCTACAGTTATGCGAACACCATTTTTATATGCTACAACAAAAGCATCGGGATAACCCATTGTTCTGATTATATCACGTGAAGTTGCAGCATCATCAAATTTGGCAAATAAACCAGCAAGATACCTGTACATGCCCGTTGGCGTTGTTTCTCCGGTTACCGGCGTAATTCCCTTGAAAATTTCAGGAGCAACATGTTTGCGGACTGCAGCAATCTGAACTTTGAAAATTATTCCGTCAGGGAGTTTGGAATCAAGCGGAACAAGATTAGATTCATCCACATTCAGCGCGATGGTATAATTATTAATATATACTCCTTTAAATTCTGTAACGGTTATGCTTACTGGATTATCGGCAGTTGCAGTATAGTTTGTATTACTTGTATTTGCCGCAGTATTGCTTTGTGTATTAGAAATAACATTTGTATTTGTTGTTGAATTATTGTTGGTGTTTACAGTTGTGTTATTTGTAACAGCAGTTGTATTATCCGAAGTTGTTTTATTATCAACAGTTGAGTTTTGAGTAGTTGTATTATCAGATTGTGTTTGGTTTGTGGTCTTGGTAGTATTATCAACTGTTGTAGTTGCTTTTGAATAAATATCAATTACTTTTTCTTGTTTAGCCAATGCTAATTGCTGATTGGTTTTCACTTCATCAAGTATCGATTTTTTCTGAGCGTATGTCATTTCCTCATCAATACTTTCTTTTAAAGCCTGCGCTTTATCAAAATAATATTTTGATTCATTTTCAAGTAAACCTGCTGTGGCAAGCGAAGAATTTTTATCATCTTCCACAACGATCTTATCAATCTTCAGACTATTGGTGTAATACATACCAGTATTGGCAATGTCGTAAATCTCAAGCGCCTCTAGTTGCTTGACCTGTGCTGTTTGTTCGAGGGTTGAAGCTTCTTTTCTCAGCTGATCTTTTTCAGTCTGATCTGATGCACTGTTGGCATCAATCCTTTTCTGTGTGGCATTGTCGATATCGTTTGAAGCCTGATTCATCAGGTCGACAGCAAGTGTTGTATCAGGAGCAGTTGAAGTGGTTATAACTTCTTTGGAATTATTCAGCTCTTTCGCCAGGTTATGAGTTTCTGTTGCTTCCTTTTGCAGAGCAGATGACTGTTCTTTGAGATCAGTTATTTCTTTGTTTATTTTATCTTTTTCGTTCTGATCCTTTGTAGTCGTAAGTTCCTTCTGTAAAACTTCAACGCTACTATTTATTGTCGTAACAGATTTATCTATCAGATCAGCTTTTGTTTCAAGTTGCTCAGGTGTGCTCAGGGTTGAAACTCCACTGGTGGTATTGGGTGTTGTAGTAACATTGTTCTGAACAGCAGTTGAGTTGTTATTGTTTGTTGCATTGTTCACTACTGCTGTTGTATTGTCAGCAGTAGCGTTGTTGTTTTCAATTTTTGTTTCCGCAAAAATATTGTTGTTTTCGTATTCAGTAATTTTCGTTTCAAGAGATGATTTATCAGCTACAGCAGAACCGGTATAGCTGGATGCCTCTGAAATCAGGCTGGTCGAAAATTTAATTTTCATTTTCAACTCCCCTACTTCAACCTCTAGTTTTTCAACAGTTGATTCAGATTCTTCCGATTGTTTCTGAACATCAGCAGCCTGCTGTTCCAATTGTTCGGCCTGTTTCTGAAGTTCATTCTTCTTTGATTGCTTAGTAGAGGTGTTGGCTTCCTGTCGCAGCTCTTTTGCTTTTGAGTTCAGGCTATCAACTTTATTCTGAATTTTAGTGTTTGCTTTTGTGGCCTGTTCAAGTTCATATTCCTTGCTGTCAAGATTATTTGCAAGCTCTGACTGATACTGAGTATTTGAAGTGGCAACGGTATTCTTGGCAGCAACTGAAGTCTGAAGATCAGTAAAATTATCATAAGCATCGGCAATATTGTTTGAATCAGTAAGGGTTTTAATTGCTGCGATCGCTGATTTTGTTTCAACAATTTCCTGCTGTTTTTCTTTATAGGAATCTTCTAAATTCTCAGCAATACTAAAGCTGATGACCGCTTGCTGAGCAAGAGTAACAGATTCCTTTTTCAATGCATCGGCTTTTACAGTATATTTAACTTTATCATCAGTGTTTGTAGTTTTGCTAGCATCTGCAATAAGTTTATCAGCCTGAGTTAACTTTTCCTGGCTCAACTTGGTCTTATCACTTGCAACTGCGTAATTATTATCAGCTTGTTTTTTTAGCTCATCTGATTCTTTCTGAATTGCTTTTACAATCATATCAGTAGTTGACAATATTTCAGCTTTCTGTTTCTGCTCTTCAGTTGTGAGCTGAATTGCAGTTGTCTGATTTGTATTACTAACATTGGTTGTGGTCGTGTTTTGCGCAGTTGTGTTAGCTGTAGTTGTATTGTCAGTAGTAGTCTGATTTATTGCTGCATTGTTAGTATCCGCAGTGTTTGTAACGGTATTATTCGCCTGAGTATTATTTGTATTATTAACAGCATTTGTAGTCTGGTTGCTTGTTGTTGTATTATCAGCAGTTACAGTATTTGTAGTTGTTTGCGTTGTATTGTTTGCTGTAGTCTGATTGCTGGTAACAACCGGAATAGTGGTATTATTATTTTTAATATCATCAACTACGCTTGCATACATTGTGGACTGTGTCCTGGCGCTGTCAGCCTGAGCCTGCGCTTTCTCCGATTTCTGAAAATATTCATCGGCTTCAGATTGCTTGGTATTCGCTTCTTCATCCAGATTAGCGGCTCTTTTCTGAAATTCTTCTTTCTCGGTTTTCTTTTTTGTATTCTCAGACTGTTTGCGATTATTTTCAGCCTGCGATTTTAGGGAGTTCACTTCTTCCTGAATATCATTCGCCTGTTCAGTATAGCTGACGGATTCATATTCTTTTTTCTTGATGTAATCCTTATTCTTATCTGAGCTTATTGTAAAGCTGGTATCTTCAATGGTATTCTGAAGTTTTTCATTCATCCTTGTTAAAAGAGCTATTGAAGAATCGATATTATTCGATTGCACCGCAGCTTTTATTGCCTTTGCATATTGTGTTGCATCATCAGCTTCTTTTTGCTTCAGTATAACTTTCTCATCAAGCTGGTCGGCGATATTCAGTGCAATTACTGATTCTTTGCTTAACTGTTCAGCATCCGATTTTACCTGGGCTGATTTGGCTATTTCAGTTTGTTTTAAATTCTCATCAGTTATTGTTTCAGCTTTTGATTCAATAGTAGCGGCTTCTTTATATTTTTTCTCAGCCTCTGTTTTCCTGTTCTGTGAAATGATTTTGGCAGCGTCGCGCTGTGTCTTGAGTTCCTTTAATTCAGTAACCGATTCCAATGCCTGCTTGTCGGCCATTTTGATGATGTCCTCATTTGTAATATTATCAGGAATCTGATTATTGTCCTCTTCTACATTATCGGTCTGGTTATCAGTGACAGCATTATCAGCAGTAGTGACATCCTTATCAGCAAACATTGTTTCTGTTGCATTTACTTCAAGTGTTGCCTTTTCTTTCAGATATACCAAGGTTTGCGCATAAGCTGTTTCGCTTTCATTACCAATAGTTATGGTAGCAGGTTTATCAAGAACAAGCATTTCTTTCACCTCAGGGCGTTTGTCAATCCTCACTTTGTAAACAGTAATCATTCCCTCCAAACTAGATCTTGATGAAGAAAAATATGCATACTGTCCTGAAGAATCAGGAATAAACATCACATCATCAAATGGCGTATTTATAGGATAATTGAGGTTCTCAGGTGTTGTCCATGTACCATCTTCTTTCAACGTAGAAGTGAAAATATCGTAATCACCAATAGTATTATTTCCTTTTGAACTGTAATATAAAGTTCCATCGGAAGCGAGGAAAGGGAAATCCTCATCATACTGCGTATTTATAGTACTGCCAAGACTTACAGGCTTGCTCCACGTACCATTGGGCAATTTAGTGGATTTGTAAATATCTTTTCCTGTCTTGCCATCTTTTCCATAACTTGAGAAATATGCTTCATTGTTTTCTTTTGAAAAAAATACCAAACTGAATTTTTCTTTTTTCTTGTCCAATGGAGTTTTGAAAATATCTGGTTTTACAAGTATTTTCCCACCGGATCGTTCAACATCATAAGAACGGTAAAAATCTTTAAAAACAACTTCGGTTTTTTGCAACACATATAAATCAGAAAAATGAGTGAGAAGTTTCTGGGCATTTTTACAAACTTCTATCTGTCGCTCAACATCAAGTTTTGAAGCAGTCTTTGATCCGCCTTTTTCAATGTAAAGATTGTATTCAGTGATAGCTTCAGTGAACCTGTAATTATTGTGGTATGCAAGTCCGAGATAATAAAAAGCAGAAATTTCCGCATCGGGTTTGGAAGTTGCAAATTCAAGATACTTAATTGGTTTGTCGGTTTCCCGCCTGTCAGCAAATAATACGCATACCCCGAAACGATAATTATATGTAAGATCTTTGGGATATATACTAACTAATTGAGAATACAGCGGCATGGCTGATGAATAATCTTCCTGTTTAAAGAATTCTTCAGCTTTTTTTTTCAGTTCATCCTGAGTGGCAAAATCCGACTGTGCGTCAGAAATCAGAGGATAACTGATGCAAAGAATAATGACGAAAGCAATATATTGAAAAGTACGCTTCAACTATTTAATGAAAGCTTTTAACTATAAGATATATTATACTATATAATTCCATAAATAGTTACCTGGCAAGCGGCTTCTTTTTCTTGAAAAAAAACTTCGATTCTTCCCCACTCAATAGACGTTTAATGTTTTTACGATGCATAATAATTACAAACAAACTGATAACTATCGAAAAGACCAGGTAGGCCCATTCCCTTGCATCAAAAATAAAAATATTGACAAATGGAAAAATTACCGCAGCAGTAATGGATCCCAATGATACATAATGGAAAATAATTAACATAGTAATAAATACAACTGTGGCAACAATTGCGGAATAAGGAAACAATGCCAGAACAACACCAAGTGAAGTTGAAATTCCCTTACCTCCCCTGAATCCGGCAAATATCGGGAATACATGGCCAACAACAACAATAAAGGATAATATAACCTTGAACATGGCAAAATATTCATTATGGGTTCCAAAATTATCCTTGATCAGGTAAGTAAGCTCCACTGCTGCAAAGCCTTTCATAACATCAATAATGAAAACAGGAATTCCTGCACCAGGCCCCAACACCCTGATTGTATTGGTAGCACCAGCATTTCCGCTTCCATGGTCACGAACATCAATACCAAAGAAAATTTTTCCGACCCATACAGCTGTTGGAATTGAACCCAAAAGATATGATGCGATTATTACTGCTATTGTTGATAGATAATAGGATTCCAAGGCTTAAATATTTATGGTGCGACTTTTTTAAGGAACGATTTCTTTTTCATTTCTGTCGAAACAGTGTATGTATATTGAGGAAGATCTTTTTCCGATTTTAAAGTCCTGTTATCAGTTTTTATTTCTTTTATTATTGTATTGAACTGTGTACTGGATGAAATGGCCTGCATTACATTCTGCTTATAGTTGAAATAGTACCAATCGTTCGAATCGAATTCAAGGTATATATTTATTTCATCACCCGATCTCTGCTTCTTTACGGTAATGAAACCATCAACATATTTATTTACCTGATTCTTTCCGATTGCAACAACGCCAATTTGTCCTACTGAAACAAACCAATCATTTATATTATCCCACTTCATCTGAACATCACCAAGCAAAAATGTATGCTGTAACTCCTCAGGTAATTTCTTAAATGAACCGTTCATTGAAATGTCTGCAATTACTTTATCAGCTTCCTTAATGCCAAGAATCTCTGTAATCGCCTTTGTAAAGGTCATCCTGGAAAGATCAAGACCTTTCAGTGTTGTGTGCTTTTCAAGATTTTCATTCATTAATTTGAATGCATCATCGCTAAAAAAGAAATCGATAAACATCGCCAGGTCAGCACTTGCAGAATCAGGAATGATGTAATGCTTTACATTTCCGTATGCACCCATAGTAACCCGTCCTGTATTAGGCGCTAGATCAATTTTTCCATCACCAAGTGTTATGCAACTTCCTTTTGTAAGGCTTACATAATTACCTGGTTGGTTAAGCTGTTTAAGTTTTGCTTTATTGGAAATTCTGTACTCTTCGCTAACTTTATCGAAATAAATAAATCCTCGTGCAGTAATAACATCCTGATCAGTAGATTTTAATTTCTTCGATAAGAAAGCCGAATACACTTCATTGGAATCGTTGGCTAATAGTATTCCTGCCTCAAGTTTATTACCATTAATATCTTTAATTGTATCAGAAATTGGAATATAAATCTCATTAGGGTTAACATCAGCATTAAATTTTATCCAGGGTTTTGGCAATGTATCGCAATCCTGTTTAATTTTAAATGCACCGGAATAATTGAGAAATTCCTTGCTAGCAGCAAGTTTCACTCCACCTGCATAATCAAAATTGGGGCTAAGTTCAAATTTTGAAGTATCAGAAATTATACCTGACCCATAGGTCTGTAAGGTAGTGTCCACTCCAATCTTACCAAGATAAATCGGGAAATTCGTACTATCCTCATCCGTATAATCGTACATTCCATTGGCAGTATAATTTTTCCTTGAAAGTACATTTACCAATGCATTGTACATTACATGATACTTTGTGGTTGTGTTTGCGAGTATCTGTGCATTGATCAAAGGCTTCATTTCAGCTTTTTTCAAAATTGTAACATCACCTTTATCTGGGAAAATTGCAGCATCGGCAACTTTAATAATCTTCACATCTTTTGCATAAATGATGTTGTCTTTCAGATTGTATTTAGCACGTGGTGAGAAAAACCTTAATGAATCCTGGGCCGGATGAATGGAAACAAATTCAGATCCGGAAATATCAATATCCGCTAGTTCTTTTATACCAAGGTTTTCAAGTTTTTTTGAGTTTTCACTGGATGTATTTGCAAGTTCAATTTCTTCCTTATCCATAAACCAGTCGAACTCATCCATGAAACAGATATACATATTAATTGGGAATTCAACTTTTGAGCTGCCACCATTTGACTTGAATTCTCCTTTTCGTTTATCAAAATCAATATGTGCCTTATAGTTGTATGTTGAAAATGCAAGTTCTGATAAATCGTACGATTTCAGTCGAAAATCTGCAGAGTCGGAATCAAACGTTCTGTTTTTAAATTTGAAAAGTTTGGCATCCATTTCAGCATCGTTGAACGCCATAGTGCCACGTCCAGTAAGGCTTGTAGGCGAAAGTGCAAGGCTTCCGTGCAATTTGGCCTCCTCGTTATACATCGCTAAAGGTTTTGTCCTTTTTGAAACAAGCATTATATCTTTGTAAGGAAACCAACGCTCGTTTACATCTTCACCGGTGACTGGCGGATATTCCACTCCTGATGTTTGTTCTGTAATAGTGAATTGCTGCACTATAGCGTTCATTGAATCCGGGAAATATATAAAATTATCTGATTTTGAAAGAGAGGTAAGATATTTCAAACTGCCATTCCCTCTTAAACCTAGGTTGCTTAAATTAATAATTGAATCAAATACGCCTTTGCCTTGATATACTTGGTATCCACCAGGAGGAGTAATTCTGGTAAAACCAAGTGAATAATCTGTCTGTACATGAAGAGTGTCATCCATATCAGGGAAAATTGATGCAGAAACAAAATTACCAGCAAACTCAAGACCCTCAGTTGATGAATTATCCAAACTGTCAACAATGAATGGAACTACATGAAAATAAAAATTATTTCTATCATAAACACCATTATAAATTGATTTTCGGTTATAGTATACATACGAATCTTTAAAACTTGTAAATAAAGGATATTCTGGATGTGGTTTTAATCCAGATTTGTTATCCTTTTCGTCTATTTGTACATCACCATTAATACCTTCAATAACTGATTTTACTCTTATATAACTATATTTCCCGTTTTCATCAAGTTTAAAACTTTTTACTTTAAAACTCATTGAATCAACAACAGGCATTTCAATTTTAAATTTATCATAAACAAAAGAAAATAATTTACCATAAAAATCAAACAAACCTCCATGGACTCTTCCATCGAAATCAAAGTCCCTGTTTTTTTTAACCAATACCTCTTGACCTTTAGGATAGATATATACACTTTGAGAGTCGCTTAGATAAACTACACTTACACCTAATATTTTAAGATCAAAATTTAGAAGACTTAGTGTCGCATTATTCCCTTCATTTAATAAAGAATTAAACTGTAAAACATCATAGTCAATCTTTTTAGCTTTTGATGCGACAAAATCATATAACTTTTGTTTTAGAAATACTTTATTATCATCAATTTTATAGTAAATAAAACCATAGCTTGCCAGTTTGATCATCAATGCCTCCACCTGTGGTTCGGAAATTTTAAGATATCTTGCATATTCAGGGACAGAAACAACATTGGTATCTTTCATTTTGGCATATTTTTTCAAATCGACCAACGGAAAGCTCTCATCAATACCTAATAATTTGTAATATCGATCATCAGAATAATAATTATATGATTCAAAAGTTGCTTCAGTTCCTGATCCAATTTTTTTAATCATTTTCATTTCAATCAACGGCTGATCTAACACCCAATAAAGTCCCTCAACATAAATATCCAATTTATGAAAGGAATCAAAAAAAGGCGATTTACCAATCCCCTGTTCACCACGAACCATCGAAAGCACTTTCCCTTCGTTCAGATACTTTAGCTGAAGCCCAGAATGAAATATTGAGTCTTTATCCCAATAAATTGCAATAGCAGCCTGATCAGATGAAATTTTATCTCGCCTGATAATATAGGTTTTAGCACTGGTTTTTATAAATTTGTTTCCGTCCCTGTATAATATTAATAGAGCATCTTGTGTTTCATCCCCTGCTCCAAGCAGCTTTGCTCCATGCACAGAAACCCCTCCAATGTAATCAATATTAGGAAAAATATTTTTAATTTCTAATCGTTTATTGTATGACGTAAATCGCGGATAGGAAGCTTTCTCTTCATTCTGATCAGCTAACACTTTTTCCTGAAGATTACCAAGTAAAGGCGCATTAAAATAAGTTCTGTAATAAAATTTAGCAGAGTCGGCAGTGTATTTGGAATATTTTACGGTGATACTATATTTGCTAAGTTCAGCATATACCGTGTCTTCACTGAAACCAGCACGTTTCCATAAAACCTTGCCACCAGTGCCAACCCATTTCAGTAATGTGGGATAATATACTCCTGAAGTGTTGTATATATTAGCGCTATCCTCGTTTGCATAACAGCTAAGATTGAGAGATGGAAACAAAATTCTTGGAATGGTATCATATTCGAAAACATAATTGCTGTTATCAGATTTCCATTTGGTAGTAGAAGATTTGTAAAGAACATTCTCGGTAAAAAGATTATTGCTGATTTCCAGATAATCTATAAACTGAGTGCTTGTTGAACGGGCAATAAGCTTGTCAAGGCTTGCTTCCCATGATTTAAAACTTGCTTCGGACTGACTGGTATTATTGAAACTTATGATCGCTGACAAGTAATTTTTAAAATGAGGAATTGGTTTCATTTTCTTTTTCAGCATCTGGTTACATGTCGAAATCATCTGCTTTTTTTCATCATCAGAAAATTTTCCCGCATTCCATTCTATGGTAAAGAGTTCAATAAAATCCTTCGCTACCTTTTTATTATCAGGATTATCAATGTCCTGAAAAAATTTTGTCAGCTCTTCAAAAAACACTGCAGGTTCATCAGAGAATTTTTTTATTGTCTGTGATTTTACAGATATTGAAAACATTGACAGAAGAACGAATATGAGAATATAGCGGAGTTTCATAATTTCAGCCTTAAGTTATTTCTTATTAAATTTTAAAACCACCCAGTTATTCTTCATTGATGAACCAGAAAACTTCATGCCATTTGTTTCAGCCTTATCAATAATAAGCGGCATATCTGCTTCATAAAAACCGCTGAGCAGCATAATTCCTGATTTCCTAAGATGATTGGTATATTCAGGAATATCATTCATTAGTATATTTCTGTTAATGTTTGCAAGAATTACATCATAAATTCCTTCAACAGAACCGGCATCTCCTGCAATTACTTTCACATTTTCAGTATTGTTTCGCTCCACATTTTCAACAGAATTATTAAAGGCCCATTCATCATTATCGATAGCAGTAATAGAAGCTGCATTCATTTTTGATGCAAGAATTGCAAGCACTGCAGTGCCGCAACCCATATCCAGAACAGTCTTGCCTTTAAGACCAAGTGCCATGATCTGTTCAATCATCAAAGATGTGGTTTCATGATGGGCAGTACCAAAGGACATTTTTGGTTCAATAATAATGTCATATTCACAACTTTCATTCTTCGGATGAAATGGTGCACGCACACAGCATTTACCTGCAATAACAACAGGGCTGTAGCTGCTCTCCCACTCTGCATTCCAGTTTTTGTCCTCGATACTTTTATACTGGAACTGAATTGAAAATTCCTTGTTTTGCATGATATCCAGCTTTTCAACAACTCCAGCTGAAAATTTTGATTCGGGGATATATGCAAGAATGCCGGTTTCAGTTTCAACAAAACTTTCAAATCCAACTTCTGCAAGCACTGCAGCCAGAATTTCAGTTCCAGATTCTTTTGGGGTAATAGTAAAATCAAACTCTAAATAGTCCATTTAAATTAACTTATTATTACAATTAATGAGACGAATATGCCTGGCAAAATGTAACAATAAAGTTAAACGTTTTTACCAATACAGTAGTATTTGAAAATGTTAATATTTATTAAAAAGAATTAACAATGGTTACAAAATCCTGAGCTATAAGAGATGCTCCTCCGATAAGACCACCGTCTACATCAGCATTGGCAAATAGTTCCTTCGCATTCTTTGCATTGCAACTGCCGCCATACAGGATACTTAATTCAGCAGCGATTTGGTTATTGTATTTCTTGCGGATCAGGCTCCTGATAAATTCATGCATTTCCTGTGCCTGGGCCGGCGAGGCTGTAACACCTGTACCAATGGCCCATACAGGCTCATATGCGATTATTGTTGCTTTTATTTTTTCAGGTGATAAATGAAATAATCCTTTATTCAATTGTTCTTCTACAATATTGAAATGATTTCCTTTTTCTCTCTCAGGAAGCAATTCACCGCAGCAAAAAATTGGCACCAACCCATTAGCTTGCGCAGCAATTACTTTTTTTGCAAGAAATTCATCCGATTCCATGAAAATATTTCTGCGCTCTGAATGACCTATTATTACATATGCTGCGCCGATTGACTTAATCATCTCGGCAGATACTTCACCGGTAAACGCACCTTTTTCATCTGAATGACAATTTTGAGCAGCAATAGAAATATAATCTGTTTCTTCAGTCCTTGCAACCGCAAGTTCAAGGAAAGGAAATGGTGGTGCAAGAATTACATGCTGTTCCTTTAAAATGGTCGATTTACGAAGACCATCGTTAATGCCGGCAATTAAAGCGCAGGCTTCGTTATAATTCTTATTCATTTTCCAGTTTCCGGCAACTATTTTTTTTCGCATGATAAATAATATTTAATGTTTTTTTTATTGAAACAAATTAAAATAACTACGCAAATATTATAAGAAAAATTAATTCATCATTCCATAATTATAATAAGTGAAAGAATCCTATCATACTTATGAATATTCTTTGGTTCCGATCAATTTTCCTTTCTCATTCCAAATTTTCCATTTTCCGATTCTTTTTCCATTATTAAAGTTAAATATTCCTTCTTCTTTTTTATTTCCATTTTCATAATACCAAGTTTCATTGCCAGTTTCATTATTTATTATTTCTCTTTTCCAATTTAATTTTCCATTAAAGTATTGATTCCATATTCCACTTGGATCCCCATCTTTATATTCTTCTTCAGATAAAATTATACCATTATCGTCCCATTCTACCTTTGTCTGGTATAAACCATTTTCGAAAGTTTCTTCCAGTAGTTTTATTCCAGATTCATTCCAAAGCTTTGAATATTGGATGGTATCCAATCTATATTTTATTTCAGATTTTATTTTCCCATTTGGATACCAATTAATAAAAATGCCATCTTTTGCACCCATAATGTAATTACTCTCAGCTAATTTTTGACCATTAACATAGCGTTCAGTTCTTTTGCCATCAACTACTCCATTTTTATAATTGATTTTTTCAATAACATTACCTTCTCCATCAGAAAGTACCCATTCGCCTTTTTGCAATCCATTCTCATAATCTCCTTCTTCAATTACAATTCCCAAGGAATCTCTTCCCTTATAATGACCTGTCCAAGGAATGGTATCTTTTGTCAAAATCATACTCTTCTCGTTAAAAACAGTCCAAACACCTGTTTTTAAATTATCTTTATAGAATCCGTTAATTTTAAGTTTACCACTTTGATAGAATTCATAAAAGTTTCCATCAAGTTTACCAGCTTTACAATAAAAAACTTTTCCTAATGTGTCGGTAATAAAATATTCCAATTGCTTTCCATCAAGTGTTCCATTATTAAAAGTATTTACTGTCTTTGTAAACTGCCGCTTCAAATCCCAGTAAAATAGCCATGTGCTATCTTTGACTCCATTTTTATAATATCCACCATAACTAAGGAATCCTTTATTATTATAGTATTTCCACAAACCAACAGGTTTGCCGTTTTCAAATCGCCCTTTCCCTGCAATCTTACCATTGGTATATTTTCCAATATAAAAACAATTCCGATAGTTATTAATTTCTGTTAATAAATCTAAGTCCTTTTTTTCTATGGAATCGTAAAGAATACTGCTGCTATTTTTTGTAACAACAAATTTTGAATCGATTTTAGAAGAATAAATTAACCATTTTTGATTTGCCTTTAAATCCAGGTGGCCAAGTGTTGAAAGAAAAGGAGTAAAAATTGAGACTAATCTTTTAGAAGAATCACCTTTAAAAACTTTATCAATAGTAAACGTAATCTTAATGTACGGATCAGGCATATCAATATAATATGGCGTTTCACTTACTGATATCGCAGTTCCAATAAAAATAAAATCCATACGGTTGTACTCCTCTATCGTAAATTCTTCAGGCCTGATAATAGAGAAGGCTGAAAAAGCAACAAACAGAAATAACAACAGCAAACAATATTTAGTTAATTTCATCAAAATTAAAGGATAACCATTATTTATAAGCAAATATCCAAAAAATTTAAGAATATTGGTTTTTTGTTTTAACATTAGTTCATTATTTAAATAATACCAAGGATCCTAATGGCATATATTTTTCAATAATGCTTTTAAATGATTCAGGAATAACATTATTAGTCAGCAATAAAAGTTTTCTTAATCTTAAACATAGTTTAATTTTTTTAAATTCTTCCGCAACATCTAATACGTCAGCACCCAGACAATAAATTGGATTATAACTCAAATCCAGTTTTTCAAGATTTTTAAGTTGAGTAATTACGGCAGGTAAAGTATACAATTGGTTTTTTGAAATGTTTATAACTCTTAGGCTATCCAAACTATCCATTTCAATAGGTAAGGCTTCAATTTTATTCAGGAATAAGTTTAGGTTAATGAGTTTTTGAACACTGCCAATTTCAGGTGGAAGAGATGTTAATTCATTACCAGAAAGATCCAGTGATATTAAATTTATAAGGTTATTTATAGATTTTGGAAGTTCTTTTAGTTCGCAATAATTTATATTTAAAATCTGAAGATTTTTCAATTCTCCCAGAAAGACAGGCTTTTCAACAAACTTACAAAACATAAAAGTAATACTTTGGAGATTTGGCATATTCTTAATATTCTCATAGTCATCAACAGTTAATTCCCTGTCGAAAATGTATAAAGAATAAACTTTTTGACTTTTTGAAACCGCCTCATCAAAATTTGTAAATACTTTTTTCTTGCTCAGTTTTTTTATTGGAAGTATTTTATTTTTAGCATATACCTGGGAAGATATTAAATGTATAAATATTATTAAAACAAAAGATATTCTCATTAGTATGCTAGTATAATACTCCTTCTGCCCCGCAGTTTTAGTAATTGATATTAGTTGCTTTATTTGAAGTGCATAAAACAAGGAAGTAAAAATTCATTATGAATTATTACAATAAGGTAACAGACAAAGATAATTTATCAAAGACCGATTTCAAAATAAATATACTTAAGTATTTCTATATATGTAGATATAAATATAAGAAAAAGAAATATGTTAATTTTATGAAAGTCTTACTTTCGGATCTAACCAGGAATAAAGGATATCTATGAAAATATTAATAAAAACAAGGATTACAGAAACAAAAAGCACAGCACCCATCACCACAGGAAAATCGTATTTTTCTAGAGCATCAACAATTACCACACCTATTCCTTTCCAGTTAAAAACATATTCAATAAAAACTGCACCGGCCATCAATGATGCGAACCAACCTGAAATAGCAGTAACTACAGGATTCATGGCATTTTTTAATGCATGTTTTGTAATTACTTTGTAATAACTTAATCCTTTTGCTTTTGCTGTACGAATATAATCCTGCGACAATACTTCAAGTAATGAATTTCTGGTAAGCTCTACTACTATTGCCAGAGGGCGGATTCCAAGCGTAATTGCAGGCAGTATAAGATTTTTCAAACTAAGGTATTCACCGTTTCCAAAATCATCTACACTATACAGGCTGCCGAACATGTTCAAACCTGTGATGCTGCCAAGCAGGTATGCAAATATCCAGGCAGCAAGAATTGCTGCGAAGAACGATGGCAGTGACATTCCAAAAACAGAAAATACGAGTGCAGTTTTATCAAAGAAACTATTTTTCTTTACTGCACAAAGAACGCCAATGATGATGCCGATTATCAGTGCAAATCCAATTGATGCAGTTGCAAGAATAAATGTATTTGGAAAAGCTTCGGTGAGTATTTCCCCAACCTTACGCTTACTCTGATAAGACCTGCGCAGGTATGGAACTTTTAAAACAACTTCTGAATGTTTAGATATTTTAACAAGCGGGACGCTGCTGTATTTTGTAGAATCAAGGTACCAATAACTTTCAGGATTATTAATATTATGAATTGAAACCGGAGAAAGATCATTCAGATAATTAAAATACTGCATAAGCAAAGGCTTATCCCGGCCAAGATCTTTATTGATTGCTTCCACAGATGTAATATCTGCGCGCTGTCCCAACATCATGCGTGCAGGGTCACCGGGAAGTACATTGAATAAAATAAAAACAACTGTTATCACTCCAAACATTACAAGGAATCCATAGAACAGCCGCTTTGAAATAAATCTGTGCAATATTTTTTATCTTAATGAAATTATTTTCAATGAGTCAACAGTCGGCAATTGGCAGTAAACAGTCACAATTCCATTGACTTATGCTGACTGAGAACTGCAGACTGAGGACTCTTTAAATTTACTTTATATATTTCTCTTTTACCTTTGAATATTCAGGAATATCGCGCCAGCCCCATTTTGCAAGCACAACGCCATCTTTAAGAAGCAACAAACCAGGATTAGATCTAATCATTGTTTTTAATGCAGTTTCATCAACATTGTGGAATGGATATAAGGTCTGCTGTTCCTGTCTGAATGCTTCAACTGTTTCAGCAATGGAACCGGTAAGTCCTACAAATGAAATACTGTCCTTATCGCACCCTTCAACAAATTTATTGATATCAGCATAAGCGCTTTTTGAAGTGCTGCCAAGATCGTACGAAACCAGGATAAACTGGTAACCTGGGTTTGCGACAATCTGGTCGGTAACAATATTTCCATCTGAATCCGTGATTATGAAATCATGGATTGGAGCTTCCTTATATGCTTGCGTAATTTTTTTCTTTTGTTCAACAAATTCTATACTTGCCATTTTTACGCTGTCCTGCCATGGTAATGTTTTCGCAGTATATTCAAACTGTTGTCCTGTTTTTTTATCCTTATAAACAAGGAATACTTCCGATTTTTCAGGAGTCGGAATTACCTGTTCCGAAATTTTATTTCCCACTTTCCATGGAAGAAAATCAATAATAGGAAGATGCCTGAGCGAAAAGACCGATGCAAAAACAATAATACCAATTCCCAAAACAATTATTGAAATTTCATTCTTAATTGAAAACGCAGGTTTCGAAAATCTGTTAGTTAATAAAAGTGCCAGGGCCAAAACTATCAGCACAACATTTTTATAAAATGTTTCCCAGTTGGTAAGTTTGATAGCATCGCCAAAGCAACCGCAATCGGAAACAGGATTGTTGATTGCTGAAAGCAGTGTGAGTCCTGTAAAGAAGAACATCATTGCAAATGCAAGCCATGCCGCTAATTTAGGCTTAACACCAAATACAAGCATCACTCCTATTGTGAATTCAACGGCACAAAGGAACACTGCAAGAAACAGCGCAAGTGAACTCAGCCATTCAACATGATAGGCTTCAAAATATTCTTGAAATTTATAAACAGAGCCAAGCGGATCGACTCCTTTCACAAACCCTGAAAAAATAAAAACAAGTCCAACGATTGTTCTACAAAAAATTCTTAATGTTTTCATATATTCTTAAATTAAATGATTCTACGTTTTCAGTCTTCAGTCTTCAGTCAGCAATTAAGCAAATCATAAATATTTTTCTGGGTTTTCTATCATATGACCTAACAAACGTCCAATTTCTTTGTTTCTTTCTGTTAAATCATTAAGCTCACTTTGAGAAATATATTTACAATCAAATGAAAAATCAAGCCAGACAGATGTTTCACTATTCTCCATATCTGAATCTGAAGATTTACTTACAAAATGTGCAGGATACCTTCTTTTCCTGTATGCTTTAGCAATATTTGCACAAACCGATCTTGATGATCTCCTTATCTGGTCAGTCAATGAATAGGTTTCTTCTTTAGGAAAAGATTTAGAAATATTAAAAATATCCATCGCTAAAGCATAGGCTTTTTTATATACAATTAAATCTTTAAAACTGCTCATTTTTATTTTTTTTGTGGATTATTGACTGCCAATTGCCTACTGCAGACTGTTGACTTTTCAATATTCTATTTTACTTCCGTTTCCATAATTTTAATAAGTGCAAAAACCGAATAATTTATCATGTCATAATAATTTGCATCCACACCTTCCGAAATATTCGTTTTTCCGTCATTGTCCTCAATTTGCTTTGTGCGCAGCAATTTCATAAGAATAATGTCAGTCAATGATCCAATGCGCATATCTCTCCATGCTTCGCCATAATCGTGGTTTTTATCTTCCATTAGCGATTTGGCTTTGTAAATATATTTCTCGTACAATTGGGTCGCTTTCTGCAATTCAAGATTTTCTGAATCGTTGCTAATACCAAGTTCTAACTGAATCAGAGCAATCACACAGTAATTTACAATTCCAATATATTCTGAACGGATATCTTCCTGAATTTTCTGGGTACCTTTTTCTTCAATGCTGCGTATTCGCTGGGCCTTGATAAAAATCTGGTCGGTAAGCGAAGGTGCGCGTAGCACACGCCAGGCGCTGCCATAGTCCTTCATTTTCTTAACAAAAATATCTTTACAGACATTTATTATCATTTCAAACTGTTCTGAAGTTTTATTCATTCTAAATTTTTATAAATTAGCAAAACTTATTCGTGACAAATTTAATTCCTGTCGATGAAATCACAGCATAAAAATACATTTTTTTCTCCACAGAAAAGCATCAATTGCGGTGGAAAACTCCTCACCTTCGAAAAGCCTTTGGTGATGGGGATTCTGAACATTACGCCTGACTCATTTTACGATGGAGGAAAACATTCAGGTATGGAAGGAATTCTTAATCATGTTTCAAAAATGTTGAATGAAGGCGCTGACATTATAGATATTGGAGCCATATCAACAAAACCGGGAGCTGCAGATGTTCCTTTTGAGGAAGAACATAACAGATTAATTCCCGTTCTTGTAAATATTAAAAAAGAATTTCCTGATGCAATTATTTCTGTTGACACTTTTCGCTCGGAGATTGCCAGGATGGCTGTTGATAAAGGCGCCCATATCATCAATGATATTTCTGCCGGAAGTTTTGATAAAGAAATGTTCAGCGTTATTTCCGAATTGAATGTACCTTATATTATAATGCATATACAGGGAACTCCTTCCAATATGCAGCAAAATCCGGTTTACAAAGATGTTGTTAAAGAAGTCGGACAATATTTTATTAAAAAGGTTTCGGCATTAAAAAAGCTCGGAGTGAATGATATCATCATCGATCCGGGCTTTGGTTTTGGAAAAACTGTTGAACATAATTATGAACTTTTGAATAATCTTGAATATTTTTCAATTTTCGATTTACCAATACTGGCAGGTATCTCCAGAAAATCGATGATCAACAAAGTGCTTCATACCACACCTGATCAGGCATTGAACGGAACAACAGTTTTGAATACAATTGCATTGATGAAAGGTGCGAATATCCTAAGGGTTCATGATGTAAAAGAAGCCGTTGAAGCAGTGAAGTTGGTTGGTAAACTTTGAAAATAATTTACTTTAATTAAAAAGAAATACATTGTCAGACTGAGGAGCGAAGCGTCTCGAAGTCTGGCTTCCGGTAGTCACACTTCGAGACGAGGCTTTGCCTCTCCTCAGTGAGACAGAAAATTAAACAAGCAGACTTAATTAAAATTGATTTGTAAAAACATGATCGAGAACAGGGAACCCATAATTTTCACATCACAGCTAAAGTGGCGTCAATGGCTTGAGAAGAATCATGACAAATGTGCAGTGGTATGGTTAGCGTTGAAGAAAAAGAATTCGAAAATAAAATGCATCAACTATACTGAGGCATTGGAAGAAGCTCTCTGCTTCGGGTGGATTGATGGCGTTATGAATAGCTATAATGAAGATTTTTTTAAACAACGATTTTCTCCGCGAAAATCAAAAAGCATCTGGTCGTTAATCAATAAAGAAAAAGTTAAAAAACTGATCAAAGAAGGAAAAATGACTGAAGCAGGATTGGTAAAAATAGACGAAGCAAAAAAGAGTGGTGCATGGCAAAAAGCATACACTTCTGATAAAAATCCTGATATTCCAGCAGATTTAATTGCATCACTTAAAAAAGTAACAGATGCGTACGAAGCATTCTTTAGTTTTCCGCCAAGTCATCAGTACATGTATGTCCACTGGCTGAATGATGCAAAGAAAGAAGAAACAAGGCTTCGCAGAATAGAAAAAATAATAGAAATGTCCTTGCAAAAAAAGAATCCAAGTTCATTGTAATTTCATATTTAAAATGTTTTACCTATTTTTGAATTATAATTAGAAACATTGATCCCACTTATAATCACCGGTTTTATTACAGTTCGCTGGCTCGACGTTGTCGACGTTCTTCTGGTAGCGATAGCGCTGTACCAGCTATACAGAATGATCAAAGGAACCGGAACGATCAATATTTTTATCGGCATAATTGCTATATACCTTATATGGTTGCTGGTAAAAGCATTCGAAATGGAGCTGCTGAGTGAAATACTCGGACAATTTATCTCAGTGGGGATGATTGCTCTTATTATTGTATTTCAGCAGGAGATCAGGCAATTTCTGCTTGTGCTTGGTTCACCAAATTTTCTTAAGAAAGGTTCAAAAAGTTTTCTGAATCTTAAATGGCAGATGAATCAACTTGAAGGCCTCGATATTGAGCCAATAGTAAGTGCATGTGAAAGTATGGCCGAATCGAAAACAGGAGCATTGATTATTATTGCAAGGAAAAATGAATTGAAACCTTATATTGAAACAGGCGAGCAGATCAATGCAACAATTTCGAAGCAACTTCTTGAAAATATTTTTTTCAAGAACAGTCCTTTGCATGATGGCGCAGTAATAATAGGTGGAAACAAAATAAGGGCTGCACGTTGTGTATTACCAGTCTCGGAGAAGACAGATTTTCCTGCTTCAGCTGGCTTACGTCACAGGGCAGCTGTGGGTATTACTGAAGAATCGGATGCGTTGGCAATCATAGTATCTGAACAGCGGGGTGAAATCTCTATTGCAGAAGGTAGCAATCTTTCTATTAATATTAAAGTTCAAAAACTTCGCGAATTACTAATTAAAGAATTCCAGGCAAACTAAAAAAGCCCCGGGTTTACCGAGGCTTTTTTAAAGTAAGAGTGTTTAGTTCTTTTTAGCTTTTTCAAATTCAAGCAATTTTTCCAGTCCGTCGAATTTTTCCTGGGTATGTGCCTTGCGTTTTGCCAGTTCTTCGCAAAAAACAGCATAAATCTGTTTGTATTCACTTGCTGTTAATGGAATTATTTCATCCATGTATTTAATAAATTTATTATCATCACCAACTAATTCTATTACGTGTTCCCTGAATTTGATCGCAACTTTGTGGTGAGATGCAGAATACTTGGTATCCAAAATTGAGCCTTCATATTGGATAAGGCTCTTTGCTACCTGCAATGCTTTTTCTTTGTCAATCATAGCTTTTAACCCTTTTATAAATTAGAAAAATGAAAAAAAGGCTGCCTGCCTTTCGTTTTACAAAAGTAATAGAAAGCTAATCAAAAAACAATTACTAAAAGTTAGCTAAAGCCTGAATTTATTGTAAATGTAGATTACATTACAATATATGTCTTTATAAAGTATAAATTTCCCCTATCGATTTTTTTGAGAAAAAGAGGATAATAAACTGCTGCAATTCTAAATTATAATCGTTTAACTCATATGTCCATAGCCACCACCAGCTATGTATCCCTCCAGATCTTTAATCACTGATTTCTGAGAGTTAATAACTCCGTTTACAACATCGCCGATGCTTACAAGTCCAATAAGTTTGTTGTTTTCAAGTACTGGAAGGTGACGAACTTTTTTCTCATTCATTATAGCCATACAGTCAAAAATGTCTGCATCATAATGAACAAATACAAGATCTTTAGTCATTACATCTCTTAAGCTTGATTCTTTTGAGAAAAATCCTTTCAAAATTAATTTACGCGCATAATCTCTTTCTGAAAATATTCCTATCAATTTATCTCCATCTTTTACCAACACTGCTCCTATTTCTTTATCAGCAAGAACTTTCAATGCATCATAAACAGTCTGATCAGGACTTACAGAATAGACATCATAGCCTTTTTTTTCTAAAATACTTTTAACACTTACCATGGCTTTTATTTTTATATTAAACAATTTTTCTGTAAAAATACTATATAAAAATACTGAATGCAAGTAATCCTATCATTTTATTAGGATATGTTAGCAAATTTTAACATTTGAGTAAAAATTTGATCAGCAAATGATAATTTACTATATTTGTATTAATCAAACTGACTTAGATTGAACATACTGAATTTAAAGTCATTCGGCCTGATTTTCCTGATAGTATTTGTTCTTCTTTCCTGGACAAAGGCTGACACTATTGATTATTATCATGTGTATTATAACAACATTATGATAAAGGAAAATCCCAGGGATACAACACCAATTTCCTTTTATAAAACCGAAATAAAAGAAACCGATTCATTGTCGGTAAGGTATTGGACCGATACACCCTGTACCAGTTGCAGATTTTATCTGGTGGTAATTGATGAAAAAAATATTTATGTAAAAGTAATTTCGGCCATCGGACAAGGCGTGCCACTTATCATATCAATGAAAGACATCCTTGACTGGTCAACTGAGAACAGTATTGATTATTTTAATATTTATTATTACGAAGAAAAGCCAGCCTACCCTATTCACCTGTTTAGCATGGTCCTTAAATAACCTTACTTTCCAAAATTATTGTTAAGATTTGCATAATGTTATACAGATATATATATTTACATCTGAATTATGAGAATATTATGTTGAAAACAATTTGGAATACATTTTATAAATCAATTGCGACTGTTGCTTTTCTGTTTTTGCTAAGTTTACAAGCCCTTCCACAATCAGATACAGGTTATGTTCTGGTTCCTTACCCCAGCAATGGTAACTGGGGTTATAAAGATAAAGCATCAGGCAAAGTGGTTGTAAACCCTCAATATGATTTTGCCGATTATCTTTTTGCAAAAGGTGTCGCAAAAGTAACAAAGTGGAAAAAGATTGGTCTTATCAATAAATTCGGCAAAGAGGTTGTACCTTGCAAGTATGATGACATTCAGTGGAATTACAATACAAAATCTTATTTTTCAGACGACGATTTTGCGCTGGTAAAATCATATGGTAAATATGGCCTTATAAATAAATATGGTATAGAAACAATTGCATGTATTTATAAATCAATTGAACTTCAAAGTACCAGCAATAACTATTTTAATGAATTTGACCTTGCCAAAGTGCAGACAGATGCCGGGTATGGACTGATAAACAAAAGCGGAAAAGTTATAACACCATGTAAGTATACCGAACTTTCAATTTTTTCGAAAGACAGCGTTGCTGCTGTGAATCTGAAATATCAAATGTATGGTTATCTTGATTATTCCGGAAAAGAAATAATTCCTTGTATATATAATGATATTAAGACTGACTATGGATTTGAGAATTATTTTTTTGTAAGTAAAAATAATAAACACGGAATTTACATAAAAAATGGAAAATCAGTTCTGCCATGTGCTTATGACACCCTCAGGCTTTTGAGCCATTCTGTCGAATTCATTGCAAATGGCAAACACGGCCTGCTTGACGATGAAGGGAAAATTCTGATTCCATGCGAATATGAATTTATTGATTCTTATGCAAGCGGTTATTGTCGCGTAAGGAAAGCCGGGAAATACGGCTTTGTAAATGATAAAGGTATTGAAGCAATAACGTGTGTATATGATGAAATAGTATGGAATCAAAAATTAAGCAGTTATTTTTCATCGGATAAAATTTCAGTTAAGAAAAATGGCAAATACGGAGTAATTGATCTGAAAGAAAAAATAATTGTTCCTTTCGAATATGACTGGGAGGTATTTTTACCAGTATTCACAAGCTATTCAGATGTTATTAAAAATGGTTTGAAAGGCGCCATCGATAAAAATGGGAAAGAAATAATTCCTTGTAAATATGATGAATTATCATGGGATTATGATGTAAAGAAAAATACTGATATTCCTTCAAAGCTAAAAGGTAAATCGTTGTTTACTGCATTATATCACGGCAAATGGGGCGTCATTGACAATATGGATTCAATTGTTATTCCATTTAAATACGATGACCTTGATAATTTTACCGGTGGTCTTGCAGCAGCAAGCCTCGACAGCAAATGGGGTTATATCAACATGAATAATGATATTGTTATTCCTTTCAAATACGATTATTGTGAAGCTTTTGATAATGAATGTGCCATTGCCGGATATTACAAATACGATTCACTTGCTAAGGCTACTGCATATTATTTCGGACTCATAAATAAAAAAGGGAAAGAGCTCCTGCCCTTTAACTACACAATAACTTATGATAAGAAGAATAATGTTTTTCTTTTTTATCTTAAAAACAAATTAGGTGTTGCTGACAGCAATGGAAAAGTTATCATTGAACCGGAACATAATATGATAGCATATTTTGATTCATACAGTAAGGAAGGTATGATCAAAGCATGGTCGAAAGAAAACAACAAATATGGTTTTTACTCTGCCGATGGAAAGCTTGTGATTCCTTTCATTTATGACGATGCTTCCGATTTTCATGAAGGTGTTGTCGCAGTGGGAAACAATCTGAAATGGGGTGCTGTTGACAATAAAGGGAAAATTGTAATTCCTATGAAATACGATGCTGTCGACAATTTTTCCTGCGGACTGGCAATGGTAAAATACGGCGTCAATTATGGTTTTGTAGACAAAACAGGTCTTGAAATAATTCCGTTGAAATATTATTATGCATCAGCTTTCCTGGCAGGATACGCTAAAGTGATGATAGATGAAACTGCTTACGGACTTATTGATAAAACAGGCAAGATGATTATTCCTGCAACACAGGAAGAAATCAAAGCAGATAATGCAACAAACTCCTACTTTGTCAATGGCCTTGCTGTTGTAAAGAATAATGGTGCTTACGGATATTATAATGAACTGGGAACATTGGTAATTCCATGCAAATTCTTAATGGCCGGATTTTTCGAAAACAACAGGGCAGCTGTGAAGGACAATACAAAGAAGTTTTATTACATAACAAAATCGGGCAATAAAGCATTCTCTGCAACTTACGATAAGGCAAATCGTTTCAGCAATAACAAAGCTTTTGTTAAAAACAACAGCAGTTTCCAGATTATTGATACACTTGGAAAAGTATTGAAAACCCTACCCTATGATGAGATTCTTCCTGCATTTAATGGTCCTTCGGCAGTAAAACTTGGCAGAGTTTGGGGATACATTGATGAAATGGGAAATGAAATTATTCCACTAAAGTTCGATTGGGCTGAATCATTTAAAAATGGAACAGCTGAAGTGGAAGTAGATGGCGCAAGATTCCTGATCAATCTTGAAGGAGAAATAATTGGGGAAGGAAGCAAGAAGTAAAAGACAGAAAGCAATAAAAGTAAAAGGGTGCGATGAATCGCACCCTTTTACTTTTAGCGTATATAATTTTTATTTTTTTACAGTTGCCAGGCTGTCTTCTTTTGCTTTCAATTCAAATTCTTTTATCAATTGCTCCGGGGTTTTACCAAGGTTATCAAGGCAGGCCTGAGCATCATCAGCAAATTCGTGGGTTGGATATTTATTTATGAAAGCTTCATAAGCAACTTTTGCTTTTTTGTATTCCTTCAATGTATTGTCGTAAACAAAAGCTTTAAGGAACATACAATCCGAAACTTTTGAATACTCAGGATAATCTTTTATGATCTGATCAAATAAATCAACAGACAGTTGGCCTTTTCCAATATTCATTGACATATTTGCCGCTTTAAAAAGGAAGTTCACTGAACATGTATCTTTTGGAAAATCTTTTGCATACTTAATATATGCATCCACCAGTTGTTTGGCTGTATCAACATTTACAGGAGCTGTCGTTTTAGCAAGAACAGTTTTTTCAAGTTCTTTAATCTTCGCAAGATCTTTATCCTTGCTGCTTGTGCAAGATGCGAACATGATACCTATCAATAAAAAAATTGCAGTAATTCTCTTCATAACATTAATATTAAATTATTTTTTCTTCTTTTTAGTAAATTTCATTTTATAAATCACTTCAACATTTCCAGTCATAATGTCGTTGAGTTTTCCTTTGATGAGCTGTTTTTTAAGGCTGCTGAGCCTGTCGATAAAGACAATTCCTTCAGTATGGTCATATTCATGCTGGATAACACGGGCGAGTATTCCATCGAACCATTCATCGTGATATTCAAAATTCTCATCATAATACTGAATATGAATTTTTGGTTTTCTCAAAATATCTTCACGCAAGGTTGGGAAACTCAGACAGCCTTCGTTGAAAAGCCACTCCTCTCCCTCTTCTTCAATAATCTTTGCATTAATAAATGCTCTTTTAAATCCATCGAGCTGCGGATTTTCTTCATCAGAGTAACCGGTAGCATCGATAGTAATTAACCGGATGGATAACCCAATCTGTGGAGCTGCAAGCCCTACGCCTGGTGCGGCATACATGGTTTCGAACATATTTTCAATAAGTTCTTTAAGATTCGGATAGCTTTTCCCAATCTCCTCAGCTTTTTTCTTGAGTATCGGATCGCCGTAGGCCAAAATTGGCAATATCATGTCTTATCTTCCTTTCATTTATTTTCCTTGTATTGCATGCTTTCCATATACGACTGAAGAATGATCGTTGCGCTGATGCTGTCAATCAGTTCCTTGTTCTGCCTGTCTTTCTTTTTTAACCCGGCATCAATCATTGTCTGAAAAGCCATCTTCGAAGTAAAGCGCTCATCAAATCGCTTAACTGGAATTGCAGGAAATGTTTTAATTAATAATTTCACAAATGGTTCAATAAATTTTGCAGAATCGGAATTCTCATTATTCATCTGTTTGGGCTCACCCACAACAATGCATTCCACTTTTTCTGCAGATAAATATGTTTTCAGAAATTCTATAATATCTTTGGAATGCACTGTACCCATAGAGGTTGCAATCATCTTCAGTTCATCAGTCACTGCAAGTCCTACCCTTTTTCTTCCGTAATCTATGGCAATTATTCGTCCCACTATTGTTTTATAAATAAGATTGCAAAATTATAAAATAATATAGTATAAGGTATCGGATAAACAGAAAAGATTTATCTTTACTTTGCAATACAAAAGTGAATATTTTTTATGGACCTTATTAAGATAATAGAAAATTCCTGGGAAAACAGGGATCTTCTCAGAGAAGATAAAACCAAAACTGCTATACGTGAAATAATCATGCTGCTTGATCTTGGCGAAATCAGGGTGGCTGAACCAACCAAAATTGGATGGAGAGTAAATGAATGGATAAAAAAAGCGATTATCGAATATTTCATTATCCAGAAACTCGAAGTATACGATGTAGGTCCTTTCGAATATCATGATAAAATTCCCTTAAAGAAAAATTATGCTGAGTTGGGTGTGCGCGTGGTTCCTCCTGCTGTTGCCCGTCATGGTGCGTTTATAGCAAGTGGTGTGGTCATGATGCCTTCTTATGTGAATATTGGCGCTTTTGTCGATTCAGGAACCATGGTTGATACCTGGGCCACAGTTGGCTCATGTGCACAGATTGGAAAGAATGTTCACTTAAGCGGTGGTGTTGGTATAGGTGGCGTGCTTGAACCAGTGCAGGCTGCACCTGTAATTATTGAAGATAATTGTTTTATTGGATCAAGAAGTATAGTTGTAGAAGGTGCACATATTGAAAAGGAATGTGTGCTTGGTGCGAATGTGGTGATTACACAATCCACAAAAATAATTGATGTTACAGGAAAAGAACCCAAAGAATACAAAGGGTTAGTACCAGCTCGTTCTGTTGTAATTCCCGGTTCCTACACCAAAGAATTCGCTGCAGGAAACTACAATGTAAACTGCGCTTTAATTATTGGAAAAAGAAAAGAATCGACTGATTTAAAAGTTTCTTTGAATGAAGCACTCAGAGAATTTGATGTTCCTGTGTAAACAGAATTTTATTGTAATAATATTTATTTCTGTTTCTGATTGATAGATTTCTCCCTGTCTTGTTAGCATACAAGTGTTCGAAATGATAAATCGAATGTCCAACCATTAACTTAAAAACAAAATTTTAAATTTTAATTGTTAACTCTATCCAGTATAGTTTCTAGCTCATTACATTTTTTTCATATCCTAAACGCCTCGCCAATCAAGCCTTTCGCAAGGATTAAAAAAAATAATGTTTTTTAATTTTCTTCTTGATTTTTCTTAATTAATGTCGTAATATTGTACAATGTCAAAATAAAGTACAATTATATTCATGCTGAAATTTTTACGTAATCCACTATATCTTTTTCTTTTTCTTGTTTCCCTTACTGCCTGCAGGCCTCATGCCTTAATTACAAAAGTAGAAACAAATGTCATTACTATTGATACCGTTGCTGTTGTCAAGGAAGACACGTCTGCATTGCGGCTTATCAAGCCATACAAGGAAAAAATGAATGCTGCGATGGATGGAGTCATTGCATACTCAGAACAGGCAATGATCAAAGGTAATCCCGAAGGAGTCCTTAATAATTTTGTTTCCGATCTTACACTGCTGATTGCAAAAAAATATTACAAGCCTGTAGATTCAACATCCATTGACATGTGTCTTCTGAACACTGGAGGTCTGCGCGCTTCTCTTCCCAAAGGAAACATCACTCTTGGCAAAGTATACGAACTGATGCCTTTTGAAAATATGTTAGTTGTAATCACGCTATCTGGAGAAAAAACAAAACAAATGTTCGACTATATTGCCAAAATGGGCGGCATGCCTATTGCCGGGTTTACCATGGGGATGAAAGATACACTTGCAATTGATCCAACTATAAATGGAAAAGCATTTGATATAACTAAGTCTTACAAAGTGGTAACTTCCGATTACCTCGCAGGTGGTGGTGATAAAATGAGTTTCTTCAAAAATCCACTGAAGCGCGAAGACCTTTCACTTAAAGCGCGTGATGCAATTATCGAATACATGAAAGAAGAAACTAAAAAAGGTAATGCATTAAAAGCACAACTCGATAACAGGATTCACTATGAAAAGTAACAGGCGCGATTTCATAAAGAATATCATTGCTGGTGGCGCACTCATTGGATTGGGTTCTGTTCCCTTCAAAAGTTTTGCAGGAAAAGAATATGTCAAACTTACTATACTTCACACCAACGATACACACAGCCATATTGACCCATTCCCTTCCAATGATCCCAAGTATCCTGGCATGGGCGGCTTTGCAAAGCGTGCTGCATTAATTAAGGACATCCGTAATCTCGAAAAAAATGTGTTGCTTTTTGATGCCGGAGATATATTCCAGGGCACACCTTATTTTAATATGTATGGAGGTGAACTCGAATTTAAGTTAATGAGTCAGATTGAGTATGATGCGGCCACCATTGGCAATCATGAATTCGATAACGGGCTTGATGGAATTGCAACAAAACTTCAGTATGCAACTTTTCCATTCATCAACAGCAATTATGATTTTTCCAAGACTGTACTCGATGGAAAAATTCTTCCATACAAAATATTTTATAAGAACGATATTAAAATTGGTGTCTTTGGGCTTGGTGTTGAACTTGAAGGTTTGGTGGGTGCTGCGCAATATGGCGAAACCGTTTATCTTGACCCGTATGTAAAAGCTGCTGAAATAGCCCACAAGCTAAAGAAAGACGAGGAATGCGATTTGATTATTTGCTTGTCGCACTTAGGGTACAGCAACAAAGATGAAAAGAAACCCAGCGATGTGAATCTTGCAAAGCAATCGAAAAATATAGATATTATCATCGGTGGTCATTCACACACATTTATCGACAAGCCTTATAAATTCTTTAATTCCGACAATAAAGAAATTTATATTTGTCAGGTTGGATGGGCAGGAGTGAAACTAGGAAGGATCGATTATTTCTTTGAAAAAAAATCAAAAAAGAAGTTTGTCGAAGCGTATACAATAAATATTTTTAATAATCAAGTGTAAATAAATTTTTTTTTTAACTTTTTTATTCAAATATTTGTTAACTCTTTCGAAAAGCGATGAAAGGCTTGAATTTACAAGGGATTTCGAAGGCATCAAACTGAAAACAAGACACATGTATTTTAACAACATAATAATATTTTTAGGTTTATAGTTTAAAACAATTTTTAATGGAAAAAAGTTTTGATAAAATTTGGGAAAATTGTTTGAAAATTATAAAGGATAACATCGGTGTTCAAGCTTTCAAAACATGGTTTGAACCAATAAGGCCTGTTAAACTTGAAGGAAATGTTCTTACAATCCAGGTTCCTAGCCAGTTTTTCTACGAATGGCTGGAAGAAAATTACATTACACTTCTAAAGACAACTATCAAAAAGGAATTGGGATCAGATGGCCGGCTGGAGTATAGCATCATCATGGAAAACTCGTTCGACAGCACACACCCTTACACCATCAAAGTTCCTACATCTAACAAGAAAGCAACGAAGAACCCGTCATTGTCTATACCTATAGATATTAACAAAGGTTCGAGCAACACTATTCCAAATCCTTTTATTATTCCAGGCCTTCAGAAAATAAATGTCCAGTCACAACTGGTCGACAGTTATTCCTTTGATAATTTTATTGAAGGCGATTGCAATCGCCTGGCACGTTCTGCCGGTTTTGCTGTTGCCAACAATCCGGGTAAAACCGCATTCAATCCATTACTTCTTTACAGTACAGTTGGCCTCGGGAAAACTCACCTTGCTCATGCAATAGGCATACAGGTAAAAAATATGTTTCCTGATAAAACCGTTTTGTATATTTCTTCTGAACAATTTACTCAGCAGTTCATTGATTCTGTTAAGAACAACAGTCAAAATGATTTTATTCATTTTTACCAGATGATGGATGTGCTGATCATGGACGATATTCAATTCCTTGCTGGCAAAGAAAAAACACAGGATGTATTTTTTCATGTGTTCAATCATCTTCACCAGAATGGCAAACAGATCGTGATTACTTCCGATAAAGCTCCTGTAGAAATGCAGGGAATGGAACCACGCCTTCTGTCGCGCTTCAAATGGGGATTGTCAGCCGATCTGCAAACACCCGATCTTGAAACAAGAATTGCAATTCTTGAAAAGAAATTATATTCCGACGGTGTTGAAATGCCTAAAGATGTAATAGAATATCTGGCATATTCAATCACTTCAAATATACGTGAACTTGAAGGTGCTCTCATTTCAATACTTGCACAGTCATCATTAAACAAGAAAGCAATCACGCTTGATCTTGCAAAACAGATGATAGACAAATTTGTTAAGAACACCACAAGAGAAATTTCTATTGACTATATCCAGAAAGTTGTTTGTGATTATTTCAACATTCCTGTTGATATGATCAATTCAAAAACACGTAAACGCGAGATTGTTCAGGCACGTCAGCTTGCAATGTTCTTCTCTAAGAGAATGACCAAAGCATCGCTTGCTTCAATTGGATTGCATTGCGGTAATAAAGACCACGCAACTGTGCTGCATGCGTGCCGTACGGTGAACAACCTGATCGATACCGACAAACAGTTCAAAGCATACGTTGACGAACTTGAAAAGAAAATAAAACTTCAATAATTAAGAAACCGGTGCTGCACCGGTTTTTTTTATATCAATGCAATGACAGAATCAGGAACATTATTTCTTATCCCTTCCATAATTTCAGAGAATACTTCCGAGAAGGTACTTCCCTCCTATCTTATTGCTGTGATAAATGATCTTGATGAATTTATAGTTGAAGATGAACGCACGGCACGAAGATTTCTGAAAGTGGCAGGCTACCTGAAACCATTGGATTCACTAATACTTCATCAATTAAATAAACATACTGACGCTACAGAACTACCATCATTTATAAATTCATTACTACAAGGTAAAAATGTAGGATTGCTTTCTGAAGCAGGCTGTCCGTGCGTTGCCGACCCCGGATCAGCGATAGTTAAGATTGCACACGAGCACCAGATAGTGGTAAAGCCTTTAGTGGGCCCATCATCTATAATGCTTGCATTAATGGCTTCGGGATTGAATGGGCAGAGTTTTGTTTTTCACGGTTATCTTCCGATTGAAAAAAATGCAAGAATAAAAAAAATAAAAGAGCTCGAGAATAAAGCCGGCCGCGAAAATCAGACTCAGATTTTTATGGAAGCCCCTTTCAGAAATATGCAATTATTAAATGATATTCTTCATAGCTGCAATTCAGGAACAAGCCTTTGTATAGCTTGCGATATCACAGGAAGCAGCGAATTCATTCAAACAAAAAGTATCAGTGAATGGAAAAAGAAAATTCCGGAACTGCATAAAAAGACAGTGATCTTTTTGCTGTACAAATAATCCCATAAACTATCTTTTATAAAATTTGAATTCCACCGAAGAGTCAATTAACTCTACTGGATAATCTCAAAATGCCTTAATATTTGTTATTTATATATACTGTATTTTTATATATTTGTAATGATATAAGAAGTTACAGATAACTGTTGAATTTGAAAGGCATTCTATAAATTTTTTATTCATTTTAATATTCGTATTTATGAACTTAAGAAAATTAACAATTACTCTCAGCATTATTCTATCTGTATTTATTTCAGTTGGAAATGCGCAATCAGTGTATAGTCTAGCGGCAGCAAATTTGTCTTCCAATAAAACAAATACTAAAATTAATGAAAAGTTATCAAAACTTAAACTTGACACAATAAATGTTGTCATAGCCAAAGAACAATCAAAAGAAGGACAATCCTTGATTGCAGCTTTTGGAAAGTACTGGACTTATTCAAAATTCAAATTCATTAGTTATACTGATTTCAGAGGAAGACTTACAACCAAAGGAATGTTCTTTTTTGTTCCAATGACATCACCAGCTAATATTCCAACTCAATCATCTTTTTCAATTCTTATAGGAGGTGATGGATTGAGTATGACAGAAACTGGTGCTATTTCGCTTGAAGAAGGTAATGAGAATTTAGGTCTAGCTTTTAAGAATTTATTATATGGTATCGACTATCCTTATACTTTTTCTGATACTTGTGCTGGTTATTATTCTTTATATATTGCATGTTTTAACAATATGCTTCTGAATTTACAGAATGCTCTTGAAATTAGAAAATTTAATGATGACAAAACACTTATGCTTTATAATAACACTACACTCGATAGCCTAAAAGGAAAGACATTAATTGTTGATATGATTGGAGCTAATAATATGTTTAATTGTTTAAAGAATAATAATGTTATTACAAATGATGCAAAAACATATAATATTGACGAATTGAAATCCGATTATTCATCGGCATTAGGCATCCCCATTGATAAAATTATAGCCCTTGGAACGGAAGACTTGAGCAAAGCATTTGAATCAGGTAATAAAGACTATATGTATGTTCTAGGATGTCCATTGTTTAATTTTACACCTGTTATTTTTGATAGTAATGGAAAAAAACTTTTATACTTGAATATATTTCGTTATAGACGCCTAAATAAAAAAAAATAAATTCAAAATGAATCGAATATTAATGAGATTGAACAATCATTATTTAATTACATGAATTATAAATAAAAATTTATGAGAGCATCTATTATTCTCTTGATATTCTTGGTGTCTTCTTTCCTTTCTTCAGCGCAAAAAAGTAAGAGTTTATTATATCAATTTCCTGAGAAAAACTTGTCAAACTCTTCAGTAGATGCTGAAACATTGTACAATAAAATTATAACTCATCATTTTAAAGGAATACCTTTAAGGAACCTGAAAAAATTTGCAGAAACTGCCTCTAATGAGAAGGAATCCTTATTCTTAAGAGGCAAAGTTTATATTGGATGGGATAAAATGGAACTATATCTGAATAAAATTCTGCAAAAAATATTACCAGATTCATTAAAAGATAATCCTGACATCCATGTTTACCCTGCACGTATTACAGAAGAAAATGCATTCATCATGTTTGATGGTTCGATATTTTTCAATGTTGGGCTTTTTGCAAATATTACCAACGAAGCTTCGATAGCTATTATTCTTGGACATGAGCTTGGACATTATCTAATGAATGATAATTTACATAATTTCATGCTCGGTAATAAATTAAAACGAAAAGAAATAAAGGCTAAAGGTATAGATGATAAATTACAATTCGTTTTTGAATATTCAAAATACAACAGGAGACAAGAATTATTAGCGGACAGTATTGGCTATATATTAGCAAAAAAAGCTGGTTATGATCCTTATTATGGTATTGATAATTTCAAAAGATTTCAGATAGAGGAAAATGCCGAAGAAATAAAGAAAGCGCCAACTCGTATTGCTAGTGCTTCCAATAGACAACTAAACAGAAATGATATCCTAAATTTACTCAAACTGCATCCTGAAAATTCAGATCGTATTGAAAAATTAAATGAATTTATATTAAACGACAGCACGAGTATTAAACAAAAATACATAGTAAGTGAAACAGATTTCTTGATATTACAGGAGATTGCCCGCTACGAGTCTTTATATCTTTTATTGAATAACGATTTAAGGGCATGTGTTAAAAATTCATTCATTTATTATTTATTTGATCCAGATAATGAAGATTACCTTTACTATCTGGTGGAATCTTTGCGTAGGTATATAAGCATAGATTATCACGTGAAAGACCACTCTTTTCTTACAGAAGATTTTTTAGGGCAACAGTTCAATAAAGGTAATGGTATATTACACCATCTTTCATATCTAATTCTTGATTCCGTTAAATTTTCACAGATTAAACCGAATGATTTAACGGATACAAGCACAATTGAGTTTGAAGATTACAAACATGCATTCGAATACTTTTCTAAAATAGCTCTAAAGCAAGGCAACAGGGAGGCAATGCTAAGTATCGCCCTTGCTCAAGAAGATACAATTTTACAGAATGAGTACTTAGCTAAATATCTTTCTTTTAATAATTGCTGGTATAAAGATTATGCAATTGCTTTAAAGAACAATGATATTAATAATTTAATTAGCAAGAATACATCTGACATCATACTTTACATGCGCCCAGAATATTATGATTTAACAAGATTCGGAATCAAGAGAAATTATCAATATGAAATTAAAGTAGGTAAAAAAATTCTTGCCGCATATCCTTTATTATTAGGTACAAGTATGCCATTATATAACTTATCACGTTTAGATGATCCTGCTTATGTAAACCTTAATGATGTCGACCATTATTACAACCTTCTTGATGCTTCGAAATATGTCACTAAAAATAACATTGTTGACAAATTTGATAGCGAAAAAAAATGCATTATTAAAGAATTTATAAAAGGAGTGGATATATTTAATATTAATCCAGATAATTGGGAATTTGTCAAAAAGAATAACATAAAAAGTCTCCAACAGTATAAGGTTTATGGCATTCGTGACGGGTTATTTTCAAGAATTTCTTTTTATATTTTAGGCGCAATTCTTATTCCTGAAATCATAATTCCGCTAGTAATAATTAACGGACCGATTGGTTGTGACTCATATTATAATTATTACTCATTTGATTTAGCAAAAAACAAAAGAAATTGTCAAAATGCAGAGGGATATAAATTATCAAAAAAAAGGTACTTTCATAAACTTAAAATGTTTATACAGGATTGAGGACTGTTCTTAAATGCCCCATATTATATCACGATTTGTTTTACATCACATAGACAAATTGATCCACGCCAATCATTGTATAGCCTGCTACATCTCAGGTAGCGGCGATTTCATTCAGACAAAAAGTATAAGTGAGTGGAAGAAGAAAATTCCGGAACTGCATAAAAAGACGGTGATTTTTTTGCTGTATAAATAATCCCAGAAACTATCTTTTATAAAGTTTGAATGCCCCTGAAGAATGGATCAACTCTAATTGTACAATCTCAAAATGTAGTAATGTATGTTTATTTACATATACTATAATTTTATATATTTGTTATAATATATGAATGTATTAATTGACTGTTTAATTTGAAGGCATACTATAGATTTTTTATTCATTTAAATTTTCATATTTATGAACAAAAGAAATTTTAAAATTATTCTCTGCATTATAATGTGCTTAACTATCACAGCTGGAAAAGCCCAAACTTGGCAAGCCAATCTGGATACAAAAGCACATAGAGATAAAATAACTGAAGCTCTTTCAATTCTTGCAATTGACACACTGAAAGTTGTAATTTCTGATGAACAATCAAAAGAAGGTCAGTCAATGATATCTTCGTTTGACAAATACTGGAAATATTCGAAATACAAATTTATAAGTACGGATGAGTTTAAAAAAATATATTCAGTTGAAGGAAACTTCTTTTTTACACCAATGACTTTTGAAGCCAAGCAAGGAAGTGAGATTCTTTCATCAAATTCAAGTTTCGTAATTCTAAAAGGTGGAAATGGAATAAAAATATCAAAAAATGGCATGATTACATTAATTGAAAGTAACACATCCATAGGACTCCCATGTAAAAGTTTAGTATATGGTATAAATTTCGGAATGTCAGCTCTCGGTTACACTTATTCCAATGATGATGCCTTATATTATCCAATATATATTGCATGTTTCAACAGATTACTAAGTAATTTGGTAGATGCATTGGAAATAACAGAAAAAAACAAAGATAAAACATTGCAATTTTACAATAATACTACACTAGATAGTTTAAAAGGAAAAACGCTGGTTATTGATAAATCTGGAGCTGAAGTTTATTCAAGTGTGACTGGTAGTGACAACAAAGGTTATGAAGATCAGTGCAAATCTATCTATTCGATAGCTTTAGGAATTCCGAAAGATAAAATAATATTGCTTGAAAAGGAAGACATAAATAAAGCATTTGAATCCGGAAATATAGATTATATTTATCAACGGTTTGATGGAACTATATTTGATTACAAAGGCAATGACCTAGTGGTAGTAAATACATATAAAGTCAACAGACTAATAAAGAAGAGCAAATAAAAAAAGTAATGAGGCCAAAAAATAGTTGGTGACTTTTAATAATTCATTCACTGTACAGTTTAAAACTACATGATGAATCAAGCAATTCAAATGATTGAGGATTTAACTTATCCTTACCACATTCCTTAAAAACCAAAAAATAATTCTGATCGGAATTATCTGTCAGACTAATTTTAAAATAACGCTGAGCATATGCATGAAGCGCCCAGTTTTCATAGGTTTCATGGCATATGGAAACTGAACTGCCTTTGGGAATATTATCTCCCATCATTTTGGTAACTGCTATAATTTCTTTATCACGACCTACAGTTCCTGCATATTTCAGCACTGTAAAAATTAATACTCCCGACAGAATAAAAATTGCAGCAATATTTATTCTGCTCCATAAAATTTGTTTTTTTAATTCAATAACCTCCGACCATTTTCGCAGAACAGGAAAAATTATTATTGCTGCAGCTATTGCCAGGTAAGGGAATCCGGGTATCATATAATAACCATGCTGCTTAGGAGAAATAACAATTGGAAGTATTGCTAAAAGTCCAACCAATAAAAAAAACAAAAACCATTTTAATTCATTGGGTTGAAATTTTAATTTCATTTTTCTTCCAATGAAAAAGAATATAATCGCTATACCTGCTATTATTGCCGTTTCCGATAATAGCCTGATAAGTATATAATAATGTCCGGTTACTTCACTCCTTCCTGAAATACTTGAAATGAATTGTCCGTTAAAATATTTTGTGAGTGCATAATTCGCCTGATCATTCGACAAAATCAATAGAAAAATAAGAAATAGAAAAATCAAAGGAACCACTGTATCTATAATTGCATTTATAAAAGTTTCTTTTCGGAAAATAAAAAAATGAATCACAGGAACTGCAAGAATAAACATAGCCAATGGCCCTTTTATAAGAATTCCGGCCGTTATCATCAATGAAATAAAAAATAAAAAAAACAGGCGAATAAAATAATTCTGCTTCGTTTTACTATAAATAATCAAATATAAAAACACTCCGGAAATAGTAAATACTCCCTGTATATTTTCAAGCATATTATTGGAATAACTCCATGACACCAGCGGAATGAGCAGAAAAGTCAATAAAGGAAGGAAATTTATAGAAGTATAATTTTCTTTTGAATGAATCTTCTTCCACAATAGAATTATCATGAAACATGTAAGAATTAAAGTCAGCGCTGTAAAAAGTTTTTCAACCCACAAATGATCTCCAAATGCTTTAAAAAATAATGATAGGATAAACATCCCTAAAGGCGGGTGTTCCGTAAACTGCGAATAATGTGCTGCAGCGAGTTTTGGTATCCAGAACGCAGCACTACCATCAGCCATATTTCTTGCTATAGAAGCATACACTACACCGTCGAAAAACATTCCTTCACTAACTATTCTTGCTAAAAAGAATATTGCAAAAAGAATTAAAGTAATAATTGCTATGAATCTTGAAATCCTCATTCTTTAAATTCAAAAAAAAGTCCCGATAGCTATCGGGACTTTTTTTTATTGTTTTTTTACCTCAAGTAATTCAACATCGAAAATCAATGTTGACTTCCCGGGTATTGGGCCGTAATCATTGGCACCATAAGCAAGTGTATAAGGTATTATAAGTCGAACTTTTTCTCCAACTTTCATAAGTGCAACACCTTCATCCCAGCCCGGTATTACGTTTCCTCTTCCCAGTACAAAAGGGAAAGGTTTATTTCTATCAATAGAAGAATCAAAAATACTTCCGTCAGTAAAGTAACCAGTATAGTTCACTATTACAGAATCTCCAGCAGTTGCTTGCATCCCTGTTCCTTCTTTTACCACAATATATTGAAGGCCTGATGTGGTTGTTACAGTATCTTTTCCCTTCACATCATATGCTACTGGTTTTGCAACCTCTACGGCGTTTATAACTTCAACATCAAAAATAAGATTCGCCTTTGCAGGAATAGGTCCGCGTGCTGTTTCACCATAAGCAAGCTGGTAAGGAATAAGCAACCTTGCTTTATCACCTACGTTAAGTTTTGTTATTCCTTCGTCCCAACCTTTAATTACTTTTCCTTTGCCAATAGGAATTTCAATGGCTTCACCCCTTTCAACACTTGAATCAAAGATTTTTCCATCTTCAAAAAATCCGGTATAGTGGACTGTTACAGTCATGCCTGAATCAACTTTGATTCCTTTGCCTTTATTTACAATGATGTATTTCAATCCGCTTGGCAGTGATATAGTATCCATGCCTGCTGTTTCGTATGGTTTTGGTTGTATCATAATATCTATAAGTTTTATTGTCATTATTAAAGTTGAATTTGCCGGAACATTGCTCATGACCTGGTCGCCAAATCCCAATGCCGAAGGTATTGTAAGCACTGCACTATCGCCGATATGCAAAAGACACAATCCTTCGTCAAGCCCTTTGATGCTGGTTTCACCGACTTTTAACAGTAAAGGCACACCCTGCTTGTAAGAGTCAGCCCACACAGTGTCATTTAAAAGTGTACCCTTCACATTTATCTTGATCTTATCATCTTTTACAGGCTGCTTGGCTTTTGCATTAATAGTAAAGTACTTTATCTGCAAACCCGATTCTGTTGTATAAGTCTCACCTGTCTTGATTTTCTTGGGCAACTGGCCTAATGAAATCAAAGATGTCATCATAATACAAAGGGATAATAAAACTATTTTTTTCATAACGGAAAATTTGTATTCAGTAAATTATTTAACATCTATAAGTTCAACATCAAAAACCAGTGGCGTGTATGGCATAATAACTGTGCCAGCACCGCGTGATCCATATGCAAGACTTGATGGAATTAAAAGTTTAGCTTTGCCGCCAACTTTCATTAACGCAATTCCTTCTTCCCATCCTGGTATTACCTGATTTGATCCGAGTGCAAATTCAATTGGTTTAGAACCCACAGACGAATCGAATGTTGTTCCGTCAAGCAATCTACCTGTATAGTGCACCGAAACAGTTTTTCCTGTAGCAGCTTTAGCGCCGGTTCCCCTTTTCTTCTCGATATAATAAAGGCCAGTAGCTGTAGGTTTCACAACAATGCTGCTATCCTTAACGAATTTTTTTATTTCTTCAGGCTCCTTGGCTTTTCTTTCTTCCATCATTGCAGTAATCTTTTCCATTTTCGCCTTCTGTTCTATTTCATAATCAGCTTTAAGCTGAATAGATTTTAATTTGATGTAAAAAACGAGGTTACTTCCGGCAGTTACAAATTCAGGTAGTTTATCAAGTCCTACGTTCTTCAAATAAAAGGAATCAGCACTTACAACGAAACTTGCACTGTCGCCAATACCCATCAATGCAAGACCTTCACTGATATCACCTTTATAAATCGGTTTGACAAGCATTAGTTTAGAAGCTTCTTTCATATCCTTACTGTTAAAGATTATTGAATCAGTTCCCTCAACTTTATAACTCATATCAACAGTCATAACATCTCCTAGAACTGGTTTCTGGGCGTCATCATTCTGATCAAAGAATTTATACTTTAAGCCGCCATCGGTAGTTTTGTACTCCGAACATGAGCTGAATGCTAAAATCAATGAAGCAGACAGCAGAATTAATAATTTGTTTTTTTTCATCTGTTTATTTTTTATTTTATTTCTAATAGTTCTATATCGTATACAAGTGTTGCTCTTTTAGGGATTTTATTTTCATCACCAAGTAATCCATAAGCAAGGTGCGAAGGTATGATGAACCTTGCTCTATCACCCACCCTCAGTAAAAGAATTCCTTCTTCAAGCCCGCTTATTTCTCCACTCTTGCCAACCACCAATTCCTTTGATCCATCTGTCTTTGATGAATAACATAAATCTCCTGTTATAAGCTTTACATCAAAATTTATTTTAGCAATTTTATTTTTCTCCGCTTTTACTCCGCTCCCGTTTTTGTAAATCATATACCTTAATCCGGTACCTGTCTGCTGCATCTTCCAGCCGTAGCGTTCAATAAAATTATTAATTTCTTTTTCTTCCTTTTTTACCAATGTCTGGTTCACCTTCACAAAAGTCTTGTCCAGTGTGTCTGTATTAATAACTATATTATTGGTTTTATCATCACTGTTTCCACATGAAGCAATCATTGCTGCGCCAAGAATTATAAAGCATATTTCCGAAATCCTTTTCATATTGTGTTATGTCAATTTCCAGATTTCAGGTAATAATTTTTCAAATTTTTCAAGTGTTTCTTTCAATGGAATATAGCTGCTACCGCCAGATGCATTGTGGTGACCACCTCCATCATAGTATTTTCGGGCAAGATCATTCACTGAAATTTCACCTTTTGACCGGAACGACACCTTAATATATCCATCCCTTTCCATGAATAACACAGCAAGTGTAATTCCTTCTATTGATAAAGCGTAATTTACTACTCCTTCAGTATCTCCAATCTGGTAATCAAATCGATCCAGTTCACTTTTTGTAAGACTGATGTAAGCTGTATGATACGGATGAAATACTTTTAATTTTTCGCTTAAACAAAATCCAAGAAGACGCATCCTATTTTCCGAATAAGTATCATACACAAGCCTGTGAATATGTTCCCCATCAATTCCTAGTCTGAACAATTCTGCTGTAACCAGGTATGTTTTCTCATAATTGCATGCATAGCTGAATGATCCGGTATCAGTGGCAATTCCTACATACAGACATTCTGCAACATCTTTATTTATCAGATGCTTTTTATTCAATTCACAAGCCAGGTTATAAATGATTTCAGAAGTTGAAGAAATTTTTGAAATAGAAATAGCATAATCCGTAAAAGGAGCACGATCTAAATGATGGTCAATCAAAACTTTTACCGCTTTAGATTTGTTGTAATATTCAGCAAGATTTTCAACCCGGTTAATATCATTAAAATCGAGACAGAATATTATTTCTGCTTTTTGAACAGCAATGATAGCGCTGGATTCATCCTTCTCCATAATCAGCACCTTCGGGCAATTAGGCATCCATGCAAGAAACGAAGGATACATGTTTGGGATAACAACATCAACCTGGTGGCTTTCCTGGATAAGTATATTATATAATGCAAGTGCAGAACCTAATGCATCACCGTCAGGATTTACATGAGTAAGAATGGCAATCCTTTTCGGAACTGCCAACAAATTCGCTATTGCATTGATTACTTCCTTGTCCAACTGTATCCTGCTTTTTAAGAAGTGCAAATTTATTAAATTAAATGTGAAATCAAGATAAATAATGTCTATATTAGCATCAGAATACCTAAATCAATTTGACTATGTCAGGCAATAAAACTTTTACCATCATTAAGCCATTCGCAGTAAGGCATGGCTACATTGGACCAATTCTCGCTAAAATTAATGAAGCAGGGTTCAGGATTTCTGCAATGAAATTTATTCATCTCAGGCTCGAGGAAGCTAAAGCGTTTTATGCAGTACATGAAGGCAGACCTTTTTTCGAAGCCCTTGTATCCTTTATGTCTTCAGGACCTATAGTAGTAGCAATACTTGAAAAAGATAATGCAGTTGATGATTACAGAAACCTTATCGGATCTACTAATCCCGCTGAAGCTGCTGAAGGAACCATAAGAAAACTATTTGGCACCAATATCCAGGCTAACGCTGTTCATGGCTCGGACTCTGACGAAAATGCTGAAGTAGAATGCAGTTTCTTTTTTGCAACTAAAGAAAGATTTTAAAAAAAATTATTCCGGGATATATTCAATGCATGATTTATCGGAATAGAAAATAATTATTCTTTCTATTTTCTTTCCGATTGGTTTCATAATTATGTCCGGACTTTTGCTTTCTTCTGTCTCCTTTATTTTTGTAACTGTTTTCGGTTGAGAAGGTTTTACAGATTTTGGGGCAGAAATTTCTTTAATTTCATCAGTTAAAGTCACTTTTTCCTCTAATTCTGGATCTAGAGGATATTCAAAAACCTCATTGGTGACAGTTTTCTCAGGTTTAGGCTCTTCTATAGTCGTAAACAGATCTGGTTCCATATACATGCTCCCTTTACCCGTTAAAATCCAATCGGGACTGATATCCGGAAATCTCTTAAGAATTTTTTGAATAAAATCCAGGCTTGGATTATTTCGCCCGGAAAGTATATGAGATATACTTGATCGCTGCACACCAATTTCATCAGCAAATTTTGATGCCGATATATTTTTGGTCTTTAAAATCAGTTGAATTCTTTCATTCATAAATGTAAATTTAATATGACAAATGTAAAACAAATACTGTTTACGTATGTAACTTTTTAAAGTTTACATAAATCAACTGATGTTTACTTTTGTACACATACATTATTGTTGAACTATCACATAATATAACCTTATAATATCCATTATATAATAACCATTTATACTATTTAATAAATATAGTTATGCTATTTGTTATAAATATATGTTATTGATTAAATTAATACTTTATATAATTTATTTTATACATTGATATTCAATGTTATATATAAATATTATAACGTTGTTTTACATAATTATACATATAATATACTATTTTACATAAATACTCTTACAAATTACAATTAATTTACATAAATCAACAATACAAAACAAGCATTTGTTAATTTACATTTGTATTATATCTGTTTTTGTATTAAATTTCATCTATCCTGCAATATATTCAAGACAAACTGCAATAGCAAAGTCATAAAACACGCTTGCCTTCCATAAACAGTTCAAATAGAATATATTATTATACTTATCTCCTATTTGGAACGCAAAATAACGTCTGGAATAAGTTTACTAGCGTGATCTGGTGAATGGCGTAGGTGATTGATCTAATATATTATTAATAAATGCTTTACGGATAAATATAGCTGTAAAACAAGCCAATTTATGCCTTTATAGAAGCGAAATTTGAAGTAAAATATAATCTTGATGAGAAAATCAGGAGAATAAAAACAGTATTTCCGGAAAATTTGGCTGGATTCAAGTTAAATGAAAAAATATGCCCTACTCCATTTTCATGATTTTTCTTGAATAGGTATTCCCGTTCGAGGCTACCCTTAAAATGTACAAACCTTTATTAAGGTTCAGAACATTACCTATTGAGAAGTATGTATATCCGGTAGTCCTGTGCAATCCAGGCATACTTAGGACTCTTTTGCCCGTAATATCGTATATATCCACATCAACATACTCAGTATCATTGGAAAAGAAAAGCAGGTATATGATATCATTAAAGGGATTTGGAAAGATATTGACAGTATTTTCATCATCGAAGTTATTAATTGTAACACCAGACAAAATCATTGAAGCTGCAGCAAAATTAGGTATTCCGTAGCCCAATAGGCTGTCAGGATTTGAAAACTGGCTTGCACTTTCTTTGATTGCTTCAATTATTTGCATGTTGGTCATTGATGGAAATGCTTGCCACAGACATGCTACAGCCCCAGTCAACACAGGAGATGAAAATGAAGTCCCATTACCAGATACTGGAGTTCCTGATGTCGAAACAACAACTGTTCCTTGCCCTTGAGTAGCAACAGTTGGTTTAATTCGCCCGTCGCTGGTGGGACCTGTTGAACTGAAGGCAGCATAATTCCCCTGGTCGTCAACGGCTCCAACTGTTAGAATACTGTCAGCATCAGCAGGAGAACCTATATAATGCCAGGCATTTTGACCTGAGTTTCCTGCGCTGTTGCATACAATGATACCTTTGCTTGCGGCAGTTGCAGCGGCAATACTGCCTGGGGTTGTATGCCCATTCAAATCTGCATAGGCATGATCCATAGTTCCTATATCAAATACTGTATAACCAAGAGAAGAGTTGATTACATCAACACCAACACTGTCAGCAAATTCAGCAGCAGAGGCCCAGTTATATTCTTCAATAATATTTTCAGTACCAGCATCTTCAGATCGAAGCAACCAGAACTTTGCTTTTGGGGCAGTTCCAACAATCTGACCAGGTAAATTTGCTCCAATGGTTGATAATACCATCATTCCGTGAGTGCTTTTCTTAAAAACATCGCCACCAGGTTCAACAAAATCCTTGGTCCCAAGTATTTGATTGTTGATCCACAAACTGTCAAAAGCGTGAATAGTATCAGCATACCAGAATCCGGCATCAATAATAGCAATGGTCATTCCCTGCCCGCAATAACCCTGATTATGCAGATAATCACCACCAATCATTGTGATCTGGTTTGTAGCAAGTCCGTAATCATAGTTATTGATTTTCATGTTTCCCTCATTGGAAGTAGTATTGAGAATATCCGGACTGCTTGACAGATCAACCGGTGATTCAATTGGTTTTTCAAGGTTGTGTGGCTTCTGTAAGTCTTTTTTAATTTTTGCAACAATATCTATACTTTCAACAAACGGGAATGAATTGATCTTGATCAACGCTAAAGAATCGGTGGTGTAAATGGTAACGCTGTTAAACCATTTCGACTTGCATAACACTGTAACACCCGTATTGATAATACTATCTATATATGCAGGCGTAACTGGCAGGTCATTAAATTTTATAGATATGCCCTGGTTAATTCTTCTGTTAATAGCCTTGGCAGATAGGAATTGTGAAGGATTCGAAATTGAATAAGGGGAATTGTTTTTATCCGTGAATCTGATCAGGTATTTATGGGGAGCTAACTGGGCATTGAGATTTGTGCAAGTAATTGCAAGAACAAATAAAACCAAAAATTTTTTCATAGTATGTTTATCAATCGCTGAAAGAAATAATTTTGTAAGTGTAGTCCACGCCGCTAATAATAGAGTCAGTAGTAGGATTCGGATATTTCTCAACATCTCTATATCTTCTGTAAATGAGACCTATATTTTTTGCGTAAACTTCAAATTGTATTTTTTCAAAAATCATATTTATATCAATATTCTGAATAACCGTTATCGTTGAATCAAAGGTTACACCGTCAACGGTATAAGGTTCATTTACATTATCGAATTCATAATCCTGCTCTCCCAATGTATTCAGTGCATTGCCGTTCCAGGTATGTCCTTCTACAACAGGAAAAATAAGTTTAACGAAAGTCACATTTTCTTCAACTTTTTCTGCAGTGGATGATGTAAGAGTTGATGCCCATACATCCTTTAAATAAAAAGGAAGTGTATCATATTGTCTGTATCTTTCTAATCGCTGAGTTGGGCGGCCCTGGCCATCAAGATAAGTGGATTCAATAAGTTCTTTAATCAGGCAATGCGACTGAGTCATTGTGTGCGTGAAATCATCATAATAAGTGGAGTCAACATTATACAGTATCCAATGACCGGGATTGCTAGGAAAATAGCTATAACCAACATCTATAGGATCGGTGTTTTCATGCTTGCAGGAAACAATAAAAGATCCTGTTATGACTACAAGAAAAATCAGGTATAGTTTGAAAGACTTGGAAAACATTGAAGTAAATTTATACAAATATACAAAATTTGATATAATTAAGCAAGGATTATTCCGCCACCAACCACATCACCATTTTCGTAGAAAACTGCCGATTGACCTGGCGCAATCGCATTCACATCGCTTTTAAAATGAACATCTATTATATTTTCCAAAACAGTAAGTTTACATAAAGTTCCGGGATCTTTGTACCTGATCTTAGTGAGGATATCAATATTCTCAGGTACTTCAGCATATTTAATAAGATTATACCCTCCCACTTTCATACTACTCCTTTTCAATTCCTCTTTTTTGCCAAGAACTATGGTATTAGTTTCAGGCTTAATGTCAATTACATATAAAGGAATACCGGTTGCTATATTCAATCCTTTTCGTTGCCCTATGGTGTAATAAGGAAAACCTTTATGTTTGCCTAATATTTTTCCATCAGTTGTGATAAAATCGCCTCCATTGTATTTTTCAGAAAGCCCGTCCACCTTCATGTTCAGGAAGGAGCGATAATCATCATCAGGAATAAAACATATTTCATAGCTTTCTCTTTTATCTGCAAGATTTTTAAAACCTGCTTTTGGCGCCATGAGTTTTATTTCTTCTTTATGAAGATTACCTAATGGGAAAATTGTTCTTTTCAGAAACTCTTGTTTAAGTCCCCACAATACATATGACTGATCTTTGATTTCATCAACACCTTTGAATAGAACAAATCTGTCGTTTTCCTCACGTACCCTGGCATAATGGCCGGTTGCTATAAACTGGCAATCAAGTTTGTCGGCTTTGTCAAGTAGCACACCCCATTTAATAAAGGTGTTACAAAGGACACAGGGATTTGGAGTACGTCCCGAAAGGTATTCTTTTATAAAATCATCAACAATCAATTTATTGAATTCTTCACGCACATCAAGGACATAATGCCTGAAACCCATGCGCACAGCCACCTGCCGGGCATCGTTAATAGAATCGAGGCTGCAACAGCCTGTTTCTTTTTTCGACCCGCATGAAGAGGCGTAATCCCATGTCTTAAGCGTGAAGCCAACAACTTCATACCCCTGATCATGCAGCATTAGCGCAGCAATGGAACTGTCGATCCCGCCGCTCATGGCCATTAATACCCTGCCTTTTGTTGACACAACAATAATTGATTTTATGAAATTCCCGACTGTTTATTCTTTTTCTGTCCCCTCAATCGGAGTGATAGGTTCAATCTTTTTCAAATCTTCTGTATTTGTTACCCACTTCCCATCAACAAGTGTTTCCTTTTTCTGAAGAAACCCGTTCTTATATGTTTCTTTATAATTTCCAAGTCCTTGTTCATCAAATAACATCCAAACGCCATCCTTTAATCCACCAATATAAATTCCAGACATGTATACTTTTCCTTCCGGATAATAGTATTTAAACAATCCTTCAATTTTACCATCAATAATTTTACACTCAGATTTTACTTTACCATCACTATAATACATTTTCCAGGAACCATTACGAATTCCGTTTACCCAAGTAACTTCTTCATTAATTGCACCATTCTTAAAATAAAACTTCCAGGTACCGTGTTTTACACAATTTTTATAATGTTCTACTGAAATCAGCGTATCATCATCAGTGTAATATTTCCAGATACTGTCTTTTTTTGCATTGGTATAAAACCCTTCAGCTTCTTTTTTTCCACTTTCAAAATACAGTGATGTCGAACAAAATTTACTGTCGGTGCTGAACTTCGAAACTGCTTTTATTTTTCCACTTGGATAGTAATATGTGAATGTTCCAACAGGTTTGTCATTTTTAAATTGGCCTTCATATTTCAACGTATCGTTGACATATTTTTTCCAGTAACCTTGCTTTTTACCTGCAGCGTCTACTTTATTAACAGTGTCGCTTTTAGTCACCTGAGCAGAAACACCCAATGTGGCGAGCGAAATCAGAAGATATGTAACTATGTGTTTTTTCATTTCAATATGCAAATTTATTTAATAACTCCGGAACATTGTTGAATATTATATAGAATTCTATAACCATGATGAAAACTCTTTCAAATCCCGTGCCCAAAATCGTATAACATCAGGGTGTGCTTTGGCCAGTGAACCTGATTCATTAATAAGACATGAAAGCATTCCCAGCCTATGCCCGAATTCCATATCACTAAAAGAATCGCCAGCAATTACTGACTTTTTGAAATTAATTTTCGGAAAATCTTTTTTAGCTTTCAAAGCCATACCAACATTGGGCTTTCGGTCGTGATGATTGCTTTCTTTCAGTTGAGGTGCAAAATATACTTTATCAACTCTTCCATCTGCTTCTTCAATAGTTTTAATCATATTCGAATGTATTATTTCGAGGTCTTTAGAGATCATCATTCCACGGCCTATCCCCTGTTGATTGGTTACAACAACTATTTTTCCAAATATTGCATTGAAAGTTTTCAAAGCTTCAAGCACTCCGGGTAAAAATTCAAACTGCTGCCAGTTCAACACATAGTTATCAGGAATACGCTTATTGATCACACCGTCCCTGTCGAGAAAAAGCGTCCAGCTTTTATCAATATTATAATTCTTTAAATTCATGCTGTGCTTTTTCGTAATCTTCAGGAATTCCAATATCGAGGAAATAACCTTTTGAAGGGTATCCTCCCATTTTTAAACTTGTATAATATTTTTCAAGGCAATCTTGTTCAAGAGAAAATTTATCACCCAAAGGAATATTATCGAAAAAATCTTTTTTAAAAATGTAAACCCCACCATTTATATAACCCGAGCCTTTTTTCATATTTTTTTCAAAGAACCCGTTTATGCGCAGATCTTCATCTATTTCAACACTTCCATAACGGCCTACATTATCCATTTTCCTTAGAGCTAATGTGAGATCAGCATTGGTTTTTTTATGCGACGACTGCATGGATTCAAGGTCAAGCCTGAAAAGTGTGTCGGCATTCAAAACGAAAACCTCTGACGATTCAGCGAATTCAAGCGATTTCTTAATAGCTCCACCAGTACCAAGAGGTTCTTTCTCTACAGAAAACAATACTTCGCAATTTTTGTAATCATTAGCAAAATGGGAAGCAAATGCTTCATGTTTATATCCAACTGACAATATAAATTTCCGAACCTGATGACGGATAAGAAAATCCATCACATATTCAATAAAAGGCCTACCATTAACCGGAGCCATCGGCTTCGGCATATCAGGAACAACTTTGCTTAAACGCGTTCCAAATCCTCCGGCAAGCAATACGGCTTCTTTAATCATCTTGGATAAATGTTGGATTCTACGATCTCGCACAAAATATGTCCGATCATAATATGTGCTTCCTGTATTCTTGCTGTATTTTCTGAAGGTACATTGATCAGGTGATTACTGATATCTTTCATCTTTCCGCCACTCGCACCGGTAAATCCAATGGTCGTCATGCCAGCAGCTATTGCAGTTTCAAAAGCTTTTATTACATTTTTTGAATTTCCTGAAGTCGATAATCCGACTAAAATATCGCCTTTTTTACCACTTCCTTTAACCATGCGGGAGAATACTTCATCATAGCCGTAATCATTGGCCACCGCTGTTAAATATGAAGTATTCACATGCAGTGCTTCTGCTGGTAGCGGATCACGGTCATAATAAAAGCGGCCCGACAATTCAGCTGCAAGATGCTGGGCATCGGCTGCACTGCCACCATTTCCGCAGAACATAACCTTTCCGCCACTCCTGAATGTTGATATAATTGCCTTAGAAGCTTTATCTATTGTTTCAATAAGGAACTGATCGTTAAGAATAGAATTCTTAAGTGCAATTGAATCCTCGATTGATTGCTTAATATTCATGTTGATTTATTTTAAGCAAAGATAATAATTCAATAAATGTAATGATTGGGTATTGGTATAAAACATTTCATTAATGGACAATTGATATCAGTTTTACTAATCTTGATTCACCTTGAAGGCTTAACAAGTAATAACCCTGTCTATATGAAGACACATCAATGCTTATTTCATTTTCATTATTTACGCTTTTTGAGAATATTGTTTTTCCTGTAATATCTGTTATTAATAATTCATGGAAACCATACTCTGATAAAGCCCGGCCGATTGTCAAAATATCTGAAGCGGGTTGTGGATAAATCAGGATTGAAAAATTCTCATCTGAAACAGCATAACCAGTGGTGTCAGTTGGAACAACTTTTGAAATTGCTGACTGATATACTATTTTTGAATGTTTATCCTGAAGAAAAGCCAAGGCATAGAGGTTTCCAACATTGAAGAGCGTATCATTTAAACATGTGAATGAAAAATGATCAGACTGATTTAACACTGGAATTCCAATACTGATGCCGCCTGCATTTGGAAACATTTTGCGAAGTACTTTTGGGAAAACTGTTTCACCGTTTAAACCCGGCGGATCCTGAAACTGCAAATCTTCAACTAAAGCAACATATAAAATACAATTACCGGAAATTACATCAGCATTTGAAGTTGAAGTAATATCAAGGTAAATCAGCGAATCATCAAATGAGGCTGATAATTGCAAATTAAAAAACGAAGGAACATTATATAATGAATCTATATGCTGCTGCGTGTTTAACCTATTTAGTCCATCAGCAATAACATCAGGAAAAGCATCGATGTCATAGTAAGTTGTTCTGATATCATTATCGAGCGTATTATAAAGGTACATTATATCGTCAAGTCCGTGATACCTGATTTGTGCAATTTTAGTAGCATTGCTGTCGAGAAGTGGATTGATAACTGCATTAACTGCCGAGCAACCTGTACAATTCGCGCTCGTAAATTCTTCAACAAGGATTTTCCGCTGAACAAATGAAGATACAAATGACATTACTTTTCCAACAGTATCATTTCCATTTATCATATCACTGCCAAGCCCGTTAACATTGCTTATCCATAATTTTATTGTATCAATCCCAGTGGTTGCATTGTAAGGAGTTGCATGCGAGAAATTATGAAATTCAAATGGAAAAATTGTATCACCTGAGACAGTTGTCGTAACTGGTAGTCCAGAATTGACGGAATAATTCACGTCAAATGAATAAACCGGAGATGCTCCTATATTTCTGATTTTTCCGTAAAATGTATTGTTGCCATATAAGGAATACTCAGGATTATCAAGGCTTATTAAGGACATATCTCTTGCAACAGGTTCATAGATTATGACATTATCGATTGCACAGCCAAAACCGGGATAACCAGAAACTGCAGTATTATCATTGTAATGAAAAGTGAGAAGGACTGATGAATAGCCCGCAAATGCTGACAAATTTAATTCATAATCTTTCCATTGATATCTTTGCCCTTTCAAAGAATCAATAACTGTCCAGGTTTCACCACTATCAATAGAGATTTCAACCGTTGCTTTTTCCGCATAGAATTCAGCACCCTGCCCCAAGTTTTTATCGCCCTCAAAATAAGCATTGAAATTCATAAAAATTGTAGTGAATGAACTTAAATCAAGATAAGGAGTTATAACGTAATCGCTGCTTTTATTGCATTGACAGGCATCGGCATTGGTGGCAAGAAAATTTCCATGTTCCGGAATTCTGTAATATTGACTTGACAAAGTCGCTGAGTCACCATAATTCCATCCGCCATCTGAAGACAGCGTATATTGTGACCAAGTTGATAGAAAAACTCCAGATTCAAAATCTTCCGAAAGAATAACAGTTTGTGATAATGATACAAAGGAAAATGTCATTACCATAACAACTGTTGAAAATATTATTTTTAAACGGCTATTCTTTCTATTCACACGACAAATTTAAGAAATTTAGGGCACTTCGCTGATCAATATTAATGTTCCGGAAAAGCTCTGACAACTTTGCATTTTATTTTACCGAATTTCTTTTGATATTTTTAGTTCAACGGCATACAAATTTTGATTTTATATCGTTACAATTAAGTAATGTCCAAAAAAAGTAAAAATTAATTGCTTTCATTTTCTCATTAATATAACTTTACACCTTAATTTATGATGATTCGGACAAATGCTGCTTATATGAAGACATATCGGTTTGCTGCTATAATTTTGTTTTGTACTCTTACATTTAATTTAAATTCATTCGCTGGAGATACAATATCATTAAAAGATGCTGTAAAAAAGAAGATGGTTGCTGTGATGATTCATGGTACCAGGCCAGGGCCTAAAGCAATATTAAGTCACAAATATTATGGACAATGCCTTCAGATTGATGTAAAAAATCTTACAGACAGTGCACTCACACTTTCGCTTGAGACTGGCAGAATCCTGGATTGTGATCATGACTCTATTCAAAACATGATGATTACACGTCAACTCGTTTTTACCCTGGATGGCAATAAATCCGATACTTACAAGGCATACGCAATGTGTGTGCAGGAAACCAAAGGCTCACCAGATGCCCACTCTTCATTTCAAATAGGTGAATTTGCGGATAACAACCTGCTGGCATTTTCTAAAATAATTGAGAAGTATAATTTTCAGGATAATGCCGGCCAGAATGCAGTATGGGTTTTCACTGACAACAATGATACTACATCCATCTATGGCAGCAATATGGACGAAACGAGAATACTAAAAAAATACATAAATAAATATAAATACAGTTCTGCAAAAAAAATAGTTGATCCATCGGATATGCTTGGAGAACCTAAAATTGTTAGCACTAAAACTCCTACCATCACGGCTAATATGATATGGGAAATGAAGAAAAGCGGTAATGCTACAATGCAGGTTTTTGATGAGGATGATAAACTGGTGGTGACCGTTTTTGAAAAACAATTTTTCAGTAAAGGCGAGCAAACACATTATGTTACGCTATCAGGAAGTAAAATTGAAAAAGGAAAAACTTATTATATACGTCTTAAGTTAAAAGGCGACACCAAGGAAGAAATGACTGCAATTGCCGAATAAATCTCATTTACTTCTATTTAATTTTCCTAATAATTTTTCTTCAATAATTTATCATGTTTTTATGGCAGATATAATTCGTGTTTTTATTCACGGAATTATCTACACATTGTCAAAATTTTTAGACATGTTGCGCACAACAATAATCCATCGGATATCGTTAATTATAATGCAACGAAAACATATCAAAGCCATGAAAACAATTCAAGCAATAATTTTTGTTCTTCTCACTGCCCTGCTCCCCTCAGCTTCATTTGCAACAGATCCTGTTTCAATAAAAACTGCCAGTGACAACAAATTAATTAAAGTAGATATCCATGGGACTGCTTTCGATTTGGGAACACCTGCAAGCAAGCGGTATTATGGCGAATGCATATCAATTAAAGTCGAAAATCTAACCAGTAATATTCTATACCTGAAACTGGAAAACGGGAGAAAACTTATTTCTGATTATGATAGCATTCAGAACATGATTATCACCCATCATTTGGAATTCACGCTCAACGGCAAAGAAACAGCCACCTATAAAGTTTTCGGTATGTGTATCGAGAAAAATGATTTTGCACCGGATGGTAAATCCACTTTTAAATTTGGCGAAATTGCCGATGGTTTTCTTTTTCAGCTTACTCAATTGCTGGAAAAAAATAATTACCAGGACCACGCCGGTCAAAGTGCAGTATGGGCCATAACTGATCATATTGATACCACTGCTATTTATTCATCGGACAATAGCGAAAAAAATATACTTAGAAAATTTATTGGAACTTATCAGATAGCTACTGCTGATAAGAAAATTGTTCCAATTTATGATCCGGAAAAAACAACTTACATCGAGAAAAAGGAATACAGTATTTCGGGTAAAATTGACTGGACTATGAACTCAAACACATTTGCTTCCCTGCTTGTGTATGATGAACAGGGAAACCTTATTTCAACAATTTTCAATAACAGAAAATTTGAGGAAGGAGAACAGTCCTACGATTTTAAAGTTGTAAGTTGCCTCATTCAAAAAGAAAAGAAGTATCTGGTAAGATTAAAGATAAAAGATATAACACAGGAAGAACTCATCTGCATAGCACAATAGCAATAAAAAAAAACACTTTCAATTTTTATTTCGCCTAATTAAAGGGTATTCTTTACTATTTCCTTACTAATACTACATATCTTATAGGATTATAAAAGTAAATAAATGATATTCATTATGTTAAATTTACAAACACCTTTTTGTGAATTAATTTAAAGATAATGAATAACTTCAATAATATATTTTGACTATCTTTGCACTTTAATTTCCGGATGTAGATGAAAATACAAAATCTATATATTTCTTCAAATCTAATATAATCCACTAATCAGGCTGTTTTCTATTTAATATATTTTACAGGAGAATTATGATTAAAAAAATCTTAGTTGCAAACAGAGGTGAAATTGCGGTAAGGGTTATGAGGTCGAGCAGGGAAATGGGCATTAAGAATGTTGCCGTTTATTCTGAAGCGGACCGCACTTCAAGGCACGTGAGCTACGCTGACGAAGCCTTTCTTATAGGCCCTGCACCTTCTAATGAAAGTTACCTCGTAATTGACAATATCATTGATGCTGCCAAAAAATCCGGTGCAGATGCCATTCATCCGGGTTATGGATTTCTTTCAGAAAATGAACAATTTGCAGAACGGTGCAAAAAGGAAGGTATTGTATTTATTGGACCCAAGGCTGAATCAATAAGGGCAATGGGTGACAAAATTACTTCAAGGCAACGCATGATAAAGGCCGGTGTTCCTGTTGTTCCCGGAACAAAAGAAAAACTTACCAGCGAAAAGAAAGCGCTCGAAGTTGCAAAAAAAATAGGCTATCCTATTATGGTTAAAGCTTCTGCAGGTGGTGGTGGAAAAGGAATGCGACTGGTAAGAAAGCAGGAAGAATTGTGGGAAGCTGTTTGTACGGCACGGTCAGAAGCCTTATCATCATTCGGTGATGAAGCTGTTTACATGGAAAAATATATTGAATCACCGCATCATATCGAGTTTCAGATCCTGGGCGATCAGTTTGGAAATATAATTCATTTATGCGAACGTGAATGTTCCATCCAGCGCCGTCACCAGAAACTTGTTGAAGAAACGCCGTCACCTTTGATTACGGAAAAACTTCGCAAAGAGATGGGAAAGATAGCTGTGAAGGCTGCGAAATCAGTAAATTATGTTGGAGCTGGTACCATTGAATTTCTTGTTGACGATAATCTTCATTTTTATTTTCTTGAAATGAACACTCGTCTGCAGGTTGAGCACCCGATTACTGAGCAGGTTTTGGGAATTGACCTCGTGAAGGAACAAATTAAAATAGCTGACGGAAATAAACTCACATTAAAGCAAAAAGATATTGTTCAGCGTGGACATTCCATTGAATGCCGTATCTGTGCTGAAGATGCTGAAAATAATTTCACACCAAGTCCTGGAATCATTAAACATATTACAGAACCTTTAGGCCTAGGCGTCCGTGTTGACAGTTATGTATACGATGGATATGAAATTCCTATTTATTATGACCCGATGATATCAAAACTCGTCGTATGGGCACTCACAAGGAATTATGCGATAAAAAGGATGAAACGCGCTCTTTATGAATATAAGATTGTCGGAGTTAAGACAAATATTGATTTTCTGCGTAGAGTATTTGATTCCGAAGATTTTGTAACAGGAAAATACAATACGCATTTCATTGAAAAAAATTACAAAGCAATGATGAAACCATCCAAGGTTAGTAAAAAAATGACTGAAGATGTCGCAATTATTGCCGCTTATATTGATTATGTAATTAATCTTGAAGACAGCCAGTCTGTTACAATGGGCGATAACAGGGCTATCAGCAAATGGAAACATTTCGGAAAACAAAAAGGATTATTACGCATTTGATTTAAACCTTTACCAACATGATCCTCGAAATAAAATTAGGTGACCGTACTGCCGATGTTGAACTTCTAAGCAAAGAAGGTAATAAAGTTCAGATATCCATTGATAATAAAATATATGATGTGGATATTGTTATGGTGGAAAACGGTGTTTACTCAATCATTCTTGATAAAAAATCATATAATATTGAATTGGTTCGTGATGAATCAGGGAAGAAATATATGGTCAATACACCATATAATTATTTTCCTCTTGAGATCATCGATATGCAGGCGAAGTATATGAAGAACCGCATGAAGGATGATGTGGATGAAACGCAGGAAAGAGTTTTTTCACCAATGCCTGGAAAAATTGTCAAAATACCTGTTAAAAAAGGTGAAGAGGTTAAAGCAGGACAAACGGTGATTATTGTTGAAGCAATGAAAATGCAGAGTGAATACAAAGTAAAACGAGATAGTACGATTAAAGATATTCTGGTAAAGGAAGGTGATACAGTTGAAGGTAATCAGACGTTAATTGTTCTTGAATAGATTTTTAATACTTTAGTTATGTCTTGTTTCCTTTGGCGATTCATACCATTCTTCGATAAATTCAGAATGAAATTATAACGCAATACTAGTCACACTTCGACAAGCTCAGTGTGACAAAATTTATTTAAGTTTTAATTTAATATTATTGATATGGCAGCAATGCGAAAAATTTTCAAGTTCAGTAAAAAAGTTCAAGATATTACTGACAAGAAAAAAGAATCAAAAAAAATAAAAATCACAACAGTTGAAAAAGACACAAAACCTGATAAAAAAGAAGCAGCTAGGACTTCGGCAGATTTAAAAACTGCTTCATTAGGTAATACGCAAGAAAATAAAATACTTGCATTTGAAAAACTTTCAAAAGAAGCTGAATTAGGCGGTGGTCAGGACCGAATTGAAAAGCAGCATCAGAGTGGTAAACTTACCGCAAGGGAAAGAATAACCATGCTTCTTGATGCAGGAACATTTGTTGAAATTGATAAATTGGTAGTACATCGCTGTACAGATTTCGACATGGATAAAACAAAAATTCCAGGCGATGGAGTTGTATCAGGATATGGAAAAATAGATGCTAAACTGGTTTATGTTTTTGCTTACGATTTTACAGTGTTTGGAGGTTCCTTAAGCCGGACGAATGCTGATAAAATAATTAAACTTCAACGGCTGGCAGTCAGGAATGGTGCCCCAATAATTGCAATCAACGATTCAGGGGGAGCCAGGATACAGGAAGGTGTTGCAAGTCTTGGAGGTTATGCAGATATTTTTTATCTGAACGTAATGGCATCAGGTGTTGTTCCTCAAATATCAGTCATCATGGGACCTTGCGCAGGTGGAGCAGTATACTCTCCTGCCCTCACCGATTTCATTTTCATGGTGAAAGAAAAAAGTCACATGTTTGTTACAGGTCCTGATGTTATTAAAGCAGTGACGCATGAAGAAGTTTCAAAAGAGGATCTTGGCGGTGCAATGACACATAACTCCAAAACTGGTGTTGCACATTTCATGGGAGAAAATGAAGAATCAACGTTGATGATGATTCGCGAGTTATTGCAATTCTTGCCTTCGAACAACATGGAAGATTCTCCATTAAGGCAATCTACAGATGATCCTAAAAGAGAAGATGAAAAACTTCAGACGCTCATTCCTGATGATCCGAACAAACCATATGATATGAAACTCCTCATCAATTCAGTGGTTGATAATGGATATTTTTATGAAGTAATGCCTTATTATGCCCAAAACATATTGATTGGCTTTGCTTTCCTTGGCGGGAAATCAATTGGTATTGTTGCCAACCAACCTGCAATGCTTGCAGGCGTATTAGATGTTGATGCATCACTCAAGGCAGCTCGCTTCGTAAGATTCTGCGATTGTTTCAATATTCCGCTTATCACATTTGAAGATGTCCCTGGTTTTCTCCCCGGCACAATACAGGAACATAATGGTGTAATTAAACATGGTGCAAAACTTTTGTATGCATTCTGTGAAGCAACCGTTCCTAAAATTACATTGATTACTCGAAAAGCATACGGTGGTGCATATTGCGTAATGTCGAGCAAACACATTGGTGGTGATGTAAATTTCGCATACCCTGCAGCTGAAATTGCAGTCATGGGATCTGAAGGTGCAGTTAATATTCTTTACCGTGGTGTTGATGCAGAAACAAAAACAAAAGCACTAGATGATTATAAGCAGCAGTTTGCAAATCCTTACCAGGCTGCAGCTTTGGGATATATTGATGAAATTATTCTGCCAAAACAAACGCGTTATAAGTTAATTCAGGCGCTTGAGATGACGCAGAATAAAACGCAATCAAATCCTCCTAAAAAACACGGGAACATACCTTTGTAGAGAAGTTGACAAGATTACAAGAAGATAAGTTGACAAGTCATAATCTAGTCTGGCGAGTGCAAACTTACCCTTGACTGAAGACTGCCCATTGCAGACAATTGTATTATATAAATCTTTTTGTAAGAAAATTAAATCGTCCAGGTTGCTAATCCTGAAGTGGTAAAATCGTAGCGTTTTGCTTGTCCACCGAATTTTGACAATGCATCAATTACTTTGTAGCGTGTAATTCCCGGACAATAGAAGAAAATAAATCCACCACCTCCAGCACCGGATATCTTACCACCAGTGGCACCATTTTTTATTGCAGTTGTGTAAATATCATCAATAAGTTTATTTGAAACTCCGGTTGCCATTTGTTTTTTGTATTTCCATCCAAAGTCAAGTATCTTTCCAATTTCATCAATATTACCTCTCAGCAAACATTCCTTCATCATGATTGCCTGCTCTTTCAGTTTGTGCATTGCATCAAGAGATTTTTTATTTTTCTCTTTCACATTCTTTTGCTGGTTCTCAATGATCACAGAAGATAAGCGGCTTGTTTGAGTATAATAAAGTACCAGATTGTTTGCAAGTTCTGCAAGATAGCGGTCTTTTATACGAAGTGGATTAACAATAACTTTATCATTTTTCAGGAACTCCATAAAATTTACTCCGCCAAAAGTCGCAGAATATTGGTCTTGCTTCCCTCCTGCCATTCCAAGGTCAACACGTTCTATTTCATATGCGAGATGCGCAATATCATATTCTCCCATTGGAAGTTTCAGCCATTCTGCAAATGCGCCGAGTATTGCAACCATCAGTGTTGATGAGGTTCCAAGACCAGAGCCTGCAGGTGCATCAACAAATGTGGACAGTTCGAACGATAATGCTTTTTTTGAAAATTCCTTTACGATTCTGTTGTATGCTCCTTTATGAAGATCAAGCTTGCCATCAATTTTTAAGTTGGCTGTGGATTTTAAAGTATAGCTTTCATTTTTATCAACAGCATTAAAAACAATTTTTCCATCAGTGCGTGGCTTGATAGTGGCATAAGCATACATGCTTATAGTAGCATTCAAAATTGCACCGCCATAAATATCAGAATACGGAGCCACATCTGTGCCTCCGCCGGCTAGGCCAAGCCTCAGGGGAGCTTTACTGCGAATGAGCATAATATTGATTTTTGAATTTCAAAGATACAATTTATAAAATATGCAGAAATATCTCAATCTTTTAACTTTCCTAAAGGCATTATGCACCCTGTTTTTTCATTAGCTGGCATATTGATTACTGCCGAAACTTTTCCGGCATTAAAACCGCCAACAAAGCAGGTTCCCATGCCAAGAGCAGTAGACTGCAAATAAACATTTTCAGCAGAGTGACCAAGGCCAATTCCTGAAAGTATCATTCCGTTTTTTTCACCAAAAGCTTTATTCACTATTACTGTATCGGTCGAATATACTAAATCAACCGGGGCATTTTTAATCATATCTGCACTATTCGAAGTTGTACTCAAATCATTTCTAAAGTCACCTGATTTATGCAGTATCAAATAATGATCCTTTGGTACATATTGGTAAATTCCTGCTGGCAAATCTTTAACTTTTCCAGCAACAAGATAAATTGTTAATGGATATATTGCCATTGCCGAAGGAGCTGTATGCAATTCTTTACCACTTCTTTTTACTGTATCAGTAATTCCATATGCTGACCAAAGAATCTGTGAAACTTCTTCCAAAGTGAGCAAAGTATCTTTATATTCTCTAATCGATCTTCTTTTCGCCAAAGCCTCTTCAATAGTCATTGTTCCCTTTAATGAAGGGTTTGGTAATTTTATTTTTACAGTATCAATAGATGTATTTTGGAATACTAATGAAGGAGCAGCATTCTGGCCTAACACTGAAATTGAAACATGTCCAAAAAAAAATAGAAATGTAATTATTGTAAATTTGATTAAAGAGTTCATATTGGAAGATTATTAGTAAAACTAATCTGCTTGATTGCTTCGATCATATTATCCCAGGAATATTTTGTTTTTTCAATTGAAGCATTTTTGGAAAATTCTTCTTCTATGTTTTTCTGAAAAAAGTTCAAAATAGCATCTGTTATATCAGCAACAACTGGTGCTACTATAAAACCAACTTTTCCATTGGGAACTATTTCCGCAAGACCGCCAACATTGGTAACAATCATAGGTTTATTAAAATGATATGCTATCTGCGTTACTCCACTTTGCGTAGCATTCTTATATGGCTGCACCACTATATCTGCTGCACAGAAATAATCTACCACTTTTTCATCGGGAATAAAATCTTTGTGCATGAGCACCAAATCTTCAAGATGATGCTTTTTAATAATTTCAAAATATGGTTTTGAATCGGTGTAAAACTCACCGGCAACAAGCAATCTGAGAGATTTATCCTTTTCAACACATTTTGCAAAAGCTTCTAATAAAAGGTCAAGTCCCTTGTAATCCCTGATAAATCCAAAGAATAAAATATATTTCAATGAAGCATCAAGTCCAAGGTTTTGCTTGGCAATTTCTTTTGAAATTGGTTCTCCGAAATTATCATAGAGTGGATGAGGGCAAAATACCTTTGGTTTTACTTTATCAAAAGTTTCCAAATCATCAAGCACCGACTTCGACATGGCAACAAAACCATCCACAGTTTTTACAAAATAATTTGCAAGCACGCGATCGCCTGCTCTTTTCTCATGCGGAATGATATTATCGATAATAGAAATAATCTTTGTATGCCTGTTCTTTTTTATAATTCGTGCAATCTTGCCAAAGCACGGCGCCATGAATGGCATCCAGAATTTTATGATGACAATGTCAGGATTTTGTTTTCGAATTTTCCTTCCAACTTTTATCCAGTTGAATGGATTGATTGAATTTACTGATACTTCAATATGTAAATCTATTGGAGCCGGGCTTTCCGAATACTGTGTCTTTCCTGGGAAAAGAATGGAAGGATATTGCAATTTAAAAGTTTCAATAGTTACATCATCCCCTTTTTGCACGAATGCTTTTGCTAGTCGTTCATTGTATGTGGCAAGCCCGCCACGCAGCGGATACGCAGAACCAATGATTACTATTTTCTTTTTTTCATTCACAGTCTTCTCACTACTCTGTACTCCTAACTTACTTCATTGAAATCTCCGGATGATCTTTCAAATACTTTGTAGAATCAAGCATCATTGTATCTGATTTTATATCAAGCCAGAAAATCCCACCTGTAGAAAGATTAATTTTATGGTCGCTGATCTTCCAAGTTCCTTTATACTCTTCCCTTCCGTCGTATCCTGAATATTTTCCGTCCTTATCAAAAACTATCGTCTCACCTCTTACTGTTTCCGTACTTGTCCATGATCCGGGTATAAGGGAAATTAGTTCTCTGTCTTTATCGTTAACATTACTGTCAAGAATATCTTTTGCTTCACCAACAGCTTTTGAAGTATCAGTGCTGCCGCTGTTTCCACAACCCGTTATAATTTGAATAGCAAATACAATAAAAATATAAACCGAAATTTTTTTCATAAGAATTGGAATAAAAAAATAAATGATTCTTTAAAGATTATTCAGTAATACCAAGTTTTTTGTCAATCAGGTATGTATTTCGTTCAGATGAGTTTCGTGAAATCAATTCAGAAATAAAACCTGTAAGAAACATTTGAGAGCCAATTATCATGCATAACAGCCCAAAGAAGAACAATGGTCTTTCAGTCATTTTGTAACTGTCGAAAAATATTTTAGCATACGCTAAATATGCTGCTATAACAAACCCTGCAAGAAAAAGTAATGTTCCCCATAATCCAAAAAAATGCATGGGTCTTTTACCAAATTTCCCAACGAAAGAAATCGACATTAAGTCAAGCGGACCATTGATAAAACGTGATATTCCAAACTTTGTTTTTCCATATTTACGTTCCTGGTGATGCACAACCTTTTCACCTATATTAGTAAACCCAGCCCACTTGGCAATTACAGGAATATAGCGATGCATTTCGCCATACACTTCAATACATTTTATAACATCGTTGCGATATGCTTTTAAACCACAGTTAAAATCATGCAGTTTTATTTTACTCATCTTTCTTGCTGCCCAGTTGAAAAGTTTGGTGGGAAGAGTTTTTGTTATAGGATCATACCTTTTTTTCTTCCACCCTGAGACAAGATCAAAGCCATCTGTCATCACCATTTTATAAAGTTCAGGAATTTCATCTGGAGAATCCTGGAGATCTGCATCCATCGTTATCACAACATCTCCAAGTGCTTCCTGGAAACCGCAATTAAGTGCTGCAGATTTTCCATAATTCCTGCGAAACTTAATTCCTTTTATATTCTGATTAACTGCAGATAATTTTTCAATCACCTTCCATGATTTATCTTTACTGCCGTCATCAACAAAAATTATCTCATAGCTGAAATTATTTTCTTTCATCACTTTTACTATCCATTCCGACAGTTCAGGAAGTGACTCCTCTTCGTTAAATAATGGTATGAGTACGGAAATGTCCATCGAAAAATTATCTGAAGTTAGATTCAAAAGTATTATCTTTTTTTCTTACAAAAATTGAAATGATAAGCGAAAGTACTGCAGCAAAGACAGGAACATATATCAAGGATTTCATTAATTGGCCGGCAGCTTCCATGCCTTCTTTAGTTTGTTCAATTATTTTGTCAAGCTGTTCTTCAGACATATTATATGATTGCATTTGCTCAATGAACATTTCCAACTGCTTATTCATGTAACCGGGGTCAATCAGGTTATACAGAATATAAGCAAAAAGAGAATTCAGGAAACCGCTTACAATCAAAACAATGAAACCAATCAATACACATTGAAGATATTTTATTCTGCCCTCAAGATAAGTCAATCTGTATTTTTTTATCGCCATTACAATGAAAACGACAGCAAGTGTAATTGAAATGATGCCATTTATAATTGAAAATATCCAGTTAAACATGCTTAGGTCAAGCAGGTAATAAACTACAGTCAGAAAGATAGAGATACCCCCCAGATACAATCCATGCATCAATGCATTGTGCAGAAAATTTTTCGGTGAATGCTTCATACATTACTTTTTTAATAATGACAAAAGTAAGAAAATAAAAAAATATGATTGCATTATCATAAAGTATTTATACTTTTGCACGGGGTAAGTCTTATACGACCAGCTCCCGTTGAACTCCCCCAGGTTCGGAAGGAAGCAAGGGTAGATGGTTGAGCGGTGCGATATAAGGGGCTTACCCTTTTTTTTTTGCAAAAAAATAAGTACAAAAAATAAAATGATTCATTCTTTCATTTACTTTTGCAAGCGAATTTTTAATAAAGTGAAGTAATGCTTATCAAGATCTATCCGGAAAACCCTAATTTTCGTGAAATTCACCAGGTTGTTCAATGCCTCAAGAATGGTGGTATAGTCATTTACCCTACCGATACCGTATACGGAATAGGTTGTGATATCTTCCAGCATAAAGCTGTTGAAAGAATCGCACAGATAAAAGGGATTAAACTTGACAAAGCTAATTTCTCTTTTATATGTTATGATCTGAGCCACATTTCAGATTTTACGAAACAGATCAGTAACCCTATTTACAAACTAATGAAAAGGACACTCCCCGGCCCTTTCACATTTATTTTAAATTCCAGCAATAATGTTCCGCGGCTTTTTGAAAGTAAAAAAAAGACTGTAGGTATACGTATTCCTGATAATATGATTGCCCGCCAGATAGTAAATGAGCTTGGAAACCCTATCATGAGTACATCTGTTAAAGGTGATGATGTAAACATTGAAACTATAACCAATCCTGAACTTATTCATGAAAAGTACAAAGATCTTGTTGATATTGTAATCGATGGTGGGATTGGAGGAATTGAAACATCTACAATTGTTGATTGTACAGATGATGAATACATGATTACAAGGCAGGGCAAAGGAATAATTGAGGATTATTTTTCATGATTAGGCAATATCATAACATTAAATAAAGTATATAAATATAAACGCCCCGAAATTTTCGAGGCGTTTACTTTTATTACCTAACTCTTAGTTCAAGTAAATTTTTGTAGTGAATGGCATCCCATTATTGACACTTACGTTTACTATATATATTGAGTTAGTTGTAATTTCAGGATTGATATTTAAAGTACTACTTCCTTCTTCTACATGCATCCCTGTTGAATAAACCAGATTACCTTCGATTGTGTATATTTCAATTTGCAAATTTCCGCTGACTTCTGTTGTTGCAAGCAAGTTCAAAGCACTTCCTGATCCGTTAACTTTAATCTGAGTATTTCCTTCTGCTTTTGCATTAACCTTTATTATACCTGAATAGCTGAATTTACCATCAAAATCAGTCTGTTTCAGTCTGTAATAAGCTTCTTCAATTGAAGTATAATCTGAATATTTATATTCTAATAAGTTATTGCTATTTCCTGCACCTTGTACAAAACCAATTTCTTCAAATGAAATTCCATCAATTGAACGTTCAATTGTAAAATAATCGTTATTGGTTTCTGATGCAGTAGCCCAAATCAATTCAACCACGCCACTTACTGCTTTTCCATTAAATATCATTAATTCAACAGGCATTTCTGAAGGAGGCACTGGAGGCTTACCTGACCAGGAAGAAATTTTCTGAGAAGAAGGATCACCATCAGAAACTACCATATCTCCTCCTTTAATAGCCCAGAATTCCGTATTAGAATTTGTAACCATGCATATCTTAAATTGTATATAGTGTCCATAATTTAAGAAAACTGAATCGCTGCATGGAAATACGGCAGGTACGCCACCGGCATTTATTAATGTATCAAGTACCCAATCTCCGTCATCTATCTGGTGATAAACAAAACATCTGTCCGTTGGTTCACCGTTACCACTCTGATTTATCTTGAAATTAAATGACACTATGCTACCTTCAGTTGCTTCAACTCTTAAATGAGGTGTGGTCATAACACAGCTATCATTCTTAACACTCCATTGTGCAGGAACAATCTTTCCGCAAGTTGTCTTATAAGTAGAGGTGTCGGACCAGTTAACTGTATAATCGTAGGTTTGTGCATTTATTAAAAGAGTGGAAGCCAATAAAAGAACACCTGTGGCTAAAAAACTTTTTATTTTAATTGAGGTGTTCATCTGTTGTTGTTTTCTATCTGATTGTGCTATGAATTTACGGTATTTTTTCAAAATTGTCAAGTGGTTCATGCTTTTTGCTATAAATATTCGACAAACGACTAATTTAACCGTCCCAATCCCATTTTTTTCAAAAACTATTACTTTTATTCGTTAACTGTAGCTAGTATTTGCTATTTTCGTTTGTTATATTATCCAATTCATGGAATAATTTTAATATTTAATATTTTAGCTGTTATTTACATTATATTGATTATCAATAATATGATAAACATATTCAAATAAACTAATTTTACCAACAATTAAATCTTAATAACTTGTTTAACATTTTTTAACCATTTTAGTTCTTTTATTGAAATATTTTTTAATTTTGTTATGGATTTATACAGATTGCTCGTCAAATTGGGCAAAAATTAAAACGAATCATTAACTAAAACATTTCAACATGAAAAAAATTGTCCTTTTACTAGGAGTATTCCTTTTGTGCACTTCCCTTGTATTTGCGCAAAAGACGATTTCTGGGAAGGTAACCAGTAAAGATGATGGAAGCGCCTTGCCCGGAGTAACGGTTGTTGTAAAAGGCACCACAACCGGAACTGTTACCGACAACGATGGTAATTACAAACTCACCGTTCCGGCAACAGCAGTAACGCTTCAGTTCTCATTTATTGGTATGACCACCTATGAAGCTGAAATCGGAACAAAAACAACAATTGATGTAATCTTGGAATCAAGCGCTACTCAGCTTGAAGGTATGGTTGTTACAGCTCTTGGTATATCCAAAGATAAAAAGTCCTTGGGTTATTCAGTTCAAGATGTGAAAGGAGCTGAATTGGTTCAAGCAAAAGAAAATAACATTGTTAACTCCCTTAGTGGAAAAGTATCAGGGATCCAGGTTACAAATTCATCTGGTGCAGTAGGTGCTTCTTCACGTATAGTAATTCGTGGAGCTTCTTCGTTGTCTGGAAATAACCAGCCACTCTTTGTAGTCGATGGTGTTGCAATCAGTAATTCTGAATTTGGCAATGCTGACGGTTATGGTGGTTCCACTACGAAAGCTATGGGTGCTGCAAACAGAGGCAATGGTGTTGCTGATATCAACCCTGACGATATTGAAAGTATTTCCGTTTTAAAAGGACCTAATGCTGCTGCTTTATATGGTTCTCAGGCTGCTAACGGGGTTGTTTTGATTACTACAAAAGCAGGTTCCCTTAGTTCAGCTAAAAAAGCCGCTGGTATAGGTATAGAGGTGGGTAATTCAACCACTTTCGAAAACCCTTTAAGACTTCCTAAATTCCAGAACAGTTATGGACAAGGTGCCGAAGGAGTATTCTCCTATGTTGATGGTGCTGGCGGTGGAATTAAAGATGGCGTTGATGAAAGTTGGGGACCAAAACTTGATGCAGGATTGATGATTCCTCAATACAACTCCCCTGTCATCGGTGGTGTACGTCAAGCAACTCCATGGATCTCACATCCTGATAACATCAAGGATTTCCTCTTAACAGGAGTAACGACCACAACAAATTTTGCAATTACAGCAGGAACTAAAGATGCTAATTTCCGCCTTTCATATACCAACCTTTATCAGAAAGGTATGCTGCCGAATACCGATTACAGGAAGAATACCCTAGCTATCGGTGGTGCAGCTAACGCAACTGACAAATTAACAATCTCCGGAACTGCAAACTATGTAATGGCAAATAGTGATAACATGCCTGGAATCGGATATGATGCGCAGAACGTTTTTCAACAGTTTATATGGGCTGCCCGCCAGGTAAATTATGCCGATCTGAAGGATTATGACAATTCAGATGGAGCTGTTTCTTGGCTTCCTGTTGGCGCAAAATACAACTGGAACTATAACTTCCATAACAATCCTTATTTCACCCTGTATGAGAATACAAATATAGTTGACAGAGACAGGATTTACGGTAATGCAAAAGTGAACTATCAAATATTAAAAAACCTTTCTATCTTTTTCAGAACGGGTATTGACAGTTACAATAACTTGAATACAGCCAGGGCTGCATGGGGTGACATCGACAATCCATTTGGCTATTATGATGAAGATCTTTCAACATTCAAACAGATTACCAATGACTTCATGATAATGTACGACAGAAAATTAGCCACTGATTTTGCATTGAGCCTGAATTTTGGTGGAAATAGAATGAATCAGAACTACCACGATACTTATGGTGCTGCTGATGAATTGGCTGTTGAAGGTGTATATACACTCGCTAACTCCAAGGTTCCTCTCCGTACACAAAGTTTAATCCGAAGAAAAGCGGTTAATGCCTTATACGGTTCTGCACAGTTGTCATATAAAAATGCAATATATCTTGATTTAACCGGCAGAAACGACTGGTCTAGCGCATTGCCTGAAGCAAACAACTCTTACTTTTATCCATCAGTAAGCGTTAGCAGTATTCTAACTGATCTATTTAAATTGGAATCTGATGCTCTATCGTATGCAAAAGTAAGAGCTGGATGGGCAAAAGTTGGTAGCGATACCGATCCTTACTCATTATTACCAGTAATGAGTTTTGGCGATGGTTGGAATGCAAGTACAATTTCCATGAATCAATTTGTACCCAACAACCTGCCAAATCCAGATCTGAAACCACAATTTGCCAAATCTATCGAACTTGGTACTGAACTGAAATTTTTCATGAACAGAATCAGCCTCGATGTTACTTATTATAGTCAAAAAACTACTGACCAGATCCTCAGTATACCAATCTCTCCAGCCTCAGGATATACTACAAAGAATATCAATGCCGGTGAAATTGATAATAAAGGTCTTGAAATTACCCTTGGTCTTGTTCCTTTCGAATCTAAAAAAGGTTTTAACTGGAACATTGACTTAAATTTTGCAAAAAACAAGAACGAAGTTGTTTCTTTAGCTCCAGGAGTTGAACAGTACGAATTAGGATCCTACTGGGATTTGAAAGTAATGGCAATACCAGGACAGCCTTATGGTTCACTTTATGGTGCTGATTACTTACGCGATGGTGATGGAAATATCATCAATATTGATGGAGTACCTCAAAAAGGTGACTATAAAATATTGGGCAATTACCAGCCTGATTGGGTAGGTGGTATTAACAATGAATTTTCATATAAAGGAGTAACTGCTAGTTGCCTTGTTGATGTTCATAAAGGTGGAGACGTTTATTCCATGACAAATGCCTGGGGTAGATATGCCGGTGCTCTTGATGAAACCCTAATAGGAAGAGAAGGTGGTATTGTCGGAGTCGGAGTTATGGACGATGGAAATGGAAATTGGGTAACAAACGATGTTGTAGTTACAGCAGAAGAATATAACCATGCTGCTTTTTCAGATGGTATTCCTGCCGGAAGTATTTTCGATGCAAGTTATGTTAAGCTCCGTGAAATTAGAATCGGGTATACTTTTAAGAAAATTCCGTATCTCCCAGTTAAAGATTTAAACATATCACTGGTTGGACGTAACCTTGCACTTTTATATAGTAAGGTGCCACATATTGACCCTGAAACTTCTTTCAACAATGGAAATGCCCAGGGCATTGAATTCGGCCAGCTACCTTCAGCCACTGCTTATGGTTTTAATATCAGTATGAAATTTTAGTAACTATAAAAAGAAAAATCATGAAAAAAACACGAATTGCCGGAATTGCAGTGATATTATCTGTATTCCTCCTTATATTCAATTCCTGTAAAAAGGATTTTGAAACTATTAATAAGGATCCAAATAATGCAGGATTGGACAAGGCTGCTCCCGATATGTTGCTTACCAGCGCTATTGAAAGTATGACAGACAGGGTATATGAGACCTTTTTAGGCGAAGAAATGGGAAACTGTTGGGCACAGCATGAAGCCAAAGTTCAATATACCGATGAAGACCGTTATATTTACCGTGTAACCGTTGTGAATAACACTTGGGCAAGTTTCTATGCCGCCAACGGAATGGATGTTGTAACGCTTTACAATATAGCAGTTAAAAAGCAACACAAAAATTACCAGGGTGTTGCTCTTGTGCTTAAGTCTTATATTACTTCGGTTTTAACTGACCTTTTCGGACCTGTTCCATACACTCAGGCATGGCTTGGAGCGGAAAATACGCTACCGGGATATGATACACAGGAATCCATATACAGGGATATTATTGCAAAACTTGATGAAGCCAATACCTTGCTTGATGCTAGCGGAGAGGCAATAGAGGGTGATATCCTTTACAATAACAACATCAATAGTTGGAAAAAATTTGCAAACTCATTGAGAATGCGTTTATTGCTCAGAATGTCAGCAAAGGATGAAGCGTTTGTAACAACTGAGTTTACCAAAATGGTTGCAGATCCAACAACTTATCCGATATTCGAAAGCAACGCCGATAATGCAGCTTTGCAATATCTGGGTTCTGCCCCTAACAACAATCCATATAATGAAAATCGCAAAACCCGCGATGATCACAGGGTAAGCAAGACACTTGTTGATCAGATGTGGACTAATTCTCCAAATGTAGACTGGCGTATATGTATATATGCTGATCTGGACGAACTAGGCAATTACGATGGCATGCCAAACGGGCTTACCTCTTCACAGGCTGCATCATATAATGGCAATGGAATCAAAAACACTTCAAAAGTCGGAAGTTGGTTTTTAAGAGCTGAAGCTCCCGGAATGTTGATGAGTTATGCGGAACTTCAATTCATACTTGCCGAAGCAGCTTTCAAAGGCTATTTTCCGGGCGATGCAGAAACCTACTATTATGCTGGTATATATGGTTCGTATAACCAATTTGGTGCTGACCTTGTTACAGCAGCTGATGACGCATTAGGCGTAACGGCTGGCTGGACTGCTGACTCCCTTGCTGCCGACTTTATTGCCAAAGATATCTATGCCTGGGATGCTGCAAATGGAATGGAACTTATTGCAACTCAAAGATGGGCTGCCACTTTCGATCAGGGGCTTCAGACTTGGTTTGAATGGCGCAGGACCGGATACCCTGTTCTTACACCAGCTATAGCCGGTACGAACAATGGAAAGATCCCGGTACGCGTACCTTATCCTACAGATGAAGCCGCAAGGAACCCGACCAGTCTTGCAGCAGGCGTGTCCCTGTTAGGTGGTGCGGACGATCTGAACACCCGTGTATGGTGGGATGTAACTCCGTAATTCAAAGGTATTGATCATAGTATTAATTAATAAAAAAAACATATGAAAACAAAAATAAAAGTGTTCCTTTTGATTTTCACCATGCTTGGACTCATTTACAGCGCATGCAACAAATCAGAAGATCTGCTCACTGCAGATGCAAAAACAGGGGGATTAATTTTTCCCACTAAAGGTGTTGCTTATAAGCTAGGCGGAACCCCGAGTTTTGATATTGAATTAAAAATTCCGACTGGGCCTGGCATCTCAACAATTGAAGTATATAACAAATATTTCAGGCTCGCTGATACTGCTGAATCTAACAAGGTATTGATGAAAACCATAGATGTGGCATCAGCAAATTCATCTGCTGACGTTGTCAAAATTATGACATTAACCTATGCCGACCTTAGCAAAGATCTGCTGGTTGAAGGTAGCCCCCTTCCTACAGATGAATCGCTTCTTCCAATTGGAGATTACTGGGAATTCTATTATATCAGTACCTTGTCAGACGGAAGAAAGGTAACAAATAGTTTAACTACAAAAGTAGATGTTGCGAACCGTTGGGCTGCTACATATCTTTTGAGCTCTTATGTACTTCGTGCAGGCGACCCGGTTCTTACAGGTCATTTTTCAAATATGCCATGGAAATTGATAACTTATGGAGCTAAAGCCGTACAATATGATAAAATACACCCTTGGGGTGATGGCGTTTCCACTATCGGAGGAATTGGCCAATGGATCCTTACGATCGATGATTCAGGTGGTCCTGATAATCCAATGCCTGTTACTGTATCAGATCCTGACAATGCTGCAGTAGTGAATGATCCTGCATATAATTGCAGGTACGAACCATCAACTAAAACTTTCTTCATATCGGTTTATTGGGGTGCAGGACCTACCAGCAGAGCTGCAACTGATACTCTTGTATATTCTGGTCCATTATAACTAATAATCTATTAAAAAACGCCTTCCTAAATGGAAGGCGTTTTTTTTTGTAGTAAAAAAAATAATTTTTCATAATTTCACATTAAAATAACTATGACATGAAAGCTTCGAATATTTTCAAAATTGATAAAGTTAAATCAATAAATCATGAAGTGTTTGAGACATTAATTGCTTCTGAAGGAATAGTAATAGAAAGGATAATTTCGGCCGGACAGGTAACTCCTGATGATGAAAGCTATGATCAGGATTATGATGAGTGGGTGATGCTTCTTCAAGGTACTGCAACAATTTCTTTTGAAAAGAATAGAAAAATAAATCTTAAAGTTGGTGATTATTTATTCATCCCGGCACACCAGAAGCATAGGGTTGATTATACTTCATCAATGCCTGCCTGCATTTGGTTGGCAGTGCATATAAAAAAATGAAACAGGAAAAGATGGCATCTTGTAAAACCTGATGGTACTTATTTCAAACACGGCAAAGGCGGTAATTCAAAAGGATTTGTTTACGGACTCGCATCAGCAGCTGAATACATCACAGGCAAAGAACTAAGTAATTTCTGGGATAAATCTGATAAGAAACTTGAAAAGCTATGGTTGATGGGACGACAAATTCCATTGCCACCGGAAGACAGCCATTTGACCTTGACCCTTGCAGCAATAGCAGACAATTGGGGAAGAAAAAGCAAGAGCTCAGCATTATTTATTAATCGCATTGCTATGAATGAGGACTGGGAAACTTTTTATTTGCTGCTTTATGATTTCCTGCATCAGGAAAAGGATTCATTGTTTCCGTACGAAAAACTATTACGCCAACTCAATACAGCCCCTATAACAGGTCCTTATTGTTACAATGAAGAAAACCCATCCTTTAGATGGTTGGGCGAGTATAAATCGTTTTTATTCGTCTAAAAAGGTACAGATGAATGGGGAAATAAACTCATCGAATATGAGCAACTATAATGGGCTCGATTATATGCTGCTTTATAATTTGTATCGATTACATTTTTCTGAAATTATCAAAACCCGGTATTTACTAAAATAAAAAGAGCGCAGTGTTACTGCGCTCTTCAAATATATTATAAGAAATTAAAATTCCCTGTATTCAATTTTCATTGTCATTCCATTCACTTCACCTGTAAGCCACATTTCATTTTCTTTCAATTTTAGAATGGTGAAATCTTCCCACCAGGTTTCAACACCAGCCTGATCAATCAAGTCAATTTCTAATGTTTTCATATCATCTGATAATTTCCAGCTTCCAAAATTTATGCTGTCAGGACGAATGCAAAAAGTCGCGTCGCCATTCTTCTTGATGTCAGCATAACCATTGCTATACATCGAAGTAATATCCATTCCGTTCAATGAAACTTTATGATACTCCCATTTATTCACTACGCTTGCCTTAGGGGTACGAAGGCTTGTGATGGGACCTTCTTCGTAATTACAGGAAAGAAAAATCAAGCTCAAGAAAAGTAAACTGGATATCAAAAAAATCCTAACCATGATATTAATAATTCTTATTATGCAATATTAGTTAAAGAAACGAGGAGTCTTAGTTGGTATAATCTTTTTAGCAACATCAAATGAAGCAAGCAAAACTATTTCATGAGAACCGCTACTATATGATTTAACTGCACCTGAATTATAATCATAGGAATAGCCCAATCTAAAATTCTTAGTAATATCAACTCCAACGAGGCCAACAATAGCATCTTTATTCCTATAGGAAGCGCCAATCCAGAATTTATTTGAATAAAACATTAAAGCACTTACATCGAACTGAGTAATAAATGCACTGCTTTTAATTTTTACTGAAGGAATGATATTAATCTTTTCGCTAGCCTTTATTTTATATTTTGCATAAAGGTAATAATGGCGCGGAACCTTCAAAACTGTAGCTTTTCCAAGTGACTGATCAATGTGTGTTGAAGAAATACCTATTCCAAGTTTATCATTATTAAATGCCACTCCAAAATCAAAATCTGGTTTGGTTTTATTCTCATCAGTGTAAATTCCATTTTCATCAGTCATATCATCATAAATAAGCTCTGAACCTTTTAGCGATCTGTTGACCATCCCAAAACCAAGACCAAAAGAAAGGCGGCTTTTTTCCGACAAGCGTAACATATAAGCATACATCAGTTTTACATTGAGGCTATGTTCATAACCAAGCTTATCATTAATTACACTTAAACCAAATCCACCAGAAATTTTATCAATATAACTGTGTATATTGAACAATTGTGTAGACGGAGCCTGATCGAAACCAACCCACTGCTGACGTGCAATAAGAGCTGCATCCAGTGTTCCGGCATTTCCAGCCATTGCAGGGTTAAATGATATTTCACTGAACATGTAATTGCTGAACTGTATGTCATTTTGAGCAACAGTGATCAACTGAGTTGATAACAGTACAAGCAGTGTGAATAAAAGTTTTTTCATGATCCAGGTTATTTAAGTTTTACAAAAGTAATTTATTTTAATAAAATTTTTAAATTATTTCTTTTCAAAAAGCCATGCTGAAGAATTTACCAGTTTTATTTTTGTAAGCTCAGTTGTTGCTTCAGCTTTTGTTGCAAAGCTTGAATATGCAATTCGATAATTTCCATTTGATCCGAGTCCTACCACAACAGCATTTGGGTAACCTGCTTTCTTTAATGCAGTAACAGCTTCCTCAGCTTTTGCCTGGCCAGGATAAGAACCTGCAATAATAAAAAAGGTGTTTGTATTAGTGCTAGTTGATGATGTGGCAGCAGTAGTAGTTGCAGTTGTTGTTGTGTTCGAAGTAGTAACATTCGTTGAAGTGGTATTGGTTCCTGAAGTAGTAGTGCCTAGGTTAGTTGTTGCAGTTGTAGTGACACTAGTCTTTACTTCAGTTTTCTCAGGCTTTGTATAATTATAAGAACCACTCTTTCCTAATTCTGATGAATTCAGAATTTTAAAAGTTGTACGGCGATTCATCTGATGCTGTTCTTCTGTTTTTGCATTTTTCACAATAGGCATAGAGAAGCCATAACCTTTTGCAATTAATCTGTCAGTGCTTATTCCATTTGCAATAAGGTAATCCACTACCGACTGAGCTCTGCGCTGGGAAAGTTCAGTATTGTATTTGGCTTCTCCTCTTTCATCTGAATGAGAGTTGATCTGCAATTTAACATCCGGAGTTTCTTTCAGAATATTCACTAGTTTGTTAAGCTCGATTTTGGAATCTTCCCGAAGGTCAGCTTTATCATAATCGTAATAAATATTATCAATTTTAACTTCTTCTTTTGTAATTTGAATCAGTGCAAAATCGAGATCATAACTTGTAGATTTGTTATAAGCTTTTGAGTAGATGTCGTTACCAATCGTAAGGTTTTTACTGTCGTTCAGATAACCAACTTTTGTGCCTTTTATGACATATTTCACATTTGGTTTGCATTTTGTGAATTCATAATTACCTTTATTATCAGTGTAGACAGAATCAACACTTCCATCACTTCCCTTAAATACTGCAACTGCATTTTCAAGATTCTTGTTGGAAGCTTTGTCCTTAATATTTCCGGAGGCGGTAATAATTACAGGAATCATTTCATAAGTATAAATATCATCATCTCCTACTCCACCAATACGGTTGCTACAAAAGAATCCTTCATTTTTACTGTCCTTGAAAACGAGATTGAAGTCATCAGCACTTGAATTAATAGGAGACAACATATTTATCGGTTTCCCAAATTTTCCACTTTTAATTGAGCTCATAAAAATATCAAGTCCACCAAAACCTGAAAGTCCGTCTGAAGCAAATACCAATAATGTATCACCTGAAATATAAGGGAAGCCCTCGTTTCCAATTGTATTAATGGTTGCACCAAGGTTTTCAGGCTGACCCCAAACACCATTTACTTTTTTGATAACATAAATATCTGCACCACCAAAGCCACCTGGCATATCGGAAGCAAAATAAATTGATTTTGCATCGGCAGATAATGCAGGCTGCTGTATTCGGAAGGTCTGGCTATTGTAATCAAAAAGTGTTGAATTTTCCCAGGTATTTGCTGCTTCATTGTAATATGCATACATGATATTACATTGTTTTAATTTTCCGGAAGCTCCGTTGCATTGAGAATAATATGCATAATTTGTAGCAGCATCAAACGAAAAAGTTCCTTCGTTAAATCCGGTATTGATACTTCCTTTTACTTTTGTCGGCTTAGAATACTGGCCTTTCTGCGGATCATATGTAGATTCATACAAATCTGAAAATCCCTGTGTAGTAGATGGGTCGTATTTACTGCTTCCTTCCATTCTGGCAGAAGATATAATAACTTTATTACTTTTAAAATATGAAATGCTATAATCACTCGATATGGAGCTAAGATCTTTCTGATCTTTTACTTCAAACAGTGGTTTTTCTTTTTGTCCTTTTAATCCGAGATTACAGGATTCAAGGCGAAGTTTTGCAAGGTTATCTGTTGGAACTTCTTTTATATATTTTTCAATATATGTTTTAGCATCGGCATACTCGCCAGACAAAATCAGCATTTCACCCATGTGAAGATTCACTTCAGGTATTGTACAACCAGCATTTATCGCTTTCTGATACCATGCCTGTGCTTCAACATAGCTGTTATAATTTCTGCTACATTCTCCCAGCTGATAATAAATATACTTTGTTTCTTCTCCTGTAGCTTTTTTAAGAGCTTTATTGTATAACTGAATCGCGTTGTAATAATCCTTGTTTTTGTAAATCGAATCGGCTTTTTGCAAAGGTGTTTGAGCTGATAACATATTTACCAACAGAATTCCAAAAATTAATAATGCAGTCTTTTTCATATTCTAATATATTATTGTTTACTACTTACTACTGTAACTGTTCCTGTCAATTCCGTTAATACGTTTTTTAAATCAGAAAGTTTAATTACGTAATAATATGTTCCCGGAGAAACTAAGGTTTCGTTATATTTTCCATCCCATCCATCAATACCTTCGTACAATTTTTCTCCCCAGCGATTGATAATTTTAAGATCCAACCCTTTGACAAAAATATCATTTTTTCCGTCAACATCATAAGGCGTGAATGCATTTGGAATAGGTTTTATATCCATTATTAGGCTATCAAGTTCACTATCGCAGCCTGATTCGTTAACCGCGACCGATACAACCTGTCCATCCTCAAGTGTACATGACTGGTATATATTACTGCTTCCGGATTGAACAAGAACATTGTTAACATAAAAATTATAATTATTTAAACCGGCTGGTGTTGCAGTAAATATTACAATTTGTCCCTGATAAGCGAAAGGATCGGGAACAGCTGCAACTGAAACGGTCGGTATGGAATTTACTGTCACTACAACATTATCAGAAGATGAACATCCATTCGTATATGAAACAGTCATAACATAAGTTGTAGTAATGGAAGGTGTATAAACAACCGTTGCTGTAGTATCTCCGGTATTCCAGCTATATGATCCGCCACCGGTCGCAATAAGTGTTGCATTATCTCCCAGGCACACTGCAGCGTCAGCACCTGCATTGGCCAGAGGCGCAGCAAGAATGGTAACGATTACATTATCTGTATCGGTGCATCCATTACCATTAGTAACAGTAACGGTATAGGTTGTTGTTGTTGTTGGATTTGCAACTGGGTTATAAATATTCGCATTACTAAGACCAGTTGTTGGTCCCCATGCATAAGTGGATCCGCCTGACGCACTTAATGTCGTAGATGCTCCATTGCATATTGAAACAGCGCTTCCTGCATCCGCAACCGGCGCCTGGTTAACGGTTACCGTAACATTATCAGTAGCAGTGCATCCACTTGCATTCGTCACAAGCACAGTGTAAGTTGTGGTTGTAACAGGTGTAGCAACAGGATTTGCAATTGCTGCATTACTCAACCCTACGGAAGGATTCCAGGAATAACTTGTACCTCCTGAAGCACTTAAAGGAGTTGATGATCCGAGACAGATGCTAACATTATTACCGGCATTCGCAGATGGAATGTTTACTGTTATAATTACATTATCAGTATTTGAGCATCCATTTAAATCAGTAACCGTAACTGTATATGTTGTAGTAGAAGCAGGTTGAGCAATAGGATTTGAAATGTTAGCATCATTTAAAGTTGCAGCAGGACTCCAGACATATGAAATACCACCTGTTGCATTTAATGTTGTTGAATTTCCCGGACATATCGTTTGATTTGTACCTGCATTGGCCGAAGGCAGAGAATTTACAGTTATTGTGATATTATCTGTTGCAGAGCATCCGGCTGCATCGGTTACTGTAACAATATATGTTGTAGTACTTGCAGGACTTGCAATTGGATTATAAATATTTGTGGAAGATAATCCTGTACCCGGACTCCATGCATATATAGTGCCACCAGTTGCTGCAAGAGTTGTGCTTGATCCGATACAAAGGTCATCATCTGTTCCAGCATTTGCTGGTGGAGCATTATAAATAAAAACAGTAATATCATCTGTATTTGAACAACCGTTATTATCTGTTACAGTTACTGTATAAGTTGTAGTATCAGAAGGAGTGGCAACAGGGTTAGCAATATTTGTAGCACTTAATCCTGTTGCAGGACTCCATGCATAAGAAACACCACCTGATGCACTTAAATTTACGCTGTGGCCAACACAAGTTCCTACATCGGCACCAAGGTTTGGATTTGGCAATGCATTAATAGTAATAATAACATTACCCGTCATTGTATTGGTACAGCCAGTGCTGGCATTGATAGCAGTAACTGTGTAGGTACCAGCTGTGGACTGATTTCCAAACGTGACAGCACCTCCGGTACCAGAATAGGGCGAACCTGTATTTGAACCATTCACCTGCAACTGATAATCAACACCAGCTTGTGAATTGCTTAGTCCAACAATAACACCTATACCACCTGCGCAATATGAACCACCGCCAGTAACATTATAAGCTGTAGGCAAGGGGTCAATTGTTACTGTCACATTTCCAGTCATTGTATTTATACATCCAGTTGTTGCATTTGTTGCAACAACAGTATAAGTACCAGCGGAGGTCTGACTTCCAAAACTAATCGCACTTCCTGTGCCTGGCGCAGGAGAACCTGTATTGACACCCCCGAGTTGTAACTGATAATTTACACCTGACGCTGATCCACTAAGTCCAACTATTACTCCAGTGCCACCTGTACAGTAATTACCACCTCCTGATACATTAAATGGTGTAGGTAAAGGATTTATTGTAATTGTGACATTGCCTGTCATTGGAGTAAAGCAACCTGTAGCAGTAATTGTTGCCACAACAGTATATGTTCCTGCGGCAGTTTGATTTCCAAAAGTAATTGCACTACCATTGCCTGCAACAGGGGAACCAGTATTCACGCCACCAAGTTGAAGCTGATAGGTTACTCCGCTTTGCGATCCGTTTAATCCAACAACGACTCCAGTTCCACCAGTACAATAGTTTCCGCCTCCAGTAACAGTGAATGCTGTTGGTAATGGATTAACAGTTACAACAACTGCATCCGTGGCTGTAGCACTTGCGTTATCAGTAACTGTGACAGTATATGTAGTAGTAACAGTAGGTGTTACAACCGGATTGGATGATGTAGATGTGAAGCCTGCAGGAGAAGACGACCATGAATATGTATACGGAGAAGTTCCATAATTAGCGGTAGGTGAACCACCAATTGTAACATTACTTCCACTACAGGATGTCTGGTCGTTTCCGGCATTTGCAACCAATGGTAATGTAATACATTCAATAGTTGTTGTTGGTGTTACAGAAGATAAATTGACTGTATATGTACTTCCACTACCTCCTGTATATACAGTTGGAGTAATTGTTGTCACTGTTGGTGTATAGGCATATTGGATGGAAGTAACGGATGCTTCAGTACAACCGCTACCACTGCTTCCATTAGCATCGGTTTTTATCATATGCAGTTGATAGCCAGTAGTTCCAATCATGCTGCCAATTACGTAACCTCCAGGAACCTGCTCGCCTTTGGTAAATATTCCACCTATAAACGAATTATACGTTTTTGCAGAAACAGGAGTATAGGATGAATTGAGGGTTAAAAGAAAACTCTTGTAGTTTAAGCCTACGGTCCAACCTATAATTGCAAATCCCGAACTTGTCTGCTGAATAGACCCCAACATATCGGCTAAGCCACCAACACCATAGGCATTAGAAGAAACTAAATTACCACTTGCATCCAATTCCAAAATAGCAATACTGCTGGCGAGGCCTACTTTATCAGTATATCCTCCAACAAGCAAATTACCATTTGATAAAAGTTTAATTGAAGAGGCTTCTTCATTATAACCTAGTTCCCCGTAGGATTTCATCCATTGTAGGGCTCCTGATGCATCGGTTTTAAAAACCAAAATGTTTGTGGTGGTATCAACACCATTTTTCTGACTGTGATAACCTGCAAAAATATATCCTGTGGGCACTTCTACCACATCGTTCACAGCATCATGGCTATCGAACACCGGACCACTGGTCAGTGAGTATGACCTTCCCCATTGGTACGCTCCGGTTGAATTGGCTTTAAAAATATAAATACTTGTTGAATCCTTTGCCGTATTCATACTTTTTCCATATGTCGTGCCTGCAACAATATATCCAGCACCGGCTGAAAGCTCTTTTACAGTATTGCCGAATTCATTGGGCGAGTTACCATATTTATATGAGAATACTGAATTACCGGAGCCATCCACTTTGAGCAACATGGCATAAGAATCATCAAAGCTGCCTGTCATTACATAACCGCCGGATGATGTGGTTTGAAGATCATTTACAAAAAGATTTTTAAAAGAAAGGAATGCACCATCTTTTATTTTTTTTGCCCAGGTAACAGTTCCCATAGTATCTGTGGCTATCAGAACAGATTGAAGTATTGGCAAACTAATCCCTTCAACCGCACCTGCTATTGCATAGCCATTGGTAGATTTTTTGACACCTGCAAAGAGGTCCATATCCATTGTACTAAAATTGCTATAGTAGTCAATTTGGAATTTGCTTTGAGAAAAGACTTTGCTTTCAAAGCTAAAAACAATTGAAAGTATTACTAAAAGGGTAAAAATTCTATTCTTCATAATGTAGGATTTTTTTTCAGGGGCAAATATAGACAGAATTTGATTATTTACACACTAACTGACCAGATTAATCCCTCATATTTAATTATCTTAAAACTATATATTTTTAACTATATACATCTAAATCGGTTTTGCTACAAAATTCCTATTTGTTGAAAATAAATAAAATCAGTGAAATTCTTTATTTTTTTTAAGGATTTTGCTTTTGTTGAATTTACGGCACAACAAGGTTAAATTTTGCACGTTCAATCATATTGTCTATTTTTGGCATTCTGTGATCCGGAAAATGAAGCTTTCAGTTATCATCGTTAATTATAATGTCAAGTATTTTCTTGAGCAATGCCTTTATTCAGTAATAAAAGCTAACAAGGGTCTCGGTATAGAAGTATTTGTTGTCGACAATAATTCGGTGGACGGTTCAGTGAAAATGGTGATGGATAAATTTCCTGAAGTCATCATAATTGAAAATAAAGAAAACCTCGGATTTTCGAAAGCCAATAATCAGGCAATGCTCCTAGCAAAAGGAGAATATGTCTTGCTACTTAATCCTGATACCGTTGTGGAAGATGATACTTTCACAAAAGTAATTCAGTTTATGGATTCTCATCCTGAAGCTGGCGGATTGGGAGTAAAAATGATTGACGGCAAAGGAAAGTTCCTGCCTGAATCCAAAAGAGGCCTCCCTACTCCAACTGTTGCATTCTATAAGGTCTTTGGACTCTCAAGACTTTTCCCAAAATCAAAAATTTTCGCAAAATATCATCTCGGATATCTGGATAAAGATCAAGTTCATTCAATAGATATACTTGCAGGAGCTTTCATGTTAATCAGGAAAGAAACGCTGGATAAAACCGGATATCTTGATGAAACTTTTTTCATGTACGGTGAGGATATCGATCTGTCATATCGTATTCTGAAGGCAGGATATAAAAATTATTATTTTCCAGAAACCCGTATCATTCATTATAAAGGAGAGAGCACTAAAAAAAGCAGTATAAATTATGTGCTTGTTTTTTACAATGCAATGATCATTTTTGCAAAAAAACATTTCTCTCAGAAGAATGCCAAGTTATTCTCATTCCTTATAAACCTTGCAATCTATCTACGCGCTTTTATAGCTATTACAGACCGATTCCTTCAGAGAATCATTCTTCCGCTAACTGATTTTGCCATTATCTATACAGGATTTTATTATATAAAAATTTACTGGGAAAAAAATTATCTGTTCCCGCGTGAAGGGCATTATCCTATAGAATACATTACACTTGTAGTACCTGCCTATATTTTAATATGGTTGCTAGCTGTTTATTTAAGCGGTGGTTATGACAAACCGATTAAATCGTTTAAAATTTTTCAGGGGCTGGTTATTGGCACCTTGGTGATTCTGGTAATTTACGCATTACTCAGCGAGGAATATCGTTTTTCAAGAGCACTGATTGTTATGGGTGCAATATGGTCGCTAGTTATAATGTTTGCAATAAGGTTAACATTAAGTTTTTTAAAGTTTAAAAATGTAAGATTTGAAAGTGGTAAGAATAGAAATTTTGTAATTGTCGGAGATAAGGAAGAAACAGAACGGGTGACATCGGTGCTTAATCAGACCAGCATCAATCCAGGATTTATCGGCCTTGTGGATGTAAATGAAAATAGAAATAAGGAAAATGGATTTGTTGGAAGTCTTGCTCAGATAAAGGAAATTATCGAAATTTATAAAATTGATGAAGTAATTTTCTGCGCGAAGAACATGACAGCCCAGGAGATAATTAATAAGATGTCGGAATTAAAAAATACTCAGGTCGATTACAAGATAGCTCCTCCTGAGAGCTTATATATTATTGGCAGCAATTCTATTGATACTTCAGGCGATTTGTATGTAGTAAATATTAATTCTATAAGTAAGTTCAGCAATAAACGCAACAAACGATTTTTTGATACACTGACCTCTATTGTACTATTATCGTTATTTCCAGTTTTGATTTTCATTGTAAAAAATATTCCGGGTTTTTTTAAAAATATATTTCTTGTACTTTTTGCGCAACGATCATGGGTTGGTTATTATAATAATAAGGAGACTTCAAAATTACCGGTAATCCATAAAGGAGTTCTCACTCCTGCTGATGCCTTTCATGCGAAAACCCTAGATGACGAAATGATCACACGCCTTAATATGATTTACGCACGTGATTATAAAATCATGAATGACCTGAATATCCTGATAAAAGGAATTCGCGAAATAGGCAGATAAAAGTTTTCTGCTTTTAACATTCCTAAAATATTTTGTTTAAAACTTTTAATACTGTAAAACCTGTTCTGAACAGTAATTTTATAATTTAGTGCCTCAAATTTTAATAATAGCATGCGTCAAATCTTCACAGTTACGACTTTTTTATTTTTCCTGATGACATTTAATTCTTATAGTCAAACAGATGTCAATGCCGGTAATACTAAATATGCCAAAGATAATTTTACACTTGGAAATTTTAAGGGTGCTCTTGATGAATATCTCTTGCTAATTAAAACCGATTCCAATAATGTTACTTATAATTTCAGAATAGGTATTTGCTATCTCTATACTAATATTGATAAAACGAAAGCCATTCCTTATCTTGAACGAGCAGTTACAAACCCCAAAGTAGATCCCGCTGCATGGTATGAACTCGGACATGCTTATATGCTTAATAATTCCCTCGACACGGCAATCGAATACTTTGGAAAATATGTTACAATAACAAACGGTAAGGAAAACTTTGAAATCTCATCCAACAGGATGATTCAAATGTGTGAAGAAGCAAAAAAACAACTAAAAAATCCAGTCGATGTAACAATAGAAAACCTTGGTCCTGAAATAAATTCTGCTGGTGCTGATTTTAATCCTTATGTACCATCCGATGAATCATTTCTTGTATTTACATCGAAAAGGTTCGGTAATACCGGGAACCTGCTTGACTTTGATGGGTTTAACACCTCCGATATATATATTTCTTATATAAAATATGATAAATGGTTGAAAGCAAAAGGCATCGGAAATACAATAAATTCAGAGCTTGTAGAAGAAACTGCTGGACTTACTCCCGATGGTACAAAACTATTTGTTTATTGCGATAATTATAATGCCATGGGGCAGGCAATGCTTTCTGACCGTAAAGGCAAGGCATTTCAAAAACCAGATTTTCTTGGCGATAATATCAATTCCATTAAGCTAGTATCATCAGCCACAATGAGTCCAAATAAAAAGATCCTTGTTATTTCCTGCGATAAAAATGCTTCAGGTGGTGGCATGGATTTATACATGGCACGGAAACTTCCATCAGGAGCCTGGAGCATACCCGAAAATTTGGGTGAGGTAATCAACACTGTTTACGATGAAGATTATCCATACTTTGCTTCCGACGGAAAAACACTTTATTTCAGTTCGCAGGGACATGAAAGTATGGGTGGCTTTGATATTTTCAAAACAGTTTATGATGAAAAATCAAACTCATGGTCAAATCCTGTAAATATTGGATACCCTGTAAATACTACAGATGATGATATGACCATAAGTTTCTCTGCTACCGGGCGACATGCTTATATTTCATCACTTCGCAAAGGTGGTTATGGCGATCTGGATATTTACAAAGTAATATTCAACGATGTTGATCCTGCTTATACTATCTTAAGTGGGTTGCTGGTAAATAAAGATTCTGTCAGTATTTTTAATGTTTCTGATAACGCTCATCTTGATTCAACCAATACTGACACTCTCTCAATTGAAACAATTGACAATAAAGAAAAAAAGGGTAAAGCAGATTTTAAGAAACAGAAAGATTCAACATCAGTAAATCCTCATTTACCAATTGAAACTAATGTATCAATTACAGTTTTTGACAAAACATTATCCAAAGTTTTTGGTAATTATCTTCCAAATAAAACTTCCGGAAAATATCTGGTAATTCTTCCTCCGGGTGATTATGAATTAGCTGTCAATGCCGATGGTTATGAAAAATATGTTGAGACCATTAAAGTTTTTGACCGTTCAATCAACAACGAAATCGCTAAAGATATTGTACTGACTCCCGTTGAGAAAAAAAATAAATAAAATTAAGCTAAATTAAATGGAACTTAAACTAAGCCGCCCTCTGGCATTTTTTGATATTGAAACTACAGGTACAAATATTGTAAATGACAGAATTGTTGAAATCAGTATTTTAAAATTAACTGCCGACGGAGAAAAAGAAATTAGGACAAACCGAATAAATCCTACTATCCCAATACCTGCCGAGGTTATTGCAATACATGGTATTACTGATGATGATGTAAAAGATTGTCCAACGTTTGACAAACTCGCAAACAGTTTAAATCAGTTTCTTGCAGGTTGTGATCTTGCCGGATATAATTCCAATAAATTTGATATCCCATTTATTGTTGAAGAATTTCTGCGCGCAGGAATTGACTTCGAGTTGAAAGGTAGACGCTTTGTTGATGTGCAAAATATCTTTCACAAGATGGAACCCCGCACACTACGGGCAGCCTACAAGTTTTATTGCGAAAAAGAACTTATAGGAGCTCATGGCGCAGAAGCCGATACTCTTGCAACCTATGAGGTATTAAAAGCACAGTTATCAAAATATGAGGAAACAGAGTACACTGACCAGGATAAAAAAATAAGTGTCCCCATAAAAAATGATGTTCAGTCACTGCACGATTTTTCTTTCAATGCGAACTTTGCAGATTTTGTAGGACATATTGTATACAATCAAAAACAGGTTGAAGTTTTCAACTTCGGGAAGCACAAAGGCAAACCTGTTGAAGATATATTCAGGATAGAGCCCTCCTACTTTGACTGGATGATGAAAAGCGATTTTCCACTTTTTACAAAAAAACTAATCACTGCAATTAAGCTCAGAGGTTTCAATAAATCTTCCGCTAATATTAAAAGTACCTAGTAATGAAGTTCATTTGTTTTGAAGGTAATTATTTAAAACCTGGTGATCATTCCTTAGAAAATTGCGAGCCGGTTTTTTTTATCAAACCTGAAACAGCTTTGCTTAGAGACAAGCATCCTTTTTTCATTCCTGATCATACGAAAATCATTACCCCGAAATTAAATATTGTTTTAAAAATTTGCAGACTCGGAAAAAATATCCAGGAAAAATTTGCGCACAAATATTATGATGAAATAGGCATAGGTGTTGATCTTGAAGCTTCTGATGTTTTAAAGAATTGTATGAATAATCGACTACCATGGGAAACAGCAAAAGCTTATGATTCCTCGGCCCCATTAGGTAAATTTATTTCAAAAACAGATTTCGCTTCATTAAATAATATTTCATTCTCCATGAAGAAAAATGGACAATGCACTATAAAGGGCAATACTTCTGAAATGATTTTATTCTTTGACAAGCTTGTTGCACATGCCTCAAAATATTTAATGTTTAAAATGGGTGATTATATTTTTACAGGAAGTCCTGCATCAATGGATACTCTTCAAATTGATGACAGAATAGAATGTTTTATCGAAGATAAGAAACTACTTTCATTTCATGTAAAATAAAAAACCCTGTAAACTTTTACAGGGTTTTTTATTTTTGAGAAATTCTTTTTTTATTTCACACTTACCTTTACAGTATATGCTCCGGTATTAGATGAATTGTAAACAGTTTCGTAAATTGAAAGGAACAATGTTCCGCTTTCTTCTGCTTTGCCATTATATTTAGAACCCGCTTTTATAGATTCACCATCATCGCCAATTTTATAAATAACATTTCCATAAGTTGGATATGTGCTGCTGTAATCGCTTTCATAATCGGATGTTGCATTGCCATCAGGTGTGTATTTATTACCTGATAAACTTTCCAGTGTAATTTCACCTGTAGCATTGATAGTTATTTTCTGTCCTGATTTTACTTTAATGCCAGTATTTAACCAGCCACCATCTTCATTTCCGCTGATATGTTTGTTTGCAAGAAGTTTAAAAGATTTGTCACCAGTTGATTCATCATAATAAGAAATTTCAGCTTCTTTTATTTTTTCTTTTGGAACATTCAAATCGCCATACTCAGTCTTGAGTGCAATTGTTTTAAGTGCGAACGTTCCGCCCATTGTATATTCATAATCAATGGTAACAACATCTTTATCACTAAAACCATCTTCAACACCGTATGTGCTCTGCATTTCACTCAATGCAGCTTCAGGAGTGTAGTCAGTAAATTCTGATGCCTGGTATTCGCTTCCATAAATATAATCGCTTATAACAGGAATAGTGTTAATGCTCATCTTTACAAGTTCATCATATGCGGCCTGGCGTTTTTCTTCTGCAGCATCGCCCATTTGTTTTACCAGATTAATGACTTTGGTTTTATTTGATTCATCCGGTGTAATTCCAAATTCAATTGATGAAACATTTTTGATAGGAATATCGAGTTTACCGTATGCAGTATTCAAAGCTACTGTAGTTATGCTGTTAGAAGTTCCTGTAATAACATTGCCATCCCTCAATGTAAGTTTCAATTCAATTTTTTCTTTCTGCGCATGAAGAGAAAGTGCAGCAACTATAAATGCAAATAAAATGATTACTTTTTTCATAGATATAATTTTTAAGTTAATGATTTATTAAATGGCATTTGACGATGTAAAAATAACAATATTTTTCTTCAAATATTGCGACAGGGAATCTTATTTAAAAAATATTTCATCGACAAAATTTTCTCCAGTCATTTTATTCAGTGATTTCAATAGTTTCGTCTTGGCATATTGCATTTCTTCGCGAACGGCAGCATTGTCGAGCGTAACATATAATTTTTTATCTCTGAAATAAAGTCCGGTAGTATGCTTGGCAATCACTTTACCAACAACCTTAGGCCATGAATCAATTATTTTAAGCTCATTCAATTTATCAGCAAGCTGATATTCTTTCAGTAAATCATTAAGAAGTTCTTTTAAAATATGGTCGTTGGTTCCGCTCATGCTATTCATATCTGTATAATGTTTCCACTGCGGCTCCAGCTTTTATTTCAAAAATTTTCATCTCTGTGCTGATATCTTTGAAAATTAATTCAATTCTTTCGGGATGCGCATCTGTAATAAAAACCTGTCCGAAACTATTCTTACTTACTAGTTTCATTAATTGCTCTACCCTGAAATTATCGAGTTTATCAAATATATCATCAAAAAGCAGGATGGGTTTAAAATCCTTCAGATTCTTCGTATATTCAAACTGGGCAAGTTTTAATGCAATAATAAAAGATTTCTGCTGGCCCTGTGATCCAAATCTCTTTAACGGAAAAGATTCAAGTTTAAAAATCAAATCATCCTTATGAGTTCCTACAGTTGTATATTGAAGTATTCTATCCTTCTCAACTGCTTCTGACAGCAGCGTAGCAAAATCGGCATTCTTTAGTTGCGACAGATACTCAATATCGACTTGTTCTTTACCCCCTGAAATAAATTTGAAATACTCCCTGAACATGGGAAGAAATTCATCAAGAAAATCTGTTCTTCGCTGAAAAATTTTCTGGCCAAGTGTAACTAATTGCTGGTTCCAAATTTCAAGAGAGGCTTTTTCAAATTTACGACGTTCTGCAAAGTGCTTTAGCAGTGTATTCCGCTGCAATAATGCCTTGTTATAATTTATAAGATCATCAAGGTAAATTTTATCAAATTGAGAAATTACACTATCAATATATTTTCTTCGTTCTTCACTTCCTTCACTGATCAATGCATTATCCGACGGAGAAATCATTACAAGCGGATAATTTCCGATATGGTCCGAAAAACGTTGGTATTCCTTCTTGTTCAGCTTAAATTGTTTTTTTTCATTTCTTTTCTGTCCACAATAAATCACATCCTGACCTTCGCCTTTGAAAATAGTACCCTGTATTACAAAAAAGTCCGCACTGTGAAGTATATTCTGTGAATCAATAGGATTGAAATAACTTTTACAGAAAGCAAGGTAATGAATAGCATCAAGCAAATTAGTTTTACCTTCACCATTATTACCAACAAAGCAATTGATCTTTTCGCAGAAGTTAAACTCCTGGTCAGTATAATTTTTAAAATTGATAAGGGAAAGCTTCTGTAAGTACATAAAAATTGTCGAAATTACTGATAGTCATATAGTGATTACTACAAGGCAAAAGTACAAAATAATATCGCTGAAGTCGGAAAATAATGCTCTTTGAAATTAATATTTACCACAAAAAATGTTGTCAGAAATAAAAAAAAATTAATTTTGCAGTTCTAAATTTTAAAAAATGGGAAAAGACAAAGAGGTAAAAGCAGAAAAGAATATACAGGCTGTGGAATCGGCACTCAGCAAAACAGAACATTTTATCGAGAAGAATCAAAAGATCATCATGTATGTGGTTGGTGCTATTGCTGTGATTATCCTCGGATATATGGCTTTCAATAAATTCTATTTAGGACCAAAAGAAAAGGATGCTGAATCAGCTATGTTCTGGGCAGAACGGTATTTTGAAAAAGATTCTTTAAAGCTTGCTCTTGAAGGCGACGGTACTAATCTTGGGTTCATTGATATCATTGATGAATATGGCATGACCAAATCAGCTGATCTTGCACATTACTATGCCGGCATGATTTACCTGAAACAAGGACAGTATCAGGATGCAATTGATAACCTGAAAGATTTTGATGGTGATGATCAGATTGTAAGTTGTATGGCTACTGGTGGTATTGGCGATGCTTATATGGAACTTGGTGATAATGATGAAGCGCTGAAGTATTATCTGAAAGCCGCTGACAAGCATGATAATAAATTCTCCACACCTCTATATCTTATGAAAGCCGGCTGGACCTATGAAATAATGGGCAAATATGATGAATCACTAAAGTTATATGAACGCATTCAGAAAGATTATTATGGTAGTTACGAGTCACGCGAGATAGAAAAATACATTGCCCGTGCAAAAGGCAAACTGGGAGAAAAATAATATTATATAAAAATTACAGGAATAGCAGGAGTGAAAATTTCTGCTATTTTTGTTTATAAAAATTTCAACTATGGCTTCAAACTTAAAGAATTTATCATCCTATGATAAGAATGCTATTCCTTCAGCAGCCGATATGCGTTTCGGTATTGTAGTTTCTGAATGGAATGAAGAAATAACATCAGCCTTGTTAAATGGTGCATGCAATACTCTTCAATTGCATGGTGCTGATGAAAAAAATATTATCATCCGCTATGTACCCGGTAGTTTCGAATTACCCTTAGGCGCACAATACCTGATTGATTGTAGCGATGTGGATGTGGTAATAGCACTGGGATGTGTTATTCAGGGAGAGACACGCCATTTTGATTTTATTTGCACCGCAGTGTCAAATGGTATTATGCAAATGAATCTTGAAAATGGCATTCCTGTAATTTTCGGACTTCTTACAACAAATGATTTGCAACAAGCTATAGATCGTAGTGGTGGAAAACATGGAAACAAAGGTGATGAAGCTGCAATTACAGCCATTAAAATGCTGGCTTTAAGAAATGATCTTAAAAAATAATTTGTTTCATTAAAAGCTATGAAACAACCACTGAAAATAGTTTATATGGGAACACCTGACTTTGCGGTTGCTCCCCTGGATGCTTTAATCAGGAATGGTTATATTGTATCCGCAGTGGTTACAGCTCCTGACAAGCAGGCAGGCCGTGGATTAAAAGTTCATGAATCACCTGTTAAGAAATATGCTGAATCAAAAGGATTGCATATTATGCAGCCTGAGAAACTGAAAAGCCAGGATTTTCTTGACGAATTAAAAAGCATTCAACCCGATCTGCAAATTGTTGTTGCTTTCCGCATGCTTCCGGAAGTTGTCTGGAAACTGCCTGAATCAGGCACTTTCAACCTTCATGCTTCCCTTCTGCCACAATACCGAGGTGCTGCACCTATCAACTGGGCAATTATTAACGGGGAAGAGAAAACGGGTGTTACTACATTTTTTATAAATGAAAATATTGATACCGGAAATATTTTATTTTCGGATGAAACACCAATACTACCAGCAGAGACAGCTGGTGACTTGCATGACCGGTTAATGATTATGGGTGCAGAACTTGTGTTAAAAACTGTTCAAGCCATCGAAAGTAAAACCTGCGATTCAAAGCCACAGCATCACATTGTATCAAATTTCGATCAGTTAAAATCAGCACCAAAAATATTTAAGGAAGATTGTCGTATCAACTGGAATCAAACTGCTGACAAGGTTTTCAACCTTATAAGAGGATTGAGCCCCTACCCTGCAGCATTCACAGAATTAATTTCACCTGACGGAAGTACCCATTATATTAAGGTATTCCGGAGCGCCAAAGAAATTTCACAACATAATTTTAAACCCGGACAAATTCTAACTGATAGCAAAACTCGCTTAAGCATTGCTGTTACTGATGGCTTCATCCATTTGCAGGAAGTACAGTTATCGGCAAAGAAAAAAATGTCAATTGACCTGTTTTTACGGGGGTTTCCAATGAATTCAGATTGGAAGGCAAGTAGTATTCAACCGTAATTTTCCCTATTTACAAGGCATTTACTTGATTTTTATCGAGAGTTGTTAACAATAACGTCGATTTACTAACAAAATAGCACATTTCAGAGGAAAAGACTTGCGTTTGCCTAGATAATCGATATCTTTGCAATGTTAATTCACAATAGTTCTAAATTTAACTTAAATTAATTAAGACATGAACAAAGCACAATTAGTTGAAGCAATGGCTTCAGATGCAAAAATTACCAAAGCTGCCGCAAAATCAGCATTAGATGCATTCGTTACATCTACTACAAAAGCTCTGAAAAAAGGTGAAAGAGTAGCATTAGTAGGTTTCGGTTCTTTTTCAATTTCAAAAAGAGCAGCAAGAAAAGGACGCAATCCACAGACTGGCAAAGAAATTAAAATTGCTGCCAAGAAAGTGGTAAAATTCAAAGCTGGTAATGAATTAGCTACAAAAGTTAAGTAATTTTTGTATTACTACACTTAAAAAAGTCTCCCTCCCGGGAGACTTTTTTGTTTTATACCATTCTATTGCTACCTTTGCTCTCACAGTTAAATCAACACTCCTAGACATGACAGACTTTAACCCTAATGATATTGGCAATATCAACAATAACATTTTCGGACTTCCTACAACGGAAGACTCTGCAAAAGTAATTTTCATTCCAGTTCCATGGGATGTGACAGTTTCATATAATCCGGGAACATCAAATGGCCCGCAAGCTATATTCGACGCATCATTCCAGGTAGATCTTTTTGATCCCATTAAAGATGATGCCTGGAAAACAGGGTATGCTATGTGTCCAATACCCTCTGATATCAAGGAAAAGAACGACAGACTAAAATACTATGCACGTGATGTGATTGCGCATCTTTCTGAAGGAAGCCTTACCATTGAGTCTGAGGAGATGGCAAATTCATTGAATCTTGTAAACACAGGTTGTTCGGAACAGGTTTCATGGATCAAAGACAAATCGAAGGAATATGTCGATAAAAATAAATACGTTGCAGTAATTGGAGGTGATCACAGCGTCCCACTAGGTTTTATACAAACATTAGCTGGAAAATTTAAAAGTTTTGGAATACTTCAAATAGATGCACATGCTGATCTAAGAGACGCTTACGAAGGATTTGAATTTTCGCATGCATCTATCATGTTTAATGCATTAAAAATTTCGCAGGTATCAAAACTTGTACAGGTAGGAATACGCGATTACTGCCAGGATGAATATGACCTGATTGAAAAATCGAAAGGAAGAATAAAAACATTTTTCGACAGGGACATCATGCATGCACGATTTGAAGGTAAGTCATGGAAACAGCAATGCACCAAGATCATCAGTGAATTACCTGATAATGTCTATATCAGTTTTGATATCGACGGACTCGATCCAAAACTTTGTCCTAATACAGGAACGCCTGTTCCCGGGGGACTTGAACTAAATGAGGTTCTCTATTTGTTTGAACAGATTTTATTGAGTGGCAAAAAAATAATCGGATTCGATCTTTGCGAAGTATCACCCGGTAGTGACGAATGGGATGCAAATGTTGGTGCAAGAATATTATACCGTCTTGCAAATATCATGGCAAAATCAAATAATCTTTAATGAATAAAAAGCTTACATATCAGCAGAAAATTGATCTTTACAATTACATGTGCAGGTTTATGACTGAGAATCGTAAACAGCGCTTTGATGAAATTTCAGATAAAAGAACGAGGTATATAACAGTTGTACTTGAAGATATTTTTCAGCCTCATAATGCCAGTGCAGTATTAAGAACCTGCGACTGCTTTGGTGTGCAGGATGTTCACATTATAGAAAATAAAAATGAATATAATATAAATCCTGATGTTGCACTTGGATCATCAAACTGGCTCACCCTATGCCGATACAATGACAATAAGGATAACACAACTTCCTGCATCCAGAAATTAAAGAAACAAGGTTACTCAATTATTGCAACTACACCACATACAAACGAATGCCCGCTTGAAGAACTTGATATAAGTAAAAAAGTTGCGATCATGTTCGGTACCGAAAAAGATGGATTATCAGAATCAGCAATGAAGCAGGCTGATGGGTTTATAAAAATTCCGATGTATGGATTTACAGAGAGTTTTAATATTTCCGTTTCTGCTGCCCTTACACTTTTCTCCTGTACAGAACGTTTAAGACAATCGGAGATCCACTGGCAAATGGATAAAGAGGAACTGATTGACATTAAACTTGATTGGGTGCGAAATTCAATCCGCGAATCCAAACTGATAGAAAAGCAGTATTTTCAGATGATTTAGTCATTATTGAAAACAAAAATCAACCGCTGCAACTTTATAAACATTTTTATAATATCTTTGTGCATTCTAAATACTATTCAAATTTTATAACAATATGGGAAAAGGCGATAAAAAAACAAGAAAAGGCAAAATAATAATGGGTTCTACTGGCGTAACACGTCCACGACCAAGTAAGAAAATAAAACCCGTAGTTGCAAAATCAGCAAAGAAAGTAGAAAAAGCAGCTGATACTGAAGAAAAGAAAACGGCAAAAAAACCGGCAGCAAAAAAGCCTAAGAAAGAATCAACAGAAACTGCAGAATAATTATTATTCAGTTGCAGACTGAGAATTAGTGAGGGGTCATTGGCCTCTCACTAATTTTTTATATACACTTCCCCTTTCTTCAAAATTCTTGAACATATCATAACTTGCAGCTGCAGGAGAAAGTAAGCAAATACCATTCACCGCAGTAACCTGTTTTGCAAGTTTCACAGCGTCTTCAAAATTTTCAGCAAACTTCATTTTCTTTCGGCTGGTATTTTTTCTGATGAGTCCATCCAATATTCGTTTTCCTGCATTCCCCAAAAAGATGAGATTAGGAATGGAAGAGCTGTCAAGGTAATCAATTAATAGACCATAATCTATCCCCCTGTCAAAGCCGCCAAGAATAAGTGTGTTCACATTTCCTAATGTCTTAATTGCTTCAATTGTGGCTTCAGGAATGGTTGCGATAGAATCGTTATAATAATGCACATGGTTATATTCTCCAACATATTCAATGCGATGTTCCAGGCCCGGGAATGATCTTATTCCTTCAGATATAATTTCATCAGAAATGCCGGCAAGTTTACATACACAGATAGCAGCCATGATATTCCTGACATTATGGTCTCCTTTTAAATGGCGGTCTTCATCAAGCCTGAAAAAAGTTTTAAAACCTTGCTTATCGATATAACAAATTTTATCGGTCTCCAGGTGGCAACCGCAATCATTTGATAAATTCAATGAACAGGCGAAATAATTTCGTTGCAGATTGTTTTGCTGAATAAGCGTGTCGATAAGGTAATCATCAGCATTGAAAATAAAATTACCTGATGAATTCTGGTATCTTAAAATATTAAACTTTGATTGCTGGTATTCTTCAAAAGTTCTATAATGATCAAGATGTTCCTGGAAAAGATTAAGTAGAATTGCAGTTTGCGGGCCTTTCGTAATAAATTCAAGCTGATGCGAAGAAAGTTCAAAAACTATTCGCGTATTCAGGCCTATTTTATCAATCATATCAAAAGGAGGAACACCTATGTTTCCAACCAGTATAGCATCATCAGTAAACAATTTAAAAATATGATAAATCAAACTTGATGTTGTGCTTTTGCCCTTGGTTCCTGTGATTCCAGTGATCTGTTTTGAATAGAATTCGAGAAAAAAATCTGTTTGCGACGTAATTTTTTTACGTTCGACTTCAAATGGCAGGTAATTCAGGGAAATCCCTGGAGTTTTAAAAATTAAATCAAAATCATTAATACTTTCAATATAATTCTCACCAGTAATCAATCGAACTTTTGAATCATTAATTTTTGAGGAAATAGTTACATCCTTATCGGCGATTGTCAGAGTTATTTCTGGAAAATGCTTTCGCAAGAAGCTGTATGTTGATTTTCCTTCCCTTCCAAAACCCAGGATCAACAAGCTTTTTCCACTTATTTTATTTTTTATAAAATCAATCATTCAAGTGTTGTAAAAGAATGGTTTCAAATTTTTGCGTAAGGAAATGTTCTTTATTAAACTCTTTCAGCAATAAAGTAAAATTGCAATTTTTATGCAAACGATAATTATCCGAGCTTTTATAATATTCTAAAAGTTCAGGAAGTTTTCCCTTTTCCCTTTTTATCAATTCACAAAGGGATGCATTCACTTCATCAATAGTACCAACGCATTCGAACGGTTTTGTTTTAGCGACACCAATCAATTGGTTGAATTCATGTAAAAGTGTTTTATCGTTAAACAAATCCTTTCCATAAATGGTCAGCATTTTTTCTTTAGTAATAAATGGCGACAAAATAATATATGTAAATAAACATTTTGAACAATGACCACACCAGATATTTTCCTTACTTCCGACATTACAACTTTTGAAAACAGGGAAATACTTTTCGTTTTCAGAAAAAAGTTTTGCAATCTGGAGTTCGCTTACTGGCCTTAGAAAGCTGAAATAATTAATATCAGCTGAAATATATTTCGAATAATATTCACGAAAATCTTTTTCAAATTCAAAAGATTTTGAATACTGGTGATTCACTGAAGATCCTTCCACAGTCGACTCATTTGCGCTTGATTCATTTGAAAGAGCAATGTGTTTTCTCCCAGTAATAGCGGCGCAGAGGATAGAAACAAAAGCAAGCAAAGCAGAAAATGGAGTGTGCCCATTCAGGTAACCTTCGTCATTGAGTTTAAGCAGCAGCGGGTCAATTGTCCTGTTAACAATTATAGTTCTGTCGTCATTAAAACCAGCAGCTGCAGCTGTATCAGTGCATGCTTTTCTTGGATTTAACATCAATAAAAGGTTACTACTATTTTCTTCTGATAACAGTTCAATGGTCACGGCTGAATCTTTTCCTCCACCCACGGGAATAATTACAGAATCATCCAATTTAAGGCTTTCCCGCTGAAGTTTCTCCTGCGATTCGGAAATTATATGTGCAAAATCATCAATGTCCGTATGAATACAATTAAGGTAGAAAAATTCTCCAAGTCCGTTAAAGTATAGATGTTTCCACCATTGTTTCTGATCCTCATTAAGATAATAAGGTTTTATAAGGATTTCCTTTGGACATGCAGCTTTCCAGTAGCTTATCAGTTCCACCATTCCGATGTGGAAAATGAAATTTCTCAATTTTTCTTCTGACAAATTGTCGATAATTGCAAACTTTTTGAGTGGAATTTGAATTGATGGCTGGAAAAAATGTTTATTATCAAGATTAAAATTAAAGGTAATAGCGAGACCTTCGGAAGTTCTTTTAAAATCAAAGCTTTCGTAGATAAAGCGTTTATACTGGTTACGAAATTTAATAAATTTATGATAATTGTCGCTTTTGTCCATTAGTTATTGGTACATTTTTTGAGTCGTAACAGTTAGAATAACGAAGACCAAATTTACGAAATTGTTGAAAAGTTCTCGTTTTTATTTTAGGAATAATAATTAATTTTGAAAGGAGATACAATGAAACCACTAGATATAAAACCGGCACAGGGCACAATACTGATATCGGAGCCTTTCCTGAAAGACTATTATTTCAGGCGTTCGGTGGTATTGCTTGCTGATCATGATGATAACGGTTCATTTGGACTAATCATCAATAAACCGATAGAGCTTAGGCTTAATGAGGTCATAAGGGATTTTCCTGCGTTCGATGCACAAGTTTATATTGGCGGACCAGTAAAAACCGATAGTTTGTTTGTTCTTCATACACTTGGAAATAAAATAGAAGGCAGTTCGAAGATCATACCAGGCCTATACTGGGGTGGAGATATCGACATTATCAAATCGATGATCGAAGAAAAAAAAATAAGCAACGAAGAAATACACTTTTATATAGGTTACTGCGGTTGGGAAGCCCAACAGCTTGATCGCGAGCTTGAAGAAAATTCATGGGTGGTTTCAAAAGTTAAGACCAAACAATTGTTATTTGATCATCCTGAAGATATGTGGAAAAACATCCTAAAATCAATGGGACAGGAGTATGCTTTGTGGGTGAATTATCCGCTGGATCCTATGATGAACTGAGTTGCTTAATTATACCTTTAATCAAACAACACATTAAAATATATTCGAAAGCTGTTGAATAAATTCCAGGAATAATAATGGTTTCAGCGCAATTGTAAATATAATTCCAAACACAGCTCCCCAAAAATGCGCATCATGACCAATATTATCGGTTGCTCTTCGTGCCATATATGCTGAATAAACCAGATATAAAATTCCAAATACAGCCGCTGGGATTGGAAATGGTATAAGAAACAAATATATTTTAGAATTAGGAGCGAAAATTATACTTGAAAACACAATAGCTGATACTGCCCCTGAAGCTCCTACAGCATTGTACCAGCTGTCGTTCTTATGTTTTTCAAAAGAAGGGACCACAGATAAAAAAATTCCTCCCACATACAGCAAAACGTAATACAGATTTCCCTTCACACCGAAAATAAAATTCATCATTAATTCCACATTAGTGCCAAAAGAATACAACACAAACATATTAATAAGTAAATGCGTCCAGTCGGCATGCAGCACGCCATATGTAAAGAAACGATACCATTGCCTGGTTTCCCTTATTATATATGGATTGAACCTAAGCCTTGAAAACAATTCATGGTTGTTAAATGCAGGAATTGAAACAGCGCAGGTGATTATAATTAATATCCAGGTAATGTACATTTACTATGGCTTAACCTGTGTATAGTCGATTTCAGAGCCCAGTACACTATGAGGCACAAGGTATACAGCCAGCAATATTATTGCTGCAATGATTGCCCATTTTCTGTCCAATTTATTTTTTGATAATTTGAAGAATGCAATTCCCCAAAAGAGAAGGGCAACTACTGTTTTATTATCGGTAAGATCATGCCCGAAAGGCCAACCGGTCCAGTAAGCATCAAATGCATATTTCTGAACAATTGGCCCTAGAATTCCTCCACCAATAAATAAAGTAACCAGTGTTACAAAACAATACCTGTAAGTACTGATTCCTTTGAACAGGGCTTCTAGTCCTGTGCGCGTAGAAAAGAGCATAGCAAGAAACATTAAAATAATATGGGGTATAAGCACACCAAGAGGAACGGCGCCCTTGTATCGAAGAACTACCCAATCATCAGAAAGCGACTTTTTTTCAGAACCAGATTCAAAGGAGATTTTATATTGTACTTTACCGGCAGCGGGTTGTGGAGGGACTGTAGCCACAAGGTATTCTCCATCCCTTGTCATTTCAACTGTTGAAAGTGTATCATTGCTTTTATAGCGCTTATATTCAAAGATTCCCTTAATCGTATTATCCAAAACTTTTATGCGAACCTGTTCGCCAGTTTCAGAATCGGAAGTGCGTGGAAGTTTGAATTTAATATCGGTTTTATTGATTGTAATTTTTCCGGTAACAGGCTGAGTAGGCCCAGTTGCCCTTTGATAATAGGCAATACCAAGCGTAAACAGGATCGCAAAAATCCAAATAAGAGAAGATTTATATTTTTTCATAAAAATATTTTTTTTACAAAACTATGATTATTTTTTTTTAAAAGTCAACTGAACTGTTGCGCTTTTGCCAAATAGGCTTTCAATCATATCGAGGCCAACGAAGAAAAGAAATGAGAACATGAAGAATAATTTCTGGAAAAAGATGTTTAGGCTACCATATCCGTGTGCATATTTTTTATTTCCTTTCAATCGCTCATACAATACTTCCCTCCTGCCACACCATGAATTTAGGAAGCTCTGCACCCATCCATAAGGATTTTGTTCAAACGAAAACCAATTTTTTTTAACAATTGCAAATCCCCTGTTTTTCATTATTTCAATAATATCTGAAGGATCAAAGAATATAAGATGACGAGGAGGATCCAGGTGATACCAGTTTGTCTTGAATGCTTTTGACTGCCAACCGGAAATATTTGGAAATGACAGAACAAGTATTCCGTCTTTCTTTAATATCTTCCCTATTATATCAAGAGTTTCACTGGGTTTATCAAGATGTTCAAACACATGAAAAAGTGTAATAGCATCAAAATTATTTTCTGCATAATCAGTATCTGTTAAAGCGCCAATTTTCAATTTGATTTCTTTGATTTTAGCAGCTCTGTCAGCAGAACCACCCTGAAGTTCAATTCCATTTAAATCAAACTTTCCAAACTTTGAAAGATGAAGAAGGAATCTGCCGTTGCCACATCCCACATCAAGAACCCTGGCATTTGCAGGCAATTTTGAAGCAAGTGATTTTGCGCGTTTTTTTCTAAAATAATCTATGAAAGTCTCTACAGAAAAACCAAATTTGTTTTCGCCTTCGCCGTAATAGCTTGCATCATAAGCCTGGCTCAACTGGTCAGGTGAAGGTTCAGGTGCAAGAAAAGTTGCTTTACAACTTGGACATTTACATATAGTCCAAACATTATCATTTGTATCCTTTGCAGAATATAAAATTAGAGTATTTGGATTTTTACAGTACCTGCAGGTGCCTAATGTATTCACTTACGATTTCAATTTGTAAATTTTGAACTTGGCAATATGTGCCCTCTGAAGAAAATGACAGAATGAAGTCTTTAACACTCCCATTCCATATTTAAAACTTCGCTGAAAATTTATAGAAGAGGCATTGGGAAAATATTTTGTAGGACAGGTGACTTCAGCAATATGAAATCCGGCATAAACAATCTGCGACAGCATTTGATTATCAAAAACAAAATCATCTGAATTAGCGTGATAGTCGATCTTTTCAAGAACTACTTTAGAAAATGCCCGATAACCTGTATGATATTCGGAAATTTTTTCATTGATAAGAATGTTTTGTGACAATGTAAGAAAGCGATTGAATATATATTTATATATCGGCATGCCGCCTTTTAAGGCACCTTTACCAAGTATTCGCGAACCAAGCACAACGGGGTAAAGATCATTTGCAATTAAATAAGCCATTGATGGTATCAACTTCGGTGTATACTGATAATCGGGATGCAACATTACTACAATATCAGCTCCCAGTTCTAATGCCTTGTCATAACAGGATTTCTGGTTTCCACCATAACCCTTGTTTTTCTCATGAACTATAACATGCTTGATACCAATTTTCTTAGCAACTTCAACAGTATTATCAATACTTGCATCATCTACAATGATAACATCATCAACAATATCAAAAGGTATTTCATTATAGGTATCTTCAAGTGTTTTGCTTGCATTGTAGGCTGGAAGTACAACAATTATTTTTTTATTATTCAGCATAAAAATTGATTTCCTTTCTTAAATGGAATTACAAATCTAATAATTTCATTTGATTTTAAGATTTCAATAACATCTGGCTTTTATTATTTACCAGCAAGTGCTTTGAGTTTAAAGAAATAATCTTTATTCAGTGCATAGCCTAAATCGCCCGCGGAACAATAGTCTTTAAATGCAAGTTCGTATTTCTTCTGCTCATAATATACTGTTGAACGGTTGATATAAGTTGCAGCATCTTTAGGATTAATGCCTAAAGCAGAGGTGTAATCATTCAACGCTTTATCGAAATTTTTCAGGTTATACTCTGCCAGGCCCCTCCATGAAAAGGCTTCCGACTGATTTGCATTCAGGAGAATTGACTGGTCAAAATCTTTGATAGCAGAAGAATAATCTTTACGCTGGCAATACACCAAACCTCGCCATAAAAAAGCATTGTCATTATCCTTGGTCATTTCAATGGATTTATTGAAATCAGTAAAAGCATCATCATATTTTCCTGTATTGTATAAAGCGATGCCACGCCATAGATAAGCTTTTGCATCTGTTTTTTCAAGCGTAAGATATTTATTGTAATCAGGTATGGACAGATCAAACTTTTTCATCGAACTGTAAGTGTTAGCCCGGCCGATTAGTGCATCAGTATTGTCGCTGCTGAATTTCAGCGCATTGGTAAAATCCTGTAAGGCAAGCTTCAAATGTGTTGAATCGGATTTATTCGGTCCGTAAAAATTATAATATAACACTCCCCTATTGCTGTATGCCCTGTGAAATGTGGAATCCAGCTGAATGCATTTTGTGTAATCAGCGAGAGCTTTATTGTTATCCTTCAAAAAACTGAAGTACAGGTAACCCCTATTATTATATGCAAAAGGAAGACTTGGATATTTTTTAATTACATCAGTAAAAAGAACTTCGCCATTCTCCCAGGTTTGGATACGCTGAAAACTCATGACTGATAAAATTGAAATTCCAATAAAAAGGATTGCAGGATAAATCATTTTAATACTTCGCGCGAATTTTGACTGATCTTCCTGTGAAAAAGCATATCCCTTTCCAATTATCATAAACAATCCGATGTAAGGCATATATGTGTATCGTTCAGCAAGAATGGCACCTCCAACTGGCAACAGCTGAAGTACCAGAATAATTGTAATAAGAAAGAACATTGATCCAAAAAGAATTTCCTTATTGAATTTTCTTGAATAATTTATCAAGAGAATAACCGCAAGAATGACAATTGGTGCGATGTAAAAAATAATTGGCAAATGGCCATTGATCCTATCGGGGTAAGGGTACATTGCTGACAAATCAATTGGCACAATTAATTTTACAAGATACATCATTGTGGCATAACCTGCCAACATAGGCCTTTCCCATATTGCAAACAAAGGATTCAGATCCTGGATAGCTCCTGCAGATTTCTGTGAAAAAACAGCAACTATTCCAAAAATAAACGCAACTATAAAAAACGGAAACTTTTGTATGGAACTGGTGATAACCTTACCAATAAAGGCAATGAAAGTATTTGAATTGTTAGCTAAACTTCCTTTCAAATTTTTTACGTAATACAAATCAAGAAGCACAAGAATCGCAGGAAGCGTAACTGCCGCCGATTTAGAGAGGCAGGATAGTATAAAAAATATCAAAGAAAATATGTAAGGTTTCGTTTTGTTTTCCTTTTGCTCATAATGTTTCATATAATAAAGTACCGACAGCAAAAAGAAACAGGTGTACATCACATCTTTCAACTCAGAGATCCATGCAACTGATTCCACATGCATAGGATGTATGCCGAAGAGCAGTGCCGCAATAAAAGCAATTTCAGGCCTCTTCGTAATCTTTTTCAGAAAGATAAAAACAAGAAGCACATTTGCTAAATGAAAAAGGAGGTTGATTAAGTGATATGGTTTGGCATTATCTTTAAAAAGATTGTATTCCACAGCGTAAACCAAGGTGGTTAAAGGATGATAGTTCCCTTTGTAAAAGGTGGAAAATATCTTTGAAATATCATTGGAAGTAAGTTTATATAAATTACTTGCTGACAACGATGAGGTGGCATCGTGTTCGGTTACATAACCTCCATCATCCCAGTTCTTGATCCAGCCATTTTTTATTGACATGCTGTATACAACGGCTGTCAAGGCAATAGCAATCAGTATATAAATTACATTTCTTTTATTGAACGTTTTGTTTTTCCCAGATGCAACTGGTGCCTTTGGTCTACTGACCGTCTGAGGCTGTTTCCTGACCTGTTTGTTTTTATTTCCCATTTATTTAAATATTAAAAAACGAAAACAAATTTAATTCTTTTGCGATTTACTTTTCGCAATTGCATCATAAATTACCTGCTGAATATTTGTACGAATCCCCATCTCAGTAAGCTTTTTATTATTCGGATCAGGATGCACGCGATTCGATAAAAATATATAAACCAGGTTTTCTTTTGGATCTACCCAGAAGAAAGTACCGGTAAATCCTGAATGTCCGTAGCTGGCTGATGAAGCGCTATCGCAGCAAGGGCCGGTTTCTTTTTTATTCAATGAAGGTTTATCAAAGCCAAGCCCTCTCCTGTTGTCGTTTTCAGGAAACTGGTATTTTGTAAATTCTTTCACTGTTGATGTATCTAAATATCGCTTCCCTGCATATTCACCTTTCTGCAGCATCATTTGCATTATAGTAGCAAGGTCATATGCATTGGAAAATAATCCGGCATGTCCGCTAACACCGCCCATCATTGCTGCTCCCTGATCATTTACATCACCCCATACCAATTGCTTTCGCCAGGCTGTATCAATTTCAGTAGGAACTATTCTGCTGAGTGGAAATTTTTCTCTAGGACTAAAGCCTGTATTACCCATTCCTAAAGAAGCATAGAAATTATCCTGCACAAAAGACTCAAAACTTTGGCCAGATAATTTTTCAACAATTTTCATCATCAGGTAAAATCCCATATCGCTATAGATGTAATCTTTCTTTTTATTCAATGGGGATTTAATGATTTCCATCATGATTGTATCAGGATAATCTTTTCTGATGTAAAGGCTGTCAGCCACACGATAAGGATACTTATCAGATTTTATTTTGTGATAAATATTCATATCAATTTTTCCATTCTTTATTGTCTCCTTATAAAATGGTATCCAGGCTTTAAGTCGAGCCTGGTGTGCCAGTAAATCCCTTATTATAATATGTGCCTTGTTGGTTCCTTTCAGGTAAGGTAGATAGTCCTCAAGATGCGCATCAAGGTTGAGTTTGCCTTCATCAACGAGTTTCATGATTGCCATTGTGGAAGCTTCAATTTTTGTTATTGAGGCCATATCAAAAATATCACTGGTCAAAGTAGGAACCTTTTTATCATAGGTATGACTACCAAATGCTTTGTTGTAAAAAACTTTTCCATCTTTCGCAACCAGTATGACACATCCCGGAAATGCGTTACTTACAATTCCATTGTTTGCAAGTGAATCAATTTTCAAAAGATCTTTTTCATCAATACCAACTTCATATGGTGTGGTATATTTGAGTCTTCCTGACACTGAGGTTGAAATACCAGTTTTTAAAGGAAATTCAGCAGATGAGGTGACAGGAAGTTTCCCGGATGCAGAAATTGCACCGAATATAAGCTGAGCTGATAAGCTTTCAGTGATATCATTATCCTGATATGAAATTATAAGAGCCTCAATATTATTTGTATTTTCAAATCTGCTCAATGAATAAGGATTTGCAAAAATATCAAGAATAATTTTATTCTGATCTTTCAAAGTATCAATAAATGCAATGGTTTCCTTCGATATACCAAAATTCTCATTCGCAAGATTTGTAGTATTTTGTATACTGACAATTACATAAGAATAATTTTTTAGAATACTAATTAAAGAATCAACTTCGGATTTTTTAATTTTTTTATTGACATAAAAATTATCGATAGATGCATATCGCGACATGACTTTCTGAAATTCTGTAACAACTGTGTCACCAATAGAAAGAGAGGCAAGGCATAATGTATCAAGTTTTTTTAATGGAAGAATATTATTATTGTTTTTAACAATGGTAAGAGTGTTTTTAACTAATTTATTCTGCAAATTTCTTGCATACGGAGTGCTTAATTCAGTTAATAAATTCTTGGTATCAATTGGCCTGTGCTCATTCAATCCCGCTTTATATTTTAATCGCAAAATCTTTTTGCATTTCTCGTCAACATAAGCCTGTGTGATAATTGAACTATCAATGGCGGTTCTAATAGCTTTTATTGCATCATTCAGATTCTGAGGCAGCAAAAGCATATCATTGCCTGCAATCAATGCCTGCAACTCAGCGGTACCATCCTTATATATATTACTAACTCCTTTCATTTCCAAGGCATCACTTATCACAAGACCTTTAAAACCCATTTGGTTCTTCAACAAATCCGTAATGATTGGCTTTGACAGGCTGGAAATACTCTTTGCAGAAGTGTCAAGCGACGGGACATTTAAGTGTGCAACCATAACAGATGCAACATTATTTCGTATAAGTTCGCGGAAAGGAAACAGGTCAAGTGTATCAATCGTTTCTTTGGAATGCCTGATAACTGGCAAATCCAGGTGTGAATCCATATCCGTATCGCCATGTCCCGGAAAATGCTTAGCGCATGCAAAAATGCCTTGCGACTGCATCCCCAACATATAGGCAACTCCTTTTTTAGCCACATTAAATTTGTTTTCACCAAACGATCTGCTATTAATAACGGGGTTCTTAGGATTGCTGTTAATATCTATATCCGGTGCGAAATTCATATGTATTCCCATTCGCTTACATTCACGGGCAATTTCAATTCCCATATCAAAAATCAGGCTGTCGTTCAGAATTGCACCAAGAGCCAATTGCCTTGGGAAATATGGCGTGCTATCCAAGCGCATGGATAGTCCCCATTCGCCATCAATTGCTACGAGCAACGGTATATTTGCATTCTGCTGGAACTCATTGGTCCATAAGGCCTGTTTAACCGGGCTTCCTTTAAAGAATGCAATACCACCTACTTTAAAATCACATATTTGTTTTGAAACATTCTCATAATATTTCTTATCGAAACCAGTGTATACCTTTACCATAAATAGCTGGGCAATGCGGTCATCGGGACTCATGGTACGAAACACCGAATCCACCCACAAAGAATCAGCATGCTGAGCATTCATGGAATTCAAACATACAAACAGAAAACAAGTAATAATAACTTTCAACTTCATTCCAACCATTTTTAAAACCAATTGCTAAAATATTCAATATTTTTTCTTTAACGTAATTTTTTCGATGGTATGATAATTAAGTAATATCATTATGCAGTTTACGTATAATCACTTATTGACAAAGAAAAAAAACTGCACTATCTTTGAAATACCAATAATGACAGGTGTTTCAGAAGGTTAAGGAGGGAAAATAAAAATGAATTTAAACGACAAAAAATATAAGTTCAACTCAAATGAAGGAGTTTCAGTAGTCAATTTTTACGTAGACTGGTGTTTTTATTCCAAGATTCAAAAACTCATTTTAAACAAGTTTCATAATACTTTTGGCAGCAAAGTCAGAATTTATAATATAAACTCCGACAAGAACAAACTATTGGTTGAGAAACTTCAAGTTGAATCATTCCCTTCAATATTAATTTTCAAGAACGGCAATATGGTCTCACACCTGAGAGGCTTGCAGGATAATGAAACTTTAGTTAGTAAAGTAAATCAATTTGTTCAATAATGGATGCATTCAAGGTAATAAACAGCAGGCAAGGAACTAAAGTTATTAAGTTCATCAAATCAATGCATTTAATTTCTGCAGTAATTGGAGGTACATTGGGTTACCTGTTTTATTTTTCCACGAGCTGCTGTTCAGATGAAATGATAATAGCGCTTAATCCGTATTTGACTGTTATTTATGGCTTTGTAACAGGCGCTTTGATATCGGTTAAGCGTTAAAAGCTTATCAAGTTTTTCATGTGTTTTGGGTTAAAAGGGAGAGCAATCTCCCTTTTAAATTTTTATCAGTTTCCATTTCCCTGACCTCAGATAAAGGTAACAAAGAATACCGATTATAAGAAAATACATGCATTCCACTAACCAAACATATTGAACATGCACTTTAAAAACAATTGCCAGGAGAAAGGCTACGACTTGGTATAATGTAATAGTGAAAATTTCAAATTGGAATGTAACCCGAGTATTACCTGTTCCTGAAACACCCATAAACATTACCATTGCAACTGAAAAAATTAATAGTGCGAGCGAAATAACATAAAGAACATTCACCGAATCTTCTATTAAAAAAGCATTATTGGTATACACTGAAATGATATACCGCGGCGCAATTACATTCAATAGTACAATCACAAGTTCACATATAAAACTCATGGTAACAATTTTTTTTATCAATGGTATAACATTATCCGTAGAACCCTCTCCCATCAGGTTACTCACAAGAGTATTGCACGACATGCAAAGTCCCCAGATCGGAATCATCATGAGCATATAAATGCTTCTGCAGATATTGGAAACCGCAAGGGCATGTTCACCCAACTGTTCAATGATCATAAAAAAAACAAACCATCCGGCAAATGATAAAAAATTCTGAAGCATGATAGGAACTGAAATATTTAATATACGTCCCATTACTTCAGCATTGTATCGCTGAAAATGGAACAACTGATATTTTGCTAAATCTTCGAAATAATACGTCCTTAAAATAAAAAACAATGCTGTTGTCAATTCCGCAATTGATGAAGCCATTGCTGCTCCTGCTATTCCCATTTCAGGAAAACCACCGTTACCAAAAATGAGATAATAATCCAGCACAGCATTTGTGACTGCAGTAATTATTGTACTAAAGGTCAATAATCGTGTTTTAACTACACCAACATAAAATGAGGTGAAAATAATATTAATAAACGCAAAGAAAATCCCCCACGACCTGTACCTAAGGAATTGCAAGGTACCCTCATAAATTTCCTTTGATTTTATGAATAGTTTTAAAAGATCAGGTGCAAGAAAAAATATCACTAGAAACAGGAAAGCCGCAAGGGCTGCAAGAAAATAGATACCATGATCTGTTATTTTTCCTATCTGCGCATATTCTTTTTCTCCGTTCCTTCTGCCAATAAGAATCTGCATTCCAGTTCCAAATCCTATGCCCAGCATTACAACCGCAAGGTAGAATAAACCTCCAAGAGCACCTGCTCCTAATGCAACCTCTCCAACCCTTCCAAGGAATGCAGTATCTATTGCGACCATGATGTTCTGCGCAACAAGGCCAATGATAATGGGAAGCGAAACTTTCCAGATGGAGCGATATGATATTACAAATTTCAAAATATTCTCTACTCTATATAAAGAACAAGTCCTTTCAGATATTCACCTTCGGGATGGAAGGCGCTAATGGGATGATCGGCAGGTTGTGTAAGCTGATGCAATATTTTAACCTTTCTGCCTGATAAAATTGCTGCAGAAATAACTGTCGATTTAAATAAATTTTTATCGATTACCTGGGAACAGGAAAAAGTAAAAAGAAACCCACCTTTTTTAATTTGTTTTATTGCCTGCAGGTTTAACCTTTTATATCCCTGTATAGCATTGCGCTTGGCATCCAGATGCTTTGCATATGCAGGAGGATCAAGAATTATAACATCATATTTATTTTCAACATCCTTTAAAAAATCATTTATGTCCGACTGAAAAGCCTTGTGTTTACTGCTATCTATGTTATTTTTCTCAACATTCATTGTTGTAAGTTCAATTGCTTTTTTTGAACTGTCAACTGAATGAACTTCTAAAGCACCCGATTTCAGTGCGTATACAGAAAATCCACCTGTATAACAAAATGTATTTAGAATACTTTTATTTTCAGAAAATTTTTCCAGCAATTTTCTATTCTCACGCTGATCAATAAAGAAGCCTGTCTTCTGACCGGTTTCCCAATCGATAAAAAATTTATGACCATTTTCCAGTACTTCGGCGTTTCCGGAATTTCCAAAGAGATACCCATCTTCAATATTCAGTTCTTCATGTTTAGGAAGGGTCTCCGAACTTTTATCATATACAGAAATCAGTTTTTCACCATATATTTCTTTTAGCACTTCAGCAATTTCCTCCCTTATCTGGTGCATGCCTATTGAATGTGACTGCATTACCACACTACCATTATAATAGTCAAGGATAAGCCCGGGCAATCCATCACCTTCCCCATGAACAAGCCTGTACACATTGGTTTCTGGGTTGTCAATCAATCCAAGTTGTTTCCTGTAATTATACGCATCAAGTATTTTGTTTTTCCAAAATGCATGATCCGGATTTATTTTTTCAAAAGAAAAAATTCGAATAGCAATTGAACCATTCTGAATATGTCCAGTAGCAAGGTATTCATCCTGCGCTGAAAATACTTCCACAACGTCTCCATCTGCAACATCTCCTTGTATTCTATTGATGGCGCCGGAAAATATCCAAGGATGGAATCGCCGCACTGCTTCGTCTTTGCCGGGATTTAAAATTACTTTAGGGAATACATTCATAATTTCAAAATTAAAGGTGTAAAGGTAACATAACTTTACATGATAATTCTAATTAGAGTTTGTCCATAATGGCCGACTTCATCGTTATTTTTGTTTTGAAAACAGTCATTTACAAATGCAAACTCCTTGATTTTCAAAACTGGAAAAACCTCGAATTCGAACATTCTGATATAATCTCTGACTTTATTGACAGACACCAATTATAAAGAAATGCTTCACTCCTCAAATAGTGATATAAGTTTAGTAGATTTAACAAAGGTTATAATAAAACTGAAGTGTCTATGCTGAACCTAAAAGGCAGTTTTGCATCTTCACCGGCATAGTCAACACCTATCCTTGTGCTTGCAATAATATCAGAAGGTTTTACTTTAATTCCCCTGTCCTCAAGCCAGATTTTATTTCCCAAAAGCGATTCACCAGTTTGAGCAAAATGAATACCTAAAATCTTTGAAACCTTCCCTGGCCCAATTCCAAATAGTTTATCAATTTTTATTTTTCCGGATCGCCTAAGCATTATGTCAAGCCCTTCTATCGGATGAATACCACGAATTAAAACAGCATGCGGTATATTTTCTTTATGAGTAACAATATTAAAAAGCGAATGAATTCCGTAGCATAAATAAATATATGCTATTCCACCTTCCATATACATAATTTCAGTTCGTTCAGTTCTGCGATTACCATAGGCATGCGAAGCACGGTCAGTAATTCCCGCGTATGCTTCTGTTTCAACAATAATTCCACCAGTCAGTCCTTCATTATTCAAATTTGTGAAAATATATTTTCCGAGAAGGTTTTTTGCAACCTGCACTACATCTTCATGTAAATAAAAGTTTTTTTTAATCTTCGACATCACAATTATTTTTTCCAGAAAATTTTCTGGTTCTCATCCATTCCAACCTTCGCATTATCGATGAGCCATTGAATTGCCTTGATTACCCTATCCTCACTGACTCCTTTAATCATCCATACAATATCTTCCAGAGGTTTTGAAGTATCAGCAAGTAGTGCTTTTAAAGAATCAACAATGGAATCGAATTCAATTTCGCTGAGATCAAGTTTATTTCGTTCCAGACACACATCGCACTGCCCGCAACGCTTAGGATCAGCTTCGCCAAAATATTTTAAAAGTATCTGACTCCTGCACTTCAATTTTGACGAAACATATTGGATCACAGAATTCAGTTTTGCTTCAGCAATTTTTTTTCTATCGTGGTAGTTTTCCTTTGAAATAACAAGGGTTTTAGCATCAAGCCTTTCTTCGCAGAAAATCACTTGTGGATTTTGTTTAAGCGGAACATAAGTCAGAACGCTCAACTTTTCAAGGGCTTTCAGCATTTCCATTACTTTTTCTTTTGTAATGGAAGACCTGTTAGCAATCTCTGTTTCACTTATTTTGACGAAGTCGGTGAATATTCCGCCATATGATCGAAGCAATGTTTTAATAAAATTATCAAAGGTTTTATTTTCAACCTGAAACCGGTATAATGATTCCTTGTCGACAGTAATATGCACAGCTGACGGCTGATGAAATGAATCTGTTGCAAGAATATAACCTTCCTTTTCTAAAAATTTTATTGAGTTATAAACAGTGAGCGGCTTGAGATTATATGTATTGGAAAAGGTTGACAAATCAAAATCAAAACTTAAATCCTTTCCACTGCCAAGCGCCAGGTTATAATAATTTCCAAGGCATTGATACGTATTCCTGATTTCTTCAATTGCAGGAAAAGCATTTTCTAAATTGTGTTTTGCATCAATAATATCAGCTTCGCAATATGTTAAAATTGCAAACGCTTTTTTGTCGTCTCTGCCTCCCCTGCCTGCTTCCTGGAAATAAGCTTCAAGTGTATCAGGTAAATCAAAATGAATTACAAATCGAACATCCGGTTTATCGATGCCCATTCCAAAAGCATTTGTTGCAACAATTACCCGCTTTGCACCTGATTTCCATGCATCTTGGCGGATATCCCTTAATTTTGAATCGAGGCCGGCATGATAAAAATCGGATGAAATATTATTTTTATTTAAAATATCAGAAATCTCTTTCGTCCTTCTTCTGTTACGCACATAAATAATTCCCGACCCATTTATTTTGGAAATAATACGAAGCAACCTGTTGAATTTATCTTCTTCATGAATAACTGCATAAGTAAGATTTTTTCGTTCGAAACTCTTTACAAAAACATTCTTTTTTCCGAACTTCAGTTTTTCCTGAATGTCGTTAACAACATCACTTGTAGCAGTTGCTGTAAGAGCCAGAACCGGCACACCAGGCATCATTTCACGAATTTCAGCAATCTTTAAATATGGCGGACGAAAATCATAACCCCATTGTGAAATACAATGAGATTCGTCAACAGCAATAAGGTTGATTTTCATTTTTTTCAACCGCAGTTGAAATGTTTCTGACGTCAGACGCTCAGGTGATAAATAAAGAAATTTAACATCTCCATAAACACAATTATCAAAAGCCAGATCTATCTCATGATAATTCATTCCTGAATATATCGCAACTGCTTTTATTCCGCGTCTTTTCAGGTTTTCGACCTGGTCTTTCATCAAGGCAATTAATGGTGATATCACAAGGCATAAACCTTCCTTTGCAAGACCTGGAACCTGGAAACAAATTGATTTTCCACCACCTGTTGGCAGCAATGCAAGAGTATCATCGCCATTGAGAACAGAAGTAATAATCTCTTCCTGCAATGGCCTGAAGGCCGCATGACCCCAATATTTTATTAATATCTGCTGAAGATTCAAATGAAACAGGATTGATTGTTACGAAATTAATAAAAAAACTCAAATTTTCTAATTGAATACGACGGATAAAGCGTTAAGATTTGAGCTTTTTTTTTACTTTTATAAAAAGTTTCCATTCATGAAGCTATTATCAGAATGCATATTTCTTTTGTTTATTTTGATGACTACCAGATTTGTTACGGTTGGCCAGATTGATTCTATTTATAAAAAGGACAGTGTTCAAATAATAAATCAGATCAATAATTCAAATCAAAAGAATGACAGTATTTCCAAAGACCAACTGAATGATTTACTATTCAGTGCGGCTGAAGACGGGAAAGTGGATGATGTTGTGAAGTATCTGATGCTTGGCGCTGATGTGAATGCACGTACGGACGATTTTGTCACACCTTTAATGTATGCCGCACAGAACGGGCATCTTGACGTTGTAAAAATTCTGTTGTTTAATGGCGCAACAATCAATGCCCGACCTAAAGATGGCGCTTCTGCCCTTATCGCAGCCACTCGTTTTAATCATGAAGATGTAATGGATTACCTGATACAGCAGGGAGCAAAAGTTGATCTTAATAACTTCGACAGTGCTACAGCACTGACCTATGCTGCCGCTTATGGTTATTATATTCCTGCGGATATGCTTATCTTTTATGGAGCTGACATTAATCATGCAGCTGAGGATGGTTCTACACCCCTTATGTTGGCGGCACTTTCGGAAAGCAAAGAAGTTGTTGAGCTTTTGCTGAATAAAGGTGCTAATATTAATGCTAAGGATAATAAAAACTGGACTGCCTTGCATTGTGCAGTTCTGAATCAAAATTCAGAAATTGTAAAATTATTAATTGAAAAGGGTGCAACCATTGATGCAAAGACAGATTTGGGATTCACGCCTCTTGCCATTGCGTCCGAAACAGGAAATGCAGTGATTACTGATTACCTGCTTGCGCATAAAGCCGATGCGACCATCAAAACCAACAATGGCGCGACTCCTTTCAGACTAGCTTTATATAATAATAATTTAACTGTTCTGGATACATTAAAGAAGCATATTCGCAATAAAGAAATTATGCCCTTTTTCAACAATATTCAGATATCATTGGTTAACCTTGATTTTAGCGCAAAAGATTTTATGTATGGCGTACAGACAGGTATAAAGGATCTACGATACAACTTTGATGTAAATATTGAATTTAACACGCGCTTATGGGCTAACAGGACATTGGTTCCAATAGATGATAATATATTTTATCAATACTGGGAAAAAAGAAGCCTGCTGCACCTGGGCATTGATAAAACATTCAGGATACTAACATCCTCTCATATTCAGCATGGAATTATTTTTGGTGCAAAAGGAGTTTACACCTATGGTAGATACGCAGGTGCCAATACAAAACCAGTTAAGAAATGTTTACTGGCCCCGGAAATCGGATATACCATTTTTAATTATGGAGTCGGAGCAAAATTTACAATTGAATATTTGGATTTAAAAATAAAGGATCTTTCGCCGATACGTTTTAATTTAGGATTATTCTTTACCATTAAAAGAAAAGTATATTACCCTGCAACTAAAGATATCGAATGGTTATGAAAATTTTCAAAAATACTTTTTATTTTGGCCTGATTTCTACCTGTCTGTTTATGTTCGGTTCTGTAATAATTTCATGCAAAGACACTAATAATAACGATTCTGTAGATTGCAGCACTTATGATTATTCTGATTGCAATTCCATCCAGCCATTTGATGGGAACATGCATGTTAAACTAACTATCAATAGTGAAAATCCTGCTGTACCTCTGACTATTTATCAAGGTAAACTTGAAGACGGAGTTGTTATTCTTCGCGATACAGTTTCGGAAAGCACTTATGACACCTTGCTTCCAGTGGATTATTTCTATACAGTCACTGCAAAATATACAAAAGGCTCTTCAACCATTATTGCTGTTGACGGTGATAAAATTTCAAGTAGTAATACTGTAACATGCGATTCCAGCTGCTGGAGTGTGAAACCAGGCAGTGTAAATGTGAGGCTGAAATAAAATCAGGAGATTATTTTAGATTTCTTTTTCGGTGATCAATGATCACCTCGAAGTTTGCTGTATCAAGGAAGGTGTCAAACTTCATATAATCGTAATGTTCCGCTCTGTATTTTGATTCAAAGATGTCGACATGGAAATCATCTTTAAATACCCTCCAGAGCAATTCTGAACAATAGATGGCAGTTGTATCAAATAAATCAAACGCATTATCAAAAGGGAGTTTCCGTTGCAGGTAATATAATGCCCTGCTTCCGATGCGCGCACGGTCAGAATCATTTTTAGCATTCTTGTAACGTGTTACCACCAGTGAGTTTTTCTTGCTCTGATTTACAAATGTATTGAGATCCTGCCATTGCACACCATCCACATCAGTAAGTGTAGAGGAAACAGAATGGACAACTATCCAATGACCTTTGTAATTTGTTAAAATAGCGCAATGAGAAAGGCCTGAACTATCGTTGAGCGATTCAACAATCATATCACTTACAAAGCCGTAACCGTGCCTGAGAATGATATCGCCATCATGTAAAAGTGAGACTTCTTTTTTAGAAAGGGTATAGTTAGAAACTATTTGTTCCTGATGACTACGGTATTCGTAGATCAACAGGAACAAATAGGATGCTAATGCTATACTTGCTAAAACAATGAAAAAAATAACAAACTTCCTTCTCATTGTTTAGGTTATAAAATTATTTGCTTGTAGTTGTATCAGAAACTGCAGTAGAATCAGTAGTTGGTTCAGTCATGTCTGGAGATTCTTTCTTCATTTCAACTAACCATTTGCCATCTTTCTTAACTAAGTCAATTTTCTTAGCTTCGCCGTTTTCAGTATAATCACAAGCTGCTTTGTCGCCATCTTCTTTACATTTCAGACCTTCAACTTTAGCTTCTTTTGCCTGATCGCCGCCCATTTTGCTGAAGCTTTCGAGCATATCAATTGATGCTGCTGATTCTGGAGTAGCTAATTTTTTAGCATCTGTGAATTCTTTTTTATTGATGTGATCCAAAAATTTCTGAGCAACTTTGTCAGCAGAATCAGAACTTTTACATGCATTGATTGTAATTACTGCAAGAGCAATAATAGCTAATGTTAATAATTTTTTCATAGTGATTTTTGTTTTTAAGTTATTAATTAATTGTTTTTGGGTTATTCATATTAGCGCCGCAAAATTAATATCTTTTTTCTAAAATCAAATACTATAGGGCAAAAGAATTTTAACATTTATTAACATTTTATGAATACAGATTGAATATCAATGATTTAAGATGTGAATTTCTACTCATCATTGTCAAATAAAAAAAAACGCATTTGATTTAAAGAAGGAAGAATATGTTCAAAAAACGAAATGCTTGATTACTTTTGTTCTGAATTTAGATGGAAATGAAAAGGTTTGAAGATTTTATTGATGTATTAACGGAGCGGCTTAAAAAGCCTTTGCCCGGCGAAAATGCACAGCTATTGATGGGATCCGGAATCAGGATGAAAGAGCTTAAATTCCTTCCCATGACTGAATACTCCAAAAAAAGCGGAGTGATGATTCTTTTGTATCCAAAAAACAAAACAATCTTCTCTACCTTAATATTACGGCCTGAATATAATGGCACGCACAGCGGCCAGGTGGCACTCCCCGGAGGCAAATATGAAAAAACAGATTCCGATCTGGTTGCTACTGCTCTGCGTGAAACTCACGAAGAGATTGGAGTTGATGCAGCAACTATAAAGGTTATCGGCCATCTATCCCGATTATTTATACCACCCAGCGATTATATTGTTTACCCTGCAGTCGGTTACCTAACTTCTCAGCCTTACTTTATTGCAGATGAAGCGGAAGTGAAGGAAATCATAGAATACCCGATATCATTGTTAATGAACGAAGAAAATATCAAGAATAAGGAATTTAAAGTAAGAGATAACATTACATTTACGGCTCCTTATTTTGATATAGAAAGCCATGTGGTGTGGGGTGCAACAGCAATGATGTTAAGCGAATTCAGGGAAGTGCTTAAAGAAATAAATTACAATCAGTACTTATAGCATACGAACTTCATAGGTAAGTTCTGCTCCTGACTTAAGTAAAGCACTTACTCCGCAATATTTTTCCTGGGAGAGAAATGCAGCACGTTCCACCTTATCTTTATCAATAGAATCGCCTTTAATTTCATATATAAGATGAATTTTGTGGTAATATCTGGGTTGCTCTTTGGTAAGTTCTGCTTCAATTTTTATGTTAAAATATTCTGGTACAATATGCATCTTATATAAAATAGAAACTATATCCATTCCTGTGCATCCTGCAAGAGAAGCCAGTGTGAGGTCTTTTGGCCTTGGGCCATTATCATTACCCCCAGAAGATACATCAGCATCCATGATAAGTTTATGACCATTTAGCTCAGCTTCAAAAGCCATATTATCCTTCCATTGACAATCGAGAATATGTTTCATTTGTTTTTATTATTTTTTTTATAAATTCGTAATCTGATTGCTGCTTCTTACCAGTGCATTTATCAGATAGTAAATTTACATTATTCTTTTAATAAAACAGAAATGAAAATGAAAACAAGATTTATCGCAATTCTTTTACCTGCAATTTTGCTGGTCAGTTTAGGATATCAGTGCAAGAAAGATCAGATTACTCCAGCACCATTGCCTGTTGATACCCTTTCTTTAGTGCAGGTTGAGAAGGATAGTATTTTAAAAGGAGATACAAATGATTTAATGCGAATACTTACAATATTTAATTATGATGATTCACTTATTCTTAGGAAAGAAAGCCACCAGGTTAAAGCAGATCCAAGTGATACTGTGCTATATCGTCTTGCACGAAGAATGTATTATACTTTAAAAGCTACAGGAAATGGCGTTGGTATTGCCGGTCCACAAGTTGGTATTAACAGGGATATCATTTGGGTACAGCGCCTTGATAAGACCAATAAACCTTTTGAATGCTATCTGAATGCAAGGATCACCTATTATTCATCTCATGCTATTATTTTTAACGGTGATGGCTGTCTTTCAATCCCCAATGTTAACGGCAACAGCCATCGCTTTTCATCAGTAATGATCGAATATGACAAACTTGATGGAACACATGTTCAAGAATTAGTGGATGGTTACAGCGGAACAAATATCACGGCGGTTATCTTCCAGCATGAAATAGACCACCTTCATGGAACACTTTTCATAGACCGACTCTAGAGAAACTACAATATTTTTTTTTCGATTTTCAGAATTTTTACAGAAGAGAATTCCACGGGAATGTTTAATGTTTCCTTTATTGGAATGTCATTGAAGCGCGACAGAAAACACCTAATTACTCCTGCATGAGTGATGATCAATGCTTTTTTAATTTTCCGATTAAGCAACTCATTAATAAAATCATTAACCCTATTCTGCAGCCCTGCCAGACTTTCACCTTCTGGTATTGTATAATTTAAAAGATCAGATTCCCATTCCCTGAATTCAGACTGAGGAATAGTTTCCCATTTTTTCATTTCCCACTTTCCAAAATTTAATTCCTTTAATCGCTCATCAATTCCAATAACAGGAAAGACAATTGATCTGGCAATATTTTCTGCAAGGACCATACATCGCTTTAGTGGACTGGAAAATATCATATCAATTTTTTCAGGAATTTCTTTTTTTATTTTTTCAAAATCATAAATAAAATTATCATCGACAGGAAGGTCAGTCTGTCCATAACAGATACCAGCTTCTACTTTCGGTGGTGTGTGCCTTACAAGATATATTTCCATAATACAAAAAAGCTCAAATAAAATACAATCTCGCAAATCTGCTGAGCGGCACCCAGGCAATCGCCTGTATAACCGCCAATCTGTTTTTTAAAATAAATACCAAGTATCCATCTTGCAATGAATACAGGCACTATCAAAAGGAAATAAAAATAATTCTGAAAGAGAAAAATTGGCAAAACACCACATATACCGGCAAAGACAAGTTCGGCAATTGACATTTTTTTTATGACACTTATCACTTTGCTTTCTTCATTTTTTCTAACATATTGATGAGTATTCATTATACTGATAGCTGCAAAGCGGCTTAATGAATGCGCGGAAATAATTACAAAAGGAAGTATGTTGAAATAAATTTCATTCATCAAGGCAAACTTAAACATCAAGACCAGAATCAAACCAATTACACCGTATGACCCGATATGGCTGTCCTTCATGATTGCAAGTTTTCTTTCCTTTGTGTGCCCGCCACCAAAACCATCGCAAACATCGGCAAGTCCGTCCTCATGAAATGCCCCGGTAATGAGTAAACTCGTAATCATAGAAAGAATAATGCTTACAGAAACAGGGAAAATATAAGTACTTCCATAAAATACCAAAGCAGAAGATCCGCCAACGACCCAGCCAATAACCGGAAGAAACTTCGTTGCGTTCTGAGCTGCTTCTCTGGTGTATTCAATCTTAAAAAAAAGAGGAATACGGGTGTAAAACATTATTGCTGATAAGAAAGATCGCATTTGATTAATCATATTGCAATGTTTGAATCACGACTTTATCCTTCCATTTTCCTATTCTGAACAATACAAGCGCAAATATTAATTCAGCTGCCCACTGTGCTGAAATACTCCACCAGACACCATCCACGCCTATGCTCTGGCTAAGATAAAAAGAAACCGGTATACGAACAATCCACCAGCCAATAATTGTTGAAATAAGCACCAGTACTGTTCTTCCTGCACCATTAAATACACTTCCAAAAATAAATGTGGTTGTACAAACTATATAAAATCCGCTAACAATATATAAATACTGCTTTCCTAATTCGATAACAAGTTTATCATTCGAGAAAAATCCAATTACCATTTCACCTTCAAACAATGAGAAAACAGTTAAAATAATAATTGGAATGAAGCAAATAATCCAGGCAGAAAGCATTCCTTTCTTAACCCTGTCGTATCTTCCGGCACCTAAATTTTGCCCGACAAAAGATGAAAAGCCCATCGTAATATCCATTGCAAACATGAACATAATCGCATCAATCCTGCTGCCCACGGTATAAGCAGCTACTGCATTGGTACCAAATTTATTAACAATTGAAAATGCGGAACTCATCGCAAGCGAGAGGACCAATGTCTGAACACCAATAGGCAAACCTGTTTTAAAAGATTTAAAAAATAGTTCTTTATCAAATTTTAAACTGAATAATGATATTTTGATATGTTTCTGGTAATAGAACATATAATACATCAAGCCAATAAAAACAATGATGTATGACAATATAACAGCGAACGATATCCCGTAAATACCCCATTTGAGCCACAGCACAAATATCAAATCAAAAGCAATGTTCAACAGGTTGGTAACGACCACAAAATAAAATGGTGTTTTGGAATCACCCAGTGAGCGCAGCATTGCCTGGATGGTATTGGTAAAAAACATGAAGGTCATTCCTGCAAAATAAATGCGTGTATAGATTACCGCATATGGCATCACATCGGGAGGAATATCCATCAACTCGAAAATAATGGGACATAAAAGTATTCCGGAAAATGTAACAATTATGGAAGCAAAAAACAAAAAGATGATATTTGTTTCGATAACTTTTTTTACCATAACCATATCCTTTGCACCATAGAATTGTGCAAGCAATATGTTCGCCCCTATTGAAATACCGGTAACAATAGAAACCATGATAAAAATAAAGGGGAACACCTCTCCTATTGCAGCCAGTGCTTGTGTTCCAACATTTTTCCCGACAATAATACTGTCGATGATCATGTTGGCCTGGCCAAAAAAACTTCCTAACAATATAGGCAAAGTAAAAACCAGGATTAGTTTAAAAACATTACCTTTTGTAAGGTCTCTCATTATTGTATTTTTTAACCTTTAACTTTGAACTTTCTTACTTTAAACTATTAAATGTTTGAAACTTTCGCTTCTTCAAAACTTGCCATTTCATTTAAGAAACGAACTGCTGATTGCACCACCGGATAAGCAATAGCAGCCCCTGTGCCTTCGCCTAAACGAAGATCGATATCCAGAATTGGCTTGGCATTTAAAAATTCCAGCATCTTTCTATGACCTTGTTCATTGGATCGATGACAGAAAATGCAATTCTTCAAAATATGGTTATTCAGTTTATAAGCTGCCAATAATGCAGAAGAAACAATAAATCCATCAACCAGAATTATCATTTTCAATTCAGCTGCACGTAGCATGGCTCCTGCTATCATTGCAATTTCAAGTCCGCCAAATGTTGCAAGGATTTCTTTACTGTCAGTAATTGTTTTATATTTTTCAACAGCTTTTTCAAGTATTGAAATTTTCTTTTTCAATCCTTCATCGTTATGCCCCGTACCACGTCCCGTGCATGATTCAACAGGAATAGTTAAATATTTACTCATGAGTAATGAAGCCGAAGATGTGTTTCCAATGCCCATTTCACCGAATCCAATAATGTTACAACCATTAGCATTTTCGCTTGCAACAATATCTCCACCCCTATTCATCGCTTCATTGCACTCTGCAATTGTCATTGCAGGTTCTCTCATAATATTGCGTGTACCCTTTCGAACCTTGGCTTTTATCAAATGTTCATGATCTTCGAAATCATTGTCAACACCGGCATCTACAACATTCAATCTGATGTTGTTCTGCCTGCAGAAAACATTTATGGCAGCTCCGCCATTCAAGAAATTGTGTACCATTTGTGTTGTAACAATTTTTGGAAAAGGACTTACTCCTTCATCCGTAATTCCGTGATCACCTGCAAATACAAGTATTGCAGGGTTTTTCAAAACAGGTGAAGTTGTTTCCTGTATCAATGCAATTTGAAGAGCAATTTCCTCAAGAAGTCCAAGAGAGCCTATTGGCTTGGTCTTCAGATCAATCTTTTTCTTTATTTCGTTGTATAATTCCATCTATTTTATTTTTAAAGGGATACCTGAAACCATGAAATACGCTTCTGAAGCGCTTTTTGCTATATATTGATTTATCCAGCCCTGCAGTTCAATAAATTTTCGTGTGCATTCACTTTCTGAAATCACGCCCATTCCAAGTTCATTTGAAATAACAATAAGTGTAAAATCTTTTTCTATAAGTTTATCAAACTCTGCTTTAGCCTCTATCAGCGTCTTTTGAGTATTATATGCATTATCGAAATGAAAATTATTTAACCACAAAGTAACGCAATCCATTACCACCACTCTGCCAGCAAGGTCATGTTTCGATAGATATTTTTCTTCTTCTATCGTTGTCCAACGCGCATCTCTCCCATTCTTGTGATTGGCTATTCTTTCTTTAAACTCATCATCCCAAACTCTGGCAGTAGCAAGATAAATGGGGTTATCTGAAAGTTTTAACGCAAGGTCATGGGCAAAACTGCTTTTCCCCGAACGTTCACCACCTGTGATATATGTAATAGTTGCCATAGTTTTTAATTGTCAAGTAAATCGCAAAACCAAAATCCGTTTTCAACATTCTTATCCTTATTATCAGTGCTGTGTGATTTATATTTCTTGTAAACCAACTCACCTTTTGAAAATTTTACTGGCTCAGAAAAAAGAGGGCCATCAAAAACATACGAATGGTATTCCCCATTCTCACCACATGGATCAACGTTTTCGGGAAGATCGTTAATGAAATCGTTATTAATCTCTCTTCCGCAAAAAGATTTATCAAGATAACGCTCATCAACACATGTAACTATTGCCTTGAACCCGGCATCAATAAATCCATTAAGCAATTTTCGCGAATCAATTTTCCATAATGGAAAAACTGCCTTCATTCCAACTTTTACAAGTTGTTTTTCTCTGTATTCACGCAAATCTTCTAAAAAAATATCTCCGCAAATACAATGTGTAATTCCTTCTTCCCTGAATCGCATCAGCCGTTCTTCAATTACGGAATCGTAAGTTGCCATCGATGCTGATTCAGGAATCAGCATTTTTTGCAATGGGAAGCCCATGCTCATAATTTGTTTATCGAGCAGTGTGGTTCGTACACCATGCATCGAAATCCTTTCATGCTCTTCACTTACAGAAGTCAGCAAGCATTTAACATAAAATTCTTTTTCTACAAAAATTTTATACAAAGCATTTGCTGAGTCTTTGCCGCCACTCCATAGGAATACTGATCTCTTCATAATTTTATTGTTTAGCTTTGTTAAAATCTATTCTAAGACCTAGCTGGTAATTCCTGGATGGCATAGGATAATACTGCATCACTTCATATGTTTTATCCCATGCATTGTTAATATGGAAATCGAGACTGAGATTATAATTCTTGTAATTCAATTCTTTCGAAAGAATAAAATCGCCTGTTGAGTATGCCTTCACATCCCCAGTATTATCAGCCGTTGTAAAACGATTTCCCACATAACTCTCAGAATAGGTCAATGAAAAACCTTTATAACCAATTAGAACATTGGCCACCAATTTTTGTTCCGGCACATAAATAAGTTGTTTGTGTTTTAATGTGCTGTCGGCCGCTTTTGATTCGTTTGTAGCTTTCATTACTGTGTACATTCCGGAAATCTTCATTAACAGTTCATCAGTTCTGTATGTAATTCCTGCATTGAATTCCAATCCTCTTGACCATACTGTGTCAACATTCATCGGAGTCCACATCGAATAATTATTGATTGGCTGCCAAAGAATCCAGTTTGTAACATTGCTGTTAAATGCTGTAACACCCACTTCGCAGGATATTTCATTTATTTTTGTATGGTAATTCAGACCAAACTCTTCATTAAATCCTTCTTCACTTTTCAGATCAGGATTTCCAAACATGTTCCATACCAAGTCGTTCCAGTAAAGATCGTTGAAAGATGGAATTCTGTAACTTTTATTTACATTTCCTTTAAGATTAAATCCTTTAAAAACCTCAGCATCCATACCGAAAGAATAAGTCAATGGAGAAGATCTTTCATTGATCATTTCTTCTCTGATACTTATCACTGCCTTTACTTTTTCATTCAGCAAAGAATATCTTAACGATGAAAAAAGTGTATACCTGTCACGAACATGTGTATTATCAAGGTTTGGTGATTCACCAATTTCGTGGGTATAATTTAATCCTGAATTCAATTTAAAATTTGGATTGAACTTATAATTATTTTCAAATTCATAAATTGACGAAACAGATCTGTAATCAGTCCTTATATTATATGTTGGATCAACATAATATTTATAATTATTAAAATATCCTGCACGCACAAAAAGTTCTGATTTTTCGCCTATTCTGCTCCAGTCAATGGTTCTCCTGACAAATTGGTTCTTTTCATTCTGCTGGCTTTTCGAGGTATCATTCATCAGTGAAGGAATATTATGATCATTGTTTTGAAACCATAAATGAAAACTAAGCTTTTGATTTTTTGCAATCAATATACTGTTATCAATAAGTGCTCCCAGTTGCTTGGTTTCAGCATTTAAAAGTTTTTGTTTTGGAGATCCATCATGGTAAGGATTTACAAAATCAAAATTATTTTTTATAGAATGATTGAAAACCCTGATACTTGCATTTATTTCATTTTCGCTTATTACGCATGACGCTCCTTCAAAGTGGTTTTCAAAACTACCGTATGAAGTAAGAAATGATGCAAAAATTCCTTTATCGAATATTGAATTATTATTCAGGCTGATTGCACCACCTAACGCACCGCTACCGTATAATGCACCACAGCCGCCAAATTGCAACTTCACATCGTCAAGAAAAAATCCTGGTATTTGAGAAAAGTCAATGCTCCCATTCAATACATCCTGTAGGTTAAAGCCATTCCAAAGAATAGCTGTATGAGCGCTTCCGGTCCCTCTGATCGATGGATTAGACAAGGCGCCTGCACCATAGGAATTTATTTGTACTGATGTTTGAGTAGAAATGATCTCAGATAGCGTGTTGGTTGCATTGTTCTTTAAAGCTAAAGAATCAATTGTCTGAATCTTGTTGCCCTGCGTGTATTGCTGAATGCGGCTTGAAGTAATTATTGCCGCTTTCATATTAATAAGCGTGTCGGCCTGTTTTTCTTTTTGCCCGAATGCATGAATGGCAACAGACAAGCCAATCATCAGCAAGATTCTTTTTGTTTTTTCCATGACAAATAATTTAAGTTAAATAATTAATTAAATTATCTGCAACTGGCGAAGGAAACTGAATTGGATAATAAATGGTGTCATTTATATTCCATGCTTTTTTTCCCCGAAAGCAGCAAATATTGTATTGATAACGGCAGGTCTTCTGACTTGTTCATTTTCCGGATGCCTTCCCATCCCAATAAAACAGGGACAGTGACAAAAGATTTCCGAAAAAAATTAAAGAACTTACAGCAGCGGGTACTGTTCAGGTTTTTCACCTGATTCCCTATTATGGCTTTTTCCAGATTGGATCAAGCACACCATTACGGAGCAAATATAGAAATTTATCACAACCCTGTATTCTAAAATAAAAAAAAACATATTAACGAGCAGTGTTAATATGTTAAATATAAAAAGTTGACCTTTAATTGTCCTAAGGTGTATCAGGCTTATTCTCGTCCTTAATTTCTTCTTTACTTTCAGTTTTGACAGGAGTCTTATTATCAGTATTAGTCTTAGTGGTAGTTTTTGTGGTAGTGGTGGTCTTAGTGTTTTTATTTGTCTTTTTGGTTGTGGAATTGTCAACGCCCTGTTTAAGCTGAGCTGTGCCATTCACATACTTGATAACTTCCTTTACTTTACCATCAGAATCGTAGCTTTCCCAGTCACCTTCCTTTACTCCTGCTACATACTTTCCTGAGAGAATTTTAACACCTTTTGAATTATAGGTAGTCCAAACGCCATCCTTTTTATTATCAACATAACTACCTTCCGATTTTTTTTCACCTGAGGATTTATTATACGTAACCCATGCACCCGATTTTTTACCATCCTTGTAAGCACCTTCACTGCTTAATTGTCCGTTGTTGTAATAACTTTTAAAGTCCCCATCTTTTTTGCCATAATAATAATTCGATTCTTCCCTTATCACACCATTTGAGGAGTAATATTTTGTGCAAGGGCCATGTTTAATATCATTCTTGAATGTAATTTCATATAATAATATTCTTTCCCTCGAATAAAATTTCCATAATCCTTGTTTCCCCTTTTCGTCAGTAACATTCTTATGCTTTTCACTGTGTGGTGCATATTTTGGTCTTTCAGCCCATTCTTCCTGCGAATTCGCATAGATTGGGAGAAGAGTCAGAAGAAAAATAAAGTATATGTATTTCCGGATAAGCATGCCCTTTAATTAACTTGTAAATATATTAATTATAAATAGAAGGTCAAATTAATTTTTTATAATATTTTAATTATACGGAATTTTTTCTAAAGGGTTTCCGAAAGGATTATCTGACGCGTATAGTCCTGCCAACCTTCAATATGGTTGTAGGTTTGATTCCGTTTATTGCGCATATGGTTTTAACATTGGAACCACATTTAAGGGCAATTTTTGATAAAGTGTCACCATTTCTGATTGTATAATATTTTGCACTTCCAGCAACTTTTTTAATATCATTATAATATTGAAAGTTCTTTTTAGTGAGGTACACGGTATCCTTTAATACTGTATAATTTGTAAAATCTATCAGTGTAGTCGGATTTAGAGGAACTCCGAGATAACGTATTTCAAAATGAAGATGTGGACCAGTAGACCGTCCTGTGCTGCCTCCCAGGCCAATCATATCGCCTGCTTTTACAGGTTGATTGGGAACAACTTTTGAAGCTGATAAATGACCATATAAAGTTTCTAATCCATTATCATGCCTTATAACGATGCAATTTCCATAGCCCCAGCCCCATTTCGAAATCCTCACAACACCATCAAATGCAGCTCTTATCGTATCACCAATGCTAAGTTGAAGATCCAATCCATAATGAAACTGCCAACGCCTCCATCCGAATCCTGAATTAATTCCGCTCATTCGTGGCGGAGAATAGCAATGCCCTTCATTATCCTGCAACACTATTTTTATTGAATCAACCATTTTAGCAGGATTAAAATCCTTATCAAACAAAAACAATATATCATTGCTCCAGTCTCCACCATATGCCTTGGTCAGAGAATCCGATGAATAAATATTTTCAAAAGATGCAACTTCAAAAGATGCAACTGAATCAGGGTTGAAAAATATAGAGCCAAGAGAATCGTACACATCAAAAAAGCCGGATACCAGGTTTGTGCTATCACTTAAACTTTCTATCACATTGATTGTATCATCACTATCTTCCTGGGCTTTTGCAGAAGTACTTAATCCTGCAATAAAAAACGCACAAACAATTACTATCCTGCATATATAGACGCCGGCAACCTTCATATTAAAATTTATTTATCTAAAAATAATTGAACCTGCAATGAAAGGGTAGTTACCCCTTTTCACGACCTAAAGGTACAAAAATCTATTAACGTGAGATGCATTAACTCCATTTTCTTTAACATTTAGATGTGCATAACTTGACAAAGCCCTCAGATTTATAGTACCTTTGCATGTTTATTTTAATTTAACATCTAGATAATTAATTGTGAAAAAAATCCTGATTCCATTATTATTGTTAGTATTTTCTGTTGCGTCAGCGCAGGATACTCTTACTATAATGTATTATAACATTCTGAATTATGTACCTTCAAATTCAGCAAACACCAAAAATTTAAAAAACATCGTGCATTATGTAAATCCTGACATCTTCGCAATTAATGAAATTTCAGATGATACAAGTTCGAGTCATATACTCCAATATGTAATGAATACTGACAGTATATCACATTACAAAAGAGCTGACTTTATTGATGGTCCGGATACTGATGATATGCTGTATTATAATTCCTCTAAACTTAGCCTTATATCACATGATACAATCCAGACTGCACTTAGATTGATTAATGAGTACTTGCTGTTTTACAATGATGCAAATTATTTAAGCCAGCATGATACTGTTTATTTTGATGTTTATATTGCACACTTAAAAGCAAGTTCAGGATCAACTAATGAACTGGATCGCCTAAATGAAGTGCTCAAATTCAAGAATTATTTAAGTAATCATACCTTTCGGAAAAATGTTTTTTTCGGGGGCGATATGAACTTCTACGGCAGTTACGAACCGGCTCTTATTGAATTGCAAACAGCTGGTACTTATAAAATGAATGATCCTTTGGATTCCATAGGCAACTGGCATGATCTTGCATTCTATTCACACATTCATACACAAAGCACAAGGGTCAGGCAATTCGGGGGTGGTGCATATGGTGGTCTCGACGACAGATTTGATTTTATTTTTGTAAGCAACGATGTTATCAGTGGCAGCAGCCAGTTAAAATATATTCCCGGTACCTATGTGGCATTTGGAAATGATGGTCACCATTTTAATGACTCACTTAATGCATTGCCGTTAAATCCCAATATTCCTGATAGCATTACATACAGCCTGTATGACCAGTCGGACCATCTTCCTGTAGTAATGAAAACATATTTGAATTTTGATGCTTCGATTCAGGAATCTCCTGCTTTTAGCGATGAAAATATTTTTACTATATTCCCGAATCCTGCATCTGATATGATTTACATCAATTCTTTAATAAAAGATTCGAATTGTAGATTAGAAATTTATACAATGGATGGCCAGAAAAAATATTCAACCGAATTTTCGAATGGTTTTATAAATCAGAAAAATATTTCTCTGAAAAATTTTAAAAGCGGAATATATTATATCCGCATTCTCACTCAAGGAAAAGCATTCAGTAAAAGGCTTGTTGTTATTCAATAATATTATTGGATAATCACTTTTTCTGAAAAAATAATTTTTATCCGTTATCATCAGCAATTGTTAAACTCCAGCGCCAAGCTCATTAACCGTATATGTTTTAATTGAGCCAACAGCAATTTTATTATTTTCAATATTCTTGATTGTTTTTGACAGTCGACTATTTAATAGATTTCCCGCATTTTCAAATCTGATTTTAAGATATTTTCATACTATTTGCACGAAAATGAAACCTAAAGGGAAAAAAAGCAGTATAAAAAACAAATTAATTTGATTGATTATATTAAAAAAAAATCATTAGTTTTACAAATTAAAATAAATTGAAAGGATGATTTCACATAACTAACTTATTTTCATCCGATTAAATACAGAGTATGAGATTTTCAAAAAAATGGTATGTTATCTTTCTGATTTGTGTTATCACGATAACTGGTTTCGAATCGTGCAATCGCCATCATCGTTTTAAACGAATGCTTAAGCACAGGAGGTCTGTTACAATAAAAAGGCATCACAGCCCCTATCAGAGGAGATTCAAAAGAAAAACTATTCCAATCAATAAGAATTTTATTATTAAGAATAAAAAACGCTAAAAAAATCCCCTGAGTTTCAGGGGATTTTTTAGTAGATTCTTTTAAGACTTCTTCCTGTGTCGGTATCCATGATTAGCGGTACCTTTTCAACTTCAACATTGCTAGTATCAAGCCCGAATGCCTTTACATCGGTAATGCCTATTCTTTTCAAAACAGAATAAATATCCATAATAAACTGCTCGTATGACCTGAAATCAAAATCATAATTCTGTATTCTGTCAATAACCACAAAACGAAAATCGCCCATAATATTATGAACCTTCAATGATCTGTAACGACTAATGACATCTATTTCATTTTTCTGAACCAGTTCATCAATAACTTGTTTGAAGTAAAGATTTATTCGTGGTTCAACTTTAAATCCAAGCCGGAATTCTACTCTGATAATGATTTCTGGAATAATTGTCTCCACCGTATATTCCAAAGTGTGCGGTTCATCAACTGTATGTACATGGATGAACCAGTAAACATCCGCCCTCTTTGGTCTTTTATTAATAATTGAATAAATAATTTTTGATTCAATATCTGTCGCAAAATCAGCTCTTGTAAGATAAACCAGGTTCGTTGCATATTTAGGGATAGATTCATCTTTACTGATATCCAAAATAATCTCTTTGTAATTATCAATTTTAACAAACTCAAAGAAACGTTTTTTAATTGCCCTTCCTTTATACCATACAAACATGATAGTAAATAAAATACCTGCCAGTAAAATAGTAAACCATCCTCCATGCTTGAATTTGCTAAAGTTGGCTATTAAAAATGAACCTTCAATTGACAGGTAAACGATCAATAAAAATCCAATAATATAATATGACACGCGCTTCAATCGAAGGAAAGCAGTAAGAAGGATTGTGGTCATCAACATGGTTATTGTAATTGATAAACCGTAAGCAGCTTCCATGTTGGATGATTCCTGAAAGAATATGATTACAAAAGTACATGCAGCCCATAAAAATCGATTGATACTTGGAATAAACATTTGACCTTTTATAGTAGTTGGATATACAATTTTAACTTTAGGCCAGAAATTAAGCAGGATAGCTTCACTTATGATTGTATAGGATCCGCTAATCAATGCCTGACTGGCAATAACTGCTGCAGCTGTAGCAATAATGATTCCTGTAAATAAGAACCATGGTGGCATACATGCGAAAAATGGATTCAAATCATGAGTAATGTGACCTGTATTATTTAATATCCATGCACCTTGCCCAAGGTAATTTAATATCAGACAAATTTTTACATATACCCAAGTAACCCTGATATTCTTCAAACCACAATGACCCAGATCGGAATACAATGCTTCAGCTCCTGTTGTGCAAAGAAATACAGCGCCAAGCAGTATGAAACCACCAGGATACTCTGTAAGCAGCATGTATGCATAATAAGGATTAAATGACTTAAAGATTGCTGGAAAGGTAACAATCTGACTTAACCCAATAATTCCCAGCATCAGAAACCACAGAAACATCATTGGTCCAAATGATTTTCCGAGAAACTTTGTACCAAACTGCTGAATTAGAAAAAGTGCTGAAATAATAACCAAAACAATAGGTAAAACATAAACATCCGGATTGATCATACGTAACCCTTCAACAGCCGACACTACAGTAATTGAAGGCGTGATAACACCATCAGCAAGCAGCGCAGCTCCACCAATTAATGCAAAAACATATATCCAGCGGTTCCTTCTTCGTACAAGGGCATATAAGGAAAATATTCCACCCTCACCTTTGTTATCGGCACGAAGTGTAACCATTACATATTTTAAAGTGGTTTGAAGTGTAAGTGTCCATATGATACAGGAAATTGCACCATAAATAAAATCGGGCGTTATTGAACCCTCAGCCCCAGCTACAATAGCACGCATCACGTACAAAGGAGATGTTCCGATATCGCCGTAAACAATACCTAAAGTAATAATTAGCCCCCCCCAAGTGAGGTTATTAATTTGACTATGTGCTTTGCTTGGTGCCAATTTTCTTAATCGATAAAATCCGCCAAATTTATTAAAGAAAGCATTACGTAATACAAAAACAGGAACAATTATTTTTTATACCGGTTTCAAACATCTTAGCATCCGATCCTTTCCTGATATATCATTTTTTATTTCTATTCCAATACATCCCTTATCACCAATCATTTTCATGATTTCGGGGCCATAAGCTTCATTTATTTCGAAATAAAGTTTTCCAGAGGGTTTTAAATTTTCCAGTGCAAAGTCGGCAATAGCTTTATAAAATAATAAGGCATCATCATCCTTCACGAAAAGTGCCTGTTGCGGCTCATAATTCAATACATTTTCTTTCATCATTAACTTTTCCGATTCCCTGATGTAAGGCGGATTACTAACAATGATGTCAAAAAATTGATTAGCTATTTTTGTTCCTTTGATTAAAATATCTGCTTCAATAAAGTCAATAGCTGTATTATTCAGCAATGCATTTTCATTCGCTAAATTCAATGCTTTTGCTGAAATATCTATTGCAAAAACTTCTGCATCTGGTAAATGTTTTTTCAGCGAAACCGCAATACATCCGCTTCCTGTACCAATATCCAGAATTAAAGATTTTTCATTTTTGTTTTCATCCAAAATCCATCGGACTAATTCTTCAGTTTCCTGCCGCGGAATCAATACATTTTCGTTTACTATAAAAGGTAAACCGTAAAACTCTGTTTTACCTAATATATATTGAATTGGTTTATGATTTTGCAGATCATTTAAAATGCTTTGCAAATTCCGAATAGTTGTATCTTCAATTACTTCCTCTTTCTTCAGCATCATATCCGTCCTCGAGAATCCAAGCAAATGCTCAAAAGAAAAAAAGACCAGGTTCCTGATTTCATTCTCAGAATAAATGCCGGATAATCCGGTTAAAAACAATGTGGTAATATCTTTTACTTTCATCCTATTGATATTCGGTGTTAAAATTAGTGTAAATATCTTAATTTTGTTCCGATGTCAGCAGATACACAATTTATGCAGCGTTGCCTGCAACTCGCTTCCCTTGGATTGGGCAGCACCGCCCCAAATCCAATGGTAGGATGTGTTATTGTTCATAATGAAAAAATTATTGGTGAAGGTTACCATAAGCAATATGGCGGCCCTCATGCAGAAGTAAATGCAATAAATACTGTAAAGGATAAAGCATTTTTAAAGGATTCCAGTTTATATGTAAATCTTGAGCCCTGCTCACATTTTGGGAAAACACCACCATGCGCAGACCTTATTATTAAAATGCAGATTCCGGAAGTTATCATTGGTATTAAAGATCCTTTTGAAGAAGTTGCAGGCAAAGGAATTCAGAAGCTGGAGAATGCGGGAGTAAAAGTCAGAATAAATGTTTTAGAGCAGGAATGCAGAGATTTAAATAAACGCTTTCTGACCTTTCATGAAAAAAAACGTCCTTATATTATATTAAAATGGGCAAAAACACTGGATGGATATATTGGAATTAAAAGCGAAGATTATGCAAAAGGCCGGCCATCATGGATCACAGATGAAAAGCTGAAATCACTGGTGCATAAATGGCGCACCGAAGAACAGGCAATCATGGTTGCTACAAACACCGCCCTGCTTGACAATCCACAGTTGAACGTAAGAGAATGGAAAGGAAAAGATCCATTAAGAATCGTTCTTGATCAGCATTTACGATTGCCGAAGAACCTTCATATTTTTGATGGAAGTATTCCAAGTATTGTTTTTACAGGGAAGAATAATACAAAGTATAATTCACTTAACCTTGAATATATCACTCTTGATTTTGATCATGACATTATAAAACAAATTTGCGATGTATTGTTCATTAAAAATATTCAATCGCTAATCATCGAAGGAGGAACTCAACTGCTGAATACCTTTATCAGCATTGGCATCTGGGATGAGGCACGGATTTTTACAGGAAATAAAGAATTTAAAGATGGAGTTAAAGCCCCGGAAATTTACGGGGATACTTTTTCAAGCACATATATTAATAATGATCATCTTTTAATTTTAAAAAATCCTTCACAGAAATTATAAAACTCCATTCATAAAAATTATGCTGTTTGACGATACATATAAAACAATAGAAAAAAAGTCGGAAGGAGTTTTCAAAGACAGGGGAAGCAAATTTATTGCTTTTGCCATACCAGTTAAGACAGAAGAAGAAGCAAAAAAAAATCTTGCAGAAATACGAAAAGAATATCACGATGCATGTCATCATTGTTTTGCTTACCGCATTGGTCCCGATAAACAAACCTGGCGCACAAGCGATGATGGCGAACCTTCAGGAACGGCTGGCAAACCAATTTATAATCAGATTTTGTCAAAAGATCTGACGAATATTTTTATTGTAGTAGTCAGATATTTCGGAGGAACATTGCTTGGGGTTCCCGGTCTGATCAATGCATATAAAACCGCTGCGGTTGAAGCATTGAACAACGCAGTGCTCATAACAAAAACGGTGAATGATATATATGAGGTCACCTATGATTACCCTGTGATGAATGATGTGATGAAAATCATTAAGGACAGAGCCCTCGATATATTATCAACTGATTTTTCAGAAAGCTGTAAAGTTATTTTCAAGGTAAGAAAAGGCGAATCGGGGGCTGTATATGACAGCATGAAGAAACTGACCTCACTAAAAATTAAATATACCGGAACAATATAAGTCCCCTTCATCAACAATTGGTCGTTGAAAACATTTTTATGCTTTTTTTTACTTAAAAATTGCATTAATCTTACCTTTGCATGTTTTCCTTATAATTTGAAAAAAATACTTATCATACAAACCGCTTTCATTGGCGATGTTGTGCTTGCTACTTCCGTAGTGGAAAACCTTCATCACAAATTCCCTTTGGCTGAAATTGATTTCCTGCTAAGAAAAGGTAATGAAGGCTTGTTCAACAATCATCCTTTTTTACACGAAATTATAGTTTGGGATAAACAAAAAAATAAATTTACCAACCTCCTTTCGCTTCGAAAAAAAATAAAAAATAACAAGTATGACCTTATCATTAATTTGCATAGGTTTGGATCATCTGGGTTTATTACCGCATTCTCAAAAGCGAAGGAAACAGTGGGTTTCAGCAAAAATCCTTTTTCACTTTTTTTCAGCAAGAGGATTAAGCATGTTATAGGAAAAGAAATTAATTCTAATCATGAAATAGACAGGAACCTTGCGCTTATTAAGGATATTGGTGATGACATACGGACAATGCCAAGGCTATATCCTTCACCTGAAAACTTTAGAAAATTTGAAAATCTTCCGGGACAAAGCTACATTTGCCTTGCTCCTGCTTCGGTATGGTTCACTAAACAATTTCCTAAAGAAAAATGGATTGAATTTTTAAGGAAGATAAATGATTCATTAGAAATATGTTTAATTGGCTCCTCAAAGGATAAAATTCTTTGTGAAGAAATAATGATTGAATCTGGCAAGCAGAATTGTATTAATTTTGCAGGAGAACTCTGTCTGCTTGAAACCGCAGCTCTAATGAAAAATGCGAAGATGAATTTCGTGAACGATTCCGGACCTATGCACATAGCTTCTGCAATGAATGCGGCAGTTACAGGCGTATTCTGTTCCACTGTTCCTGCATTTGGCTTCGGGCCTTTATCGCTGAATTCACATGTAATTGAAACGGAAAAACAGATGGATTGCAGGCCCTGCGGGCTTCACGGCTTTAAAAGCTGTCCTGAAAATCATTTTGAATGTGCATATTCTATTGATACAAATAAATTAGTTGAAACCATCAATTACTAAGTAGCGCTATGTTAGAAGAAATTGATAATGCTGTACATGTCCTTGAAATAGGTGGAACAATAATATATCTTACTGATACTGTATGGGGAATAGGTTGCGACGCCACTAACTTTAATGCTGTTAATCGCATTTACAAGTTAAAAAAACGCAGGCAGACAAAAAGCATGATCATACTTGTTAATGATGTAGATATGCTGAAAGAATATGTAAAAGAAGTACCTGCAATTGCAATGGACCTAATCAATTGTTTTGAACATCCTACAACTATTATCTATCCCGGAGCCCAAAATATTGCCAAGAACCTTATCGGACCTGATGGAAGCATCGCAATTCGAATTGTAAAAGATGAATTCTGCAAACAACTGGTTACACATTTTGGGAAACCTATTGTTTCTACTTCAGCAAATATTTCAGGAGCTGAGACTCCATTGTTATTCAGCAAAATTTCAGAAGATATTCTTAAATCAGTGGATTATGTTGTAAACAGTGGTCATAACATTATCAAGCAAATGAAATCCTCTACCATCATTAAACTTAGTTCCGATGGTAATTACATGGTAATACGTCAATAAAAATCTGGTCATTGAACATTGAAATAAATATTCCTGTCATAAGCACCATCGCTGAAATTGCGAATAAAGAGTCGCTGGAAACATATATTATCGGGGGATATGTAAGAGACCGTATTCTGCAGCGTCCATCCAAAGATATCGATATTGTAGTAGCTGGAAGCGGTATTGATCTTGCACAAAAAGTAGCAAACAAACTTGGCAGGAACACCCAGGTCAATGTTTTTAAGAGCTTTGGTACCGCAATGATTCACCATGATGACATGGAAATTGAATTTGTCGGAGCACGCAAGGAATCATACCGCAGTGATTCGAGAAATCCAATTGTAGAAGATGGAAGCATAGAGGACGATCAGAACCGAAGGGATTTCACGATAAACGCACTGGCAATAAGCTTGCAAAAAGAGAACTTCGGAACAGTCATTGATCCGTTTAATGGCCTTGAAGATCTGAAAAAAAAGATCATTCGCACTCCACTTGATCCGCTCATTACATTTTCTGATGATCCTTTGCGAATGATGCGGGCCATACGTTTTGCAACACAACTTAATTTTAAAATAGATGAAATAACTTTCCGTGCTATTGCAAAATCAAAAGACAGAATCTCCATAATATCAAAAGAACGCATCACAGACGAGCTTAATAAAATCATTATGTCTCCGGTGCCTTCAATAGGGTTTATTTTGCTTAACAAATGCGGACTACTGCAATTAATTTTTCCTGAAATGGCCGCTCTTAAAGGGACAGAGGTTATTTCTGGCATGGGACACAAAGATGTTTTTTATCATACACTGGAAGTACTTGATAAGATTGCAGGAAAGACAGATGACCTCTGGTTGAGGTGGGCAGCAGTTTTGCACGATATTGCCAAACCAACCACAAAACGATTCGATCCCAAAGTTGGGTGGACTTTTCATGGACACGAATTTGTTGGGAGTAAAATGGTTCATTCTATTTTTAGGAAACTCGCGTTGCCACTCAATGAAAAGATGAAGTATGTGGAAAAGCTTGTAGCCCTTCATTTGCGGCCAATCATACTTTCGGAAGATGTTGTTTCAGATTCTGCTGTGCGACGTTTGCTATTTGAAGCCAGCAACGAAATCGACGACCTGATGATGTTTTGTGAAGCAGATATCACATCCAAAAACCCTGAAAAGGTTTCACGCTTCATGAAAAACTTTGAAGTTGTACGAATGAAGCTGAAAGAAATTGAAGAAAAAGATAAGATACGCAACTGGCAGCCACCTATTGACGGTGCAACTATCATGGAAACATTCAATATTGGGCAGGGAAGAGAAGTAGGAATTATTAAAAATGCAATCAGGGAAGCTATTCTGGATGGGATTATCGGAAACAATTTCGAAGAAGCAAAAGTGCTTATGCTTGAAGAAGGCAAAAAACTTGGGTTGTTAATAAGTGAACAAAAAAAATGAAAAAGTATTGACAATTAAAAAAAACTCTAGTATCTTTATATCGCAATTAATATTTAATTTTGTTTTGAATTAATAAAAGCTTAAAATTACATCATATGCATGCTTACAGATTTAGAATATTGTTAGAGGACGTAGATGATTTTTACAGGGATATTGAAATTCTGTCGACCAGCACATTTGAGGAATTTCATAAGGCGGTTTATCAGTCCGTGGACTTTGATGGGAAAGAACTGGCTTCATTCTATATTTGCGACAGCAAATGGAACCGTAAACAGGAAATATCTCTTGAAGATATGAGCGATGAAGAAGACCCAACTGCACCTTTGATGATGAAAAAATGCAAGTTGGCTGAACACATCGATGATCCACACCAGAGAATGGTTTACGTATATGATTTTCTGAACATGTATGAGTTTTACATTGAATTATACAAAATAATTCCTGCTGATAAAAACGTAAAATATCCAAGGTGTGTTCGAAAATCGGGAATGATACCTAAAGCAGGCAGCATTATCTCTTCATCTATTCCAGCTGATTTTGACGAAGAAGAAGTTTTCGTTGAAAATGAGGCAGGCCTTAAAGATGATGATGATACCATGGGACTCTACGCTGAATCGGATACAGAAAGCGGTTTCACTGAAGAACCTGGTGAGGCTTTTGAGGATGACAAATTCTGATAAAACCCTTATCATTGTCACCGGACCTACGGCAGTAGGTAAAACATCTTTAAGTATAGAATTAGCCAAAGTCTTCAGCACGGAAATCATTTCTGCTGACTCGCGACAGTTTTACCGCGAAATGAAAATAGGAACAGCTCCACCCTCGCCTCTGGAATTAAATGAAGTGAAGCATCATTTCATCGGGCACCTTTCTATTCATGATTATTATAATGTTTCGAGATTTGAAACCGATGCAATTTCTTTGCTGAATAACTTGTTTTGCAACCATGACAAGGTACTGATGACAGGTGGTTCCGGACTTTATATAAATGCTGTTATCAATGGAATTGACGACCTACCCGATCCTGAAGAATCTACAAGAACATTTTTAAAATCGCTTTATGCAACCGAAGGTATTTCATCATTACGAAAATTGCTGAAAGAACTGGACCCGGAATATTACGATCATGTAGATCTGAAAAATCATTCACGCCTGTTACGCGCACTGGAAGTATGTATGACAACCGGAGAAAAATTTTCCGCATTACGAAAAAATTCAAAAAAAGAAAGAAATTTTAACTGTATTCTGGTAGGACTTGACAGAAAAAGAGATGAATTGTTTGAAAGAATTAGTCAACGTACCGATGATATGATTGCCAATGGTCTTGTAGAAGAAGCTGCCGGACTCCTGCCCTATCGCAATCTGAACGCCCTGAATACCGTAGGATACAAAGAATTATTCGAATATTTCGATGGTCGAATTTCCCTGGAACAAGCAATTGAAGATATAAAAACAAATACCCGTAGATACGCAAAGAGGCAGCTGACCTGGTTCAAGAAAATGCAGGAACTGCAATGGTTTCATCCTGATGATAAAGAAAATATCATGAACTTTATAAATACAAATTCTGAGAAATGAATGCAAATAAAAAATTCTTACTTATCTCCATTACTGCAACCATAGCACTTGTAATGATTATTTCTGTTTTGTTTTTTGTTCCTGCATTTACTCAAAAAGAAAAGAAAGAAAAAAACAACAAATCACTTTTACCAAAAGATTCCATCATTTCTGGTAAACTACCCAAGGCAGATACCACCCTCATTATTGATAATCAAAAAGTAATTCTTAAAATATGTCAGCAAAAGAAAAAAGGAACTTTTATTCTGCTTCCGGGTTGGAATTTTCCTGCTGATGGCTGGTGCAACAATACTGATATATGTTCAAAAATTCTTGAATCAGGCTACTGTATTGTGCTTCCTGAAATGGGTAAAAGCGTTTACCAAGAAAAGAATTACCCTGAAACCCGACCAGAATGGCGAGTTTACCCAACTCGTAGATGGTTTACAGATACGTTAATTCCATTGTTGCAGGATAAATATTCTCTACTTGAATCGAATGAAAATAATTATATTATTGGATTGTCAACAGGTGCGCGCGGCGTGGCTTTGGTGCTTTTAGATTTCCCTGATTTATTCAAGGGTGCTGCCGCATTGTCAGGTGATTATAATCAGGTAAAAATGCCTTCTGATAACCTGATGACTGGATACTACGGATCGTATAACAAATTCAAGGATCGTTGGGAAAAGACCGATAATCCCGTTTCGAGAATTAAAGAATACAAAACACCAATATATTTAGGACATGGCAAACTGGACAAAGTTGTTCCTCCTGCACAGACAATAATGTTTTATGATTCATTAAAAAAATATCATCCCGATTTGAAAATAAAACTGAATATGCCAGATGCCCAGCATAACTATGATTACTGGGGTTCGGAGGTGGATAGTATTTTTAAGTTTTTTGGAATTACAAAATAATTTCTATCTCGAATATTTTCCTGAATTATTTCGGAGCAAATTTTATAGAAATATTTTTTTTCATCCTCACCGGCTTTCCGCTGATTTTACCAGGTTTCCAGCCAGGCATCTGTTCAATAAGATGTTTTGCTTCCATACCGCAGCTTCCTCCTATATCTTTAACAATCTTAACATCGGCAATACGTCCGTCCTTTTCAACAATAAAAGAAATCTCAACTATTCCCTGGATTCCATTATCCTTAGCAGGTTTTGGATATTTAACCCTGTCTTTTATCCATTGATTCATTCCAGCTTCACCGCCTGGAAATACAGGCATTTCATCAGCGTTGATATATACTGAATCAGCTATTTTTGCCGAATCAGACAATAAGCTCTTCATTAAACTATCTGCATTATATGCTGAATTTATGACTTGCTGCATTGAATCAATATTGTAATTTACATTATAATCATCAATAGTTTCATATTTTTTTTCCGATGAACGATAAAGTGAATATCCGATAACAAAAAAGAATGCTACTAATCCAAATACAAGACCTGTCTTGCCTCCTGTAGATTTCCGCGTTGGTGTGTAAAGAGGTTTATTTGTATATAATGGTGTCTTATATTGGCTTGTGGAGGTTGGTGTTACAACAGGTTTTTCAACCGGTTTTACAGGTTGCTGTATTGGTGGAACTGGCGATTGAGCTGGCGCTGGAGGTTGTTGGATGGGTGGAACAATCGATTGTACAGAAGGAACAAAATTCTGAATTGGAGGTGCTTCTTTTACAACAGGAGTAATAACTTTAGGCGGTTCACCGGAATATAGTGCTGCATAAAAATGCTCAATTTTCTGGTACCTGTTTTCAGGATCCATGGCTGTAGCCTTAGCTATTATTGAAGCAAAGGGCTCAGGTACCGTTGCATTATCAAGTATAACATTCGAGAAAGGCTCCCTGCAAATTTTTTCGGAAATATCTTTTTCTGTATCTAAATCGGAATACGGTTTAACTCCAGTAATAAGTTCAAATAACTGAATACCTAAAGAATAAATATCGGAACGTTTATCAACATTTCTTTTCTGAATCTGTTCAGGGCTCAGGTATTCAATAATTCCACGGTTTGGTGTTTCTTTACCAAGTTCACTTAATCCTGAAATTCCAAAATTCAGGATTTTTAATTTTTCTTCTGCTGTAACCAGAATATTTGCCGGTCGAAGATGCCCGTGAAACAAGCCTTTGTCGTGAACAGCCTGAAGTGTATCAAAAATCCAGACTACTACAGGATGATGAAATACTGCAGTATTGGTGTGAACTTTGCCAGAAAGAAAGTTAAGCAGCGAACGACCATGAACAAATTCGTAAATAATAAAAAGGTCGCCACCTGATTCAACATATTCAAAAACACCTTCCATTCCTGGAATAGAGAGTTGAGATAGCAAATACAGGTCGTTTTTTAATTGCAGTTTAACTTCAATATTTGCACTAATCCACTGAAGATCTATACGACGGATAATGACCTGCTGCTGGTCGCAACTTGCAGTATATACTTCGCCAATATTATTCTTGCCTAGTAAAGTACTGATAGTATATTTTGAAATTGTTTTGCCTATCATAAAATGAAATTAAAGGTAACAATACTACGAATGTATTGTTTATCTACCTAAGTCTGTCAGCCGACTTCACCAGCTTTTCATCCTTTTTTATAAAGTTGCCAGCCAAAATCAGAAATACAAGTGAAATTAAAGGAAGCAACAAACCATATTGCCAGGTTCTTACTGCATCAGGAAGAATTTCTTCAATCATGTAAGGTATCCAAAGGAAAATAGTGCCTGTAAAAATTACGGTCATCAGAATGTTGTAATTATTTAACTTAAGCTGCATCGGTCTGTTCTTATAGTAAAACAAGGTAATCAATGAAAGAATTGTAGAAACGGAAAGAATAACAATTATTGGAAGGGTTCCCACATAAAAATTCTGGGCACTGCCGCTCACAAGGGTTACAGCAAAAAGACTCACCTGGTATTCATATGCAGGATTTGTTCCTGTATAATTCCAGAAAGGCATAAAATAACATGCAGCACAGCAAGCCAGCACAATAAACAAAAACAGGGATTGAATACGTTGAATCATAACAAAGAGTTTACAGTTTAATGCAAATCTACATGAAGTTTGGAAAATACGCAACACCTTATGGAAAATGTTAAATTGTTTTATAACATAATTGATGAATTTCGTTTGATGTTAGACGTTTGATCTCAGCATTTATTCCGTTTTGCAATGTATTATAAATGATTTGAGGAATCTAATTAGTAATTATAGATTTCACCTTTTGGTCGAAATGATAATGTTGTAGAAAAAGAAATTGAAGAAATATTGTTTGGTATTAAAATATATTTTGTAATATTGCACAACGATTCCCTTATTCGTTTTCCTGATTATCAATCTAGAAATTTCTTAATTAACATCTAACTTTAATTTATTATTGATTATTTATAATCTATCCTTTCTGACCATAACACAAAAAAATTCAATTAACCTAACCTAATTTTCATGTACGATATTATTGAACTGAACAACAAGCTTGCTACTGAGCTTAAAGAAATTGCCAAAGAACTGAATGTACCAAAGTACGAATCGCTGAAGAAGCAGGAACTTATTTATAAGATACTCGATTACCAGGCACTGAACCCTTCGCAAGAAGACCTTCAGAAAGAAAAGAAAGAACGCAGCCGTATTTTCCGCCCAAAGAAAAAACCAGGTGATGAAATTATTCAGAAACCTTTACAAGAAATAAACAAGATTGATGCACCTGTCGTGGTAGATAATATTGAAAACAAAGAACTGGTTGTGGACGATACCGCTGTTCAGTTAAGCGACGAAAGCCTTACTCCTGTTATTATTGAAGATCCCATTGAACCTGTTGTAATTCCTGAAACAGTTGCAGAGAACACCACCATTGGTGAAGTAAAAGAACCAACAGTAAATGAAAATCAGGAACCACAAACTGTAATTGAATCTGAAATAAAAGAAGTTCCTAAAACAGAAGGACAGGAAAAGAGAGAACCATTCCAGCGAAATAAAGTTTTTGAACGCAGAAACCAGGACCTAGCTTCTGAATTTGACGGTATTGTTACTAGTGAAGGTGTTCTGGAAATTATGCCCGATGGTTATGGCTTCCTTCGTTCATCAGATTATAACTACCTAAATTCCCCTGATGATATTTATGTTTCCCAGTCACAAATAAAATTATTCGGGCTAAAAACCGGTGATACCGTAAGAGGCAGCATAAGACCACCAAAAGAAGGTGAAAAATATTTTCCACTTATTAAAGTTGAATTGATAAACGGACGTGATCCGGGCGAAGTACGCGACAGAGTACCGTTTGATTTTCTTACTCCCTTATTCCCTATTGAAAAATTTAATCTTACAGGAAACCCCGGCGGAACAAATTCAGGAAGAATCATTGACCTGTTTACTCCGATTGGAAAAGGACAACGTGCATTGATCGTTGCACAACCAAAAACAGGAAAGACTGTACTTCTGAAGGAAATTGCAAATGCTATTGCATACAACCATCCTGAAGTGTATATGATCATTCTTCTAATTGATGAACGCCCTGAAGAAGTAACCGATATGGCACGCAGTGTGCGGGCCGAAGTAATTTCATCTACATTTGATGAACCTGCTGATCGCCATGTAAAAATTGCCAATATTGTTCTTGAAAAATCAAAACGACTTGTTGAATGCGGTCATGATGTTGTAATTCTTCTCGACTCAATAACACGTCTTGCACGTGCATACAACACCGTGGCTCCTGCATCAGGAAAGGTACTCACAGGTGGTGTGGATTCAAATGCATTACACAAACCAAAACGTTTCTTCGGTGCTGCCAGGAAAATTGAAAATGGCGGTTCACTTACCATAGTTGCTACAGCCTTGATTGATACTGGTTCCAAGATGGACGAAGTTATATTTGAAGAATTCAAAGGAACAGGTAATATGGAATTACAACTCGACAGAAAATTGTCCAACAAACGTATATTCCCATCTATCGACCTGGTTGCATCCAGCACTCGCCGCGACGATTTGCTGCTTGATAAAGAAACACTGCAGAGGGTATGGATTCTCAGAAATCATCTTGCAGACATGAATCCTATTGAAGCAATGGAATTCCTGAGAGAGAGAATGAAATTTACCCAAAGCAATGAAGAATTCCTTATGTCAATGAATTCCTAAGACCAATTATGGAGAGTATCAAGGTAACAATTCAATACGGTCCAGAAGATTTGCAAAATGCATATGCATTGCATTTCAGAAAATTGTATCCTGTGCGAAGCAGGCTTGTGCTGATACTTGGTGCAATACTGGTTTTTTTCGGAATTCTTCTGGTAGTGATGCAAAGCCTGACAGGTTTAATTTCCTGGATGTCGTGGGCATTTTTGTTGTACGGCATACTTGTAGTAGCTTACTATTACTGGCGGTTTAGCCGAATGGGAAAAGTTGCATTCAAGAAGTTAGTAAATTTTCATTTCCCTTTTACTTTTACCATAACACCAGAAGGAGTTGATACTGTAGGTAAAAATGTGTCATCCAATAATATCTGGAAATACTACCAGATAGCGATTATAACAGAACAGATAATCATTTTATATCCGAATAAATTAAATCTCGTATTGCTTCCAAAAAAATATTTTTCTGAAGAAGAATTCTCCCAGCTTACTGATTTGGTAAGGAAGAACGTTAAGGTTAAATAATATTTTCTTTTGTTTTCATGTTTAACATCCGTAGACCATTCATGGAAGGAGGCGTCTATGTAAATTATCGCATAATGAAAATGAATTTTCTATTATTGAGCAAATAGAAATGAAAACCTCTTTGCTGTTCAATGGCATTGCTAATGCTAGAATTGTAAAATCAAATTAATTTTCTTATCCAGAAAAAGTCTATCGATATGTTCAAATCTGGAATTAAAATTAATCTTTAACTTTCTCAAATACGATTCTATAATGATCGAATATTTCTCTTTCAAAAACAAGTAAGTTAGCTTGTATTCGGAATCGGCGCATCCATTCTCTAAATGACCGGCTCGTTAAATATTCAGGAATGTAGGAAGCAAATAATAAATATTTTCTGAAATTAAATTTAACAAATGCATCAGTCCATCTGTGAATTGTTTCAATATAGTCTAATCTTCCGCTATCAATTGATATTAATTTAAATTTTTCTTTTGCGGGTTCAAGTAAATCTTCTTTACCATATGGGAGCCATGAGCCAGGAAATACACGACAAATAATATCCATCAATTCTTCGTCTGTAAATTCTTTTTTTCGTAAATCGGTTTTATTAAATGGAATGTCTTCATATTTAACCATGTTATTCCCGAAGACCATGGTCTGGCAATAAAACCGCCCTCCCACAGGCAATAGATCTGACACTTGTTTAAAATAGGTTTTATAGATTTCTTTTTGCTGTCCGGCTGCATATTGTTCCCCTGAACATAAATGCTCAGGGCTTCCCATAGCACTCACAACATCAAACTTTCCGAATGTTTCAGGAGTAATATCTTTAGAATCCATATGTTTAACATTCAATCCATTTCTAATACATGCATCGGCCTGCCCTTTTGCTAAAACAACACCATAGGTTTCCGTACCCAGGGTATTTAAATAATCCATAAATGCACCCCATCCACATCCGATATCAAGAACTTTTGTACCTTTTTTTATGTTGCATTTATCAATAATAAAATTAAATTTTCTTAATTGCGCTTCTTCAGTAGTCATTGAAAAATCACCATCAAACCGTGCGCAACTATAAGCACCTTTTTCGCCTAAGCTTAAACGAAATATTTTATCCATTCGGGTATAATGTGCATCTAAATGTTCTTGTGTTGCCATGATATTATATTTGATTAAATATGGTTTTAATAATACAATTCGTTTCGTTTGACTATTAATTTTTAATTTACGTACAAATTTATAACATTTTCTAAAATAACAAAGGAGTTTTATTACTATATAAAACTCCTTTAAAAAGATTTCTAAAAAAACAATTTGATTTCTGTCAGGCTAAGACTGTCGATAGCCATTTATGCGCAACCTCAGGAGATATATTTTTCCTTTTTGCATAATCATTCAACTGATCCAGATCAATTTTTCCCAACGTAAAATATTTAGATTTCGGATTTGCAAAATACCAGCCGCAGACTGAAGCTGCAGGATTCATCATAAAAGATTCCGTTAAAGATATTCCTGTTTTATGTTCTGAATCCAGCAATTTAAACAGTTCTTCCTTTTCGCTGTGATCAGGACATGCAGGATAACCCGGTGCTGGCCTGATACCTACATATTTTCCAAGATGAATATCTTCCATTGAAAGATCTTCATCCTTAGAATATCCCCATAATTCAGTCCTTACTTTAAGATGGAGAATTTCCGCAAAAGCTTCTGCAAGGCGGTCAGCAAGTATCTTCAACATGATTGCACTGTAATCATCGTTTGCAGACTTGAACTCCTCAACTTTAGTTTCAATACCGATTCCTGCAGTCACAGCAAATGCCCCGAAGTAATCCTGCACACCTGAATCTTTAGGCGCCACAAAATCTGCAAGACACAAATTAGGCTCACTTACCTTTGACTGCTGGTTCCGCAGAAAATAGAATTTGGAAAAAACTGAATTATCGTTGTTGTAAATTTCAATATCGTCACCAACTGAATTAGCAGGAAATATTCCAATGATACCATTAGCAGAAATCCATTTTTCTTTTATAATATGTTTAAGCATTTCCTGAGCATCATCAAAAAGTTTTGCAGCTTCTTTGCCTTTTATCGGATCATTGAAGATGGCCGGAAACTTGCCATTCATGCGCCATTCATGGAAGAAAAAAGTCCAGTCAATATAGTCTGCAATTTGTTCAAGAGTAAAATCAGTAAAGACAGTCACTCCAGTTTTTGTCGGCGTATTTATTTTTTCATTTTTCCAGTCGATCTGCAATCTATTGCTACGAGCCTGTTCCAGTGATATTATTTCTTCTTTAATTCCGGAATTATATTTTACCCTAATCTCTTCTTGTTCTGTTTTTAAAGTAGAAATAAACTTTTCTGAATGTTCAGAGGAAAGAAGATTTGCAGCAATACCAACGCTTTTAGAAGCATCTTTCACATACACAACAGGAGCTTTGTATACCGGACTAATTTTTACTGCTGTATGAATAGGTGAAGTTGTTGCCCCACCAATAAGCAAAGGAATATTCATTCCTGCTTTTTCCATTTCTTCCGCAACATGCACCATCTCTTCGAGAGAAGGAGTAATAAGACCGCTTAAACCAATGATATCAACATTTTCATCTATGGCTGCTTTAAGAATTTTGTCAGCAGGCACCATCACACCCAGATCAATAACTTCAAAATTGTTGCATGCAAGTATTACACCGACAATGTTTTTCCCAATATCATGCACATCGCCTTTTACGGTTGCCAATAATATTTTCCCGGCATTCGACCTATTTGCAGCATCATTTTCAAGTTCTATAAAAGGAAGAAGTTTTGCAACAGCTTTCTTCATTACCCTGGCGCTTTTCACTACCTGAGGAAGAAACATTTTCCCTGAGCCAAATAAATCGCCTACTACATTCATGCCTTGCATCAGTGGACCTTCAATAATATGAAGTGCTTTGGGGAAATGTGCCCGTGCTTCTTCAACATCATCATCAATATATTCTGTAATTCCTTTAATCAACGCATGCGTCAATCGTTCCTGTACTGTACCGTTTCGCCATTCATCAATTTTTTCCTGACTTTTTTCTTCACCAATATACTGTTCAACGAAAGCAGTAATTCTTTCCGTGGCATCTTTACGTTTATTCAGAACAACATCTTCTGCCAATTGTAAAAGATCTTTCGGGATTTCATCATACACTTCAATCTGTGCGGGGTTCACAATTCCCATATCCATTCCTGCCTGTATTGCATGATACAGAAATACTGAATGCATCGCTTCACGCACTTTATCATTCCCACGAAATGAAAATGAAAGATTGCTAACTCCACCACTGATCTTAGCAAAGGGAAGATTCTCTTTAATCCATTTTACAGTTTTGATAAAATCAACAGCATAGTTATTATGCTCTTCAATACCTGTGGCTATTGCAAGTACATTGGGATCGAAGATAATATCTTCAGCATGGAAGCCAACTTTTTCAGTTAGTATCTTATAAGCCCTGCTGCAAATTTCAGTTTTTCGTTTAAAAGAATCAGCCTGTCCTTTTTCATCAAATGCCATTACAATTGCTGCTGCACCGTATTCCTTAAGTTTTTGTGCATGATCAATAAAAATTTCTTCGCCTTCTTTCAGACTGATAGAATTCACAATACTTTTCCCCTGAATGCATTTTAATGCAGGTTCAATCACGCTCCATTTGGAAGAATCAATCATTAATGGAACCTTAGCAATATCAGGCTCCGCAGCTATCAGGTGAAGGAATTTTACCATCGATTTTTCTGCATCAATCATGGCTTCATCCATGCAAATATCAATTACCTGTGCTCCGTTTTCTACCTGGTGACGGGCTATTGAAAGTGCTTCATCATATTTTTCTTCACGGATAAGTCGTGCAAATTTTTTAGAACCCGATACATTTGTCCGCTCACCAATATTTATAAAATTACTTCCTTTATAAACTACCAGTGCTTCAAGTCCGCTAAGACGCAAGAGTTTTTCTGTTTCAGGAATAATTCTTGGTTTATACTGAGCAGAAATTTCAGAAAGAATTTTAATATGATCATGCGTTGTTCCGCAGCATCCACCCACTATGTTCACCAAGCCATCCTTCATGTATTCTTCAACAATGCGGGCCATTTGCACTGCAGTTTCATCATAACTTCCGAACTGATTTGGTAAACCGGCATTTGGATAAACATGTACATAACAAGGCGCAAGTTTTGATAATTCCTGAATATAAGGTTTCAGCTGTGCCGCACCAAGCGCGCAATTCAATCCAATGCAAAAAAGATCTGCATGAGAAACTGAAATAAAGAATGCCTCAAGTGTCTGACCACTCAGTGTGCGGCCGCTTGCATCGGTAATAGTTCCTGAAACAATTATTGGCAGTTCAATATTTAATTCAGCGAAAATTTCTTTTGCAGCAAATAATGCAGCTTTACAATTAAGTGTATCAAAAACGGTTTCAATAAGGATAATATCTGCGCCTCCATCAATAAGGCCTTTGATCTGGATTTTATATGCATTTGCAAGATCATCAAAAGAAACGGCTCTGAATCCGGGATCATTTACATCTGGCGACATGGATGCAGTGCGGTTTGTAGGGCCGACTGCACCTGCAACAAATCGTGGTTTTGCTTCAGTGCTGTATTTAATAGCAATCTCTTTTGCAATTTTAGCAGAAGCAAAATTAATATCGTATGCTAAGTTCTCCATGCGATAATCAGCAAGTGAAATAGCATTTGCATTAAAAGAATTTGTTTCAATAATATCCGCCCCGGCCTTCAGATATTCTTCATGGATGCTGCTGATAATTTCTGGCCGTGTAAGCGAAAGAATGTCATTGTTTCCTTTTAGATCAACCGGATAATTTTTAAACTGCTCACCCCTGTAATCTTCCTCTTTCAGCTTATACCGCTGAATCATGGTACCCATCGCACCATCAAGTACGAGGATTCTATGTTGTATTGCTTCTTTTATTTTCATGAAAATTTTCCTAAATAACATGTCCACTTTTTTAGAGGGGACTTTATTATGCAAATTTCGTAAATTCCATGATACAATAAAAATTAAAATCAAAGGTGGCACATATTGATGTTTGCCGTACTTTTGCATTTATTAGACATTTGCATTTTTATGAAAGTAATTGAAGCTTTAAATAACAGTACGTCGCCTTATGCGACGTTTGAAATACTGCCGCCGCTAAAGGGAAAGAGCATTGAATCGTTATATGGGATACTTGATCCGCTGATGGAATTTAAACCCCCGTTCATCAATGTTACCTACCATAGCTCTGAGTATACTTATAAAGAAAGGCCTAACGGATACCTGGAAAAAGTTAGCATCCGCAAAAGGCCCGGTACTGTTGGTATTTGCGCATCAATCATGTACAGGTATAAAGTGGATGCAGTTGCTCATATTATTTGCGGGGGTTTTTCAAAAACAGAAACCGAAGATGCTCTGATTGACCTTCATTATCTGGGAATAAAAAACATTCTTGTACTTCGTGGCGATCCTCCCAAGAACGAAAGAGATTATAAACCTGAACATAACGGCCATTTGCATGCAGTTGATTTACTGAAACAGGTTGTTGACCTTAATCATGGCGTTTTCCTTGAAGAGGATGTTAAAGTTGAATTCCACACAGATTTCTGCACAGGTGTTGCCGCGTATCCTGAAAAACATTTCGAAGCACCGAATCTTTTTGCTGATCTGAAATATTTAAAGGAAAAAGTGGATGCAGGTGCTGATTACATTGTAACCCAAATGTTTTTCGACAATAATAAATACCTTGATTTTGTTGCACTTTGCAGAAGCAAAGGAATTAATGTACCTATTATTCCTGGCCTGAAACCAATAACTCAGAAAAAGCAGGTTAATAAAATACCTAGCACATTCCATGTTGATATTCCCGTCGATCTTTATAATGCAATTGAAAATTGCAAAAATGATGCTGAAGCTTCTAAAATAGGCATAGAATGGACAATACAGCAAGGTAAAGAGCTATTGAAAGCTGGTGCTCCGTGCCTTCATTTCTTTACGATGAGTTGCCCAAAACCTATTGTTGAAATTACACGGGCATTGTTCTAATTCATGATTAATAAAAAGAGCAGGCAGCCAATGGCCGCCCGCTCTTTTTAAATTTAGATTTCAACCAATTATTTCGCTGTTACTTTTCCTGTTATATTCAAAACAATTATAGGTTTTGCAGGGTCGTTAGTAATCACAGTGATAGTTTTACGCTGTGTGCCTTTCTTCCCATCAGTATTAAATTCAACATTAATTTTACTACTCTCTCCTTTTTTCAATATAGTTTTTTCAGGTGTAGATACTGTACAGCCACAGCTTGCCTTCGTTTTACGGATGATCAATTTATCCTTCCCATTATTTTTAAATTCAAAACTAAATTTAACAATATCCCCTTCTTTCGCAGTACCGAAATCGCAGGTATCAGAAGTAAAAACAATTTTCGGGGCTCTTTTCAATTGTTTTTCTGTCAGCTTTGAAAAGTCTTCAGTAATATTTGCACTTATAGTAATTGGTTTATTCGTTTCAGAAGTATCGTTTGTAACCAAGGTCAAATAATCATATACCAATCCGAAATCATTTTTCTTTGCTGCATCGTATGTCACAATGATCAATCCTTTTTGTTTAGGTTGAAGTAATTCAGGAACAACTTTGAAGATGATATGATCAGGAATGCTAGTGGCTTTAAATGTCATTGGTTTATTCCAGTAGTTCAAAATCTCAAGCGTGTCGGTCTTCACAACATTATTCTTTATTTCCGAAAAGGCTACATGGTTTGATTTCATCAGCAAATTACCTGTAGTAACAGGAAAAGTATCAAGCACAGTTTTTACACGGGGAATCACATCACCCTTAATTATAAGCATAATCGGGGTTTCACTGGCATTAGAAGTTACGTTGATTGCTTTATTAAAGACTCCCGGCCTTCCATGAGGATCGTATTGTGCAAGTATGTACCCTTTCTGTCCGGGAAGTATTGGTGACTTAGTCCAGTCGGCTGTAGTGCAGCCACAGCCGGGTTTTACATTCAACAGTTTAAGGGTATCCGTCCCAACATTAGAAAAGAAAAAAGTCCTGCTCACTTTTCCACCGTCTTCCTTTATTTTTCCAAAGTTTATTACAGTAGAATCAAACTTGATGATTGCTTTATTTTGTGCCTGCAAAACAATGCTTACTCCAAGGATTAGTATAACTAAAACAAGAAATTTTACTTTCATAGCTAAGATATTTAGGAAGGCAAAGTTAAATTTATTTTGTCACGATTTTACGGGCAAGGTCAGAAAAATCAATACCATCAAAGTTTCCTGAACTCATCAGTAAAAGGTTCACATTATTCCATTTCAATTGTAAAAGGTCATCCAGCAATTTTTTACTGTCAGTATAAACTTCGATATCATTCTTAGCAAAAGACTGCTGTACCTGGGATTCAGTAATAGGAGGTAGTTTTTTATGTTCGATGGTATGAGGATTAAAATAAACAATTGCTTTATCAGCAGCATCCATGCAGCCCTTGTATTCTTTCAAAAACTCTGCAGTAAGGCTGCTGAAGGTATGCAATTCAAGACAAGCGACTAACTTTCGTTCTGGAAATTGTTCCTTTACCGCTTCAGTGGTGGCTTTTAGCTTGGATGGTGAATGTGCAAAATCTTTATATACAGTAACGGTATCATTGTAATCAACCATTTCAAGCCTCTTTGAAGCACCGCGGAATAATGATAGGGCTTCATAAAACTGCTCATTTGATATGCCGAGCTGGTTACAGATCAATCGCGCGCCATTGGCATTTAAAAGATTGTGTTTGCCAAAAATTTTCAATTGGAAAATATTTCCATTGGAGTAAACATAAGTCTTTCCATCTTTGATCTTATATTCAGGAAAAGAATATGGTAGTTTATTTAAAGAGTTTTTAGCATCTTCACACACTCCTTTTACAATGTTATCCTCTTCACAATAAATCAATACACCATCATCACTGACAAGGTTTGCAAATATCCTGAACTGTTCTACATAATTATCAAATGTCGGAAAAACATTGATGTGATCCCATGCAATGCCACTGATCAGGGCAATGTCAGGCATGTATAAATGAAATTTGGGTCGTCTGTCAATTGGTGAAGTCAAATATTCATCGCCTTCGATTATCATGTACTGCGCATCATTTGTAAGTTTCACCATTACTTCAAAACCTTCAAGCTGGGCGCCCACCATATAGTCGCAATCAATTTTGTGGAAATTCAAAACATGAAGGATCATCGAAGTGATAGTGGTCTTTCCATGACTTCCGCCAATTACAATGCGTAATTTATCTTTTGATTGCTCGTATAAAAATTCAGGATAAGAAAACACTTTTAATCCAAGTTGCTGAGCTTTTAATAATTCAGGATTATCAGCCCGGGCATGCATTCCAACAATCACAGCATCAAGGTGAGAATTGATCAAAGACTCATCCCATCCTATTTTTGAAGGCAGGAGTTTGTATTTTTCAAGCCTGGTTTTTGATGGTTCAAAAATTTCATCATCCGAGCCTGAAACATCATAACCCTTTTTGTGCAGGGCAATCGCAAGATTATGCATTGCACTACCGCCAATAGCTATAAAATGTACTTTCATATGACGTTGTTAATTATCACCAAATTTAAGAGTATTCTTTGCTCATAAATTATAACTTTGCATACATGTTATTAACAACTGATTGTGAATCATGAAACTTCATGTAATAAATACAGAAAAATTCAAACTGGATGGTGGCGCTGCCTTTGGAGTTGTACCAAAATCCATATGGTCAAAAACAGTTCCATCGGATGAAAATAATATGATTGATGTATGCAACCGGCTGTTACTGGTTGAATCCGGCGGACACAATATTCTTATTGACACTGGCATCGGAAATAAACAGGACGAAAAATACCTTTCGCATTTCTATATTAAAGGAAATACACTTGAACAAGGCCTAGCTGAAAAAGGTTTCTCTCCAAATGATATTACTGATATAATTCTTACGCATCTTCACTTCGATCATGTCGGGGGATCGGTAAAATATAGCGATGACAGGCAAAAGCTGCTTCCGGTGTTTCCGAAGGCAATTTATTATTGCTCGAAGGAGCAATGGGACTGGGCCATCAATCCAAATCCAAGGGAAAAAGCATCATATCTTAATGAGAATTATTATCCACTATTCGAAAGCGGCCATCTTGAATTCATACATGAAGAGCAGGAACTTTTCGAAAATATTTATTTGAATATTTACAACGGCCATACACAAGGACAGATAATTCCTGTGATTAATTACAATGGCAGAAAAATTGTTTTCATGGCTGATTTTATTGCGTCAGTTACACACATACCCATACCTTATATCCCAAGCTATGATGTGCAACCATTAGTCAGTCTGCAGGAAAAAGCAGATTTCTATAAGAAAGCTGTTGAAGAAAATTATGTTTTATTTTTTGAACATGATTCACAAAACGAATGCTGCACAGTGCATATGACAGAAAAGGGAGTTAAACCCAAAGATATTTTTGAATTTAAAGATTTATCTTTGCACTAGAGGTCTGTACGATTGCTTGCCTACATAATTTCTGAGTATTGTCAGCCTGAGCAATGTCACCCCGAGTTTATCGAGGGGTTATCGAAGGCAAATTGAGGTTATAAAACTTATGCAGGTGAAGAGAAGCCTGATAATGAACAAATAGATTTCTCTCCGCAAAAGCGGATCGAAATGACAAAAGTTGAATAAAAAATTAATTGTAATGAATATTGAAGAATTAAATAAGCAGTTTGATAAAGCATCACCTGAAGATGTTCTTAACTATTTTCTGAAGGAGTATGAAGAAACAATTGCACTTTCATCCAGCCTAGGCGCAGAAGACCAGGTACTGACAGATATGATCTGCAAGATTGATAAAAAGACAAGAATTTTTACACTGGATACTGGCCGCATGTTCCAGGAAACTTATGACCTGATTGCAGAAACCAATAAGCATTATGGAATTAGTATTGAAATTTATTTTCCCGAAACTTCGCAGGTAGAAAAAATGGTAAAAGAAAAAGGCATCAATCTTTTTTACGATAGTGTTGAAAACAGAAAACTATGCTGCAATATCAGGAAACAAAAACCTCTGAAAAAAGCATTCAAAGGTCTTGAGGTCTGGATATGCGGTCTGCGCAGGGAACAATCTGTCACCCGCTTCAGTACACCTCTCGTCGAATGGGACGCAACAAATGAGTTAATAAAACTGAATCCATTATACAACTGGACAGAAGAACAGGTTTGGGATTACATTAAAAAAAATAATGTACCTTTCAACGTTTTACATGATTCAGGATTCCCAAGCATAGGTTGTCAACCATGTACAAGAGCAATCAAGGAAGGTGATGATATTCGCTCAGGTCGCTGGTGGTGGGAAGAGCCCGAAAATAAAGAATGTGGTTTGCATAATAGGAAAGGGAAATGATTTTAGATTTTGAAATTAATATTAACATTCAATGAATAAAACTTCTTCTGTAAAAGATCTTCAGCGTTTAGCAAAAGAAATACGTATCAATGTGGTGCGCATGATCGCAGAAGCCGGATCGGGCCATACCGGCGGCTCACTTGGCCTTGCTGATATTTTTGCCAGTTTATATTTCAATGTATTGAATCACGAACCCAGGAATCCAGGATGGGCTGACAGGGACAGACTAATACTTTCAATCGGGCATGTTGCACCGGTATTTTATGCTACACTTGCGGAAGCTGGATATTTTCCAAAGGAAGAATTGATGACATTACGAAAATTAAATTCACGTTTACAGGGCCATCCTGGCCGTGATCATGGTCTTCCTGGAATTGAACTTTCTTCAGGTTCACTTGGACAAGGCCTTTCTGTTGCGGTGGGAATGGCACTTGCAGCAAAATCCGATAAAAAATCTTATCACATTTACAGTATTCATGGCGATGGCGAATTGCAGGAAGGAAGCATATGGGAAGCAGCCATGAGCGCTGCGCATTACAAACTTAACAACCTGACCGCAATCGTTGACAGAAACAATTGCCAGATTGATGGCCGGACGAATAAAGTAATGGAAATTGAACCATTGCTTGAAAAATGGAAAGCCTTTGGCTGGGATGTTTTTGAATGTGATGGCCATAGTCATACTGATATTATCAAGACCTGTGAATCCGCTAAGCAAAGCGTTTTCCGTCCTACTGTTATTCTTGCCAAAACTAAAATGGGAAGAGGAGTAAAAAGTATTGAAGACGATTACCGCTGGCACGGCAAGGCACCTTCAAAAGCAGAAGCCGAAGAATTTATTAAAGTTTTAAATGTTTAATTTTTTTTAACTTTGTTTTTCATTAAATGTTTAACTAAAAATATCTTATCATGAAAAAAACTCTATTAATTGCAGCTATTGCAAGCTTGATGTACTCTTGCGGTGGAGGTTCATCTGACTCTAAAAAGAGCGATAAGGACTCCATTTCTACTGAAGTCAAAGAGTTACAAAAATCTTCTGATGAAATGAATAAGAAATCTGAGGATTTAAACGAAAAAGCAGATAGTTTATTAAATAGTATTTAAAAATAAAAGCCATGAAAAAAATTCTGATACCAATATTAATTCTGTGTATGGTTTGTTTTTCAAGCCAACCATTTTCTCAAAACACAAAAGCAAATTCCAAAAAAGAACAAAAAGTAAAAGACTCCATCAAAGCCAAGGAAAAAGATAAAGAGAAAGATAAAGAGAAAGAGAATCAGGGTAAAGGGAATGCTTATGGGAAGAACAAAGGCGATTTGCAAGGAAAAGATTTCGGGCAAAACCGTGCTGCTCAGGCAAAAACAAAGAAAGAAGCCCTAACTGCCATTGAAACAAATATTACGCTAACATCACAAAATAATGCTTCAACTTTAGATAAATTAAAATTAGCTAAGGAAAAACTTGCTGCAAAAAAGAAAAGCGGACAAATTACTGAAGTAGAATATAAAAGTAAAACTAAAGCAATAGCAGATTTAGAAGCAGAGGTAACCGCGCTTGATAAGAAAGCCAAAGAATTTAAAGAAAAACTTGATACAGAAAAAGCTAAAGAATAAATAGATATTCTCAATAAACTATAAGGCTGTCAATTTCGACAGCCTTTTTTATTATAAAAAAATGGAGTTTTATGGATTTATAAAAATTCTGAATCTTATTATTGAATTCTAAAAAAAAGAATATGAAAACTCCAAAATTTTTCAGGGAATCATACCTTGCTGTTACGATCACAGCAATAGTAGTAATTCTGATACTCCCATTCACTATGGTTTCCCAGAAACCCATGTATCAGACTCCTCTCAGATCTCTTAATGATGATAATGACGATGATGAAGACAAAACGTTGTCGCCGTATTTTTATGTTCAGAGTGAAAATTCAGAAGTTGATCAGCTGCCATTAAAAGAAACAAAAGCTGAGGTTAACATTGCTGGGGTTATTGCGGATGTGAAGGTTACACAGGTATATGTTAACAGCGGAAAAAGCACGCTAGAAGCAATTTATGTATTTCCGGCATCAACAAGAGCCGCAGTATACGATATGCGCATGACCGTTGGTGACAGGTTACTTATTGCAAAGATCCAGGAAAAGGCAAAAGCGCGTGCACAATATGAAGAAGCTAAATCGCAGGGCAAAACTGCATCGCTGCTTGAACAGGAACGTCCGAATGTATTTCAGATGAATGTAGCGAACATCATGCCCGGAGACACCATCAATATTGAAATGCGTTATACCGAATTATTAATTCCTGAAAGCGGAGTTTATGAATTTGTTTATCCAACTGTGGTTGGTCCCCGTTATTCCAACAAATCTGAAGCTACAGCTTCTGCTGATGACAAATGGGTATCCAATCCATACACAAAAGAAGGTGTTGATCCAACGTATGCATTCGATATCAAAACAAAGATCAATGCGGGGATGAAAATAAAAGCTATAAGTTGTCCTACTCACCAAGTAAGCGTGGATTATACAGAAAATAATTCAGCAGTCATTAAACTTAAAAAATCAGAATCAGATGAAGGCAACAGGGATTTTATTTTGCAGTATAAACTTACTGATAACGCAATAGAATCAGGACTTTTATTGTATAAAGGTGCAACTGATGAAGAAAACTTTTTTCTCACAATGATTCAACCTCCTGCATCTCCTGAAATAGATATGGTGCCTCCAAGAGAATTCATTTTCATAATGGATGTATCGGGATCTATGTATGGGTTTCCTGTTGAGACAGAAAAGAAATTATTAAAAAATCTTATAGGAAAACTAAGGCCGGTGGATAAATTTAATGTGATGCTTTTTGCCGGAAGCTCCACTACCCTCTCTGACAATTCGCTTGCTGCGACTGATGAAAATCTTAAGAAAGCAATCACTATGATTGAAAAACAATCTGGTGGTGGCGGTACAGAAATTCTCCCTGCACTTCAAAAGGCATTGGCACTAACCAAATCTGAAGGATTCTCAAGGACTTTTGTTATTGCAACAGATGGATATGCAGATGTAGAAAAAGAAACTTTTGACCTGATAAAGAAAAACCTTGGGAACTCAAATTTCTTTGCATTCGGCGTGGGTACTGCTGTTAACAGGTATATTATCGAAGGCATGGCAAATGTAGGCCTTGGCGAATCATTTGTTGTTACTGATGAAAAAGATTGTGATAAGAAAGCAGAAAAATTCAGAAAATATATTCAGACTCCGGTGTTGACAAACATCACAGCTGATTACGGTGATTTCAATGCTTACGATATTGAGCCGCTCAACATTCCTGATGTTCTTGCAGAAAGACCCATTATCATTTATGGAAAATGGAAAGGCGATCCTAAGGGTACAATTACTATCAAAGGAAAAACAGGGCAAAAGGATTTCAGCTGGACAGCAGATGTGAGCACTGCAAATCTTTCATCAGAAAACGTCGCAATAAAATATTTATGGGCACGCCAGAAAATTAAAATGCTTGACGATTATAATAACATTGGTAGCGATACGAAACTACAGGAAGAAATTACAAGCTTAGGGTTGAAATATAATCTACTAACAAACTATACTTCTTTCATTGCCATAGATTCACTTATCAGAAATACCACTGGAAAATCGACAACGGTAAAACAGCCGTTGCCTTTGCCTGATAAGGTTAGCGATTATGCTGTAGGCAATGCAATAGGCGTTTCAGCTACAGGAAGTTCAAGCTATAAAAAATGTGAAAGAGCTAACTTTACCTATAGCCAAAGTAATTCCAGCAATAATACTTTAGATGTTGAGGAACAAGTTGCAGATTCTATAAGTGTTTACCTTACTGCCCAATATTCTGCTGGAGAAACGGCATTATTAAATTTTATAAAGAAAAATATTGTTTATCCTGAAACAGCCAAAACTGCCGGAGTAAGTGGTATTGTTAAGATCCAATTTACTGTTTATGCAAAAGGAAATTTATCTGATTTTAAAGTAATTAAAAGTCTTGGATATGGATGTGATGAGGAAGCAATTCGTGTTATAAAACTTACATCAGGGTTATGGACAGCAGCGCAACAGGGAGGCGTGTCCATTTCATCAACTTATACTTTACCAGTAAAATTCACTTTAAAGTAGTACTGGCAACTCCTCCAGATCCAGTATCAGCCCGGAGCCGAATCTTTCGGAATTCCGGGCTTTTTTATTCTATTCCATTAATCCGAAAACTTATTAAATCGCACCGATAACTTTTTATAATCTGCCTTAAACTTTTTATGACTTTATTCCACTTTGCTGCTGAACTACTTTTAGTCAACATCAAATACCGGCAGCAAAGTTCCGCTGTTACTTTTTTTTTACAAACCAAAAGCACTAAAGCCATGAAAACAATTCCATTCCTAAAAGAAACGTACCTGGTATTTGCGGCTGTTGTCCTGCTATCCACGCTGACATTACCATTTACAATGGTTTCACAGAAACCAATTTATCAATCTTCATTAAAACCATTTACCAATGATAATGACGATGATGATGACAAAACATTGTCTCCGTATTTCTATGTGAAATGCGATAACCCTGATGTAGATCAGCTTCCGCTTAAAGAAACAAGCGCCGATGTCACCATCGCTGGAGTAATTGCTGATGTAAAAGTGACACAGGTATACATGAACACAGGTAAAAAAACACTGGAAGCCATTTATGTTTTCCCCGCCTCAACCAGAGCTGCTGTTTATGATATGCGCATGACTGTAGGTGACCGGCTGCTTGTTGCAAAAATACAAGAGAAAGCAACTGCACGTAAACAATACGAAGAAGCAAAGTCAGAAGGTAAAACTGCTTCATTACTTGAACAGGACAGGCCAAATGTTTTCCAGATGAATGTCGCTAATATTCTTCCGGGCGATACTATTAAAGTTGAAATGCATTACACAGAATTGTTGGTACCCGAAGATGGTGTTTATGAATTTGTCTATCCTACTGTAGTTGGTCCAAGATATTCAAACAAAGATGAAACCACTGCTTCAACAGATGACAAGTGGGTTTCCAATCCATATACCAAAGAAGGTGTGGCTCCGAGTTATGCGTTTGACATGAAAGCTAAGATCAATGCAGGAATGAAAATAAAAGCCATCAGTTGCACGTCGCATAAGGTTTCTGTAAATTATGAATCAACAAATTCAGCAATAATCACATTGAATAAATCACAGACAGATGAAGGAAACAGGGATTTTATTCTTCAGTATAAACTCGCTGATAATGCAATAGAAACAGGAATGCTTTTATTCAAAGGAGAAAACGAAGATGAGAATTTTTTTCTGACAATGATTCAACCTCCTGAAAGTCCGGAAATAGACAATGTGCCGCCAAGAGATTTTGTTTTCATCATGGACGTATCATGCTCTATGAATGGTTATCCGATTGAAACAGAAAAAACACTTTTAAAAAATTTAATCAGCAATTTACGTCCGGTTGATAAATTTAATGTTGTGCTTTTTGCCGGTGGAGCTTCTGCCCTTTCAACAAAATCAATTTCCGCAACTGACAGCAATCTGAAAGAAGCGCTTGCATTTATTGATAAACCTGACGGTTCAGGTGGAACTGAACTATTGCCAGCTCTTCAGAAAGCAATGAAATTAGATAAGACAGAAGGATTCTCAAGAACATTTGTGATATCAACCGATGGCTATGTGGATGTGGAAAAAGAAGCATTTGATCTTATTAAAGATAATCTGAATAAGTCCAATTTCTTTGCATTCGGCGTGGGCACTGCAGTGAACAGGTTCCTTATTGAAGGTATTGCCGATGTCGGTATGGGAGAAAAATTCATAGTTACCAAAGAAGCCGACTGTAATAAAAAAGCCGAAAAATTTAGAAAATATATTCAAACGCCTGTACTTACAGATATCACAACAGATTACGGCGACTTTAAAGTATATGATGTAGTTCCTGTGAATATACCTGATGTGCTTGCTGAGAGGCCCATCCTGATCTATGGTAAATGGAAAGGCGATCCCAAAGGCACAATTACGATTAAAGGAAAAACAGGAAAGGAGGATTTTAAATGGAGTTATGATGTGAGCCAAGCTATAAGCAGCAATGATAACAAAGCACTGAAATATTTATGGGCACGGCAGAAAATAAAAATCCTTGATGATTATAACAATGCAGGAACTGATTCTTCTCTTATTGAAGAAATAACAGCTCTTGGACTGAAGTACAATCTGCTGAGTAATTATACTTCATTCATTGCAATTGATTCACTTATAAGAAATAAAACAGGAAAATCGACAACAGTGAAACAACCTTTGCCGATGCCTGAAGGAGTAAGTAACCTTGCAGTTAGTGGAATAAGATCGATGCAGTGTTGTACTGTTGTGCAATGTGTTGTTGAATCGGATATAGAAGTTGAAAGTTCATACGATATGCTGCCTGCATTTCTTAATGTAGAAAATATGCCACAATTTACAGGCGGAGAAACTGCTCTTCAGAAATTTCTGCTGGATAATCTTGTATACCCTGAAGAAGCAATCAAATCAAATGTTTCAGGAACTGTCTACCTGCAATTTGTTGTCAACAGCAATGGAAATATTTCGAATATTACCATTCTTAAAGGAATTGGCGGCGGCTGCGATGAAGAGGCAATACGCGTAGCAAAGCAGATGTCACGGATGTGGATACCCGGAAAACAAAATGGTATAGCCGTATCCGTAACAATTACAATTCCTATAAGATTTACATTGGATTAAAATTTCGTACCTCAAAAAGCCTGTTCCAATATTTTTCGGAACGGGCTTTTTTATTACATTTGCTTCAAATAAATTCTGATGGCGGAAAATTATTTTGAAAATAAAGGGAATATACCTACCAGCATTGGATTTGGTGAGGGTTTGCTGGAAGCAGGTGAAGCCAATGCGAACATTGTTGCAATTGGTGCTGATATTACTGCATCCGTCAAGGTGAATGCTTTTGCTGAAAAATTTCCAAAACGTTTTTATTCTCTTGGAATTGCAGAGCAAAATTGTGTTGGAGTAGCTGCAGGTCTTGCTCTCTCCGGGAAGATTCCTGCAGTTGCGACCTATGGTGTTTTTGCTGCATTGCGAACAACTGACCAGATAAGGGTTTCACTTTGTTACAATAATTTACATGTGATAATTGGTGGTGCTCATGCTGGTATTTCTGTTGGGCCGGATGGAGCCACACACCAGGCATTGGAAGATATTGCCATTATGCGCGTATTGCCAAACATGACTGTCCTTTCTCCATGTGATGCCACTCAGACAAAATTGGCGACCATTGCAGCACTCACACAGTTGAATGGACCAGTATACATCCGTTACGGGCGTGAAGCAATGCCTGATTTTACAACTAAAACAACATCTTTCGAAATAGGAAAAGGACAATTATTCAAAGAAGGAAACGATGTCTCAATCCTTGCAACAGGCCATATGACATGGGAAACGCTGCAAGCTGCTTATGAACTTGAGAAGGAAGGAATCCATGCAAGAGTGATCAACATCCATACAATTAAACCAATTGATGAAGAAATAATTATAGCTGCTGCTAAAGAAACCGGTGCTATCGTTACTGCTGAAGAACACCAGATTTATGGAGGATTTGGCAGTGCAGTTGCTGAAGTGGTTGCAAAAAATTATCCTGTTCCCATTGAATTTGTTGGCATGAACGACTCCTTCGGGGAATCAGGGACACCTGCAGAACTGATGGAAAAATACGGCATGACATCAAGGCACATTATTGATGCTGTCAAAAAAATATTATCCTCAGGAAGTAAAGTTTTTGAATTGTTAGATTAAATATTATTCCCGCTCAAATGAATTTTGTATCCCTTAAAAAAACCGTTGCTCATTTATCATTTGCATTTATTATTTTTCTTTTCGCTGTAAGCTGCCAGAACTGCACATCCACCAATGCTGATAACAAAGTAACGAGTTCTGCCGACAGCACTAAAAAATCTGACACGATAAAAAAAGATACTGTTAGCAAACAATATTTGCTTGGGAAAGTAATCCCATCAAAGGATACTAATTTTATGTTGATTGATGCAAAATACACCAGCAAGAAAAACATATATCTGCGTAAAGAAGCCTATAGAGCTTTTCTTAAAATGCGCGAAGCAGCAATGAAAGAAGGCATCACGCTAACTGTTCTTTCTGCTTTCAGATCATATAATGAACAGAAAGGCATTTGGGAAGGTAAATGGACGGGCAAGGTTTTGTACTACGGAAAAAATATTGCAAGCTCCTACCCTGATCCGGTTGAGCGTTCGAAATATGTTTTAAAATACAGCTCAATGCCAGGAACAAGCCGTCATCACTGGGGAACAGACATGGATCTTAATAGCATGGAACTAGCTTATTACAAAAGTGAAACTGGAAAAAAAATGTACAACTGGCTCACTGAAAACGCAAACAAATTCGGATTCTGCCAACCATATACTGTAAAAGATTCTACACGCCTCACAGGATACGAAGAAGAAAAGTGGCACTGGTCCTATTATCCACTTTCATCTCTTTACATAGAGCAGTACAAAGAAAAAATTACTTACGATGATCTGGAAGGCTTTGAAGGATCTGAAACAGCGAAGCAGATTGATGTGATTAAAAATTATGTATTGCCAGTAAATACAAAATGTAAATAACATTTTTGCTAAGCTTAAGCACACCCACAATTTTATTCAAGAAAATGGACACTCCAAAAAAAAAATCAGAAGAAAAAAAAGTTAAGCAAAAAGAACTTTCAAGGGTTGTAACTGAACCTATGGAATTGATGTCATTTCTTATTGCTGAATTCCCTGACAAAAGCCGCACCACCATTAAATCATACCTTTCCCACAGACAGGTTTCAGTGAACGACAGGGTTGTAACGCAATATAATTTTCCCTTGAGAAAAGGAGAAACAGTCGTACTTAATTTCGGCCAGATGGCTCAGACTGTTCAATATCACGGATTGAAAATTATTTATGAAGATGATGCCATTATTGTTATTGATAAAGAGGAAGGACTTCTTTCTATTGCCACAGAAAAAGAACGACAGAAGACTGCTTATTTTATTTTACTTGAACATGTTCGGGAGATGAATCCGAAGGACCGTGTGTATGTTGTACACCGCCTGGATAAAGAAGCTTCAGGTTTGATGATGTTTGCAAAGAGCGAGGAACTGCAGGAAAAAATACAGCGCGACTGGAAGGAAAACATTATCGACAGACGCTATGCTGTACTTGTTGAAGGAAAAATGAAAAATGAAGAAGGCACGCATACCTCATGGCTAATGGAAAGCAAGGCACTCATCGTGTATTCTTACAATCATGATAATGGCGGACAAAAAGCTATAACACACTACAAAGTATTGCAAAGTAATGATGATTACAGCCTGCTCGAAGCAAGACTTGAGACAGGAAGAAAGAACCAGATACGAGTTCACATGCAGGATCTGGGCCATAGCATTGTTGGTGATAAAAAATATGGTTCTACTCAGAATCCTATTCGCCGCATGGGACTTCATGCAATGCTGCTTGCCTTTAAACACCCGGTAAGTGGCAAGGAAATGAAATTCGAAACTCCCATACCAAGAAAATTTTTAAGTGTATTCAATTACAGAAAAACTGAATAATTTTATTTTATTAATTTTCAGATGTTTTTCACCACAATGACACAAAGTATACTAAGAAACACTAAGTTCACATTTCTTAGTGAACCTAAGTGATCTTAGTGTCTCAGTAGTTATTCTTAAATTTTAATATTTTTTATTTTTATGAAGAAACACATTTTACAAAAAAAATGTTTAATGCAACGGATGCATCTGAGCAAACTCTTTTTGTTGCTTCTGATTGCATTCTGCTTTAATACCAAGATTGCGCAAAGCCAGTCACCCAACGCAGGTTTTTTAATTTCCAACAATGTCACATCTTTGCCTGTTACCGGATTTCCACGGGTTTTTTACAGCCAGTTTCACCCGGGACTGGATATTTTCCGGGACTGGAAAATAAATAAAAAAGAAGTGAATCAGTTTTGGGTGGTGGCGAATGCTGGAGTTTATTACCACAGGTTTATACAAACTGCTGTAAGACTCTTCGGAGTAATAGAATACCGCCATGCGCTTTGCAGCAGGTTCACACTGACGGGTGGAATTGGCGGTGGATACCTTCATGCATTTGATAATACTGCTTTGCTAGAACTGAACAGTGACGGGCAGTACGAAATAAAACATAAAATTACAGGGCGGCCTCAAGTGCTGATGCAGGTAAACATCGGCTGCAGTTACGCGCTGAAGAAAGACAATGCGCAGTCTGCAAAAATAGTTGTACAGATGCGTTCCTTTCTGCAGGGGCCGTTTGTTAAGGGTTACGTGCCTTTAGCTCCCGTTAATTCTTTTTTTGTTGGTTTGTCAGTTCCTTTTAAATGCAAGAAAAATGAAAAATAAAGTCATAACAATCCTTATAATTTCGCTGACAATTTTGTTTGCATATTCATGTAAAAAAGCAAACATAGAACCGTCTGTAAATACTGATTGCAGTTATGCTGACAGCAGTGCATCTCATCCAAAGAACGCTGCACTCCTGGCAGTTATTGATAAATACATTAAGCTTGGCCTGCCCGGCATTTCCATACTGATAGAAGACTCGAACGGTGTTTGGGTTGGCAGCGGTGGCTATGCCGATATAGAAAATAATATTCCATTCACTCCCTGCCATATTTCAAAAGCGGCTAGTATCACTAAATTACTGGTTGGCACGCTAACAATGAAACTGCAGGAAGAAGGAAAAATAAATATCAATGATCCTATTTCAAATTACATTGATGAGAGCATCTTGAAAAAAATTAAAAACGCCGAAGGCAAAACAATCAGGCAACTTATGAACCACACAACAGGTATTTTTGATGTGATCACTTCTTCTGAGTTTTATTTGGCTGTGCTGAACAATCCCAATAAAACATGGCGGCAGGAAGAATTACTAAAATATGTATACGGAGTTGATGGTTACGAACTGAACAATCCTTACCCAGCGCATTATTCAAGTACCAATACGCTTTTACTTTCCATGTGTCTTGAAAAAGCCACAGGTGTAACCCATGACAAATTACTGCGTGAAAAAATTCTTGATCCTTTAGGCATGACAAGTACTTTTTATCAGGGAAGGGAAACAATTCCAACAACTGCAGCACAGGGTTACTTCGACCTGCACAACAACGGTACAATTCTTAATGTTTCTAACCTGATCACGGGTAGCGGAAACGGGTATGGTGGCATTTATTCAAATGTTTTTGATCTGCACAAATTTCTGAAAGCATTGCTTGTTGAGAAAACTATTCTCACTCAAAACTCGCTTGATTCCATGCAGAACTTTGTGCAGGAAGATGACGACTTCTTTACAGGTTTGAGTATAATTAAGAAATTTACAAATAAACCTGCTTACGGAATTGGTCATACAGGAAGGGATCTTGGTTATGTAGCTGATGCTTTCTATTTCCCTCAAAGAAATAGTTATATGGTTTTCTTTGTGAATTACGGCACTGATGGTGAAAGTGCGCTTAAACCAGTATTCTTCAATTTTGAAAGCGAACTGGTGGATGTGTTGTTGCAGTAAGGATAACGTTGGTTTACTAAAAGTGCCGAATTAAAAAAATAGACAATAAAAATGGAACCTGTTTATATAGAAAATAAAACTTTTGACAAAATAAACTTCACGCAAAACCCGCTTACAAAAGGCGAATACGAATGCTGCAAGTTTACAAACTGTGATTTTTCAAATTCTGATCTTGCCACTATAAAATTTATTGAATGTGAGTTTTTATGCTGCAATTTAAGTTTGGCTAAAATCACTAAGACATCCTTAAGGGATATAAAATTCAAGGATTGCAAAATGCTGGGGCTTCTCTTTGAGAACTGCAATGAATTTGGGCTGTCAGTCAGTTTCGATAACTGCAATTTAAATCATTCATCATTTTTCAAAACAAAAATAAAAAAGACCTCTTTCAAAAATTCACAACTGCAGGAAGTGGACTTCACAGAAAGCGATTTAACGAGTTCGGTCTTTGATAACTGCGACTTTACAAGAGCTACATTTATCCATACCAATCTTGAGAAAGCTGACTTTCGCACTTCATTCAACTATTCAATTAATCCTGAAATAAACCGGGTTAAAAAAGCAAAATTTTCATTGATTGGAATAGCAGGACTCCTTGATAAGTATGATATCGAAATAGATTTCAAAAGCTAAATTTTGTAATAGAATGGAACAAAGAATTGAACTATTATCTGAAAAGAAACTGGTGGGAATACACTTACAGATGTCACTTTCAGGCAACAGGACTGCTGAATTATGGAGAAGTTTCATGCCTCGGAGAAAAGAAATTAAAAATAATTTGAATGCTGAATTATTTTCAATGCAGGTATATGATCAATCATACAACTTCAGGGAATTTGATCCGTATTCATCTTTCGAAAAATGGGCTGCTATTGAAGTTCGGGATTTTAATTCACTTCCTGATGGGATGGAAACCTTTGTATTACCAGGTGGACACTATGCAGTTTTTATTCATAAAGGAGCTGCCAGTAAAGGTCCAAAAACATTCCAATATATTTTCGGAACATGGCTGCCAAATTCCGAATACTCTTTAGACAACCGACCTCACTTTGAAATATTGGGAGAAAAATATAAAAATGATGATCCTGATTCGGAAGAAGAAGTCTGGATACCAATAAAAAGAAAAAATAATTAAAAAATTATTTTATGGATAGCAGCATTTTCCCCGACAAAACTATACGACCAACTGATGCCGATTTAAAAAATGCATTAGGCAAAACCTATGATTTGTGGATTGCTCTAAGAAATTTTGTTTTTGATAAATATCCTACGGCATTTGAAGAATGGAATTGTGCTGGAGCAAAATATGGTTGGAGTTTCAGAATCAAAGATAAAAAGCGTGCCATTATTTACCTTCTGCCAAGAGACAAGTATTTTAAAGTTGCATTTGTCTTCGGAGAAAAGGCCACACAACAAATTCTCGGCAGTAAAATTTCTGAAGAAATAAAATCAGAATTGATGAATGCAAAAAAATATGCAGAAGGCCGTGGAATAAGGATTGATATAAAAGACAAAAACAATATCTTCGATATTAAAGAACTTATCGAAATCAAGTTAGCAAATTAGATTTTCAGGGTTTAAAATGGTCTCGATACAAAAACAAACTTGCTGCGCATCTTTGTTTTCACTCGACCTGACACTCCGTGCGCCAGTCACATCGAGTAAACTGCAATTCAGCAGTTGTATCGAGATGAGACTGGTCATATTTAAAATATTTTTTATTATTGATATATGAGAACTCTTTATGTTTACATTCTTGAATGTTCAGATGGTACTTACTATACAGGAGTGACAAACGACCCTGACAGAAGATTGCTTCAGCACAATGCTGGAATCAATTCTGGAAGTTATACTTGCAGCAGGCGACCAGTTAAGATAGTTTATTGTTAGGATTTCCAATATCCCAATGAAGCTATAAACTGGGAGAAAAGAATTAAGCGATGGAGTCAAAAGAAAAAGCAAGCCCTGATAAATGATGACTTTGATAAGTTGATAAAACTTTCAAAAAAGAATTTCAAGAAAAATTCAGAATAGTCTCGATACAAAAACATTCTGCTACACATCTTGTTTTCACTCGACCTGACAATCCGTGGACTGGTCACATCGAGTAGCTCCGGCACTTTAGGAGCGTATCGAGATGGTGTGGTGACTGGTCCCAATAAAAAAGCAAACTTGCTACGCAAATTTGCTTTCACCCGACCATACATTCTATGGACTGGTCACATCGAGTATACTGTATTTCAGCAGTGGTATCGAGATGCGACCTAACATTGTTTTACTATCGCTCTCTTCTTTTTGATTTTCCAAAAGCTTTGTCTTTACTAAAACTCCTGTCCTTGCTTGGGCCTTTATCTTTATTAAAACTTCTGTCTTTGCTGAAACCTTTGTCTTTATCGGAACCTCTATCTTTGCTGAAAACTTTGTCCTTGCTGTAACCGCCTTCTTTTTTAAAGCCAGAGTCTTTTCCAAAACGTTTGCTTTTGTCAAAGCCACCTTCTTTTCCTGAGCTTCTGTCACCATAAGATTTTTTCTCTTTTACATAGCCCCTGTCTCTTCTGGGTTCTTTATCGCGTCCGCCCTGTTCCCCGCCTCCGGTTCTTTCAGAAGCTTTTTCCACAATTACTTTTCTTCCATTAAATTCCTGGTCACACAAAGCATCAATAACCTGCTTCTCGAAACTCTCCTCCACTTCGAAGAATGAAAAACTCTTAAGCAAGTCAATTCTTCCAATACCCACCTTTGATCCACGTGTATTAGCGTTTATAAGATCGATAAGCTGGCTTGCGAATAATCCGTCCATTTTTCCCATGTTGATGAACAAGCGTGAAAATCCCTTTTCAGAACCTGGTTCACGATCTCTGTATTTCTCCCGGCCTTGTCCGCGCTCACCTTTCTCTTCGTTCACTGCGTTTAGATCCCTTGCATTTTTATAATACTCAAGAAAACGGTTGAATTCAAGCGAAACAAATCGCGTGATGATATCTTCTTTGTCGAGCCATTCCAATTTGCGGAATATTACTGGCAAGTATGGGTTTATCTGTGTATGATCCACTTCCACTTTTTCCATTTTATCAATGAAATGGAAAAGTTGTTTTTCGCATATTTCGCGGCCTGTAGGAACAGTTACATGTGTAAATGTTTTCTTTATTTTTTGCTCAATAGTTCGCAACGCATGTTTTTCTTTCATGTTCACGATAACTACCGAAATCCCTGCTTTTCCAGTCCTTCCGGTTCTTCCGCTACGATGCGTGTATGTATCAAGTTCATCAGGAAGGTTGTAATTGATAACATGCGTAAGGTCATCAACATCAAGCCCACGTGCGGCAACATCGGTAGCTACTAGCAAACTCACATTCCTGATACGGAATTTCTGCATAACAGAATCACGTTGTGCCTGCGACAGGTCGCCATGAAGTGCATCGGCATTGTAACCATCCTGAATTAATTTGTCGGCAATTTCCTGCGTGTCCTTACGGGTGCGACAGAAAACGATTCCATAAATGCCGGGTGTATAATCGGCAATACGTTTCAAGGCAAGATACTTGTCCTTTGCATGAACCGTGTAACAAATATGTTTTACATTTTCAGCTCCTGCATTGCGTGAACCAATGGTCACTTCAATCGGATCTCTCATATATTTATGAGTGATTGTTGCAATGGCATTAGGCATAGTAGCTGAAAAGAGCATGGTGTTGCGGCTTTCCGGAACCACAGCAAGTATAGTATTGATATCATCGAGAAAGCCCATGTTCAGCATTTCATCGGCTTCATCAAGCACTACGCGTTGCACCTGGTTTAATTTAATTGCTCTGCGATCGATAAGATCCATAAGCCTTCCGGGAGTTGCAATAATAATCTGCACTCCTCTTTTTATAGCTTTTATTTGTGTATCAATACTTGAACCTCCATATACTGGCAATACTCTAATACCTTCAGTGTATTTGGCAATATCATTCAGGTCGCCCGCAATTTGCACGCATAATTCACGTGTCGGGCATAAAACTAATGCATAAGGGAAAGGAGATTCAGGATCGGATTCCTGAATTAGCGGAATACCATAAGCTGCTGTCTTTCCTGTGCCGGTCTGGGCAAGGGCAATAATATCATTCTTTTTTTCAAGTACAAGAGGAATTACCTTTTCCTGCACTGGCATTGGGTTTTCGAATCCCATTTCAATAATCGCTCTCCGTATTTCAGGAGAAATATTTAATTCTTCAAAAGTCATCATTTTTGTTAATTATTGTGTGTTTCCAGGTCACCTGGCTGCATGATTTCCTAAAAGGGAGAATACTCGATGAAAGGAATGAAAAAGCTGTAAGCTTCCTGAAGCACTGTTAAATCTTATGCTGCAAAGATACACATTTATTTTAATATCACTAATATGCCTGTTATCATGACAAAGCCAGGCAAAGTAATAGAAATCATCTCCATTTTTGCTGGGGAAAATCATTATTCTTTCATTTGTGCATTCTAAAACAATACTTATCTTTGATAAACACATTTCGGAAAATTCATTCATTTCATAACAATAAAATAATCCTTATGAAAAAACTTTTACTTTCTGTTTCAGTTTTATTCTTCATCTGTCTACAAATCAGCATTGCATCAACCATTAAGAAACCTGCTGATGGAATTAACGAAAAGCAAACCGATACATTAATAAAAAATATAACTGTAGTTCAGGCTGATTCGCTGATACAGGCCAACACAACAAATCCAGACTTCATAATCATTGATGTACGCACTCCCAGTGAATACAACAGTGGTTTTATTCAGGGCGCAATCAATATAAATTATTATGCTGCAAATTTTGGTGCTATTATCGATACACTCGACAAAAATAAAATATATCTTGTTTATTGCGGATCGGGCACCAGGAGTGCAAAAGCCCGCGATACCATGCAGAGAAAACATTTTGTTACCGTCTACAATATGCTTGGGGGTACCGGCGCCTGGGTAGGTGCTGGTTATCCGCTGGTAACAGCAACTTCAATACTGGCATTGAATAACACTGAGATTACAACTTCGGTTTATCCAAATCCGGTAAATGATGTTTCAACCATTGAAATCTGGGGAGTTCAGAATTATACTGGTGTTATTGATATATATGATTTATTTGGAAGAAAAATAAAAAGTCTTCCGATAACCAATAAAATAAGTATTTACGGGAATGAATTTGATGATGGCATTTACTTTTACCAAGTGATTGCTGATGATAAACTTATTGGTTTCGGAAAGTTTGAAGTAATAAAATAATTTTATATCTCATGAAAAAGTATGTACTTATAATAACAATTCTTGTTTTCTCTTTTAAGATTTCTTTCGCTCAAACTATTCATGGCGAAATTCTTGCAGACACAGGAAAGCTGGTGGTGGTAAGGGTTTGGGGAACGCACTATGAAAGAGGTGTGGCATATGCATATTTGTGTAAAGATAAAATTATGTCGGTTTGGAATAATTATATAATTCCTTCTTATGGTCTCTTACTTCCATATGCAGAGTCGCTGGTAGGTGATCCTGGCAAGTTTACTGTAAAGCAAAAATATGTGGATGAAGCAAAAGGTATGGTTCATGGGCTTGCTCTTGCAGGAGTCGACACATCAGCATTTTCATACCTGGATGTTTTTGTAGTAAATTTCGCGACAGATCTTGGTGGATATACCGCACTCAAAGGCATTAACACACAAAACTGTTCAAGCCTTATGGATTGGGGTGATGCAACAACAGGCACCGATCTTGCTGGAAGGTCAGTAATCACGCATCATCTTGATGGATATACCGACACATCAATAACACACAACCAGGTGATGGTGGTTCACATTCCTTCTGAAGCAGATGAGCAGCCTTGGCTTCTTACAGGCACTGCCGGGCAAATGGTGGCATCGCAGGCAGTAAACAACAGCGGCATATCAGCATTTATGGATACTGAAGAATCATTTACAGCGCAGTCGGGCATAGCTTATGAACCCGTGACACTGGCTATCAGAAATGGAATTGAATTAAAGGATTACAACAATGACGGTGCTGACAATGTTTTGGATGTGAGTGATGCACTTGCTGCAAATACACAGGGTTATGCCGATGGTTTTATTGTGAGTGCCTTAGCTCCTTCAACAGCAGGCTATGACAGTCTGATTGCAATTGTTGCAGAACTTGCGCCATTACAGCCTGTATTTACTTTACGAAGCAACAGTTATTCCGATACAATCCCTGGTGATAACCTTTATGCTGCAAACGACTTCATTAAAAGAAACAATATACACAGTTATTGTTCACGTTATATGAATGTCAGAAATACCATTGACACAACTTTCAATGGAATAAATATTTATAAACAGGATAACTGGAATATCATGAAATATCATTCCTATCAATCCACCAACCTTCAGACGATACAAGTGATTCCAGAGGAAAGAAAAATAAATATTTCAATCAGGGATGTGGATATTGCTTGCAATTACACACCTGTTGAATATAATCTTGATGATCTTTTTCTGATGTCAGGTGTTGAGGAATCTGCATCTTTGGAAAATTTTATTTCTATTTTCCCAAACCCGGTTACAGATCAGTTGACTATTAATTTAAAAAATCCCAATTGCTCTTATAACTTAAAAATCTCAGATATCAACGGGCAAACAGTATATACTTCTGTTATCAATAACAGTACAAAAATTGATTTATCTTCCATCAGAAGTGGGTTGTATTTGATTAAAGTAAGCAGCGACAAAGCAATTGCAGTGAAAAAGATTTTGAAATTTTGAATAAAATTGTTTTTCATATCTTTGATGTCTATGCATCAGGCAACAAAAAAAGACAAGAATAAAGTAGTCCGTATAATTGAAGAATCATTTCACGAAAACCCAAGCGTTACATGGGTTGTAAAGAATGACAGCAAAAAAGATCAGCGACTCACCATACTTGCTGAATATATTTTTGACCTCGGACTTTTAAAAAAAGGTGTTTATCTTTCAACTGATGAAACAGCTGTTGCTGTTTGCTACAAATACACCATCAGGGTTAATCCATTCATTAAACTTTATTATCAGCTAAGACTATTATTCAAAGCAGTTGGAATACGAAAAATTGTCGGTACATTAAAAAGACAATCCTATTTTAAAAAGCACAGGCGCGGTGAACATAATTTTCTTTATTTCTGGGTTTTTGGAGCTTCTGATGAAGGCAAAGGTCATGGTGGAGCCAAAGAATTGCAAGAAGACATTTTTAAATTGTCGAAGGATACAAACCTGCCAATCTATCTTGAAACGTCAGTAAGGAAAAACAAAGTTGTATATGAAAGATTTGGATTTTCTATTTACCACACCTGGCATGTTGTGGAGCAGGGAATCGATTTATGGTTTATGAAAAGAGAACCATGATTATTATTTATTGAAAAATAAATCACACAGAAATATCTGAATTACCACAAAATAAAGAAAAGGGAAAGTCCCGAAAATTATACCTGCATATATCAACACTGAGATGACTGAACATAATCAACAACCACTATCTTCTAAAAAGTACAAGTGCTCAGTATGCGGATACATCTACGATCCGGACAATGGTGATGAAGCAAACGATATACATCCGGGTGTTGCCTTTGATGACCTGCCTGATAACTATGTTTGCCCGCTTTGCGGCGCTGATAAAAGTTTCTTTAATAAAATTGAAGATTGATAAACTTAAATTTTGTTAAATTTTAAAATGAATTCCTTTTATACTGACATTTGACAAATTTTATTAAAAATTATAAGGAAACTAAACTATAACATTTTCAAACTTCTAATTATTTCTTTTATGAAAAAAATATTCTTCTATTCAACAGTTTGCGGTCTTGCGCTGGTGTTTGCAATGGGTTCGTGCAAATCAAAAAAAGATGCTCAAACTCCAGATGCACTTGCACAGCATATCGATTCAACAGTAAAAGCCGGTGATGATTTTTTTGAGTTCGCCAATGGTAAATGGTTTAAGCAAAATCCTATTCCTGCCAGCGAACAAAGCAATGGCATCTGGACATTAATCCAGGATACCATCAATGCGCAGATCCGCAAGATATGCGAATCATCAGCAGCATTGAAAGATGAAAAGAAAGGAAGTAACAAGCAAAAAATTGGCGATTTCTTTTTCTCAGGCATGGATAGCACCACGCTCAACAAAAGTGGAATCACTGATCTGAAAAGTGATTTTGAAAAAATTGATAAGATAAAGGACCTGAAGGATGTTGTAAAAGAAGCTTCCTATATTCATACTGTTTCATCGGCTCCACTATTTAATTTTTATATAACACAGGACGATAAGAACAGCAGCAAATATGCAGTATACGTAACACAGGGAGGACTAAGCCTTCCCGACCGTTCTTATTATTTTGATACAGATGATCGTGCAAAAACCATCAGGGAAAAATTTGTTCTTCACCTTACCAATATGTTTAAGATTATGGGATATGAAGAAAGCAAAGCCAAGACTGCAGCTACGAAGCTGATGGAAATGGAAACAGCTATTGCTAAAACTTCTAAAAAACGTGAAGACACAAGAGATCCGCTTGAGAACTATCACAAAATGTCATTCTCTGAACTCACTAAATTAACTCCAAACATCGACTGGAAAGCTTTCACTACAGGTGTTGGCTTGAAGAATATAGATACAGTTGTTGTAAGTCAGCCTGAATTCCTTACAGCGCTTAATAGTTATATGAAGAAATATACAATTGAAGACTGGAAAAATTATTTAAAATTCCATTTGATCAACGGCCTTGCAACCTACATGGATGATAAAACTTATCTTGAACATTTCAGTTTTTACACTACCACACTTCGTGGAGTGAAAGAGCCGAAACCAAGATGGAAAAGGGTTGTTGAAGAAACTGATGGTTGTCTTGGTGAACTTATCGGACAGGTTTATGTAAACGAATATCTTCCTCAAGGAACAAAAGAAAAATTAGTTGAAATCGGCAATGCAATAAAAACAGTTTTTGCAGAACGCATCAAAGGTCTTGACTGGATGAGTGCAGTTACCAAAGAAAAAGCACTTAAAAAACTGAATGGTGTTATTATGAAAGTTGGTTATCCTGACAAATGGAAAAATCTGAGCGCATTGAACGTTGACCGCACTTCATACGTACACAATGTAATGAGCGCATACAAATGGGAATTCAATTATATGGTTGCTAAATACGGCAAGGCTGTAGACCGCACCGAATGGGATATGGAACCGCAAACGTACAATGCTTACTATAATCCTTCAAACAACGAGATCGTAATTCCTGGCTGCAATATTATTGTTCCGGGTTACGAAGGCAAGATGGCTGATGATGCATTACTCTATTCAATTATTGGTGCTACCTTCGGACATGAGATCACTCACGGCTTTGACGACCAGGGCTGCAAATACAATGAATTGGGAAATCTCAGCAACTGGTGGACTCCTGAAGACAGTATAAAATTTTATACTAAAACGAAAATGATTGTTAAGCAATTCAATGAATACATTGCCGTGGACAGCCTGCACATAAACGGAGAACTGACACAGGGAGAAAACATTGCCGACCTTGGTGGAGTGATTATGGGTTGGGAAGCATTCAAGAAAACCAAGCAATACAAGGACAATGAAATTATTGCAGGATTAAATCCAAGTCAGCGCTATTTCCTCGGATATGCTCTTGCATGGATGGTGAATATGCGCCCCGAGGCTGTAGCAAACCAGGTGAAGAGCAATGAGCATGCGCCCGCTAAATGGAGAGTTATAGGGCCATTGTCTGACATGAAGGAATTCTTTACCACATTTGGTGTGAAACAGGGAGATAAAATGTGGAGGCCGGATAGCCTGATTGTAAAAATATGGTAATCTATTTTTATTGCTGCTTGATCTAAACCAAAGAATAATTTATGGCTAATTAAATTATTATCAAATTATTAAATAGCAGGTATATTTACAAATTTACCTGCTATTTTTATTTTATTTGCACTACCGTCGCACATTTTTATTACCTTTGTACCCTTCTTGAAAACGTGGTGTTGTATTTTATCCTTCCGGAAAAACTTTTGCCATTCATTGCTTTCAGAAAACTTATAGAATTATTTAAATAAAATTTGCCTCATTTCCAGGCATCAGGAAATATTTTGAAAAGAAGGGACAATTATGCCTTTAACAAGACTAAGAAATATCGGAATCGCTGCACACATTGATGCAGGTAAGACAACAGTTACCGAACGTATATTATTTTTTACCGGCGTGAACCGCAAGACCGGCGAAGTACACGATGGACAGGCCACCATGGATTTCATGAAACAAGAACAGGAACGCGGAATTACTATTGCATCTGCAGCCATCACCTGTTCATGGAAAGATTCACAGATAAATATTATCGATACACCCGGACATGTTGATTTTACGATTGAAGTAGAACGTTCACTTCGCGTGATCGACGGCATGATCGCTGTATTCTGCGCTGTTGGCGGAGTTGAACCTCAAAGTGAAACAGTATGGAACCAGGCCGACCGCTACAAAGTGCCACGTATTGCATTCGTTAATAAAATGGACCGCACAGGTGCTGAATTCAATAGTGTAATAAAACAACTCAATACAAATCTGGATGCAAAAGCTGTGGCATTCCAACTCCCTATGGGATCGGAAGAAAAATTTATTGGAATGATTGATATCATTGAACGTAAAGCTTACACATTCACCGACAAGGATGTGATTGCGGCAGAAATTCCCGATGAATATAAAGCAGCTACTGAAGAAGCACGAAGCATTCTCGCAGAAAAATTAGCAGATTTCAATGAAGAAATCATGACACTTTTCCTAGATGAGAAAGAAATTCCAAATGAATTACTTAAGAGAACTGCAAGAGAAGCAACGCTGAAATTATTGGTAACACCGGTATTTTGCGGTTCTGCATATAAAAACAAAGGTGTTCAGCTTATACTTGATGCAGTGGTAGATTATCTTCCGTCACCAATTGACAAAGGTGCAATTGTAGGTTTAGACATAGACGATCCGGAAAAAACACGCACTCGTAATCCGACTGTGAAAGATCCATTTTCAGCGCTGGCTTTTAAAGTAATACATGATCCTTTTGTAGGACAGCAGACATTTGTAAGAATTTATTCCGGATCGATTAAAAGCGGTTTGCAAATTCTTAATTCTTCTAAGAACAAACATGAAAGAATCGGTAGGCTTTTACGCATTAGCGCGAAAGAAAGAGAAGAGGTTTATGAAGCGGGTCCTGGCGATATCGTTGCATTGATCGGTATGAAATTTACAAAAACAGGTGATACATTATGTGATAATGATAAACCGCTTTTGCTTGAATCTATTCATATTCCACAGACAGTTGTTGAACTGAAAATAATGCCACCCAAGCCTAAAGACCAGCAGAAGCTTGGTGAAGCCCTTGGCAAACTTGTAATGGAAGATCCTTCATTCAAGGTACGTTTCAATGAAGAAACAGAAGAAACAGTTATTTCAGGTATGGGCGAACTTCATTTAGAAATTATCATCGACAGATTAAAAACAGAATTCAAGGTAGATGTTGAAGTTGGAGAACCTGCCGTTGCTTATAGGGAAACCATCACCACCGAAATTGAATACGATTACAAATATGCAAAACAATCAGGTGGTAAAGGACAATTCGCTCGTGTTATGATGAGAATTGAACCTAACGAAGGAAAAGGTTTTGAATTTATTGATAAAATAAAAGGCGGTGCGATTCCTGCAGAATATATTCCATCTGTGAAAAAAGGAATTTTAAAAACCCTTGAATTAGGTATCATTGCAGGATTTCCGGTGGTAGATGTAAAAGTAGTTTTGCTTGATGGTTCCTTCCACCCTGTCGATTCATCAGATATGGCATTCCAGACATGCGCTTCAATTTGTTTTAAACAAGCCTTTGTGAAAGCTACTCCAATCCTACTTGAACCAGTAATGAAAATTGAAATTAACACTCCCGATGATTATATTGGTGATGTTGTTGGGAATTTGAACAAACGTCGTGGAAAAATTGAATCGATGCGCCGTTTCAGAAAAGGTTCACAGAAATTAAATGGTTTTGTACCTTTAATGGAAATGTTCGGATATGCAACACAACTAAGGAATGTTTCAAGCGGTCGGGCAAATTATTCCATGGAATTTTTCCAATACCTGGCTACCCCAAAAGCCATACAGGAAGATGTGCTGAGGAAATTGGAAGAAAAGAAAAAAGCTGAGAAACATTAATTCACGGATAACACTTTTCTGACATAAACGCAGCTATATGCTGCGTTTTCTATTTCTATTTGATACTTTTTTTTATCTTTGATATTCATAAACCAACTACACTATGAATATCTCAGCTTGCGGACTCATATGCGACGAATGCGAATTCTTTGGAAAGAAATGCAACGGTTGCAAAGAAGTAAAAGGCCAAACCTTTTGGGCATTGGAAATGATGCCAACCAAAACCTGTCCTCTATACGAATGTTCGGTCAATCAACGCGAATACAAAGATTGCGGCGGATGTGCAGAACTTCCTTGTAACACCTTTATTACGATGAAAGATCCGAATTCAACAGAGGAAGAGCATCAAGAATCGTTGAAGAAAAGAGTGGCAATATTAAAGGGAAATATTGCTCAATAATCTTTATTATATTTTGTAGAATCGGATTCAATCAAGATGAGAACTTGAATAGTATAATTATTTATAATTGCGATGCAGGAAAAGCCAACAAATAAAAAACTTTTAAGTCAGCGGCATCCCCTGCTCTACTTCGCAGCTGTATGGTCGAAGCGAAGCAAACGTTATCTTCAGTGGTATTCAGTAAAGACAAAATTTTCAAAAACTGTTTCACCAGAAAAACTTCCTTTCAGAATAAAAAAACATCAGTCAGTGCTGATCAGGAAGCTTGGTGTAAGCGATGCAAAGCTGCAGGTAAACAAAGTCACCAACCTGAAAATTGCAAGTAAGAAAATCAATGGCATATTGATAAAACCGGGCGAAACATTCTCCTTTTGTAAACTGGTGGGCTTTCCTTCTAGATACAAAGGTTACCTTGTTGGAATGGAACTATCATTTGGCAAAGTAAAAGCTGGAATTGGCGGAGGGCTTTGCCAGATTGCAAACCTGCTGCACTGGCTGATAATGCACAGTCAACTTACCGTAACAGAAAGACATCATCACAGTTTTGATCCTTTCCCTGATGAGGGCCGTGTGCTTCCTTTTGGCAGCGGTGCCACTATTTTTTATAATTACATGGATTATCAGGTTACTAATAATACTCTTCATACTTTTCAAATCAATTTATGGTTTTCAGAAAAATGCCTTGAAGGGGAACTAAGGATTGACAAGGAACTGGACTTTACCTATCATGTGTACGAAAAGAATCACGACTTCCTTAAAATAGATGAACAGTTCTACCGAAGGAATGAAATATGGAGAGACAAGACCGACAAGTTCCGTTCAGGAAAAATATTGCAAACAGATTTGATTGCGAAAAACTTTGCAAAAGTGATGTATGTCCCGGAAAGCTTTAAAGAAAGCAGCATTCAGGAGTTGAGCGAATTTGAAAAAGCAAAACTCTGATACATTTTAAACTTATCTACTTGTAATCTTATCAACTATCAAAAATTTATTCTTTTATTAGAAAAATATCCTTAGGATATTCAATCTTTTCGAGAAACAATCCTTTGGCAGGGACAGAATAACCGGCATCTCCGCGGTTTTTGGCTTCAATTATATTTCGGAATACCTGTATACTGATCTTTCCTTTTCCCACATCAACAAGCGTTCCTGTAATAGCACGTACCATATTGCGCAAGAAACGATCAGCAGTGATAGTAAAAACAAGGAAACCACCTGCCTCGCCGGTAGGTAAGCTTTCTTCTGTCCACCTTGCCTGCATGATCTTGCAGTTATTGGTTTTTACATCAGAATGCAGCTTTGAGAAACTTGTAAAATCAATATAATCGAATAAAGTGTTTGCAGCTTCGTTCATGGCATCAACATTCATGTCACCATAAATGCGCCATGCAAAATTATTGTTGAATGGATCCTTTGCCCTGCAGATATAATAGCGGTATGTCCTTGAAAGTGCAGAAAACCTTGCATGTACATCGCTCCTTACAGGAAATATATCAATAATGGAAATATCAGAAGGAACTATAGAATTCATGCGATAAACCAGATCATCGATAAAATCTTTCTCAAAAACAGTTTCTACTTCGAAATGCGCAAAAAATTCACGTGCATGAACACCAGTATCTGTGCGGCCTGCGCCAGTTACCTCAATATTTGCGGCAAGCAATACCGAAAGCGCATTTTCCACTTCTGCCTGAACAGTATCAGCATTTTCCTGAATCTGCCAGCCGTGGTAATTTGCACCATTGAATGCCATTTTAATAAAGTACCGCTGCATAGGAATGAATTATTTATTACAAAAGTATCATAAAATTTGTTTTAATGGAAAAAACTAATTTAATTTGTGCCACGATAATTTAATTTAGTAACACGATGCAGGTAAAACGTTTTGGTGTTTCATTGGAAGAATATATCCTGAAATCATTGGATGAGTTGGTAAAAAAGAATAAGTTCCCGAACCGTTCTCAGGCTATCCGCAATCTTATTAAAGGTACACTTGTTTCTGAAAAAGTTGACAAGAACAAAACAGTTGCCGGTGCCATTGTAATTGTATACGATCATCACAAACGTGAACTGAATAATAAACTGATGAATGTGCAACACGATTATCATGATCTGATATTATCAACACAGCATGTTCACCTTGCCCACGACCTATGCCTTGAAACTATTGCCGTGAAAGGAAAAGCACAATTACTACTTGCACTTGCAGACAAAATTGTGGCTACAAAGGGAATCAAGCATGGCAAACTTGTAATGACAGATATAGAATAATTTTTTTTGAATAGAGAGTGACACGAATTTTATAAAAGGTAGCAAATGACACAGGAATTATCTTTATTACTTATAACAACAATCTCAATAGCTTTTATTCATACACTTACGGGGCCTGATCATTACTTACCTTTTATTGTGATTGCAAAAGCAAAAAAATGGTCTATTTCAAAAACCGCTTGGTTTACTGCCTTATGCGGCATTGGCCATGTAGGAAGTTCAGTAGTGCTTGGTTTTATTGGTATCGCATTAGGAATTGCTGTTGGCCATCTTGAGTTTATTGAAGGAGTAAGAGGTAGCATTATTTCCTATATTTTCACTGCATTCGGCCTTGTTTATTTTGTATGGGGAATCCGTAGGGCAATCAGAAACAGACCGCATAAACATCTGCATTATCATGGTGACGGGCATACACACCTTCATGAACACACTCACCATGAAGAGCATTTACATGTTCATGAAAAAAAAGAAAAGAACAATCTTACTCCATGGATACTTTTCACAATCTTTATATTCGGTCCATGTGAACCGTTAATACCACTGGTGATGTATCCTGCAGCCAAACATAATTATGGCGAATTAGCTTTGGTAACCGTAATCTTTAGTATTATCACTATTGCTACAATGCTCTCAATGGTATTGATCACTTCATTCGGAATAAAATTTATTCCAATGAAAGCAATGGAAAAATACAGTCATGCTTTGGCAGGTGGGACAATACTGCTTTGCGGACTAGGCATGCTTTTCCTGGGACTCTGATACTTTTAAAACTTATTGAAGTTTTTTTGTTTGCGGAAAAATGAAAAGATAATTCCGCATTTGAAACAGAAGAGAACAGATTATTTTATTTTTCGTGTTTAAACAAAACCAGCTGCACATCTTCCATTGTAATCAAACAGCCGTTCTTAATTTTATCAAAATATGGTTTCATATTTTCATAAAACCGTTCAATTTTTTCTGTATTATCAACTATTTCAACAACCATTGGCTCTGAATCTGCCACCTCCCAGAACTTACGCGAATAGATATAACTGCTGGCACCATAACCCATAACACCTTTCAAAACAGTAGCACCGGCAAGACCGTAACGCTTTGCAGCATAAACTACGACTTCATATAATGGTGTATGTTTAAATTTATCGGAAGAGTTAATGAATATCCGAAGCAATGTCGCATTTTCAATGTTTTTCATGTTCAGAAGAGTTTGGTGAATGCAGATCCTAAATAAACAGCAAGAAAACCTAATAGAATACTTAGGCCTGTATATAAAAATGTATAGAAGAATTCTTTATCCTGGAGCAGTGAATAATTTTCGTAAGCAAATGTAGAGAAGGTTGTAAATCCGCCACAGAAGCCAACTGTAAGAAATAAGCGCCATTCTGCATTGAGCAGATTGCCTCTTTCCGACAATCCGAAGAAAATTCCGACCAGCAAACAGCCCAGAGTATTTACGATAAAAGTTCCATATGGAAAAGGAGAATTAAAATGTATCTGTACAAATTTGGAAGTAAGAAAACGCGAAACACTTCCAATAAATCCTCCTGCGCCAACAATCAAAGCAAGTTTAAACATATGCTTCAGTATTATTTAATAAATAATATACATGTTGCAGGAGTCATCAGTTCCGATATTCATCGGGACGGTTGTGGCGAACCCCATCGCCTTGGTATACAAAAGTAAAAAAATGTTTTATACAATCGCGCAATTCTTATTTATTTGAGAAAAGATAAATACTATTTTTCTGAGTGATCTCAAAAGTAATTTTATGTGCCTGCCAAATTTAATATCCTTCAATAAATACAAACCCGCTTGAATTTACACCCGCATTAATAGTCACTGATGTAATTGTTGAAGAGCACAATATTTTTGGGGAATCACCATAAATATAGGGCGTATGAATAAAAGCAACAGGATATGTAATTGACGTTCCATTTCCTGAGAAATTATCAAAAAATAATATAATTTTTTTATAACCTGCCCCATTGAAAGGCATTGACCAGTATATTTTTCCTGAGGTGCTGCCATTTATTATAGTTTGATGCGTGTTTAAAGCTAATTGTTCTGCGATTGATGCAGACCCGCCTACTTCAAGGGCTAATGTTGGTGTTGGATTTCCAATTCCTAGTCTATCTGCAAAATAGCCTACCCCTGAATTTGAGCATGAGAATTTCAGCGACCAGGTATTGCCACTATCCAGTGACACTTTGTAAGAAGGATTGTAAAGCAGGGTATCCACTCCGAATTTTCCCATAAAATTATTTCTATTCAAATAAAAATATGCTTCTCCCTCCTGTGCAGTAAATCCATATTCAACCCCTCTTGATTGACTTTGCATAACAGAGAGATTAATTCTTGGATCATTCAGATTTTTTCTTTTCACCCTTAACCCCCAATACCTGTCTGGCGTTGCTATTCCACCAGAAATAAATGTATTTGATGTATCAATGAGCATAACTGATAACCGGGATGAATCCGATAATGTGGATGAGATGTAACCAATCTTATCATAGCCCAGAAATCCATATAGAGGTGCATTATTAAATTTATATACAAAACCTCTTAACTGAACCAACGGATAGGCATATAGCGCAGTATTAGTATTTAGTTGAAAGTCATCATCCAGGATTCTACCAGAACCGATTACATCAAATTTCTTTGCTGGTATTGAAATTCCAATTCCTACTTTATCACCTGCACTGCTAAGAGTAGTATTAATTCCATTCCTTTCCCAATATTGTATACCAGCACCTGCAGGGCCAGTCGGACCCGTTACACCAGTTTCTCCTGCAGGACCGTTAGCTCCTGTAGGGCCTGTAACACCCGTTGTTCCTGCATTATTCGCATACATCGCAAATGGAACAGCTAACATCTGTGATGTACCCATATCCGTATAAGAATTTCCTCCTGAAGGGTCTATCTGAACTTGCAACCAATAGTTACCTGAACTCCATACGATCCCATTAAATGCACCGGATATAGGAGTCCCTTGCCCTAATGGCAATGTAAATAATCCAAACTGGGTTGTAATAATAGTATGGGTTTCGCTATAAACAATTGTTCCAGATGATGAGTTTTGATGAACACATAATTTTATTGATACCGGCTGATTTGATAACAATTCTCCGTCATTATCACGAGCAATTGCCTGATAATTGAAGGCTTGGGGAACCTGGGAAAATGACGGTAATGAAAATAAAATAAATAATAATATTAAAGTAATTGTCGTAAATAACTTTTTCATAGTCAATGTTTAGATACCAAATATTTTATATTCAAGTAAATGTTCTTAAACAACTATTTTTAAATCTGTAAACAAAAAAGCAGGAAATGTATAAAAGTCTTTTGCAATTCGATGGCTAAAGACAAAGGCGTGATTCTTTAACAAACCTACATGAATTTTTAGAAATAAACAAATACCCAATGAAAATTCATCCCGATAGCTATCGGGACGGTTCCCTCTGACCTTATAAAAAACTTGTAGTGAGCTTATCGAACTACAAAATAATTTACAGAGGAAATATAAAAAAAATGTTTTATACATTCGCAATCATAATTTATATTATGCAGAATATTGAAATCATTGCACTGGTAATTTTTATACTGACTTATATCGGCATAATATTTACACGGCTGCCAAAGATGAATATCGACAGGCCTTCTGCGGCTTTCTTTGGGGCAGTTGCCATGATTATTTTCGGTGTGCTTACTTTCAAAGAAGCTGTCAACGCTATCGATTTTAATACCATTGCGCTTTTGCTGGGAATGATGATTATTATTTCAACGCTTCAACTTGACGGATTCTTTTCATTAATTGCATATAAAACAATTTCTTTTTCAAAAAACCAAACCCGTTTGCTGATCATAGTTGTTTTTATTACGGGCATTGCAAGTGCTTTTCTTGTGAATGATGCAGTAGTGCTTATATTCACGCCTGTAATAATTATGATCTGCAGGAAGTCGGATTTGAATCCTATCCCCTATCTTATTGCAGAGATACTTTCATCAAATGCCGGAAGTGCAATGAGTATTACGGGAAACCCACAGAATATGCTTATCGGCATAAACAGTGGAATTTCATACAGCAGTTTCTTATTGCATCTACTTCCGGTTTCATTCATAAGCATGGTGATAATTATTATAATCATCCGCTGGCTTTACCCGTCCTGCTTCAGAAAAAAAACATCTATCACATTTGATAAAAACATAATTGATTTTAATTATTCATCAATGAAAACATCTGTTCCTGTTTTCATTTTTGTGATTATTATGTTTTTCTTCAGCAACTTCATTAACCTTTCAATTCCTCTTATCGCGCTTGCCGGCGGTTCACTTATTTTGATTTTCGGAAAAATAAAACCATCGCTTGTCATTAAACAAATTGACTGGGTTCTGCTTTTATTCTTCGCATCGCTCTTTATCGTTGTTGAAGGAATTCAAAAGACAGGACTACTTTCATCATTGGTAAATGCATATCCGTTTTCAAATGATGTGAAAGGCATTACTGTTATTCATGGAATTTCTCTCATTGGTTCGCAGATTGTCAGCAATGTTCCACTCACAATTGTTCTACTTCCGTTTTTAAAAGTTGCTGGCAGCAAAATGTTGTGGCTCTCACTTGCTTCTGCTTCTACACTTGCAGGCAATGCAACAATTATTGGAGCCATGGCAAACCTTATTGTTATTGAATCGGCAGAAAAGCAACAGGTAAAAATTAAATTCATGGAATTCTTCAAAGCAGGAATTATTGTGACCTTGGTAACGATGGCTTTATCAATGCTCATAATCTGGGCAGAACAGACTTTCTGGGTTTAACAGGCTGTGCGCACAAATCATTACTTATAACTTACTACTTGTGACTTACTACTTACTACTAACATCCCCCTTATTTCCTAACCTTCAACACATAAGAAAAAAAGTAAAAAATATTTTTCTCCTTTAGTTTCTTTGTTTTACATTTGCCACATTATAAAGTAAATCTAAAATGGACGAAGGACCTGCGGAAAGCAGAAATTATTATCAACTTTTATTTTAGACTGCTCCATTGATTTAACATTTCTGGTGCTTTCTGAATAAAGAAAAAAAGGAGGCACCAATGACCTCACAAGTAACATTCTATCTTAGCCTGATTATCGGAAAGCGATTTTATTCTCCCGATGGTAAGCCACTTGGTAAAGTCAAAGACCTTGCTATAGAATTCAGCCAGGAAAGGCCTTATATTTTTGCAGCCAAATGTAAGATTGGCAGGAAAATAAGAATCCTTGATTTCAGGCGCTTCCAGGTGGTGAAAGCTGAAGAACGCTTTATCATTCGCTGCGACGAAATGATCGATATTGCAATTGAAGATAATCCAAAAATACTTTTTCTTGCTGAAAACGTTTTCGACAAGCAGATCGTTGATATCAATGGCCGGAAGTTAGTACGCGTAAACGATATCAGAATTGTTTTTGTTCCATCAGGTGCTTATGTTATTGCTGTAGATGTAGGAATCGACGGACTTCTCCGCCGTCTTGGTTTTTCAAGTACAATCAGACATTGGTTATCTCTGCTAAACATTACAATCCCTACACGCTATATTCGCTGGGACGAAATTGAAGCCTTCGATTTTGCCGGAACCGATATTAAACTTTCCACTTCGTATTCAAAACTTCATACACTCCACCCTTCCGATCTTGCCGATATTATTGAAGATATGGACAAGGCAGCACGAACAAATGTATTCTCTTCCCTTGATGAAGAGAAAGCTGCAGACGTTCTTGAAGAAATGGAAAGCAAGGCACAGGTTCAGATTGTTGAATCATTACCTAAAGAAAAAGCCGCTGATGTTCTCGAAAAAATGCCTGCTCACGAAGTGGCTGACATTATGGAAGAACTCAGTCCTGCAAAGGCTGAAGAGCTTTTAAAGGAAATGGAAAACGAATCATCCGAAGATGTCAGAAAGTTGCTTGCCTACGAGGAAAAGCAGGTTGGTAGTTTCATGTCGTCCGATTATATTGCATTCAATAAAAATATGACTGCTGGTGATGCTATTGATGAATTACGTAGGCGTAAACCAGAACAAGAAGAATTATATACTATCTTAGTAGTTGACAATTACGAGAGACTTGTAGCCACAGTCACTCTAAGAGACCTTGTAATTGCCGATCCTCTCACACCACTTTACCAGATCATGAATATCCAGCTGATCACAGTATTTGATGATGACAATGTGAAATCTCTGGCCGAGATCATTTCCAAATACAACCTGCTCGCTATTCCTGTAATCAACGATTCCAGCAGAATACAGGGCGTTGTTATCATTGATGATGTTGTGGAAGAACTTGTTGAAAACGAATAACATTTATGGCATTGATCAACAAATATCTTCCTGTACCTAAATGGAGTTTCTGGAAAAGAATTACTGTTTTCCTTGCTATTCTTGGACCTGGGATCATTACTGGAAGTGTTGACAACGATGCGGGTGGTATAACCACCTATTCTGTTGCTGGAGCTGTATATGGTTATAATATGCTGTGGACATTGGTTCCTTCATTCATCCTGCTTATAATTATTCAGGAAATGAATGCCAGGATGGGTATTGTTACAGGTAAAGGACTCGCTAACCTAATCAGGGAAAGCGCAGGTGTGCGAATTACATTTTATATAACTGTTGGATTATTTGTTGCAAACATTGGAAACACCACCACCGAATTTGCAGGTGTTGCAGGCAGCGGCGAGGTTTTTGGAATTTCGAAATACCTTACTGTTCCGATTGTAGCCATTGGTGTGTGGTTCCTTGTAGTGAAAGGTAATTATAAAATAGCTGAAAGGGTTTTTCTTGTTTTCAGTGTTTCTCTTTTCATTTATATTGTTTCCGCTTTGATGGGAAACCCTGAATGGGGCGAAATAGGCCATGCAATGATTAAACCTCAATTCACTCCAAACCTTGCCTCTGTTGCAATCATTATAGGTATTGTGGGAACGACCATCGCGCCCTGGATGCAGTTTTACATGCAGGCTTCGGTGATTGAAAAAGGACTAAAAATTAAAGATTTAAAATATTCCATAATTGATGTAATTGTTGGTTGCGTTGCAACTGTGGTTGTTGCATTTTTTATAATTGTAGCCTGTGCAGCCACTCTTAATAAAAGTGGAGTTACAATAAATGAAGCCAAAGATGCCGCACTTGCCCTACAGCCATTGGCTGGACAGTTTGCAGGTGCTTTGTTTGCATTCGGACTTTTCATAGCATCAATTTTTTCAGCAACAATATTGCCATTGGCTACAGCATTCTACATTTGCGAAGCAATGGGGTTTGAAGCCGGTATTGACAAGAAATGGAATGAAGCCAATGAATTCTTCATTATCTACACTTCAATGATTGTAATATCTGCAGGGATTATTCTGGTACCAAATATTCCTTTGATAAAAATTTCCTTATGGTCGCAAGTACTCAATGGAGTGCTGCTGCCGGTGGTGCTGTTCTATATGATCATCCTGATCAATAAAAAATCGCTGATGGGGAAATACACAAATAAACTTTATCAGAATGTGATTGGTTGGGCAGCAGTGATCATCCTTGTTATTCTTTCACTATCCCTTCTGATATTTCCGTTGTTCTGATTACTGGTTTTTTCTGATCCACTCGTACCATTTATCCATTCCCTCGCCTGTCTTAACTGACAATTCAATGAATTCCAGATGATGGTTCACGCGCAGAGCATATTCCTTTGCTTTTTCAATGCTGAAGTCAACATAGGGTAAAAGGTCAGTTTTATTGATAATACAAAGGTCAGAGGTCATGAACATGTTGGGATATTTTATCGGTTTGTCATCGCCTTCAGTAACACTAATCACCACAACACGTTTAGCTTCTCCCAGGTCAAATAAGGAAGGACAAACCAGGTTCCCGACATTTTCAACAATCAACACAGATTTTTCAGCAACATCAAGTTTCTTCACTGCCTTGTGAATCATTTCTGCATCAAGATGGCAACCATTGCCAGTATTGATCTGTACTACGGGAGCACCTGTAGCATTGATACGGTTGGCATCATTCATGGTTTGCTGATCACCTTCAATCACAGAAAATAAAATTTCTTTTTTCAAATCATTGATGGTTCGCTCCAAAAGGCTTGTTTTTCCTGAGCCTGGAGAACTTACAAGGTTCAATGTAAAAATATTTTTTGCTTCAAAATAACCCCTGTTTCGTTCCGCCAACTTGTCATTCTTCTGCATAATATCCTGCTCAAGAATTATCTCATGGCTGTGCGAATCATTATGATCATGGGAATGGTCGTGGTTGTGATCGTGTTCTTTATCATGATCATGTTTATGCTCATGATCCTGGTGATCGTGATTATGTTTGTAATTATGGTGATGATGGTGTGTATGTTTATCGCCATCGTGTTCATGATCGTGATCATGATTGTATTCATGGGTATGATCGTGGTGATGCTCTTCACCGGGTTTTCTTATCGTTACATGGTCATCAGACTGACCGCATCCACAGGTTCCGCACATATGATTTGAGATTTGGTGATTTTAGATTTTTGATTTATAATATTAGCATATTAAGCCTATGCAAAGATACAAAAAGAGAATGAAAAAAAAGTAAAATTAAAGCTTAACAAGCTTGTGCTATTTGTATTGGCTGACAGTGAAACCTGCACGACTGATTAGTCCAGGCGAACGAAATAATAATTTTAAGTTGCACCGCTTGTCACGTTGAGGCGTTCCGCGTCATCCTGAGGAGCGAAGCGTCTCGAAGGAAAGCGGGAAGCCCGCCTGACCGGACGGGCAGGTCTCGAAGTGCCTTCAACTCCCGATAGCTATCGGGACCATTGGAGCAATATAAAGTTATGGCCAGTAAATAATTTATTCTTTTAAGATTTTTGTCACAAATGTTTTCTCCTTATTGCACAACCTTACAAAATAAATTCCTTTAGCTAAATCGTGAATGTCTATCTCTTGTTTGTCTTTTATAAAAGTCTTTTTTAATAATAATTGTCCTTGGATATTTTGAATTGTCAAGACAGAGTTTTGCATGTCTGAAAATTGTGAAGTTGAAACTACAATTTTGTCAGTTGCGGGGTTAGGATAGATTATTAAATAGTCATTTTTTGAGGATTCAAATAAACCAGTATATCCGCTATTAAATCTAGCAACAAAAAAATCCAACTTATTAAGACTTGTATAAGAGTAGCCTGCAACTAAAATTTTGTCGTCACTTTGAATTGCAACATCCCAGACTGTATTCCAATTACCAATTAGTTCTGTTACAATACCATTGAAGCCGAATGAAGTGTCTTGCGATCCATTTTTATTGTAACGAACAATTACGATGCTGTCTGAACCATCACCAACTGCAACAATCTTTCCATCTGACTGAATACCCATACCTCTAGAAGTTGATATAGGTGGACATGAAGTAGTAGTTACTTTGCCATTAATTCCAAAAGTACTATCAATTTTGCCAGATAAATCATATTGGGCAAGGGCGAAATAACGGGAGGTTGAGGATTGACTTGAATAGCCAGCTGCAATAATCTTATCATCTTGCGTAAATGCAAATGAATATGCAATCTCTTGCCAGCCAAAATCAGTAATGGAGTAACCATTAGTGCCAAATGAAGAATCTAATGAACCGTCGTAATTGTATCTTAAGAGAGCAAAATCAAAATTGGTAGCATTGCAAGCATCACCACAAACAATAATTTTTCCATCCGGTTGAACAATAACTCTATATGCGTCTTCATTTGAATAATCAGGAATTTCTGTGGCAACAATTCCATTTATGCCAAAGGTAGAATCAATTATGCCATTTGTTTTGTATCTAAGAATTGCTATTTCCCAGTCAACTCCATTATAAAAATATCCAGCTATTACATATTTTCCGTCTTGTTGTATTGCTATTCCGTCGGCCATTTCGGAAGAAGTAATAGAAGTTTTACTGAAACCATTAATGCCAAAAGTACTGTCCAAACTACCATTTGAATTATATCTTCCGATTAAGAAATCATGTCCAGAACTGAATGTTTTAGAATATCCAGTTATCATAATTTTACCATCATTTTGTAATGTAATGCCCAAGACGTTTGATGTTGCGCTTTCAATATAAGTCACTGAAATTCCATTAGAACCAAAACTATTGTCTAATGAACCGTCATTATTGTACCTTACTAAAGCTATTGCAGTGTCTGCTTTGGTACCTGCCAAAATTATTTTTCCGTCGGGTTGGATTACTAAACAATAGCATCTGTCATGTGACGGGCTAATAGAAGTAATGACATATCCTGTACCATTAAAAGAATTGTCCAGTGAACCAGGTTGTGCAATTGTTTGGACAATTTGAAAGAAAAATGGAATTATGTAAAAAAGTTTCTTCATAATATGTTTATTGGCCATAACGAAACTGTATTGCTTGCAATGGCGGACTGTCAGGCAAAGACAGACGAGTCTGCCGAAATAATAATTTTAGGTTGCACCGCTGAAACCCTTCAACCACAAGCCATTGGAGCAATACAAAGTTATGCCCTGTGCTATTCATATTTTCGTTTAATGTCAATCGATTTGCCATAGAACTTTTGATCCTTAAAAAATATTTTTGTGTCATACGTGCCAGTACCAATCTGATAACCGCACTTAATTTTAAATAAAAAAACGTCGATTGAAATGTCTATGTCAATTAGCTCTTCTCCAACGCCCATGTCAGATATTAAACAACAATATTTGAAAGTCGAATTTGGATTCCCAAGGTTTTCGATTAGATAATATTTACTTACTGTCTTGTCATAAAGTAATAGTGGATAAAATGCATCACAACCAGTAAGTCCGATTTCATTGGCAACACCAATCCCATAATTTTTTCCGAGACAAATTATATAATCGTGATTATTAAATGAAAAGTCAGTCTTTGCCTTAATTAAATTTCCAAAATATTCATTTTGGTTATCTATTATCCTAAAGATAAGTTGTCCAGATACCCAACCTATCTTGCCACTAATATTTTTAACTCTTACAAAAGGAAATTGTTTGCACAAAGAGTCATAACCAGTCCCAATTTCAAATCTGCTTTTTGTTGTATCAAGAATGTCAACAATTTCCCCTGATAGTAAATAACCAATCTGCTTACTTTTAATGTTTGTTGTATCATAAATGATTACACTGTCATTACTAATCACAATGCCATGTCTGTCGCTACCAAAGCATCTTAGACCAGTGATTAAAGTAATTATTATAAAAAGATATCTTGTCATTTTATTTTTTTTAGCATTGGGCATAACGAGACTGTATTTCTTGCAATGGCGGACTGTCAGGCGAAGACAGACGAGTCTGCCGAAATAATAATTTTAGGTTGCACCGCTGAAACCCGTCAACCACGAGCCATTGAAGAAATATAAAGTTAGCAGCTGGTTGTTTATTTTTTAATATCATGGAATTACATAAATATATACCATTGCTGTGTCATTAGTGGAGCCTGCAGGAATAAAAGCTTTTTCTATAGCTGAAAATGATCCTGTGTCTTTGAAAACTTTTTTATAAGTCATGTTGCTGTCAAAGAAAAAAAATTGCGTTGTTGCAGGAGTAAATTCCTGTCCTTTTGGTGAAAATTCAATAGTTGCACTGTCATATACAGAACAATTTGTGAAGATTACTGTATCGTTTTGATGAATGATATTTTTGTCAGCAGAGAGACAAGCAGGATCAAATGGGGCAGATGGCTTGTCTTTGTTACAGCAAATAAAACAAAACGCAACTATTGTAATAGTGAAAAATGAGAATGATATTTTTTGAAGGAACTTCATGTCTATTTAACTACTTTTTAAAAAAAATATTTTGTCAATGTAAGTTTATAAAAGAATCAAAAAGCGTATTTGTCATGTACATGCTAAAATACAACTTGCTGCTAACGTATGTATTGTTTTATCTGTTACAACTATATCATATTTAGTTTTTTGGTTACAATAATCCCAAAATGCCTTTGTAATAAGTCGATATTTGAAATTATAATTCTCATTAACCCGAAACAAACAATTTAAACAATCAGCAAATACCTTCCTGTATTGTGTTTTTTGCCAGTTAACAAGTATTCGCCTTACTATGATGTAAATATATACAACATCATTGCATATTGCAAATATCTTTTAAAGGTTGGAAAACAACTGCATCGAATAAGGATCTGTTTAATCTTTCCAACTTTTAATATCATCGCAGGCAAAACATTTCCCGCTATGAGTTGATTTTAATCCCTCGCATTTCGGGCATTTATATTTTTTTACATATCTAATAGCATCATTGAAAGCAAAAGGACAGTCGGCAAAATAAGTTTTCGCAATCTCACCAATATTCTTATTATTAACATAAACCATTTTTGATAATTCCTGCAATATTAACGTGAACAAGAGTTTGCAGCCGTTATTCTTTCCATATTAAATTTTGCTATTTCTCTTTTGCCATTTTTTTTTCGAAATCTTCTAAAGTAACTGCGGTTATTACCGATTTGTTTTTTTTAAGAACATCAACATCACTTGCATACTTATCATTTTTTTTAATCAACAGCCAGGCATTCTCCTGTTTGCCTTTCAGTTTCACCAAAGAAAAATCACCTTTTAATTTTTTTCCCTGAAGTATAAAACTGATGTGTCCTTTATGCAGTCCTTCCATCAGTATTTTTTCGCCGTCCTTATTATTAGCAGCATCAGTTGCTTTGTATGTTCCGTTATCCCAAACAATAACATTACCTGCGCCATAATTTCCCTCCGAAATATTTCCTTCAAAATCTTTGTAACTATATGGATGATCTTCCACTATTATAGCAAGTCGTTTGTCATTCGGGTTCATTGAAGGGCCTTTCGGTATAGCCCAGCTTTTTAAGACACCATCCATTTCTAAACGAAAATCATAATGCAGATGAGAAGCGGCATGTTTTTGCACTACAAAAATCAACTTACTTTCTGATTTTCCTGTTTCACCTTTTGGTTCAGCGGTGGAATTGAAATTGCGTTTCTGATTGTATTTCTTCAAGGTCATTGTTACGGATATTTTTTAACAATAAATAATAATAAATATAATTTATAACGAAAATAAATCGTAAAAGATTTTCTTATGAAGATTGGTTCGAGCAATCAATTTAAATAGGAACATTTTATAATTGAGAATAAAAACATTCAATTGCTCATGTTATTCTTTCCAGCTTTTAATGTTGTCGCAGGCAAAACATTTCCCGCTATGAGTAGAAATTAAGCCTTCGCATTTCGGACATTTATATTTTCTGCATTGATGTTTTATAAACTCAGCGACACCTTTAGATTTAATATCCATAAGGTTTTTGATCATACTCATGTTATAATTTTGAGTATACCTGTCGTCAAGTTTTTTTAATCTTTCGCAGGGAAAACAATTGCATTCAAAACAAAAATCAATTTCTCTTTTTAACAGTTTGCGATTATCGATACAATTCTTTTGCACTACGCATTTCCTGTTCGCCGCACGACAACCAATGCAGTGTGTTATTTTCCCTTTTACTTCCGGAAGGTTATTCTTGTATGCCAGGTATCTGCTGCAAATGGCGCAGTTCATCCCGCATGGAGCTATGAGTTGTTTATCGAAAATTTCCATTTACGATTTAATGAAGTTGCAAAACAAAAATAATCAAAATTGATTGAAAGAAAAAATTTAAGGAGAGAAAACTAAATCAGAAATAGTGTTAAGTTAAGACAGTTATAACACAGAATGTCATATTGAGTTTATCGAAATATGGACATTCTGCAAGCGGTTCATCCTTCGATAACCCCTCGATAAACTCGGGGGGACAATACTCTGGATGACCGCAATTTTAGAATTAACAATACATTAGTATATATTTTAAGAATTATCTTCAAACTTGATTGATTTTACCTTTAGTTCCTTTCCCTGAATAACATCATACTGCATACTGCTGCAATGCGGACACATGGTATAGATATCTTCCATTTCAAAATCTTTTTCACAACTTAAACACTTTGCTTTCGCATGAAAGATATTCATTTTGATTTTTGCACCTTCCATGATTGTGTTCTTCACTGCAATATCCAAAGCAAATTCGAGGGTTTCAGGAATAACACCTGAAATTGTACCAATATCAAGTTCAACTTCTGTTACCCGTGAAGCATGTAGTTTCTCAACGTGATCTTTTACTATTTCAATTATATTTTGGGCAATACTTAATTCGTGCATTTTTCTTTAGTTTGTAGTTCGGCGCTTCGAGACACCCCGCGTCATCCTGAGGAGGCCTATTTCAGGTCGTCTCGAAGGAAGCGGGGCTCCTCAGCGTGACTGTATTAATTAACAAATTCTAGGCAACTGCTCCCCTGCCAACATATCAATAATTCGCTTTCCACCAATTCCCGTATTCATCACAACCATTCCTTTATTTGATTCGGTGATTTCGCCAATGATAGCAGCATCCTTACCATTTATATCTTTTCGCAATGTACTTAGAACTTTTTCAGCATCTTCTTTCCCGACAATCATCACAACCTTCCCTTCATTCGCCATATACAAAGGATCGAATCCAAAAATTTCACACAATCCTCTTACGCTTTCCTGCACAGGAAGAACATCTTCAGAAAGTTCAATTCCTAGCTGATGTTTTTCAGCAAGTTCACAAATAATAGTGGCAAGTCCGCCACGCGTGGCATCGCGCATGAATTTAACCTTATCGGAAACTGCCAGCACTTTTGAAATAATATCATTCAGTGGTGCACAATCTGATAACACACTGTTGGTATATTCAATACTATTTCTTGCGCAAAGGATTGCTGTTCCATGATCACCAATATTACCATTGACAATTACCTTGTCACCAACTTTGATTTCTTTTCCGAAACTTATATTCCTGTTTTTCTCAGGCAATATGCCGATACCGGAAGTGTTGATGAATATTTTATCGCATTTACCTTTATCCACAACCTTTGTGTCGCCAGTTACAATTTTCACTCCTGCTATTTTTGCTTCTTCAGCCATAGCTTTCACAATGATCTCCAGATCGGATATTTTTAAGCCTTCTTCGATAATAAATCCGCAACTTAAATAAAGTGGCTTTGCTCCTGAAACAGCAAGGTCATTCACGGTGCCGCATACAGCGAGTTTACCAATATTTCCTCCGGGGAAAAAAATCGGATCAACCACATATGAATCGGTAGTGAATGCAATTAAACTGCTGTCAATATTGAGGATTGCCGAATCGGTCTGATCCTGTAAAATTTCATTATTAAAATATTTCACAAATATGCTGCTGATCAGTTCATGGGTAATCTTCCCGCCAGCACCGTGATTTAATAGAATTGTATCATTTTTCATGAAAGAACATTTACTAAAAATTAAAAAAATAATATTTCTGTATACTGAAACAAAATTACATAGATAAGGCATACGATAATCAGTATTCCAAACTTTTTATTCAAAAGAATTTGAATTTTTACTTATTTTGTATCACATAGAAAAAGAAAATATCATGTTTACATATATCTGGCACATTCTCTCCATTATTCTTCAGGTGATCCCGATTGTTCTTGCATTGCGTATAATTCGTCTTGCACAGAGCCGCATTGCCTGGATTTTAATTTCTATAAGTTTTGCGCTGATGACCATCAGGCGACTGTCGGAATTTCTACTGTACCTCCAAAACCCCGGCCAATACGAAATTCAGGACTACAACTCACTTATCGATATTATTGTTTCAGTTATCATGATCATAAGTCTTGTTTATCTTACAAAGATTTTACGATCGGTTAAAAAAACTGAAGCTGAAAAATCGGAATCAGAAATCAGGTTCCGTACACTGTTCAACAACAGTAGCGATGAATTGTTTCTTGCCGACCTTGAAGGAAATTTTCTTGAAGTAAATAAAGAAGTAACAAAGAAACTGGGTTACTCTCGGGCAGAATTACTCCAAATGAATTTTACAGATATCAAGCCTGCCAAATATGTAAATAAAGTTAAAGAAAATATTGACAAAATTATAACGCAAGGAACCCACGTTTACGAATCGGAGCATATTTCGAAAGATAAAAAAACATTGTTTCTGGAAATGAGCAGCAGGATTATCAGGTATAAGGGGAAGAAGGTAATTTTTACAATCGCCAGAGATATAACGGAAAGAAAAGAATTTGAACGAAAAATTCTCAGTGCCGTGATTGATGCAGAAGAGCGCGAACGAAAACGATTTGCAAAAGAAATTCATGATGGTCTGGGTCCATTATTATATACCATAAAAATTTACCTGAACGAAATTTACAGCGAGGATATTTCTGTTGAAGAAAAAGAGAATCTTATTAAATTCACAAATGAATTGCTTGACGATGCAGTATCGAATATTCGCACCATATCAGATAACCTCATGCCCACAGTAATCACCGATTACGGACTTGTAAAAGCTATTGAGTCGCTGGTAAAAAAAATAAATATTTCAGATAAAATACAAGTGAATTTCACCTGTAAAAACTGCACATCTAAACTTGACATTAATGTGGAAATGGTGTTATACAGGATAACTGAAGAATTAATCAACAATACATTAAAACATTCTTCGGCATCAAATGCAGAAATCACCATTGATATAGCACATTCCAGACTTATTTTGGAATATTCTGACAATGGAATCGGTTGCGTTGTAAACGAAGAACTCCTCAATTCTAAAAATGGAATGGGACTAAAAAATATTATCAGCCGGTCAAAGACTGTGAATGCAAGCTATAGCTTCAGTAATAAGACTCCCGGTTTTCATTTTATGCTTGAAATGGATTTAAAATAAAATATTATTAATTGGCTATACACAAAGGTTCACTAAGAATCACAAAGGTTCACAAAGATTAATATTATGACAGAAAATGAATTATCAAATATTGTAATTGGATATGCAATAGAGGTGCATAGAAATCTAGGACCAGGCTTGCTAGAATCTGCATATCAGGAATGCTTAATGTATGAATTAATAAATGCCGGATTGCAAGTTGAAAAAGAAAAACCAATGCCAATAGTTTATAAAGAGGTAAAATTAGACCATGGTTATAGAATAGATCTCTTGGTTGAAAATAAATTAGTAATTGAAATAAAAACTGTTGAAGAACTTTGCGATGTCCACACTGCACAGGTTTTAACATATTTAAAACTTGGAAATTACAAGCTAGGACTCTTAATTAATTTTAATGTTTCCTTGCTTAAAAATGGTATAAAGAGATTAATCAACTAAATTTAAGTGCAGAAAAATATCATTAATTAATGAAAAGTCCTTTGTGTATCTTCGTGGCAACCTTTGAGTAACTTTGTGGAATAGCTAAGCACGAAGGTTCTATATGAATATCAACAAATAATCAACTTTTTTATTTAACCAATATTGTTAATTTTGCGATTACACATTTTATTATGTGACCAACATGGAAGATAAGATCAAGATAATGATCGTGGATGATCACGAAATATTCAGGGGTGGGCTGAAACTGCTTATCAACCGCTTGAAGTACGGCAAAGTTACCGCCGAAGCCACCAACGGAAAAGAATTCCTTGACCTTCTTGAACTGAACATGCCTGACATTGTGCTGATGGATATTGAAATGCCCGTGATGAACGGCATTGAAGCAACTAAAAAAGCACTCGAACGCTATCCCGATTTAAAGATTGTTGCTCTCACAATGTTCAACGATGAAGAATATGTTGAAAGCATGCTTGAAGCCGGAGTTAAAGGATTTCTTTTGAAGAGCATCAATAAAGAATCGCTTGACAAAGCATTGCAGTCTGTAATGGCTGGAAACAACTATTATTCAGAAGAACTTTTTAAATATTTTACGAAGAAAATTACGCATTCCGATAAACAAGATACTCCAGAAATTAAACTCACGCAACGAGAAATCGAAATTGTGCAGCTTTCACTTGAAGGTTTCAATAATAAAGAAATTGCCGATAAACTCTTTATCAGTGAACGCACTGTGGTGGGCCACAAATCAAATCTGCTCTCTAAAACTGGCTGCAAAAGCACAGTCCATCTATTGGCTTATGTAATTAAAAACAAACTTGTTAGCTTTTAGTGCCCAACCAAAACCAATACTTTTAAGCAATTCCCTTTGCTTTAAACTACTGGTAAGCATCATCCTTTCTTACCCGATCTTACACTAAATTTCCCTACATAACTACCTTAAAAAGGAGGTTCAGCCTGTATAATTTTGTTTTCGAATTCCAACGGATATGGAAAAGAAAATAAAAACGGTAGTAGCAGATGATCACCAGATTTACAGGGAAGGCCTGAAACTGGCGCTCACCAGATTAAGCAGGGTTGAGATTGTTGGTGAAGCCGCCAATGGCCCTGATCTGCTCAAACTTCTTTCCCATAATGCCCCTGACCTTCTCCTTCTCGACACAGAAATGCCCGGAACCAACGGAATACAAATTTGCAGAACTATAGTTAAAAATTTTCCTGATACGAAGGTAATAGCCATTACAATTTTTAACGATCTGAATTTCCTCGCGTCAATTATAAACTCAGGCGTGAATTGTTTCCTGCCAAAGAACACTTCCAGAAAAGAACTTGAAAGAGCCATCAATGCAGTAATTGACGGACATATATTTTTTCCAATTCATATAAATCAATTCAACAACCCATCAAAATTTACAATTATGAAAACCTCAAAGATTTTATTAGTAGATGATGATATAGATATCATCACTGTTCTACAGGCTATTTTAAGCAAGAATGGCTACAATGTAGTAACCGCAAGTAACAAAACAGATGGCTTGCGTAAACTTCGTGAAGAGAAACCTGATCTCGCAATTCTGGATGTAATGATGACAACCCATTACGAAGGATTTGAGCTGGCCAAAGAAATCACGGAAGACCCTGCATTAAAATTAATACCAATTGTAATGCTTACATCCATTGATGTACTTATTACAACCAAACCTGATGTGCAGGCAATGGCAAGGGAATTCAGAAGAAACCCCGGATTCAAAGATTTACATGTGTTATTTGTGAAAGATATTGTCAGCAATAAAGCAGGAATTGATTACCTGAATGATAAAGGTGAAAATGTATGGTTCCCTGTTGACGGATTTATTAAAAAGCCTGTGGAAGCTGGTAAAATACTTCCTGAAGTAAGAAGGCTTATCGAAATTTTATTATGATTTATATCAATAATTATTAAGTGCCATGCAAAAAGAAATAAATAAAATATTATCAGGCTACCCGACCTCTGGGCGTGAACACCTGATACCAATTTTACAGGACATACAAGAAGGTATCGGCTACCTGGCTGAAGAAGCTGTCGTAAAAGTCGGCGCTCATCTTGGATTGCCCGTTAGTAAAATTTACAGTGTTGCTACTTTTTATAATCAGTTCCGTTTTGAGCCCACAGGCAAATATCACGTACAAGTTTGCAGAGGTACCGCCTGCCATGTTTTGGGCTCATCAACGGTTCTGAAAGAAATTGAAAAGAAACTGAAGATCAAAGCCGGTCAGACAACCCGCGACGGCCTGTTCAGTATTGAAGTTGTGGCTTGCATTGGTGCATGCGGATTAGCTCCTGTTATAAGTGTTAACGGGCAATTCTTCGCAAAGGTCACTACCGATTCTTTAACAGAGATCATTGAAACCTTCAAGAATAAGGAGAAAGAATCATGAAAACTACAACCGACAAAAACAAACAGGGTCTGATTGAAAAATATCTTACCGGAAAAATTGACAAACAAACACAGTCAGAGGTCGATGAAATTTTAGCTGATTACAGGCGCGAAAAAAATTCGAAGATGACCATATTTGTTGGAGCTGGAACTTGCGGATTAGGCGCTGGTGCAGGCAAAACACTTGAAACCATCAAAGAGTATTGCGACAGAAAAAAACTGGATGCAGAAATAATTGAAACAGGATGCATCGGCCTTTGCACATCAGAACCTATTGTAGATGTTCAGATGCCCGGAATGAACCGCATTTCATTTGAAAATATAACTTTCGAAAAAATTGAAAATTTTCTTGATGCAATAAGAGAAGAAAAAATTCCGTCAGCGCCAATTCTCGGGCAGTTTCATTCTGAAAACAGCAAGTCATGGAAGAATGTAAAATTCATTGACGAGCATCCTTTCTTCGCACCACAGAAAAGAATCGTTCTCAAAAACTGCGGCATTATTGATCCGCAAAGTATTGAAGAATATATTGCAAATGGTGGTTATGTGAACATCAGCAAAACCCTCAAAGAACATACGCCGATACAGGTTTGCAAAACCATCGAATTAAGCGGCCTGCGCGGTCGTGGTGGTGGTGGCTTCCCTACTGGAAAAAAATGGACACTTGCACTTTTTGAAAAACGGACACCTAAATATATTATCTGTAATGCAGATGAAGGTGATCCCGGTGCATTTATGGACAGGGCAGTAATTGAAGGCGATCCACACAGAGTAATTGAAGGAATGATCATTGGTGGATATGCTATTGGTGCAAACTTTGGATATGTTTATATCCGTGCTGAATATCCTTTAGCCATTGAACGTTTGAAGAAAGCGCTGAAAGATGCAAGAGAATATGGGATCCTTGGAAAAAATATTTTCAACACCGGATTTGATTTTGATATAAAAATTAAAAAAGGTGCAGGCGCATTTGTTTGCGGCGAAGAAACTGCGCTTATCCACAGCATCGAAGGAAAACGAGGTATGCCAAGACCAAGGCCGCCCTACCCTGCTGTCAATGGTTTGTTTCGCATGCCTACAGTTATAAATAATGTTGAAACATTTTCAAATGTGCCAGCCATCATTGCAAATGGTGCAGAATGGTTCAGTGCTACTGGAACAGAAAAGAGCAAGGGAACAAAAGTTTTTGCTCTCTCTGGAAAAGTTACAAAGACCGGTCTTATTGAAATCCCAATGGGAACAACCATCAGGCAGATCATTTTTAAAATTGCCGGTGGCGTAAGAAACGGGAAAAAATTCAAAGCAGTACAAATTGGCGGACCCAGCGGTGGTTGCATCACAGAACAAAACCTGGATATACAGGTAGATTATGATTCACTGATAAAAGTGGGCGCTATGATGGGCTCCGGTGGATTAGTTGTAATGGACGAAGATACCTGCATGGTTGATGTTGCTAAATTCTTTATGGATTTTATTCAGCGTGAAAGTTGCGGAAAATGTATTCCATGCAGAGAAGGAACAAAACGAATGCTGGAGATATTGGAAAACATAACACACAAGCCATCATCGGAAGATAACCGGGAAGCGCTTGAAAGATTCCAGGGTGTAATTCAACTTGAAAATTTAGGAAGAGTCATCAAAGAAACTTCTTTGTGTGGCCTCGGGCAATCCGCGCCAAATCCTGTTCTCAGCACTATCAAGTGGTTCAGGAATGAATATGAATCACACATTTATGAGAGAACCTGCGATGCAAAAGTCTGTACTGAACTCCGCAAATTTATAATTGATGCTGACAAATGCACAGGTTGCATGGCTTGCGTAAAGAAATGCCCGACATCAGCAATTATCGGAGCTAAGAAAACTGCACACCATATCATTGAAGATAAATGCATCGGTTGTGGCGCATGCAGTGAAGCCTGTAATTTCAATGCTATATCATCTTATTGATCAACCAATTTCTAATAACAAAAACCATGAGTATCAATATAACCATAAACAAAAAGCCGGTATCAGCAGAGAAAGGCGAATATATTCTTGACACGATTGAACGCAACGGAATAAAAATTCCAACACTCTGTCACATGAAAGATATGCTGCCCAGCGGTGCCTGCAGAATGTGTTTAGTAGAAATAGAGGGAAGCGGTAAACTTATCACTTCCTGCTCCTACCCGGTTGAAGAAGGAATGAGCATACTTACACATTCACCCCGTGTGATCAATGCACGCAAAACCATTGTTGAACTTTTACTTTCAAACCATCCTGATGATTGTCTTTTCTGTTCAAGAAATAAAAACTGTGAACTGCAGAGTTTATCAGAAGAACTGGATGTAAGACAACGCAGGATTACCGGCAAGAAGAACAATTACAGCCTTGACATTTCTGGATTAAGCCTTACAAGAGATCCTGACAAATGTATATTATGCGGTCGTTGTGTAAGGGAATGCGAAGAGATTATAGGCGTTTCCGCAATTGATTTCAGCTTTAGAGGAAGCAAAACCATTGTAGGCCCGGCATTCAACAGGGGCCTTAATACTTCTTTGTGCGTGAACTGCGGTCAATGCATGATGGTTTGTCCTACCGGTGCCATTTCAGAAAAATCGCATTTGAACCAGGTAATTGAAGCAATCAGCAATCCTGAAATGAAGGTAATTGTTCAGTATGCTCCTGCTATCAGTGTTTCGCTTGCAGAAGAATTTGGAATGGAAGCAGGAAAAGACATCAACGGCATCATGAATTCAGCACTTCGTAAAGCAGGATTTGACAAAGTATTCGATACCAGTTTTGCTGCCGATCTCACAATTATGGAAGAAGCTTCAGAGCTTATCAACCGCATAGAAAAGAAAAAACCGCTGCCAATGTTCACAAGCTGCTGCCCTGCATGGGTTAAGTATGTAGAAGAATTCTGGCCCGATATGATTCCGAGACTTTCAACTTGTAAATCACCTATGCAGATGATGGGAAGTGTGATTAAAAATTATTATGCAAAAATTGAAAAAATAAATCCTGACAAAATATTCTCAGTGGCTGTAATGCCTTGCACTGCTAAAAAATTCGAAGCACAGCGCGAAGAAATGTCAACCAATGGAATGCAGGATGTGAATGCCGTTTTAACCACAAGGGAACTTGGAAAACTCATAAGGATTTTCGGAATTGACATGAACAAACTTCAGCCAGAGCCTGCAGATTCACCTCTTGGAACAAGGACTTCAGCCGGAAAAATATTCGGTGTAAGCGGTGGAGTAATGGAAGCAGCGCTTAGAACAGCTCATTATATGATGACAGGAAAAGAACTTGCTGATTACAAATTAAATGATCTGCGCGGATTTAAAGGGATCAAGGAAACAAAAGTAAAGATTGGTGATGTTGAATTAGGAGTTGCTGTAGTAAATGGTCTTGGATACGCACTATCATTGCTGAAAGAAATCGCTGCAGGCAGAGACAATATTCATTTCATTGAAGTGATGAGTTGTCCTGGTGGTTGTATTGCAGGCGGTGGTCAGCATATTGGAGCAGACAAAGATTCAATTTTCGCAAGAGTAAAAGCAACGTACGACATTGATGAACGCGAAAATATAAAGGTATCGCATCTGAATCCACAGGTCATGGAGCTTTACAGCAAATTCCTGGAAAAACCTTTAGGAAAAAACAGTCATGAATATCTGCATACAAATTATGCTAAACGTGAAGTACTGAAATAACAATGACACCAAAAGAAAACATATTGCCGTTGGTTTATACCATTAAAGAGCGTTGCAGGATATGCTACACTTGTGTAAGGGAATGTCCTGCAAAAGCTATTAAAATTGCTACAGGCCAGGCAGAAGTAATTGCAAGCCGATGCATAGGTTGTGGGAATTGCGTGAAAGTTTGCAGTCAGGATGCCAAGCAATATTTCAAAACCATTAGCAATGTGCTTGAACTCTTAAAAACAAATAACAAGGTCGTCGCCTGCATAGCGCCAAGTTTTCCAGCTGAATTCAGTGAATATGGAGATTATAAAATTTTTGTAGGAATGATAAAGGCAATCGGATTTTCTCATGTGCATGAAGTGGCGTTTGGCGCCGACCTTGTTGCTTTAAAATATAAAGAACTGCTGCAAAAAAATAAACTTGCGAACTATATTTCATCCGACTGCCCTGCAATAGTGACCTATATTGAGAAATACAATCCTGAACTTGTACAGAACCTTGTTCCCATTGTTTCTCCAATGGAAGCGACTGCAATAGTCTTGCATGAATTGTATGGCAGAGAAACTAAAATAGTTTTTATCGGCCCATGTATTGCAAAAAAAACAGAGACTGATGAAATATTGGAAGTGCTTACTTTTCGTGAATTGCGTGAAATATTTTCAACCCTGAATATTACACCGGAAACTTCAACGGCATCAGTATTTGATGAACCTCTTGCTGGTAAAGGAGCAATATTCCCTGTAAGCAGAGGATTGCAGCACAACCTTGAATCGGAAGACGACATGCTGAAAAGTAACAGTGTTGTGGCTGATGGGCGATTGAATTTTGTTGAAGCAATTAAAGAAGTTGAATCAGGATTATTTAAATCCGACTTACTGGAACTTCTTTGCTGCAACGGCTGTGTAAAGGGTGTTGGAATGTCGCCCAGCGGAAAAACATATTCACAAATTGCCTGCATAAAAAAATATGCCAGCGAAAAAATGGATAATCTTGATCAGGCAATATGGAAAGCAAATCTTGACAGATACAGTAAGTTAGATTTCTCAAAAGATTTCAAAGCAAATGATCAGCGTATTCTCTTTGCAACAGAAAATGAAATAACAAATATTCTGAAAGTTCTCGGCAAAGAAAGTAAAAGTGATCACCTGAACTGTGGTGCATGCGGTTATGACACCTGTGAAGATCATGCAATAGCAATATACAAAGGCATTGCAGAACAGGAAATGTGTCTGCCTTTCACAATCGAAAAACTTCATAAATACAATTCCGAACTTGCACTATCAAATGAGAAGCTTGCCAATGTTCAGCTTGCACTAAGGCAATCAGAGAAACTCGCACACATGGGCCAGTTATCAGCTGGAATTGCGCATGAACTGAACAACCCGCTTGGTGTGGTAATAATGTACAGCAATATTTTGCTTGAAGAATGCCCTCGTGATTCGCAGATTAGGCAAGACCTTGAGCTTATCACACACCAGGCTGAAAGATGCAAATCGATTGTAAGCGGTTTACTGAATTTTGCAAGAACAAACCAGGTTCGTTATGAAATGACCGGAGTCGACCTGCTGGTAAATGAATGCCTTAATTCACTTATCATTCCTGCAAATGTACAAATCAATATTAAAAATGATCTTACTGTTACCAGCATGCTGCTTGATAAAGAGCAAATGGTGCAGGCAATCACAAATCTTATAAAAAATGCGATTGAAGCAATGCCAAACGGTGGACCCATTGAGATTCACCTCAAAGAAAAAAATGAAATGGTTCAAATATGCATTAAGGATTCAGGAACAGGAATTGCAAAGGAGAACATGGACAAACTCTTCACACCTTTCTTTACCACAAAGGCGGTGGGAAAAGGGACTGGATTAGGTCTTCCAACTGTTTACGGAATTGTAAAAATGCATAAGGGCGACCTTACAGTTACATCAAATGATGATCCCAGTAAAGGATCAACAGGTACCACTTTCACAATTGCATTACTAAAAAACAGAAACTAATTTAAAATTCAGAATTATGAAAACACAAAATAAAAAAGTACTGATAGCTGATGATGATCCCGATTTCCTGACATTCATGGAAGTCAACACAAAACTGATGGGCTTTGAAGTTCATGCAGTAACCAGCCAGAAAGAAGCAGAAGCGGAGTTAACAAAATTCAGGCCCGACCTGGCAATATTCGATCTCATGATGGAAAACAAGGACAGCGGTTTTATTCTCAGTCATAAATTGAAAAAATTATATCCGGATGTTCCCGTAATCATTGCTACTGCTGTGACTGCAGAAACAGGACTTGTGTTCGGATTAAATAGTCCTGGAGAACGCACATGGATAAAGTGCGACAGGTATATTGATAAAAGTTTACGTCCTGATCAGTTGCAGAAAGAAATTAACAGTTTAATAAAATAGTTTAAAACAAATACCATGGAAAAGTTGGTAACATTAGTTGTAGACGATGAACCCGGGATACGCTCCGGAATATGCAGAATATTGCGGAATTACAGCGTAGGATTTCCTTTCATGGAAGAGGATTTCGAATTCGATATCCATGAGGCAGCCACAGGCGAAGAAGCTATAAGCTTCATCCAGGAAAACAAAACCGATATCATGTTGCTCGACAATAAACTTCCGGGAATTCATGGTATAGATGTTTTGGAATATATAAATAAAAACAAATACGATATCCAGGTGATGATGATCACTTCGTATGCATCTCTTGAACTCGCTGTAAACGCTACAAAAAACGGAGCATACAACTTTGTTCCAAAACCTTTCACTCCGCAGGAACTTAAAGCTGCGATGGAAAGTATCACCAAGCATCTTTACCTGAAACGTATGACCAATAAGATGACTGAGCATGACAAGGAATTGCGTCATCAGTTTCTTTCAGTTTTGTCGCATGAGCTGAAATCACCTATCAATGCGGTGGAAGGATACATGAATATGATGCAGGAACGGCAGGTCGGCGATAAACTGGAAGATTACGACCAGATGATTGATCGTTCTTTGATCCGCCTGAAAGGTATGCGCAGCCTGATAACCGACATGCTCGATTTAACAAGAATTGAATCAGGCAAGAATAACAGGCATTTGCAGGATGTTGATTTATTTGATGTTTCAAAATTTGCCATTGATACTTTTGAACCAATTGCTAAACAAAAGAATATCAAAATGTATATGGACGCACCGGAAAGCCTGATAGTAAAGGCCGACAGGCAGGAGATGGAAATTATCTTCAACAACCTGATTTCAAATGCAGTGAAATACAACCAGGATGGTGGAAAAGTTTATATCACACTAAAAGATGGTGGAACATCGGTAAACATTATAATTGAAGACACCGGTATCGGCATGTCAGCAGATGACATCACAAAATTATTTCATGAATTTGTAAGAATAAAAAATTTAAGTACGAAAGACATTGTCGGGACTGGTCTCGGTTTATCGATCGTAAAAAAAATAGTAGAAATATACAATGGTAATATTGATGTATCAAGCAATCCCGGCAAGGGAAGCACATTTACAATTGTATTACCTAAATATTGAAGAAAGATTTGAAGGGAGGAATTATGAAATTCACACCACAGAAATATGCAATAGAAGATGTTCCTTTAAAGCCATACATTGACAATGAAGAAATAGAAGATTTATTAAAGCTTAAACCAACTACTGAAGAAGTCAGGGAAGTTATTCTTAAAGCCTTATCAAAGCAACGGCTCAGCCTCACAGAAACAGCAATGCTCATCAATGCTCCGGCCGATCTTGTTGAAGAAATAAAAGCTGGCGCCCGCAAACTGAAGCAGGAAGTATATGGTAACCGTATTGTTTTATTTGCACCTCTTTATGTAGGGAACTATTGCCGCAATAACTGCATGTACTGCGGATTCCGTGCTTCAAATAAAGATGAAATTCGTCATACACTCAACCACGATGAACTCGAGAATAGTGTAAGAGCGCTTGAGAATACTGGCCAAAAAAGACTGATACTTGTTTTCGGAGAACATGAAAAATACGGACCTGAATATATTGCAGATTGCGTAAGAACAGTTTACAATGTAAAAGAAAAAAACGGAGAAATCCGTCGTGTCAACATTAATGCAGCTCCTCTTGAAGTTGAAGGCTTCAGAACAGTAAAGGAATCAGGAATCGGAACATACCAGATTTTCCAGGAATCGTATCATAAAGAAACGTATCAGCAATATCATCTTGGTGGTAAAAAAGCTGATTTCGAAAACAGGCTCATATCCCTTGACAAAGCCCAGATTGCTGGAATTGATGATGTCGGCATCGGAGTTCTTTTCGGATTATACGATTGGAAGTTTGAACTTTTGTCATTACTTCGTCATGTAAACCACCTGGAAGCCTGCTTCAACGTTGGCCCGCACACTATTTCATTTCCAAGGATACAAGACGCTTCCTTCATCAATAAACCATTTCCTTACAAAGTAAGTGATGAAGATTTTGTTCGCATAATTTCAATACTTCGACTCGCAGTGCCGTACACCGGATTAATCCTTACAGCAAGAGAATCTGAAAGTATCAGAACACAGGTACTTGAATTCGGCTGCTCACAGATAGATGCAGGGACCAAACTTGAGATTGGTGGATATGCAAAACCTGATTCTGAAAAACAAAACCTGCATAAAGAACAATTTAAAGTGAATGATGAACGCTCACTTGCTGAGGTAATGGAAGAACTTATAAACAAAGGATACCTTCCCTCCTTCTGTACATCATGCTACAGAAGAGGCAGAACCGGCGAGCACTTCATGGAATTTTCAGTTCCCGGATTTATAAAAAGATTTTGCACACCCAACGCACTCCTCACTCTTGCTGAATACCTGATGGATTACGCATCAGAAAATGTAAAAATTAAAGGATGGAAACTAATAGAAGACAACATTGAAACTGTTGACAAAACGTTGAAGGACGAAGTAATAATACGACTTGCAAAAATTAAACTTGGTGAACGAGATTTGTATTTGTAAAAAATTCTAAAAAGAATGTTATGTCAAAAGGCAGAGATAATAAGCCGCACATCGGAATCTTTGGGCGGAGGAATAACGGAAAGAGTTCACTGATAAATGTTCTCATTGGACAAGACATTGCAATTGTTTCTGAACAGCCGGGCACTACAACCGATCCTGTAAAAAAATCAATTGAGATTTTCGGAATCGGACCGGCGATAATTATTGATACTGCTGGAATTGACGACGAAGGAGAACTTGGCGAAAAAAGAATTCACAAATCAATTGAAGCATTAAAAACCGTTGATTGTGCAATTCTGGTTATATCAAATAATAATTTTGGAGAATATGAAGTTAACCTGATTGAAAAATTTGAAGAATATACAATCCCCTATTTCATACTTCATAACAAAGCCGATATAGAAAAACTTGAAAAGAAAACAATTGATTTAATTCGCTATTATTGTAAAGCCACAACAATTGATTTCAGTGCTGCCAAGCCTGAAAATATTGAACAAGTAATTGATCTGTTAAAGAAAACAATACCTGAAACTTCATACCAACAGATAAATATTTTTGAAGGTCTGATCAAAAAAAATGATCTGGTATTGCTGGTGACGCCTATCGATTCGGAAGCACCCGATGGACGAATGATCCTTCCGCAAATGATGGCCGTAAGAGATGCATTGGATAAAAACACAATATGCATTCTTGTTCGTGAAACTGAACTGGAAGAATTTTTCAAAAAAGGAATCAGGCCATCGATTGTAGTTACCGATAGCCAGGCTTTCGCATTTGTAAATAAAATTGTTCCAAATGATATTCCATTAACTAGTTTCAGTATTTTATTTGCCAGACTGAAAGGTGATTTTGATAAATATCTTGAGGGATCAAAAAAATTAGATCAATTAAAAGATGGTGATAAAATATTGATCCTTGAATCCTGCACACACCGCGTAAGTTGTCAGGATATAGGCCGATTCAAACTTCCGAACTGGATTAAAAATTATTCCAATAAGAATCTGGAATTTGAAATTGTTGCAGGAACGAATTCAGCTCAGCATCCGATTTATGAATATGCACTTGTAATTCAATGTGGAGGTTGTATGTTTACACGGAAACAAATACTAAATAAGCTAAAACCTTTTATTGATGCAGGAGTTCCAGTATCAAATTATGGTTTGGCAATTGCTTTTATGAATGGAATTTTAAACAGGGTCATACAACCATTAGGATATTCTTTGATAGAAAAAGTAATAGCCTGATAAAAAATAAATTTATGATTGATGTTTCAAATATAGGTACCACCCAGCAATTAGTGAAATTGCTTGGTATCACAGATATAAATGATCTCAAAGCACTTTTCGAACTGGCAGACAATATCAATCAGTCAACCAGCAATAGCAATGTTTATGTAAGAGGACTGATTGAAATTTCAAACAGGTGCAGTAAGAATTGCTTCTATTGTGGTATTCGTTGCGGGAATGAAAAAGTCACCCGTTATGATATCCCAATTGATGAAGTTCTAAAAACCGCACAATTCGCTCTGGACAATAAATTGAGTTCTCTTGTCATTCAATCAGGAGAAAGATCGGATAAAGATTTTGTTTTAATGATTGACAGGATTATTAAGCAGATCATGCGAATGTCGGATGATAAAATGGCTATTACACTTTCATGTGGTGAACAAAGTCTTGAAACATACCAGCGCTGGTTTGAAAGTGGCGCGAAAAGATATTTGCTGCGTATAGAGACTACAAATCAAAATCTGTATGAGCAGATTCATCCAAAAGATAAAAACCATTCATTTGGAAAACGCTTGAAGTGTTTGGAATATATTCAGCGATCAGGCTACCAGACCGGAACTGGCGTTATGATTGGCATACCGGGACAAACGTTGCAGGACCTGGCCGAAGATCTGTTATTCATCAAAGATTTTGACATCGACATGGTTGGAATGGGGCCGTATCTAACACATGATGAAACACCAATGGCATCAAGGGAATCAGAACTCTTACCAATTAACGAGCGGTTGTCTCTTGCTTTGAAAATGGTTGCTGTGCTGAGAATCTTGATACCTGATATTAATATTGCCGCTTCAACAGCGCTGCAGGCAATACATCCCGACGGTCGTATGATGGCGCTGAACTGCGGAGCCAATGTGATCATGCCAAATATTACAGAAAAAAAATACACCAATAATTATTTTCTATACGACAAAAAGCCGGGAACCACGGCCAATCCATCGGAAAAGCTGAACAGCATTCTTGCGCAGATTATTGATAATAACAGAAAACCCGTAATGACCGCACCCGGACATTCAGCACATTTTGCTAAAAGAATCAGAAAAATATTCGTTTTACATTAAATTTCAATAAAAAAATTTATTCAATTTTTCTATTAATATTCATTTAATAAATTTTCACTTTTATGCATGTATAATAGTTGCATATTTTAAATAAAAAAGAATTAAATAATGTTATAAACTTTATATTCAATTGTTTATATCCTATATATTCTATATTATAAATTTGTTAATTTTTCACCAAATCGCATCTTTTTCTATGCAATTTGGTAATTTTGATTTACATTTGTATAATTATTCACAACTCTTTTTATTGAATATAATTTTGGAATGTTAATCGTAAATAAAAGTGCATAATTGGAATTATTTGGAAAAGAAATATTTGCATAATATATAAATCAGATTCAGTATGTCAGGACATAGTATTTATAAAGAGAATTCAATTGCCGCTGAGCTGCAGCACGATTTGCATATCTCGGTGGCGAAATGTTATCAGTGCGGCAAATGCTCTGCAGGTTGTCCTGTAAATTCAGAAATGGATTTTCCGCCAAGCCTGGTAATTAGAATGCTGCAAACAGGCGATCCAAAGCATGAAGAAAAACTTTTACGTTCATACAGTATCTGGATGTGCGTTACCTGTGAAATGTGCTACGGTCGATGCCCAATGGAAATTGATATTCCAAAGGTGATGGATTTTCTACGACAAAAATCCCTGGTTCAGGGAAAAGTGAATCCTAAAGCAAAAAATATTGTCAAGTTCCATAAGGCATTTCTTGATTCTGTCAGTGCTACCGGTAGGCTTTCTGAATTCGGACTTATACTGGATTATAAAATGCGTACGCTTAATATGACACAGGACGTTGGCCTTGCACCCAAAATGATTGCACGAGGAAAATTGCATTTTATTCCTGAGAGAATTAAGGATATGAGCATGATTAAAAAAATATTCAATAAAACAATTAAAAAGGAGACAAATCAATGAAAATTGGCTTATATCCGGGATGTTCACTGAAAGGCGGATCAAGAGAATATAAGGAATCAGTAAATGCAATAGCTGAACATTTCAATATTGAATTGCTGGACATTCCCGACTGGAACTGCTGCGGAGCTACTGCTGCGCACAACATGAACAAAGAACTTTCACTTGCTTTACCAGCCCGTATTCTTGCGCTTGCAGAAAAAGAAGGAATGGATACTGTTGTTGTTCCTTGTGCCGCCTGTTACAGCAGGCTCGCCATTACGCAGCATGAGTTGAATGAAAACAGTGAATTAAAAAATAAAGTATCGGAAATAATGGGGATGCCTTATAATGGCACTATCAAAATTCAGAATGTAATACAGTTTATCCAGGAACATATTCTTCCTGTTCTTCCTGAGAAAATCGTAAAGCCATTTAATCATTCAGTAGCTTGCTACTACGGATGCTTGTTAGTAAGACCAACCAAGATTCTTTCTTTCGACAGGCCAGAAGACCCACAGACAATGGATTTGGTGATGGAGGCTTTAGGGGCGAAATCGATCGACTGGGCTTACAAAGTTGAATGCTGTGGTGCTGGCATGTCAGTCGCACGAACTGATGTTGTTGGCCGGTTATCTGGAAAAATTGTAGAAGATGCTGTTGACCGTGGCGCAGAGGCTATCATAGTTGCATGCCCTATGTGTCATTCAAATCTTGATATGAGAAGACCTGATATCAACAAGGCTCTTGGAAAAAATATTGAAGCTCCTGTAATATATATTACACAGGCAATTGGATTGGCTTGTGGCATTGATGCCAATAAACTCGGACTACAAAGACATTTTGTTCCGGTGAAATTGAAGGAAAAGATTTTAGAATCGTAATATTGAAGGGTGAATAATATATGGCTCGTATAGGTGTATTTGTTTGTCATTGCGGCTCCAACATTTCAGCAACAGTAGATTGCGAAAGAGTTGCAGAAGTCGCTTCATATTTCCAGGGAGTAGCTTACAGCACTAGTTATAAATACATGTGCTCCGACCCTGGCCAGACACTGGTGAAGGAAGCAATACTTGAACACAAGCTCGACGGTGTTGTAGTTGCTGCATGTTCTCCGCGTATGCATGAACCCACTTTCAGGAAAGCTACTGCAGAAGCAGGATTAAATCCATACCTCTGCGAAATGGCCAATCTTAGAGAACATTGTTCATGGGTGCATGAAAAAACGGAAGCTACCACGCAGAAGGCTATTGATACCGTGAGGACATTAGTTGAAAAGGTAAAAAGAAATACGCCTCTCCACCCTATCCGTGTTCCTGTTACAAAAACAGCTTTGGTTATTGGTGGTGGTGTTGCCGGAATTCAGGCAGCTTTAGACATTGCGAATATCGGACATAAGGTAATACTTATTGAAAGAGAACCTTCCATCGGTGGACATATGTCGCAGCTTTCAGAAACATTTCCTACGCTCGACTGCTCTCAGTGTATCCTTACACCGCGCATGGTTGAGGTTGCGCAGAATCCCAATATCACATTATATTCTTATGCAGAACTGGAAAGTCTAGAAGGATTTATCGGAAATTTCAAAGCAAAAATTCGCAAAAAATCTAAAAGCCTTGACGAGAAATTATGTACTGGTTGCGGCTTGTGTTGCACCAAATGTCCTGTAAAGAAAATACCAAGCGAGTTCGAACAGGATCTTGGAAACAGGACAGCTATTTATGTTCCCTTTCCCCAGGCTGTTCCTAACAAACCAGTGATTGATAAAAATAGTTGTACATATTATTTAAAAGGCAAATGCCGCGTTTGCGAAAAAGTTTGTCCTACGCAGGCAATACGTTTCGACCAGGAAGATGAAATTATTGAAGTGCCCGTTGGTGCTGTTGTTATTGCAACAGGATTTGATTTAAAAGGTACTGATTTCTTCCCCGAATACGGTTATGGAAAATTCAAAGATGTTATTACAGGAATGCAGTTTGAACGCCTGGCTTCCGCTTCAGGTCCTACACAGGGCGAAATCAAAAGGCCTTCCGACGGAGCTGTTCCAAAGAAAATTGTATTTATAAAATGTGCAGGTTCAAGGGATCCTGCGAAAGGTATAGAATACTGCTCCAAGTTCTGCTGTATGTACACTGCAAAGCAGACCATGCTTTACCAGCATAAAGTACACGATGGTCAGGCGTATGTTTTCTACATGGACATCCGTTCTGCAGGAAAAAATTATGAAGAGTTTGTAAGACGCGCTATTACTGAAGATGGGGCACAATATATCCGCGGAAGAGTATCACGTATTTATGAAAAGAATGGCAAACTGATTGTCTGTGGAGCAGACACACTGCTGGGTTCAGAGCCTGTTGAAATTGAAGCCGACATGGTAGTGCTAGCAACTGCTGCAGTTGCTTCAAAAGGTTCAGAAGAACTCGCGCAGAAACTGCATGTTTCTTACGATCAGAATAAATTCTTTTCTGAAGCACATCCTAAATTAAAACCTGTGGAAACCAATACCGGCGGTATTTTCCTCGCAGGTGCATGCCAGTTTCCAAAAGACATTCCTGATTCAGTTTCAATGGCATCAGGCGCTGCAAGCAAGGTTGCAATACTTTTCTCGCAGGATGAATTAACAAGAGAACCTATTGTTGCAGAAGTGAACCGATTCGGACCACCACTGTTTTCAACATGTGTGGGATGCTTTATGTGCGTACCTGTTTGTCCTTACCAGGCAATTGAACGCGAACAAATAAAAGACCGCAGTGGAAATGTAATCAAAGAACTTGCAAAAATAAATCCGGGATTGTGCCAGGGTTGCGGAACATGCGTTGCGCTTTGCAGATCAAAATCAATAGAACTTCACGGCTTCTCAAACAACCAGATGATGGCCGAATTAGTTGGTATGTTAAACAATTAAAACAGTAAAATAAATCATGGCCGATTTTGAACCTAAAATAGTAGCTTTTGTCTGCAACTGGTGTACATACGCAGGAGCGGATCTCACGGGAACCAGCCGGTTGAAATATGCTACCAACGTTAACATCATCCGCTTCCCGTGCACAGGAAGAATTGAATTTATGTTGCTCATGAAAGCCTTTGCCAATGGGGCCGACGGAATAATGATTTCCGGATGTCATCCTAACGACTGTCATTACACTTCAGGAAATTTCCATGCACGCCGCCGCTGGATGGTGTTCAGAGATCTTGCCGATTTCATGGGTGTGGATGTTGACAGGGTTTTCTTTTCATGGGTTTCTGCTGCAGAAGGTGCTAAGTGGGCCGACGTTGTAAATAAATTCACAGAAGAAATAAAGAAAAAAGGTCCTTATACAAATTTCAAGAACCTTGCAATTGTTGAACATAAGGATGCAATTATTTAATTAAAGATATTTTAACAATACACAAATGGATAGTGTAAGAAATAAAGCCAAAGAACTTCTTGAAAAAGGTACCGTTAACGTGGTTATCGGTTATGGCGAAGGTTCGGATAATGATGTAAGGGCAATCTTTGTCAGAAAACCTGAAGACGCATCCAAGCTGATCTATGACGAGCGCTGTGTGCAGAACCTGGCGTTCTACCTGATGAAGCATGAAATTAAACACATGGGTAAAATTGCAGTTGTTGCGCCACTTGTAGTAATGAGGGCTATTCTGCAAGTTGCTTCTGAAAATCAATTATCCGATGGACAGACTCATATTCTTGGAATTGCTGCAGATGGCACTCTTGTTGAATTTGAAGGATTCGCTGCAATGGAAAAATACATTGCTACCTGCAATCTCGAAATTCCGGAAAAAGAAAATACACGCATCAACGAAATAGAATCTATGACTGCAGAACAGCGCTGGGATTTCTGGGCAAATGAATTGTCGCGCTGCATTAAATGTTATGCATGCAGGTCTGCATGCCCGATGTGCTACTGTATCCGCTGCCAGGTTGAAGTGAACCAGCCGCAATGGATCACAGTGGAAGCAACACCAATGGGAAATTTCGAATGGCACATGATGAGAGCTATGCACCTTGCCGGAAGATGCGTCAACTGCGGAGAATGCGCAAGAGCTTGTCCTGCTTTGATTCCCATCAACCTGCTTACATACAAAACTATTTCAACAACAAAAGGCAGTTTCAATGCTGTTGCGGGAACTTCAGGAAGCATGGACTCGGTGCTTTCATCATACAAAATTGACGATAAAGAAACTTTTATTCATTAATATATGGATGGCATTACAAAACTTTTGAAACAGGCTTCATTAGAAAAGCTGGTTCAGAAATTCAGGGAGGAAGAGAAAATAGTTTATGCGCCTGTAAAGAAAAACGGGCAGGTGAACTTCGAACCTGTTTCATCTCTGAAAGAAATGACAGAAGATTATATCACAACCGCGCAATCAGCCAAATCAATAGTGTTTCCGAAGGTTGAATCATTGCTGGATATGCATTCTTCAAAAGAATCATACAGCATAAAAGAAAAAGATTTTTCACAAATTCCGGAAACAATTTTATTAGGTGCACGGCCATGTGATGCTGCTGGATTCGATTCACTCACTGCAATTTTTACATGGGATTATATTGACACCATATATACTGAACGCTTGCGCAAAACAACCGTCATTGGTATGAGTTGCAACAAATGCGACAACAAATGTTTCTGCACTTCGGTAAATCAAAACCCCGGCGGTACAAGAGGAAGTGACATTCTTCTTACAAAAACAGACAGCGGTGATTATATCGCTGAAATAGTTTCAGAAAAAGGACAGGCAATTGCATCCAAGAATTCAGATCTTTTTGAAGATGGAAGCAATGCAGATAAATCAAAATATATTGTTGATGTTCCTGTAAAGTTTGATGTAAAAACAATTCTTGACAACATCAGCAATGCATTTGACAATGAACTATGGGTTGAACAATCACTGCGCTGCATCAGTTGCGGAGCTTGCGCTTATGTATGCCCTACCTGTGCATGTTTCGACATTCAGGATATTTTCAACGGTCATGATGGAAAACGCAAACGCAGCTGGGATTCATGCGGTTTCGGACTTTTTACATTACATACTTCAGGTCACAATCCACGCGAAGTGCAGAGCCAGCGATGGAGACAGCGTATCATGCATAAATTTGCATACATGCCCGAAAGGCAGCAGGTAGTTGGATGTGTTGGCTGCGGGCGCTGTTCCCGTGCATGTCCTGTTGATATGAATCTTAAAGAACATTTGATCAATTTAAATGAGGAGGTCGTAAAATGAGCGACGAGAATATTTATATGCCCTACTTAATGCGTATTGAGAGTATCACAGAAGAAGCTCCTTTCGTAAAAACGTTTAAACTGAAGTTTGTTAATGAAGAGCATGCCAAAGCGTTCACCTTTAGAACCGGGCAGTTTGGAGAATATTCTGTAATGGGCGAAGGAGAATGTACCTTCTGTATTGCATCCTCTCCTACAAGGCAAGGCTATATTGAATGCACTTTCCGCATGGCTGGAAAAGTAACCACTGCGCTGAACTCAAGGGACGTCGGTGATATCATTGGATTCCGTGGTCCTTACGGAAATATATTTCCTATTGATGAATGGAAAGGGAAAAATCTTTTGTTCATTGCCGGAGGTATTGCATTGCCACCAATGAGAAGCGTTATCTGGAACTGTCTTGACCTCAGGGAAAATTATAAAGATATTACAATCCTTTACGGGGCGCGTTCTGTAGCCGACCTGGTTTATAAAAGTGAGCTTCATGAATGGGAAGATCGCTCTGATGTAAGTATTGTTACTACTGTTGACCCAGGAGGCGAATCGCCCGACTGGAAAGGGAAAATAGGTTTTGTTCCAACTATACTTGATCAGATAGCACCTAAAAGTGAAAATACAATTGCCATTGTTTGCGGGCCTCCAGTAATGATAAAATTCACAATGCCTGTACTTGAAAAACTTGGATTCAAGGATGAACAAATTTTCACAACCCTAGAAAACAGGATGAAGTGCGGCTTTGGCAAATGCGGCAGATGCAATGTTGGAAAAGTATTTGTCTGCAAAGATGGACCTGTGTTTACATTGAAGCAACTTAAAGAACTTCCGGACGAATACTAGGAAAATAAAAAAAAGAAAGTCTGATTCATAATGAACCAGACTTTCTTTTTTTTATACTCAAACTATATTTTAGAATACAATTTCATGAATTGCACACGCTCGTATGCAGCAGGATGTTCAATATTCTTCTGACACATTTTTCCTCTGAAATCCTCAATTGAACTGAAATTATGTTTCTCCATCCACTTTTCAATTCCTGAAACTATTTCACTGATCTGGGTAAGGCCATGTGAATATAACACGGATGTTATCTGAAGAACATTAGCACCGGCAAGTAATAATTTTATAGTCGATTCACTGTCATGAATTCCTGTGGTTGCAGCAATATCGCACTTAAGTCTGCCTGCAAGAATAGCCACCCAACGCATTGTATGAACATAATCTGTTGGTGAACTATAAATATTACCAGAGGTGATTGTAAAATTATCAATATCAATATCAGGGCTGTAAGGCCTGTTAAATAATACCATTCCTTTAATTCCGCTTCCTGAGAGTTCAATTAATTTTGAAGTTAGTCCTGAAAAATAATAGCTCATTTTAACTGATATAGGAATGGTAACATATTTCTTTACCTCATTAATAACGTTTTCGTACACTGCGTCGTTTTCCGCGCCAGTCCTATTCGGATCGGAAGGCAATACATAAATATTAAGTTCTATTGCATCTGCGCCGGCATCCTGGATTCTTTTTGCAAACGAATACCAGTCGTATGTATATACACAGTTTATACTTGCAATTATCGGAATGCTCACTGCCTTCTTCACATCACTGATGAACTTAAGATATTTAGCTAATGTTTGTTCCCGTGCAAAATTGGAAATATAATCATTGGCTTCAAGGTAATCATAACTTCTTTTCTTCATCAACTCACCCATGCCCTTTGTCATCGGGGCCATTTTCTCAGAATCCGATTTTATCAACAATTCTGTTTCATGCTGAATCTGTTCTTCAAAAACGGATTTCAACACAACTGCTGCTGCATTGTTTTGCTCCATCTTCACAATTTCAGAAACAGAATTAGTTAATCCATTACTACCAACAATAACAGGGTTTTTCAACTTTAAACCCATGTAAGAAACTGAAAGATCTTTCATAATTATTCTCTTTAAATTTTATTCGGTTTTAATCAACAAACTGAACACCTATTTGATGAAACAAAGATAACATTTTTACTTTTTCAATGCTGCATCAAACAGTAGCTAAATATACAAATATTGAAAAATTTAATTCATAAAAAATTACTGTATTTTCACTTAAAATTATTTTCAAAAAATAGACATAGATAAATTAAGATTTTAACAATCAGAATCTCTATTTTTGCATTAAGTCAAAACACATCATGATTTTTCTGGCACCGCTACAGGGTTTTACCGATTTTATTTTTCGTAATGTATATAGCAGGCATTATACAGGTATTGATATTGCTGTAAGTCCGTTCATTCCGCTGACAGATGGAAAGAATAGAATTTCTAACACTGCAAAAGATTTACTGCCAGCTAATAATCACGCAATGCCTGTAATTCCGCAGTTGCTGGGAAACAAAGCTGAACAGTTTATTCATATCTCTCAAATGCTCCACCAATGGGGTTACAACACGCTTAACTGGAATCTTGGATGCCCTGTAAAAAATGTTACCCGTAAAAAAAGAGGTTCAGGTTTGCTGCCACATCCTGAATTGGTAAGAGAAATTTTAGAAAAAATAATTCCAATTATTCCGCAACGTTTGTCAATAAAACTCAGACTTGGTCTAAATGACACCAATGATATCTATAATCTTATACCTGTTCTGAATGATTATCCTTTGGAAAATATCATCATACATCCCCGCATCGGAACACAGATGTACGAAGGCGAAATTCATCATGATGTTTTGCAGGATTTTCTTCCGCTTGTCAAACATGAAATTGTTTACAATGGCGATATATTTTCGCCTGCAGATTTTCAAAATGTAAAAAACAAATATCCTACAATTTCAAAATGGATGATTGGCAGAGGTGTGTTTTACAATCCGCTGCTTCCATCAATTATAAAGGGAACCAAGATACCTTCTGTTAAAGAAAATGATGAAATATTTTTAACTTTTCTGCTTGATCTCTACAATGAATTGCAAATTCATTTGCCTGATTTTTTGGTATTGGACAGGATAAAAGATCTGTGGAAGCTATTCAGCAAGCGGTTTTCAGAACCAGAAAATGTTTTTGATAAAATCGCGCATTCGCATTCCCTCGAAGAAATTATTCAGAACACGAAGGAAATGATTGAAAAATGAATGAATCGACTGCCTCCTGCCTATTTACTTTTCCACTTATGACTTATGACTTATGACTTGTCTACTTGTCATCTTGTCAACTTGTAAACTTCTTCTTCAACGGCTCCAGCAAATATTCCAAGCCATTCAGTTTTATTTCATAAATAGTATGTAACAGCATTCCTAATTTTCCTTCCGGAAAACCTTTTGCATGATACCAAACCAGGTAAGGTTCCGGCAAGTTACAAAGTGTCCAACCCTTATATTTACCATATGGCATTTTCATACTTACCAGATCTGTCAATGCTTCGTTATTCATTACATAAATATTTTTAGCTTGTCAACTTATGACTTATGACTTGTCCACTTATCTCTTGTCTTCTTGTCAACTTGCCTCTACTTCTTCTTCCTTGGCCTATTATCGCCTAAACTCTTTGGTTTTTTGTATTTGATTTTAATATCCCTTTTATATGATCCACCCTGATTTACTTTTTTATTTTTCTCAATTTTCTCATGAAATGCACCACCTGATCTTTTAATTTTATTGCTCTTCAAATAGTTTTTGGTAACTGGTACTGGCAATTCTTCGTCGGTGGATATTTTTGAAATCATTAAATCATCAGGAAGAGGTTCTATCGGAATTGGTCTCTTCATCAGGTCTTCAATTTCTGTTTGAAAAATTTTCTCCGCTTCATTAATAAATGTGATTGCGACTCCTGGTTTATCAGCCCTTCCGGTTCTTCCAATGCGATGAATATAATCACCGGGAATTTTAGGAGTGTCGAAATTTACTACGTGCGAAACATCCGAAATATCCAGACCTCGTGCTGCAATATCAGTAGCGATGAGAATCCTCAAGATTCCTTCCTGAAAATGTTTCAGAGAATTTATTCTGAAATTTTGCGATTTATTTGAATGAATCACACCAACCTGCTCGTGAAATATTTCTTTTACCTGGTCGAACAGACGATCAGCCAGTTTCCGTGATTCACAAAAAACAAGGACTTTATTTAAATCTTCATTTGTTTCAAGAAGGTATTGCAGAAGGTTTGCTTTCGTGTAATAATTGGGGACATAATAACCAATCTGAGCAATTTGTTCCAGAGGAGTACCATGTGCAGCAATTTCAATTTTCTGCGGTGCATTGAAAAAATCAGAAATAATTATTTCAATATCCTCAGTCATTGTAGCTGAGAATAAAAGATTTTGTCGTTTTGCAGGCAAAAGATCAAGGATATTCTTTAATTGAGTGCGAAAGCCAAGATTGAGCATTTCTTCAGCTTCATCAATTACAAATCTTTGGATTGAACTTAACCGCAGTGTTCCTGTTAAAGCAAGATCAATCAAACGTCCTGGAGTTGCAACAAGAATATCCAGTCCGTTGTAAACAAGTTGTTTTTGCGTATTGATATTTGTACCTCCGTAAACCCCTACAACACGCACATTCATATAAGTAGTCAGTTTGCCGAATTCCTGAACCACCTGTAAAACTAATTCACGCGTTGGAACTACAATAAGTATGCGCGGATGTTTCTGGTCAGAAAATTTCAATTGCCGTAAAATTGGAAGTATGTATGCAATAGTCTTACCAGTGCCTGTTTGAGCCACGCCCAGCACATCTCTTCCATCCATAATCAGAGGAAAAACTTTTTCCTGAATAGGCGTAGGATTCGTGTATTCCAAATCCTCCAAGGCCTGCAGCAAGGGTTTATTTAAATTTAAATCTTCAAAAATCATTGTAATGTTTATTATAAATTGTAATGTTAATGAGATGTATAAATAGTTGACAAGATAACAAGCATATAGATGACAAGAATTTATTGATTGAATTTCCTATTACTAGAGTTGTGTGTTATACTTCTTATGACTTATTACTTTTTATTTAATTATTATAGTTTTATCGAAGAACATCACCTTATCTCCAACTCTGAGTTTTTTTCTTTTTTGTGTTTCCTTAACATCATTCACAAATACTTCGCCATCCTCTATCCTTTGGTTGGCTTCACCTCCGGACTCTACAAGACCTAACAACTTTAAAAGTTTGTTTAAGGGAATAAATTCATGTCCTTCTAATTCAAATTCTATCATGATTGTTTTTATTGAGAAATATAAAAAAAATATCACACCTATTCTAGCAAAGATAAGGCTTTTAAGTGTATAGTCGCATATTTTTGAATGAAGCGAATTGTAATATCTGCCAAAAACTCAATGTTACCAAATGTATCAAGGCTTGTTTATAATGAGAGTTCTTGTGATTTTAAACTTTCCACCTTGTATTCACCCAACTTTTCTTTTGCTCAGGTGTGAAGAATGTCCACGCTACAATACGGCCCGATTTATTTCCCTGACCCATAAGAATAACTTTCACTTCTGTAGCTTCTGCCTTTTTCAATGCTTCGTTTACACTTCTTAAATGTGATTGTTTTGAAATGGATGTAGAAAACCAAAAGCAATTCGCAGCGAAAAATTTACTTTGACGAATCATGTCTCTTACAAATCGTTCTTCACCGCCCTTGCACCATAATTCAGTATTTTTACCACCAAAATTCTTGACAGGTTCAGTAATTTTTCCTTTGCTTAAATTATTTAATTTTCGCAACGTACCTTCGCTGGCTTCTTTGAATGATGCATGAAACGGGGGATTGCAGACTGTAAGATCAAAGAGTTCATCTTTTTGAATCAAACCAAAAAAGATATCATCTGATTTAGGTTGCAGTCTGAGTTCAATTTTTCCTTTCAAAAAGGGATTAACTTCAATTATTTTTTTTGCAGAATCAATAGCAACAGGATCTATATCACTTCCAACAAATGACCATCCGTATTCTTTGTTGCCAATAATCGGATAAACGCAATTAGCGCCAATGCCGATGTCCAGGCATTTTAAATTTTCTCCAGTTGGAATTTTGCCATAGTTATAGCTGCATAATAAATCAGCTATATAATGCATATAATCTGCTCTCCCCGGAATTGGCGGACACAAATACCCTTCGGGAATATCCCAATTATCGATATCGTAATAATGCTTTAAAAGCGCTTTATTCAATGCTTTCACAGCATCCGGATTAAAAAAATCTATCGACTCATCATTGTAAATATTCTTCTTTACAAACTGCGCCAATTCAGGACAACTCTCAATAAGCAGCTTAAAATCATAGCGCTCCCGATGCCTGTTTCGTGGATGCAGTCTGGCTTTTTCTTTGGGATGTTCTTTCTTTTCGGGAAGCATGGGAATTTTCAACTTATCAACTTATGACTTGTTTACTTTTCAACTTTTCTATTTTCTATTTGCTATTTTTTGCATTTTATTTCACTGAGCTACACTGAGCATTCACAGAGGTTCACTGAGTTCCTTATGCTATCAACAACTTATGGCTTGCGACTTGTCATCTTATCACTTGTTATCTTATAACTTTGCTATTTGCTGTCTTCTTTTGGCTATTAAATATTTTTTATATCACAGCCAACTGCTTCCTGCCACTGCCAACTAAATGCTTAACTTATCAACTTATGACTTGTAATCTTGTTAACTTACTATTACTTCACCCTCGCATATTTATAAAATGCCTGGCAAGCTCCTTCGCTGGAAACCATGCAGGCTCCGATAGGATCGGAAGGATTGCAGGCGGTGCCAAACAATTTACATTCTTTAGGGCTTTTCAATCCTTTTAAAATTTCACCACAAATGCAACCTTTCGGTTCCACTGGTTCAGGAACGGTAACCGGAATCATTTTTTCCGCATCATGCATGCCGTACTTTTCGCGTATCATCATTCCGCTGTTTGGAATAGTTCCAAGGCCTCGCCACCATTCATCGCGCAGGCAAAACACTTCCTGCAAAAATTGTTGTGCTTTCACATTGCCTTCGGGTTTTACAACTCTTGAATATTGAATTTCAACCTTTGCTTTGCCTTCTTCAAATTGTTTTACCAGCATATAAATGCTTTGCAAAATATCGACAGGTTCGAAACCAGCTATCACACAACCTAAATTATATTTCGCCGCAATCGGCTCATAGATGTGAGATCCGGTAATTGTGCTTACATGCCCTGGGCAGATATAACCGTTAATTGTTACTCCTTCATCAATAAGGGCGGCCATTGCAGGTGGCATGATTTTATGCGAACTGAAAAGGAAAAAATTATTTACTTTTTCATTGTACGCATTCACAATAGCTGCGGCACTTGTAGGTGATGTAGTTTCAAAACCAATTCCAAGAAAAATTATTTTCTTATCAGGGTTTTGTTTTGCAATTTCAATAGCCATCAAAGGAGAATAGACTATACGGACATCTGCGCCATTTGCTTTTTCTTTTTCGAGCGATGATGCTGAACCCGGCACCCTGATCAAATCTCCGAAAGTTGTAATAATGGTATCTTTCATCCTTGCATACACAATCGCCTGGTCAATAAATTTCTTGCTCGACACACACACCGGACAGCCAGGGCCAGAGACGAGACGGATATTTTCAGGAAGTAATGAAGGAATACCAAATTTTTGAATGGACATGGTGTGCCCACCGCAAACTTCCATCAGCGCTATATTCTTTTTAGAAATTGCTTTAATATTCTTTACAAGTTGCAGAACAATTGCTTTATCACGATATTCGTCAATATATTTCATTAAGGTAGAGTTTAGTGTTGGTAGTTATGAATTTTCAGCATCAAGTTGGTCTTCAATGTCACCAAGTTCTTTAAATAGTCGCATCGTTTCGTCAGCTTCTTCCTTGCTCAATCGTTCAATAGCAAAACCAGAATGAAGCAGAACATACTCACCAATTCTAGGATCATTCAATAACTGAAGGCTCGCCTTAACCATTGTTCCCCCTATGCTCACTTGCGCCATATCACCTTCTATTGAGATGATTTCAGCCGGTATACTTAAACACATAATTATTTTCGATTTATGATTTTAGATTTACGATTTCACTTTTTCCTTACAACTTGTCAACTTATGACTTATGACATGTCAACTTTTAACTTTTCTATCTTCTATTTGCTATTTGCTATCTTCTATTTAACAATTTCCCAAACTTCTTCTTTTCGCCGCTATCGCCAATTGTCCTAACGCAATGCCACCATCATTCGATGGCACTTTTGTATGCGTGAATACTTCAAATTTATTTTCAGTCAGAATATTTTCAGCACCTTCAAGCAAATACCTGTTCTGAAAAACGCCTCCTGATAAAACAACTTTATTCAAAGAATATTTTTCACGTGCTGTTTTTACAATGTCCAAAATTACTGAAATTATTGCATTATGGAACTTTGCAGCAATAACAGACGATTCAACCGAATTCAGAATATCATTTACAATTCCTTTTATTGTAAGTTCAAAGCAGACAGTTTGGTTAATTTCATAAGAATATTTTTCACTGCAATTTTTGTTAATGGCAGATTCCAGCCTCATCGGGGCTTCTGCTTCAAAACCGTTCACACTGCAAATTTCCGACAAGGCTGCCACCGCATCAAACAAGCGTCCTGCACTTGAAGTAAGCGGACTGTTAATTTTTTTATCTATCGCATGAATCAGTAATTTTATTTTTTCAGAAGAAATATTCTTCAAAAAAGGAAGATCGAGTTTAAAAAAATCCAGACCATATACTTTGTACAAATACGAAACTGCCATTCGCCATGGTTCGTCAGAAACCCTGTCACCACCGGGGATTGGAATGTACTCAAAATGTGAGATTCGTTCATAATCATTTAAATCACAAACAAAAAACTCGCCACCCCAGATATTGCCATCATTACCATAACCTGTTCCGTCAAAACTTATCCCAATTACTTTTTTATCCAGTTTATGCTCAGCCATGCAGGATGCAATGTGTGCATGATGATGCTGAACAAATATTTTCGGGATACTCATTTCATTTACAAAGCGAGTCGAAAGATAATCAGGATGCAAATCTCCTACTGCAAGCATTGGATTTACCCTGAAAAGTTTTTTAAACTGAGCAACTGTTTCTTTATAAAATTCAAAAGTCTCCAAGTTTTTCAAATCACCGATATGTTGACTTAATATTGCTTGGGTTCCATTACCAATGCAAAAAGTATTTTTCAATTCAGCTCCTGCTGCAAAAATTCCTTTCACATCTAAGTCCAACCTCACAGGATTCGGAACATATCCTCTCGAACGCCTGATAATTCTTTCTTTCTTATTTGCAATAAAAATTATAGAGTCATCAGTACGGTTATAAATGTCCCTGTTATAAATAAGGAGAGCATCCGAAATTCCATTGAGATTTTTTTCAGCCACCTTGTTATCTATTATAATTGGTTCGTCCGAAATATTTCCACTTGTGAGTACAATAGCTTCAGTTTTTAATTTACTAAAAAGCAAATGATGAAAAGGCATATAAGGAAGCAATATTCCGATTGTACCCAAACCATTGCTGACTGATGAAGGAATTTTTCTTTCAGATATTTCTTTTAGCAAAACAATTGGTCTTCTCCATGATAACAGGGATTTCTCTTCTTCTTCACTTACAATGGCAAAGCTTTTTGCAGAAAAGATACCTTTCATCATAACAGCCAAAGGCTTGCTCTCCCTGTGTTTCAGTGTTCTTAAACGTTGAACAGCATCATCGTTCAATGCGTCGCAGGCAAGGTGAAATCCACCAAGTCCTTTTACGGCCAATACTTTCCCGCTATCAATTATAGTTGCTGCAGTTGCAAGAATTTCATTGAAACTGTTAAATGATTTGTTATTATAAAAAAGTTCATACTCAGGGCCACAATTATTACAGGCTACGGGCTGTGCATGAAATCTTCTGTCATGGACATCCGTGTATTCCTCATGACATTTTTCGCACATCGCAAAATCCTTCATGGTCGTTTTATCGCGGTCATAAGGTAAATCCCTGATAATAGTAAACCGTGGTCCGCAATTCGTGCAGTTGATGAAAGGATAATCAATTCTGTGATCCTGTGTATTTAAATCCGCAAGGCAATCATCGCATACAGCAATATCCGGACTTACTTCTGTGATCTCATCGGATGTGTTTTTGCTTTTGATGATTTCAAATTTTGCAAAATCGGACAAGGTAGTTTCAGTTACATGAACAGATTCAATTTTAGAAGCGACCGGAGCATTTTTTTCTAAAAGACAAAGAAATTCATCAATTGATTTCTGTTCACCTTCAATGTTCACAAACACGCCATCACTGCGGTTTTCAACGTTCCCACACAGGTTCAGACTTGTTGCAATTCGATATACGAATGGCCTGAAACCAACGCCCTGAACCAATCCCCGAACTATGACCGTATATGATTTTTTCAATTTCAAAAATTTAAGTTTTCTGCAAAGCTAGTAATTTCAATATTTCCATACCGAAATACTGTTGAAAATATTCGTTACAAATTTAGAATCTTTTTAAATTATCCAATTGTGAAAAAAATAACGACTGTCAATTTGAAAAGCCGATTTTTTAATTACTTTTGCTTCCATTATATATTAAAAATGTTCTGAAATTTAGCAATATCAATACAAAACGAATTCTGCAAACTTAACTTTTTTATAAACAATGAAGGCAAAAATGAAGAATTTTCCGTTTCAGGAAATTAAGCATGAATCGGATCTGGACAAAGACTTCGGAAAACTGATTGCCAAAAACGCTCATGGAGAAAAACTCTTTGGCTGCATTCAATGCGGCAATTGCAGTTCTGCATGCCCGTTAAGCACTTACATGGACTACACTCCAAGAAAAGTAATTGCTATGGTAAGAGCTGGTTTTAAAGATGAAGTACTTGCAAACCGGACAATATGGTTGTGCGCTTCCTGCTATAACTGCACTGTGGAATGCCCAAAAGGCATTAAAATCACAGACGTAATGTATGCCCTTAAAAGAGAGGCTATCAAAAACAGGATCTATCCTAAAAATTTCCCAATTCCAATCATGGCAAGCACTTTCTTTAAAGAAGTCAGGTCTCGTGGAAGGATTAATGAAACATGGCTCCTTTTGAACTATTATATGAAGTATAATATTTTCAAAATGTTTGGTTATGCTACATTAGGCGTTAAACTGTTTTTTACCGGACGTCTATTACCTTTTGAAAAAGGCGCAAAAAATAAAGAACAGATTCGGAAAATTATTGGAAAAGCAGAAGCTTAAAAACTTAAACAAACAGGAGAAAAATATATGAACTATTTATATTACCCGGGATGTTCGCTTAAATCATCCGGAAAATCATATGAGGAATCACTGCTTTCTGTTTTTAAGAAACTGAATGTTCCTCTGCAGGAAATTGAGGACTGGAATTGCTGTGGTGCCACAAATTACATGTCTATCAATGAAGGTAGCGCCATCAGTCTTATTGCCAGGAACCTTGCAATTGCTGAAAAAATGGGAGGCGCCGATATTGTTGCACCTTGTGCAGCTTGCTATATGGGCCTTACAAAAACTAAAAATTATCTTGAAACAGATGAAAAAATAAAAGCCAAAGTTCTTGAGGATCTTGAAAAAATTGGGATGCCATATTCCAACAAAGTAAAGGTACGTCACCCTCTTGATGTTATCATCAATGATATTGGCCTTGATAATATTAAAACTGCCATTTTTGAACCACTGAAAGGTATAAAAGTTGCCAGTTATTATGGTTGCCAGTTAATAAGGCCTATCAATACCTTTGATGACCAGAGAGACCCGCATACCATGGACGATATTGTAAAAACCTTAGGCGCTGAACCGGTTGACTGGCCTTTGAAAACAAGGTGCTGCAGCGGCAGTATGACAAGTACCATCTCCGATATTGGAATGAGGATGAATTTTCTATTATTAAAAGAAGCAAAATTCAGAGGCGCTGATGTTATTATTACTTCATGCCCTCTGTGTCAATTCAACCTTGAGTGTTTCCAGGGAAAAGTTTCGAAAATGTTTGGTGAAGATGTTCGTATTCCCGTCATGTACTTTACCCAGCTAATGGGTATGGCATTTGGCATGAATGATAAAGAAATTGGTCTGCACCGCATGTTATCACCTAGTTTAAGTTTAGTTAAATAATTCAGGGAGGTACTAGAATGACAAATCAGAAAGAAGATATTAGAATCGGATTTTATATCTGCCATTGCGGACATAACATCGGTAGTATAGTCGATGTGCCAGCTGTTGCTGAGTATGTAGCGAAGTTACCAAATGTGGTCATTTCAAAAGACTATAAATATATGTGTTCAGATCCGGGACAGGAACTGATACAAAAAGATATCAAGGAACTTAATCTTAACAGAATAGTTGTAGCATCTTGCTCACCTCTGTTACATGAATCTACTTTCCGCGGTGCTACTGCAAAAGCAGGACTGAACCAGTTCTTTATGCAGATGGTTAACATAAGGGAAAATACTTCATGGGTTCATGAAAGCAAAGAAGAAGCAACAATAAAAGCTAAAGACCTTGCAAGAGCTGCTGTTCATCGTGTTGCTTTCCACAAAGCACTCGAAAAGAAAAAAGTTCCTGTAAATCCTGATGTATGTATTGTTGGTGGTGGTATAGCAGGGATCTCTGCATCACTCACTCTTGCAAACGCAGGAAAAAAAGTTTTCCTTATCGAAAAGGATGCTACCATTGGCGGTTATATGGCGAAGTTTGATAAAACCTTCCCTACCCTCGATTGCGCTGCATGTATCCTTACCCCAAAAATGTCGTCAGTGCTGAAACATCCGAACATCACACTCTGGACATGGTCAGAAGTATCCAATGTTGACGGCTTTGTTGGAAATTATAAAGTTACTGTAACAAAGAAACCGAGATATATTATTGAAGATCTTTGTGTAGGTTGTCTTGCTTGTATTGATGCCTGTATTTTCAAACAGGGAAAAACTCCTGATGAGTTCAATTTCGGACTTTCAAAAAGGAAACCTGTTTACATACCATTCCCACAAGCCACTCCACTCGTAGTTAGAGTTGATGACGAAACATGTTTGCATTTCAAAACAGGAAAATGTCAGCAGTCATGCGCAAAAGCATGCGACAGAAATGCATTCGATTTTAACCAGAAACCAGAAACTGTGGAAATCAATGTTGGTTCAATTATTCTTGCAACCGGCTTCGAACCACACAATCCGGTGAAATCACCTTATTATGGTTATGGAAAATATCCAAACGTTTTCACATCACTCGAAGTTGAACGTCTTGTAAATGCCTCCGGCCCAACCGAAGGACATGTTGTATTAAGAGATGGAGTAACTAAACCAAAGAGCATTGGTATTATTCATTGCGTTGGCTCAAGAGATGAAAAAACAAACAAATGGTGCTCACGTGTGTGCTGTATGTATTCGCTGAAACTTGCTCACCTTCTTAAAGAACATACCGATGCTGATGTTTACAACTTCTATATCGATATGAGAACTCCTGGTAAAGGTTACGAAGAATTCTATGATAAATTATTGAATGAAGGTGTACAGTTTATCCGCGGACGAGTTTCTGAAGTTACCGATTGGGCTACTACAGATTCTGAAAAAGGAAAACTCGTTATACGCGCTGAAGACACTTTGATCGGCGTTGTACGCAGAATACCTGTTGACATGGTTGTTCTTTCAGTAGGACTTGAGCCTGCAAAAGATGCACAGGAAGTAAGAAAAATGTTCAGCATCTCATGTTCAAGCGAAGGTTTCTTCCTTGAAAGACATCCAAAATTAGCTCCTGTTAGTACTTTCACTGATGGTGTTTTCATAGCAGGTGCATGCCAGGGACCTAAAGATATTCCTGATAGTGTTGCACAGGCAGGTGCTGCTGCAGCCGAAGTGCTTGCGCTTATTGATGCCGGCCATGTTGAACTTGAACCCAATACTGCTTTTATCACAGAAGAAAAATGTTGCGGTTGCCAGGTTTGTATCAACATGTGTCCTTACACTGCAATTTCTTTCAATGTTGAAAAAGGCAAATCATCCATTAACGAAGCTCTATGTAAAGGTTGTGGAACTTGTGTCGCTTCATGTGGTTCCAATGCTATTACTCAGAATCTCTTTGATGATGTGGAAATATTAAGCGAAATTGATGGTTTATTAGTTGAATAATTAAAACATAGATATATGACAGCGAATAATAATGAAAATTGGACACCAAGGATCGTTGCTTTTTTCTGCAACTGGTGCACGTATACTGCATCTGACCTTGCAGGTGTTTCCAGGTTGAGATATGCTCCAAGTACCCGTGTAATTCGTGTTATGTGTTCAGGCAGAATTGACCCTGAATTCATCATGGAATCATTTGCTAAAGGTGCCGACGGAGTGCTTATTGGCGGTTGCCATCCCGGCGATTGTCACTATTCTGAAGGAAATTACAAATGCCTCAGGAGATTTACACTCATGCAGAAATATGCCGAACAAATGGGGATTGAAAAAGACAGGCTTCGTCTTGAATGGATCAGTGCCAGTGAAGGAAAAAAATTGCAGGAAGTGGTAAACGATATGACTGAACAGATCAGGAAACTGGGACCTTCAAAAATTAAAGAAGTTGTTGAAACAATTGTAAAATAAGGAGAATAGATAAATGGCTGATAAACCAAAAATAAAACTAGCTGTATATTGGGGTGCTGCCTGCGGCGGTTGCTGCGTTTCAGTATTAGATGTTCACGAATCACTTTTTACAGTGCTAGAACATGCTGACCTTGTTTTCTGGCCCATTGCTCTCGACTTTAAATATAAAGACGTAGAAGATATGCCCGATGGAAACATCGACATCACACTCTTCAATGGCGCAGTAAGAACAAGCGAAAATGAACACATGGCAAAACTTCTTCGTCAGAAATCGAAGATTTTAATAGCTTACGGTTCATGCGCTCACATGGGTGGAATACCTGGACTCGCTAACTTTTCAAACAAAGAAGATATCTTCAGAAGAGTATATGACGAAAGCGAATCAACTGAAAATCCAAATAAGGTAAGACCTGAAACTTCAGTTGATATTAAAGAAGGAAAACTAACTCTTCCTAAATTTTACAACGATGTAATGACTCTTGGTCAGGTTGTGGATGTTGATTATTATTTACCGGGCTGTCCACCACAAACTGAAAGACTTGTGGAAGTTTTCATGGCAGTAGTTACAGGAGCAACATTACCTCCGAAAGGATCTGTTATAGGCGTTTTCGACAGAGTTCAGTGTGATGATTGCAAACGTAAAAAATCAGACAAAAAAGGAATCACAAAATTCTATCGCGCATGGGAAGTTGTTGATGATGGTGAAACCTGTCTGAATGAACAAGGCATTCTCTGCATGGGACCTGCAACCCGCGGTGGCTGTGGAGTTCGCTGTGTGGAAGGCAATGCACCCTGCCGTGGCTGCTATGGACCTATGGAAGGAATTCCTGATCCGGGCGCCAAGATGATGTCAGCTATCGCATCAATGCTAGAAGGAAAAGAACAAGACGAAATAGATAAAGCAATCGAATCAGTTGTTGACCCCGCCGGAACATTCTACAGATTTAGTCTGCCTGGCTCAATATTAAGGAGGAAACAGTAATGAAACAATATACAATAGATCCTGTAACCAGGCTTGAAGGCCATGGTAAAGTTGAAATATTTTGCACCGATGACGGTGAAGTGGAAAACGTATATTTCCAGGTTCCTGAATTAAGAGGTTTTGAAAAATTTCTTGAAGGACGCGCTATTGAAGATGTATCTCAGATCGTAACCAAGATTTGCGGAGTTTGCCCTGGCTGCCATCACATGGCTGCAGGTAAAGCTGCTGATGCGGTTTTCGGAGCAGAACCCACTCCTACTGCAAAAATGATCAGGGAATTGTTTTATATGGCACACTTTGTTCACAGCCATATCGCACACTTCTATGCTCTCGGCGCACCTGATTTCGTTGTAGGTCCGACAGCAAACAAAGCCGAAAGAAACGTACTTGGTGTTATTGCGAAAGTCGGAAAAGAAATAGGAACAGAGGTTCTGAAACAAAGAAGAATTGCACAGGAAATCCAGGCACTGCTTGGCGGACACCAGACACATGTGATGTTAAATGTTCCAGGTGGCGTTCGTAAAGGATTGAAAGAAGAGCAAAGAGTCGATATACTTGAAAAAGCAAAAGGCTTTGTTGAATTTTCAAAATTCTCAATGAAGATTTTCAATGATGTTGTTCTTGCAAATAAAGATTATGTTGATATCATCGTAAACGGTCCATACAACCTGAAGATACATTCAATGGGGCTTGTTGATGCAAATAACAAAGTGAATTTCTATGATGGAAAAGTTCGCGTTGTGGATACAACAGGTAAAGAACTTTATAAATACGAACCAAAGGAATACAGGGATTACGTAGCAGAAAGAGTGGAACCATGGAGTTATTTAAAATTCCCTTACCTCAAGAAAACAGGTTGGAAAGGTTTTGTTGAAGGACAGGATTCAGGCGTTTATCATGCAACTCCATTGTCACGATTGAATGCTTCCGATGGTATGGCTACTCCAGTTGCACAGGAAGAATACGAAAGAATGTTCGCTACACTTGGCGGAAAGCCAGTTAATAATACCCTTGCAATGCATTGGGCACGTTTAGTAGAATTAATTTATTCTGCTGAAAGAGCTGTTGAATTAGCAAGCATTCCTGAAATTTGCAGCACCGACCTCAGAGCAAAAGTATACAACACTCCTACCGAAGGCGTTGGTACAGTAGAAGCACAGAGAGGCACACTGACACATCATTATTGGACCGATTCAAACGGTATGGTTACTAAGGCAAACCTCATCGTTGGAACTACTAATAATAACGCAGCTATTTGCATGTCGCTAAAAAAAGCAGCACAAGGTTTAATTAAAAAAGGTGTTACAGTTGATGATGGTATTTTAAACATGATTGAAATGGCATTCCGTTCTTACGATCCATGTTTCTCATGCGCCACACACAGCTTACCTGGCCATATGCCGATGATCGTAAATTTCCGTGATATGAACGGAAATATTCAGAGGCAGATAAAGAGAGATTAATAAAATTAGTTTAGTTATTCGCAAAAGCAGCTTGAATTTTAAGCTGCTTTTTCTATTTTCAATTATTTTATTAATTTTATATTGGTAAAACAAACTTGTGAATAACATGATTTCACACGATAAATCTGAATCAATAAATTTTGAAGAATTATTATTTGATACCGGAAAGCTCACAGCTATCCATGCCGCTGATGTTGCAATGGAGAGAACAGAAATTATCCCAGAATTAATCAAACTTGCATTTGCTGACACCTATCCTATGTCACTGCGGGCAGCGAATACACTAGAAAAAATAGATTCGCAGGTACCTGGATTGATTGAGCCTTATTACGAAAGAATAATCAATATATTGCCATCATTTAAAGTGGATGGAGTAAGACGCTGCTTGCTTAAAATATTTACCAGGCACACTAATCTGAAAGATGAAAAACTTTTATGCACTCTACTGAACAATTGCTTTGCATTTATGGCTTCATCCAACGAACCTGTTGCTGTAAAAGCCTATTCATTAAATATCCTTTACCTTATATCAAAAAAAGAACCTGAATTAAAAAATGAACTTATCTTTGCAATACTGGATCAGCTTGATAAAAATTCACCAGCATTCAAAAGTTTTGGGAATAAAATTCTAAAAAAACTTTATAAAGAAACTGCAACCAAAAAATTATAATAAATCAACATATTAATTCGTCACAAACCTGATTACAAAATTTACTTATATGAAAAAAACAGCAACTCTTTCATCATTAATTTTTCTTTTTGCATCAACCTGCATTCTGTTTACAGGCTGCATTGACGGGTTAAACTGCGATAAAGGAAATGGTACAATTATTAAACAAGACAGGAAAATCAAAGCATTCAATCAGCTTGAAGTTTCTGGTGCATATACAATTGTCCTTAAACAGGACAGTGTTACTAAGGTTTCTGTTGAAGCAGATGAAAATCTTCAATCATTTATTATTACAAAAAATGAAGGAACAAAGTTGATCATCGAAAACAAAAAATCGATTTGCGGTTCGAAAGATCTGATAGTTTATATTACAACACCCAACATTAAAAGCATTGATCTTTCAGGCGCTGTAGAGTTGAATTCAATAAACAATATTATGAGTGATGAACTTGGTCTCTATATAAGCGGAGCTGCTGAAATGGACATCAATATCAGCTTGAACAAACTTAAGATTGTTTGCAGCGGCAGCGGTAAATTGTCACTAAAAGGTAAAGCTGACAAAGTGAATGCTCTTCTCTCGGGCGCCTCTGATATCAATGCCTACGAACTTGCAACAAAAAATTTCAATCTATCAAGTTCTGGCGCAGGCAAGGCAAGTATAAACGTTTCAGAAAAGCTAGATGTGGAAATTTCTGGAGCCGCCACAGTTTACTACAAAGGTAACCCTGAGGTAACAACAGATATTTCAGGTGTCGGCGTTGTTAATAAAGTAAAATAGATATTTCTCTTTATTATTTCCTTGCTGCTCTTTACATCCTTATTTTGTATCTTCGCGGCCTAATTTAGCAAGGTATGCAGACGAACGAAAATAAAATTCTCATCCTCGGTATGGGAAACGATATACTTACCGATGACGGTATTGGAATAAAAATTACAAAAGTCCTTGAAAAAAAATATCCATTTCCCAATATAATTTACGATACCCTCTCGCTTGGAGGAATGGAAATCATTGAATACATAAGGGATTTCAAAATGGTAATCATTATTGATGCCATCAAAACTCAGGATGGGATTCCAGGCGCGGTTTACCATTTTATACCTGAAAATTTCAAGGAAACTACACACCTTTCAAACATTCATGACATTTCATTTCTTACATCATTAAAACTTGCCAAAGAACTTGATATTCCCACACCAGAAAAAGTTCATATCATTGCTATTGAAATTGTAGAAGATATGGTTTTCAGCGACGACTTCACTCCACAAATACAGGCACGATATCCGGAAATACTTGAAGAAGTTTGTTCGATGGTTGAAGAATTAATTACGGAAGCTTAAGCTACTTTATACATATTATGAAGATTCCGTAATTTCTCTGGAATACACTTTCATAAAAATTTTGTAAACTTGTCCTGTAATTCAGAAATACCATGCTTTCTATAACGAATCCTGAAAAAGCCGAGCAAATATTCGACAATGGCCTCAATTGTGCACAAGCAGTAATATCAGTATATACCGACAGGTTTAAGTTGAACACTGAAACTGCACTGCATTTAACATGTGGCTTCGGAGCAGGTATTGCACGCATGCAGGAAACCTGTGGTGCTGTTACCGGAAGTGTAATGGTTATTGGACTATTTATAGCTGAAAAAATAAAAGATCCAGCAGAAAGAAAAGAAAAAACGTATGAAATGATAACTGCTTTTATTAATCGTTTCAAGGGAAAAAATAGTTTTATCAACTGCATGGAATTACTCAATTGTAATATAAACACTGAAGAAGGTAGGTTCTTTTACGATGTAAACGAACTTCATGATAAAGTTTGCCTGAAATGCGTGAAAGATGCTGTTGAAATTTTAGACGACCTTTTTAAAGAATAATATTATAAATGGAGTTAGTTAAAAAAAATAAAAAAAAGATCATATTTAAAACCAACCTCCATCCTATTGATGACTGAAAAAAAATGCATATCCATTCTTGATAAATTTCCTAAAAAAAGAAATGCATTGCCTCAGGCATATCAGCTGATTTACAAGGATCATTATTTTATAAACAGAAAAGGCAGATCGCTTCCTGCGTCACTTTCCATGATGATGGAAAAATGGCTACACAAAAAGGTTGCGCAGGATTTAAAAGGAAATTCCAATGATATAAAAACGCTGGAAATTGGTGCTGGCTACCTCAATCAATTGGCCTATGAACCGAATATTATCTCCTATGATATTGTTGAACCAAATGAGGATTTTTATAATAAATCTCCATACCTACAACGTGTTCGTAAAAAATATAAAGACATCTCAGAAGTGAATGAATCTTATTCAAGGATCACTTCAATAGCAACATTTGAGCATATTTCAAACCTTCCTGAAGTAATTGCAAAAGCGGCACTTCTGCTTGAAAAGAACGGAACTGTCAGAATTGGAATTCCAAATGAAGGAACATTGCTTTGGAAAATGGGAACAAAACTAGCAAGCTTGGATTTCAAAAAAAGATATAAACTGGATTATAAAGTGTTGATGGATTTTGAGCATATCAATACTGCAAATGAAATTGAAGGTATTCTGAAATATTTTTTTAACAAAAATTCTGTAAAAGTACTTGGCATAAGCCGATATCTTGCTTTTTACCGGTTTATAGTTTGTTCAGATCCAAACATTGAAAAAGCACAAGTATACTTGAATAGTCTTAAAATCAAGTCAAATGTTGAATAAATTTTTATTTGACAAAATTGAAAATTTTCGTGATTTTGGAGGCTACCTAACTTCTGACGGACATCGTTTGAAGTCAGGAATCCTCTTCAGATCTGGTGACCTTGATCGAGCTTCAAGAGAAGATATCGCAAAACTAAAATTACTGAATCTCCATACTATTATTGATCTCCGGACAGCCAAAGAAATAAAAAAGAAACCGGTAATTATATGTAATGAAAAAAGAATTCTCATACCACTTAACATTACTGAATCTATGAGGAAAAGGTTAAGTCCCTACATGGGAAAGAGAAATGCTGATTCTGAAATTACGCATGCTCTTAATTCAGTTTACATTGATATGGTTCGTATATTAAAACCACAGATTGGAGAAATTTTTCGCGCATTACTTTCAGAAGATACTTCTCCGATTCTGATTCATTGCCATGTAGGAAAAGACCGAACAGGATTTATAATTGCAATTATCCACCTGGCATTGAATGTTGAAAAAAAATCGATAATACATGATTACCTTTCAACCAACGATTATCTCCTTCCCGGAACAAAACGATTGTTAAAGAAGATGCGAATTGCAACACTTGGACTTATTTCGACATGGAATTTCGAACTTGCATCACTGGCGAATGAAAAATACCTTAACACCGTAATTGATATCATCGAGCATGATTATAATGGAATTAATAATTACCTTGCAGAATGCGGTATTTCAGAACACAACCTTGCATTGATTAAAAAAAATATTTATGTAAATTCTTAATTTAGCATATTCAAAAACACGTATGAGAATTTTTTATTTTTCAGGAACAGGAAATGCTAAAAGAGTTGCAGAATGGATTGACGATTATGCAAATTCGAATCATATTCATTCAGAAATTGTCAATATTGCGAAGATGGAAACCCGCAACATTCAACCCATGCAGGGTGAAATGCTTGGAATCATCTCTCCTACTCATGGATTCAATTATCCACCCATCGTACTGAATTTTGTATTCAGGTTTCCGCGAACAAAATTCAGAAATAAAATTTTTCTAATTAACACAAGAGCCGGAATGAAATTGTCAAAAATATTTCTTCCCGGCCTGAGCGGTCTTGCTGTCATATTATCTGCATTGGTACTTCGATTAAAAGGTTACAGAATAATTGGAATGCGCCCGATTGACCTTCCATCAAACTGGATTTCCCTTCATCCGGGACTGAAAGAAAAAGTTGTTGCATCCATGCATAAGAGATGTAAACGTATTACAGAAAAATTTGCAGCAAAAATTTTAAACGGCAAAAAGAATTACCGCACCTTGCTTGATCTGCCCTGGGATCTTGCAATCGCGCCTATTGCTATTGGTTATTATTGTATCGGCAGGTTTGCCATTGCAAAAACATTTTATGCTTCAGCTGCATGCGATAATTGCGGAATCTGCATTAAACAATGTCCTGTGAAAGCTATTTCGCTTGTAAATAACAGACCATACTGGTCATACAGATGTGAAAGTTGCATGCGATGTATGAACAATTGCCCAAAACGTGCGATAGAAACTGCGCACGGATACATTATAGGAATATTGATTTTATTCAATGTGGGATTGATTACCTTGTTTTATAATTATCTTGCTGATAAAGAAATAATAAATTTAACTGGTGAATCTTTCTGGATTACGCAATTGCGTTTCCTGGTAAATGCAGTTATAATGTTTGCAGTAATATTCTCTACTTACAGAATTTTTCATTACCTTCGAAGATATAAATTGTTTGAATGGCTGATGGTCTATACTTCATTCACCAAATTCAAATTCTGGAGAAGATATAAATCATCCGACAAATACAAATAATGCATAAAAAAATGCAAGTTAATTTATAACATAGTGTCATAATGAGGCTATAAATAAATTTCTCCTGATGAAAAAAAATCTGATTATTCTCATAATAACTGCTGCATCACTTGGACTGATAAGCTGGGGTAGTAGTGGCCATTATCAAATTAATTACAAAAGCACACTGTCATTTCCTGCGAGCATGAATCAGTTCCTCTCTTGGAGAGATTCACTCGCTCTTCATGGTTCTGATGCAGATTACCGCAAAAGCTGGGATAACGATGAAAGCATGCGGCATTATATCGATATCGATAACTACACGGAATTCAATTCCACAGGACATATTGCATCAACAATGGATTCAGTAGTAAGCATACATGGATTAACATTTGTTGAAAATGAAGGTATTCTCCCATGGTCAACAAAAAAAATGTACGACTCCCTTAAACTTGCATTTCAGCAGCACGACTGGCACACAGCCATGCTCCACGCATCCGACCTTGGCCATTATGTTGGAGATGGACATATGCCATTGCATATTACTAAAAATTACAACGGACAGCTTACTGGACAAAGCGGAGTTCATTCAAGATATGAATCGGATATGGTTTATGATTACGTAAATTATCTGAATGTCTATTCCGGCGATACAGTTCACTTTGTGAATAATGTTCAAAAATATATTTTAGATTATTTGTATATTAATTACACTTATAAAGACAGCGTTCTTAATGCCGACAACTATGCCCAAAATCTTGCAGGGAACGACAATTCCACACAATATTATCAGGCATTATTCAACAAATCGAAAAATTTCACAATCCTGCTATGGCATAATGCTTCTCATGCTCTCGCTGAATTAATTTATTCTGCCTGGGTGGAAGCAGGAAGTCCTGTGCTGGTTACAGACATTTACAATCCGTTTGCTTCTAGTGCCAACAATTTTCAGATTTACCCCAATCCTGCATCAGGCATGGTTTCATGTAAATTCGACCTAACGCATGATGAAACGATTGCATTAAGTATTTTTGATATATCTGGTAGAAAGATTTTTGAAAAAACTCAGGAAGGTATTGCGGGCGCAAATGCCATTGGCTTTGATTTCTCTTCAATCTCAGATGGAAAATATTATTGCATTTTGCAAACATCTCATAATACATATTCATCACCAATCATTGTTATCAACTAAGTCTGCTAATAATAATCCTTTTTTTAAAATTAGGCATCAACATTAAAGATGCTTAAGACTCAGATATACCCTTTATGTCCGAAATAAAAGGGTGAACGATTTTGAAAATTCGCTGAAAACCTTATCTTTCCTACTAAACAGGTATTTTTCATGACGAAATCCCATTAACAAAAAAAAATCTCACTCACCCCTTTGTAATTGAAATAATTTATATATTTTTGAGCGAAATTGTTAATTATTTAACAAATAGATATTCACTTAAAAACACCGCGGAGGAAAAATGGCTAATATTGAAAATTCAGTAAAGGAAATAGTCGGAAAATATGGGAACAACTCAGCGCGACTGATGGATATTCTGATTGATGTTCAGAACGAACTCAGGCATATCCCTTGTGAAGCTGTCAGTGCTATTGCTAAAGCGCTTAAGCTGTCGAAAGTTGATGTTGAACAGACTCTTTCTTTTTATCACTTCTTTAGCAGTACACCTGTTGGAAAATATGCAGTATATTTAAACAACAGCGCTGTTGCTGGTTTGATGGGCAGAGATGAAATTGCTAAAGCTTTTGAAAAAGAAGCTGGCTGCAAATTCGGCGAAGTTACTAGCGATGGTCTTATCGGACTTTTTGATACAGCATGTATCGGAATGAACGATCAGGAACCTGCTGCAATCATCAATGGAACTGTATTCACAAAATTGAATCTACAGAAAGTAAAAGATCTTATTGCTGGATTCAAAGCTGGCAAAGCTGTTGCCGATCTCGTTCGAGAATATGGCGATGGTGCAAATACAGAAATGAAAGCTGAAGTAAAAAATAATATCAGGAAAAAAGGTCCAGTACTATTTTCAGAATATACAAGCGGAAGCGCATTAAAAAAACTTTCTACACTTTCCCCAGAGCAAGTTATTATTGATGTAAAAAACTCTAACATCCGCGGAAGAGGCGGCGCTGGCTTCCCTACCGGTTTAAAATGGGAATTCTGTTCAAAGAATCCCGGCGACAAATATGTTATCTGCAATGCTGATGAAGGCGAACCAGGTACATTTAAAGACCGTGTAATCCTTACAGAATTACCTCACATGATTTTCGAAGGTATGATGATTGGCGGTTTTGCAATAGGTGCAAAGCAGGGCATCCTCTATTTAAGAAGCGAGTACTCATACATGAAATCCTACTTGGAAAAAGTTCTTGCCGAAATGAGAAGCAAAAACTTTTTAGGTAAAAATATTGCTGGTAAACAAGGTTTTGATTTTGACATCAGAATTCAGTTTGGTGCCGGTGCTTATATTTGCGGAGAAGAATCTGCACTCATCGAATCAGCAGAAGGAAAAAGAGGTGAACCAAGAAACCGTCCTCCTTTCCCTGTACAGAAAGGTTATTTGCAGCAGCCAACTATTGTAAACAATGTTGAAACGTTATGTTCTGTTGTAAGAATCATTGAAAAAGGTGCAGCCTGGTATAAGGGTTTTGGCACTGACCAGTCAACAGGTACAAAAGTGTTAAGTATCTCCGGCGATTGCAAATTTCCTGGAATTTATGAAATTGAATGGGGTATGACCATTAAAGATATGCTTGAAATGTGTGGAGCCGAAAACGTACAGGCATTACAGGTTGCAGGACCTTCAGGCGTTTGTATATCTCCGAAAATGTTCGACAGGAAAATTGCAAATGAAGATCTTCCAACTGGCGGATCCATGATTGTAATTGGCCAGAACAGAAATCTTTTAAAAGATGTGGTTGTAAACTTCATGGAATTTTTCGTTGATGAATCCTGTGGATCATGTGTTCCTTGCCGCGCCCTTACCCCTGTTTTAAAACAGAAACTAGAAAAAATAATTGAAGGTAAAGGCGTAAAACAAGATATAGATGATATGCTTAAACTCGGAAAAACAATGAAGGAGCTGAACCGCTGTGGTCTTGGCCAAACTTGCGCAAACCCTATCATCACTACTATCGAGAATTTCAGGGATAAATATGAAGCACTTGTAAAAGCTCCTGCAGCTGATGGTGTTTATGAATTCGATATGAAGAAGGCTGTGCAGGCATCTTGCGAAGTTGTGAAACGTGAAGTTAAAGTACATTAATAATATTGTAGAACTCTATTCAAAAAAAGATATATGAGCGATAATAAAATAAAATTTACGATAGACGGCAAAGAATGCATCGCCGATGAAGGCCTCGACCTTTGGAAAGCAGCTATGCTGAACGGAGTATTTATTCCGTATCTATGCCACATGAAAGATATAATTCCATCTGGTTCTTGCAGAATCTGTACGGTTAAAGTCAATGGCAGGCCTATGGCTGCATGCACTACTCCAGTTACAAAAGAGATGAACGGTGCAGTGGTGGAAAATGAAACTCCGCAAATTGAGGAAATGAGAAAAATGATTGTTGAACTTCTTTTTGTTGAAGGAAATCATTTTTGTCCTTCCTGCGAAAAGAGCGGCAATTGCGAACTTCAGGCAATGGCATACCGCTACCAGATGATGGTTCCGCAGTTTCAATATAATTTTCCAATGAGAAAAGTGGATGCAACAACTCCTAAAATTTATCTTGACAGAAACAGGTGCATACAATGCAAAAAATGTATCCGTTCAATAAAAGATGATCAGGGAAGAAGTTATTTCGCTTTCTATAAAAGAGGATATAAACTCGAAATCCATATTGATCATGAGATTGCAGCAACAATGTCTGATCAGCTTGCTCTCGAAGCAATGGAAGGATGCCCTGTTGGTGCCATCATCAAAAAAGAAAAAGGATTTGACACACCTATCGGCAAACGCAAATTCGATAAGGAACCTATTGGTACTGAATTTTTAAAAAAGTAAAAACTAAGGAGGATATATATAATGAGCAAAGCAATAGTAGCTACAGCTTCACTGGCCGGATGTTTCGGATGCCATATGTCAATACTTGATATTGATGAAAAAATATTACAACTCATAGAACTCGTTGAGTTCAACAAATCGCCTATCGATGATATTAAGGAATTCACCAAGCAATGCGATGTTGGCCTGATTGAAGGCGGATGTTGCAACAGCGAAAACATTGAAAACCTCATCAACTTCAGGAAGAATTGTAAAATTCTCATTTCTGTAGGCGAATGTGCAATCATGGGCGGTTTACCAGCATTAAGAAATGGTATTCCAATAAAAGAATGTCTTGACGAAGCTTATTTAGGCGGACCAACAACAGGTGTATGCAATCCTGACAAGATCATGCCGAATGATGAAGAGCTTCCAATGATATTAGATAAGGTGTATCCATGTCATGAAATAGTTAAGATCGATTATTTTCTTCCCGGCTGCCCTCCAAGAGCAGAATTGATATGGGAAGCACTGGTTGCATTATTAACTGGCAACGAACTGAAATTACCTTATGAAGTTGTAAAATTTGATTAATTAAAAATCTCGGAGAAAAATGAACAAGATAACGATAGAACCGGTAACCAGAGTTGAAGGTCATGGAAAAGTGACCATTCATATGGATGATAACCTAAACGTGGCACAAACACGATTGCATATTGTTGAATTCAGAGGATTTGAAAGATTTGTACAGGGCCGTCCTTATTGGGAAGCACCAGTACTCGTTCAGCGCCTATGTGGAATTTGTCCTGTAAGCCACCACCTGGCTGCAGCCAAAGCTCTTGACGTTATTGTTGGAGCAGGCACGGGCGAAGGACTTACACATGTTGGTGAAAAAATGCGCCGTTTAATGCACTACGGACAAATGTTCCAATCGCATGCATTGCATTTCTTCCATCTTGCGTCCCCGGACCTTTTATTAGGTTATGACAGTGACCCTGCATTGAGAAATGTTATAGGTATTGCATTGAAATTCCCTGATCTTGCAGTTCAGGGAGTGATGATGCGTAAATTCGGACAGGAAATTATTGCTGCTACTGCCGGAAAGAAAATCCACGGAACAGGTGCAATACCTGGTGGTATCAATAAAAACCTCAGCATTGAGGAAAGAGACACTTTCCTAAAAGGTGCTGATCCGCTGAATATCGACAAGATGATTGAATGGTCAATTGGTGCACTTGAATTATTCAAAGGCTACCAGAAACAAAACCAGGCTTTCATTGACAACTTTGCAGTGTTCCCATCAAACCACCTGAGTCTTGTAAGAAAAGATGGTGCAATGGATCTGTATCATGGAGTACTTCGTGCTGTTGATAAAGATGGCAAGAAAATTCTGAATGATGTGGATTACCAGGAATATTCCAAATATATCAACGAAGAAGTAAGATCATGGAGTTATATGAAATTCCCGTTCCTAACTTCTATAGGCAAGAAAGACGGCTGGTATACCGTTGGACCGCTGGCACGTTTGAATACATGCGACTTCATCCCTACCCCACTTGCGCAAAAAGAATTTGAAATATACAAAGCATATACAAAGGGAAAACCAAATCATATGAGTCTGCATATGCACTGGGCACGATTGATTGAGACTTTACACGCTGCTGAAATGATAAAGATTTTATTGAATGATAAAGATCTACAATCAACTGACCTGGTAACCAAAGGAACAAAACAATCAGAAGGCGTTGGTGTAATTGAAGCACCTCGCGGAACATTGTTCCATCATTATGCTATCAACAAAGATGACCAGATCACTATGGCAAATCTTATTGTTTCTACAACAAACAACAACGAGCCAATGAACAGGGCTGTGAATGATGTTGCTACTAAAATGATGACAGGCAAAAAAGAAATCACAGAAGGAATGAAGAATGCTGTGGAAGTAGCTATCAGGGCTTATGACCCTTGCCTTAGTTGTGCAACACATTCTTTAGGAAAAATGCCGCTTGACATCACTTTGTACGATTCGAATGACAACGAAATTGATAATTATCATTCATAAACTATTTTAGAATTACCAAACAAGAAGCCACCGTATATTGCGGTGGCTTCTGTAGTATAAGAAAATATGAATATACTGGTTTACGGATATGGAAATCCCGGGCGTCAGGATGATGCGTTAGGTGTCAGACTGGCCGAAAACATTGAATTGTGGGTTCAGGAAGAAAACATAAAAGGTGTTGAAATTGATTGTAATTATCAATTGAATATTGAGGATTCTGATCGTATATCAAAATCGGATATTGTAATTTTTGCAGATGCTTCTATTGAAGAAATTGATGATTTTATTTTCACAAAGGTAGATCCGGATGAATCAACAATTGAATTTACCATGCACGCTGTTTCGCCAGCATTTGTAGTTGATCTATGTAGAAAATTATATAAGAAATCTCCTGATACTTATTTGATCCATATAAAGGGATATGAATGGGAATTCGAAGAAAAGCTTTCTGATGATGCAAAACTTAATCTTGCAAAAGCAACCTTATTTTTAAAAGAAAAAATCAAGTTTTTTTTGAATCATACCATTACTATAGGATAAATGATTTATCTTTGCAGAAATTTAATAATGAACACTATGAACCTGCTACCGGAAAAAACAGTTGAAAGATTAAGTCAGTATCGTCGGACTTTACTTAAAACCTATTCTGCTGAAAAGCAGCATATATTTTCTCATGAAATAGCAAGCATTTTGCACCTGACACCTGTTCAGGTCAGAAGAGACCTTATGCTAATTGGCTACTCCGGTTCTCAAAGAAAAGGCTATGAAATAAAGCGGTTGATTCAACTTATCGGAGAAATAATCGATTCAAAGCAAGGTCAGAAAGTGGCTCTTATTGGTGTTGGTAATCTGGGAAGGGCAATCCTGCGCTACCTGAACAAAAAAAATTCCAACCTGAGAATTGTAGCAGCCTTTGATATCAATCCTGAGAAGGTAAATAAAGAAGTGACTGGTTCAGGCGTTACTTGTCATCACTACGATCAAATGTCAAAAATTCTGAAGAAAGAAAAAATTTCTATCGGAGTAATTTGTGTTCCCGCTGATCAGGCTGTGCAGGTAGCAGACTCTTTAGTAAAAGCTGGAATCAAAGGCATACTCAATTTTACCACTGCCCCTCTCAACCTCAAAGAAGAAGTATTTCTTGAAGAGTACGACATGATCACTTCGCTTGAAAAAGTTGCATACTTTTCAAAGAAGCGATAAAAAAAATCATATCCTGATTTTTTAATTGTTAAAAAAACTGTTAATAAAATATCTATTAATAGATATTTTCCATTATCAATAATTCGGACTTTTGTATTTAGTCTTACGACTAAATTTTATGCACGTATTTTAATATGGATAGGGCGATACAAACACACAAACCCGTAGTCTCAAAAAAGCTGCTGTTATTAATTGCAGGGGTTATTTGGTTTGTTTCCGGTTCAATACTTTTAAAGGAAGCAAGTGAGTGTATTATTTATTATTCACATCATATTTTATTTCATCTCTTAATAGGTTTTGCTATAGGTTCTGTAGGATTTCTGATTATATTTTTTAAAATTTCTAAAAAGTATACAAACTGCATTATAAACATGGACCAGGAAAAGCCAATTATTTTTTCATATGCTAATATCAAAATGTATATTTTACTTGCAATAATTACAGTCGTTGTTTTTTATTTAAAAAGAAATACCACAATAGATCCTATTAATCTTTCAATCGGATATATCGCACTTGGATTTGCAATTATCTTTTCAGCAGTTAAATTTTTCTTTTCAGTAATTCTGCTAAAAAAATATACTGCATAATTTTTTTATCTAATCTCCTTCTCATCTTAGCTTAATTATTATCCACTTTTATCGACATTATTTTTCTTTGTCAAAAATTTCAATTTCAGAGACTTTTTTTATCAACATTTCAGTTAGTATTTTTTTAATTATAAATGATTGCATATATCAATTTATTTATATTTTTGCCACGCAAAGAAGCATGATTGAGGTAATTACATACCTTTTTTAAGTGACTGATTTTAAGTAAATTAAAAAAATACAATTAATTAAAAATAACTACTCATTATGAACAGCGAATCCTTGATATTGTTCTTCCTAGTTGGAGCTATTTTTGTCGGAGTGGTGCTAATCTTCTCAGGTCTGGTCCCACCAAAATCTAGTAATCCTCATAAGTCAGAAGCCTATGAATGCGGTATCCCTACTACCGGGGTAACCTGGCTGCAGTTCAACATTGGCTATTATCTTTTTGCAATTCTATTTCTGGTTTTTGATGTTGAAACAGTTTTTGTATTTCCTTGGGCTGTTGTAATGCGCGAAATAGGACTTGTGGCATTTGTTGAAATAATTATATTTTTTGTTATTCTTGGTCTGGGACTATTATATGCCTGGAAAAAACATGCGTTGATATGGGAATAAAATCAATGAAATATGAAGAGTTCAAAGACAACGAAACTTTAGAACTTTTCAAAAAATCCGGTGGCAATATTATACTTTCAACTGTAGACGATCTCATCAACTGGGGACGTAAAAATTCTTTATGGCCTCTTACTTTTGCTACAAGTTGTTGCGGAATTGAAATGATGGCCTTCGGTGCATCAAGGCATGATATGTCTCGATTCGGCTGGGAAGTTTACAGAGCAAGCCCCCGTCAGGCCGACGTAATAATTGTTGCCGGTACAATCGTTCATAAAATGGCTCCTGTACTGAAACGTTTATATGATCAGATGCCCGACCCTAAATACGTAGTTGCTATGGGAGCTTGTGCTATTTCTGGCGGACCATTCTTTGCAAATTCGTACAGTGTAGTAAGAGGTGTTGAACATGTTATTCCTGTTGATGTTTATATTCCCGGATGCCCTCCAAGGCCGGAAGCTTTGATGTATGGGATGATGCAACTACAAAGAAAAATTGAAACTGAATCCATAATGGTTAAAAGGGATCCTATAAAGGAATATTTTTAATTTTTAATTCTATATAAATGGATAACGATAAATTAAAAGAAAAAGTCCTGTCAATTGTTCCAAATGCAGAAGTAGCGGAGGGGAAACAGTACCTTGAAGTAACTGTTATTCCTGGAAAAATTCATGAACTTGCAAAACAGCTGAAAGAAAATCCTGAAACAAATTTCGACTTCATGTTTTGTCAATCAGGCGTTGATTACGGCGATAGTTTAGGTGTTGTTTATCATATCGAATCTATTAAACACAGGCATTCAATTGTATTGAAGACAAAAATAGCAAACAGAGAAAATCCTGTTATCGAAAGTGTCTATGATATATGGAAAGCTGCAGAATATCACGAAAGAGAAATTTACGATTTGCTTGGAATAAAATTCAGAAACCATCCCGATCTCAGGAGATTTTTTCTTGATGAATCATGGGGATATCCATTAAGAAAAGATTTTGTTGATGAAGTAAACATTATAGAAAAGTAATATGACAGAAGAAATTTCCCCGGTTGTCGATATTGAACAGCAGGAGTATATTATTAACCTTGGGCCACAGCATCCCTCTACTCACGGGGTTTTGCGTTTTGTGGTTTCCCTGCAGGGAGAGGTTATAAAAAGCCTTCAACCTCATATAGGCTACATTCACCGCGGCATAGAGAAAATGTGCGAAAGCATGACTTATCAGCAGATTATTCATCTTACCGACAGAATGGATTATCTGTCAGCTCACATGAATAACGAAGCTGTTTGCTTATGCGTTGAAAAAGCGCTGGGAATTGAAGTCCCTGAAAGAGTAAAATATGTAAGGACTATTCTGGATGAATTAACAAGAATCGCATCACACCAGTTATGGTGGTGTTCTTTCGGTATGGACCTCGGAGCTCAGACTTGTTATTTCTATGGTTTGCGCGACCGTGAAAAAATTCTTGATATTTTTGAAGAAACCACTGGCGGTCGTCTTCTAGTTAGCTATAATACTCCTGGCGGTTTGATGTGGGATATTCATCCGAATTTTCAGAAAAGGATTAAAGAGTTCATAAAATATTTCAGAAAAAAACTTCCCGAGTACGATCAGTTGCTGACAGGCAATGTGATCATGCATGGAAGAACTAAAGGTATTGGAATTCTTTCCCTTGAAGATGCAATCAATTATGGCATTACAGGCCCTACCGGCAGAGGTTCCGGATTTTCCTGTGATGTTAGAAAACATCATCCTTACAGTGCTTATGATAAAGTAAATTTCAAAGAAATGCTTTATACCGAAGGTGATACATTTCACAGATATAAAGTAAGGATGGATGAAATGTGGGAATCAATGAATATATTGGAACAACTGGTAGATAATATTCCCGAAGGTGATTTTTGTGCAAAAATGAAACCTATAATCAAATTACCCGAAGGTGAATATATGCAACGAGTTGAATCATCAAGAGGCGAATATGATGTATTTATTATAAGTAAAGGTGAGAAATATCCATACCGCATGAAATTCCGCAGTCCTAATTTCTGCAATCTTGCTGTTATGAATCAGCTTTCAACTGGTTTTAAAATCGCTGACCTCATTGCGATCAGTGGTTCTATTGACCTTGTAATACCAGATATTGATAGATAATATTAATGAATTAAATTGGACATCACATGAGTTTGCATTTTTTATACGATTTTACTTCTACGTCAAAAGAGATTGACACATATTTGTATGGCAATCTTACCCCATTCTGGGCAATGATGTGGGAAATGATAATGATAGGTGTTGCAATTCTTTTATTTTACGCAGTAATCGGTTTATTCCTGGTAGTTGCAGAAAGAAAAGTTTGCGCATTTATGCAAAACCGTATTGGGCCTAACCGTGTAGGACCTTATGGATTCATTCAGACAATAGCCGACCTTATCAAATTACTAATGAAGGAGCTTATTTCAATTAAAAAAGCTGATAAGTTTCTTTTTAATCTTGCTCCATTCATTGTTATAATAGTGAATTTTATGGTAATGGCTGCAATACCTTTTGCCAAAGGGTTACATGCCCTCGATTTTAATATTGGTGTGTTTTATATGATTGCGGTTTCTTCAATGGGTGTTATAGGTGTACTTATTGCCGGATGGTCGAGTAATAATAAATTTTCACTTATAGGTGCTATGCGTAGTGGTGCACAGATTGTAAGTTATGAATTATCTGTAGGACTATCTATTATCACCATGTGTGTGTTTGCCGGGAGCATGCAATTATCAACTATTATAGAACAACAGGCGAATGGTTGGTTTATCTTCACCGGTCACATTCCAGCTGTTATAGCATTTGTAATTTATTTGATTGCAGGAACTGCAGAAACAAACAGGGGACCATTCGATCTACCGGAAGCTGAATCGGAATTAACAGCCGGATACCACACAGAATATTCAGGAATCAAGTTTGCATTATTTTATCTTTCTGAATACATAAATATGTTCATCGTTGCATCTATTGCAACAACTATATTCTGGGGAGGGTGGATGCCTTTCCACCTCGGACCTATATTTGGCGATCCTTCAGGTTTCAATGCAATCATGGATTACATTCCGCCGTTTATCTGGTACATTGGAAAAACATTTGTCATCATCTGGATCATAATGTGGTTCAAATGGACATTCCCACGTTTGCGTATCGACCAGCTGCTTACGCTTGAATGGAAATACTTATTACCAATCAATCTTATCAATATTATTTTAATGGCATTAATCGTATTAATGGGTTGGCATTTTTAAACTATGAAAAGTATTATAAATTACATATCTGAAATTTTCCATGGCCTCTGGACCCTGCTAGTAGGGATGAGAATTACAGGAAAATATTTCTTTTCGCCAGGTGCTATTGTAACTCAGCAGTATCCTGAAAACCGACATGGGCACGGGAAAAAATCAAAAAAGCAACTGGTCATGTTCGATCGTTTCAAAGGTGAGGTGATCATGCCTCATAACGAAAACAACCAGCATAAGTGCACAGGTTGCGGCATTTGCGAAAACAATTGCCCCAATGGATCAATTGAAGTTATCAGTGTGATGAATGTTGGGGAAGATGGAAAGAAAAAAAGAGCTATTGATAAACATATTTACAGGTTAAGCATGTGCACATTCTGTGCATTGTGCGTTAAGACCTGCCCTTCACAGGCACTTGCATTTTCTCAGGAATTTGAACATGCAGTATTCGACAGGACAAAACTTATCAAAGTATTAAATAAACCAGGTTCAACTTTAATGAAAGGGGTAGAATAATGAGCGGAAATCAATTTATGTTCTACTTGTTTGCAGCGGTTATCACAATTTGTTCGATACTCACTGTTACCAGCAGAAAAATTTTACGTGCTGCAGTGTATCTTTTATTTGTACTTGTAGCCACTTCAGGAATATACTTCATGCTGAATTACCAATTCCTCGCTGCCGTGCAATTAACGTTATATGCCGGAGGTATTGTTGTGCTGATCATCTTCTCGATATTGCTTACAAGTCATATAAGCGAAAGGTTCGAAAAACTCCAGCCGTCGAAATGGATTTTTTCTGCATTAGCTTCACTGGCAGGTGCTGTGCTTTGTATCATTACAATACTTGATTATAAGTTTGAAGCAAATACTGCTGTTGCGCGTGAAGTGAATATGAACGTGATCGGAAGAGATCTGCTGAATTATGGATATAACGGATACATTCTGCCTTTTGAAGTAATCTCAATATTGTTGCTTGCAGCAATGATCGCATCCATTGTAATCGCTAAAAAAATTAAGAATTAATGTAGTAACTTTTATAAAAAATCAATACGATGACCGAAGGCATTCCATTGAATTATTTTTTAGTCCTTAGTACAATAATGTTTTTTATTGGTATTTACGGATTTCTCACACGCAGGAACCTTATCACAATCCTGATGTCGGTTGAATTAATCCTGAATTCGGTGAATATAAATTTTGTTGCATTCAACAAATTTCTTTATCCCGACAGGCTGCAGGGCCATTTCTTTACATTGTTTATTATTGCTGTTGCTGCAGCAGAAGCTGCTGTTGCCATTGCAATTATTATCAACATTTATAGAAACTTTAAATCTATTAATGTTGAAGAAACAGATAAAATGAAGTATTAAAAAAATTGTTAGTTAACTATAACCGCATACTTATATGATTGATTTTAGTTATACCTTATTAATAGTTCTGATTCCACTTGCAATGTTTTTATTGCTTGGATTGCAGGGCCATAAAATGAAATCATTTGCAGGAATCCTGGGTACCATTGGACTTGGGACATCCTGGATCCTTTCACTTTTTACAGCTTATGAATATTTTTTCGTATGCGGTAAAGTAGATGGTGTTTTCCAGAAAGTGATCGGGTTCAATACCGTTTGGCTCCACCTGACTGAAAACCTGCATATCGATATGGGAGTTTTAATTGATCCGATATCAGTAATGATGCTCGTGGTTGTTACAACTGTTTCTTTCTGGGTTCATTTTTACAGTCTGGGTTATATGAAGGGAGAAAAAGGATTTGAAAGATTCTACGCTTTCCTTTCACTCTTTACTTTTTCAATGTTGGGACTTGTAATGGCTACCAATATTTTCCAGATGTATATTTTCTGGGAACTTGTAGGTGTTTCATCTTATCTGTTAATAGGTTTTTATTATCAAAAACCCTCTGCTGTAGCTGCATCAAAGAAAGCATTCATTGTTACACGTTTTGCAGACCTTGGTTTTCTCATAGGAATTCTTATTCTTTCCTACAATGCAAAAACGTTTGACTTTATTACATTGACCGACATCAATGGCTCTGCGATAAGCACCGGAGCAGGCGCTTCATTCTTGGGTATGTCGGTTATGACATGGTCACTGATATTTGTGTTTATGGGTGGTGCTGGTAAATCAGCAATGTTCCCATTTCATATATGGCTGCCAGATGCTATGGAAGGACCTACACCTGTTTCAGCACTTATTCATGCCGCTACTATGGTTGTTGCAGGTGTTTACCTTGTAGCACGTTTATTCCCCGTTTATGCAATTTCAGCACCTGACGGACTTTTGGTTGTTGCTTATATAGGTTCGTTCTCCTCGCTTTTTGCAGCAATAATTGCATGTACGCAGTTCGATATAAAACGTGTTCTTGCATATTCAACATTGTCGCAGATTGGCTACATGATGGTGGGGCTAGGTGTTTCAAAATATGGCGGTGAAGAAGGGCTTGGTTATATGGCATCCATGTTCCATTTGTTTACGCATGCAATGTTCAAAGCATTGTTATTCCTTGGAGCCGGCGCTGTTATCCACGCTGTACATACGAATGTGATGAATGAAATGGGTGGACTAAGAAAATATTTACCTATTACTCATATTACATTTTTAATTGCATGTTTAACTATTGCAGGTGTTCCTTTCCTGTCGGCATTCTTCAGTAAAGATGAAATACTCACTGCGGCATTTCACAATAATCCACTTATTTTCTGGGTACAGTTGTTTGTTGCAGGTTTGACAGCATTCTATATGTTTCGCCTTTATTTTCGGGTGTTCTGGAATAAAGAGCCGCATTATCATCATACTCCGCATGAATCGCCATGGACTATGACAGTTCCATTAATATTTCTTGCTGTAGCTTCAATATTCGCAGGCTATATTCCTTTTTCAAGTTTAGTATCTTCCGATTCCATACCTTTTGAATCCCATATTGAAATGGGCATTGCAATTCCATCCGTAATTGTTGGACTTATTGGCATCCTCGTTGCATTTATAATGTATAAAAAAGAAACTACGCTTCCTGATAGAATTTCAAAAGGATTCAGTTTCTTCTATACATGGGCATATCATAAATTTTATATGGATGAATTGTATTTATTCGTAACCCAGAAAATTATTTTCAGATATATTTCAAGACCAGTTGCTTGGTTCGACAGGAATATTGTTGACGGTACAATGAACGGAATTGCTTTCATGACTACTTATGCATCCTACAGGATACGCGGATTACAGTCAGGGCAATTACAGCAGTACGCCTATGTTTTCGTATCATCAGTTATACTTCTTGCGTTGGCAGTAATGTATCTTTTAATTCATTAACAGAAAATTTTTAAGACATGAATATATTAAGCCTATTCGTTATTATTCCGGTACTTACCGTCTTTGCTCTTATGGCTACTAAGAGTTTTAAGCAGGCTCGTCTTGTATCCGCTATCGGAATGGGAATTCAATTAGTCCTTACTGCTGTTCTTGTATACTTATACCTTACAGAGCGTGCTACAGGAAACACAGCTGAAATGTTATTTTATCAAAGTAGTGTGTGGTTTGAAAGTCTGCATATTTGCTATGCTGTTGGTGTTGATGGAATTGCTGTTGCAATGATTGCACTTACTTCAGTAGTTGTTTTTGCAGGAATATTTGCTTCATGGGATGTTCAATTCCTAACCAAAGAATTTTTCATTTCCTTGATTCTTCTGTCATCCGGGGTGTTCGGGTTCTTTATCTCTCTCGACCTCTTCACAATGTTCTTGTTTTATGAAGTCGCAGTAATCCCGATGTATCTTCTCATAGGCTTGTGGGGAAGCGGACCAAAGGAATACTCTGCCATGAAACTTACACTGATGCTTATGGGCGGTTCAGCATTATTACTTGTAGGATTGCTCGGAATATATTTTAATTCCGCACCTGGTGGTGGAGATTTCACTTTCAACATTCTTGATATTTCCAAAATAACAATACCTATTGAAGCACAACGCTTTTTCTTCCCACTTACATTTGTTGGCTTTGGTGTGCTGGGCGCTATGTTCCCTTTGCATACATGGTCACCCGACGGACATGCATCAGCACCTACCGCTGTTTCAATGCTTCACGCTGGAGTATTGATGAAACTCGGAGGTTACGGTTGTTTCAGGGTTGCAATGTTTCTTATGCCTGAAGCTGCTCACGAACTTGGATGGATTTTCCTGATACTCACAACCACTAGTGTCGTGTATGGTGCATTCGGTGCTATCGCACAAAAAGATCTGAAATATATCAATGCTTATTCATCGGTGAGCCACTGCGGACTTGTGTTGTTTGCACTTTTAATGATGAATAAAACAGCTATGGATGGAGCGATTATACAAATGATTTCTCACGGATTAATGACAGCCCTTTTCTTCGCTTTAATAGGCATGATCTATGGAAGAACACATACACGACTGATTAATGAAATGGGTGGATTGATGAAAGTAATTCCATTTCTTGGTGTAGTTTATGTTATCGCAGGGCTTGCATCACTAGGTTTACCTGGCTTAAGCGGGTTTGTTGCAGAAATGACAATATTTGTGGGATCGTTCCAGCATCCTGATATTTTTCACAGGGTGTGTACAATTATAGCTGCTTCTTCCATTGTAATTACTGCAGTCTATATTTTACGTGTTGTTGGAATTTTACTGCTTGGCCCGCTCAAGAATGATCATTATCTGCATCTCACTGATGCCAAATGGTATGAACGGACATCAACTATTACGTTGGTCATAGCGATTGCAGCAATTGGTCTTGCCCCGCTATGGTTATCAAATATGATTGGCGACAGCCTTGCTCCTATTATTAACCAATTATCTCTCACAGGATTTTAATTGAAATAAACGACTTACAATATGATGGGTTTAGAAAAATATCTTTTAATGCGGCATGAATTTGTGCTCACTCTGATCACACTGATTATTTTAATTGCCGAGTTATATGTAAAGGAAGAAAACGGACGGAAATTAAGGCCATTCAGCATTATTCTGTTCTTTATTGCAACAGTTATAGGTTTCCTTCCTTTAGAAACAGGAACACTTTTCGGTGGCATGTACCAGACAAATGGAATAATTGTCATTATGAAAAATATACTGAATATCGGAGTTCTTATTGTGCTTATTCAGTCATACACCTGGCTTGGAAAGGAAGAAAACAAGATAAAGGTTGCTGAGTTCTTCATGATTATGCTGTCCACACTTATAGGGATGAACTTTATGATTTCATCCGGTGACTTCCTGATGTTTTATATAGGACTGGAGCTTGCATCTATTCCTATTGCTTCTCTTGCTGCATATGAAAGATATAAATCAAAATCCGCTGAAGCAGGTATAAAGTTTATATTATCATCCGCATTATCTTCAGGAATTTTATTGTATGGTATTTCTATGATTTACGGAACAACCGGATCCATTTATTTCAGTGAAGTTTCACAGGCATTTACCGGTTCAAATCTCCAGGCACTTGCTCTAATATTTTTCTTTGCAGGAATGGCATTTAAAATTTCAATTGTACCTTTTCATTTATGGACAGCTGACGTTTATGAAGGATCCCCCGTTAATGTTACTTCCTACCTTTCAGTAATTTCTAAAGGTGCAGCCGTATTTATTTTAGTCATTGTATTATATACAGTATTCCAGACAGTGGCTGTTATGTGGCAGGATGTTCTTTATATCACATCAATTCTCACTATGACTGTAGGAAACCTGTTCGCAATACGTCAGAAGAACCTGAAAAGATTTCTTGCATTCTCCTCCATCTCGCAGGCAGGGTTTATTTTCATGGGTATGATAGGAGGAAATAAACTTGGAATGACTTCAGTTGTTTATTTCATGCTTGTTTATATATTCTCAAATCTCGGTGCTTTTGGTGTTGTATCAGCCATTTCGAATAAAACAGGAAAGGAAAACATGAGCGATTATGATGGCTTATACCTGACCAATCCTAACCTAAGCCTTCTAATGATGCTGTCTTTGTTCTCTCTTGCAGGAATACCACCGGTCGCAGGATTCTTTGGAAAATTCTTCCTGTTTACTGCTGCGGCTGAACAAGGCTTCTATATCCTAGTTTTAGTTGCAAGTTTAAATACTATTATATCCTTATATTACTATCTGCTTGTTGTAAAGGCAATGTTTATCAACAAAAGCGACAACCCTATACAGCGCTTTAAAAGTGATGGTATGACAAGGCTTGGTCTGATGATTTGTACGCTGGGTATTTTCTTTACAGGATTTTTTAGTATCATATTTGAATATATTCGTTCATTTAGTTTCGGAATATAATATTTGGAATTATGCCACTCAATAAAATTAAACATACAATCAACGAAATAGATGGAGTAAGATGCTCTGTTGTTGAAACAGGTGTTAACGAAGAAAGACTAACTTTTCTGAAAGCAATACTTGAACATAATAAATTCGAAGTAAAAGTTGCTGAAGAGAAACAGGAAGGTCAGGAAAAAACCTACACCATTGGAGTGACCGATATCATGTTCAACCTTGTATTTTCTATTTACGAACGCACACTGAAAAGTGTTGATAATTTTAAAATCACACCTGCTTATTGGTTGCAAACAACCACTGTATTTGATCCCCGTTACTGGCTTATGAGAAAAAGAGTCAGGAAAACCAACTAAGATTTTCTTAAAATATAGCCCTGTTTTTAACAGGGTTTTTTATTTGTGAAAAATTTCACAGATATTTCTTTTTTATTCCGAATATAATTTCGACATTTGAATATTCAAATGCTCTAATCATATGTCCAGAATAGTTCAATTATCAGAAGCCGCAACCATAGGCCTTCACAGCATGATACTGATAGCAAGGTCAAAAGAATTGATCAACGTTAATCAAATGGCTGAAAAAACAGGCGCCTCTAAGAATCATCTGGCGAAAGTTTTGCAACGACTTGTAAAGGCTAATTTCCTGCGTTCAAGCCGTGGACCAACAGGTGGTTTTATTTTAAAAAAGAAACCCGAGGAGATTACTGTGCTTGCGGTTTACGAAGCCATTGAAGGAACAATCGAAACAGATGGATGCCCTATGGAACAATCCATTTGCCCTTTCGAAAAATGCCTGATGGGAACTATTGTACAAAAAGTGACTGATGACATTGTTACTTATTTTAAAAAGCAAACGCTGAAGGATTTTGTTTAAAATACTATTTCTTCTGCCCCATTTTCTAAGTAAACTATCATTTTCGTTTTTTATCTGGTGAAGAATTTTTTGTCAATTTTCACCAACTTCAATTATCTTTATCGGATAATGTAGAACCTTGAAAAAGCATATCTGCATATTAATCCTTTCTTTCCTGTTTTTTAACGCTTTCGCACAAAGCGACACACTTCTGCTTTTAACAAAAAAATCAGATTTAACAAAAGCTAAACAACTAGAACCATATAACTTTGTTAAATGCTGGACTAAAAATCATAAATACAAAGGACATATTGAAAAAATTGGCGACGGTTATTTTGTAATTGAGGGCAAAATAGTTCCGTGCTCTCAAATTAAAAGTCTGACCACACAAACAACTTTTGACAAAATAAAGCGTATTGCCGGTGGCTGCCTTGCATTTTCATGTTCAGGCCCCTTTGCATTTTTAATGATACATAAAAACGAAAGAATTTATGATTCATTTGAATGGGATTTCGAAACAGTTGCAAAAGCAGCGCTTCCTGATAAAATGGAACAAAAAAGTATTCAGCAGACAAAAAATGATTCCGTCAATTATGAAGTAAAGAAAAGGGTTGACAGCCTTTGCCCCCATTATGTAAAATTCAATGTGTCCAAATTTTTCGGTAGCGAATTTAATTTCGGATATGAATATAAATTTTCAAAAGATCATGCTTTAGAAATTGAAGCCGGTTATGTTTTTTCAAGCCCGATCCACAACCTTTTTGCGAATGCTTATGTCAATAAACCTAGTTTTTCGTACCAGGGAATAAATATTTCAATAGGATACAAAACCTATCTAAAAGATAACACTTCTAATTTTTATATTGAACCGTTGATCGGTTACAAATATGCTGGTTTTAATCCACAGTGGTTCTATACAGGCGGAGTAGAAGCGAAAGCGGATTACCCGGACATATTGTTTTCAAATTTTAAAAACATGGTTTATTTTTCTATAAGAAGCGGTAACATTATTCGCAGAGGACGAAAAATAGTTGAACCTTATGCAGGATTTGGAATTAAGGCAGCATATAATAATGTTCATTACATAAGCTACAAATACTCCTATGCACAGGGAACTGTTGTTACTCACGATGGCGCACCACCTGAAAAATATCAACCAATAAAACATGGATTTATTTTATATCCGTTCTTTAGTTTTGGATGTAAAATCGGGATGAATTATTAAAAAAAAAACCGGTCCCGATAGCTATCGGGATTCCGGCTTCCTTAAAGATAAAAACTAATTACTGTTTCACAATTTTCTTAGTATAAACTTTATCCCCTGCTCCTATCACCGCCATATAAACACCTGTAGGCAATGACGTAAGGTCAATAATTGTCTTATAAAGTGATGATGATTTTTTATCGTTCTTTTCAAAAACCAACTGACCCGTTACATCATAAACTTTAATTGAAATATTTTCTTTTGCATCAGAATAAAATTCAACATTTACAATGTCGTTGCTTGGTACTGGATAAATAGTTGTTGAAGTATAAACATCGTTTTCAGTAATGCTTAAAGGAGGATTCGCCCATTTGTAAATTCCTTCCTGAGTCTGGTTCAGGTTGAAACCGCCGGCCCATCCGGTAGTCGGGCTGATAAATTTTACTGCTGTGTACTGAACAGTATCAAGTGTAAACCAGTTAGCACCGTAATCAATACTGTATGAAGAGCCATGTTCACCTGCTAAGGTTATACTTCCAATAGATACATAAAATCCAGGTCTTCCAGGAACTGCAGAGATATCAGACTTAAATAATTTACCACTTGTCGGAGTTACATCTGCCCAGGTAGCGCCCCCATCGGAGGTTCTCTTTAGGTTAAAGGTTGTAATTCCGCCAGTACTTGTATTATAAACACGATATTCCATTAAGCCATTCATTGCATCTGCCATCGAAATTTTATTGCAATCGGCTGTACCTGCGGCAACCTTAGTCCAGTGCAATCCTTTATCCACTGATTTATAAATATTACCTTTATTTGTTCCGAACCAGGCAGTATCGCCCACAGCATCATAAACACCTGTCCATCCCATTTCGCCGCTTACATTTGCAGGAATGTCGGCTTGTGCAACCCTTGTCCATGTAGTTCCTCCATCGGTAGTTGTATATATTTCGAAATAGCCTCCATTAGGGTCACCCATGCAGAATCCATTATTTGCATCGAAGAAATGAACAACATTCGGGAATGCACTTGTTCCGGTGAATGTAGCTGTTGCCTGGTGTGCCCATGTAGCTCCACCATCGGTAGTGACCATTATTTTTCCACCACCAGTAGCACTTGCATTGTACAATGTAACCCATGCCTGCTGGCTACTGACAGCAGCAATATTTCCAATTCCATATCCGGAAACTCCTGTGATTGTATCGGCTACCCAGGTTGATCCACCATCAATGGTCTTCGTGAATTCCTGCAGGCTGGCACCAGAGCCAGAGCCATCAAAAGCGCTAGCCCAAACTGTTGTAGGATCCACAATGCAGATATCCATGATGCCGCGATACTGTCCAGCAAAAGCTGAAGACTGAATGATCCATGCACTGTTTGCTGATGACTGAACCACTATAAGGTTTGTTTTTGTTTCAGTACTTATATTGCTTGCAGAATCAGTCACAGTAAGAATAATATCATAACTGCCAGCTGCCGGATATGTAATGCCTAACGGGTTTTGTAAAGTTGAAGAAGATGGCGTTGCCCCCGGGAATTGCCATGACCATGAAACAGGGTTACCAACTGAAAGATCAGTAAAATTAGTTGATCCGTTTACAGATAAAGCTGTTGCACTTGCTGTAAAATCGGCCACCAGCGATTTTATGGAATCCTGCACCATTTGTACAGCTTTGAAAGCATTGATTCTTCCGGCACCAATATTTCCAAGGTAAGCTGGATTCAGTGCATCAATATTATCGCAACTTGCCTCGAGATATTCTTCAAGTTTTGAAGGTGTAAGGTTTGAATCCACAGCAAGCATTAAGGCGCAAAGACCTGCAGTTATTGGGCATGCCATTGATGTTCCAGCCATAAGGTCGTACTTTCCGGAAATACCATAAAGTGCTCCCATACCTGTCCAGCCGGCATCAGCATAGGTTGTGCTGAGAACCTGATAAAACCCTAAGTTGTCGGTTGCAAAACCACCGGGTGCGCAAACATCTATTTCAGGGCCGTATTGTGAAAAAGGAGCTTTATCATCGCCTTCATTCGTTGCAGCAACAGCTATTACGTTATCGTATGCCGCAGGATACATTACTGTATTCGAACTGTCATTTCCTGCAGCAGCTACAAGTACGATACCTTTATTATAAGCATAGTTGATTACATTCTGTCCGGTGATACTATTCTGAGCACTTCCCCATGACATAGAGATGATATCAGCATCATTGTCTGCAGCCCAGGTAATCCCTTCAAATCCGGCAACCATAGCTCCATCTGAATCACGCCCGACTTTTACTGCTATGAGGCTTGTATTGTAACCGATTGAAGCAACACCAACATTGTTATCAGTTTCGGCTGCGACAAGCCCGCTGGTATGGGTACCATGCGAATTCATATAATCCATGGTAGGTGGCGTGGTAGAAGTATCGTTGTCTGCTAGGTCAATTTTATTTACAATTTTATTTACGAGATCAGGGTGTTGCGACCATATTGCATTATCGAGAACTGCAACCTTTACATTTGGAGATCCTTTGGTGATATCCCATGCAGTAGCGGCGCTGATAACATCCAGATGCCAGTCAGCATTTGCTGAAAAGCTGGCTGTGTATCCAAAATAAGGATCGTTCGGCACATACGAAACATAAAACAATGGAACAGGTTCAGCATATTCCACATTGGGATCGCTTTTCAATTCAGCCAGTATTTTATCAATATTTGAATAATCAGAAAACTCAAGCATGTAAGTATTCAGAAGATCAGTATTCGATGTCTGATAAAATGGCCTCTTCAATGCTGTAACACCATATTTCGAAGCTATTTTTTGTATTAACTCAGAATTAGTAAAGTCAGCTGCTCCCCTTTTAGAAGTAATAGAAATAACTGCTGAATTTTTAAATTTTACATACACTTTTCCATCCTGGCAATATTTATTTATTGTCTGAGAAAAGAGCGCAAATGAGATGAAAGAAATCATCAGGGTGATGAGGAAAGTTTTTTTCATAGGTCTTTGTTTTATGTCAGTTTAGTTTGATGTCCGAAATTTATAAAAAAATTCCTTACTCCTCAAAAAAATATCGCCATTGATTAACGATGTATCATTGAATTGCATGATTTTATAATATATTTTAAAAATAAAGTCAAAAATATTTGTTTGGTATGAAATAATATTTATACATTTGCGTATTCTAATACCACAATACTATTTAAGAAATAGAAAAATGAGTAAAATATTTAACATATCCGAAGCTGCCTCTCTTGCAATTCATAGCCTTGCTTTAATAGCAAAGTCGGAAAATCAAATAAATGCTCAGCAAATTGCTGATATGACAAATTTCTCAAAGAACCATCTTTCCAAAGTTCTTCAGCGTTTAGTCAAGAGCAATTATATAAGTTCAGAACGTGGTCCAAAGGGTGGTTTTGTTCTTAAAAAAAACAGCAAAGAGATAAGCCTGCTTGAAATTTATGAACTTATGGAAGGCCTGCTTGAAACAGGCAAATGCCATGTCCATAAGGGAAACTGTCTTTTTTCAAAATGCATATTTGGAGGAATGTCGGAACGGTTCACAAAAGAGTTCCATGATTATTTAGAATCGAAAACAATATTTGAATTCACACTTTAATATTATTCTCATGAAAAGAAAAATTGTAAAAATTGACGAAGACTTATGTATCGGCTGCGGTCAGTGCATTCCTAACTGCCAGGAAGGGGCTTTACAGATTATTGATGGCAAAGCCAGGTTAATCAGCGATCTTTTCTGTGACGGCCTTGGAGCATGTTTAGGGCATTGCCCCGAAGAAGCTATTACTATTGAAGAAAGAGAAGCTGAACCATACAGTGAAATAAAGGTGATGGAGGTTATAATTACACAGGGTGAGAATACAATCAAAGCACATCTTAACCATTTGAAGGATCATGGCGAATTGGGATACTATAATGAAGGATTAGCATATTTGAAAGAAAAAAATATTACTATAAATCTTGAAAAGAAAAACACAATGGAAAAACATGCACCATGCGGCTGTCCTGGTTCACAGGAAATCGATCTCCGCGAAGAAGTGAAAATTGAAGAATCTACTTTTGATGGAAAAGTTCCGTCACAATTAAAACAATGGCCAATTCAGTTTCATCTGATAAGCCCAAGAGCATCCTATTTTCAGAATGCTGATGTGCTGCTTGCTGCCGATTGTACTGCATTCGCAATGGGTGGATTTCATTCAGACATGATGAAAGGAAAAGCAATTGCTATTGCTTGTCCAAAACTGGATTCAGACATGGAAGAGTATGTCGAAAAAATTACAGCGATGATTGATGATGCAAAAATCAATACACTAACGGTTGCTATAATGGAGGTTCCATGCTGCGGTGGATTGTTAAGGATGGCCCAGGCAGGTGTGGAAAAGGCAACACGTAAAGTTCCTATTAAACTTATTATCATCGATATAAAAGGTGGAATTCAAAAAGAAATGTGGGTTTAAAATTGAAATTGTGGGAATAGGTAAGTTTAAATTATTTAAAACATATCATTATCTCATTTACAATCAAAACTTAATTAAAAATTAATGTCAGGGATTCCATCAGACTTTATTTTTGCTAGTAAAAATTTAATAATGAAATCAAAATTCAGTATACGTCAAATCCAAATCATCCGGGCTTCATAAGCCTGCAAAATAAAAAATTATGAAAGCAATTGAAATAAAAAATGTTCCTGTGAATCCAAATCCTCAAGGGATAGAAACCAGGAAGTTTCACGAAAACGATTATGTGCAGGCCGTGCATATTACCCTAAAACCGGGTGAAAAATTAAAGAAACACATAACTGCTGTTGATGTTTTCTTTTATGTTTTGGAAGGAACAGGAATTGTTGAAATCGGTGATGAGAAAAAAGAAGTCACACAGGACACTTATGTGGATAGCCCTGCAAAAATACCACATTGCTGGTATAATGAAAGCAATGAAACATTAAGGGTTCTTGTTGTCAAAACGCCCAGACCTATTGAGAAAGCACAAATCTTATAATCGATAAAATTAAATCAACAGATATGAAAACAAAAAAACTCTGGTTTAGCTTTGCAGCCGTAGTATTAGTTTCCTTTGGCATTCTTGGCTACTATGGTCATGAAATTTACAGGGAAAAGCCGCCAATTCCTGAAAAAATTATCAGTCCTGATGGAACTGTGCTTTTTACTGCACAGGAAATAATGGATGGTCAGAATGTTTGGCAATCTATTGGTGGGCAGGAATTGGGAACAGTATGGGGCCATGGTTCCTATGTTGCTCCTGATTGGTCAGCAGACTGGCTTCACAGGGAATCACAAATTATGCTTGACAATTTTTCTCAAAAAGAGGACAGTATGCCCTTTGCTAAAGTTTCAGCAGAAAAACAAGCTATGCTGAAGGTACGACTTCAAAAAGATATACGCACAAATACTTATAATAACAGCACTGGCATTGTAACTGTTTCAAAGGAAAGAGCAGATGCAATCAAGCTGACAAGTGATTATTATACCGGACTTTTTATGGATAGCCCACTTGCATCAAAAGATCGTGATGCATATGCAATCCCTGCCAATTCAGTTAAAGATACAATAAGGATGCACGAAATGAATGCATTCTTTTTCTGGGCTGCATGGGCATGTATTACAAACAGGCCCGGTTCGGACATTACATACACAAACAATTGGCCGCCTGATGAAACAATAGGAAATACCGCATCCGCTGAACTTGCGCTTTGGACGGGCTTTAGCGTTATTATTCTGCTTGTTGGTATCGGTCTCCTTTCTTATTATTATGCAAGAAATAAATCTGGTGAAATTGACCAATCACTGCTTCCTAAAAATGATCCGCTTAAAGGAATAAATCCAACACCTTCCATGAAAGCCACTTTGAAGTATTTCTGGATTGTAACCGCACTCATACTCGTTCAGGTGCTCCTTGGAGCCATCACGGCGCATTACGGTGTGGAAGGAGGTGGATTTTACGGACTTAAATTAGATACCATCCTGCCTTATTCTATAGCGCGCACATGGCATTTGCAGCTTGCAGTATTCTGGATTGCGACCTCATGGCTGGCTACAGGATTGTATATTGCTCCTGCTGTATCGGGAAAAGAACCCAAATTTCAACGACTTGGTGTTAACTTTCTTTTTATTGCATTATTGGTTATTGTTGTTGGATCCCTTATCGGTGAATGGATGGGAGTAATGCAGAAACTTGGTTTTGTCAACAATTTTTATTTCGGTCACCAGGGTTATGAATATGTTGATCTTGGCAGGTTCTGGCAGGCATTCCTTTTCGTAGGTCTTATCCTTTGGCTGATTCTAATGGTTCGTGCTTTATTACCGGCACTGAAAAAGCCATCAGAAAACAGGCAATTATTAGTCCTGTTTTTAATTGCATCAATTGCTATTGCCGCATTTTATGGAGCCGGACTCATGTGGGGCCGGCAGACACATTTGTCAATTGCTGAATACTGGAGATGGTGGGTTGTACATCTATGGGTGGAAGGATTTTTTGAAGTGTTTGCAACAGTAATTGCAGCTTTCTTATTTGTAAGAATGGGCTTGCTGAACATAAAATACGCCACAACAGGTGTATTGTTTGCCACAATTGTTTATCTCACAGGAGGCATATTAGGCACATTCCATCATCTTTATTTCTCTGGTACACCAACAGGAGTGCTGGCATTGGGTTCTACCTTCAGTGCACTTGAAGTAGTGCCTCTTGTTCTTATGGGATATGAAGCCTGGCATAATCTGAAACTCAGCCGTGCGACAAATTGGGTTACAGTGTACAAATGGCCAATTTATTTTTTAATAGCTGTCAGCTTCTGGAACCTTGTAGGCGCCGGTTTGTTCGGCTTCCTAATTAATCCTCCTATTGCTTTATATTACATGCAAGGTCTTAACACAACTCCTTTGCATGGACATGCAGCAATGTTTGGTGTATATGGAATGCTTGGAATAGGCCTGATGCTATTTGTTCTGAGAGGTCTTACAAGAAGATATGTTTGGAAAGATAAATTGATGAGTATTACATTCTGGACATTGAATATCGGACTGATGCTCATGTTACTCCTAAGCTTATTGCCTGTAGGCGTGCTTCAGACAATTGCAAGCATAAAACATGGTATGTGGTATGCCCGGTCTTCTGAATTTATGCAGGGCCCAACCATGCAAACACTACGTTGGCTAAGAGTTATAGGTGATACAATATTCAGTGTTGGAGCAATTACACTTGCATTATTTGTTCTTGGTTTAAAGACAGGCTGGTCAATTGATAAAACTCAAAAAGAAGAGATAGAATAAAACAAGAAATTTAAGATGAAAAATTATAAAACAAAAACGATTGGTGAAATTGTAGCTGATGATTTCAGGGCGGCTGCTATTTTCAAAAATGCAGGAATTGATTTCTGTTGTGGTGGCAACCAAAGCATGGAACAAGCTTGCACAGAAAAACAAATTGATATCTCGCAATTGGAAAAAAGTTTACTCGAACTTGAAAATACAGTTGCTGATTCCTCACAAAATTTTAATGAATGGGATCTTGATTTTCTGTGTGATTATATTGTAAACACTCATCATAAAAAAGTGACCAGGCTCATTCCCGAGCTATCAGGGTACACAAAAAAAATAGCTGAAGTTCACGGAAACCATCATCCTGAATTACTCGAGATAGCTGAACTGTTTTCGAAAATTGCTGTTGAACTGAAACAACACCTGAAAAAGGAAGAAGAAGTGCTGTTCCCTGCAATAAAAGATGTTTTGAAAACAAATTCTGTAAGTTCAAAAGAAATCATAGCCTCTGAAATCAGCAGGATGAAAGGTGAGCATGAATTTGCGGGTGGAGCAATGGATAAAATAAATATTCTTAGTTTGAATTACAAAGTTCCCCCTGATGGTTGCAATACTTATCAGGTCACATACAAATTACTGAAGCAATTTGAAGATGATTTGCATATTCACATTCACATTGAGAATAACATCTTGTATCCAAAAGCACTTGAACTATAAAAGAAAAAATCCATGAAAATCAATGTAAAAAATAATGTCTGGTGGGTTGGGAAAACCGATTGGGAATTGCGCAAATTTCACGGAGATGAATATTCAACGCACCACGGAACTACGTATAATTCTTACCTGTTACTTGAAGATAAGAAAGTCCTTATTGATACAGTCTGGGCTAAATATTCCACTGAATACATTACGAATCTTGCCCAGGAAATTGATCTTAAAAAAATCGATTATATCGTTGCCTGCCATGCTGAGCCCGATCACAGCGGTGCTTTTCCAGCATTGATGGAATTGATTCCGAATACTCCAATTTATTGTACTGAGAATGGTATCAAATCAATGAAAGGACATTATCATAAGGACTGGAATTTTGTTCCCGTAAAAACCGGCGATAAAATTAACCTTGGTAAAAAAGAATTGATTTTTGTTCAGGCACCGATGCTGCATTGGCCTGATACGATGTTCTGTTATCTTACCGGTGACAATATTCTTTTCAGCAATGATGCCTTCGGACAGCATTACTGTTCAGAAAATTTATTTAATGATCTTGTTGACCAGGATGAATTATATAATGAAGCTACCAAATATTTTGCGAATATTCTCACACCTTTCAGTCCTTTGGTTTTAAAGAAAATTGAAGAATTCGTTTCAATGAATTTGCCGCTGGATATGATTTGTACAAGCCACGGTGTTATATGGCGTGACAACCCTATGCAAATTATTCATAAGTATATTGAATGGTCATCGGCTTATCAGCAAAATCAAATCACAATCATTTATGATACGATGTGGAATGGCACACGCCTTATTGCCGAAAATATTGCAAAAGGAATCCGTTCGGTGGATGAAAACATTATTATTAAAGTTTTCAATGCATCCAACTCCGATAAAAATGATGTGATCACTGAGATATTTAAATCTAAAATTGTTTTAATTGGATCTCCTACAATCAATAAAGGCATCATGTATTCCATTGCAGGTTTACTTGAATTAATTAAAGGTCTTAAACTGAAAAACAAAAAAGCGATAGCATTCGGTTGTCATGGCTGGCATTCAGAAAGTGTTGATATAATTAATGAATCTTTAAAAACATCAGGATTTGAATTATTATCAGAAGGAATTAAAGTGAACTGGCAGCCGGATGATGAAAAATTACAGAAGTTCATTGAAATAGGAAGATCATTAATTACCAAATAAAATGAAAAATACAAAATAAAAGAACTAAAAATCATGGCAACAATTATTTTCGAAAAGACTACCATTCCTGATTTTTCAGCATTGGTTGAATAATTATGCCTTCAAATATTCCTCATTGCTGGTATAACGAGAGAATGAAAACATTCGTGTGCTTAATGTAAAAACGCCTAAACCGAAAGATCAGGCAAAAATCCATTAATGCTACGATAATAAACGTTTCTGTCATGGCAATTTATTCAATGAAAGGCTTAAAATGAAAGCAACAGAAAATTTAATGGAAGAACATGAAAGCATAAAACTTATGCTGAATGTCATGGAAAAAATTGCTGAAAATATTGGAAACAATAAGGGTCTATGGGTTCCGCATTTTGAAAAAATACTTAAATTTATAAAAGGCTTTGCTGATCAATGTCATCATGGAAAAGAAGAAAATATCCTCTTCCCTGCCCTATACAAAAAAGAAATGTCTCGTGAGGACGGGCCTTTAGGTATTGTTCTGCACGAGCACCATCATGGACGAGAGATAATTCAACATTTAAGCAAGGTTTTTGAAGAATATAAAAACAATAACTATAAAGCAGCTAATGAAATTATGCAGGATGTATTCGCTTATGTGCAACTACTTCGGACTCATATTGAGATGGAAAACACGGTTCTTTTTATACTTGCTGACAAATTATTAAATAACGAAGAGCAAAATGTTTTATATGAAGAATTAAAAAAATATGAAAAAAATGATATTGGTATCAGCAAGCAAAATGAATATCATAATATTTTAGATGAACTAATATCTGTATATTTATAAAATAAAACTAAAGATTATGGAGACAAATATTTTCGAAAAGGCCACCATCCTTGATTTTTCCGCATTGGTTGAATATTCATCAAATGGAATTGTAAGTAAAAGAGTAATTGAAAAGAAAACTGGGAATGTTACACTTTTTGCTTTTGACGAAGGTCAGAAACTGAGCGAGCATACCGCTCCCTTTGATGCAATGGTACAGATACTGGAAGGCGAAGGAGAAATTCTGATTGATGGAAAACCATTTCTTCTTAGTACTGGAAAGAGTATCATTATGCCGGCAAATATCCGTCATGCAGTAAATGCCACCACAAAGTTTAAGATGTTACTGACAATGATAAAAGAAATAGCATGAGTTTGACTACTGAAAAAAGGACGATTAGTGCCATGATGAAAATATACTGTAAAGATCATAATGGTTCTGCAAGTCTTTGCAGCGAATGCAACGCACTGCTTGATTATGCCTACAAACGCATTGACCACTGTACTTTTGGATTGAACAAGCCTGCCTGCAACAAATGCCCTGTGCATTGCTACGCACCTGTGAAACGCGAAAAGATTAAAGAAGTAATGAGGTATTCTGGAAAAAAAATGCCCCTGCGACATCCCTACCTGAGTCTTGTTCATATGATGAAAGCCTTCAATAAAAAGACAAGTATTTAAACCACTTTTAAATATCTATTTTTTATATCTTTACTGCCTCCATTCAAGGATGCGGATGAAATTTCTTTTAAGAATATTTTTTGTACTTATTTTCGTTAGCAGTTTAAGTTCCTGCAGGAAAGATCTCGGCAATGCTGACTGGGATATTTCTGTAATGACGCCTATTATCAAGACTTCCCTTGGTATTAACAATCTGCTTGCTGATTCGCTTATACAGCAAAATCCGGACACTTCACTCAAGATCGTTTATAACACTACTCTTTACGAATTTTCAGTCGATTCGCTGGTCGATCTACCTGATACCATTACTCACCAGGTTTTTAACATTCCCATTATCTATAACGCTCCACCGGGCACACAGATACTGAATAAATCAGAGAATAAAGACCTGAACCTTGGCAGTGCACAGGTTACACGTATTGTCATAAAATCAGGATTTATAAACCTGATGACAAAAAACAGTATCAAGGAAAAAATTCTTTGCACCTACCAGATACCAAGTGCAACGCTTGGCGGTGTACCTCTATCTGTGACAGATATGATTCCTGCTGGCACTGCATCTCAGCCATCTTATTTCACAACGAAAGCCGATGTTTCAGGTTATACCCTTGACCTTACAGGACCAAATGGAAATAGTTTCAATTTATTATCTTCTATACTGAAAGGATGGACTGACCCGAATGGAGACACTGTTCAGATTACAACTACCGACAGTCTTGAAGTGCTTGTAAATTTTGAAGGCCTGGTTTTCGATTATGCTAAAGGATATTTCGGAACACAGAATTTTCAATCGGGAGAGAATTTTGCAAATTTCGATCTCTTTAAAAAAATTACGAGCGGTACACTAAATCTGGAAGATCTTCATCTTGTACTGACCGTCATTAATGGGTTTGGCGTGGATGCAAGTTTATTGATTCATGAAATAAAATCCTTCAATTCAAATTCTAATACTACTGTTTCTCTCGTCAGTTCCATCATTGAGAACACAATCCATGTGAACAGGGCACAGGAAACATATAACCCATCAAATCCTGTACTTCCTACTGTCGCTTCATTTAACCTGGATAATACCAACTTCAAGCAACTCATTGAAAACCTTCCTGACAAACTTGGCTATTCGCTTGATATATCCACCGACCCTTTAGGGAATGTATCATCAGGAAATGATTTTGTACATAGTGGTTACGGATTCAGGGCTGACCTTGATATTGAAATTCCTTTGTCGTTTATGGCGCAAAACCTTACGCTAACTGACACTGTTGATTTCAGCTTAACCAAACCCAGCGATTACGATATCAATTACGGAACGCTTACACTGATTGCTGACAACGGTTTTCCTTTTTCTGCATCTGCCCAAATGTATCTTCTCGATGAAAATAATTCCATCACTGATTCTCTTATGAATGGCAACAATACTATTGTTTCAGCACCTATTGATGCATTGGAAAAAGTAATTTCAAAGAAAAGATCAATGATACCTGTTGCTGTTTCAGGAACGAAACTCGACAATTTATACAATGCAAAAAGAATGATCATCGTGGCAAAATTCAATACAACCAATCAGCCCAATTATATTAAAATATATGCGGATTATCTGCTTGACCTGAAACTGACCGGTGATTTTAATATGACTGTCAACAAAAACTGATTTGAAAAAAGTAATTATCATATTGCTCCTCTCCTTCCCTTTTCTGCAAAGTATGGCACAGATATGTGATCATTATTTTCAGTACAACGATTACAAAGCATCGGCAGGATTCGATCTCAGCTATGATATAAATTCAACCAGTGTTACAAATAGGTTTCTCAATAAATTTCTTTTTGGAGATCACATTGACATGCAGGACAAACAATGGATGTTTGCAAACCTTAAGCCCGATAACACTTTCGGAGCTGATGTGGAAGGAGGAATTTCGTTTGTGACTTTTCCCGACACCTTTGCAGGTAGTGCCAACATGGGTTTGTTCGTGAAGTACAATAAATATTACCACGCTGACCTCACTTTCACACGCGATCTGTTCGAATTATTTTTTGATGGTAACGAGCGCTTTGCAGGACAGGAAACCGATCTCAGCAATTCATCACTGAACCTAATTAATTATGAACAGTTGCAGCTCGGCATACTTACTAAATTCGGAGACGATAAGATTAAGCACACATTCGGCATAGGAGTGAGTTTGAATAATGGTTACCAGAATACTCGCATTGATATAAAAGACGGAAAACTTTATACTGATGTAAATGCAGAATACCTTGATTTTTCTGCGAACTATGACATCTACCGCAGCGATACATCCACCGGAGGAAGCAATGCATTAAAGGGATTCGGGACATCGGCCAATATTTATTATTCATTTATTACGGAGAAGAAAAATATCTTTGACCTTGAACTTACTGACTTTGGATTCATTACATGGAACAAGAATTCACAGCAGTTTTCAAAAGATACCGCATTTCATTTTGAAGGAATTAATGTGGATGACATTTTGAATATTAACGGCAGTATTTTTGACAACGCCAATCCCGACAGTGTGTTTAATTCATACACCTATGCGGATACCACCATGTGCTACACCATGATGACACCGGCATGTTTGAAGGTATCATACCAATATAATTTTTCAGAAAAAGCAAGAATGGAATTTTGTTTTAAGAAAAAATTCTTCTCGCACTACGATCCTTTCTTTTTAGTGAAAGCGCAGTGGGTACCGACCAAGAACAATATTATTTCATTTAACTTTTCATACGGAGGATACAGCAGCGCAAACCTGACTGTGAATCATAACGGGAATTTCGGCCTTGAATACGCGCATAATTTCGGAAAAGGAATAGTTATGGTTGCTGGCACAAATTACATTAACGGATTTATTTATCCCTATTCTACAACCGGACAGGGAGCATTTATCACTTTAAAGAAATATTTTCTGTGATGAAATATATTTTAATTGCAATACTGACAACTGTTCTTAATTGTTTCCAATCATTACTGTTTGGCCAGTCGGTTATTTCATTTCAGAAGACCTATGGATTGACTGGTTATAATTATGGCAGAACTGCTTTTCAGACTGATGATGGCGGATATATTATCCTGGGAAATAAAAGCGGTTTTGTCGGCAATACTGATATATATCTGGTGAAGACAGATACCATGGGCGTAATTCAATGGGATAAAGCTATTGGTGGAACAGAAATTGAATGGGCAAATGACTTTAAAATAACCCACGACAAAGGATATATCATTGCTGGATATACAAATATCGTTTCAGGAAATGGTTATGATGTTTTATTAATTAAAACCGATTCACTGGGAAATGTAAAATGGCAGAAGACATTTGGCGGTGCAGATTGGGATATGGGTTATTCAGTAATAGAAGATAAAAATCAGAACTTTTTAATTGCCGGAACAACTTACAGCAACAGTTATGGAGATGCTGATGTATACCTGATAAAAACAGACTCACTCGGAGATACGCTCTGGACAAGGCATTATGGAAGCACCGGATCAGATATTGCTTATTCCATTGATACAACTTATTTTTCAGATTACCTGCTTTGCGGGGTTACTAAAAAAAATAACGATACAACTTATGATGCTTATCTTTTAAAAATCAGCAATAATGGTGATACACTTTTGACAAAAAAATACGGTGGCATTGATGATGACAAATTCTATAATGCACGGCAAATTGATTATACAACCTATGTTATGTGTGGCACGACCAAAAACTTTAGTATTAATAATTATGATGCTTGGCTAGTAAAGACAGATACAACAGGAAATATCAAATGGTCAGTTTATTCGGCAAACAGCCCTGGAAATGAAGCATGTTTTGATATTAAAAGAAGTTGGGAGAACGATTTGGTTGACATAGGATATTCTACATCGATTGGTGCTGGAAATGAAGATTTAACTTATTCGATCAATGGCTCAGCAGGCTCATTTGGTGGTGCTAAATATGATGTGGGCAATTCTTTAAATTTGACCAAAGACAGTTGTTATATTTTTATTGGAACAACAGTTAGTTTTGGATTAGGAATCACAAATATTTATTTTATAAAGACTGACAAAGCAGGCAATGCTCCTTACCCACCCATACAAGAAACAGATATTTTTGAATTGAATCCAGACAAAAATATTACTTATAATGTTTACCCAAATCCCTCAAGTGGTCTACTGAGGGTTTGTTTAAACCAACTGGAAAATTCTACTGTTCATTTAAAAGTGTTTAACAATATCGGGCAAACATTATTAAATGAAGCAGTTGATATCTCAAATCCTAACTTCCTGAAGACTCTTGACCTATCTGATTTTTCTGACGGAATTTATTTTATTCAAATATCTTCAGATAAAATCTCTTCCACTTCCAAAGTGATCAAACAATCCTTGAGGTAATATGGGAATCATATCAGATAAGAAATTTTTTTCGACAAAATATTCTACTTTATTTATCGCAATATTTTTTTTTATAGTAAACTTTGTATTAAAAATCATTTATCTTGATAGCATGGATATTGCCAATGACGAACCCTTTACAATATTCTGGGCACAGGTTGGTTTGCATGAACTCATGCAAAAACTCAATACTGGCAATAATGCACCTTTTCATTTTTTCCTGATGCATTTCTGGGTTAAACTCTTTGGAATAAATCCATTCTCTGTAAGATTTCTTTCATTAATTTTCAGTTCGGTCACACCTGTTTTTATTTTTCTTATTGGCAAACGGTTTTATAATTATTTCACAGGAATTTTAGCGGCATTCATTTTCACTTTTGCGACAATCCATGTTTACTTTTCGCATGAAGCAAGAGTATATTCGCTCTTAGCTTTGCTCACAGCCATTTCATTATATCTATTTTTAAGAATTATTGAAAATCCCAAAAACAGGAAACTATTTATTTTTCTTTTTATAGTGAATCTTTTATTAATCTACTCACATTATTTTGGGTTTTTTATTCCTTTTATTGAAGTGATTTCAGTTCTGTTTATTAAAGAAAGAAAGAGCTTAATTAAACCAATTACACTGTTGATGTCGTTTCTTGCTATTTCATTTCTGCCAATATTTTTTATTTTCATTGAACGATTTTCATCATCAACAAATAATGGCACATGGGTGTCGGGTCCTGAATTTGGACAAGTTTACGGGTTTCTGAATATTTTTATCAATAACAGAATCAACATGCTACTTCTTATATTAATTTTTATCACCGGGTTTATTATTGTTTTAAAACAAAAGTATTTCAAGAAAACTTTTGATGATTTATTTAATACAAAAACTGTTATTATTTTTTTATGGTTTTTTGTTCCATACATTATAATGTTCCTAATCTCATACAAAGTCCCTATGTTTATTGACAGGTACATTCTTTATACTTCTATTCCTTTTTATATATTTATTGCTATCCTTGTCAATTCTGTATTTCAGAACTACAGATTTAAAATTATTGCTGCTGTAATTTTCCTTGGTTCCATGGTATTCACTTTCAGTTTAAATCCTGACAATTTCAGGAACATGAAAGAAATAGTTGCACTTGTAAAAAGACTAAAAACAAAGAATACTGAAGTCTTCATTGCTCCTGATTATGCCGATCTTGGTTTTGTTTATCATTACAACATTGATTACTTCAAAGATTATAAAAACTACAAACAGCTTATGAAATCAGAAAACATTTTTCCTGTTTCAAATGAAGCCGAGGCTGCTTCTGTGTTGGATACCACATTAAATAAATGCATTTATATACAGGCAGGATCTGAGTTTCAAGACCCTGATAATAAAATTTACAATTTTCTTTCTTCAAAATACAAAAAGGTAGAACATCATAAAGTATTCCAGGTTTACCTTGTGCATGATTTCTCAAACTAATCACCTTGAGAACAAAATAAGAATTTTCAATTTTCTAACGAATTAAAAGACCAGTTTCCCCATATAGCTGATATTATTAAATAGCAGCAAAGATTTCCAAACCAAGTTCAATAATTGATTATAATAATGAATTACTAATTTTTTCAATTAGGTAGATATGAAAGGAAAATAAAGAGCAAACTGAGGGCTATAGTATAATCAAATTATTTAAAACAATTTGATTATTGAAGCACTATGAATCAAAATTTTCCTGGACTGAAATTTATGGACCTATAAAACAGTAAGCGGAACACACGTTATTATAAATCTGTCTTTCCAGTGATTTCCTTCCTTCCAAGCAGAAGCAATGTGTTAAAGAATACATAAATGGTAAGTCCTGCCTGCGATTCAATAGTATCTTCCGTAAGCATGGAACAGAAAAGAATGATAAAGAATATCTGGTAATAAAAATCTGTTCTGAATTTCCGTTTAAACAGCGGGTAAAATAAAACTATAACAAACCACAGTATTCCAACTATTCCGAAAGCGACACCGAAAGAAAGAAATTGATTATGAGCCTTCAACCTCCAGCGCATGCTTAATGGCGAATTCATTTTCTCGTACTGCTCTGCAAAAGCAATGTTCACATCACCTGTACCTACACCGAACAGTAAGTTGTCTTTGATAATACCAATTGAAGCTCTCCAGTATTCTAACCTTTGCATAATTGAATAACCGGTGGGATTTCCTGTAATCATATAATATTTATATTCCCACAACGCTTGGTAAATACGGGCCTGCAGCGAATGCATATTCACCAAATTCACATCGTCAATACCGTCCTCAATTGCTTTTACCTCTTCATTGCTAAGACATGCAATACTGGCTGAATCCCTACTCTGTTCCTTTGAATTAAGAAAACTATTAAGTGTATATTTTATACTATCTCCATCCAGATCAAGTCCATTATAATTAATTTTGCTCCGATTGTTCCATACTTTTTGCATTCCCACAATTTCCTGTCTGGGGTTTTCCTTTCTCGTGTAGGAAAAATATTTATTATACGTATGTAGAACGTACACCAATATAATAACCGGAACAAGAATAATCACTGAAACCAATGCCACCCGAACAATAATTTTCTTTATGTGTGATAAATTAATGATGATAAGGGTGGAGAAACATACAATAATCAATAGTGGACCGGTAAACGATTTAAGAATAAACAGAAAATATATGAACCACAAAATCAGAAATACAAATGCGAATTTCAATTTCCTTCCTAATTCCTTATCAGACAATGTAAATTTCAGCAAAAAGAAAATAGAAATGCATATCAGCATACTTATGCGTAGATGTGACACAAATACACATATATCGCGAATATCCTGATAATTATGGGTAACATATTGATAAAATGCATGAAGTGTAGATGCGAAGAGACCTAATGAAAATACTATAATCAGCACTCTGAATTTCTTATAATTGAGCGATTCGGATGTTGCAATGATCAGTGGCAGAATCAACATAGGAAGCTTTATTTTCAGATCTTTCAGCGCATAATCGAAATCGACAGTATATAAAAGACCAATGATATGCAATATATAAAGTGAACATAAAATAAGTGCCGTACGATTTCGGAAAAAGCTTTTAAACTTCATGGGAAGATGCCATTCAATCAGCCAGTTTCCCACAAGCAAGATCTGCGCTATACTCATTCCTACTTTGGAAAGAGGAATGCTTGCTGCAAGCAAGCAAAGACCAAGAAAATATACATCCGTACTTTTTATTTTAATGCTGTATTTCATATGTAAGTGACGTATTGAGCAATCTGCTTCAAGCAGCTATACCATTACATCTTTAAATGTTATTATTGTTGTTCTTATATAATCTATTGTTTGTTTTAAAGAACAATTTTAAAATAAAACTATTAATAATATTATTATGTAAAATTAAATTTTTAATCGTTTGTTGTATAATGAAGTTATTTAATATTTATCAAAGATAAGATTAACGAAATAAATTAAAAAGATCAGGCAAAGAAACTATTAATAAGCACGATTTGATTTAACTTCTTGTTTCATAGTTACAGGACGATATACAACAAATTTAACCAATAGCAAGTTGCAAGTTTAAAAAAGAATTTCAAATTTTATAAGAAAAAGTAAACCAATCATTATATTGCGTATGCCTAGTGGTGTTTATCTTAGAAACTTTGATAACGAATCTTTTAATAAATTATTTTAAATCCTCCTTTCTTTTTTACTTTCTGAAACGAAAACTTATCCTTTTCAATTGGATTTTTTGTTAATTTAGCTTTGTATTAAAATAAACTATCTTGCATCCAAATTCAGAATAGTAGAACAACACAAAGTTTATCAGATATTTCTTATTACTAAATTTTCAAATTAATTTTTCAAACCATTAAAATGAATATTGAGAGCACCATAAAAAAAATCAAAAATAATTCATCCGAATTTCATTTTGTTGGAATGTTGCTTGGAGCAGTTTCAGTTATTACATTCTTTGCACTTGTTATGTTTACAGGATCTGCAAAACCTGAACATTCCATCTACGACAACTCTCCGTTTGTGGTAAGCGATTCGTTTGAACGATTTACAATAGTTGCTGCAGGTGATGCAATGTCGCATTTACCACAGGTTTTAAGTTCATATGATACGTCATGTAAATGTTACGATTACACAAACACTTTTAAATACATCAGGCCGATTTTCAAAAATTCTGATCTTGCATTTGTCAATTATGAAACAACCAATGCAGGCCCACCCTATAAAGGTTATCCGAAATTCACAGCTCCTGATACATTAGCATGGTTCCTGAAAAATGCAGGGTTTAATTTTTTTGTAAATGCGAACAATCACACGAACGACCATGGTTTAAAAGGCGTGCTCGGAACTCTGAATGCATTTGACCGTTACGACATAAGGCACACGGGGGTTTTCAGGGACTCGGATGATCGGAAAAAGAATTACCCATACATATTGCATGAAAAAGGATTTAAGTTTGCGATTTTAAATTACACATATGGTACCAATGGAATGCCTACAGTGAAGCCAACCATTGTAAATACTATCGACACCATTCAGATGAAAGCTGACCTGGAATCAGCAAAAGATTCAACACCCGATGCAATCATCGTACTTATGCACTGGGGTACCGAATACAAGCGTGAACCCGGCACTGACCAGAAACCACTTGCAAATTTTCTATTCCGCAATGGAGCAGATGTTATAATAGGTTCACATCCCCATGTAGTGCAGCCTATAGAATATTATAATTTTTCTTATAACGGCAAGCCTAAAACAGGACTTGTAATCTGGTCACTCGGAAATTTTGTTGCAAACCAGCGTCGTCATTATACCAATGGCGGTATTTTCGTTCGCTTCGATATTGCAAGGAATATTTACACAGGAAAAATTAAAATTGATAATGTATATTATATTCCTATGTGGGTATACAAACAACCTGCTCCTATAAAGTATTATGCGCTTCCAATATCCTTATTCGAAAAAGACAGTGTTATCTTCAGGATGAATGATACTGACAAGATTGCATTTAATACATTTATTAAAGATACCAGGCTGCACCTTGCAAGAGATACTGCACATATAAAAGAATTTTTTCTGAATAATTAATTCCGTTTCTGTCTTCATTTTATTACGTAATTATCCTTAAGCTATTTGATTTTCTTTTATTATCTTCGCATTGTTAAACATTAAAATTTAAACTATGGAACCTACTGCTTCTAACACACCAACCAATGTTACCAGCACACCTCCGGTAACTCCAAAAGCTCCTTTCAAACCGAAAACAGGATGTCTTGGAACAACTATGATCATTTCATTAGTTGTTATAGTTCTTCTGATTTTATTCATTCCCGGTTGCATCAAGTACAACAAAATGGTAAGTAAGAATGAAGCTGTTAAAACGCAGTGGTCACAGGTAGAAAATAAATATCAGCGCAGATCCGACCTCATTGACAATCTTGTTCAGACTGTAAAAGGATATGCCACACATGAAAATAAAACGCTGACAGAAGTGATTGAAGCAAGAGCTAAAGCTACCTCCATCAACGTAACTTCCGAGAACCTGGATGAAGCTTCATTAAAAGAATTTCAGTCAGCACAGACTAATTTAAATTCATCATTAAGCAGGCTGCTCGTTTCAGTTGAAGCGTATCCCAACCTCAAGGCAAATACTGGTTTCCTTTCACTTCAGGCCCAGCTTGAAACAACAGAAGATTCAATTGTGACTACCAGAGCCAGATTTAATGAAGTTGCGAAGGACTATAATACTTATATTAAGAAATTTCCGAATAATATAGTGTCTGGAATCTGCGGATTTAAAGAAAAAGCTTATTTCACTGCCGATGAAGGAGCCACTAAAGTTCCCAAAGTGGTATTCTAATTTATTAAAATATTATTTAGAAGCCTTGCTGTTAACCGGTAAGGCTTTTTTATTTTATCCTAATTTGCAGCCATTTCTCACATAAAACTTAGGATATATGCTTCAAGTATATATTTCGTTCCTGCAGAATTAATTAGTTGGTTAAGTTTTTTTTACCAAGATGCTGTCCCTCCAGAACACCGTCGGGAGTCAAATATTGGTATAAAAACAAAAACACAGATTAAGTGCCGTAAGCACGAAACAGTTTTTGCGTAACTTAGCAGTACTAAATTATTAGCTATGAATATTATTCCTCTTGCCGAGAAACTCAGGCCAACATCGTTGGATGATTATATAGGACAGAAGCACCTTGTAGGAGAAAATGCAATTCTTAAAAAAGCAATTGAAACAGGAAACATTCCCTCCATGATTTTCTGGGGACCTCCGGGAGTTGGTAAAACAACACTTGCTTACATTATTTCTAAGCAGCTCAGGAAACCTTTCTTCACCCTAAGTGCAGTAAATTCGGGAGTGAAAGATGTGCGCAATGTTTTCGAAAAAGCCAAAGAACAGGATGAGCATTCCATATTATTCATTGATGAAATCCACCGTTTCAGCAAGTCGCAGCAGGATTCTTTGCTGGGCGCTGTAGAAAAAGGAATCGTAACATTGATTGGTGCAACTACTGAAAACCCTTCCTTTGAAGTAATCTCCCCTCTCCTTTCCCGCTGCCAGGTTTACATTCTTAAAGATCTAGGACAAGATGAATTGCTTGAACTTCTTGAAAAAGCAAGACTGTTCTCGGAAAATGAACTCAATAAAAAAATTGAGATAAAAGATGTGGAAGCCTTGCTGCGCTTATCGGGCGGCGATGCACGAAAAATGCTGAATGCTTTTGAACTGGTGATAAATTCTGAAAAATCAAATTCTATAACTATCACTGATGAAATGGTTTTGAAAGTTATTCAGAAAAATATTGCACTGTATGATAAAAGCGGAGAACAGCATTACGATATCATTTCAGCATTTATAAAATCTTTGAGAGGCAGCGATCCGAATGCAGCTGTGTACTATCTTGCCCGCATGATTGCCGGTGGTGAAGATCCGAAGTTCATTGCACGAAGGATGCTGATACTTGCATCGGAAGATATAGGCAATGCGAACCCAAATGCGCTGTTGCTTGCCAATGCCTGCTTTCAGGCTATTGATGTAATTGGTTATCCCGAATGCAGAATCATTTTGAGCCAGACTGCAATTTATTTAGCAACATCTGTAAAAAGCAATACTTCCTATATGGCGATTGAGGATGCTCTTGCAGAAACAGAACGTTCCGGAGCTCTTTCAGTACCCTTGCATATACGCAATGCCCCCACACGGCTGATGAAAGATATTGGTTACGGAAAAGATTATAAGTATGCTCACAGTTATGAAAACAATTTTGTTGACATGGAATTCATGCCCGATAAATTAAAGGGTAAAAAATTCTATGATCCTGGAAACAACAAGCGCGAGGAGGAAGTCAGGCAAAGGCTGCAATCATTGTGGCAGAAGAAATACGGGTATTAAGATTTGATATCGTATTTTTTAATTATATCAAATACATGATTACAATTGACTTTACTCATGAAATTAATAAACCCAATAATCTTTATTTCTTTTCCTTTCTTTCTCCTTGATGAGAAAGAAACAAAGAATCAAAGCAAATCAAAGCTTCTCCCCGCTCTGATATATTTTAAGAATTCTAAGCAAAGCGAGTAAACTTCTTTGCAAGAATTCTAAAAAATATTTCATTCACTGCAACCCTGACCTCGCTGATTTGACTGGCCTGTGCGCAAAAAATATTTTTTATAAATATTATTAAATAAAACCTTGCAACTTTTCTGCGACTACTCCCCATTACTTCAAGGGGGAGGTTAAAGGGGGTACAAATAATTTTACGATCCCGGGAAATAAAAAGCGTGAAGAGGAAGTCAGACAAAGGCTACGATCATTGTAGCAGAAGAAATACGGGTATTGTTAATTACACATTAAGAACTTTGATAGACTGTTCGATAAATCCAATTCATTAATTAAAATAGAAAACCTGTCTGCCGACAGGCAAGATAGATGATAGAAAATATTAAAATTAAAAAATGTGAACTTTTTCTATTTGCTATTTGCTATATAATATTTGCTCTTTTCTATTTGCGCCATTAACAATAAGCCTGATGAGGAAGTTATAAGAGCTGTTCGTTAAAGAAGCTTTCAACCTCTATTACTTTACAAGCCTCAAGGTCGCCAAGGTAAATATCTCCAATTCGAACCCGAACTAACCGAAGGGTTGGAAAGCCAACAGCTGCAGTCATCTTACGAACCTGTCGCTCTTTGCCTTCGGTAAGTATAATTGAAATCCAACATGTTGGTCCGTGCCTATCGTCGCGTATTTTACGAATGCGTGGCGGGAATGCTGGTGTTGTTTCCAACCGAAAAGCTTTGCAAGGATTGGTCATGTATTTTACATCCCGAATACCAATTTCTACTCCTGCCCGTAGTCTTTCAAGCGCCTCATCGGTTATCAGTCCGTCAACCTGGGCATAGTATTCCTTCTCAATATTTTTGCTTCTTACAATCTCACTCATCATGCCATCGGTTGTAAGAAAAAGTAAGCCTTCGCTTTCCTCGTCTAAACGGCCAATTGCCATGGTACCTTCAGGAAAATCATACAGTTCGCCAATCAATTTCTTTTTTGGCAATTCGCATACAAACTGGCATAAATAGCCATATGGTTTGTGTATTATAAAATGTCGATGCTGTGGTTTGGTATCCGGAGCCATTAACTATAGGTAAAAGTTTTTTATAAATTTTTGAGGCTGCAGAAGCAGAAAAGTTTGTTCTGATTTTTTCATAATAATTTCGATCTTCATAAATCAATTGCATTATTCAATGAATCGAATTTACTGATCATTCAATCCCTTTCCATTGAGAATTTGCTGTATCCATTTTTCAACCCTAGACTCACGGGTTTTGGACTGTTTGGGTTCGGAAAAATATATATTGTATGCTCTCTGCCGTCCCGGAGTCAATGCATCAAAAGCAGTTTTCAAGGCAGGGTTTTTATCTAATTTTTTTTGAAATTCTTCGGAAAATTTGAGCTCTGCATGCTTTTTAAAATCCACTTTCAATCCGGATTTTTCTACTTCAATGGCTTCAAAAATATAGGTTTTAATGATGGGTTCCATCTCAACTATTTCCTGAATATTAGTGAACCGAATCTGTCGCCCTGCCTGCACATTCTCCGTTTGCTGTACCAGTATACCATGGGCATCATGTAACAATGCACCTTTGAAAAACAGTAGCGCACAGTATTCTTTAAATCCATGTATTAAAACGATGTTACTTGACTGAAACGTGAAACAAGGCCAGCCCCACTTCAATTCTTCGGTCAGCTTACAGTCAAGAAGGATCATTCTTAATTTCTCAAATTCCTTCTGCCACTTTCCTGCCTTACCTGCAGGCAGGTTGGCTTTACTTAAATTTACATCAGCCATAGAATTTATTTTATTTATTTACAGTAAGGTGTGGTAGTTATCCCAAAACACCTTTAAAGATAGCATTTTTTAGCAAAATATATTTTTAAATAATAATGTAAATATAGAAATTTACGAATGGATATGCATAACAAAACAGAAGAAAAAGTCAAGAGGAAATAAGGCACTAGTTTCAATTGTTGCTGAAGAAGAAATACGGGGATTAGTATATTAGCATTGCAACAATTAGAATAGCAAACAGATAATAGAAAATATTAATTTAAAGAAATATTGCAAACTTTTCTATTTTCTATTTGCTTTTTTCTATTTGCTCTTAACATGAAATAATGTAATTGCATCAAACGCTGATCACCTTATAAGGTTAACCGTTCCTGTCTTTTTTATAGGCTTGCCTTCTTCATCAATATAATTAAGGTAGTATACATATACACCTGATGGCACTGGCTGGCCTTTAACTTTGCCATCCCATTCGTATTGATCAGCCGTCGATTTGAAGACGAGTTTTCCTGCCTTGTCATAAATGCTGTAATAAAGATTTTTCCCTCGTCTTAAACTCACAATGAACAGATCGTTTTTTCCATCACCATTAGGTGTAAAAGGATTGGTAAGATAATAAGCCAGACGCTCCTTGTTATGTAAAGTAACAGAATCAAGAGTTGAACAACCATTGTTATCCATGTAAGTAACAATGTATGTGGTAGTGGAATCGGGCGTCACAGTTGGGTTTTTGCAATCGAGGCAACTCAAACCATTTTCTGGCGACCAACTGTATTTTCCATCAGGTCCTTTAAGATGGATTACGACCGAAGAATCCATCGGAACAGAAAGATCATTTCCGGCATCAATAGTTGGGACAGGATTCACAGTTACCGTAACCTTATCAGTAGCTGTACAAGTACCCGATGTTACAGTGACAGTATATGTAAGTGTGCTCTTTGGTTTTATTAAGATACTTTGAGTTTTTTCACCATTTGACCACTTATAGCTTCCGCCACCAGTGGCCCTTAATGTAACGGGGCTTCCTGAACATACAGTGGTATCAATACCTGCATCAGCAACTAAGTTAGTAACAACCTTTACAGTAACTGAATCTTTTGCTGAACAACCTTCGTTGGAAATAGTAACATAATATTCAGTAGTGGCTTCTGGTTTAACTTTAATACTATCATTTACCTCGCCAGTGCTCCAGAGGTACTTCGTGCCGCCAGATGCAGCTATAGTTGCAGTTGAGCCTTTACAAATATCAACATCATCGGAAACCGTTGCATCCTCCATCGAACACTCACTTGTTCCGTAGGCTACAATTACTCCCCATATTGAATTTGTTTCATGTTCGCCAAACTGAGAATTGTCCACTGAAAAATCAAGCGTAAAAGATTTGCATTTATCTTTCAGGATTGTTTTTGCATTTATTAATGCATCAGAGCCTTCTACTTTTTTATCTGCATTGTCATCTTGCAGTCCATACAACTTATTGTCTTTATAGTAAAAACTTCCTATAGGCCCTCCACAATATCCCGAATTATCATCATGTCCACCTATCTGACCAAGTTTTTCATTGTTCAGTGAAACAAATTCACCATCGCCTGTCGTGTGACATATGTAGCCGCAGTATAGTGATACAGCAACATCACTTGCTTTACTTGTAGCAGTGGCAAGGTCAATTTTAAATTTATCCTTTGCAGAAATATCTGAATTTCGTAAGTAAATTGCAGTGCTTACTTTTTTCAGACTTTTATTTTCGTAAGCAATATATAGATAGAAATCATTGAAACGGTTCGTTGGGCCTGATTGCTGCGGAATATTGATCTTGTATTGTGAAACGTCAGCTTTGATATCGGCAGTAACATCAATCACATGAACACAGGAAGGGCCACCGTATGTTTTTGATTCGTACTGCTTGGTGGCCATATTGTTTTTATCAAACATATAGCTCTTTCCATTCATAGTAATTGTAAGAGGCTGCGCAGCGCCAAATCTCCCGGCCATCAGGAATGCCTTTTTTATTGTACTTCCTTTTTCAATTTTTACTTCGAATTTTCCTTCTCCCCCGCTCTGGTATTCGGGCGAATAACCACCTGTTGTAACACCACCGTAGAAACTGGCCTCCCAGAGTTTAGTCTGAGCCTGAACAGGGTTCAGAATATTGGAAAGAAAAAAAGCAAAAAGAAAGAATATCGTTGCTATTATTGAAAAGCAAAAACTTTTAGTGTTTTGATTTTTCATTTTAATACTTTTGATTTGTGAAATATTGATGTAGGAAATAGAAAATTCCATAAAACCCATCAATTTTTGTTCCAAAATTAAACATCCATCATTTTAATTAACGGAATTAATTATTTTTAATTTTGTGAGATACTAAATTACTGAATCAGCAACGAAATTTACAAAAATTATTTAAGAACCTTCTATTTTATTTATTTAACACACAGTATATGAAAAAACTATTGATTTTACTAGCTATTCCGGCATTTTTTGCCTTTGCAAATCCCAGTCAGCAACATGAAAAAGCAACCACAGCAAAACTTTGCACCCGTCCTGGTTTTAGCATGGTTGTTACCGTTGATGAGATTATCAAAGCACTCACCGACAAATACGGAGACACCTATAAAACAATGATCGATAAAGGTGTAAGACAGGTCGCTGCTTTATGGGAAGAAACTGACGGAACCATGAATGATCTGAAAGCTTTCTGTTTAGAAAATTATACAAAGCCCGGCGATGACCAAAAAGCATTGTTCGACAGGTTGTCCACAAATTTTGAAATTCTTTTCGGTCATTTTAATAAAGTTGGCCTTGACCTGAAAAAGCCGCTACACCTTGATGAAGGAGAATTACTTGCTGTGGATGATATTTTTGGCGGATATGATCCTTCGGCACATTTTACCGAAGATTTCTTTTCAAATAAAATTGCTTTTATTGTTGTTTTGAACTTCCCTTTCTATACACTGAAAGAAAAAGAAGAACTGGGGCCATCATGGACCAGGCAGGATTGGGCTTATGCTAAAATGGGCGACATATTCACTTCCCGTGTTCCCGCTAAATTGCTTTCGGCATTATCCGAAGCCTTATCTGCGGCCGATACTTATATTTCAGAATATAATATTTACATGGGTAAGCTTGTAAACGATAAAAAGAAAACACTTTTCGACAGGGATTTAAAGCTCATTACCCACTGGGGCCTTCGCGATGAACTGAAATCACACTATGCTGACAAGGACGGACTTGAAATGCAGAAGATGATTTATGAAGTAATGAAAAAAATTATCTCTCAGGAAATCCCACTCGAAGTGATCAATAAAAACAATTACTGGTGGAACCCCTCAAGCAACAAAGTTTACAAAGATTCAACATGTACAACAGAAGTTACAGGTACTCCTGAAAAAAATGTAAGATACCAGGTTCTGCTTAATAATTTTAAAGCCAGCTCTGCTATTGATAAATACAGCCCGGCATACCCTACAAATATTCTCAGGAAATTCGATGGAGAGATGCAGCTTACACAAGAATCTGTTGAGAAACTATTTATTGAATTCATGTCATCACCTACCGTAAAAAAAGTTGGTGCGCTTATAAGCAAGAGGCTTAAAAGGAAATTACGGCCCTTCGATATCTGGTACGATGGTTTCAAAAGCCGCAGTACAATATCTGAAGATGACCTTGACAAAGCTGTTAAAGCGAAGTATCCAACCAAAGATGCATTCGAAAAAGACTTGCCGAACATACTTGTAAAACTTGGATTTACGAAGGAAAAGGCTGATTATATCTGCTCCAAAATCCAGGTGGATGCATCAAGAGGCGCAGGCCATGCATGGCAGGCTGATATGAAAACAGAAAAAGCGCATCTCCGCACCAGGGTTGGCAAAGATGGCATGAATTACAAAGGATATAATATCGCAATTCATGAATTCGGCCACACTGTTGAACAAACAATAACATTGTACGATATCGACTATTACCTGCTCAGAGGTGTTCCTAACACTTCGTTTACCGAAGCAGTTGCATTTCTTTTCCAGCAAAAAGACCTTGAACTCCTAGGATACAAGAACGATAATGCAAATAAAAAATACTTGTTTGCACTTGACAATTTCTGGTCAGCTTATGAAATAATGGGTGTATCGCTTGTGGATATGCAGGTATGGAAATGGATGTATGCTCATCCTACAGCAACAGCTGATGAACTTAAAGCTCAAACTATTCTGATAGCAAAAGATGTATGGAATAAATATTATGCCGACATTTTCGGAACAAAAGATGAACCTATTCTCGCAATCTACTCACATATGATAGATGCTCCGCTATATTTATCAGCTTACCCAATCGGTCATCTTATCGATTTCCAGGTTGAAAAGTATATTGAAGGAAAACCATTCGCAACCGAATTGCAGCGTATACTATTATCAGGAAGCATTGTTCCCCAGTTATGGATGAAAGCAGCTGTTGGGAAAGAAATAAGCGGACAGGCGCTTATAGATGCCACTGATGAGGCATTGAAAAATGTGAAAGAGTAATTTTTGAAGTTTCATTTTATATCAACATAATAATTAAGAACCCGGTCTTCCGGGTTTTTTAATTTCATAATTTTGTACTATCAATTTTAATAATTATGAAAAATAAAATTGTTATTATTACTGGCGCAACTTCCGGGATGGGTCTTGCGACAGCTGTTTCGCTGGCTGGGATGGGTGCAACACTTGGCCTTATTTGCAGAAATAAAGACAAAGCTGAAATTGCAATAAAGAACATTAAAGAAAAAACCCGCAACAATAAAATTGAACTTTTTGTTGCTGACCTCTCATCTGTAAATGAAATAAAAAGAATTGCAGAAGAAATAAAAAATGTATTTCCGCGAATTGATGTACTGATAAACAATGCAGGTGCAATAAATAAAGAAAGAACACTTACCGTTGATGGTTACGAAAACACTTTTGCAACTAACCATCTCGCCTATTTTTTACTTACTGACCTTCTGCTTGGTAATCTTAAAGCTTCACCAAAAGCCCGGATAGTAAGTGTTGCATCGCAGGCTGCAAGGATAGGCGAAATTAATTTTGAAGATCTTCAATTTGAAAAAAAGTACAGCTCCTGGAAAGCTTATGCTCAATCGAAACTTGCAAACATTATGTTCACTTACGAACTGGCACGCAGGCTTGAGGGCAGCAATATAACTGCAAACTGTTTACATCCCGGCATGGTAAAAACAAATTTCGGAAAAGAGCTTAAGGGTGTTGCTGGATTTCTTTTCGGTAAGATGACTGCACTTTTGCGCACTGCTGAAAAAGGCGCTGAAACAATTATCTGGCTTGCATCATCAAAAGATGTTGAGAGTATTTCTGGAAAATACTTTAAAGACATGAAAGAGATAAAATCCAACAAATTATCCTATAATAACGAATTGCAAGAAAAACTTTGGGAAGTAAGCAACAAATTATGTGCATTAAAATAATTCATTATGAAAAAGAAAATCGGTTCAAAAAACCTTTATTATCCAACCCTTACAATACTTGCAGGAACCGTTGTAAATGGTAAACCAAATTACGAAGCCATTGCATGGGGAGGAATTTTAGGAATGAAACATATTTACATTGCTTCAAATATTTCACATTATTCGAATTCAGGAATCAAGGAAAACAAAACATTCAGCGTAAATATTCCGTCCGCTTCTATTGTGAAAGAAACTGATTTCTGTGGAATTTATTCCGGTAAAGAAAATGACAAGTCAGAAATTTTCAAAAATTTTTATGGTGAACTCGGCACTGCTCCTATGATTGAAGAATGCTCAATAAATATGGAATGTGAACTAATAGATACTTTTGTTATTGAAGATCATGAAATATTTATCGGAAGAATTAAAGAAACATACTGCGATGAAGAATACATGACAAACGGAAAAGTAGATCTTAAAAAAGTGAACCCGTTATTATTCTCCTTTCATGATGCTTCTTACTGGTCAATCGGCGAACATATTGCAAAATCATGGAGTGTAGGGAGAAAAGAAAAATCATAATCAAGGACAGGATAGCTTATGAATAAAAAAACATTTCTGATTTTTTTCTCTGTAGTATTTGTCATTTATTTTCTGATAAACTATTACATTTTTATGCATGGCTGGAATGCATTTCCACGTCATGACGCTTCAAGAACTATTTATGCCATCACTTTTTCGTTGCTTTTTATTTCATACATTTTAAGCCGCTTTCTTGAAAGAACAGCATTGGTAAAGGTTTCTGAACCTTTCACATGGATTGGTTCCTTCTGGCTCGCAGCCATGTTTTATTTTTTCCTGATAGTTCTGCTTGTAGATTTTATCAGGCTGCTCGATTACTGGTTTGCATTTCTCCCTGAATACTTCTATTGTTCCTGCGGTGCAGTCAAACTTTTAACTTTCTATTATGCAATCGGAATTGTTTTCCTAGCTATAACAGCTGGTTTTATCAATGCCCGTAATCCAAAAATTAAAAGGCTTTCACTTGCTGTAAATAAAAAAGCTAAAGATCTGAAAAAACTGAATATTGTTGCAGTTTCCGACATCCATATGGGAATGCTTGTTAAACACAGAATGATCAGCAGACTCGTGAGGATAATAAAAAAACTGAATCCTGATATTGTCCTGATAGTCGGTGATATGGTTGATGAAGATGTTGCTCCAGTAATGAAATTTAATTTAGGTGAACCGTTCAAAACCATTCAGGTACCTTTTGGGATATATGCCATCAGCGGAAATCATGAGCTTATCGGTGGTTCTAAAAAAGCCTTTGCCTATATTGAATCCCTCGGAATAAAAGTTCTAAAAGATGAAGTGGTAAAGATTGCTGACTCATTTTATCTCGCAGGTCGCTGCGATAACGATATGCAGCGCTTTACAGGAGTGAAACGCAAATCGGTTGATGAACTTTTACAAAATATTGATCCTTCCCTACCCCTTATCCTGCTTGATCACCAGCCCTTTCACCTTGAAATAGCCGAGCAATGCGGCGTTGACCTACAACTGTCAGGACATACGCATCATGGGCAAATATGGCCGCTTCATTATATTACAAAAAAAATATTCGAACTCAGTTGGGGGTATAAGAAAAAGGGAAATACGCATTTCTATGTGTCCTCAGGCTTCGGCACATGGGGACCGCCAGTAAGGATAGGCAATAGACCTGAAGTTCTGAACATAGAACTTAATTTTCTTCAGTAAGCAATTGAAAAAAAATCAAAAATATTTTAACGATGATGCTTATGGGAAAATCGTTTTTTCAATGTTACAGATTTTAACGATCCTGAATTCGGATAAAAAGAAGCTTTCAGCTTTTTATTTGCTGGCAGCTCACAAACAGCTCCAAACTGATCAATCAGCAAATTTGATTCTGCTTTTACTTTATCATTGTATAGCATTGAAACCTTTGCATATTCAGGAATCCTGTAATAATATCCATGCGTTTTTTGCTTAGGATTTACTTTCCATTCGTTAAAACTGGCGAGTTGTTTAGTGCTGTTGTATTTTTCTATTTTGATATAAACATCATCACCATAAAAGCTAGAAGTATCTACAATTCCTTCCTTTGCAGAGAAACGAAATAAAGGAATATTAATATTGTTTTCAGCATAATATGGTTCAAATGTGAAATAATATTTCAGCTTATGTGTAACGGTTATTCCAGTAAACAGGTTTAAATATTCTTCTTCCATTTTATCCAATTGGCTGGTCATATATTTAATACTTTCCTTAGTGTAATTAACTTCATTGTAACCTGTAAGTATATTGAATTTCCCCTCTTTCAACTGCATAATAAAATCTGCAGCTTCTTTCGCTTTCTGCTCAACAGTTTTTTCAACGAAAGTTTTTTTCAGAACTTTTTTCTCAATTGTGATTGTATCAAGATTTACCTTTTCAATAATGGTGTCAAAAGATTCTGCAAGGTTTGAATTAATAAAAGACTGGGCAGTGGGCTCCACAAGTTCCTCGGCTGAAAGATGCGATAAAGAATCAGATTTTACAAAAGTCTTGAGATCGCTGTAATCATTGATGCTGCTAACAATTCCAGATTCTGACAATTGCATAAAAACAGAATTATTTTTACGACATCCTTTTGGTACTTCAATAAAATAATATTGATCCGGATCTGGAATGGAATAAGAATTCAGTGTAATTCCTGCCAGATCATACGATGTGGAATTTTCAGTAATAATATTTGAAAGGCCAAGATATTTCTGTGCATATGAAGCATAAGGACCTTTAACCTTATAGGTTTTATTAAGTGTTACCTCGACTGTAACAACAGTTTTTGGCAATGAATAATAAATTCCGCTATTCTTTGGCTTGTCGCCAGTGGTATCAAGGTGGCGCACATTAAGAGTTGCACAGGATGCCAGTCCTATTATTACAAATGCGGAAAATATTACTTTATATCTTTTATACATAACTTCTCTCTTTTATGCAAAAATAAGAAATCTCGTTTCTTAAAAAATAAAAAAACGAGATTTCAGAAATTAATATTTTTGTGATAGATTATTCTTCGGCATCAAGAAATTCTTCAGCATCTTCGTATGCTTCGGTTCTTCTGCCCATAATCGGTAATATTTTACCGGTGATAATACCAGCAATAAATGCAATGACGATGGTAAGACCAATTCCCGATAACTGACTCTGCATATTCAATCCATGAATAATTGGCAGTGCAGCAAGGCCTCCCATTAACCCGGGTAATCCATGAAGGTTGGTGACACCGCAGGTATCAATAAGTTTCATCCATTTCTGCTGGCGTGACTGAATTACCGCGAAGCCAAGTGTTGAAAGGCCTCCTGCCATAATACCAATAACAGCAGCCATTCCATGACTTGCAGCAGCACAGGTGGAACCTATAGCAACACCTCCTGCCAATGCGGCATTTGCAATATCGGCAATGCTGATTTTTTTTCTGAGCGAAACAGAAAATAAATAAGTTGCGATTGTAGAGCCGCAGAGTGCTATAATTACATTCACAACGGTATGCGGCATTTGATCAGGAGTTACAAGGGCTGCACAGAAACTTGGCCAGAAAATCCACAACACCATACTTCCCAGCATTGAATAACGATCGCTTGTAGCATCGGATTCAATTGTTTTTTCAAATTCCTGTTTTGTTGTCATAGTTAGTGCAACACCTAATCCGAAGATTGCGCCAAAAGCGTGTATCACAATTGAACCACCGGTATCAAGCACCGTTCCGGCAGGGATAAGACCCCAGCCGCCACCAAGAACAATCCATTCATTAAACATATAAAAAGGAACAAAGAGTAAAGCCAGCAAAATATATTGAGGCATTTTTAAACGTCCGAGAACTGCACCGGCAGCTATAAGTAAACTGGCAGCACCGAATTCTGCAAGGATCAGTCTTTCAACTTCGGCATTCACTTCGCCCAGGAAACCTGCGCTTTTTGCAAAGATGTAAAATGGTAATGCTGTGCTAACAAGTAAAAAAGTAGCCGTAAGAGCGGAGCGGCCATATTTTCTTACAAAGACCATTAAAAAGCCAAATCCTACAAGGAGCATGGCCATAATGTGGATTGCGCGGTTGTACCGCTGATCATCGATCATTGCAGATGAAGCAGTATTGGATACTGTTTCCTGTGCAAATGTAATCGTAGACGACAGAACCATTAGCAAAGATGCCGCAGTGATTCTGAAAATTTTGCAGGATTTCATTGATTTGGGATTTAAATGATACAACTATTTTCGGGGCAAATATATATTTATTTATATATCTGTTAAGTATTTCACAGAAATAATTAAGTAAATCACCTAAAATTTGTCAAAGGCTTTATTACTTTACAGATATTTGTATTATAGTTAGCACATTCATGAAACTGGACTTTTTCAGGAACTTATCAATAGCTACCAAACTGATCATCCTGTTCCTGCTGATAGGAATCGGTACCACGATTATTGTTGGGGTGTACTCTTATTTTTCAGCCCGCAATTCACTTACCGACCGCACATTTGATCAATTGACTTCAATAAGAGTTGTGAAAAAAAACAGGATTGAAGATTTTTTTTCCGACAGGTTCAGGGATATCAACCTGTTCTCAAAAACCAACGAAGTCAAAGAAATGGCTTCCTCTATCAACAGAGTAATCTCCAAACCAACATTGACGGGCCTTTTGATTTCGCCTCATGAGTATGACCAGTTTCTGAACCTATATGTAAAAGCATATGGTTACTATGAAAAGTTTATCATAACTGATACATTGGATAATATTATTTTCACATCAGGTACTGCTGAAGATTCACTTCATTTTGACAAACTTGATCAGCCAATATATTCATGCATCAATATTATCAATGATTCTGCTGCTAAAAAGAAGAACACTGTTTTTCTTGATTTCAAAAAAGATCCTTTCAATAAAAATAAAGCATCGTATTACCTTGCAACACCTATCCTTAATGATGCCAAACAACTTATCGGATATATTTCACTTCTCGTTTCCACTAAAGCTATCAATAATATAATGCTCGAAAACAGCAGTGAAAACGGACTAGGGAAAACTGGAGAATCATACTTAGTAGGACAGGATTTTTATATGAGAAGCGATTCGCGATTCATACCTAAATCTCTGATGACACAGCTTGTAAAGACCACTGCTTCCATAAATGCATTGCAAGGGAAACAGGGCATTGAAATCATCAAGGATTACAGGAACATTGCCGTTTTGAGTTCTTACAGTAAATTGAATATTCAAGGCCTCAACTGGGCAATTATTGCCGAAATCGATTTAAAGGAAGCCATGATCCCAGTGGAGAAAATCAGGAATGATATTTTATTCCTCAGCATACTGGTCGTCTTATTTATCATGGGAATTACATACATAATTGCACGAACAATTTCACAACCAATAATCCGATTGAAAAATGCGGCAGTTAAAGTTGGCGAAGGAGATTTCGATACAAGGGTTGATATTTCTGGTAAAAATGAAATTGGTGCGTTGGCAGAATCGTTCAATTCAATGATAGCTAAGTTAAAGTCTACAACTGATGAACTCCATGAACGTGAAGAACGACTGCGGCATTTTTATGAAGCTACCGTGGATGGAATAATCTTGTTTGAAAATGGAAAACCTTTACTTGTGAATAACGCGTTATCTATTCTTACGGGTTTCACAGAAGAGGAACTAATGGGCAAAGAGATTGGAGAAATAATTGCATCGGTAAATGAAAAAACTGAAGTTACGGAGTACCTGAATATTCATGCCTATGAAGCTTCCTGTATTTCGAAAAGCGGAAAAACATTTCCTGTAGAAGTGCAACACGGAAATGTAGAATACAAGGGACGAAAGATACATGCAACGGTACTGCGCGATATTTCACAACGTAAAGAAGTGGAATCAGCGCTGAAAGAAGAACGTGAAAAGAGACTATCTGCCATTATCGATGGACAGGAAATGGAACGACAGCGCATGTCGCGGGAGTTGCACGACGGACTTGGACAATTCCTTATCGCTATTAAACTAAAACTTGAAAATATAATTACTATGCAGCACAGTTATAAAGAACCGCTAATTGAAGTGCAGGAAATGTTCAACACAACTATTGATGAAGTACGAAAAATTTCCGACAACCTGATGCCTTCAATACTTAAGGAATTCGGTCTGGAAACCGCTTTGCGAAATTTATGCAAGCTAATGGCCCAGGCTTCAAACATCAACATTCGTTTTGAATCGCTGCCTCTTAAGAAAAAACTCCAGGAACGTGTAAGTACCTATTTATACCGCATTTCGCAGGAAGCGCTTAACAACATGGTAAAACATTCTCAGGCAACTGAAGCGAGTATCGAGCTTCTGGAACTTGGCAATTACATTCAGTTGATAATAGAAGATAATGGAAAGGGATTCGATTTTGACCAGCATTTCAAAAGTCAGGGCAATGGCATTTACAATATGCGTGAACGCGTGAATGTGATTGGTGGAAGTATTGAAATAAAAAGTAAACAAGGAAAGGGTACTATTATTAATATTAAAATTCCAATTCAATGATCAAAAAGAAAATTAATATTTTTCTTGTCGATGATCACCAGATCGTAAGAGATGGGATCAAATCGCTGCTGCTGGATTCTTCAGAAATCTCAATAGCTGGCGAAGCATTGAACGGCAAGGAACTCATGGAAAAACTAGAAACAATAAAACCTGATGTGATCCTGATGGATATTTCACTTCCTGATATTTCAGGAATCGAGCTCACAAAGCAGGTTACGCAAAATTTTCCCGAAATAAAAGTTGTGATATTGTCCATGTATACTCAGGAAGAATTTATCACAAATGCCATAGCTGCCGGCGCCAAAGGGTATCTTCCGAAAAATACCACGCAGCAGGAATTATTGAATGCTGTGAAAGCAGTATGCGATGGCAAAGAATATTACAACGAAGCCGTATCGAAAATAATTCTTGAAAATTACATTTCTAATGTCCGGAAATCTAAAGAGGTTGAAATTGCTAACGATGCGGAAACCCTATCCTCGAGGGAAAAACAGATACTGAAGCTTTATGTGGAAGGCATGAGCAACCAGCAGATTGCAGATAAATTATTCATTAGCATCCGCACAGTAGAATCGCACAAAAACCATATCATGCAAAAGCTTGGTGTGAAGAGTACTGTAGAACTTGTGAAGTATGCGATACGCAATAATATTGCAGAAGCGTAAGAGGAAAAAGTAAACAAGATGACAAGTGATAAGTTAATGGATCATTTCTTTAATTCAATTTTACTTCCTCAGTAATACACCTAGTTTTTCTTAAGAAATCTTCTTAATATTTTTCAGTATCCGCACCATTGCAGGCTTCTGGGGCGCAATTTAATTTAGCGCTCAAAATATACCGGAAGCTATGAATAAAAAAAACATTTTATTTTTTTGCATAATTACTGCATGGATTGCATGTGTTCCATCTATTCAAGCGCAGGACAAGCCTTCATCAAAAATAAATATTACAACTGATTTAGTAAGCCGCTATATATGGCGCGGGCTTGATTATGGCAAGGCACCAAGCATTCAGCCGACATTTGCATATTTAAAAAGCGAATTTGAAATAGGGTGCTGGGGAGCTTTCAACGCTATTGGAACATACCATGAAGCCGACTTGTATGCAAAATACACTTTAAAGAATTTCACAATTGCATGCACCGATTATTTTATCCACAACGAAACCAAATCAAACGATACACGCTATTTTGATTATGGATCAAAAAGCACAAACCATACATTAGAAGGTTCTCTTCAATATAAAGGTTCTGAAAAATTTCCAATCAGTGTACTGGCAGCAACTTATTTTTTTGGAAATGACAGGGCCTGGGGATACGATGATGAAAAGGATTCCACGCTTGAGAATTATTATTCCACATACTTCGAATTAGGATATACATTGAAATGCAAAGGGAAAACTGTTGATTTATTTATGGGTTTAACTCCCCAGGCAGGAGCTTATGGAAACACTTTCGGTGTAATCAACCTTGGACTTACGGGATACAGGACAATACAAATCACTGACAAATTTGAACTTCCAGTGAAAGCATCATTGATTGCTAATCCTCAGGCAGGTAATTTATATTTCGTAATTGGAATCACCTTATAAACCTAGTAATAATTTAAATTAAAAAAAATGTTAGCAAATGTTTTACTGGACGCGAGTGTCCTTGAACCCGGCTCGACCGGTTTTATGCTACTTGCATGTAGCTTGGTTATGCTCATGACTCCCGGCTTGGCTTTCTTTTATGGCGGTCTTGCAACAAAAAGGAATATCCTGGGTATTATGATTCAGAGTTTTGTGTCGTTGGGATGGACGACAGTGTTGTGGGTAATTTTCGGTTATTCGCTTTGCTTCAGTGGTGGCCCAGGCGGAATTATCGGAAACCTGGATAAAGCATTCTTGAATGGTGTTACTCCAGACTCAATGTATACTAATGGAAAAATACCGGAATATGTATTTGTTGCTTACCAGATGATGTTTGCAATTATCACTCCTGCTTTGATAACAGGTGCATTCGTTAACAGAATTAATTTCAAAGCGTATTTTCTATTCCTAACAGTATGGCAGGTATTGGTTTATTATCCGTTCGTCCACATGATCTGGGGTGGTGGATTATTAGCAGAATGGGGCGTTCTCGATTTCGCTGGAGGTATTGTAGTTCACGCAACAGCCGGTTTTGCAGCACTTGCAGCAGTATTTTATGTTGGAGCTCGTGTTGACAAAAACTCTACACCGAATAGTATTCCACTTGTGGCTATTGGAAGTGGTTTGTTATGGTTTGGCTGGTACGGCTTCAATGCAGGAAGCGAAGTTGCTGTTGACAAGGTTACTTCAGTCGCTTTTCTTAACACCGATATTGCTGCTTCATTTGCCACCATCGCGTGGCTGGCTATTGAATGGACACGGGAACGAAAACCAAAGTTCATTGGACTTCTTACAGGATCAATTGCTGGTCTTGCTACAATAACACCATGTGCAGGTTTTGTTCCTGTGTGGGCCTCGCCAATAATTGGTACTGCAGCAGGTCTGGTTTGCTATTTTGCAGTTCAGTTTAAAAATAAAATGAAATGGGACGATGCTCTTGATGTTTGGGGCGTCCACGGTATTGGCGGTGTTCTTGGATCCATATTGCTGGGAGTATTTGCAACCACAGCAATTAATGGTGCAGGAGCAAATGGACTCATAATGGGAGAATCTTCGTTTTTCTTCAAACAGTTGATCACTGTAATCGGTGCTTCTGTTTATGCATTTATTTTCACATACCTTATGTTGATAATTATTAATACAATTACTCCGGTTAAAGTTCCGAAAGAAGCTGAAATAGCAGGATTGGATATGCACTTACATGGTGAAAAAGCCTATGATGAAGGAGCTTTGTAAGAATTATATTTAAATAAAAAAGACCACTCAAAAAAGTGGTCTTTTTTATTTTTATTCAAACTTTCAGAATTTGCAAGATGTTCATCAGAAAATATTAATTACACTCTTACTCACTTTCATAAAGAAGGCATCATTCATTCCGATGGTAAGAATCTTAAAATAAAAGATATGGCAAAGCTTACAGAGATTAGCAGGTTTGGTTAATGAAATAAATCATTAAATATCCTCAGGTTGTTTGCTATCTTTTATTCTTTTCAATTCTATTTTTTGGATAGAGTTAAAAACCAACGGAACCAGTTCAATATCCACATCGCTTTTATCCAAACCAAAAGCTTTCTGATCGCTTTGTCCGAATCGTTTCAAGAAGAAGTAGAAATTTAAAAGGAGTCCTTCGCGTAATGCAAATTCATTTTCAACCGAAAGAAATTTTTCAATTACAATAAATTTAAAATCTGGTTCACAATTGTACTTTGTAGAACCATCGGGTCTCATGTGTAAATTAAGTTCCTGTTCACTTACAAGCTCTTCTACTATACGTTTAAAGAAAAACTCTGTTCTTGGCTGTACCCGGAACCCGACGTTCAGATTTATTTTAATAAGTTTATCATCTATAAGTTCAGTAACATCATAACTTAGTGTGTAAGGGTGCTCTGTGCGGTTTATATGCACAAACCAATACACATCTGCACGTTTTGGTTTGCGGGCAAAAATAGAATTGATAATCTTTTTTTCAATATCAGCACGATTGTTAGCTTTTGTCAGGTATATCAGGTGCGTTGAAAATTTAGAGATGGAATCATCTTCGCTTAATTCCACAATTTTTGTAGCATATTTTCCTAAATCGACAAAGTTGGTCAAGCGATTCAGAATTTTACGGGAATAATACCATCCATACATCGTAAGGAAGATAAACAATTCGAAGAAAAGAAACATCCACCGCTGCTTGATCTTAGCAACATTCGCTATAAAAAATGATACTTCAACCGTACTGAATAAACAAAGAATTAAAATTACCAGGATGATATTCCATTTTTTTCGGTAAATAAGAAAGTAGCTAAGCAGTATTGTAGTCATCATCATAGCTACTGTGATAGAGAAACCATAAGCGGCTTCCATATTGGTGGATGTTTCAAAATACAGCACCATCAGTATACAGCCAAACCAGAGAATATTATTAACACTCGGAATATAAATCTGACCTTTTAGGTCAGTGGGTTGTTTTACCCTAATACGTGGCCAGAAATTCAGGTTCATTGCTTCATTGATTAACGTATATGACCCGCTGATCAACGCCTGTGAAGCTATGATTGATGCCGCAGTTGCAATTAAAATTCCCGGAAGTAAAAACCATTGAGGAATTATTTCAAAAAAAGGATTTCTACCACTTAATGTAGTTTGCCCTTGGTGCATCAGCCATGCAGCCTGGCCAAGATAGTTCACTACTAAACATGTTTTCACATAAGCCCATGTAATACGGATATTTTTTCTTCCACAATGTCCCAAATCAGAATACAAAGCTTCAGCCCCTGTTGTAGCAAGGAACACAGCTCCAAGCAGCCAGAAACCTTTCGGATATTTGAGCAATAAAAGATAACCGTAATATGGATTGAGTGCTTTGATAATGCTAGGGTAATGCAAAATCCAGACAAAGCCAACTACAAAAAGCATAAGAAACCACACTACCATCATAGGCCCAAATGCCTTACCAACACTTTGAGTGCCGAACCGCTGGAAGAAAAATAAAAGCGATAATATTACGATAACAATTGGTAATACAGACAAATTCGGAGTAACCATTCCTAAGCCTTCAATTGCAGATGTAACAGTAATAGGAGGAGTAATAATTCCATCGGCCAGTAGCGTTGTAGCACCAAGAATAGTAGGTATTACCAACTTTTTTGAATACCTGCGGACAAGTGCATACAGTGAAAAGATCCCACCTTCTCCTTCGTTATCTGCTTTTAATGTAAGCCAGATATATTTTACAGTTGTTTGTAAAACAAGAGTCCAGAAGATACATGAAACACCTCCAAAGACAAGCGTTTCATCAATCGGTTTATCTCCGACAATTGCCTTAAGAACATACAAAGGACTAGTGCCGATGTCACCATAAATTATTCCAAGCGCCACCAACAATGAGGCCGTAGTTATCCTTTTCGAATGAATTTGATTCGATTTCATGACTTAAAAAAAATAATGCTGTTATGAATTACTCCTTCACAACGAATCTGTAACCTACCCCTGATTCAGTATGGATGAACTCAGGAAGGTTTGGATCGTTTTCTATCTTCTTTCTTAGCTGTGCTATAAACACGCGCAAATACTGTGATTGATTTATATATCCAGGGCCCCATACTTCTCGTAGCAAATACTGATGAGTTAAGACTCTTCCTTCATTCTTGGCCAACAAGATTAGCAGGTTATATTCGGTTAATGTAAGTTTTATAATTTCATTTTTCTTTTTCACGGTCCTTGTGGCCAGATCAATTTGCAGATCGTTAAATTCCATAACAGGGAAACTATTTTCCAATGCGGTACTTCGCACTGCAGAACGTATCCTGGCAAGGAGTTCTCCTGTACGGAAGGGTTTTACGATGTAATCATTTGCGCCATTATCCAACGCCTGTATAATTTCTTCTTCATTGCTTAGCACAGAAAGTATTATGATTGGCTTATTATACCATTCACGAAGCTTCTTCAGGACTACCTGTCCGTTTTCATCGGGAAGACCGATGTCGAGCAAAATAAGATCTGGAGGATGATTTGCTGCAGCGATCAGTCCATCTCTTGCGGTGGCTGCTTCTCTTACTTTAAAATCATGACTCTGCAGGGTGATTTCAAGCAGTTTCCTGATTTGGACTTCATCATCAATAATCAATATTTCCGGATCATTCATTTTTTAAATAATTTATATATGACGTTTCCGTTGGAATTTCTATTGTAAACTTTGCACCTCCATCGGGAATGTTTTCCAGTTTAATTTTTCCATTATGCGCTTCAACAAAGCCTTTCACAATTGATAATCCTAAACCGGTTCCTCCAGTACTTGAATTTCTAAGTCTGTAAAATTTATCAAACACCTTCCCTATTTCATCTTCAGGAAATCCGTAACCATTATCTTCCACTATAAGTACCAGTTTTTCATCTCTGCACATGGCTTTGATTGTTATTACACAATATTTCGGAATATACAATGCAGCATTATGAATAAGATTGTGCAATACCTGCTCAATAAATCCAAAATCAAGTTTAAAAAGTGGAATATTTTCTTGTATTTGAATAATAATTGCACGGTCTTCAAGATTTTCCTTCAGACTGTTCACTACATCATGTATCAGTTCATTTAGGTCACACCAATCCTTATTTAATTTGATAAACCCTGATTCAAGTCTTGACATATTCAACAAATTCTCAACCTGCCTGTCAAGGCGAATGCTGGCCTTTGAAATTTCATTCACCAATTCGTTTTTACTTTGGTCCGAAAGTTTTTCAGGATCAGTCAGCAAATTATCTGTTGCAGCAATGATCGTTGATATAGGCGTTCTCAATTCATGCGAAAGTGAATTTAATATGGTGTTGTAAAGCACAACAGTCTTTTCCTTTTCTTCCTTCTCCTGAGTTTCTTTTTCAATCTGACGTATTTTAAAAGTCAGAACTGCATTTACAAGGGCTATGATAAAATACATCAGAAGCATAAGAGCATCTTCTGTGTCCCTAACTGTAAAAGTGAAACGTGGTGGTATAAAAAAGAAATCCCAGATTAAAGCGCTCAGGATTGCGGCCATCAATACTATCCAGATGTTAAAAAACATTGCAACTAGCGATACTGTTACCAACAAAATAAGTGCAACTACTTTATATCCGACATATGCTGATAAAAAATAACATGCCATTGAAACAATACCAATCAATAATATGCAAAGCAGATATTGCTGCGGTTTATTTGATTTATATAATGAAAATATTTTCATTTCTTTATGCTTATTTCAACTCCCAAAAGTATAACTGCTATTATAAATATAATATAAAGATAGAAGTTTAGATATAAAGATTTTATAAAGATTTACGAAGGGTTATTTTCAACATTCAAAAGGTAGGACCAATATATAAAATCGTGTGAGAATTATTATTTTTTCTTTAGCAAATACAATCCTGCAAACGTCAAAAAACCGTTTAATATCAGCAATTCAAAGCCGAACTTATAACCATTGAAAAGGACTTCAGAGTATGTGCTGAGTATATAACATATCACGGGTGAGAGTAGAGCAACTATCCAAACGTATTTATCTTTCACTGAAAATTTTGTAAACAAACCAAATGTAAACAGGCCAAGCAATGGCCCATAGGTATAGCCGGCAGCAGTGTAAATAGCATTGATCACCGCTTCATTATTCAAAGCGCGGAAAATTAAAATTACAATAAGCAGGACTGTAGCGAAACTTATATGAACCACATATCGTACTTTCTTTTTCTGCCTTTCATCGAGTTTGCTTTTATCCTTGAATCCTAAAAAGTCAACACAAAAAGAAGTTGTTAGTGCAGTAAGAGCACCGTCAGCGCTGGGATACGCTGCAGATACCAATCCTACCATAAAGATCAAACCAGCTAACGGACTAAGATAATTGAATGCAATAACAGGAAACAGATCATCGGTTTTCTTTGGAACTGCAATACCTTTAGAAGTTGCGTACAAATAAAGAACAGCACCGAGTGTGAGAAATAAGATATTCACAACGACAAGAATACCGCTGAATGTAAACATGTTTTTCTGCGCTTCTTTCAGATTCTTGCAACTGATATTTTTCTGCATCATCTCCTGGTCAAGGCCAGTCATAACGATTGCAATAAAAGCTCCGCTCAGAAATTGTTTCAGGAAAAAATTTTTGCTGTGCCAGTCGGTCTCTAAGAGCCTTGTGTAACCTGCATCTTTGATCTTTGAAAAAATATCACCGATTCCTAAACCAAGTTCCTGTGATATAAAATAAATAGAAAACACAACACCCAGCAGCATGAAAGTGGTCTGCAGTGTGTCCGTCCAGATAATGGTCTTCACTCCTCCTTCAAATGTATATAATATAATTAGGATAATAAACACTGCAACCACTACTCCGAAAGGAACACCCCAGTAATCGAAAACAAAAACCTGCAAAACATTCACCACTAAAAACATTCTGAATGAAGCGCCAATAATTCTAGATAAAAGAAAATAAAATGCTCCTGTTTTGTATGACCAGAAACCAAAGCGCTGGTTCAGGTATCCGTAAATGGAAGTAAGATTCAGCCTGTAATACAGTGGAAGCAGGATTGTAGCAATTACGGTATAACCGATGAGGAATCCAAACACAATTCCCAAATACGTAAACTGCTGTGTTCCCACTAATCCTGGCACCGACATGAACGTTACACCCGAAAGCGATGCGCCTATCATTCCATAGGCAACGATATACCAGGGTGAAGATTTATTGCCTACATAATACGAATCATTATTCGATTTGCGCGAAGTGAGCCATGTTACAAAGAAAAGTAACACAGTGTAAGCAATGAAACATATTAAAATGTAAACAGGTGACATTGTATGGTCTATGGTGCAAATGTATATATTCTTTAACCAGTTCGTCGAAGCAAGAAAAAAACATATTAACTTTGCAATGTAAATAAAATAACCGTGTATAATTTCCCCTCAAAACTTCTGGAAACCGCTGTCAACGAACTTTCCAAACTTCCGGGTATCGGAAGAAAAACTGCATTAAGGCTGGTACTTCATCTGATGAAACAGGATATTAGTATGACAGATGCACTTGGAGAATCCATCATTAAACTTCGCAGGGAAATTAACTATTGCACCCAATGTCATAATATTTCAGATACTGAAACCTGCCTCATCTGTTCTAATGAACAACGCGACCATGGCCTTATCTGTGTTGTTGAAGATGTAAGGGATGTGATGGCTATTGAAAATACAAATCAGTACAAAGGAGTTTATCATATTCTTGGTGGCATCATTTCTCCTATGGATGGCATTGGCCCCGGTGATCTGCATATTGATACGCTTGTAAGTAAAGTTGCTAAAGGTGATGTCAGGGAAATTATTATGGCGCTTAGTGCAACAATGGAAGGCGATACCACAAACTTTTACATTTACAAAAGGCTAAAAGAATTCAATATTTCAATTTCAACAATTGCCCGCGGCATCGCTATTGGCGACGACCTTGAGTATACTGATGAAGTAACACTCGGCAGATCCATATTGAACAGAACTCCTTATGAAAATTCACTGGTAAAATAAAATTGGTTGATCAGCTAGATGGTATTGAGTTTCCAGCCTTCTTAACAACAAACTACAAACATCCTCTATTTCTTTTCAAAAATCCAGGCTGAAGGATTCGTGCTTTGTTTAATTCCGGGAAGGTCCACATTGGCTTCTGCCCTGGTAGCATAACCTTTATAGCAAATTCGATAACTACCTAAGTCATTTTTACCAACTACCTCAGCATTGGGAAAACCTTTGGCTTTCAAGGCTGCCACAGCATCATTGGCTTGTTGTTCGGTGGGATATGAAGCAGCGATGATATAGAATTTTTTTACCACAGTCGCTGTGGTGGTGATAGTATTATTAGTTTGTGTGGTGTTATTATTTACTGCGGTTGTAGTATTTTGTGTTGTAGTATTTGTTGTGTTGTTCGTATTGGTTTTGCTTGTATTATTTGTCGTGGTATTTGTATTGACTGTGTTATTTGTAATTGCATTGTTAGTATTATTGGTATTGGCAGTATTCTGATTTGATGTTGTTGTATTCGCTGTAGTGGTAGTATTTGTTTTAGTGTTATTCGTTACAGCAGTTTGATTGGTATTAGTCTTTGTATTTTTGCTTGTATCAGCTTGAGTAATTAAAAGTTTGCTGATAATTTTACTGGAAATTTCAACAAAATCTTTTTCCCCTTTTTTTTCAAATAATTTAGCGTACTGATATGTTTTCTTTATGCCTGAAATTTCAGCAATTGCATCTTCCATTGTAGTATAACCTTTCAAACTTACACGCCAGCTACCTGAACTGCTCTCACCTAAAATCATGGCATTTTGATAACCTTTGGATTTCAATTTTACAACTGCTTCCTTTGCAAGCTTCTTTGTCTTATAGGCTGAGGAAACAATAAAATAATTTTCCTCAGCAACAACTGTAGTTTGCGTATTATTGGTTGAAGTTAGATTATTGGCAGTCGTTTGGTTATTTGTGGAGGTTTGATTGTTTGCTTTTGTTTGATTATTTGCAGTAGTGCTTGTGTCTTTATTCGTTTTTGTTGTGCTGTTATTTGTGTTTTGCTTGACAGTTGTTGTATTGCTCGCAGTCACATTTTCATTAACCTGGTTTGCATTGCTGGCAAATACATTCGTTGTGTCCTGAAACGGATTAACCCAATCGACATATTCTTTTTTGTTTCCAAGTTTGTACGTAATGCTTAAAGCGGCATAACCAAACCTGTCCATGTAAGAATTTTCGATGACCTGTGCATCCAGTTTATCTGTGTTTGTAAGGTGCAAAGTGTATTCAAGACCAATATCAATTTTAGTATCAGCTTTATATTTAATTCCAAAACCAATAGGAAAAGTTGCTTCATTTGTTCCAGCAGTTTTACCAAGGCCCGTTGAATCCCATCCATAACCTGTGATGTAGGCATTTTCATCGTAAGAATAAACTTTCGATCTTAAATTCATCAATCCGAAGCCTGCGAAAATATAGGCATTGATAACTTTTTCTCTTTCCGGATAAAATGAAATAAGGTCATTAAGGTTTACAATTCCCGATACAGAAAATTCTTTAATTCCAGCAGTAAAATGTTTATTCAGATTTATAGAAGATCCCGACAAACCAGCCAGTAATACATCAGCTCTGACACCAAAAATATGATTAAAATTTTTGATCCCTTCAAATGCAAAACCAGTATTCGTTTTTCTGTATTTATTGTCCGGGGTATATTTCAGCATCCTTACATCTCCATAAAAAGGAAGCATTCCGAACTTTGCACTCACAGCCCATGAATTATAATCAGAAGGGATGATAATCTGCGAAAAAGTCCGGGAAGGACTGATAAAGTTTAATGAAACAAAAAATAATATTAAGATTCTTGCAATCTTCATTCGATGATTCTTTTAACCTAAGATACAAATATACGAAATTTTCATAAAAATGTTCTTTTTTCATCTGTTAAAGCAATACAACCTCTCAGGATTTTTTAGTATTATTGTAAAGAAATAAGAGAATACTATGCTTACATCCCGACAGCTATTTTTTGAACATTTGGCACAGACAAGTTCTGAGCCCCTTGCACTTGATATTCGTAAAGCTGAAGGCATTTATTTATACGATGCAAAAGGCAAATCATATATTGACCTGATTTCCGGAATTTCGGTAAGTAACAGCGGTCACAGGCATCCTGCTGTTGTGAAAGCGGTAAAGAAACAGCTTGATAATTATATGCACCTCATGGTTTATGGTGAATATATACAGACACCACAGGTTAAACTTGCTGCAATGCTTTCAGAACTTTTGCCGTCAAAATTAAATTGTACTTACTTTGTAAATTCAGGAAGCGAAGCCACCGAAGGTGCACTGAAACTGGCAAAAAGATTTACCGGACGAAGCGAGATCATTGCTTTTAAGAATGCTTATCATGGCAGCACCCATGGTTCACTGAGTGTGATGGGCAATGAGCATTTTAAGCAAGCATTCAGACCATTATTGCCTGATATTCGTTTTATCGAATTCAATAATTCCAAAGACCTACAATATATTTCAGAAAAAACTGCCTGCGTTATTGCAGAAACTATTCAAGGAGAAGCGGGCGTTATTATTCCTGATACAGCTTACATGAAGAAACTTCGTGCTGTCTGCAATAAAACTGGCACATTGCTGATCCTCGATGAAGTTCAGACCGGGCTTGGTAGAACAGGAAAAATGTTTGGTTTTGAACATTTCGGAATCGTCCCCGATATCATCACTCTTGCAAAAGGATTCGGCGGTGGCATGCCATTGGGCGCTTTCATTTCATCAAAAAAAATCATGCAATCACTGATGAGTAATCCTTTGCTCGGGCATATTACAACATTTGGGGGACACCCGGTAAGCTGCGCTGCGGCCATTGCAAATATTGATGTTATCAAAAAAGAAAAACTATCTGCAAAAGCTGAACAGCTTGGAGAACTTTTTAAAAAATACCTGAAACATCCATCAATAAAATCAGTCAGGGGAAAGGGATTGTTGCTTGCAGTGGAATTCAGTGATGAAAAAACTTTACAGAAAATTATAAAGAAATGTATTTCAAAAGGACTGATCACCGATTGGTTTCTTTTTGCGCCAAAATTCATGCGTATTGCTCCTCCCCTTATAATCAAGAAAGATGAAATTAAAAATGCATGTGAAATAATTTTGTCATGTTTGTAAACATTGGTTAAATTTGTTTCCATTAAAAAACAAGCGATGAATAATTTTAAAGAAGAATTTATGGCAGAAGCAATCATGCTTGCTGTCGAAAATGTTAAGTCAGGTCGTGGCGGCCCATTTGGAGCAGTTATCGTAAAAGACGGAAAGATTATCAGCAAAGGAACTAACCTTGTTACATCTTCAAATGATCCTACAGCACATGCCGAAGTAGTTGCTATTCGCAATGCCTGTAAAGACCTTACATCATTTCAGCTTGACGGATGTGACATTTATGCCAGCTGTGAACCTTGTCCCATGTGCCTCGGAGCAATTTACTGGGCACGTCCTGATAATTTATATTTTGCAGGAACTAAAACTGATGCAGCAAATATTGGCTTCGATGATTCATTCATATACGAAGAGATTAATGTTCCTTATGGTGAAAGAAAAATTTGCACAGTTCACATAAATCATAAAGATGCCCAGGCTCCTTTCATTGCATGGAAATCCAAAGAAGACAAAATTGAATATTAAACATTTTATTTACAACAAATATTTCAAAAAAGAATGTTCGGAAAAGACAAAGCAGAAGATTCGAGTTTTATAAAATATAAATTCAGAGAACTGAAAGTTTATGGTTCCGATGAATGGATGGCCGGTTCCACCAAGAAATACCGCAGGGTTTACGACAGGCAGGAAACAACGTATATCAGTGCTGAATTTTCTTTTTACAATAAACTATTTGATGAACAAATTTGGGAAGCGAATGTTTGCCTGAAAGCATTTGAACTGAATGGTGAAAACAGAAAAGAACTTTGCAGCCTCGATTCAAAGCGCACCATTGGTATTGATGATAATATCGTTTATGTGCGAGAAGGCTGGGGAAATGAAAAACCAGGAAATTTCTGGACTCGAGGTGATTATTTATGGGAAGCTTATATTGATAATCAATTGGTGGGTTCACAAAAATTCTATGTGGAAGACATTGGTGTGGTAACACAGGATTTTAACCCTTACTTTACTATTGAAAGTGTAAAACTTTATAACGGTCCTGACGGTGATATTGATCAGGATAAAAGAAAATACCTCACAAAATTCAAACGCGATCAGACACAATATGTGTGGGCTGAATTTCAGCTAAGGGATAGTACTCCAAAGGACTGGTTCTGTGAACTGTTCTATACATTCTATGACGACACCAACCAGATTAAAGGAAAATGTGATTCTTTTAAATACATTGAAAAAAATAAGTGTGGATCACTGTATACCTTCACTGCCGGATGGGGAAGCAATACAGCAGGTTCATGGAAAGATACGAATTACCGGCTGGAAGTAGTTTTCATGGACACCCTTGTGGCAGCTGTCGATTTCCAGGTTGGTGATGAAGAAATTATAGGTGTGCCTGATCATACTGCTGGAAGATCTATTGAGAAGAAGACTTCTACTGCCACTCCTGTTGCAGAAACCAAAGAAACCCTTGAAGATGTTATTAAGCAACTGGATGAACTGATCGGTCTTACTGAAGTCAAAAAGAAAATTAAAGACCATATAAAATATCTTGATTTTCTCAAACTCCGTAAAGAAAAAGGATTTCAGGATACAGAAAAAATATCATTGCATAGTGTGTTCACCGGAAATCCGGGTACTGGCAAGACCACTGTTGTAAGCCTTCTTGGCAAGATATACAATAAAATGGGGTTGTTATCGAAAGGTCATGTGCTTGAAGTTGACCGCTCCGATCTGGTTGGAGAATTTATCGGGCAGACTGCACCAAAGGTGAAAGAAAAAATTAGTGAAGCACGAGGTGGAATTCTTTTTATTGATGAAGCTTATATGCTGGCACGTTCTGACAACGATTCAAAAGATTATGGAAAAGAAGTAATTGAAGTATTACTAAAAGAAATGTCGGACGGGCCTGGAGATATTGCAATCATGGTAGCAGGCTATCCTGAAGAAATGCAGCGTTTCGTTGATTCAAATCCCGGACTGCGTTCACGTTTTAATTATTATTTCCACTTTGATGATTATCTTCCTGAAGAACTCATGCAAATCGTGGACTTTGCCAGTACTAAAAGAAATGTAACCATAGCAGAAGATGCGAAAAAATATGCGTTCGAAATGATTGTGGAAGCGTATCGCAACCGTGATAAAACATTTGGAAATGCACGATATGCAAACGCTATTGTTGATGAAGGGAAAATGAATCTCGGCCTTCGATTAATGAGTGCTCCCAATCTTAAAGATCTCACCAATGAACAACTTTCGCATATTGAGCTTGCTGATATTGAAAAAATATTTCATTCAAAACAAAAAGCAAAACTTGCACTCAAGGTTAATGAAAGTTTACTGAAAGAAGCATTACTCGAAATGAATGAACTCATCGGAATAAAAAATATTAAAGATGAAGTTTACGAATTGATAAAGCTTGTGAGGTACTATCATGAAATTGGCAGGGATGTGATGAATAAATTCTCGTTGCATACCGTATTCACAGGTAATCCGGGTACAGGCAAAACAACTATGGCTCGCATTATGGGAAAAATCTACAAATCGCTGGGTCTGCTGGAACGCGGACATGTGGTGGAATGCGGGCGTGAAGCATTGATAGCCGGTTATGTTGGACAGACAGGAATTAAAACAAAAGCAAAAATTGATGAAGCAAAAGATGGTGTGCTTTTTATTGATGAAGCCTATTCTTTAGCAGAAGGCGGTGAAAATGATTTTGGTAAAGAAGCCATCGAAGTGATATTGAAAAACATGGAAGATATGCGCGGGCAACTTGCTATAATAGCGGCAGGCTATCCCGATAATATGATAAAATTCCTTGAATCGAATCCAGGTTTGAAATCAAGGTTCGACAGGACTTTCCAGTTCAATGATTATAATACAGAGGATCTGCTTGCTATTTTCAAGCTTATGATTGCAAAAGAAAGTCTGACTCCTGATGCAGCGGCTGAAGATCATCTGAGAAAATATTTCACAAGTCTTTATGAATCCAAGGACAAGTATTTTGGAAATGCACGTACTGTGCGCAATATAGCTGCAGAAGCGACCAAAAACCAGAACCTTCGCCTTGCTGCAATGGACTCAGCAAAGCGCACTCCTGAAATGATCCGCACACTCACTTTTGATGATGTAAAAGAATTTGAAGTCAAGCAAACGCAACAAAGAACTGGTGTAGGGTTTAAACTTGGAGGGAATTAAGGTAGTTGTTTGTTGTTTGTTGTTTGTTGTTGATTTGAGATTGTAAGAATTTTGAAATTATAAAAAAATAAAATGGATATTGGATTTTTTAAAAAGAAGCCAAAAATAAAGTATATCATCATAGGTTATGCACTTGGTGTGCTCGAATTTGTCTACGGGATATACATGTATCATCAGTTCTCACATCTTGAAAAATATGGTGGAACATTGCGAATAAAATGGGTGATAAAATTCCTGTATGAAAATTTTGGAAAAGAAGTTACCTGCGGCCTAATGTTTTTTACAGGAACTGTAATTATTATCGGCATAACGATTTGGCTGATAATCTCAGTTAATAAAGCAAAGAAAGAAATTCAATGAACAAAAAAAATAAGACACTTTTTATGATTCCAACATCTTTAAATTCGCATCTAAAAGTCAATATTTACAGGTTTCAGATTAATTTCCCTGAAGCTAATCTGTCTAAAAGAAATTTAGCGAATCACAGAATTTACAGTATTTTTTAATAACCATTTTTAATCAAAATATTAAATAGTTAAAATTTAAAAAAATGAAGCAGGCAGAAATCCACACCGAAAAAGGACTGATGAAAGTAAACTTCTATGAGAAAGATGCTCCGATAGCTGTAGCAAATTTTATAAAACTTGCAAAAGAAGGTTTCTATAACGGACTTACTTTTCATAGGGTAATCCCGAACTTTGTTATCCAGGGCGGTTGTCCGAATGGCACTGGTGCAGGTGGCCCCGGTTATACCATTAAATGCGAACTGACGGGCGAGAACCAATATCACGATCGTGGTGTACTTTCAATGGCTCATGCAGGAAGGGATACAGGCGGTTCTCAGTTTTTCATATGTCATAGCAGAGCAAACACCAGCCATCTGGACCGGCAGCACACATGTTTCGGAAAAGTTTACGATGGTCTTGAAGTAATTGATGCGATCCGTCAGGGCGATAAAATCATTAAAATTGATATTATTGAAACGGAAATCTGAAACCCATTGCTGTTACTACATGATCTGAATATCATAACCTAAATTAGAGCAATATGCTTTTCATGGTAATCGAAAAATATAAGGACGATAATTCCAAGGCTGTTTATGCACGTGCAAAGGAAAAAGGCCGGATGATACCTGAGGGACTGAATTATATTGATAGCTGGGTTTCGGCCGATCTCAGCGGTTGCTTTCAATTGATGGAAACTCAGGATATGAGCTTGTTTCAGCAATGGATACTGCAATGGCAGGATCTTGTGGATTTTGAAATTATACCGGTTGTAACATCTAAAGAAGCATTCGAAAAAGTGATGTACACAGTTTAATTTCGACAACTGTGCAACAATTAAAAATAGTAATTCTAATTTCTCTTTTCTTTTGCGGATATGCTAAAGGTCAGAATGAACTCTCGGAAATAAATTCATTTGGCAGCAATCCCGGCAAGCTGAAAATGTTTTTACATTTTCCAAACTCAAATACTGACAGCTCACAAAACAAGCCACTGATTGTGATACTTCATGGATGTTACCAGAATGCGCAAAGTGTTTCAGAAGAAACCGGATGGGACAAACTTTCCGATCGTTTTGGATTTTATGTAATGTACCCGCAACAGAAAATTTCGAACAATGCTTCATTATGTTTTAACTGGTTCCGGAAAAAAGATATTTCCAAAGACAAAGGAGAAGCAGCGTCCATTCATGAAATGATACTTTACATGAAGAACCATTTTAAAATAGACTCAACAAAAATTTTCATTTATGGTTTATCAGCCGGAGCAGAAATGGCAGTAGCACTTGCAGCCAACTACCCTGCCCTGTTCAATACCGTATGCACTGTTGCAGGCGGTGCATTCAAAGCTGACAATAGCGCCACTAATGCATTAAAACTCATGAATGGCTCTATCACACAGTCACCAGAAGAATGGGCAGCAGAAATAAAGAAACTGAATCCATCATACAAAGGAAAATACCCGAGATTAATAATTCTTCATGGGACAAATGATAATGTCGTAAGCATTCCCAATTCAAAAGAATTGATAAAGCAATGGACCTGTATGCAAAAAACAGATACCATCGCAGACCAGATACAACAGGCTTTTCAGGGAAATCAGGATATTACAAAATTCATTTACAAAGATTCGCTGAACAATGATGTTGTAGTATTTTATAGAATAAATAACCTGGGACATGCAATACCTGTTGAACCAGGCAATGATATCACCAAAGGTGGAAAAATTGATTTATTCAGTCAAGACATCAGATTTCACAGTACTTACTGGATTGCAACTGACATGGGGATTCTAAAATATAAATGAAAAAAATGAAAAAATATTTTCTGTTAGCAGCATGTTTCTTTTGCTTCCTTCAAACGTTTGCACACAATAAAAAGGATTCACTGGTTGTATCAAAATTGATGGCAAATATTTGGAATTATACAGCCTGGGCATACTTTGGAGACTTCTATTACCCATCAAACGGTCTGATTATAAAAACTGATTCAGGCTTGGTTCTTATTGATACACCCGTAAACGACTCTCTTACAGAAAAACTTATTGAAAAATTTCCAGAACAGAAAATTATTCTCGCAATCATTACTCATTCTCATAATGACAGAATCGGTGGAATGAAAACATTATTAAATAAAAATATAAATGTTTTGTGCTACCTGAAAACAGCTGAATTAGCAGCAAGAGACAATTATCCAAATCCAACAATTAAATTAGTCGGCGACGACACTTTAATTCATTTGGGAAATACAACAATTGAAATTTATTATCCAGGCTGGGGGCATACAGAAGATAATATTGTTGTATGGTTACCGAAGGACAAAATTCTGTATGGTGGCTGCTTTATTAAATCGAACGATTCTGAAACACTCGGAAATATAAAGGATGCGAATATTAAAGAATGGTATTCTTCTGCAAAAAAGATAATGAAAAAATTCTCTTCTGCAAAAATTGTAATTCCGGGACATGGTGAAATTGGAGGCAAAAACTTGATAAAACACACTCTTCAGATTATCAGAAAACAACTTTAACGAAACCCTTCATATTGTTCTGAATTTGCTTAATAGAGGATTTATTATTACTGATGGAATTTCTGTGATGTAAAAACAAAAATGCTATGGTCCAGAGAAACCAGATCCTTCGTCCAATCTCTTTGTTGTATTGGAAATAGACAGATTCGATTTTGTTCCTGTTTAAGTTTTGCATTAAATCTTTTTTCAATGCCATTTGAAAATTTTCAAACCTGCACCGAAAAATACAATTCCGGTAATAGTCATTATCAAGGATGGCATGGCAACTTCAGCAAATCCGCCACCTTCAATAAAAATGCTTCGCATTCCGTCGGCGAGCATTGTAAGCGGCATTTTCTGAATTACTGGGATAGACCAATCGGGAAAATTATGGTAACTGAAAAACACGCCCGATAATACCATCATGGGCATAACAACCACATTGATCAAACCATTGCCAATTTCAGTTTTTGAAGTGTACGACGAGATAAAAATTGCAATGCCTGCAAATGCAATATTTCCTGTGACAAATAAAGTTAGCAAAGCCGCCAAATTCCCCTGAATAGTTATGTCAAAAGCGAATGCTGCAAATATAAACAGCAAACTTGATTCTATAAAATTCATTCCAACTCTTACAGTAATCAAGGAAATAAGAAAATGTGATTTCTTCATTGGAGTCGCAACCATGCGTCGTAAAAGTTTTTTCGACCTGCGTTCTATAATCGTATAACTCAGTCCCCACATGCACGACATCATTATTCCCATCGCTATAAGTCCCGGAATCAGGAAATCGATATAGCGAGTTCCATTCGCAGTAAGCGGGATAATGCTATTCTCATCAATAGTCTCAGCCTTGCCTGGATCATTGAGTAAATTGGACAATTGGATGTATGTTAGCTTAGCATCTGAATTTGCAGGATCGAGATGATATTCAATTTTAGAATTTTTCTCATACAAAACAACACTTACATATCCCCGTTTAAGCCATACCATTGCGGTTTTCCAGTCGGTCATCTGAAAAACAAAAGTGGTATTGCCCATTTTTTCATTCACAATGGTATATTTGAATCCTGAAGGTTTTCCATCGGAAGTATCATTGGCAATAGCTTTGGTCAGAAAAAAAGTATTCAGCAAATCTGTACTATCAGCTTTTTTTTGTTCAGTGATATTTTCATTAATCACAGCAATTTTACGCTCCACATCGGCTTTGTGGCTAAATGCTGCCCCCAACCCTACTGACATCAGTATAGGGAAAATTATTCCCCAGAATAAAACACCAGGCTCTCTTACCAGTTCCATAAAGTTGGCCTTGATCAGTTGCCACATCTGCTTATATCTGAAAATGCTATTCATGCAGATGCCTTCCTGTTAAAGATGTAAAAAGATCATCAAGTGTTTTTCGTTTCACCTCAAGATCGCTCAGATGCAGATTATTTGAACGGAGGTAACTCAAAAATTCAGGAAGTTCATTTTCAAGGTTCATAAGCGAAACCGAACCTCTGCCTGTTGCATCGTCAATTTTTATTTTATAACGGGTATCGTTTAATAAAAGCGTTGCAGTGCTGGAATCACCAAGAGTAAATGAAACGGTATGCTTACAATCACTTTCAAACAACAATTGTTTCAAAGAACCTTCCTTCAGAATTTTCCCGCTATCCATAATAATAATGTAATCACAAAGCTGCTCCGCTTCTTCCATGTAATGCGTGGTAAGTATAAGAGAGGTTTTTGATTTCTTTTTAAGGTCGAGAAGAATTGTCCAAATTTCCCTGCGTGCAAGCGGATCAAGCCCTGTGGTTGGTTCGTCAAGCAGAAGAATCTGCGGATTATTCAGTAATGAAATTCCTAAAGCTAACCGCTGGCGTTGCCCTCCGGAAAGATTAACCACATATGCTTTCTTTTTTTCTTCAAGACCAATAATCTCCATCACTTCTTTGCAACGATCAGCATTCAGGTTATAAAAACTTGCAAAAAGTCTCAAAGTTTCCCATACGGTAAGTTTATCAATAAAGTAAGTTTCCTGCAATGAAAGACCTATAATGCTGTGCAATGAGTTTTCATTGCCTTTCCATTTCATTCCCTTGATAAATATCTCTCCTTTATCAGGTTTCTGAATGCCTTCGATCATTTCAACAAGAGTAGTTTTTCCCGCACCATTGGGACCAAGAATTGCAACATACTGTCCCTGTGGAATGGAAAGATTTATCCCTCTTACAGCATGAACTGTTTTAAAAGATTTAAAAACGTTTTTGACTTCAACTATTGAATTCATCGTTAAATTTGGAACTAGTCGAATAAAATGCAAATACAAAATTACAAAATTTACGCGCTATTTTGAATTAAAGCTTTACTTCCCTATATTTGTCGTTATTAATTTAACATCTGATAAATGTCAACAATTCTTGAAACTGAAGTAACACTTATAAATGACAAACTAAAGTTTAGCGCAAAGGCCCAGTCTAATCCGGAAATTATTCTTGACTATATTCCACCTTTGGGCGATGGCGAAGGTTATATGCCGCTTGAACTTTTGCTTATAAGTCTTGCATCATGCAGCGCATCCACTGTGGCACCTTTGTTAAGAAAGTTTCAAAAAGATGTAAGCGGGCTTACTGTTTCAGCAAAAGGTGTGCGCAGAGAAACACATCCCACCTCCTTTGAAACAATCACACTCAATTTTACATTGAAATCAAAAGATTCGCAAGAAGCAGATATGCAGAAAGTAATTCAGATGTCTGAAGACAAATACTGCCCCGTTTGGGCCATGCTCAAAAATAATGTTGATATCAAAACGCAGTTTAAGATTATTCAATAAATATTTATGGCGAAAACCGTATTAATCACCGGATCATCCTCAGGAATTGGCCTGGCTCTCGCGCTTGAATATCAGCGGCAGGGATGTAAGGTAATCGCAACCTCGCGACATACTGAACCATTGCAATCATTGATAAACGAACGGTTTTATGTTTTCAAACTTGATGTAACCGAACAGCAAAGCATTGACAACATTTTCCAGACACTTCAGAAAGAAAACCTTTTCCCTGATATTATAATAAACAATGCAGGGTTCGGACTGATGGGTCCCGCAGCAGAATTGACCGACGCTGAAATCAAAGCCCAGTTTGAAACAAATTTTTTCTCATTATTAAGAATGATCAGAACTTTTATGCCGTGGATGTGCGAGAAAGGAAAAGGAATGTTTATTAACATGGGAAGTATATCCGGTATTGCGCCAATTCCTTTTTCAGGAATATATTCTGCTTCAAAAGCTGCTGTTCATGCGGTGTCCGATTCACTGCGAATGGAACTTGCACCTTTCAATATCCATGTGGTGATAGTGCAACCCGGTGGAATTGTATCTAATTTCGGGAATGTTGCAAATAAAAAGACAGAACAAGTATTATTAGAAAATTCAAAGTATCTGAAGATTGAAGACAAATTACTTGAACGTGGCACCATCTCGCAGGTTGGCGCCACTCCTACTGAAATATTTGCAAGGAAAGTTGTCAAAAAATCATTACGCAAAAATCCTCCTTCGGTAATCAGAACAGGTCATCGCAGTTTTACTCTACCTTTTATGAAAAGATGTTTACCAACCTGGTGGTTTGATAATATCATGAAAAAACATTTCGGGTTGAAATATCTTACAAAGAAATAAAATAAAAAAAAAAGCAGATAATCAGCAAAGCACTGAATTATCTGCATTTCGTTAATAGTTGAGTTTACTTTACTTCGCTTTATAGAAAGGGAATTTAACCACTTTCGCTTTCAATGATTTTTCGCGCACTTTTATAAAAATTTCACTTCCTTCAGAAGCAAATGGAGTCTTTACATAGCCCATGCCAATAGCACTATGTATTGAAGGAGCCATTGAACCAGAAGTAACATTCCCTATTAAATTTCCATCCTTATCAACAATTTCATAATCGTGACGGGCAATTCCCTTATCTATCAATTCAAACCCGATGAGTTTCTTCGAAACACCTTCCTGTTTTTGTTTCAGTAGAGCCTGCTTGTTTATGAAATCTTTTGTATCGGTGAATTTTGTGATCCATCCAAGTCCTGCTTCAATAGGCGAAGTGGTGTCGTTAATATCATTGCCATATAAACAAAAACCCATTTCAAGACGCAAGGTATCACGCGCTGCAAGACCTATAGGTTTTATACCATATTCTTTTCCTGCTTCAAAAACTGCATTCCAGATTACATCAGCATCTTCGTTTGCAAAATAAACTTCACAACCGCCAGCACCTGTGTAACCTGTGGTTGAGAAGATCACATCTTTTACACCGGCAAATTCAAGTTTTTTGAAAGTGTAATATTCCATGTCGGTAACAGGAGTTGAAGTAAGCTTCTGCATTGCTTTCAGCGCATTTGGTCCCTGTATTGCCAGCTGCGATATTTCATCGGAAGCATTGTAAAGAGTGGCACCCATTTTATTCTGTTTATTGCACCATGCCCAGTCTTTATCAATATTTGCAGCATTTACAACAAGTAAATACGTTTCATTATTGATTTTGTAAACAAGAAGGTCATCAACTATTCCGCCCTGTTCATTAGGAAAGCACGAATACTGAACTTTTCCATCGACAAGTTTGGAAGCATCATTTGAAGTGACCCACTGAACAAAGTCGAGCGCTTTAGGCCCCTTTACCCAGAATTCGCCCATATGCGATACATCAAAAACGCCTACGGATTTCCTCACGGTTTCATGTTCTGCAATTACGCCTTCATACTGAACAGGCATGTTATAACCTGCAAAAGGAACTATTTTAGCGCCCATCGCTTCGTGCATTTTTAAAAAAGCTGTATTTTTCATTATTATGAATTTTTGGTTGCCAACGAAAATATTTTCTCTACAAAACAAAAATATAAATTCTATTTAGATATAAGGAAATATCTGCATAATTTTTCTGACCAATTTTAAACATATGAAAAATCAGATTATCTTTGAAAGTCAAAAAAAATTACGATGAATATCTTTTTGCGAAATAATACGCCTCGTTGGATAATCCTGCTGATAGACCTTTTCATCTGTGTATTTTCTGTAATCATTGCATACCTGGTTCGCTTTAACTTTAAAATGCTGGCTAAAGAATCTGCTGAAATACCGAAAGTATTACTGATTATGGTTTCAATAAGGCTGATTAGCTTTTTAATTACTAAAACCTACACAGGCATTGTACGTTACACCAACACCCGCGATGCTGTAAGAATTTTTCTTGTTGTTACAGCAGGCAGCGTCATATTCATGCTCATCAACCTGATCACGTACTTTTTTATCACAAACACATTCATTCTTCCTGCTTCTGTCATTATAATTGATTATATGTTCACGGTTTTTGTAATGAATGCTTTCCGCATTCTTGTAAAAATTGCATACCAGGAAATACAGAATCCTTCAAAAGGAAAAACAAATGTGATCATTTACGGAGCTGGTGATTCCGGAATCATTACCAAACGTGCACTCGACAGGGATGCAGGAATGAAATACAAAGTTCTGGCATTTATTGATGATGACTCGAAAAAAGCCGGAAAAATGCTGGAAGGTGTCAGCATCTATGGACAGGAAAAACTGGAAAAGCTTCTCGACACCAAGACTATTGCCCATGTGATTATTTCTATTCAGAATTTAAATCCGGTACGGAAAAAAGATATCAGTGAACTGTGTCTTCAATATAATACTAAAGTTCTTGTTGTTCCTCCTGTTCATTCATGGATAAATGGTGAACTGAGTTTCAAACAGATTAAAAAAATAAATATTGATGACTTGCTTGGGCGTGATGTAATCAAGCTCGACGAAAAAGAGATTTCACGACAATTGCGCAACAAGGTTATTCTTGTTACTGGCGCTGCAGGTTCCATAGGTGGCGAAATTGTACGGCAGCTCACTCATTTTTCACCAAAAAAAATTATCTTGCTCGACCAGGCAGAAACTCCACTATTCCATATTGACCTTGAGTTGCTTGAAAAGTTCAAAGGAAGCAGCTATGAAGTTGTGATCGGAGACATACGTAATAAAGAACGCATGTACCACCTGTTCGATTATTTTAAACCAGAACTGGTTTACCATGCAGCAGCATATAAACACGTGCCTATGATGGAAAACAATCCATCGGAAGCCATCCTTACAAACGTTGAAGGCACTAAAGTAATCGCTGACCTTTCCATACAATTCAATGTAGAAAAATTTGTAATGATCTCTACTGATAAGGCAGTCCGTCCTACAAGTGTAATGGGCGCTTCTAAAAGAATTGCTGAAATTTACGTACAGTCTCTTAATAAGTTGGAGAAGACGAAATTCATCACAACACGTTTCGGAAATGTGCTTGGCAGTAGCGGTTCGGTTATTCCTTTGTTTAAAGAACAAATTGAAAAAGGTGGGCCAATTACAATTACTGATCCTAATGTAACCCGTTACTTCATGACTATCCCGGAAGCTTGCAGTCTTGTGCTGGAAGCCGGTGCCATGGGAAAAGGCGGAGAGATTTTTATTTTCGACATGGGAAAATCGGTGAAGATTGTTGACCTCGCACAGAAAATGATACAACTCTCAGGACTAACTCTTGGTAAAGACATTCAGATAACCTATACAGGACTAAGGCCAGGTGAAAAGTTATTTGAAGAATTACTCAACGATAAAGAAAATACACTTCCAACATATCATCCTCAAATCATGATTGCAAAAGTGCAGGAATCAGATATGGCAAGCATCTCAGCACAGGTGGATGAGCTTATCAGTCTTTTCGGCAATCAGATGAATACCGAGATTGTAAAGAAAATGAAACAGATTGTTCCCGAATATATCAGCAATAATTCAGTGTTTGCGGAACTGGATGGATAAGGATTTTTGTAATAAAAATTATTTTTTCTGTTATTATTTTACTTTCTCGTCATTGCGAGGGTTGCGTAGCAATCAGAAGCAATCTCACTAATCTAAAATTTCTAATAATTTTATTTTTTCTTATCAAAAAGCAGAAACAAATAATTCAGTGTCCCTCCAATTAATGCGCTGGAAATTTCGGAGTAAGGAGTTAACGGATCATTAAAATAATATTGATGCTTGTAATTATCATACATCACAAGACGTGGTGATGTTTGGAAGTAATAAAAAGAAAAACGTTTTGTATTATTTGGTACAAAGGAATAATTTATTGAAGGTATAGAGTTATTTTCTGGAACTTCAAAAGAATTGAAATTTATAGGTTTTACAATAAGTTTTGAACTCTCACTTTTGATGGAAGTATTCGTTTGAGAAAAGCAAACGAAGGAAAACATTGATACAAATAACAGGATCACTATTTTTTTCATTTTATTTTTCTGTTATTGTTATCATTCAGATTATTACTCATACAATATTACAAAATATACAGTAAATTGTAAAGCAATTCATCGAAAAAATTTATGAAATCAATTGGAAAGAAAATAATTACCAAGAACCGGAAACACTAATTTACTTATATTCTGAGGATCTATCTCACAATAGAAAAGTTCTCTTGTGACTTATGACTTACTCCTTAAAAAGTAATCCCGATATCAAAACCAATCTTAGGAATTACTCCGCTATATCCCGGAGACCAGAGATTGTCATTGTCATAAAGAATGTGGCCATTAAAATCACCATCGAAGGTCCTTTTCAATCCTCCGCCAACATAAAAATCAATATTAATGCGGTTATACACGGTAATGCTGTATCCGGCAATGATACCAGGACAAAAGGAATGATATTGTTTGGTAAGATTAAAGATAGTATTATTTCCATTCCAATAGTTGGATTTTTTCTCTAGAAACTTATAAGTTAAGTAAGGAGCAAAATAAATTCGCTTTATTGAATTTGCTTTTTCTTTTTTGGTAATGTAAAGCTTATACTGAAACTCGGCACGCAGTCCTGACTTGGGTTCACCGTTGCTGTTAGAATACAAAGGACCGCAACCTATATATAATGCATTATCATTTTTCAATGTGCGTTCATAACTTATAAATAAAGTATTGTCAATAAAATTCACAACACTGAATTTAAGTTTGTTATTATAAACTTTAGTGGAATCAATATTCTGACAGTTGGCTGTTGTATAAGTTGCAATGAATAGTACAAATAATATCTTTTTCATAAGTCAGGTTATTTTAAAAGTTAATCCCTAAATCAAATCCGAATTTAGGAGCTATGCCTTTATATCCGGGATCGGTAAAATTCTTGTCAAAGATGGAAGCGTCCGAAGTCCTGATTCCACCACCTAAATACAGATCAATATGAAAACGTTTGGCAACAACATTATTAATACCTGCCAATATTCCAAAATTGTACGCGTTGAATTTATCCTTCTCACTAATAGTGGTGCTAATGTTGGTAGTACCATTCCATATGTAATCATAGCTTTTTCTTTCCATATTGAAATATTTGAATGTAACATATGGGCCGATAAAAAAATTGTGCAAAGTATTCTCGGTAGAGGTTTCCTCACGCAAAATATAATACCTGTATTGAAATTCGCCTATGTATCCTTCAGTATACTTATTATCATTATCCACATAGCTAATGCCCGCACTGATGTTAAAGCTGCTGACTTTTGTCATTCGCTGCTCATATCCCAACTGGAAAGTGTTGTATAAAAATTGGATAGGACTAAATTTCACAATACCTGTATAGTCCTTTTCTTTTGTGTCCTGAGCCGTTGCAGCTATTGTCACAAAGCAAAAAATTATAACACAGATTCTTTTCATAAAAAAAGTTTTACGATTAAAAACGTGTTAAATATAGGAATATTGTATCAGAAAAATCTGATAATTATTTGGATTAATTTCCGGTTTCTAGGCTAACGCTTTGGTGACAAGACTTGCAGCATCCTGCAAACGTATGGCAGAATAAACCTTCAGCCCGGAATCGTCAATAATTTTCTTGGCTTCTTCTGCATTTGTTCCTTGTAATCGCACAATGATCGGGATTTTAATTTCGCCGATATTTTTGTATGCATCCACAACACCATTTGCAACGCGGTCGCATCGCACAATACCACCGAAAATATTTACAAGAATAGCTTTTACTCGGGGATCTTTCAAAATAATTCTGAAGGCTTCTTCCACCCTCTTTGCATTGGCCGATCCTCCAACATCAAGGAAATTGGCTGGTTCACCACCTGATAATTTTATTATGTCCATTGTCGCCATTGCAAGACCAGCGCCGTTTACCATGCAACCCACATTTCCATCAAGCTTTACATAATTCAGTCCGAAACTTCCGGCTTCCACTTCAATCGGATCTTCTTCATTTAAATCACGCATTTCAGCAATTTCAGGGTGACGGAACAATGCATTATTGTCGACCGTCACTTTTGCATCGGCTGCATATATTTTATTATCGCTGGTTTTTATCACAGGATTTATTTCTAGCAATGATGCATCAATTCCCATGTAAGCGTTATATAGTGAATTCACAAATGCTACCATTTCTTTGAATGCAACCCCGCTAAGTCCAAGGTTAAATGCAACTTTCCTGCATTGGAATGCCTGCAAACCAACACTGGGGTCAACCTCTTCCTTAAAAATAAGTTCAGGAGTGGTGGCTGCAACATCTTCAATGCTCATACCTCCCTGCGGGGAATAAACAATCATGTTACGGCCTGTGGCACGGTTCAGCAAAACACCAATATAAAATTCCTTAGGTTCGGTTTCGCCTTTGTAGTATATGTTTTGCTCCACAAGAACTTTCAAAACTTTTTTGCCTGCTGGCCCAGTCTGTGGTGTTACAAGCTGCATACCGATGATATTGCCTGCATAAGTTTTCACATCGTCAAGGCTTTTGGCGATTTTCACTCCACCACCTTTACCCCTTCCTCCTGCATGAATCTGCGCTTTAACGGCCCATACTTCAGATCCGGTTTTCAGTTGAATTTCTTTAGCTGCCTTAACAGCATCATCAGCTGAATTAACAATAATTCCTTCCGGAACAGCTACGCCATATTTTTTCAAAAGCGATTTTCCCTGGTATTCGTGTAGATTCATAAGTACTGGTATAAATTTATCCTATTAAAGTTGTATGATACAAAAATAAAACAAAATTTTCTTCATCCATAATTTTATACGACTTATTTTTTTAATTTTAGAAATTAATATTTATGACCCGATTTTTAAAATATCGCTTTCTACTGCTATTTCTGCTTTGCATAAATATTTACGGGCATGCACAGGTCAAAACGCAGCACTTGGAAGCGATCAGAACTTCCACTTCTCCTAAGATCAATGGTATCATTGACGAATCAGTTTGGAACGATGTTCCTGTTGCCAACGACTTCATTCAATACGAACCGGTGAATGGCAAACCTTCAAAATTCAAAACCGAAGTGAAAGTAATATATGATGATGCCGCAATCTACGTTTGCGCGAACATGTACGACCCCCATCCTGACAGTATTCCATGTGAACTCGGGAAAAGAGATAATGACAATCTGAATTCAGATTATTTCAGCCTGAACCTGAACCCCTTTAATGACGGGCAAAACGCGTTAATATTTTCAGTTTCTTCATCAGGAATACAATATGACGCAAAAGTGAATGGCGAAAATGCTGATGCACTTTGGGATGCTGTGTGGCAAAGCGCAGTGAAGATAAACGAAAATGGCTGGTCGGTTGAAATGAAAATTCCCTGGTCGGCGATTCGTTTTCCAAAAACCTTCGAAAAACCTTGGGGTATTAACTTCTGGAGGTATGTAAGACGGATAAGGGAATCCTCATCATGGAACCTGGTTGATAACTCAAATGCTGAAATGGCAAACCAGATGGGAGAACTCAAGGGCATTGCAGATATAAAAGCCCCGCTGCGATTGTCATTTTCACCATACCTTTCATTTTATATTGATCATTATCCTTACAATACTGCCGGAATAAAAAATACCAGTACAATTTTCAACGGTGGCATGGACATGAAATTCGGGCTTTCAAAAAGTTTCACACTTGACATGACACTTATCCCCGATTTCGGACAGGTACAGTCCGACAATGTTGTAATGAACCTTACTCCTTTCGAAATCAAATACGATGAAAAACGCCCGTTCTTTACCGAAGGCACTGAACTTTTTACGAGGGCCGATTTATTTTATTCAAGAAGAATAGGCAACACTCCTGTTGGAATTGGCAATGCATACAATGAACTCCATAACGGAGACATTTTAACTGAGAACCCTTCTGAAACGCAACTTCTGAATGCTACGAAAATTTCAGGGAGAACATCAAAGGACCTTGGACTGGGCTTTTTCAATGCCATCACGGCAAATACATATGCCACTATCAAAGACTCTTTAGGCAATGAAAGAAGGATTCTCACCCAGCCTTTGGCGAATTATAATATTGTTGTAGTAGATCAGCCTTTCATGAAAAATTCCTACGCAAGCCTTATCAATACAAATGTTTATTATGATAAAGGCGGAAACATGGCCAATGTTACAGGAACAGAATTCAAACTTGCAGATAAGAAAAATAAATTCGCTGTACTGGGCTCTGCTGCGGTTTCCCAGAAATTCGATTCGACAAATAGCAATGCTATTGCCGGGCACAAATACGAAATTGCATGCGGAAAAATTTCAGGAAATTTTAAATACGCGTATATTTTTTCGCAACTGAGCGACAAATTCAATCCTAACGATCTTGGTTATTTGGGGTACAACAATGAAATTTTAAACTCTGTTCAGCTGGCCTATAATCTTTATGATCCATTCTGGAAGTTTATAAACATGATGAACAGCCTTGAAATAATACACAAGAACCTTTATAATCCAAGGGATTTTACAAGTCTTGAGTTCTCGCTGATCAATCATGCAACCTTTACAAATTATCTCACGTACGACATAAACCTATATCTGAATCCCATTGATGCAAAGGATTATTATGAGCCCAGGACTCCTGGCCGATTCATTAACCGATCAGCCAACTGGTTTGTGAATTCATGGATCTCCACCGACTACAGAAAGCCTTTAGCTTTTGACCTGGGCGGTGGATATCTTAAAGCTTTAGGCAACAGGTACAAGGACTCCTTCTGGTGGTGGGTGCAACCACGTATTCGTATCAGTGACCGTTTTTTGATTACACATTATTTTCAACTTGATCACGAATGGCACGATTACGGATATGCAACATCTATGAATGATAATATAATTATCGGAATGCGGGATGTAAGAAGAGTGGAAAACATTTTTAATGCGCAATATATTTTCCGGCAGAATATTTCGCTCAGTTTCCGTGCCCGTCATTACTGGTCCACTGTGAAATATAAAAACTTTTATATCCTGGCAGATGACGGAAATCTTGTCGGCAATGTAAATGCAGGAAATCTTGATGACAGTTTCAATGCCTTTAACATCGATATGCTTTTCACATGGCGCTTCGCTCCTGGCAGCCAAATCGACATAGTTTGGAAGAATGAAATTTATAGTGATGATAAGCTTACCTCTATTCCTTTTTACGAAGATTTCGACAACACATTGAATTCGCCCCAACTAAACAGCATTTCTGTAAAACTGCTGTACTACCTGGATTATCAATATCTGCAAAAGAAAAAACATTAAAATAATTTCTTAAAAATGAATTCAAAAACAAACGAATTATAATGACTTTAAAATTTCTAAGAAAACTTTCTTTCATACTGATGCTGGCATTCACAGCACCGGTTATAAATATAAGTATTGTTCAGCAGGCAAGCGCACAAACAACAGAAACATCATTCTGTAAAAAGCTGAAAGCCTTACCTGGCGTAGTAGACGTTGAGCAATTGAAATGCGATACTAATTTTAAAGAGAAATATCTTGTTTGGGTTAAACAATATATAGATCACACCGATACTACAATCGGAACTTTCACTCAGCGTGTTTTTGTATCACATTATTCGTATGATGCGCCCATGGTGCTTGTAACCGAAGGCTACACTGCCGACTATGCTGATAACAAATATTATGTTGAAGAACTAACAAAGATGTTTCATGCGAACCAGATATGTGTTGAACACCGTTACTTTGGAAAATCATTTCCTGCCGATACTAACTGGAAATATCTTACAGCAGCCAATGCTGCCGCCGATCATCATCACGTGGTAGAACTTTTTAAAACTATTTACAAAAAGAAATGGATCAATACCGGCATCAGCAAAGGCGGAGAAACGGCCCTTATACACCGTGCATTTTATCCGAATGATGTTGACATTTCAGTTTGCTATGTCGCACCATTGTGCTTTGGAATTGAAGACGGACGCCATGAGCCATTCATAACAAAAATCTCTTCAGAGTCTGACCGAGCAAAAGTGAGAAACTTCCAGGTTGAAATCCTTAAACGCAAGAAAAAACTTATGGCCATGTTTGATGATTATTGTACTAGAAATAATTTCACATTCAATTTGCCTAAAAATCAGATTTACGATTATTGCGTACTTGAATTTTCGTTTGCTTTCTGGCAATGGGGGTATCCAGTATATTCAATTCCTACTTCAAAGGCTACAGATAAAGAACTTTTCTCCGAATTGATGGATGTGAGTTCCCCTGAATATTTCTCCATTGAAGGTGCAAAACCCACCATGGCATTTTATATTCAGGCCGCCAGGGAACTGGGTTATTATGGTTATGATACAAAGCCTTTCGCAAAGTATCTCGCAATAACTTCATCAAAAGATTATCTATCAAAAATATTTCTTCCAAAAAATTATTCAGTAAAATTTGACAGTACGCTTTCAAAAAAAGTTGCAGATTACATCAGCAACAACGATCCTAAAATGATTTTTATTTATGGACAGTTCGACCCCTGGTCAGCTGCCGCTGTTACATTTAGCAACAAAATCAATATGTTTAAAGCTGTGTGCCCTGGTGGATCCCATGCAACCAGAATTAATTCGCTTCCTGCTGATCTTAAAAAACAGGTAACTGATAAACTGAATAAATGGATGAATGATCAGGTTTGATGTATAATTTATTTCTTTGGAAACATAGTTATATATTTGCATGAGTATACATTTTCTTCATCATACTAAAATTAAGCATCATGATCAAAGCGCAAAATATTCAGAAATCATATGGAAAGCTCAAAGTTCTTAAAGGAATTGATCTTGAAATAAAAAAAGGCGAAATAATTTCTATAGTGGGAGCATCTGGCGCTGGCAAATCTACATTGCTGCACATCCTTGGTACTCTTGACCTCGCTGATGAAGGAAAAGTAATGATCAATGATATTGAAGTCGGTGCTCTGAACGATAAAAAACTTTCCGAATTCAGAAATAAAAATATTGGATTTGTTTTTCAGTTTCATCATCTGTTGCCTGAATTTACTGCACTGGAAAACGTATGCATACCTTCTTATATTGGAGGAGTAAATAAAAAAGAAGCTGAAGAAAAAGCCACCAAACTTCTCGATTTTCTTGGATTAGCAGAACGTAAGGATCACAAGCCTGCACAACTTTCGGGTGGTGAACAGCAGCGTGTAGCTGTAGCACGGGCACTTATAAACAATCCAGCGGTGGTGCTTGCAGACGAACCCTCGGGCAACCTGGATTCTGCTTCAGCAAAAGATCTTCATAAACTTTTCTTTTCATTGCGCGATGAATTCAACCAGACATTTATCATTGTTACGCACAACGAGGAACTGGCAAATATGGCCGACCGCAAACTTACCATTAAGGATGGTGTGATTTAGAGATAGTAAAAATCGACCAGAGACTAAAATCTTCAAACTTGTTCGTAGTTTGTAGTTCGTAGTCGGGAGCAATAAGTTTTCCCCAATTGTTATTTTAAGACTTGTGTCTTGTGTCTTGCGACCTATTACTTTGCCAATCATATTCCAATAAATAATTCATATTAAAACTAAATCCTTATTTTTGTCGTTACTAAACACATGTCAATGCTCAACCGCAGGTTATATTTTTTTATGATAAAGTCATTTCTGGGACCTTTCATTATGACTTTATTCATTGCCATATTCGTGCTGCTGATGCAGTGGTTGTGGAAATACATTGACGACCTTGTAGGAAAAGGTCTTGATCTTAGCCTCATTGCTCAACTTCTTTTCTGGGCTTCCACCACTATGATTCCAATGGCTTTACCCCTGGCAATATTATTGTCATCGATTATGACATTTGGAAACCTCGGTGAACATTATGAACTTGTTGCATTAAAATCGTCAGGTATTTCATTACAAAAAATAATGGCCCCATTGGTAATAACAGCCGTTTTGATCAGTGGCACTGCTTTCTATTTTTCGAATAATATCCTTCCTTACGCCAACCTCAAAATGGGTTCACTGCTTTATGATGTGCGTGAACAAAAGCCCGCATTGAATATCAAGGAAGGAATTTTTTATAATGGCATTGATGATTTTGTGATCAAAGTTGGAAAAAAAGATAAAGATGGAGTCACCGTTTACAATATCATGATTTATGATCATACTTCCCGAATGGGAAACACAAACCTTACCGTTGCTGAAAAAGGAAAAATGGAAATGACAGCCGACAAGCGTTATCTGATATTTTCACTTTCTAATGGTATTAATTATTATGAAAGAACCGATGCACACAGAACGCAGACGAATCATCCCATGCAGCGAACAATTTTCAAAGAAGAAGTCAGGCGCTTCGACCTTTCTGCCTTTACGCTTACAAGAACGAATGAAGAGTTTTTTAAGGACAATTACCAGATGATGAATATCGGCCAGCTGAAATTTACCCACGATTCTCTGCAAAAAAGACTGGATACACTTAAAGAAAATTATTTAACAAAAATTGATGGAAACATTTATTATTATCATACATTTTATAAATCCGACTCATTATTCAAGGATACGTCAAAAGTCCTGACTGGTGAGCTTATCGACAATTTCGGCAAAAAAGAAAAAATTGAAATTGTCGACCGTGCTATGAATACTGCACGAAGTATCAAAGATCATGTGTTTTATAACAATGAAGATTTCAGGGGCAGGAAAAAATTTATCATCAGGCATGAAATAGAGTGGCACAGAAAATTTACATTGTCAATTGCATGTTTGGTTTTATTTTTCATCGGGGCTCCCCTTGGTGCCATCATCCGCAAAGGTGGACTAGGTTTGCCTGTAGTGGTTTCAGTAATTTTCTTCGTAATTTTTCATGTAATTTCTTTTACATTCGAAAAAATGGTACGTGAAAGTGTTGTTCCATCTTATGAAGGAATGTGGATGCCCTCTCTGATCTTTCTGCCACTTGGAATTTTTCTGACTATCAAAGCCACAAGCGATTCATCCTTATTCGATGTGGATTCATATCTTCGTTTTTTCAAAAGGTTTTTCCCAAAAAAAGACAGCAACATAAATGAAGATTCTTCAGCTTTGTAATAAGTCACCATACCCGGCACATGAAGGCGGCCCCATTGCCATGAATCAGATAACGGAGGGCCTTCTCAATGCAGGTCACAATATGAAAGTACTTGCGATAAACACTCCGAAATATTTTGTCGATATACGAGAAATCCCTGAAAGCTACGCAAAAGCCACGGCATACGATTCGGTTTATATCGACACACGTATCAAGTTGCATAAGGCATTTTTAAATCTATTTACCGATCAATCATATCATGTTGAAAGATTCAGATCAGCGAAACTTGAAAAAAAACTAGCACATATTCTTTCCTCCGAGAAGTTCGATATAGTTCAGTTAGAAAGCATTTTCGTTGCACCTTATATTGAAACGATAAGAAAATTTTCTGCTGCTAAAATTGTTTTACGGGCACATAACATCGAACATCTTATATGGTGGCGGCTGGCTAATGCATGCAAGAATCCTTTGAAGAAATTTTATCTGAAACATCTTGCCAGTACACTTGAGAATTTTGAAAAAAATGCTTTGCAAAATTCTGATGGTATTGCTGCAATCACCCAGGTAGATGCTGATTATTTTTTTAAAACAGGAATTACAAAACCCATCATCTCTATTCCGGTTGGCATTGACAGCAGCAAGTATATCACAAAAGAAACAATTCGGGAATTCCCAGGTATTTTCCATTTGGGTTCAATGGACTGGATGCCTAACCAGGAAGCAATGAAGTGGTTTCTGGAAAATGTTTGGGAAACAGTTATACAAAAATATCCTGAACTTCAATTCAGCATTGCAGGAAGAAATATGCCAGAGTGGCTAAAAAGAATTAAATTAAAAGGTATCAATATACTTAGCGAAGTTTCTGATGCGCATGAATTCATGCAATCCAAGACTATAATGATTGTTCCATTGCTTTCAGGCAGCGGTATGCGGATAAAAATTATTGAAGGAATGGCATGCGGAAATACTGTTATCTCCACAGCAATAGGGGCTGAAGGTATTTCATGCACAAACGAAAAAAATATTCTAATTGCAAATTCACCAGAAGAATTTGTTGCTCAAATTTCTAAATGTGTTGAGAGTCGTCAATTCTGCACTGAGATAGGCATTCAGGCGAAGCAATTCATTGCCGAAGAATTTGACAACAAAACTATAACCAATAAATTGATCAGGTTTTACAATCAATTATTGCACAGCATCAGCTAGAATTTATATTTTTGCCTTAAATAGGCGCAGATGAAAATCTTTATTTTATTACCGAGAGTTCCATATCCTCTTGAAAAGGGTGACAAGCTGCGTGCCTTCAACCAGATAAAATATTTATCTGCCAGCAACGAAATTCATCTTTGCGCATTAAACGATACAACTATTCATCATGATGCATATCATGCTCTGAAACCATATTGTAAATCTTTGTATTTTTTCGAACTCCCAAAGTTCAGCAGGCTTGTAAACCTTGTAAAGGTTTTGTTTAACGGAAAGCCATTCCAGGTTGGTTATTTTTACAACAGCAGTATTAAATCAAGAATTGATAAAATAATAGAAGATGTTAAGCCTGACCGGATTTATTGTCAGCTTTTAAGAGTAGCAGAATATGTAAAGGATCAGAAAATAAAAAAGACTATCGATTATCAGGATGTATTCTCAAAAGGAGTAGAAAGGCGTATTCCTACTGCTCCATTTTATTTGAAACATTTGCTCAAAATTGAATACCGCAGACTTGTTAAATATGAGTCCGATGTTTTCGATATTTTCGAAAACAAGACAATCATTTCTTTACCCGACAGAAATTTAATTGCGCACCCCAGAAAAGATGAAATTGAAATAATACCCAACGGTGTTGACACTGACTATTACAAACCTATTGATAACACTAAAGAATATGACTTGCTTTTTACTGGTAATATGGGCTATCCACCAAATATCAACAGTGTGGAGTTCCTTGTAAATTCAATATTACCGATTGTAAAAAAAGAATTCCCTCAAATAAAAATTTGTATCGCTGGTGCTAAACCTTCTCAAAAGGTACTGGACTTAAAAGGGCCAAATGTTACAGTTACCGGATGGGTTGAAGATATGCGGGAATATTATTCGCGTGCAAAAATATTTATTGCTCCCATGCAAATTGGCACCGGGTTGCAAAATAAATTGCTGGAAGCTATGGCAATGAAACTTCCCTGTATAACTTCATATCTTGCCAACAGTGCTTTAAATGCATTAGAAGGTAAGGAAATCCTCACAGGGAATATCCCTGAAGAATATGCACAATATATTATTTCACTCTTGAGGGATAATCAAAAAAGTAAAATTCTTGGAGAGGAAGGTTATAATTTTGTTTTGAATAAATATCAATGGCAAGCGATCAACGCGAAGTTGAATGCAGTAATTTGCCGTTAATTCGTTATCTACTTTCCGAAAGAGTTGTAAAGCACCGAAAAAATATCCTGATTTCCCTTTTCAGATTTATCAGATGAGTAATATGCTTTCTTACCAAATGAATCGGTAATATAATAGTAATCATCAGAAGTTGAATTGACCGGTGCACCGAGATTTTCAGGAGTTGACCACAAACCGTCATAATCCTGTGTAGCCATAAAGATATCATATCCGCCAAAACTACCATGCCCTTTTGAACTGAAATACAATGTTACTCCATCGAGCATGATATAAGGAGATTCTTCATCTTCGATAGAATTAATATCTTTTCCCAGATTATAGGGTTCGCTCCAGTTTCCATTCGATAAACGTTCGCTGGCCCATACATCTTTTCCACCAAAACCACCTTTTCTGTCACTCACAAAATATAATGTTATTCCATCAGGGCTTAGAATAGGACTTGCTTCAATGCCTTTGGTGTTGATATTTAATTTTGATGTTGTAAATTCCTTGCTTTTCAAATTAACCACATAAATATCATTGTCAATTGTAACGAAAATTTCTTCAAAATTCATGAATTTATTTTCTTCACAAAACTTAGCATAATCCTTTTTAATATTTATTGGTTTTATCCAAGTCTTTATTGTGGAATCATATTTCGAAAAATAAAATTCTCTGTCACTGGTAATATTATCGCCATTCTTTATCTCAGCGCAATAGATTAATCCATTGTTTATCTCAGAAATGTATAACGGATACTCACATGATTTTCCGTTATTAATTTCAGAACTCAGTTTATGCACCTCAACCATTAATGAAGTACTGATGAAAGGCTGTGCAACATGCATAAGCGCTTTTTGAGCGCTAAGAGGATAAATCGTTTTCCCTGAAACACTGATTGTTAGAAGAATCAGAAGAGGTAAGATAAATACACATATTGTTCTTGTCTTCATAGAGGGTTATGTTTTAGTGATAAACAAATATAATTGTATAAAAACCCAAAGTCAAATTTTTCTTTCAACTTTTTGCAGTTTTTTTTGTCATTATTTTTTGCAATTTGAATTTTGTCGAAACATTTTGCAAAGTCATATTTACATTATAAGTTTATATCCTAATTTTTTTTCTTTTCTGTAATGTTAAATAAATAACAATTACAATAGAAATTATTCAATTTTGATTTTTTAATTCTTTGCTATCTGCATGGAGGAAAAAACTACCTTTGCAGTAGTATTGAAAAGTTTTGAGATTATGACAGAGAAATTAAATACAATTGAAGAAGCTATTGAAGAATTCAGGCATGGAAGGGTTATTATCGTTGTGGATGATGAGAACCGTGAGAATGAAGGTGATTTTATTTGCGCAGCAGAAACAATTACTCCAGAAATAGTAAATTTCATGGCTACCCATGGACGTGGTCTGATATGCGCCCCGGTGATTGAGAAACGCTGTGATGAGTTGGGCCTTGACATGATGGTTTCACGGAATACTTCTTCCCACGAAACTGCTTTTACCATTTCTGTTGACCTTATCGGTCACGGATGTACAACAGGAATATCTGCAAGCGACAGGGCAAAAACAATTAAAGCCATTGCCAATAAAAAAACCAGGCCAGAAGAATTAGGAAGGCCCGGGCATATATTTCCTCTTAAAGCCAAAAATGGCGGAGTTCTGCTTAGGGCTGGCCATACAGAAGCAACTGTAGACCTGGCAACACTCGCAGGCCTCTACCCTGCCGGTGCACTTGTTGAAATAATGAATGAAGATGGTTCTATGGCCAGGCTTCCTCAATTATTTACAATTGCAAAAAAATTCAAACTGAAGATTGTTTCTATAAAGGATCTTATTGCATATAGAATAAAAAACGAAAGCCTTGTTGCACGCGAAGTGATAGTTGATTTACCTACAGAATGGGGCAACTTCGAGCTACATGCTTACAGGCAGGTAACTAACAACCGTACGCATATTGCTTTGGTAAAAGGAAAATGGCAAAAGAATGAAGACATACTTGTACGGGTGCATTCATCCTGTGTTACCGGTGATATCTTCGGATCATGCCGTTGTGATTGCGGTGCCCAATTGCATAAATCGATGGAAATGATTGAAAAAGCAGGCAAAGGTGTGGTGTTGTATATGCATCAGGAAGGCCGGGGAATAGGGCTGCTCAATAAATTAAAAGCATATCATTTGCAGGAACAAGGGAAGGATACTGTTGAAGCTAATATTGAACTTGGCTTTAAACCTGATGAAAGAGATTACGGTATCGGTGCTCAAATACTGCGTGATCTTGGAGTAAAGAATATGCGCTTAATTTCAAATAACCCTACCAAAAAAGTAGGCCTTACAAGTTATGGTCTGAAAGTAGTTGAAAATGTTTCCATCAAGATAAAACCTAACAAACACAATGCTTTTTATCTTGACACCAAGAAAAAGAAAATGGGGCACAAACTTTAATTTGCCCTTAATTGTTATTGTTTAAAAGTAAAGGGTGCGATTAATCGCACCCTTTACTTTTAGTTATCCTATTCTTTGCTTTTTTATTTGACGATCTTTTTCTTTCGGTTCCAAAGTTCGCCGAAGGTATCGAACTCTCTCCTATAAAAGATACCTAATCCCTGCGTATAGGGTGCGTTTGTATTAAGCAAATCAACAGTATTGGATTTATTATAACCCTTTAAAACAAAGCGGCCGGAAGGAGAAATTTTATATTCCACGCTCACATCTCCAACAATATTGCTTGTTTTTCCTGTACCAGTCTGCGCACCCGAATAACCCACGTTTCCATCAATGCTGAGGCGGTCATCGAATAGCTGCGTAGACAAAGCAACTTCAATTTCCTCACTTGTCAATTGTGAACCAGGCCTGTAATTAACGCCTATATCAAATCTTTTACTTATTTGCGACAACCAGTTGCTCAACTGATTTGAAAGCAATTCTGTGGAGGTAGAACCAAGCCCTGTACCTACCGTACCCATAATATTTTTATCATCTGGCTTCGTAAAACTATTTAAAATCAGAAGAGAGAATATCTGGCGATTCATTTCTTCTTCAGTGGCAGTATATGTTCTCACAAGGTTTTTTTTATTTTCACTGCTGTATGGAAGATCAATATCAAATGTAATGGTTGGATTGAATATTTTATCTTTCATGCTCAGCAGGCAATCAACATCTATTCTTTTTTTATTCTCAGCACTATCCGCATCCATAGGGTTTAGGTTGTACAAAGAAGTCTTAACCCGATATACTGCCGTAATATCAGCATAAGCATCATAAGGACTGCCATTCCATTTTAGCGAGGATCCTTTCTGAATAATAAATTTTTTATTGATCACATTCTGCAAGGTAAATAGGTAATCGCCCTGTTCAATCACATAATCACCATACATATTAAAATCGCCAAGTGTTGTGATCTCCAACTTGAGATTACCATTTCCTTTTGCTTTAATAATATCGCCGATTTTGCTGTCAAAAATTATCTGGACTTCTGCATCAGGTGTCACATCGAGTCCCATATTCAAAGTAATACCCGATAAATCAACCTTGTAGTTATCATCCGTATGCAATTGCAATTTTTTATTTGTAAAGCGAACGAAATCATTATCCGAAATTTCCGATTCACTGGTTATTGGTATGAAAAGATGTGTATTCTTTTCTGTCTTTACAGCGATATCCATATTTATGTTTTTGACATCGCCTGTAATCTTTACTAGCCCTGAAACGTAGGCCTTGCCGTAAAACATGCTATTCATCGATGCATCAGTATTCAGGCATTGAAATTTATAAGGTCTTATAGAAAGATCAAATTTCATGTCGTTGAAATTCCTGTGTGTGATCCTGCCATCCAGTATGGCAGTATCGCCGTAGGAATCGTTAATTACAAGATGGTCAAAATTGAAAGAATTTTTGGTAACTATAATACTGTCAGTAAAAGAATAGTTCTCGTTTAGGTAATCAATCTTTAATCCTTTAACCATCAAAAACAGATGCCCGCTCAAATCAGGCTCGTCCGGAGTGCCTTTCAACTTTAACTTTCCGGTTGCATATCCTTTGAAATTTGAAGAAAAACTTGATAAATACTTTTCCAGGAGTTTCAGTTTGAAATTCGTGAGGTCAAGTTCAAGATCAAAATTATCCGTTTTCTTTTCGGGGAAGAAATTTCCTGAAATTGAAATGGGTTTATTGCTTCCTGAAGTGCCTTCATAGATTATATCCGCATTGATCGTAAAGGCTTTGTTCCGGTCATCCCAGGTAGTAATAAGTACTACTTGTCCTAGCCTGTCCTTGTTTACATAAAAATCATTTATTTTAAGGTCAGCTATGATATTAGATGATTTATAAATATTTGAAATTTCAACATCCCCGTTCAGGTAGCCATCAAAATCAAAACCTGTATAGGAATTGAGAACATCTAAATCAGACACATTGAAATTGGTAAAATTTATATGCAGCAAATCAGCTGGGTTCTCTGAAATTGTACCGTTTATTTTCAGATGCTGAGTTTCAGTTGAAAACAAAAGATCTTTAATATTAACTGATGAACTGTCGAAAGTTATTTCGTTTCCGGGATCAATAGTCCATGTGGTATCATTGATCACCAGTTTTGCTTCAAGGAACTTTAGTTCAAACCGTGGTCGCTGAAAGAATGAAAGAACGCCAATAATATTTCCGCTATTTTTAATTTCATCATTTGCATTTTCCCACGTAAGCTTATAATTGATACTGTCATTTCTTGTCACACTTTTGAATACCACATTATCCAGCCCAATGCTGTCAGTAAAAGCTATCTGTTCGCATCCAATATTCACATTGATCTTGGAATCCCTGGTTTTGCCGCTGATGAAGAAATCCTTGAATTTCATGTTTTGGTAAGTTGTCAATGCAGAAGTAATATTCAGGTCAAGCAAACTTTGTGTCGTATTATAACTTCCTTTAATAACAGTGTTTGGTGAAACCGTCAGTTCTGGCATAAAAAGTTTACATAGTACGGCAGTATTTTTAAGTTTGATAAAATAAACGAAATTCTGTTCCGGGATTTTGTCAAGATTTTCCTTTATCCATGAACTGTATGAGGGCAAATAATCTTTTATAAATTTTAATGAAGAAAGGTAAAGATCATTGAACATAAAATTTCCTGAAATATCAGCATCAATATAATCCGACTTTAGAGTAAGCGTTTTATCCCCGTTTCTCTCTGCAGTATTGCTGAATAGAAAACTACTCATGAAATGTTTTTCTCCTTTATAAACAAAAGAAGTATTTTCAGCATGAATGGTTCCTTGTATATTGTCGATATTATTTCCTTCAAAATTAAGTTCAAGTTCAGTAGATAATGATGAAAGAGAATCAGAAGCAAGGTCAAGAAAATGGAGCTGTGTCAATCGCAGGTTTTCAATTTTTGCATACACATCAAATACCGGAAGTTCTTTGCTGTAATCCACCTTTCCATTGAAATCAAGCTTAACATTTTCATCGTCTATTTTCACAACACCGCTGAATTTCTTTTTTGCCAGGTCGCCTTCAATCTGAATATTGTTATAATGATAATTTCTGATGTCAATGGATGCAATAGTCCCGTTCATATTCAGTATGGCATTATCAGCATCAAGCCCTGAACCTTTCACAGTCGCATTCATACTTATAAATCCAAGATCACCAGGCATGGCAAGAATATTTCCAATATTCAGATTAGTGGTTGCAACTTTGCCATCATATTCAATTTGATTTGTAACGTGGTTTTTTCGTAATGTAATATCGGTAGATACCTTACCCATATCGGTTATAAAATCTCCATATGCCACAAAATCATTGTAAAATCCGGTGAATGCACCTTTGAATCGTATATTGCCAAGCCGTACAACTTCATCAGGCAGGCTAAGATGCTTTATACCGGAGGATGTTGGAAGTTCAAAATTCTGCAGATCGTACTGGCATGTGGAAAAATTACGGATATTGAAATGTATGTAAGTGCTTTCGATTGTAGGCAATCCAGAGATATTAAAATTCCCAAGGAAATATGTTGCCTTACCGTACAGGAATTGAAAATCTTTTCCTTTCAAATTTGAAATTTTGCCCTTCACCTCTCCGGCCACATTGATTTTATTATTCATCCCAAAGAATTCTGAAGAGAAATAACCGATATCATCAAGGTAGATCCTTGAGGGCTTAAACAAAACACTTATCTTGACCTTATTAATAAAATCATTAAAATCATCATAACTCTTTGTATCCAGTTCAAGGTTCATAGAAAGGGATGTTTCAGCCGTTTCAAGATGAAGGTTATTTGCAATTACTCCAGATGGCGATATTTTTACATCGGCAGAAAATTCTTTTACCAGGAAACCGCTCTTTTCCTTGAATGACATAGAATATATATCGGCATAAATGGAATCTTCAATCATAGCAAGGTTATCAATTTTTGCATTGAGACCTGTAATTCCCAAATTGTTGAAATCGATACCTTTTCCAGCAAGTTCCTGGTTTTGGTCCTGATAAGAAAAATTCGAGTTTATCAGGTTGATCGAGGCAATCCAAACCTTCCAGCTTTCTCCACTTTTTGGTTTTGTTGTATCGGTTGAGTTAAAATAATCAAGTATAAACTGGTAATTGAATTTTTTTTCTCCTTTGTATTTAACCAGATTAATGGTTGAGTTATGCAGAATAATTTTATTTATACTGATACGATTTCTATTAAAAAAAATATCGTTTATGTCAACCAATAAAACATCTGCCTTAAGCAATGCTGCATTATGCTGATCTTCTACAGAAACATCCTCGAGAATAACATCCAGAAGGAAACTAACCCGGAGACTACCAATACTTATTTCTGTATTTAGTTTATCTGAAAGCATCCCTGCAACTTTTTTTGCAAGGTAAGTTTGCATAAAATTTGTTTGCAGCAGCAGCAATAGAATACCGGGCAGTATTACAATTGCCATCAGGAAGTACAGTACTATTTTTCTTATTTTTTTGATACCTTTGAAAATTAATTTTGCACGCTGATTAATTAATAACTGACAATGGCCACCTTTATTTTAGGAATTGAATCTTCCTGCGACGACACCTCTGCTGCTGTAATCTGCGACAACCGCATTCTTTCGAATGTAACTGCCAATCAGGATGTGCACCAGAAATTCGGTGGTGTTGTTCCTGAACTTGCTTCCCGTGCCCATCAGCAAAATATCATTCCTGTAATCGAACAAGCACTGAACATTGCAAATATAAATAAAAATCAGCTAAATGCCATCGCCTTTACAAACGGTCCGGGACTGCTCGGATCGCTGCTTGTAGGCACTTCATTCGCGAAAGCATTTGCAATGGGACTGAATATTCCGCTGATTGAGGTTGATCATATACAGGCGCATATACTGGCTCATTTTATTCAAACTGAAAATGAAAATAAAGAAGTTCCTGTTTTTCCTTTTCTCTGCCTGATTATTTCTGGGGGCCACACACAAATTGTGCAGGTAAACGATTATTTTGACATGACTGTAATAGGTCGCACTATTGATGATGCAGCCGGCGAAGCCTTTGATAAATCAGCGAAAATACTCGGGCTTCCTTATCCCGGGGGACCATTAATTGATGAATTTGCAAAAAAAGGCAACCCCTCAAAATTTCGCTTTCCCCACCCTGTTACAAAAAACCTTGATTTTAGTTTCAGCGGTTTAAAAACATCTATACTTTATTTTCTGCGCGATAAGATGAAGGAGGATTCCTCTTTTATAGAAAATAATAAAACGGATCTTTGTGCATCCATCCAGTCTACAATTGTGGATATCCTGATGAAGAAACTTGACAAAGCTGTAAAAAAAACAGGTATCACCCGAGTTGCAATTGCAGGCGGAGTATCAGCAAATTCAGGAATAAGAAGCGCACTACAGAAAAAAACCTCCGCAGAAAACTGGAAAGTTTTTATTCCTGATTTTCAGTTTTGCACTGACAACGCTGCAATGATTGCGATGACCGGATATTTGAAATTTGTAAAACAGGAATTTTCCAATCAGAACATTTCCCCTTACTCAAGAAGTCAATTTAATTCTTAATTTGAATGCAACCGTTTGTCTTTTATTTTGGAAGGAATTTTAGGGACAAACTTTTCTTTTGTAAAAACGAATTGAGCCACCTTTGCAATATTACCTATATCAAAAGTCATTGCATCAACCACGCCAAAGCCTGTATAAGTTTGAAAACTTCCAATAAAAGGATTTGTGCCGGAACTTGGTGATATTATATCTCCTCCATAAAGAGCTGTAACGCTGAAATTGGTTGTGCCACCATAAACACATTGTGCAAAATATTTTACATAAACTTTATACGATCCCATTGGTATAAAAACTGAATCATTAAAGATAATATTTTCAATATTCACTGAGTCTATCTCGCAATCAGCATTGGCATCCAGGTCAAGGTAACCACCTGTTGATGAAATTGGATTACCGTAAAAAATCTCGTTACTGTTTGGCTCTATCAAGTGCAGGTCTAGATCGTTTGGCTTATCGAACGATAAAGTGATTTGTAATTTGCCCGGGTCTGCACTTTTCAGTATTACCGGAATTAAGTAAGGATGACTGATATTTCCTTTAGCATCTTTAATGCTTAGCTGCAGAATAAAGCTGGTTTTTTTTATGATCTGAGAAATTATCACAACCAGATCAAATTGATTGATAGTGCCATCAGGAATGTTTAATTTATAATAACCGTAAACTCCTTTTACTCCATAAAAGACTTCAGTTACATCATTATCTACATCAGTAAAATCTGTTGTAAGTTTGTTCGGCCCGCCGGGTATAACATACGAATTGCCTTTTACAGTAATAATTTCCGGGCAGCCCGTGTATCCTCCATTATATTGCGGCATAAAAGCATTTACAAATTTCGAATTATACTTAATTAAATAATCATATATTGTTTCGGAAGGCTGTGATACTGCAGTATCGCTGGGTAACTGCACAGTACTTATAAAAGGGTTTTCCTTCTTGCAACTTAAGAATGCAAGCAGAATCAAAGAAATCAATATTGCAAATTTCTTTATCATGTTTCAGAACCTGTAAATCAATCCAAACCTCACACCAAATACTGACTGCTTTTGCCGCACAGGATAAGTCTTATCATATAATGAATTCAGGGTATACCTGAAAGAAGGCTGCAGTGAAATGCTGTAATGTGAATTAACAACATAGGAAGCACCAGCCCTGACAAGCCAGCTGAACACAGGCTTCTGCAATTGCGATTTTAGTTGCGACATTTCTGTCAGACCAGAATTATCAAGTGAAAGAACTTCTCCTTTAACTGAAACTGGAATACCGATTGAAATTCCAGTGGCAATTGAATAAATAAAATTTTTGGAACTTACACTATATCCCGCAAGTAAAGGAATCTGGACATATTGAATTTCAGCTACCGCTTTTTTTGTTTCGCTTGAAGTAACATTTCCAGTCACCGGATTCCAGTAATAAATAAAATGAGCAGGAATAGTATCAATGTCTCCACCGCAGGAATCAATAGATTGAGGAACAAAGCAAGTGTCAAATAAAACCCACCCTAGTGTATCAAATTTATTGTATTGATATTGATATTTTGCACAGGTTGTATTTTTTGAAAAATTTATTCCTGACTGGAAAAACCAATGCCGGAAGTCAATTTTAGCTTCAAGGCCTGCAGTATATGACAATCCAGGATATTCCGCATTGTTCCGTAAATCCATGTGCAAATCATAATCATTGGATGTGCTGTTATAAAAACTGTTAAAAGCAGCTTCTGGTGTAAATGAAAACTCTAGTGATAAATTGCCCTCACCCATGCCCTGCGCTGTATTTCCCCAACTTATAGTACCAGGAGCAAATTTATTTTCATTGCTCAACCTGTTATCAAATATGTATGGGACAGAAGAACAAGTTAAATGCTGCACACCTGATAGTAATAATTTTTCAGATTGTCCTTTGCTTATTTTATCATCTGTTGTTGAAGCAACATCATTTGCTTCTTTAGCTTGCGCAGCGATTGTTTGTATGCCCGCAACAGTATTTATATTTTCCGAATTATTTGCAAGAGTACTATTTTTTGAGTTGTCACTTTTCACAACATCAGAATTGTTATTGGTCTTACCTTCAGAATTACCACTGACAGCTTTTTCTTCAGCAGAGCCTTCCTGAGCATTGACAGTGGCATATGCGTCAGGAGCAATTTTATTTTCTTTAATTTCCGGTGAATAATTTGATGCAGTAATTGAATTATCATTTACTTTTCTGAAATCGGTTTGTGCATGGCGGGTATTGGTGGAAGAATTATTATTAAACAAAAATAATAAGACAGCAGTGCTTACTATGATAAAACTTGAAAGGGAAATTCTAAAAAATCGCGTTGAATAAAAAGGAGGTTTTACTAATGATCTATCAAGAGTTGTTTCAATATTTGCCCATAATTCCTGTTTAGGGGTATGTTCTGTATTTTTTAATATTTCACGCATCCTTGAAAGCGAAAGGTCCTGATCAAGTTTTTCGTTGATCTTAAGCCAGGCATCCGATTTAGGGGTGTGTTGCGGCATATCCGACAACAGGCGCTGAATTATTTTATCAAAATCGTCCTTCATTCCTTAGTAAGCTAAATCTTTTAATAATACTCTCAAATGCTTTTTAGCATAAAACAACTGCGATTTGGAAGTTCCTTCAGAAATATGAAGCATTGCAGCAACTTCCTTGTGTGAATATCCTTCTACTTCGATCAGCAGGAAAACTGTTCTATAGCCTGTAGGTAATGACATTATCACTTTTTCAATATATTCTCCTGTAAGCGTGCAACTCTGCTGGCCGGGAATATTGAGCGTTCTGTCATCGATCTCTTCATGGAATGCATTCTTCTTTATTTTTCGAAGTGCAGTACGAATCACGATTGTCTTTATCCAGGCTCCAATAGTCGACTCTCCCCTGAAAGTCCTGATATCTTTAAAAATCTGGATAAACGCTTCCTGAAGTGCATCATCCGCATCATCCTCATTTTTCAGAATACGGAAAGCAATAGTATACATTGCATTACAATATTTGTAATACAGACGCTTCTGAGCTTTCCTGTCGCTGCGCACACAGCCTTCAACAAGCTCTATCTCAGTTTCCCGTTCTATAAACATAAATTAAATTCCCGTACGGCATTTAACTTAAACTAATGTGTATGATGCTGACTAAATGGTTGTATAAAGGTACAATACTTTTTGATCCAAAATAAAACACAAAATTCAATTCGGCATTTCGGAACTAATTTTATTGGAAATCAATTACAAATTCACGTTTCAGATAAAACAAATCACATTCAGTATATCTATATGTGATACTTTTTTGTTAATTTATAGTAGCTATTTCATTTTTGATCATATATTTGTATCAAATAAAATAAAAAAGAACAATGGTAGATTTTACTTTAGAACCTAACGAGAACAAGATAGATACCTGGACAGTAATTTATATTGCACCCGGTGGAGGAAAATACAACGGAAAACTTACAGTTACAAATAACCGGCTACTGTATGATGCTAAGTTTGATGTATCATCAAAAGGATTGCTCGGCGAAGCATTATTCGTGAAAGTTGGATCTGAGGATACTCTTGTTATACCGAAAGACAGAATAGCAAAAGTGGAGACAAAAAAAAGTTTTATTAAAAAACAGGTTATTCTAACTCTCGATAATGGCCAGGTACATATATTTGATTATGGTATGCTGAACATTGACAAACTTGCAGAAGCTATAACACAAAGGTAATTCCCTATTTTTATTACATAAAAATAAATCTGTTATATCCGCCTGGAACTATTTTTCCAGTTTGCAAATTGTAATGCAAATATTTTGGCTTTTTTGTTCCTTTATAATTTTTATAAATAAAATCATTCATGAAGTAATCATAAATGTATCCTGCATTATCATTGCCAAAAGAAGAAGTAAGCTGATAAATATCATCAATGGTAATATCCTTGCGCGTATAGATATACTTCGGAAGTTCAAAAAATGTTTTGTGAAAATACCCATCCACCTGATCGTACATTGAGGCAGTGCTGAATAAAACCCTGGAAGTTTTCTGATCCCCGTTTTGTTCATTAACTTCAAACCAAAGGTTAATGTCAATGTCAGTAAGTTCAAAATTCTGATAATACATAGTGGAATCATATAAAGCAGAATCGGAATAATTCACATTCGATTCATCAACTTCCATTTGTGCAAGGTGAAAAATATAAGCAGCAGGATGAATAAGTAAAAAAGAATCTATTCTTTCTTCAGTAAAAATCCGGAACTTTTTTTTATTCATTCCATCAAATAAGCCAGAATACAGAAGGTTCATAAATGTAGTATCTTTCAGATTTTTCAGGATTTCACTTTCCGCGATAGCTATTGAATCTCTTGTATTAGCAGGGTATGCATCCGTATTTATTTTCAGATTTTTTTTATTCACAACATCTGATTTCAGAAGCAGTATATTTATTGTATCCTTATCCGCAATAAATTGTTTGGCAAGATGTTTTTCTTCAGAACAGGAAAATAAATAGAACAAGGAAAACAGAATGACCGGAAAATAATATTTTCTTGAGCATAGCAACCGATTGACCGATTTTACAAAGAATATCATTAGAATTATTCGTCAGTAATTTTGTTCTCCAGAAGTTGTTTACCGAAACGGCTGCCAAAATCAAAGCACTTTTCATAATCCTTTTTGTGAAGTGTAAACTTCACAGGAAAATCTTCCATAAACATTTTCAAACGTAGATTTACAAGATTATCATGAATAATCTTAGTGCTTTCTCCGCTCCAGCCATAGGAGCCAAACACCGCTGCCAGCTTACCCCTGTCACGTATTGGATTTATCACTGCAAACATTTGATAGATCTGCGGAATTGTATTTTTATTGATTGTCGGCGATCCAACAATTATTCCTGTACATGCAGCAATTTGTTCATCAATTTCGGCGAGTGATTTTTTTTCAATATCCATGGCAACAACATCTATATTGCCCAACTGCCTAATACCTTCGGCAATTTTATCTGCTATAAAAGCTGTTTTACCATAAGCAGAAACGTATGGGATAAACACTCTTGCTTTTTCACATTGAACCATACTTTGTCGCGAATAGGTCTCTGAAAGATCAACGTACTTTTTCCATTGTGATCTCAGTATCGGACCATGACCCGGGCAGATTGCAGCAATTTCGAGCGAACGAATTTTATCAATAGCTTTCAGCATAAATTTGCTGTAAGGCTTCAATATCACATCGAAATAATATTTAAAGGCATCATCAAAATCTCCAACAAGATCATCAAACATTTCTTCGCTGCAGAAGTGCGCGCCAAATGAATCGCAGGTAAAAAGTATTTTATCTTCTTCTAAATAGGTAAAGATTGTATCGGGCCAGTGAAGGTTTGCAGCACCAATAAATCGGAGTGTTTTGTTTCCGAGATCAAGTGTTTGTCCATCCTTAACCAGTATATGTGGAAATTCAAAACCTAAAAGATCATTCAGGTAACGAATGGTGTTGCCGCTTCCCACAATCTTTGCTTTAGGTGCAATAGCGAGGAGATTCCCAATATTTCCGGAATGGTCAGGCTCGGTATGGCTGACAACTATATAATCAATGTCAGCAGGGTTTACAACTGTTTTAAGTTTGCGAAGGTAAGTATCCCAGAATTTTTCCTTGCATGTATCAACTACAGTTTTTTTCTCAGCATTTATAAAATATGAATTGTAAGTTGTACCGTATATTGTTTCCATAACAATATCGAATGTCCTGAGATCGGGATCAAGGACACCTATCCACTTCACGTTGCTGTTAACGTCAAGAATTTTGTTATCCTGCATATCTATAAAATTAAAAGGAGTTAAAATAATTTCATCTGCACATCATCGTCATCATCATAGGGCGAAATATTTTTTTTCGATTTCGATCCCTTTGTTTTATCGCTTGGAGCAATCGTTTTTTTACCAGGTTTCTCAATGACTTCGGGAGGAATATTTTTTGTTTTTTTATCCTGTTTTTTCGCCTTTGGATTTTTCTTAACTTCTATTTCAATTTCATCCACAACTTCTTCAACAATTTCCTCTTCCTGCTCCTCAACAATTTCTTCAGGTTCATCGTATGGCAATGGCTCCAGAGGAGTGATCTTTTCAAGCGCATGTTCACTGAGCCGTTTTCCCTTGGCCTTAAAGCTTTTCACACCAATAAAATCGGCGAGAAGGATTTCTTCTTTCGGTTTTACTTTATTTTTTACAGGAGCATATTCTATTTCTACCCTTGGTAAATGGTCGATGAAGACATGCAGTAATTTGGATTCAGGATGTTCACCAATAAAATTGGCCCTTTTAGTAACACCGTCAAGTTCGAATCTTTTCACATAATTCATATGTGATTCGGCATCCCAGTATATTGCTGTAACAATGTGCCGTGGATCGTACTTTTCAATGATCAGCATATCTTCATCAAAATGCGTTGCTAAGTCAAAGCCAAGCAATTTGAATTCTCCGGAAGCTGTAATGGTAAGGATCTTGTCATCTCCGCCAAAAGCGCCAAGATATATTCCACGCTTTTCAGTGTTAAGACGCATCACAGTGTCATCATACCAGATATCAAGATCACCAAGCGTTGAAACACCTTCGCCTTTTAAAACTATTTTGCGTATAGTATGTCGTGTAAGAATATTTCCAATTGAATTTCTTCCTTTTATTGCAAGCTGGCTGAAATCCATATCAAATGAAAGCTTCTTCAACTTTGGCTTAGGCCGCAAATAAACAGTTATAACTTCAGCTTCACCATTTGGATTTGCGGTATAATAAAGAACCTTAGAACCTTTGGTACCCTTGGTAAGATTGTATTCCTTGTCGCGCGTTACGCCAGTAACTGCAAAACGCTTCATCATCACATTCCCGCGCAATCCGTCCTGGTAGATCATATTATAAATTGTACGATCATCATTTTTGAAAAAAACATTGATGTGAAGGATACCGTTTCCGACAAAAACTTTATCTGCAACTTTGGTAACAATAAAAGTACCATCATCCCTGAATACAATGATATCATCAATGTCGGAGCATTCGCAGATAAATTCATCTTTCTTGAGTCCGGTGCCCGCAAAACCCTCTTCCCTGTTCACGTACAACTTTTGATTTGTCGCAACAACGCGGACAGCTTCGATAGTGTCGAAGTTCCTGATTTCAGTTTTGCGTTCCCTGCCAGTACCATATTTTTCCTTTATTCTGGTAAAATAAGCAATGGCATATTCAATGAGATGCTCCAGGTGGTGTTCAACTTTTTTTATTTCATCTTCAATAGCTTTGATTACATCATTCGCTTTAAGCGTATCGAATTTGGATATCCGCTTAATTTTTATATCGGTAAGCTTGATGATATCATCACGGGTTATTTGCCTGTAGAATTTTTTCTTATATGGTTCGAGACCCTTGTCAATAGCCTTTATTACAGCTTCCCATGTTTTGCATTCCTCAATATCGCGATATATTTTTTTCTCAATAAATATCCGCTCAAGGCTTGCAAACATAAGCTCTTCCATTAGTTCCTGCATCCTGATTTCAAGTTCCAGTTTCAGAAGATGCACAGTATTATCAGTGCTGACATCAAGAATCTCTTTCACGGTGAGAAAGCGCGGCCTGTCGTTTTCAATTACACAGGCATTTGGAGATATTGAAATTTCGCAAGCAGTAAATGCATAAAGCGCATCAATTGTCTGATCAGGAGAAACCCCGGCAGCAAGGTGAATCAGTATTTCAACATACCCTGCAGTATTATCTTCAATCTTTTTAATTTTGATTTTACCCTTATCGTTAGCGGCAACAATGGAATCAATGAGTCCGGTTGTTGTGGTACCGTATGGAATATCATTTACTACAAGTGTTTTTTTATCGAGTTGGCTGATCTTCGCACGAATCCTGACCTTTCCTCCACGCAACCCGTCGTTGTATCTTGAAACATCAATCATTCCTCCCGTTGGAAAATCAGGATACAGATCTGTTTCCTTGCCATTCAGCAGATTAATGGATGCATCAATAAGTTCGAGAAAATTATGAGGAAGAATTTTTGATGCAAGCCCCACAGCAATTCCTTCCACGCCCTGATGCAGAAGTAGCGGGAACTTTACCGGAAGATTGATAGGTTCTTTGTTTCTTCCGTCGTAGGATAATTTGTAGCGGGTAGTTTTGGGGTTGAAAACTGTTTCGATTGCAAATTTTGATAGTCGTGCCTCTATATATCGCGGGGCAGCTGCAGAATCACCTGTAAAAATATTTCCCCAGTTTCCCTGGCAGTCAACTAGCAAATCTTTTTGTCCCATCTGCACCAATGCATCACCAATAGAAGCATCGCCATGGGGATGGTATTTCATAGTGTTACCGATAATATTGGCAACCTTGTTGTACCTCCCGTCATCAATATCTTTCATGGCATGAAGAATGCGACGGTGAACTGGTTTCAGTCCGTCAAAAAGATCGGGTACAGCACGCTCAAGAATAACATAAGAGGCATAATCAAGAAACCAGTTCTCATACATGCCCGATAGTTGAACGGTCTGCTTAAGTTCACTCAGCTCAACTTTCTCTTCGTTTTCGTCGCCTTCGTCGTTAGCCTGATCTTTTAATATTTCATCGTCATCAGCCATGCTGCATACAACTTTTCAATTCATGCAAAGATATACAAAAAATAAAATTGCAGTAAACAAAGAATACCAACAGTTTCAACAATTTGTTAACAAATCAAAACCCATAACATCACTAATTATGAGCGAAAGAGGTCAATATTGATTTAATTAATTGCAATCAAAGTTTTCTTACTTTTGCGATTCAATAAAAATTAAAGAAATTAATTTTCAAGATTATAAGTAAAGCCATGAGAACCAAAATTTTGATATTTTCGATATTATTTAATTTGATTTTTATTGTTTTTATTGTTGTTGTGATTATGCAGCGGGGAGGAATCCCCTATTTAAAGCAACGTTTTGGATTTGAGAAAGAAGCAACTATTGAAAAACAAGACAGTACTCATAAATTAAATAATTATTATTACCAGCGAAAAAGTTTATTTGAACTTCTTCCTGATGATCCCGAAGAAATTATTTTTTTAGGAAACAGTCTTACCAACGGCTGCGAATGGCAGGAACTTTTCAACAATCCAAAGATTAAAAACAGGGGCATCAATGGGGATTATACTGTTGGTGTGCTTAACAGGTTGGATGAAATTGTAAGGGCAAAACCAAAAAAAATATTTCTTATGATAGGTGTCAATGACCTTGGCAGAGATATTCCTGTTGACACGGTCATAAAAAATTATCAGAAAATCCTTGATACTATAAAAATCCGTTCTCCCAAAACAGAAATTTTTATGCAAAGTGTATTGCCGGATAATCTTGAAATTAGTCCGAACAGACAGCCTATTCAATTAATTCTTGATTTGAATAAAAAACTTAAAATTCTTGCTTCAAAAAACGACATTACCTTCATTGATCTTTATCCTTCGTTTATTGATAAAAACGGATACCTCGATTCGTCCCTGACCAACGATGGCCTGCATCTGATGGGAAAAGGCTATTTGATATGGAAAAAAATAATTATGAAATATATTGACAAGTAGCTGAAGAAAATTTTATGCGAAGTTTAAAAAATATAAAATCTGATATTTACTTTCTGCTGCTTTTAGCAATAATTGTTGTTTTCATTGTTATTAAAATTCCTTACTTATCGCTTCCATTTTACTGGGATGAAGCCTGGGTCTATGGTCCTGCCCTTCGGATAATGGAAGCAAGCAAACTAAGCCTTCTTCCCGACGCATTGCCTGTTTATTATTCACGGGGACACCCGTTATTATTCCATTTCATGGGTGCTTTGTGGTTGAGAATTTTCGGCACATCGCTGATAGCAAGCCATACATACGCATTGACAATTTCAATTGCATTAATTATTTCGGTTTATTATTTCTGTAAAAAACTCTTCAGTAAAGAAGTCGGTTTGATTGCATGCATTTTTCTTTTGGTTCAGCCAATCTTCCAGGCTCAGTCAGTTTTTGTACTTCCTGAAGTTATGGTATCGCTGTTTTCGCTGCTGACAATTTATTTTTTTATTCAGCAACGTTGGCTAGCATACATTGTAACAGCAACTTTGCTGCTATATACAAAGGAAACAGGCATCGTAGCAATTGGCGCATGCGGAACATGGTTTCTTATTGAAACATTATTTATAAAAAGAAATGAGTTTAATTGGAAGATATTTCTTATAAATTCAGGTTATATAATTCTTCCATTTCTCTTTATAGCACTGTATTTCTTTGTGCAGAAAAAATTTAACGGATGGTATTTCTTTCCTGAGCATGTAAATTATCTTCTGCATGACACTCGCACATTTTCAGGAAAAATAGAAAGTTACTTTACTTATCTTTTTATTTACTGGGGGCGGAATGTTCTTACAGCATCAATCATTGTTTCACTTTTCATTTATTTCTTTAAGAAAAAGTATCTGCGTAATCCTGCAAACAAACCATTGATTATTTTATCTCTTTTCATTTTGTATTTTCTGATTGCAAGTTCTTTTAATTTTTACAGCGACAGATATACCATGAGCATGATGGCACCTTTTGTAATCATAACTGCTTATTTGATTCATTCAACTTTTAAAAAGATTTTTCTGTTTGGTTTCGTAGTTGCTGTGATAGCAGTGCAATTATTTATTCACCTGCCAAAGAAAACCAGCAGTGATCATAATCTCGGGTATGCCGAATCAATCAAAACACATCAGGAAATGATTGCATACTGTCTGCAGAATCATTTCAAGAATAAAAAAATATTTACACATTTTCTGATGTATGGAAATTTACAGAATCCCTATTGCGGCTATATTTCAGACGATGAAAAATTTTCAAATGCAACAACAGTTTTTACTGACAGTACGGAACTTTGCATTTTTTCAAACATGGAAGGTAAAGAAGATTATGAATCATTGAAAAAATCAGGAAAACTAAAATTACTGAAACGATTTGAATCCTGCCAGGCCTGGTCAGAGATCTATGAAGTAAAAAAGTAAATTAACCTTTTTGATTCAACATATTGATCGAAATAAATATTCCTCTGAAAATTCTACTTGTTAAGAAATCTAAGTAAAAGCACTTCTGAAAGCAAGAAAAACAAACATAATATCACGCAAAGCTTCCAGTATCGGGTTCCCTGGGTAATTTCTTCAAGTACTGCTGAAACCGTTTTGTTTTTTAAATCAAGCAGATTAAAGTTCGTCAGATTTTTTTCGGTGATTTCATTTTGAAGTTCATCACTGGTATAAAACTTCATATCCGATTCGTTGCGATCGTAATTATAAGCAAGCCCGCAAACTGTATCTTCCCCATTAAGCATAATATAATTTCCTGCATCCTTTATTTGGTCATGCGGATAAACATTGGTTTGCAAATCGACATTCCTATGTTCAGGAATAATTTCAAAATTCTTTGCCTTATTGGTTATTTTAAAAGTAAGATCACTATTCATTTTAAAGTTCTTCACTTCAATGGCTTCATCTTTTCCAATTGTATAAAACAACTTATTTACCTGTTTGCTGAATAAAGCGATATTATAAAGTGTAGGGACAAACATTGCATGTTTTGCAAAATTACTAAAATCAGTATTCAGAGGAACTGACGAAATATAAACTGTTCCACTGCCAAAAATTCCTGAAATCATAAACGATTCACCGTTCTGCATTTTCATTAGATACTCATCAGAAGTGAAGGTTTTGGAACTAAATTTATAATGAGAATAAACGATGGGAAGATCAATGTTTTCAGGAATCTTTTCGAATACATCTTTATATATCGGATGATCTGTATTAATAGCACTTACCTTAGTGTTTACAGTATCTTTAACACTATAGTATGCGAGGCTCATTCCGGAAAGAAAACTTTTATAACTGTTGATATCAGCATCGGTGCCAGGAAAAATTAAAAGACATCCGCCATTCTTTACATAGTTTTGAAATTCCTGAATCATCCCTGAAGAGAAGGATTTCAGTTCATTCAGAATTACGAGATTGTTTTCAGGCAGAGCTGAATAATCGATTTTATTTATATCGGTATTTGTGAGAATAAATGCAGAATCTTTTCCAAATAATGAATTGATATAAACACTTTCCGATTTATTGTTCAAACAAAGAACAGGAATGCTTTCAATTACATTAAAATTAAAATAAAATTTATCATCGAATACTATTGGATTGTCAATAATTTCAAGTAATGCAGACTGTATTCCCTTTGCTGCTATTGTAAATGGCATTTTAACTTCTGCTTCCGACAAAGCAGGAATATTTACACTCGCTACTGATTTCTGCTTTCCATTAATTGTAAGTTTTACCGGAATATTTTCGACTTCATTCTCGGATGAATTTTTAACTAGCACAGTAAGTTGTACCTGTTGTCCTGCCTGCATTACAGGCGATGCAAACCAGCAACTGTCGATGTATAAATTATTACGTTCATTTGGTGTCAGTTGCACAAGGTTCACACCTATAGCTGTATCCGCTTTTATCTTTGAGAAATCTCCTGCTTTTTTTGAAAAATCGCTGATAATAAAAGAAATTTTTCCTTTGCTGTTTACTGTTGAAAATAAATCCTGTTGCCGCAAGATTACATCCGAAAGAGTTCTGTATGCCGGTGAAATTTCAACATCATTAAGCATTTGAATAAATTCTTCCTTTGTAACAAAAGCCTGATGCTTTCCTTCAAAATCATTGGTAAGAATTTGAAACAGATCAGTGGATTTATAAGCATTTGCAATTTCCAATGCTTTGCTTTTTGCTTCTTCAAATAAAGTGCCTTTGCTTGAAGTTGCTTGCATGCTAAAAGAATTATCAATATAAATGCTTACAACATTACCTTTCGCATTGATTTTATTCTCCTTTACTGGTATATAGGGCTGGGCAAATGCAAGAACAAGGCAAGTGACAGCAAGAATTCTGCAAAACAAAACCAGCAAATGCTTCAACTTTGATTTTTTCTGTGTCTCCTGTTTCAGTTCTTTCAGAAATTCAACATTGCTAAAAAAAACTTTTTTGAATCTCCTGAAATTAAACAGGTGGATGATCACGGGAATAGCAATAGCAAAAAGGCCAAAAAGAAAATATGGATTTACGAATTTCATTTTAACTTGATCATTCAAATAGAATGGCAAAATTATTTAAATATTGTGATTTGATCAGATAATTTATTCAATCAACATAATAAGGCAACCCACCTGATTATTTTACGTCTTGGTTATCAAAAGTTTTATTTTTTACAAAAAATAATTCAAATTACTGCAAATTACTGATAATCATTATATTAATTACAAAATTCATTATATAAAGATAGAGTAGTTTATAAATTTCATTTAAAACACATTTTAAACACTGGAATTTTGGACTAAACTTATTATATTTACAAGCTTTTTTCAACTTTTAATTAGGAACAATATCTAAAACCGACAAATATGAAAATCAATCTTAGACTTTGTATTACTTTGCTTATTTCAGTTTATCTGCTTTCTGCAACTTCCTTTGCACAAAGCCAGGACAACGAAATCACTTTTATTATTTCAAAAAAAGGTGAGAAATACTTTTCCAAGGACTCTCTTAGCCATAAGACAATTGAAGTCACCATTACTGGAATTAGTACTCAGCAGGATATGGATGCTTTTGCTGCAAAATTCAAAGCTATTGATGGTGTTATTAAATTCGATGTTGCTGCTACTTTGACATCTGGCACTTGGACGGCCACTGCTACTTTTACAGGAAGAGCTGACAAGAAATTTTTGCAGGGTGTTCTGATAAAAGTTGGGGTTAAGAAATTGGAAATTGATGGAAAGACCGTTGCTGTTGAAGAAATTGGAACATTTAAACAATAAAAGAAAAGATAACAATAAAATTTTCAGTTTATAAGAATAAATTACTTTGCCTAATTTTTCGTTTTACAAAACAGGTATTTTACATCGTTCAAAATAATTAAGAGTGTAGTAATTTGAAGATATCATCAATTAATACATCATTATGGAAGGTTGTGAGGAAAGCATTCATTTATTTAACATTGTTTAATTATTTACATATATTTTGATTATTATTATTTTAAAGGCAACTTCATGGAAATTCTTCAGTCTTTATAATTAAAAAATAAAGTTCTATAGAAATTCCCTATTGTGTTTATATAAAAAGAGGCACTATGAAAAGAAACGCGACTTTCAAAAAAATATTTATTCTTCTTGTTCTGATAAATATTTTGTTTCCATATATTACAAATGCACAAGGTGCTGATTGCAGTACTGCCGATCCGTTCTGTACTGGAACTACCTATACTTTCCCAAACAGTACCGGCACTACATCTCAATCTGGCCCTGATTATGGATGTTTGGCCACACAACCCAATCCTGCCTGGTATTATCTGCAAATTGCAAATCCTGGCCCTATCGACATTCACATTGCTCAAACAGACGGAGGGGGTTCCGGAATTGATGTCGACTTTATTTGTTGGGGACCATTTGCTACCGCTACAGGTGCTTGTACTGCATCGTTAACTGCAGGTAATACTGTTGATTGTAGTTACTCAGCAGCCGCCACTGAAGACTGTAATATACCTAATGGTGTTACAGGAGAATTTTATCTTTTGCTTTTAACAAATTATTCAGGAGTCACAGGAACTATTAGCTTTTCTCAAACTTCAGGAAGTGGTTCAACTGACTGTTCTATTCTTGCTCCACCAATTACAAATAATGGTCCTTTATGTGTAGGACAAACCTTAAATCTTACTGTTACAAATCCTACAGCAGGCGCAACTTATAACTGGACAGGGCCTAATGGATTTACTTCTACCCAAATGAATCCTTCCATTCCAAATGTAACAACTGCTAGTGCAGGTACCTATTCATTAACTATAACAGTTGGCGGTGTAACAAGTGCACCGGTAACAACAACAGTTGTAATAAATACTAATCCAATTGCAGAAGCTGGTCCACCCCAATCAGTTTGTCAGGGGTCAAGTGTAACTCTAACTGCCAGTGGTGGTAATGCATATCAATGGAGTTCACCACCGGGAGGTACAACGGCAACAGTAACCGGTACACCTGCCGCTACTTCTACATATACAGTTACTGTTACTACTAACGGATGTACAGGTACCGACAATGTTGTTGTTACCGTTAACCCTTTGCCTACAGCATCCATCACTTCTACCACTCCTGCAACGTGCGGAATAAGCAATGGAAGCGCTACAGCTTCAGGAGGAACAAGTTATTTATGGAGCGATTCACAATCCAGCGCAACTGCGACCAATCTTGCATCAGGAATTTATACAGTAACCGTAACGAATGCAAATGGATGCACTGCATCAACTACAGCCAATGTCACCAGCACATCTGCACCAACTGCAACGGCATCATCTACGAATGAGACATGCGGACAATCAAATGGAACTGCTACTGCAACGCCCAGTGGATCGTGCATTGCTGGATTTACCTATTCATGGAATACAATCCCTGCACAATCTTCAGCCATTGCTACAAATCTTCCAGCAGGAAACTATACTGTGACCGTTTCATGTAGCGGCTGCACTGCCACTGCCACAACTACAGTCACAAATCTTGCCGGTCCCTCTGTTTCCATTTCCGGGGTTGTTAATGCAACATGTAATATGTCGAATGCCAGTGCTTCTGCAACAGCTTCAGGTGGTATGCCGAATTATAGTTATCAGTGGAACTCTATCCCTGCTCAGTATTCACAGAATATGGTGAATGTTCCTGCCGGAAATTATGTCGTTTCAGTTACCGATGCTAATGGTTGTATAGCTACGAATTCTGTTACTATAACAAGCTCACCTGGAATTACAACAACGATCACAGGTTTTACTAATGAAGATTGCGGAAGGTCAAATGGCACGGCAACCGTTGTCGTGAACGGAGGAAATGCTCCTTTCATTTATTTTTGGAATACCAACCCTTCACAATCCACTTCAATAGCAACGAATATTCCTGCTGGCACATATACGGTTACGGCAACTGATGCCTCTGGATGCTCAGCATCATCTTCTGTTACCATCAATACTATTAATTTCCCCACTGCATCAGCAACTTCAACAAACGAATATTGTGACCTATCCGATGGAACAGCCACAGTGACCGCAAGCGGTGGCAGCGGGACATACACTTATCTGTGGGATAACAGCCAGGTAACTCAAACAGCTATTGGTCTTGCTGCAGGATCTTATTCTGTGACTGTAAATGACGGATTCTGTACAACAACAGCAAATACTTTTGTTACAGGAATTCCTGGTCCAAATGCAGGTTTTTCACACAATCCACAGGTGCTGACCATGCTTGATGGCCCTGTTTCTTTTTTGGATAATTCTTCGGGAAATATTGTAGCATGGCAGTGGAACTACGGAGATGGCACATCTTATGGATCTGGTGCAAGCAATGAGCACATGTTTGCAAATCTTGGAACGTTTCTCGTTACTTTAATTGTTACAGACAACAATGGATGTACAGATACAGTTCAGGATACTGTAAAAATTAAAGAGATTTATACTATTTACATTCCTAATGCATTTACACCAAATGAAGATCAGATTAATGACCTTTTCCTCCCACAAGGTATCAGTTTTGATCCGAACGAGTATGAGATGGCAATATTCGACAGGTGGGGAAAACTTGTATTCAAATCAACCAAAGTGGGTGAAGGTTGGAACGGAACATTAGGCAATAAGGGTGATTTGAAAAAAATTATAATGGACTCCTATGTTTATCGAATAAAAATCAAAGAAATTGACGGCCCGAAACATGAGTATATCGGTAAGTTATCGCTCATTCCATAAAACTTTCTTAAAAAAAAGCTGCCTGAAAATCCGGCAGCTTTTTTAATTTTAAGATGTCCATTTTCTCATATCATTTATTTTGATTTATTTTAGGCAACCAAAATAATTTTTAACCGTCTTAATTGTAAAGCTTCATGATGGATTTGTCTGATATTGCCAAAGCAAAACAACTGGTGGAGGCTTGTATCAATGGGGAACGAAGAAGTCAGCAAAAGTTCTATCAGACATTCTATGGAAAAATGCTTTCGGTGTGTATGCGATATGCCGACAACAGAGAAGAGGCGAAAGATATCCTTCATGATGGTTTTATAAAGGTCTTTGCAAATTTGCGTGATTTTGGATTCAAGGGCTCTCTTGAAGGATGGGTTAAAAGAATTGTTACAAATACTGCTATTGATGCAGTAAGGAAGAAGAAGAACTTTCTTGTGGAGCTGGAAGAAAATAAAAATTATGATAGTCAGCTTGATGATTTTGATGATAACAAAGAATACGAACAATTCAACCAGTTAAAAGTCGAAATCATAATGCAGCTGATACAGAAACTAAGCCCGATGTATAAAATGGTTTTTAACCTGTATGTTTTTGAAGAATTAACGCATAAAGAAATTGCCGAACAATTAAGTATCAATATAGGAACATCAAAATCAAATTTTGCGAAAGCCAGAAGAAACTTAATAAAGTTATTTGAGGAGCACATCAATGGACATAAACAATAAATACTCAGGATTCGAGAAGTTGCTACAGAACAAAATGAGCGATTTCAAATATCCTTATGATAATAAGGATTGGCTCGACTTTGAGAAAAAACTTCCTAAGTCACCGAAATCAATTACTTCTCCTAAAAATCTTTTCAGATTTTTCATACTCGCTGCAGCTATCATTGGCTCTGCTATCGCAATAATATATTTCACTGATAATTCCTCAATTAAAAACAGTTCTGATAAAACTGTTTCCAACAAGGACAACAGCAATGTTGCAAATGACAATATTCATAATTCGACCAATACAAATAATAATTCAACCATAGTATCAAAAAATAATTCAGACAAGACTTCAAAAACTAATAGCAACAAGTTTGCTTCAGATAATGCGTCTAATGAAACATCAACTAGTGACAAAGAAAATACCAACGTGATAAATTCATCAGATAATAAATCCGACAATACTGATAAGGAAATTAAAAAGGATATAACTACAAGCGGAGATAAAAAGCCGCAGAATTTTGGTGACGCTATAGTTGCAGACATCACTGAAGGTTGTGCACCACTGAAAGTGCAATTTAAACCGGCCAAAGCTACGGATAAAACTGTTAGCCTGATGTGGAATTTTGGTGATGGAAAAACATCCTCCAAAGCCAATCCATCGCATATATACAGCAAAGCCGGCTCTTATGAAGTATCACTAACAGTAACTTTTACTGAAACGAAAGCATCAACTAAGTTTGTATATTCAAACAAAATAATTGTAATGGATAAACCCGCCGCCAATTATGAATATGCGCTCGATGATGAAACAGAAATTTATACATTTAATGATAATTCAACAAGTGCAATTAATTATTACTGGAACTTTGGAGATAAGTCGTCTTCAACTGTTAAAAATCCCGAACATGAATTTAAACAAAACGGCACTTATAATGTTCAGTTAATTGTAATGAACGCATATGGTTGCACTGATACTATATCGAACAAAATAGCAGTGAAGCTTATGGATTTGTACAAGATTCCAACTGGCTTTACTCCCAATGGCGATGGTTTGAATGATTATTTCGGACCTCAGGGAGATCGGATGAATGCAGATGGATACAAAATGATAATCTTTGATCAGAACGGATTGCAGATTTTTGAAACAAAGGATTTAACTACGCAATGGGATGGTAAAATTTCCGGCAGCAATGCTGATGCTGCACAAGGAATATATTTCTGGAAGATTAGCATGAGGGATAAAAATGGTGTACTTAAAGATGGTTCTGGTTATGTTACACTTCTAAGGCAGTAATACAAAAATAATACTTTAGTTATGAACCCCTTATTGTTAGCTTAATTTTTTGTACTGGATTAAATAATAGCATAATTTAGTACACTCGTTTGTAAAATTAATGACTTCATAAGTTATTAAATAAAAAAAAAACATGAAAAAGTTTGCTACGCTGATTTTCATCCTTGCTATTTTCAGTAATCAAATTTATTCCCAATCTTCTTGCGCCAACGCCGATTTTTCAATGGGCAACTTTACCAATTGGTCAGGATCTACAGGAGTAAATGACGGTGCCGGAAACTATACAAGTATCCAACCCGGAATTGTTACAGGACGTCACACCATTATATCAGCTCCGGGTACAGACCCCAATACTGGTGGATTGTTAAGCGTTTTGCCTCCAGGAGCATCATTTTGTGCTGAATTAGGAAACTCGGCAACAAATTATGAAGCTGAATGTTTATCATATACAATTAATAATGTAAATTCTTCAAATTGTATTTTCTCATACAAATATGCTGTTGTTCTCCAGGATCCAACTGGCCATACTACTGCTGAAAAACCGAAATTTACTATTTATGTAAAAAATAGTTCAGGCAATATAGTTGATCCTGTCTGCGGATTTTACGAAGTATCTGCAAGCGGATCAATTCCCGGATTTCAAACTTATGATGCAGATGGAACTACAGATAGCGGTGATGAAATTCGATGGAAAGACTGGACAACTGTCGGTATGGATTTATCCCCATACATGGGCCAGAATATTACAATAGAATTTACAACTTACGATTGTGGTCAGGGTGCACATTTCGGGTATGCATACATTGCATGCTTCTGCGGCTCCCTTCAACTTTCTCAACAATGTCTGGGTTCTTCTAACCTATTAACAGCACCGCCAGGATTTGACACTTATGCCTGGAGCTCCGGAGGCACAGGACAAACAACAACCATAAACAATCCTGTAAACGGAGCAATTGTCTACTGCACTGTAACGTCTATGCAGGGATGCCCGCTTACCTTACAAACCACACTCTCTAATCAACCAGCGATTTTCACTGTTAACTCCCCAACAGTTTGTGGAGGACAACCAGCTACTATTACAGCTACCGGAACAAACACATATGCATGGAGTAATGGGGACAGCGGTTCCTCAATAACAGTTTCTCCAACAACTACTACCACTTATACTGTAACTGCAACAGCAGCCGGGGGATGCACTAATAGCGATATTGTTACTGTTACAGTAAATGCTCTGCCAGTTCCTGATCCGGGACCCGATTTAACAATTTGTCCGGGAGGCAGTGCGACACTTGATGCATCTGCAAGTACGGGGAATCCCCCCCTTTCATATGCCTGGAACAACGGTATTAACACGGTTTCACAAAATGTAACTCCTGCTATGACTACCACTTATACAGTGACTGTTACATCAAACAATTGCAGCGCTTCAGAACCAATAACCGTGAATGTTATAAACAACTTGGTAGTTAGTGCTACACCTACCACATCTTCAGTGTGCCTTGGTGGGAATGTTCCACTCACAGCATCTGGTGCAACCAATTATACATGGTCACCATCCACTGGCTTGTCATCTACAACAGGAAGCAATGTTACTGCCAGCCCTACTACGAATACTACATATACAGTCATCGGCAATTCAGGCAGCTGCTCGGGATCTGCTTCTGTATTAGTAAATGTGAATAGTGTATCTGTTTCTGCCTCACCCACAAATCCAACAATCTGTTCCGGTGGAAATGTTGCTATATCTGCTTCCGGTATCGGCCTTTCGGATTATTCATGGTCACCAGCTGCCGGTTTATCATCAACAACAGGAGCTAATGTCATGGCTAGTCCTACGGCTACAACTACGTATACTGTTACCGGCACTGATGCAATAGGTTGCTCAGCCACCGCATCAGTGACTGTCAATGTTATTACAGTTAGCGCAGTGGCTACATCTACGGATGAAAATTGCGGTCAGTCCAATGGAACTGCCACAGTTACTCCTGCAGGAAATTGCACACAAACCCTGACTTACGCATGGAACACAAGTCCTTTCCCACAAACAGCTGCAACAGCAACAAATTTACCAGGTGGTACATATACTGTAACAGTTTCCTGTGGTGCTTGCAGTGCAACGGCATCTGCAGTAGTAACTAACCTTGCAGGTCCTTCTGTTTCAATTATTACTATCACAAATGCTACATGCAGTTATAATAATGGTGGTGCCGTTGTTCAGGCAAGTGGCGGTACAACCTCTACCTATAATTATAGCTGGTCTAATGGACAATCAGGTCCCACACTAAGCACAGTATATGCAGGTACATATGCTGTAACGGTTACCGATGGAGTTGGTTGTACAGCTGTGAATACGGTTAATATAAATAATACTCCCGGACCAACTGCAACTATCACAGGTATTGATTTTGCTTCCTGCGGGGCATCTGATGGATCAGCCAACCTCACTGTCAACGGAGGAGGTATGCCATACACATTCCAATGGAACCCTACCGGCCAAGCTACACAAAATATATCAGGTTTGCCAACCGGTAATTATTCTGTTTTAGTAACTGACAATAATGGATGTACCGCTTCTACACAGTTATTTATTGGCGAAGATCCCGGTCCTACTGCTTCTGTACTATCTGAAAACGAAATATGCGATCAGGCTAACGGGACTGCTACTGTAAGTGCTACAGGCGGTTTAGGGGTCTATACTTATTTTTGGAGTGATAGCAATGGACAAACAACTTCAACTGCTACTGGTTTGGCTGCAGGAACATATACAGTGACCGTTAGCGATGGTGGTTGCAGCACAACTCAAACTGTAAATGTTATGGAGACACCTGGTCCGAATGCGGGATTTTCTGCGAACCCGCAGGTGCTAACAATAATGGATGGTCCCGTTTCTTTCCTCGATAATTCATCCGGCAATGTTGTCAACTGGGCATGGACGCTTGGAGATGGATCATTAAGCAATGGAGAAAGTTTTGATCATCAATATACCAATATAGGAACTTATCTTGTCACGCTGATTATTACTGATAATAACGGTTGCCAGGATACTACGATTGATACAATTCAGGTAAAAGATATCTATACACTTTATATTCCAAATGTCTTCACTCCAAACGGAGATGATGTTAATGATTATTTCTTCCCTCAGGGTGTTAGCGTTGACCCTGATAATTTTGACATGTATATTTTTGACAGATGGGGAAATATGGTATTCCATACCAGTAAATGGCTTGCTGACATTAACCGGTGTGAAGGATGGAATGGAACACAGGATAATAAGGGTTCTTACAATGATGTGGTGATGGATGTTTATGTTTACAGAATATTGACAAAAGAAGTAATGGGTCCTAAGCATGAATATATTGGAAGAGTTGCTTTAATACCTTAAAAAATGATGAAAAGATCTTTTTTACCATTCATGGTCCTTATTTTCTCAAGTTTATTTGGACTATCCCAACCTGCAAATGATGATTGTGTAAATGCCCAGGCAATAGTTATTCCTGTTAGTGGTGACATCTGTGTAACAGGAACAACAGCTTTAGCAAACGGAACTATTTATACTTCCCATCCTTGCTTTCCTATTGGGAGCAGCATACCAGATGTATGGTACACCTTTATCGCAGCCGGAACTCAAAACACTATAACAGTTACTCAAAACGGGGGTAGTCCTGCTCAACAACTAGGTGTCTCTTTGACTTCAAGTCCATGTGGTGGAGCAACATTACAAACTTGCAATATGTCAGCAACGGCTACTGGTTCTGCAACAGCCGTTTGGACCTATCCTGTTGGAACACAAATTTGGGTAAATGTAAGTTCAATAATGGCTCAAGGTGGTTTTCAAATTTGTATTAATTCAATAACGCCACCTAATGCACCAGGCGAAGCTTGTAATACGGCTACAATATTATGCGATAAATCAACCGTTATTGTTGACAACCTTGTTGGTTTTACAAGCAGTGCAACCTGGCCATCATGCTTTGCGAATGCTGTACAACAAGATATCTGGTATAAGTTTACTGTAGGACAGACTGGAACCTGTTTATGGACAGCAACTCCTCTAGCTGCGGTAGAATATGATTGGGCTATGTATGATATAACAAGCGGATGCCCTGGAACTGAAGTTGCATGTAACTACTATTATGCCACTGGGGATGGAGCACCAGGATCTCCTTTTGGAATGGCAGCTACTGCAAGTGGGGAATTTGAAGCAGGCATTACTCTAACAGTAGGGAATACATATGCTTTATTAATTGATAATTATGTCAATTCTAGTGACGGTTTTGAATTATCCTGGGGTGGAACTTTTCAAATGGCTCCAACTTCTATTTTTACAGCCCTTAATCCTACAGGCTGTGGTTCTGTTACGACTACATTTTCAAATACCAGCATAGCGGCTTCGTCATATTCATGGGATTTTGGAAATGGCAGTACTTCTACTGCTCTAAATCCTCCAGCACAAACATATTCAGCCCCTGGTAATTATTTGGTATCTCTTACAACCACCTCAACGACTGGTTGTGTAGATAATTCCTCTGCAACAGTTATTGTGAATCCTATCCCAACTGTATCCGTTAATAGCAACAGTCCTATTTGCCAGGGTACTTCATTAAACCTGACATCTACATCTGCCGATGCTATAAGCTATAGCTGGAGTGGCCCGAACGGTTTCACAAGCACATCTCAAAATCCAACCATAGCTGCAGCAACTCCTGCTGCCGCAGGAACTTATACTGTCACTGTTACAACTGCAGGTGGTTGCTCAGGTACAGCGCAGTTGACAGTAAATGTGAGTTCATCCTTAAATATTTCAGTCAATCCAACTGCACCATCTATTTGCCCTGGTGCCAGCATTCAGCTCACAGCAAATGGAGGACAAACATACGTATGGAGTCCTGGAACTGGTTTGTCCGGTACTTCCGGTACAACAGTTACAGCAAGCCCTACAACTACTACAATGTATTCGGTCACAGGAACTGATGCATCGGGTTGTTCAGGCAGCACAACAGTAACAGTAAATATTAGCCCCATCAGTGCTACTGCTTCTGCAACAGATGAAAACTGTGGACAGGCAAATGGAAGCCTCTCTTCAACAGCATCAGGTAATTGCAATCAGGCATTCACTTATGCATGGAATACTATTCCTGCCCAATTTACACAAAACGTAAACAATGTTTCGCAGGGAACTTATACTGTTACAATTTCATGTGGAGCTTGTACTACAACAGCTACAGCTACTGTTAACAATTTGCCTGGACCATCTGTATCCTTTTCAAGTATTACAAATGCAACATGCAGTTTACCAAATGGCAGTACCACAGCTTCACCAACTGGAGGCAATCCACCATACACTTATCAGTGGAACTCAAGCCCTGCACAATATGCAGCTACATTATCAAATGTTTCAGCTGGCACATATAATGTTACTTTGACTGATGCTAATAACTGTACCGCTGTTAATACAGTTACAATCTCTAACATACCGGGGCCTTCTGCTGCTGTGACTGGTATAACAGATGCTTCCTGCGGAATGTCGGATGGTTCGGCTCAATTGACTGTAAATGCAGGCACACAACCATTTTCTTATAATTGGAACTCAACTCCGGTACAGACTGGACAAAATTTACAGAATGTTCCAATGGGCAACTATTCTGTTACTGTAACAGATGCAAACAGTTGTACAGCTACAGCAAACGTGACTATTGGACAAACAGGCGGACCAACTGCTTCTGCAACTTCAACAAATGAAATCTGCAATCAGGCAAACGGAACGGCCACAGTTGTAGCTCAAAACGGAAGTGGTACCTATACGTATTTATGGAGCAACGGACAGGTTACTTCAACAGCAACAGGTCTGGCTGCCGGGAATTATACTGTAACTGTCGATGACGGGGCCTGTACCACCATTGCATCAGCAGGTGTCATGAATATTCCCGGACCAAATGCAGGATTTTCAGCTCATCCTACAATAGTAACACCTTTGGACGGGCCAGTTTCATTCCTTGATAATTCCTCAGGAAATATAGTTGGCTGGCAATGGAACTTTGGAGATGGTTCTCCTTTCGGAAGTGGGGAATCCATAACTCATCCTTATGAAAATATTGGTGATTATCTGGTAACTTTAATTGTAACAGATAACAATGGATGCACCGATACAACAGTTGACACAATTAAAGTAAAAGAAATATTTACTTTTTACATTCCAAATGTATTTACACCAAATGGGGACGGGATTAACGATCTTTTCACACCAAGAGGTCTTAGCGTAGACATTGACAATTTCAATATGCAAATTTTTGATCGGTGGGGTAATGTAATGTTCCAAACTAATAAATGGCTTGTAAACTCAGCTGAACCATGGAACGGTACACAAAACAATAGTGGGAAAGTTGATAATGTGGTAATGGATGTTTATGTATATAGAATCCGATTAAAAGAAATAGACGGACCGAAACATGATTATATTGGAAGAATTACTTTAATACCTTAATAAATAATGAAAAGATTTTTTTTACCTTTCCTGGTTCTTATTTTCTCAAGCTTAATAGGACTATCCCAACCTGCTAATGATGATTGTACTGGTGCTCAAAACTTAGGAACTCTGCCAACACCTGCAGCTTGTCCAAGTGGAGTGGGAGCTTCTTTAAATATTGCAGGGACACTTGTAAATGCTACACCAAGCGATCCTTATATATATATTCCAGGGTGTTCTGGTGCCGGTGGCCCTAATATGGGAGTTCCGGCAAACGACGTTTGGTATTCATTTGTTGCAAGTGGCTATCAGGCTATAATTACAATTAACAGCACATTTACCAATCCTAATATAGCCATGTATGCCGGTAATTGTGTAAGTCTTGGAGGTGGTGTTGGAGGATGCGCTGTTGGAGTCGGCGGCACAGTTACACTTACTGTTGAGCAAATGGTAATTGGAACAACATACTATTTGCAAGTAAGCGGCAACACTGGTCAAACAGGAACATTTAATATGATTATTAATAATAATATTGGCTGCGATGATTGTTTAAACACTTCTACTTTTACAGTCACCCCGCAACCAATTAATGGGATGTATTTACCTGGACAAACAGTTAATTTTTGTTATCATATTGCAAAATGGACTCAAACAAGTACAAATTGGCTGCATGGAGTTCAATTATCATTCGGAGCTGGCTGGAATTTAGCAAGTCTTACAACTACCCCACCAGCCGCTTGTCAAGGAACTGGTTATTGGGCTTATTATCCTGGTGGATGCACAGGAGATGCCACAGGAGTTCATTTTGGCCCTGGATTTTATTTTGAAACCGTTACTGGACAAAACAATCCAGCAAATAATTATGGAGATAATTGCCAGGGAGTTCAAGCTGCAAGTACCTGGAATTTTTGTTTTAGCATTACTGTTGCTGCTGGTTGTAGTCCGGGTTCTAATTTATCGGTTACTGTTAACACTAGTGGAGATGGAGAATCAGGATCTTGGAGTAGTAATGCTTGTACTTTTGATCCTTCAACAATCGTTAATGCAGTAGGCGCTTGTTGTGCACCTACAATGGCATCTACTGCTACCACCTGTGCCGGAAATGATGGAACTACTACTGCCACTCCTGTTGGTTCTGCAGGTCCCTACAATTATTCATGGACAAATTCAGGAGGAACGGTAATATCTACAACAGCTGGGGTTTCGGGCCCGAACACTGTTTCCAACCTTGCTCCAGGAACTTATACTGTTGGAATCACAGATATCAATAATTGTCTGGCAACTAATACTGTAGTGGTTGCCAACGGAGGCATTCCACCTGCATCTCCAACTGCTGGCAGTAATAGCCCGATTTGCGCAAGTGCTACATTGAATTTAACGGCAGCTACTATTGCCGGGGGCAACTATTCGTGGGCAGGCCCTGGCGGTTATTCAAGTACAGTTCAAAATCCAACTATTCCAGGCGCTACCCTTGCTAATTCAGGGACCTATACAGTAACTGTAAGTGTAGGGGGATGTACGAATACATCTTCCACTGTGGTCACTGTAAATACAAATCCAACACCAACAGCAGGAAACAACAGTCCGTCATGTCCTGGCACAACGCTAAATCTTACATCAACACCTGCCGGTGCTACGAATTATAACTGGAGTGGCCCGAACGGATTTACAAGCAATTCTCAGAATCCGACAATATCCGGAGTTACTGCTGCTGCAGCAGGAATGTATACAGTAACAGTTACCGTGGCAGGCGGATGTACTGCCACTGCAACCACAGTTGTGACGATTAATGCAAATCCAACAGTGACAGCAGGAAGTAATAGCCCGATTTGTCAAGGTGCTTCGCTAAATCTTACATCTACTCCTAGCGGTGCAGTAAGTTATAACTGGAATGGCCCGAACGGTTTTACCAGTGCATCTCAAAACCCAACCATAGCAGGGGTAGTTCCTGCAGCAACGGGAACCTATACTGTAACTGTAACAATGGGAGCTGGCTGTTCAGCTTCTGCTACTACAACTGTGACTATAAATGCTAATACTTCGCCAACAGCTGGAAGCAACAGCCCTGTCTGCGAAGGCACTTCGCTAAACCTTACATCTGCACCTGCCGGTGCAATAAGTTATAGCTGGAGTGGCCCGAACGGTTTTACAAGCACATCTCAAAATCCAACTATAGCTGGTCCACTTCCTACCGCTACAGGACCTTATACTGTGACTGTTACTGCAGCAGGTGGATGTACTGCTACCGCTACTACTACTGTGACTGTGAACGCTAATCCACTTCCTACTGCAGGAAGTAACAGCCCTATTTGTGAAGGTACTTCTCTAAATCTGACATCTTCACCTACCGGTGCTGTAAGTTATAACTGGAGTGGTCCAAACGGATTCTCCAGCGCATCTCAAAACGCAACTATAACAGGGGTAGTTCCTGCTGCTACAGGAACGTATACAGTGACTGTTACTGCAACTGGCGGTTGTACTGCTATAACTACAACTAATGTGACAGTGAACGCAAATCCAGTATTGTCAATCTCCAAAACCGATGAAAATTGCGGACAATCCAACGGAACTGCAACTGTCACCGTTGTAAATAATTGCACACAATCACTGTCCTATGTTTGGAATACCAACCCTTTTCCGCAAATCACTGCAACAGCAACAAATTTAACAGGTGGCACATATACAGTGACTGTTTCATGCGGTACATGCAGTGCAACGGCATCTACTGTGGTTACTAACCTTGCAGGCCCTTCTGTTTCAATTATCAGCATTACAAACGCCACTTGCAGTTATGCAAATGGAAGTGCTACCGCACAAGCCAGTGGTGGTATAACCTCTACCTATAATTATAGCTGGTCTAATGGACAATCGGGGCCAACACTCAGCAATGTTATTGCTGACACCTATACTGTTACTGTTACCGATGGAGTTGGCTGCACTGCAGTAAATACTGTGAATATAAATAATACCCCAGGACCAAATGCATCTATCACCGGTATTGATTTTGCTTCCTGTGGAACATCTGATGGATCAGCCAACCTCACTGTCAATGGTGGAGCTATGCCTTATACCTTCCTATGGAGTCCAGGTGGACAAGTTTCACAAAACCTTACTGCTGTTCCAATGGGTAATTATTCCGTTGTCGTGACAGACAATAATGGATGTACAGCTTCTTCACAAGTATTAATTGGGGAAGATCCCGGTCCTTCTGCAACAACATCATCTGAAAATGAAATTTGCGATCAGGCTAACGGGACTGCTACTGTAAATGCTACAGGCGGTTTAGGGGGCTATACTTATTTGTGGAGTGATAGCAATGGACAAACAACTTCAACTGCTACTGGTTTGGCTGCAGGAACATATACGGTGGTCGTTAGCGATGGTGGTTGCAGCACAACTCAAACTGTAAATGTTTTGGAGACACCTGGCCCGAACGCAGGATTCTCTGCTAACCCACAAGTGCTTACAATAATGGATGGGCCTGTTTCTTTCCTCAATAATTCATCTGGCAATGTTGTCAACTGGGCATGGACGCTTGGGGATGGTTCACTGGGTAATGGAGAAAGTTTTGATCATCAATATACCAATATAGGAACTTATCTTGTCACGCTAATTGTTACTGATAATAATGGTTGCCAGGATACCACGATTGATACAATCCAGGTAAAAGATATCTATACAATTTATATTCCAAATGTATTCACTCCGAACGGAGATGCGGTTAATGATTATTTCTTCCCTCAGGGTGTTAGCGTTGATCCTGACAATTTCGACATGTATATTTTTGACAGATGGGGAAATATGGTATTCCATACCAGTAAATGGCTTTCTGACATTAACCGGAGCGAAGGATGGAATGGAACACAGGATAATAATGGCTCATTTAATGATGTGGTGATGGATGTTTATGTATACAGAATATTGGCAAAAGAAGTAATGGGCCCTAAGCATGAATATATTGGAAGAATTGCATTAATACCCTAAACCTTTTTATTATCAAAACATAAAGTTATTTTAGTGCAGTTGAAAAAATGATTAAGGAAAATGAGGCAAATAATTTCGGTAAAATTAACTATGTGTTTTCCTGAAAAAGCCGCTTACCTTTGTATACCTAAAGACGAAAGATTTATTTGTTAACTTTAATTTAGTTCTGCGCATAAGATTGATGATTGAAAGGAAATTCTTAAAATTCATCTTTTTTAGTTTATTAAACTTATTTTGTTTTTGTGGATAATTTCACAAAGATGTTACTAATATTGATATTAAAATAAGAAGCTGATTCATTTATAACTTCAGAAAAATATGAAAAAAATTGTTGTTCTCATTTGTTTCGTTGCGATTGCACTTTCATCGGATGCTCAAACAATAAAACTGGATAGTCTGGCAAAACAATATTTTACCCAATCTCAGATTGACACTATGTCGCAGGCTTTTATCAAGACTCAGAATTATATAATCAGGTATTCCTGGAATATATATCACCGCTGGGATAAAAAGCAGGATACAATCGTAAATTTTAATAGGGACACTATTGATATTAGACCATTTTTAACCCAGCGTAAGGAAAGCAAACCGACATATATTTATGATGTATACCCGGGACTTGTGATAGTTTTGGATTCCAAAGAGGCCATTAGATATAGAATTATTCAAATCTACTCTGAACAATAAAGAAAATTACCCATGAAGCATATCATACTCTTTTCTGTTTTATTATTGTCCTTTTCCGGTCTGAAAGCGCAAAGTTATAACATCGGCGATCTACAGAATGTGACAACTTGCAATGCTACATTCTACGATGCAGGAGGCCCTCAGGGCTTTGCAGGATATGATTACAAAATCACAACATTTCATTCTGACAGTAATTGCCTGAAGGTTTCGTTTGAAGATTTCGACCTGGGATTTGGAGGAGAATTAAGAATATACAAAGGCACTAGTCCTGCAACAGGAGTGCTGGTAGGAAAATATAGCGGCACAAATGCACCACCCATTATTGTTAGTGAATATATCACATTTGAATATTTCCCTCCTGTATTCAATATCGGAAATTTACCTGGATGGACTGCTAACTTTCAATGTGTAGATTGTTCCCAAGGAATAGTTAGATCGGATCCTGCAAGTGATTGTGTTGGAGCTATTCCTTTATGCGCTAACTCTACTGTGATTGTTTCAACAAACCAATATACTGATACAGGTGCTGATAATGATGATACAGGTAACTGTTTCTCCGGCACAGGAAGTGGTGGTTCAGTATGGTATACATTCAGTCCGCAAACTACCGGGGACCTCGACTTCTCAATTGCTCCGTCAGGGGGTACAGATTATGATTTCGTGCTCTACGATGCTACCAATGGTTGCAGTAATTTGAATGAGATGAGTTGTAATTATTCTGCAACTTATGGTACCACTGGAATTACAACCAATTCATCCAACTATACCTCTTCCTATTCGGGTTGTTCCGGTTCGGCATACTACAGTGCACCCGCCAGTTGTGGCGTTTGGAACGAAACTGAGGGAGTAACTGTAGGACATATTTATATGTTGATGGTGAACTTTTACGGGGGGTCGAACGATGGATTTACACTTCATTTTCAAAATGATCCGGGAACTGTTTCAATAACTGATAACATCCCTCCTACTTTCACTACTGCGACCCAGCCCGGCTGTAACGGAAATTCCATTCATGTAAATTTCTCTGAAAATATTGACTGTACAACTTTGCAGGCATCCGATTTTTCAATACCCGGTTACACGGTTACCATAGCCAATTCCGGTTGTGTCAGCAATATGACACAAAGTGTAACCCTTAATATTTCACCTGCACTTCCTGCCGGCAATTATACTTTGCATGGTCAAACCATGAATGATATGTGCGGTAATCCCTTGAACGATGATATATCTTTTACAATTACAAATGCAACTGTAACTGTTAATGTAACCGGAAGCAATTTCTGTCAGGGTACCACAACTACGCTGACTGCTACTGCCAGCGGCAATGGTACGTTGAATTATAACTGGAGTAATGGCGGCACTGGTTCAACAATTACTGTATCAACAGGAGGAAATTATTGCGTTACAGTTTCCGATCAGTGTACTAATTCTGCTTCTGATTGCCAGAATATTTCAGTACTTCCATCACCCACATTCAATATGACTACAAGTTGCAATGGTCCGGGAACTATAGCAACACTTAATGAAACAGGGTGTACAGGAACATTTTCATGGAATGTATGGGATACAGTTTGTACAACGACTTGTATCGGAGTAATCGTATTTGGCAATTGTGTTGGAACCTGGTATACTTCGTGCGATTCTGACTGGGTAGTTATTGGAACATCTCCAACTATGAACGTCAATTCACCTTATGCTTCTCAATACATGGCAAGTTGTGTGGGAGCTAATGGCTGCGAAACGCAACAATTATTTGATATTAGCTGCAGCCCTACAATTTCGGTCAGCGTTAATTCCGCATCGATTTGTCCTGGTGGGTGCGCCAATATATCTGCTACAGTCACTGGAACTGGTGCACCGTTTACGTATAACTGGAATCCCGGAACCTTGACTGGTGCTGGTCCAAATAATGTTTGTCCTACAACTACAACTAATTATACTGTTACAGTTACTGATGCCGGAGGAAATACGGCAACCGCTACAGGCACTGTTACTGTTGGTGCTTCACTTACACCAACCATATCAGGAGCAACATCTATTTGCACCGGATCCTCTACTACACTGGACGTTGGAGCTGGATATACATCCTACGCCTGGTCAAACAGTGCAACATCACAGACGATTTCTGTTGCAACAGCAGGAACATATACTGTGACTGTTGCAAATGCATCAGGTTGCACCGGGACTGCATCTATTGTTGTAACAGTAAATGCAAACCTTACTCCTACCATTTCCGGAGCTACTTCTGTTTGTACAGGATCCTCAACTACTTTGGATGCAGGCACTGGATACGCTTCATATTCATGGTCAACAACAGCGACAACACAGACAATTTCAGTTTCGACTGCAGGAACTTATACCGTGACTGTTGCAAATGCATCAGGTTGCTCTGGAACAGCTTCAGTAACTGTAACTGTGAGTTCAAACCTATCGCCTACCATTACAGGCCCTTCATCAATTTGTTCCGGGAGCAGTGCAACCCTTGATGCAGGTAGTGGTTACACTACTTACTCCTGGTCAACGTCAGCATCAGCACAAACAATTTCTGTTACAACAGGAGGTACATATACCGTAACTGTTACTAATTCTTCCGGTTGTTCAGGGTCTGCTTCTTTCGCAGTTAGTGTTGGATCAGTTCTTATTTTAAATGTTACACCAAGCACTCCTTCAATATGCTCAGGCGCCAATGTTTCTCTAACTGCCACCGGTGCGGCAACCTATACATGGAGTCCTGGTGCAAGTCTTTCATCAACAACAGGTGCAACTGTTACAGCCAATCCTATTGTAACTACAATCTATACTGTAAATGGCACAGATGTTTCGGGATGTTCAGGAAGTACAAATATAACTGTTACAGTAAACCCGATAAGTGCAACAGCAGCTGGCACAGATGAAAATTGTGGACAATCGAATGGCTCTGCTACTGCAACTGCTGCAGGAACTTGCGGATCTGGATATACATATCAGTGGAGTTCAATCCCTGTACAAACTACGCAGACAGCTAATAACCTTACTGCGGGAACCTATACAGTTACCGTATTTTGCGGTGCTTGTTCAACTTCTGCCAATGTTACTATCAATAATATTGCAGGACCTTCTGCATCGATTGCAAGTATAACTAATGCTTCCTGCGGATTGCCCAATGGTGGTGCCACAGTGGCTGCAATTGGGGGTGTTCAACCATTCAGTTACCAATGGAACTCCTCTCCTGCACAATATTCTGCGACCCTTTCGAATGTTATTGCCGGAGTATATAACGTTACAATTACTGATGGCAATAACTGCACTGCTGTAAACACAGTTACGATTTCAAATACTCCCGGACCGACTGCATCAATTGCAAGTTTTACAAATGCTTCCTGTGGCCAATCGGACGGACTTGCAAACCTTAATGTTGTAAGTGGTACCCCAACATATTCATTCAACTGGAATTCTACACCATCACAATTATCACAAAACCTTGTGAATGTTCCAATGGGTACCTATCTTGTTACTGTAACGGACATTAACGGATGTACATCAACGGCCAGTGTAACAATAGGGCAAAATCCCGGTCCTTCAGCTACAGCTGCATCAACAAATGAATTATGCGACCAATCAAATGGAACTGCTACAGTCAATGCTACTGGTGGTACAGGAGCATATACCTATTTATGGAATAACGGTCAGACAAGCCAAACAGCCACTAACCTGCCTGCCGGGCCTTATACAGTTACAGTGAATGATGGTTTTTGTACCGGAACAACTTCTGTTATGGTAACTAATATTCCGGGGCCTACTGCAGGATTCTCTGTTCATCCAAATATTGTGACTATGATGGATGGCCCTGTTTCTTTTTTGGATAATTCATCAGGAACAGTTGTTTCATGGAATTGGAATTTCGGAGACGGATCTCTGACGGGTATTGGTAATCAAACGGACCATCAATATACAAATATTGGAACATACCTGGTAACCTTAATTGTAACTGACAATAATGGATGCACAGATACTGTAACAGATACTGTAAAGGTTAAAGAAATATTTACTTTATATATTCCAAATGCTTTTTCTCCGAACGGTGACGGGATAAATGATTTCTTCAGTCCACAGGGCCTAAGTGTTGATCCTGATAATTTCAGCATGACAATCTTCGACAGATGGGGAAATATTATGTTCCAAACGACCAAATGGCTTGCATCTTCAGCCGAAGCATGGAATGGCACTGAAGATAATAAAGGCATTAATGAAGATGCTGTAATGGGAGTTTATGTTTACCGTATCCGCCTTAAAGAACTTGATGGGCCAAAGCATGAATATATTGGTAAGATAATATTGGTTCCTTAATTTATTTTTCATCTGTTTACTTGTTTTTTTATAGTAATAATTTCACTTTTTCAAGGCAACTTTTATTGAATTGGTCATATCTTGTATATGGTTCTTGTCGAAAAATGTATTAATTTTGCATTATTAATCTAAAGCTCAATCTATATGATATTTCCTAAAAAGATATTTAAAACCACACGGTTATTTTTGTCGTTAGGGTTTACTGCTTTTTTAGTAAAATCTCACCTGGATTGTCCAAGTACTGGAACTGATCCTATGTATGAATATTTTGGACTAGTTGCTCTGTTATCCTAAGCTTCAATTTCCATGAAGCGACTACTGCTGATATTATTTTTATCGTTAGCAATTCAGCAATTCACTTTGCCGCAAACACCCACTGTGCAGGATTGCGCAGGCGCTATTCCAATTTGCCAGGATGTTTATTACGAATCCAATTCATATTCAGGAACCGGAAATTTTCCGGACGAAATAAACTTTCCTCAATCCTGTACTTATGAAACATATAGTGTTTGGTATACTTTTCAGGCACAGACAAGTGGAAATTTCAGTTTTATTATTACACCGAATAACACTTCAGGCTTAGGAGATGATTATGACTGGACCGTTTTTAATTTGACAAATGCTAGCTGTGCTGATATATATAATAATCCCAGCCTAGAAATAAGTTGTAATTCCTGGGGAGACTTAAACGCATTTAACGGGCAGACTGGCGCCAGCACTGCGATGGGTGGTTCCGGTACTTATAACGGACCGGGTAACCTGAACGGCCCTCCATTTAATCAAGACATTCCAGTAACTGCAGGAAATATTTATGTGATGATGGTATCGAATTGGTCAGGTTCCACTTATGGGTATACTGTTGATTTCAGCTCATCCACTGCACAGATTTATGATAATATACCTCCGCATATTGAATCAATTATTTCCAGTGTCGGATGTGGTGGCAATACAATTACTTTTCAGTTTTCGGAAAATATTCTGTGCAGCACGATTGCTGCCTGCGATATCACTCTTACAGGTCCCGGAGGTCCTTATACAATAACAAATTTAAGCGGGACAAACTGTTCTTCAGGTGGCACCCAGGAAAGAATATTTACTATCACTTTGAATCAGCCAATAACAGCAAGCGGAACCTATAATTTAAACCTTAATGCAAATGCCTGCAATTCGGTTACTGATTTATGCGGAAATATTGCACCTACAGGCAGTCTGCAATTTTCAATAACTTCAATTACAGCAAATACAACAACACTAGATGCCACCTGCGGACAAAACAATGGTTCGGCAACAGTCAGTGCCAGCGGTGGTTCAGGATCTTTTACTTATACTTGGAATTCCAGTCCGGTTCAGCATTCTCAAACTGCCACGAACCTTGGGCCCGGCACTTATACAGTAACGGTAAGTGACGGATCGTGCACTGCCATTGCTACAGCCATTATTACAAATGTTGGTGGAATTACATTACAAACTACAGCAGTAGACGAGATGTGCGGGCTCTCGAACGGTTCAGCAACTGTTACTGCATCGGGAGGTGTCAGCACATACACCTATCAGTGGAGTACCACACCTCAGCAAACTACACCCACCGCTACTAATCTTTCTGCAGGAACATACTACGTGACAGTAAGCGATGGGACATGTTCTAAAACAGATACAGTTATCATACAGAATATTGCTTCTTTAAATGCATCAATTACAAATACTGTAAATGAAAACTGTGGAATGGCGGATGGTTCAGCAACTGTAACAGTAAACGGAGGAACCTTACCAATAACATATCATTGGAATTCATCCCCTGTTCAGACGACTGCAACGGCATCTAATCTTCCGGCAGGAAGTTATAATGTGACAGTAAGTGATGCGAATGGTTGCTCTGTTTCAATGACTGCTGTTATCGTGGTTGTGAATTATCCTGTTGCAAATGTGACTACAATCATGGCGCATTGCGATCAGCCGGATGGTACAGCAACTGCAACTGCTTCGGGGGGAACAGGAAATTATACTTATCAGTGGAATACAGGTGCTACAACAGCATCAATCACCGGGCTTTATCCTGGTGTTTATACAGTGACTGTAGATGACGGGCATTGCGATACAATTATCTCTGTGACTATTACAAATAATGCTGGACCAAGAGCTGATTTCTCATACCATCCAAATCCAATTACAATTGATAATGCACAAATAACTTTTTCTGCCTTAACAGAAAATGCTATTTCCTGGGAATGGGATTTCGGAGATGGTACAGGATCTTTTTATGGAGAATCCGTGATGCACCAGTATTACGAAGTTGGAACGTATGTGGTGACAATGATTGTGACCGACAGTTATGGATGCAATGATACCATAGTGCAAGAAGTGATTGTTCATGATATTTTTACAATTTATATTCCAAACAGTTTCACACCTGATGGAGACGGACTGAATGATGTATTCCAGGCATACGGTATAAGTTGGGAAGAAGGCACCTATGAAATGATAATTTACAACCGCTGGGGCAATATAGTATATCAAACAACCGATCCCACGAAACCATGGAATGGAGGATTCAACAACACTCCTGATAGAAATTTGATGATCCCCTCAGTTTATATTTACCAGATAAAAGTAAAGGGATTTAATTTCCGGGAAATGATGTATATCGGAAGAGTTACATTGTTAAAATAATAACATCTAACTTTTTTCTGTCCTTATCTATTATTTAAATATTCCCAATACCAGAGCTTATACATACATCTAATTTATTAGATATTTCTTGTCTGTGCTGTATGCTTGGAGTACTTTAGATGCTTTAAATCCCTCATTCCCATGTACACACCTTATGCTTATTTCAGGCAACTAATGTATTATAAACAAAGAGGCTCCACAAAAACGATCCGTGACCTGCATCGAAGTTTCAATAAGAAACTCCATCTCCCTCAACTTCAAAAAATATTTATCTGTCCATCGCATGAATGCAATGCCAATTGTGTTCATTGTTATGAGAAGTATAAAAATAAAAAGAGCGATTTCCTGGAAACAAAAACTGTAAAGAATATCATAAATCAGTTTCAACATCTTGGCGGGGACCTGATTTATTTTTGCAGTGGAGAATTTTTGTTAAGAAAAGATGCTCTCGAACTAATACAATTTGCCAGCCATAAAAAAATAAATGTTAGTGTTGCATCCAACGGTTTGCTGATTGACGAAAATAAAATTAAAGAACTTAAGGAGGCAGGTATCACCACCTTATTGATTTCAATTGACAGTGCCAATGAAGAGAGGCATGATGATTTAAGGAAAGTAAAAGGATGTTTCCGAAAGGCGATTAATGCGTTAGAACTTGCCCATAAATACAATATAAAGACAGAAGTGTGGACATATATTACCAAAACAAATTATAACGAACTGGAAGGCATTGCAAGCCTGGCAAAGCAAGTCCATTCTAGCGTAGTGTTTGTATTTTATCCATTATTATCAGGCAATTTGTACGAACGGTTTGATGAAAACCTAACATTTGAAGAACGTGAAGCATTCAGAAAAAGGTTTAATGGAAAAGATCCTGTACTACTCGAATTCCCTACAGAATCGAGCCATTGCAGAGGAGGAGGAAATGAACATGTGTGTGTAATGCCCTCTGGTGATGTTACCTTCTGTCCTCCTGTCCCCTATTCATATGGAAATGTTCATGACAATTCACTGAAAAATATATTAAAGATTGTTGTTGAAGATTACAACAAGTTTTGCACAAAAGAATGCACAGGACAATGCATTGTGAATTTTGAAGAATACCGCAAAAACTGCAATGCAAAGTTCATTTATAATTAAACTGTAAAACCTATCTTTTTAAATTTTATATCTTTGCTTTAAACCAGCATTACTGTGGAATTAAGCAAAGATCAATTAGCAAAGCTTCCTGTATTTTTTATTATCGGCAGACCACGGTCGGGAACTACACTGCTGCGCACACTTTTTGATGCACATCCCAATGTAATTATACCGCTGGAATCGCCTGTATTTATTGTACTTTATAATAAATATCATCGTGTAAAGCATTGGGATAATGATAAAATAGATATGCTATGTGATGATCTTAAGAAAATCCCCAAGTTTGGTTCGTGGACTATTGATCTTGGACACATCAGAAAGTATTTAAAAAATTCTGAAAGCAATTATTCCTTTTCTGAAATTTGCAAAATAATTTATTCTAATTATCAATCATTTTATCCAAAGCAGGAAATAAAACTTATTGGAGATAAAAACCCACCTTATACCGAGCACTTAAGTAAACTGATGAAACTTTTTCCCGGAGCGCGCTTTATTTATATGCAAAGGGATTACAGGGACCAGATTATTTCAATGAGAAAACTTTTAACGGAAAACCCCGATGTTTCAATTCAGGCAAGCAGATGGAAGCATGCATATAAGAATTTTATAAATTTTAAAAAGAAATATCCAAAAAATTGTATTGAAATAAAATATGAAGACTTAACAAGTGATCCAAAAAAAATATTGAAAGAAATATGCTCATTTCTTGGTTTGAATTACTTTGAGGAGATGCTTGATTTTTACAAAGTCAAAGAAAAAGTTTATTCTTTATATCCTAAAGAAATTATTGACCTCACATTTAAATCGCTGTTTAATCCAATCAGCACCGAACATATTTCATCATGGAAAGCACAATTAAAAGAAAAAGAGGTACGTGTTGCAGATATTATAGTGGGCAAATATGCTGAAATTGCAGGATATGAAAGGAAGTACCAATCGATTGGAATCATTACACATATTTGTGCAATTCCAAAAATAATTTATGGATTGACAATATTTACGTTACTTACAAAATTAATAAATTCCTTACCCTTTAAATGGAACATTTTCCTGAGAAATAAATTAGCGAAAATATCAGGTAAAAATTTGTATAGATTAAAATTATATACTGACAACTGAACATGCGAAATACAGATATAAATAAAATTCCTTTCATATTTATTATTGGTCGACCCCGCTCTGGGACTACTATGCTACGCAGCATGCTTGACGCACATCCAAATGTCAAGATCCCTCTTGAATCGGCATTTATAAAAAACCTTTTTCCGAAATACGGAAAAATAAAAAAGTGGGATCAGGAAATTATTCTTTCATTTTTTCATGACCTGATCAAGCAACCTCAGTTTAATCTTTGGGCTATTGACAATGAATTTTTAAAACAACAATTGCTTAAGATACCCGAAGATTCAACATTTCAGGACATCTGCAGAGTAATTTATTCAAACGTCGTTTCTTTCTTTGAAAAAAAAGATATTAAAATTCTTGCCGATAAAAATCCACCTTATACTTTAAGCATCCCGTTGTTACTAAAAATTTTTCCAGATGCTCGTTTTATTTACATTGTAAGGGATTATCGCGATAATGTTCTTTCAATGAAAAATGTTGATTTCGAAAAACCCTGGACATCCTCGCTTGCATACAGATGGAAATATTACAATATAAAATTTATAAAAGAATATAGTAAAGATAAATCGCGTTTTCACATCATCAAATATGAAGACCTGGTGAGCGAACCGAAGAAATATCTTATTAAACTGTGTGAATTTTTAGGAATTGAATATACCGATGAAATGATTCACTATAATCGGATAAAAGATCAGGCGCTTAAAATATATCCACAGGAACTCATCGACCGTTATCATAAAAGTTTATTCGAACCGGTTTCGCCAAATAAAGTTGAACTCTGGAAAATCAAAATGACTAGGCAGGAAATAAGGAAATGCGATCTTATTGTAGGCAGGTATGCAGAAATCATGGGCTATAAGAGGGTTTATAAAAAGAAAAATATCTTACTTTATTTGAGTTGTGTGCCGGGAATATTTTATGGGAGATTGTATTATTTAATTTTTGATGCCGCAACATTTTTGTTGCCTGTAAAATTAAGAGAACTATTCTTCAGGATGCTTTCAGGCATATTCAGCCCTTGGTGGAAGAAAAATTATACAGTTGAGTTGGATAAAAGCAGTTTGAAAAATCAGCCAACAACACAGGAATAGATCTTCTCCCCATTTTCAAATCGAAAATTATAGTTCAGGTGGAAATCTTTTTCAATTGATTCAATAAATTGCACAAGGCCACTTTCATAATCGTGCTTTTCAAGAATCATGTACATCATTGAATCATTTCCAGAAAGCTTTAGCGCTGCTTCACGAAGTTTTACAGTTTGCTTTTCAAAATTTTCGCGTGTAAGCCTGTATTCCTGAGTATCTTCAGTGGGATCATCCTTATACAATTCGTACCCCAGCATTAAATTGTATTCAATTGCTTTGTGATTTGTGCGTAAAGTATGAACAAAGGAATAGCCACCTTGTAAAATATAAAATCCTGCTTCGCAAAGAAGCAGTGAAGCAAGCAAGGGAACAAAATCAAAATTCTCGTTCCAAATAAAAATTCCGGCTTCAGAAGTTCTTGTGTTCCAATCGACATTTTTATTATTAATCATGCCGATTTTTTCTCCATTATAGTGGATCAGATAATAATAATTATTGAGGTTATTAATGGACTTGAACCATTTTTTCTGCATTTCAGAAGTGATATTCTCTCTGAATTGCATTGTTTTCATTATATCAGGATGATTACGCCAGTGTCGTACAAGCTCAATATCATTTTCTGTGATCCTGCTTAAAGTAACGCCGTATTTTATCCATTTCATATTTTTTCCTTAATGGAATAAGGGGGTTTCTTGTTTTGCACTTTATAGATACGATGAAGGTATTCGCCAATTATTCCCAGACTGAAAATAATTATACTCGTTGAAAAAAGAATGGCAACAATTATGGATGTATAACCCGGAGGGGCATGATGAAAAAATACTTTCTTAAAAATGTAATATAATGCAATTACAAAACTTATTAAAGCAGAAGCAAACCCTCCGTAAATCATCATCTTCAGAGGGACAGCAGTATAATAGATCATCAGGTTGAAAGTAATCTGAAAAAGTTTGGCTGTTGAATATCCCGACTTTTTATATTTTCTTTTTTGATGCTCAACAGGAATGAAAGAAATATCATTTGTGTACCACAACAGAAGTTCGTCGATATAAACAAATTCCTGAGAGTGTTTCAGAATTTTTTCAGCAAGGTTCCGTGATAAAACTCTGAAAGAAGATCCCTCACCCGGAGCCTTATTCAATAATTTTCCCGATTTTTTAATATACCAGCTGCCAATATTGCGAAATAAGGAATGATGCTTCTTTTTGAAATATCCGTAAACCAGCTCGCAGTTCTTTTCTTCAAAGGCATTTAAAAGTTTTAGTATTTCTTCAGGTGGCACCTGTAAATCATCATCAATAGTAATTATAGCATTTCCTCTGGCATGCTCAAATCCGCAGAATACAGCATTGTGCTGACCAAAATTTTTTGAAAGCTTAATCCCTGAAATATTTTTAGTGTCTGAATCCTGTTTCATTTTTCGGATTACATCCCAACTGTTGTCAGGACTTCCATCATCTATAAAAATTATTTCGTACGATTTCTGAATACCAATAAAAACCTTGTCAATCCTGCTATACAGCTCATTCAGTGAACTGGCGCTTTTATATACGGGAACAATGACGGTATAATCAATCATAATTTAAAATCCTCCAAGTATAATATTTTGGCCTGTTATCCATCGTGAGGCATCGGACAATAGGAAAATGGCCGCGTTGGCAACATCTTCTGGTTTTCCGAAACCCAAAGGATGAACTGACTTGAATTTGTCAAGCGATTCTTTCGATATTGTTTCTTCTGTTTTTTCAAGCATGGACGTTTGAACCATCGCCGGGGCCAAACAATTTGCCCTGATTTTTTTGACACATAACTCAAGCGCCAATGTATGGCAGTAACCTTCCAATGCCAGCTTTGATGCGGTATACAAACCTCCACCGAAATATGGATATTTTGAAGCGATGGATGATAAAAAGACAATGGATGCGGAATCCTTTAAAAGTTTTTTTGACAATACCTGTTTAGTTAACAAAACAGGGGCAAAAAAATTAATATTGAACGTTTCATTTATTTGTTTGGTTCCGATAAATTTCGCAGGGAAATGGCTGGTAACGCCTGCAGCATGAACAACACCATCAAGTGCCGGTAATTTTTCAGCCAACGCCTGAATTTCCAATTCAACAGAAAGATCGGCAACATGGAAATTATGTTTCTCTCCTTTCAATGAATGAAAAGTATCCATTAGTCTTGTTTCATCCCTGCCTGTAATAAACACAGTTCCTCCTGCCTCAGAAACACTGATGGCAATCTGTCTGCCAATGCCTGAAGAAGCACCAGAAATGAAAATAGTTTTATCTTTTAATCCGAATTGCTTAAGCATATCATTCTTTATAATCAATAACTCCGGGACAAATAACTTTTGAAGTATTCAGCAACGCTGTGCCCCATGATAAACCAACCCCAAATCCGCAAAGTAATAATGACAAATCCTTTGTACTTATATCATCGTTAATTTCAGAAATTATTGTCAGTGGAATTGATGCAGAACTGGTATTACCGTATTTTGGAAGGGTATACGGAACTTTTTCTTTTGGCAATCTAAGTTTTTTTCGAATGCTTTCGTTCATCAGCATATTAGCCTGATGGAATAAATAGTAATCGAATTTTTCAATAGGTAAAGAAACGGCCGTAAGAAGTGCATTAATATTAGGGGCTACTTCCCTTAGTGAAAAATTAAAAACTTCAATTCCATTAAGTGTAAGCTGAACTTTATTCCTGCATACACCTTCATCAATGTCATGATAATCGAATGATTCCTTGTTTGCAAAATTCCGCATACCGCCTTCGGGAATGCTGATAGCTTCCCAACCTGAACCATCTGACTGTAGATTGAAATGGACAGGTTCAGCATCAGGATCGTGTTCAAAAAATGCAACAGACCCAGCATCACCGAAAAGTGGGAATGTGCTTTTATCCTTGTAAGAACAGTTCACTGTGCTTATATCACCAGTCATCAGAATACCCCGTTTTAAGGTTCCTGAAGATAAAAGGTTTCCCATTACAGACATTCCATAAATAAATCCTGAACATCCAAGGGGAATATCAAAAGCCATTGCAGTTTTTGGCAAACCCAGTTTATGCTGAAGAATAATACTGGTACAAGGAATCAGAAAATCTCGTGACTGGCTTACAAATATTAATACATCAATGGATGCAGGATCCCAGCCTGTTTCGGCAAATAATTTCAAAGCAGCCTGCTGGCATAAATCACTTGTAGTCAAACCCAGTTTACCTACGCGGCGTTTTTCAACACCAGTCATTTTAATCAGTGTTTCCCGCTCTTTTATTGGAATCAGATCATAATCAAGGTTATTGTATTCTTTTTCAGGAACACAAGCCGCTAAAGCTTTTAAACTGAAATTATTTACAGAAAATATGGCCATTAATTTTTTACCCGGCTTAGAATAATCTGGTAAATATCATTGATAGTTTTAGAAGCGCGTAAATCTTCAGCATTGATAATCACGTCGTACTCGGTATTCACCATTGCTATTAAAATAAGGGCATTCACAGAATTCCATTCAAACATTTCCCTGAAATTGCTTTCGGGTTTAATGCGTCCAGGTTCAATATCCTCGAATTCCATTTCAATACGCTGAATAAATTCTCCTACAGTCATTTCAAATAATTTAGTTGTATACACAAAGATAGAACTTTTTTTATTTTAAAAAAATCAATTTCTAATTCAATTAGCTTACTGATGTCTTGAAAAAACTCTTCTAACTTTTATCAGGTAATGATTTATTTCTTCAGAAGGATTTGCGATGGCAATAAGGATAATATACAAGATAGAAACAGATGCTGATCTCAATACCAGGTCGGACCATACACTATTCAAATGTGGAAGATATGTGAACACAAAGAAAACGATTATACCAATGAAAAGTACTTTCAAAAAGTCCATCGAAAAAGGTTGCATTTTGAATTCAACTAAAAGAAAAAGAAATTTCGCCAGATTAAAATAAACGAATGAAACAAATAATGCGAAAGCAGCTCCTATCATTGCATACTGAGGTATTAAAAAATAGTTCAGCAAAATAACAAGCAATGTAAAACTTATTACAAGAACAAAGTTGAATTTATATTTTTCGGAATTAATAAGTATTTCAGTGTTGATTCCCGTTGACATATCAACAACTTTGGCAAGTCCAACAAAGAATACCACCCATTTTCCACTTGCATAAATTGCACCTTTTGGCATTATTGAAAAAATCGCATCAATATTCAGCCATATGAGGAGAAAAATTAAAATCCCAACGATCATCTGGTTGATAGCTGATTTTTGATAAAGGGAATTGATTAAATCCGTTTTACCTTTGTGCCATGATTCAGCAATATATGGGCTGGCAATACGTGAGAGAGCGCTACGCGGAACATCGATTATATTTCCAAGATAATACGAAATAGTGAAGATGGCTGTAGAATGGAGCCCAATCATTGCACCAAGCATCAGGATTCCAATGTTTGTTGATACCACTGCTCCCACTCCACCAATTATGACGAACAAACCATAAGTCACAATTTCCTTTACCATCGTCTTGTTTATCAATTTAAAATCGGGTTTAAGAAACAGCAGGTTCAGGTAACGCAGATAGAAAATATGCAGAAGTACAATCAGAAAATAACTCAGAACTATAAGACCAATAAATTGCCTGAAGTCAATGAAATCGATGTTCATTAGTATCAATAAAATTCCTGTAAAAACCTGCATAACAATCTGCCGCAAAAATGCAGAAACAGTAATCTTGTAATTTACCTGGCAATAAGCAGAAAGAATGCCTATATACATTACAAAAAAAGTTATAGGAATGATATACCAAAGATAATCCTTAACGATTGCTGACTTCGCCTCGAATAGCGCGAATATTGGTTCTCTGAAAATCAGAAATAAAAAAGTCATAAGCAAAAACCCCACGAATGGTATGATCAGAATTATGAAAAGAAAACCATGATCTTTTTTAGCCGGATCTTTGAAGATTGGATAAAACTTTACGATTACTTTATTGAATCCTATACGAGCCAGAGGAGAAACAAGAAATGCAGAACTCAGCAGAAGACTTCTTAGCCCCACTTCCTGCGGCGACAAGCCCTTTGGCATCAGCCACAAAATATTCACGGCACCGAGTATCAAACTCACGTACGTGATAATAGTATTTGCAATAGCCTGTTTCCTGATAACACCCATCTTACATGGACGAAGAATAAAATTCTTCAATTAAGTAATGATATTTCTGAGTTATGAAATTTCGTTTAATACTCATTTTAGGTGTCAACTCTCCGCCTTCAACAGTCCATTCACTGTTAAGAATTTTGAATTTCAAAATCCGTTCAGTTTCCCTGCAATCCCTGTTATAATCATCAATAATACTTTGAAATTCGGTAATGATATCTTTATCAGAAATAATCTTTTCATCCTGTTTCAACTCCACTTTATGGTTTTCGCACCATGTTGAAAGTTTATTGAATTCAGGTACAATTATAGCTGACAAATAATTATGATTGGCACCTGCCACCAAAACCTGTGATACCAATGGATTCAGCTTGATAATTCCTTCAATTTTTTCGGGTGAAACATAAAAACCCGAAGATGTTTTAAAAATGTCCTTTTTTCTGCCAGTAAGCTTTAAAAAAACTTCATCTTCAATAATTCCGATATCACCGGTATGAAGCCATCCATCAGTATCAATTGCCTGTGCTGTAAGTTCCGGGTTTTTATAATAACCCATCATCACATTCGGGCCTTTAACCAAAATTTCACCATCGTCGGCTATTAGCACGCTTACACCATCCAAAATTTTCCCAATCGTTCCTAATTTATATTTACCATAATTATTATTCGATATTAAAGGGGACGCCTCCGTAAGGCCATATCCTTCATAAACCGGGATACCTGCAGCCCAAAACGCCTTCAGAATAGACGGTTGAAGCGCAGCTCCACCACAAATAATCATTTCTAACCTACCACCCAAAGCTGTACGCCATTTCTTAAAAACCAGATCCGCAAGTTTTAACTTTAGCTTATACGACAATGAAAACTTTTGCGAGAGGTCATAATTACCCGCTACCTTTAAAGCAAATCCGAACATTGATTTTTTAACACCTTTCAACTGGCTCCCCTTCTCAAGAATATTGTCATAAATTTTTTCAAGAAGTAATGGAACTGCTGTCAACACGGTAGGTTTCACCTCCTGAAAATTCGCAACAACACTTGCAAGGTTCTCTGCATAATACACAGATATTCCAAGGTACTGGTATTTGTAATTAAGCATTCTTTCATAAACATGGCATAGCGGAAGGTAGCTTATTGTTTTATGAGAAGAATCCAGATTCATAGTTTTTGAGGCAGCAATAAAGTTGCTTACCAAATTGCTGTGCGACAGCATAACTCCTTTAGGAATATCAGTAGTTCCGGAAGTGTATATAATTGTGGCAACATCATCAGTCAGAACATCTGCTTTGCATTTTTCCAACAGTTTATCATCAATGCCTTCTGCTGCAGCTTTGAGATCATTGAAATGTAAAGCACCTTGCACCGTGTCAAATGTAAAAATTTTTGCATCCAATGAATTCTCACCAAGAACTTTTACAACTTTATTATATAAAACAGTGCTTGAAATAAAAATGATCCGGATATCAGCCTCTTTAAGTATATGTGCCAGCTCTCCATCAGAAATGGTAGGATAAACAGGAACATGAATTGCTCCGGTCTGCATAATGGCATGATCGACAAAATTCCATTCGGGTCTGTTGTTTGAGATGGTAGCTATCTTATCATTCTTCTTAACACCCAATGAAAGCAGACCCTTACTGACAAGGTCAATATTTTCACGATATTGATCAACTGTATAATTAATCCATTTCCCGCCTTTTTTTCCGGCAAGACAAATATCCTTATTATACTTTTCCTTGATAAAAGGGATAAGATCGAATATTCGTTTCACTTCCATAATTAAAGACAGTTATGAATTTATGTGAAGGAAATAATTAACACCCAGTGGTTCTTTCAGGACTGAAATATTTTTTTCTGCAGCACCTGCTTCAATTGCCAATTTTATTAAATGCTCTTTCGTGCGGTGAAATACTATCCATTTAAAAAGAAGCATATAATATTTTGATGGATTTGTTTCAGCAAGATTTCCAATAACAATTTGCCCGCCAGGGTTCAAGTTTTCGATTATAAGTTTTAACTTTCTTACAAAAAAATTATCATCAAAATAATCAAAAAGCCCGGCTGACCATATAAAATCGTATTTCTTCTGAAAATGGAATCTCAAAAAACTGGTGTTATAAAAATTAATTTTTCCAGAGTAATCTTTCAACAAATCGTTCGAAAAAGCAACTGCATCCTTATCATGTTCCACACAGTCAATCTGAATTTCAGCATTAGGATGCCTGGTAAAAAAAGTAAAAATATCGCGACAGGGGCCACTTGCGATATTAAGAAATGAAAATTCTTTTTTCTTTGTCTTTATAGTTTCTTCAAGAACTTCAATCAGGTATGGTATCCTGTAACGCACAGCTCTGGGTGCTTCACAACTATGAAAGTACCTGTCCCAATTCGCGAAATGTTTATCAGAAGTAACAAAACAAGTTTGAATTTTATCAACCAACTCAAAATCGCCTGCATATTTCCGTGGCTTATGATAAGTGTGACCATGAATAGTATCGACAGGAAATGCATTCCCAATTTCAGTATATATCTGAATTATTTCTGCTTCGGAATATTTTTTTTCTTCAATAGCTTTGCCTAATTCAAACATCCATTCATGGACAGAAGCCCATTCGTTTTCTGCGGGGCCACCGCGTTCAACAAGCGTTTTTAAAAAGTCAATATGTTCAGCCGCTGTTTTCAAATATTACTTTTTCGCATTTAATTCTTTTTTCGAATCCTCAGCCATCTGTTTATATTTCAAATATTTTATCTGATCCTTGTTGAAATAGTAATTACTAAGCTTAGTGGCTAGATTATAATTCGATGGAAATTTTTCCAGCGCAGTTTCATAATATTTCACTGCAGCAATTGTATCAGCCCGTTTTAATGAATATGTTCCAAGATTTATATATGGCGCATCAGCATCCGGATTGGATATCATCGACCTGTGATTGATTGCAACGGCACTATCGTAATTATCATATTGATTAAAATATATATTAGCCAGGTTGCTATAAGATCTGACATTATCAGGTTTCAGAGAAATATTTTTACGATAGCATATCATAGCACTATCATATTTACCAATCATTTCGTATGAATACGCCAGGTTAAAGTATGCTTCGGCATATTCTGAATTCATTGAAATAGCTTTTTTAAAATATGGAATACCTGTCTTATAATATTTATTTGCCAGTAATGTATCACCATTATTTTTTGCAGAACTGGCAAATACGGTAAAGTAAATTGTGCCAATATTATTATAAGAAGAAGAATATTCAGGATAAATCTTGATAGACTGATTGTAATAATCAATAATCAATTTTATTTGTTGATTTAAATCAGGTGGTGCCTGGCCTTTAAAAAGCGATTTATTCAATTCTGACATCATCTGCCCTGCAATTAAAGCATTCGCCTTTGCTGAGCTTTCAAGATATTTGATATCATTGGAATAAAGAGTCATGTGATCCTTCCAACTTGTATTTCGTGAAATTGTTTTTGCTGAAAACGCGATTAGTATTATGATCAAAGGCATTAATAGCTTCGTCCTGTCATTAAAGGAAATAAAGTTAAGTTTAGGATCTTTCTTCATAAACTTAAAAACGAAATAAGCGATAACTATACAAAAGCCCAATGATGCTGCATAAACAAAACGCTCCGCAACTATACCCATAGCGGGTTTTACAATGTTTGAAAACATTGAAATGCATATAAGGTAATAAAGAATGGCAAAAGAAAGAATATGCTTTTGCTTGATTTTCCAGACAGCAAAAATAAACAAGGCAAGATGTACGATAATTCCAAATATCACTATTGCATCACTCATATGCGAAATGGGAATTGTATCATATCCGTAATAGAATAATAATGGATGCGGGAAAAAAAGAATGCGGAGGTAAAACAATAAACTTACAATTCCTGTTGCGAAACGGATAAAGAAACTTTTGTACATGAACAAAGGGTTCTCAAAGAAGAACACAGCCCTGTCGGATTTAGGAAGAAATGTTTTAGGCCCATATCTTGATAATATAATGGCAATAAGAATAACTCCAAAAATCAGCGCCAGTTTTTTCCAGGATATATTGGTAAAGAAATATAATACTAATGGAAAAATTGCAAGAAATACCAGGGCGCTTGCTTTCGACAGATAAGCGAGGATATAAAAGAAAAAAGCCATGGCTAAACTGGTCCATGTACCTTTTTTCACATAGCTTATCAAATAATTCAGCGTAATGAAACTAAACATAAAGCTAAGCAATTCATCACGATTTTTAAGGCTTGCCACAACTTCCGTATGAACCGGATGCGCCAGAAATAAAACAACAATAAAAAACAAAAAGAGTTTATTATAATCCTGCATTAGTCGTTGCAAAATTTTAAAAAGCAACAGGCAAGTAAAAGTATAAATCAGAATATTAATAAAATGACTAACGTGCGGATTTGCGCCAAAAAACTGGTTCTCGATTGCAAAAGTAACTTTGACAATAGGTCGATATTCATATTTCAATTTTCCTTCGCTGTATAATGAAGTAAATATACCAGGGATAGCTTTTATTCCATTTTCAATTCGTTTATTGGTACTGGTCACCAATTCATCATCCATAGCATATTCGTTAGGGATGGTATTTCCATAAAGGGCAAAACATAAGCCGATGATAGTTGCTATCATCCAGTCTATTTTCCTTTTTGGTTTTAACAACTCAGGTTTAGGTTGCTGTTTTGCAGGTTGTTTTGGTTTGCCCTGGACCGGGTGTACTTTATTTTTTGCAGCTTTAGCCATATGTTACAAATACATTCAACACTCAACTTTCAAATTGAAAGATGCAGCAAGATAAGAATATTGAAAGTATCTGCAAAAAAAATCATCACGACTCAACAAAGTCGAGTTCGAGCCGAAGGTTGTCGATGATGAAATTCTGTCTCTCGGGTGTATTTTTTCCCATGTAGAACGAAAGCATTTCAGGTATACTGGATGTGCTTTTCAGAATCACAGGATCAAGGCGCATGCTTGGCCCGATAAAATGTTTGAATTCATCGGGTGATATTTCTCCTAGGCCTTTGAATCGTGTGATCTCAGGTTTTACACCAAGTTCACGCAGGGCCTCATGTCTTTCCTCATCGCTGTAACAATAAATTGTTTTTGATTTATTGCGTACACGAAAAAGTGGTGTTTGTAAAATGTACAGGTGGCCATATTTTACAAGGTCGGGGAAGAACTGAAGGAAGAAAGTAATAAGCAACAAACGAATGTGCATACCGTCAACATCAGCATCAGTAGCAACTACAATATTGTTGTAACGAAGGTTTTCAAGGCCATCTTCAATGTTAAGTGCCGACTGAAGCAAATTGAATTCTTCGTTCTCATACACTACTTTTTTGTTCATGCCGTAAGTATTGAGGGGCTTTCCCCTCAGGCTGAATACGGCCTGTGTATTAACATCCCTCGATTTGGTGATGGATCCGCTTGCAGAATCACCTTCAGTTATAAAAAGTGTTGATTCAAGTTTGCGTTCGTTGTTGCTGGTATAATGCAGCCTGCAATCCCTGAGCTTTTTATTATAGAGGCTCGCTTTCTTAACACTTTCCTTAGCGATCTTTTTAATATTGGCAAGTTCTTTTCTCTCCTTTTCCGATTGTAGAATTTTCCTCAAAAGTGCTTCGGCTGTTTCAGGATTTTTATGTAAAAAATCATCCAGTTGTTTTTTTACAATATCGTTGATAAAATTGCGGATGGTTTGCCCGTTGGGTTCCATATACTGCGATCCCAGCTTAGTCTTGGTCTGTGATTCAAAAACAGGTTCCTGGACTTTAATACTAATAGCAGCAATAATGGATGAACGTATATCGCTGGGTTCAAAATCCTTTTTGTAAAATTCACGTATGGTCTTCACAACAGCTTCGCGGAATGCAGCCTGGTGTGTGCCTCCCTGGGTGGTGTGAGTGCCGTTTACAAACGAATAATATTCCTCACCATACTGATTCTGGCTGTGTGTCATTGCCACCTCAAAATCATTTTCTTTTATATGGATTATAGGGTAAACCAGTTCTGTTCCGTTGATATACTTGGCAAGCAGGTCAAGCAAGCCGTTTTCGGCATAATAGCGCTGACCATTGAAGTAAATTGAAAGTCCGGTGTTCAGAAAAGCGTAGTTCCACAACAGGTTCTCGATATATTCAGTAATGAAATGATATTTCCCAAAGATCTTTTCGTCTGGAACAAACGTAACAATAGTACCATTGCGCAAGTCGGTTTTTTCTTCCTTGTATTCCTTGATCAACTCGCCATCCTGAAATTCAGCAGATTTTGATTTATTTTCACGTACCGACTGTATATGAAAATGCGAAGCCAGTGCATTCACAGCCTTGGAACCAACTCCATTGAGCCCAACAGTCTTTTTAAAAACTTCGGAATCGTATTTTGCGCCTGTATTTATTTTTGAAACGCAGTCCACCAGTTTTCCCAGTGGAATACCACGCCCGTAGTCTCTGATAGTTACTAATTGATCTTTTATGGTAATTTCAATCTTTTTTCCAAAACCCATGATGTATTCATCCACACCATTGTCGATAATTTCCTTGAGCAGCACATAAATACCATCGTCATGCGAAGCACCATCACCCAGTTTACCAATGTACATACCGGGTCTGAGCCTTATATGCTCTTTCCAGTCGAGGGAAACAATACTTTCTTCATTATAATTGCCAGACATAACCTAAAATTTTATGCGAAGTTACTAAAAATAAGGTTTCCAGCGCTTTTTTTGGGTGCTGAGATATTAACAATCGTTCAACTGGGAGTTGACAAGTAGACAAGATAGCAAGAAGATAAGTTTAAATGTATAAAATTAAGAATGAATACTTTAGAAATAGTTATTCGTTGTAATTCGCTTTCAACTTCATTATTTGAATGTGAATGTGTTTTGTAACTGGGACGGGCAAACTTAAACTCTCATATATCGGAATGTCTCGTAACTTTTTCAAAAACTCTTCATTATACGATCAACAAGAACAATAATTTAAAGCTAAATTTGTTTTTATAATTGATTTGCACTTTTTAAAACAGAACTCATGAAAAAATTTATTCTGCTCAGTGCCGCCCTCCTCTTCTTATCAGTTAAGTTTGTTTCGGCACAGAAACAGGATCCCTACACCTGCTTCTACCTCGATTACGACAACGATTCTATTGGAAAACTGCTGACAACCTCCATCGACAGCAGCATTAATTACCTGCTACTTGCAGGAGTGGAATCAAAGGAAGCGCTTGAACAAATCTTTTCAACCGTTTCCACAAAAGTTCGCATTAAAAAAATTGATATCATCAATTATTCCGATAATGCATTGCCGGCAAGTATTAAAGATTTTCAAAGTCTTACAGATATTACTTTTTCGGCCTGTCCAAACCTTAAATTTAAAAAGGTTTTCCGGGATCTTGCGAAAATTAAAAGTTTAAATTCCTTAACACTCGATGATAACGGAAGAGCTGAAACACCTGCAAACATAAGTCATTTAACAAATTTACAATCCTTAACAATTACAAATTACGATAATGTGGATGCTAGCAATCTGCTCGAAAATATTGCTACACTTCCGTTACTAAGGGATCTCACACTTGCTTCAAACAACGATATAAAACCTGCAGAAAACACCATCCTTCCAAAAGGCCTGAAAACACTGGATATTTCAGACAACGGACTGGGATACCTGCCATCTGCAATCTCGTCATTGAGAACTCTTACATCACTTAATATTTCTCTGAACAGCTTTACTGATCTTGAAAAACTAGTGAATCTCCTCGACAGCCTGCCTTTGAAAACACTCACCATTACCTGCTTTGATAAAAAAGATTCACTTCTCATTTTAAAATCATTTCCTGAAACGCAATTAGAAATAGCGATTTATCATGAGCTTCCGGGAAAATATAATGTTGCGTCCACAACTACAACAAGCATCAGCAATCCTTTGATTGAAAACTATTATAAAAATACAATAGTTGCGAAAGTTGGTCAGCCTGATAATGCTCGGAAAAGTTTTGCAGTGGACGTGAAGCAACCTACAACGCTTTATTATTACACAGGCACAAGCATGAAAATACCCGAGAACGCTTTTGTAGATGATGAAGGCAATGCGGTGAAAGGCACGGTCAACATACTTTATAAAGAGTATAATGATGCCGTGGATATTTTTGCAAACGGTATTCCGATGACTTATGACAGTGCAGGGGAAAAATTATTTTTTCAATCGGCGGGTATGTTCGAAATGTATGCAGTGCAAAATGACAAAATCTTAAAACTTGCTCCGGGCAAATCCATTTCACTCGACTTTGCAACCCTTGACACCAGTGCAGGATATAATTTTTACAGATTGAGTGAGCAGCAGAAAAACTGGGAATACAAACAAAGCCTGCAACAGAATTTCACTATCAGGAAAAGAAAATATTCTTCTGCTTTTCAGTATTATCCGGAGCTATATAACATGCGGTTCGATACCACTTCATTTACCGACAGGTATAATGATTCAGTGTATGCAAGAACATACAAATTACCCCGTGAATTCTTCAAAGCAAAATACAGCAAGGCTCTTGTGGGACATTTTTTTAAAGTGAAAAGAATTTACAAATACAATAAAAACAAGGAATATAAAAAGCAGGCGAATTTCATTCTGAACATTGAGAAGTACGCCGATTACAAAGAGCTTGCATGCTTCAAAAATTATGTGTGGGTTTACGACGGACCGTTGAATAAAAAAGAATTCAGCAAAAATTATGTTACACGAAAAAAATGGACAGATGTACGTATTGTCTATGAACCTTCGGAAAATGTTTTTAATATTGAACTGAAATCGCCGCACGAACTTGTTACATTGCAGGCCTACCCTATCAAACAGAACTATTCGACCGATTATGAAAAATATGCATCGGTGAACATGAAACTTGACAACAGGTATTCCAAATCACTCAAAAAAGTTCAGTCACGGTTTGATAATAATATTGCAAAACGCATTGCCCGTTTCCAGAAAAAAATATGGGAAAAGATTGATAAAAATAAAAGTCCTGAAGAAAAAGAAATGTCCAGGGACGAATGGATTGCCTATGCACAGAAGCGATATAAAGCAGTTCAGGACAGTACACAGAAAATACAGGCAACACAGTATATTGTCACAAGACCTTTGCAGATTGATGGTTTTGGAATATGGAACTGCGATCAGGAAATGCGCATGAAACAACCAGTTCAGATAACCGCTGAATTCAAAGATGTGTATGATAAATCTTTTGAACCAGCAACAGTTTTCGTAATTGATGAAACCATCAAAGGTGTATTGACTTATTACTTTTATTCAAAAAAAGGAGGCATCACCCTTGATCCCAATTCGGAAACTGCTCTTTATATTATTGATGTGAATGGAAAGGCTGCTGTTGTTGACAAAACGACTTTACGAAACGAACTCATCAGTCAGAAAGATAAGGACAGTTTTACATTTACAGCCGCTGAAATAAACGCCAGAACCTTTACCACCAGCGAACTCAGGAAGACATTGGGGTTTTAATAAACAAATTATAAAACCAATTATCACGAAGTAAAATATTAAAAGCCACTTGTAAAACAAGTGGCTTTTTTGAGATTGGTTAAACCCTGAAAGGGTTGAATAATATTTTCAATTATAAAAATTAAAGATCCGTAATATTAAATTTATGAATAATCACTTTCAAACCACTGGTACCAAAGCCAAAGTATCCCGGGGTCTTCCCTATACCCTTCACTTTGCAGCGCAGGTTCTGATAATATTCATAAGAGAATTTGATTTTATTATCATAAACCCGGAAGTAGATTGAACTTTTTCTATCGAAGAAAGATGTGCTTAGTTTCTTTTCGCCTAAAAGTTTGGAAACATTGTCCTTGATGTAATACATCTTAATTTCACTATCCTTTTTCGACATCTCAACCTGGTAATATTCATTATTGCTCGTCCTGTAATACACAACAAATTTACTTTTATCATCGCCCTTAATTGTTGACAAATCAAGTTTGAAAGAATATTTTCCAAATTTATAATTCGTCATTTCCATATATTTAAAATCAGCGTTGTCATCAAGCTGGGCACAGCCTTCATCCATCATGTACCATGGCTCGGGATGATCTTTGTCATTGCGGTAAGGATACCACCAAATAGATTTATAATCGAAATAATCTGAAATGGAAACATCAGTAATTTCATTGGTGTCGCGCGACTGAACTTTATTAAGAGATTCCGGCAACTTTGTTACATAAAGACTGTCGAACTCGCATTTTGCCGAAACAGAATAGAATCCTACTTTACCAATAGAAGAGATATTTGTTCTCGCTGAAATAACGCAGTTGGTATCCAGAAAGCAAAAGATCTTATTGTCTTTCAGAATTGCTGAAAGTCCGTACCACTGATCTTTTATCTCGAAGTCAAGTTTCTTTTCGTAAACAGTGACCCAGCCATAAGGATTGTTCAGGTGGTAGATCAATTTTACTTTCTGTGCATCTCTTGATAAATAAAAAATATAAAACCCTTCCCATGTGGATCTGAAGACAATTCCTGCAACACCTGATGTACGGGGTATTTTCACCTTTGCGGACACAGCATAATTCGTCCACATTGAATCGCCTAAAGTGATTGCATGTAGATAGTCATCCTCAAGAAACTGGTTCAGATGGCTGTCTTCAATAAACCATTCAGCATCCCTGTCATAATCACCGCCTGAATTCTGTTTCCAGTTTGCTATGCTGTCAGGCACTTCAAACCCTTCTGATTTCAATACATTCCCATCCGACACGTTTCGTGTATATAGATCAGTAAAAAATGCTTTGACTTCTTTTGGTGGTTGCTGATAGCATTTGCTGGTAGCCTCAGTAATTTCTTCAGTATCGTTTTTGTTTTTCTTTGAGGAACTGCTAACAGAAGGTTTGCTTTTATCCTCTTTTACAGAAGCAAATGTTGAAGGCCGTACAGGTGAAAATTTATATTTCATTGTATCGGGTTTCAAGAAAGCATTATTCGTAATGCATACATAAAAATCTTTCTTAATCATATAAACATTATGAAACCCGACACGCACATTAACTCCATACAATGGTGTGACACCAACTTTTTTGAAATCAATAAAAACATCAGCACCCGGGGGATCGGAAGTAAAACCTGATTTTACAGAATCGCTGAGTGTAGAGCGTTTGGTGAGATCAACATTTTTTAAAAGGTTCGTGAGATAATGCGTTGGAACACCAAAACTCAATTTAGTATCCCTGAGAATTGATGATACCACAGCAACCACTTTGCCATCTTCGCTTATTGCAGGACCACCGCTGTTGCCTGGATTTGCTTCTGCATCAAGCTGAAGTTTTGTAAAAACTCCTTTCTCGTCATGACGAATTGCTGAAATAATTCCTTTGGTCACTGAGATTTCAGGGCCATATTGCAACACTGCAAATTTTTCACCGAATGGAAATCCAAAAATCAATGTGGGAGAAGTTTCCATCAGCTTTGATGTGGAATCAAGCTCAATATAAGGAGTTGTAACGGTATCTTCAATCTGAAGAATTGCAAGATCGTCCTTCATATTTGCAGCAAGGATATAGGCTTTGTATTTTTTTAATTCCTTGCTTCCACTTTTACAAACAATAGAAATTTCTTTAATAGGTGCAGGATAATAATACCCTGAATAATCGCCCTGCAGTGAAGATTGAATCACATGGTAATTAGTTATCAGATGGCCATAAGGACTGATGAAGAAACCCGAACCTGAAGGAGTGTATTCATCATCGGTAGGAAGCCAGTCATGTTTTACCTGGATATAAACGGTTGCAGATTTTATCTTTTTAACCTGTTCTTCCGATAAAGTCTGGGAATTTGAAATGTTCTGAAAAAACATTAAGAGGGAAATAATCAAAAAGATTTTTTTCATTATGAAAAGTTTTAGTTTTTTTGGTTTTAAGTTTAATGTTCAATGTCCATTTATTATTAGTATTGTAAACTGTCGACTGCAGACCGACTATCATGCTCACCGATTACTGATTACTAATAACACAACTCTTCCAGGACCTTCGGACGCTGGAAGGCTGTGCAGACTGCTTACTGCTGACTGCCTACTGCCAACTTTTTCACTTCCCCGTTGTTTCAATAACCTTAAATTCTGTTCTTCTGTTAATGGCTCTGCCTGCTTCGGTATCGTTCGTTTCAATCGGTTTTGTTTCTCCATATCCTTTATAGGTAAGGCGTTCTTTTGCAATACCTTTTGACAAAAGATAATCATATACAGCTTTCGCCCTGTTTTCAGAAAGGACCTGGTTGTATTTATCATCACCCACATTATCGGTATGCCCACTGATTTCAATTTTCAATTTTGGATTTTTTATCAACAGATCAAACAATTTCTCAAGTTCAGCAGTTGATGCTGTTTTCAATTCAAACTTATCGGTATCAAAGAAAATATTTTTAAGTATAACGATCTCATCTTTCTTTATTGGCTGAAGAGGAATATCCTTCAGGAAAGGATCAGAGTTGGAATGTATTCCTGTAAGCGTGAAATTTTCCGAATAGAATAAATAACCATCTTTTGAAACATTCAGAGCGTAATCTTTTTCAGTAGGAAGACAAACCAGGAATTCTCCGGAAACCGCATCAGAGAATGACTTGGTGTAAATTTCACCAGTTGAAAGATCGATGAGTTCAAACTTTGCCTCAAGCTTTTCTTTTGTAACCTTGTTGAATACCGTACCTATCAGATAGGTGACTCTCTTTGGTCTTGCTTTTTCATAAAGCGGAAATGAATAAATATCCATTCCACCTTTACCGCCATCACGGTCAGAAGCAAAATATGCAAGGTCACCAAAAGAGTTAACAATAAGATAACTTTCGTCAGCATATGTATTGATAGGATAACCAATATTAACTGGTTTTGTCCATTTTCCAGCGGTATCTTTCCTCGAATAAAAAATATCAAAACCACCCAGGCCCTGATGCCCGTTTGACGCAAAATAGAGGGTTTGATCATCAGGATGGATGAATGGTGCCATCTCCCCTTTTGCAGTATTTATTGAATCGCCAAGATTTACTGGAGTTCCCCAAACATCTTTATCGTCCTTAGTCGTTTTCCAAATATCCATCCCACCTTTACCGCCATTCCTAGCACTTGTGAAATAGAGCGTATTTCCATCAGAAGAAATTGATGGCTGAGAATCCCAGCGGTCGGAGTTTACCACGGTACCCATATTTTTAGGGATAGTCCAGGCATCACCTATTTTTTTTGAAAAATAAATATCGCAGCTTCCAACACCATCATCACGGTTGCAGGCAGTAAAATAAAGAGATTTCCCATCAGGAGATAAACATTGAGCTCCTTCGTTACCATTTGTATTGACGGGTGGTCCAAGATCCTTAGCTTTGCTCCATGTACTGTCGTTTACTTTTTTGCAAACGTAAAAATCTTCTTCCTCAACATTGTTTTGGTTAATTGTGTTTTCATCCTTTGGTAACCGACGCGTAATGACCAGTACTTTTTCATCAGCAGTAATAGACGGCAGATATTCACTGTACTTTGAATTAACGCTATCACCAAGATTCAATGGATTGAAAGGAACCGGATTATTCACCGCGGTGATTCCAAAATCACAATCCTTAAGCAGAGATTGTGCACGTTTAACATTGACAATATTTGCATTCTTATTATTTACGAAACCTGTAAGATGTGTTTTTGCATCCGCATATTTACCGGTAAATAATTCAAGCATACCAATGTTCAGATAATTATTAGCAAAGAAATCGGGATCAAGATCAATGGCAATTTTATAGTTGGAAATAGCGAGTTCATATTTCTTAAGGTCCGCGTAAATATCCGCTTTCAGCATGTATGCTTCAATAAACTTTTCATCTAATTTTATTGCATTGTCGAGCTCTTTCAATGCATTGTCGTTATCATACTTATCATAGTATAACGTAGCCTTTTCGTAAGCCTTAATCGCTTTCTCCGATTTAGTGGAATACTTGTATTTATTTTCCTGGGCTTTGCAGGATGTTGCAGAAATTATCAGCAGAAAAGATAAGAAGAAAAGAGAATATTTCATTGCATCAGTTTGATGTAAAGTTAAGGAATATTCATATACTTATGCGACTGCAATGAAATATTCCATTTCGGATTTTTCAAAATATAATCAACAATAAGAGGAATCATTTCTTTACGCCTGCTCCACTCCGGCTGCAACAAAAGCTTTGCACCGTTTTTTATGAATGCTGCATTTTCTTCAGCCCATTCGAGATCAGATACCTCATGTATAATAACTTTAAGTTCGTTCGCTTTAGTATATAATTCAGGAAGAGGAGGTGATTTTTTTTTCGGGGATAAACATATCCAGTTCCATTCTCCGCTTAACGCAACAGAACCTGATGTTTCAAGATATGTTTCAATATTATTTTTTTTTAGTTCAGCGCAAAGGTAATCAAGGTTGTATTGAAGAGGCTCTCCACCTGTTACCACCACCGCTTTTGCAGGGCAATGCTTTATGTTCTCAATCACGGCATCTGTTGATGAAGGTGGCCACAGGTCAGCATTCCAGGATTCTTTGATATCGCACCATCTGCATCCAACATCACAGCCACCAATTCGTAAAAAGTAAGCAGCTTTTCCTGTATTGTTTCCCTCACCCTGAATTGAATAGAACTCTTCCATTACGGGCAGCATCCTGCCTTGCCTCAACAATTCTATTTCATCCGGGTTTTTCATTTTTATTTGGAGAATTACTTTTGCAGAAAAAGAAATTAATAAACTTCTTTTTTAGAAGCTCTCAATGTGTTCATCAATAATCCGATAATTGTCATAGGGCCAACACCACCGGGAACAGGGGTTATCAGGCTGCATTTTTTTGACACTTCATTAAATGCAACATCACCTTTCAATCGAAAACCCGATTTAGTTTCTGATGATTCAATACGGTGCATTCCAACATCAATCACAACTGCGCCTTCTTTAACCATGTCGCCTTTTATAAATTCCATTTGACCGATTGCTGCAATTAAAATATCTGCCTGGAGGCATATTGATTTCAGGTCTTTTGTTTTGCTGTGGCACAAGGTTACTGTGCAGTTTGCATTTTTATTATTTCTTGACAGCAGAATACTTATAGGTGTTCCGACAATATTGCTTCTTCCAACAACCACGCAATGTTTACCAACGGTATCAACTTTGGAACGCTCTAGCAATTGCATGATTCCGTATGGTGTAGCAGGAACATGGCCCGGAAGATTCAATACCATGTTTCCGATATTCACAGGATGAAATCCATCCACATCTTTTTCAGGGCGTATTGCTTTTATAACCTTTTCAGGTGAAATATGTTTTGGTAATGGGAGCTGCACTATGAAACCGTCAACCTCATCATCGTTATTCAGAAATTCAACAGCAGCAAGCAAATCCTTCTCCTTTATGGTTTCAGGGTACCTGTACACTGATGATACAAAGCCAACTTCCTTGCATGCTTTTTCTTTATTAGCAACATAGGTTTGGCTTGCAGGATCTTCTCCAACAAGTATTGCAGCCAGATGAGGAAGTTTCTTATCATCATCTATCATCTTTCTTACCTCATTTGCAATCTCAGCCCTGATATCTTCAGCTATTTTTTTACCATCAATTAATTTCATTATTCAAGAATTGTTTGTCGTTCGTAGTTTGTTGTTCCTAGTCAGTAGATATGAGTTAGGAGTCGGGAGTCAGCAGTTTGATTTCATCCATTGCATACTAATGACCGCCAACTGTTGACTGCCTACTTCCGTCCCTGGTTTTTCATCATTTGCATCATTTTACTTTTATTTCCACCGCTCATCATCTTCATCAGTTTGCGTGTGTCTTCAAATTGCTTTATAAGTTTATTTACTTCAGTAATATCCGTCCCACTTCCGATTGCAATTCTCTTTCTTCTGCTGCCATTAAGTATTTCAGGGGTTTCTCTTTCGGCAGGTGTCATTGCATGAATAATTGCTTCAATGCCTTTAAATGCGTTATCGTCAATGTCAACATCCTTCAAAGCCTTGCCCATTCCGGGAATCATGCCCATAAGGTCTTTCATGTTTCCCATCTTTTTTATCTGCTGAAGCTGTGATAAAAAATCGTCAAAATTAAACTGGTTCTTCTGAATCTTCCGTTGCAGTTTTTGTGCTTCTTCAGCACTGAACTGCTCCTGTGCCTTTTCAACAAGAGAAACAATATCGCCCATTCCTAAGATACGATCGGCCATACGTTCGGGATAGAACACATCAATAGCATCAAGCTTTTCACCGATACCCACAAATTTTATCGGTTTGTTCACTACCGATTTTATTGATAACGCAGCACCACCACGTGTATCACCATCAAGCTTGGTGAGTACAACACCTTCAAAATCCAGCCTGTCATTAAAAGCTTTTGCCGTATTCACAGCATCCTGCCCCGTCATTGAATCCACCACAAACAGCGTCTCCTGAGGGTTCACAGCCTTTTTAATGTTGGCAATTTCATCCATCATCTGTTCATCAATAGCCAGGCGACCAGCTGTATCAATGATTACAGGATTATAACCCATTTCACGGGCATGCGTAATTGCTTTTTTTGCAATTGAAACGGGATCGTTATTTCCTTCATCGGTAAAAACTTTTACCTGAATTTGTTCACCCAGAACTTTTAACTGATCAATAGCAGCAGGACGATATACATCGCAGGCAACAAGCAAAGGATTTCTGCCACGCTTTGACTTTACAAAGTTTGCTAGCTTGGCAGAAAAAGTTGTTTTACCAGATCCCTGTAAACCGGCAATCAAAACAATTGCAGGACTTCCCTTCAAATTTAACTCTGCCATCTCTCCGCCCATCAAGCCGGAAAGTTCATCATGAGTTATCTTAACCATCAATTGGCCCGGGGAAACAGAAGTCAGCACATTTTGTCCAAGCGCTTTTTCTTTTACCTGTTCAGTAAATGATTTAGCGATTTTATAATTTACGTCAGCATCAAGCAATGCCTTGCGGACTTCTTTCAGCGTTTCAGCAACATTTATTTCAGTAATCCTGCCCTGGCCTTTTAATAATTTAAACGCCCTATCGAATTTTTCACTTATACTTTCAAACATCGTTTACCTAATTTTGTTAAGGTTGCAAAGTTAACCGCAAATTTTTTAAAAGAAAATTTTTATTTCAAGAAATCGCATCATTATTTTTTGTGATCAGGCAGACTTGTCCACCACTTTGGGAAGTGTCGAAGTCGACCCTTGTAACACTCTTCGACACAGACACATACTCACAACCCGCTGCAATGTCTGGCTCTGAGTGGCATTTTGGTTTGCGAAATAGCACAAGCTTATTACCTTTGCCCAATTATCAAACTTATGTCCCAAGCTTTTACAGCGCAGCTTAATCTTAATGAAAGAAGGGCATTTCGTCTTCACCTTTCTTATTCCCTGATTGAAGGGATCATCCTTGGCGTGCTGGCATTAAACGAATTTGTTTTTATATGCAGCATAAAAGGAAGCGATTATCAATTGGGAGTATTGTTTCAGCTTACTACTGTATTGCTGATCTTCGCAGTTTTATTTCATGAATTGTTAAAACGCTATGGGAATAAAAAGAAACTGCTTCGTATTGTAGCTATTGTTACCCGACTGCCTTTGGTACTGCCTTTCTTCTTCCCTACTAATCCTGAAGCATATATCAACAATCCGGCATATCATTATTACTTTCTTGGAATTTTTCTCATATATTATTTTGCAAACCCTATTATTTTCCCTTCTATAAACCAACTTTTAAAAAACAGTTACCAGCACAAACATTTCGGAAGACTCTACACGCTTGCAACAACATGGAATAAAATTGTAATGATGGCAGTAACTTTTTTATACGGCATGCTGCTGGATTATGACTATTATGCCTTCCGTTATGTATTTCCAATTGCTGCAATACTGGGAATTGTTTCAGTTTACCTTTTGACACAAATACCTTATGTGGAACAACCGCATTACGACAGGAATTCAAAACTTTTTCAGTCCATTAAAGAATCGATAACAGGAATGTTAAAAATTCTGAAAGATAATAAACCTTATAAACACTTTGAAGTTGGATTTATGCTTTACGGCTTTGCCTTTATGAGCACAGTAAGTGTCATTACAATATTTTTCTCAAGACAGCTCGAACTTAATTATACAAGTGTGGCTTTTTACAAAAATGGATATAATATATTAGCAATATTTCTTCTACCAATTTTTGGAAGACTTATCGGACGTATTGATCCGCGCAGGTTTGCAGCCATCACTTTTTTTTCAATGTTGATTTTTCTTTTATTCCTTGTGCTAACAGAACAATTTCCATTTTTCACATATATTGGCAATATCAAGCTCTATTACATGTTGATTTTTTACATGATCGGGCAAGGATTTTTTGCTGCAACAATGGGAATTCTGTGGAGTATTGGTTCAGCGTATTTTTGCAAGAAAGAAGATGCTGATCTGTATCAGGCGGTGCATCTCACTCTCACAGGTGAACGTGCATTATTTGCACCGCTGCTAGGCGTTTTATTTTACAACCTGATCGGATTTTCAGGAACATTTATAATAGCTGCATTAGCAATTGCAGCAGCTATTTTTGTAATGTTCTGGTCGTTGAATAAAGAATAAAAAACAGGAATAAAAAAACTAAGCTTCTGCTTTTTTATTACGTTTTCTTACCAATTCATCCAGAACTATTTTGCGCATGCGAATTGACTTTGGTGTGACTTCAACATATTCATCACCCTTTATGTATTCCATAGCTTCTTCGAGAGAAAACTTAACAGCAGGTACAATAAAAGTTTTTTCATCAGAGCCAGAAGCGCGCATATTGGATAATTTTTTTGTCTTGATCAAATTAATCACCAAATCATCGGCGCGAGAACTCTCACCTAATATCTGACCTTCATAAACATCATCATTTGGTTCAATAAAGAACTTACCCCTATCCTGCAATTTATTTATGGAATAAGCTATAGCAGTGCCAGTTTCCATTGCAATCAGAGAACCATTGACACGTGTTGGTATTTCGCCTTTCCATGGCTCATAAGCTTTAAAACGATGTGCTATTACTGCTTCTCCTTCAGTAGCGGTAAGAATATTATTTGTGAGTCCGATAAGTCCTCTTGCAGGAATGCTGAATTTAAGGACGATGCGGTCGTTGCGGGTTTCTATACTAAGGATGTCGCCTTTTCTTCTTGACACAACTTCAATCACTTTTCCTGAAAATGCTTCGGGCACATGAATAGTAAGCGATTCAACAGGCTCATGTTTTACACCATCGATTATTTTTTCAATAACCTGTGGTTGTCCCAATTGAAATTCATAACCTTCACGACGCATTGTTTCAACTAGTATCGATAGATGTAATATTCCCCGACCGTATACCAGTAGCTTTTCCGGTGATTCAGTATCAACAACTTTTAGTGCAAGGTTTCTTTCTGTTTCCCTGTAAAGCCTGTCTCGTAAATGCCTCGAGGTAACAAAGGTTCCTTCTTTACCCGCAAAAGGAGAATTGTTTATAGTAAAAACCATGCTCATGGTTGGTTCGTCAACATGAATAGGTGCAAGACCTTCAGGATTTTCAAAATCAGCAATGGTATCGCCAATATCGAAATTTTCTGTACAAAGCACAGCACAAATTTCTCCTGCACCTACTTCGTATTTTACCTTTTCTTTGCCAAGTCCTTCGAAGAGGTAAAGTTCTTTGATCTGCGATTTAACAATGCTTCCATCATTTTTTACAATAGAAACCTGCTGTCCCATTTTCAATGAACCACGAGAAATACGCCCAACAGCAATACGTCCGACATATGAAGAATAATCAAGCGATGTGATTTGCATTTGCAATGTGCCGGGAATTTTGGCAGGTGGCTTGAAATATTCAATTATGGTATCGAGGAGAAAACTAATATCTTTTCCTGGATTTTGCCAGTCGGCCGACATCCATCCTTGTTTCGAAGAACCGTATACAGTAGGAAAATTGAGTTGTTCTTCAGTTGCATCAAGACTGACCATTAAATCGAATACTGCTTCCTGTACTTCATCGGGAGAACAATTCGGCTTGTCAACTTTGTTAATAACAACAATAGGTTTCAGGCCAAGTTCCATAGCTTTTTCAATTACAAACCTTGTCTGTGGCATTGGTCCTTCAAATGCATCAACAAGTAATAACACGCCATCGGCCATGTTAATTACACGTTCCACTTCACCACCAAAATCAGAATGGCCGGGGGTATCAATAATATTTATCTTAACCCCTTTATATCTTACAGAAACATTTTTTGCAAGTATAGTAATTCCTCTTTCCCTCTCCAGGTCATTCGAGTCGAGGATCAGGTCACGCACCTCCTGATTATCCCTAAATAATTTTACCTGATACAGCATACGGTCCACCAAAGTGGTTTTCCCGTGATCCACATGTGCTATTATAGCAATGTTCCTTATTTCCAACTCTTCACTCATTAAAATCCCTTCATTAAAAGAATTTGCAAAAGTAGTGTTTATTATGCTTTGTTTTACAAAAGCTTAGAACAATCTAGAATAATAAAATGCTGAAAGGAATTTAAACTAAAGAAAAATATGGAACTGTAAAATAAAAAAAGCATGTAGAAACCTGCTTACTATATAGAGCGTATGGGACATATATCTAACTCTTTTATAGCAGATTTTGAGTTAATAGTTAAATTAATGAAAAAGATAAAAAAATCACATTGTGCTTTACACAATCGCTTGATTACCTGAATAAATAAGTGTAAAATATAAAAACCGAGTAGCAGCAATAATGAGGGAGTATCCTGGTGCCCCCAACGAGCTGGCACCGGCTGGCTGACTGATGATGTCGGGCATGTCTGTGAAATAATAATTCTATTGAACTTTTGTAACCCATCAATTTCATGTCCTTGTTTCAAAACAAATTTTCACAAGGTGAAGCAGGATAACCGAAAATAAATATCGTAAAAGGATTCTAAAACTAAATCCAAGTCCTTATGAAGAAAACTGAAACATTGATGGAAATTGCTTGTCGGGAAATTGCAGGCTTTAAAGATTTGTACGCTAAACTGGATCAGAAGATAATACTTTCCAGCCATAGCAGAAGTACATTTAAAAATTACGGTCGTAAACTTGCACACTTTTGTTTTCATTTCAATGCATTGCCAAATGAAGTGAGTGATGAGCAAATCAATGAGTACCTTGCAGACCTAGCTCGAAGCTCCAAAACGCCATCACGTAGTGCATTCAAGCATACCATTTACGGATTGAGATACTATTTCAGATTCATGAACCTTCCCAACCGGGCTATATCATTACCAGTTCTTCCTTATGAAAAAAAACTGCCGGCCGTACTAAGCAAACAGGATTGCAGACGTTTATTTAATGCTCCAATTATTTTAAAATACAGGATAATTCTCAGTATGATTTACTCTGCAGGTTTAAGATCAGGAGAACTTAGCCGCTTGAAGATTTCCGATGTCGATTCTGGAAGAATGATGATTCATATAAGACGTTCGAAAGGATACAAAGACCGATATGTTCCATTATCAAAAATGTTGCTTTCAGAATTACGAAAATATTACAAGTCGTACAAACCCTTAGAATATTTATTTTATGGGAAAGAAAAAGGAATGCCATTTAGTCCTAACGGGCTCCGATGGTTATTAAAAGAATCAGCAAAAAAAGCAGGGATAATTAAAACGGTATGTGTGCATACCCTTCGTCACAGCTATGCAACACATCTGCTTGAAGACGGACTTGATATTGTAACTATAAAGCAATTGTTGGGACATGCGTGCATTGAATCAACACTGAACTATCTCAACATTGCCATACCAGAAAAAATAAATGCTTTCAGCCCTTATGATACTTTGTATAATGACTCGGAACCATGAGTCAGTAGGAATTATTCAGCAATCTGGAGAAAGATAAAGAACCAATATTATTTTAATTTGGGAATAATTTAATATAGGTGAAGGTAACATAGAGTTATGCGTTCGTTCTACTTGATTGTTCACCCTTTCACAAGTTTTTTCTATAGTTTAATAAATTTTAATAGAGGCTGTTTACTGTTTTTTAGCCGAATAAAGTAAAGCCCATTTGGTAAATCTGCGATACTAAGGGTTGTTGTTCCTGATGCATCTATTACTTTTGTTAAATGTCCGATTGCGCTATAAATTTGAATCTTTTCCTGTACAGGGTGTTTCATAAATTTAATAGTAATGGTTTCCGATGCAGGGTTTGGAAATATACTCCAGAATAATTCCTGGTCTCTTTCCTCAATACCAATTACTCCACAATCATATTCAAGAAGGGAATATGTAGTATCTAAAGGACAATTGGAGTTTGGGTTGATAACTTTACATTCGTATTTTCCTGATGTATATATAAATAACGTGTCTTCATTGGTCATAAATAGTAAAAGCGTATCATTTTTATACCATAGTATATTTTCTGAACCGGATAGAAAACCGTTTATATGTAATACAGCAAATGCTACTGTATCCCCTATGCAAGGGTCACCCAATGCATCAAAGTAATAACCGGACCATTCAGCATTTTCAGCAAATACTTCTGATAATTCAGAACAACCATTAAAAGTAGAAATAACGGAAAATCCCGAAATAGAATATTGAGAATAATCCGGTAAGTATTGGTTGGTTTCAGGTAAAGGAACTCCATTAGCAAACCATTGATAGGAATCTGCTGCTTGTGTCCAAAGTGTATCATAATTGCACAACCATGGAAGAGTTGTATAAATGGTTGGTGTATGGCTGCAGAATTGAATAATTGTATCCGCAAAGCTGGTGTGCAATCCTTGCAAATCACAATTTGTTGTCGTTAATGAGACCGTGTATGTTCCGCCAGTTAAATAGGAATGTATTGGATTTAGTGTGGAAGATGTATCGCCATCTCCAAAATCCCAAAAATATATTTGCCGAACATCTTGGTTTATTGGGTTAAAAATTACTTCATTAATACCAGAGCCTATGTGATAGCTAAAATTAGATTTTGGTGGTCTCTTAAAATCCCACAATTGTAAACTGTCGAATACTTGTGTTTTGACCGCATTTTTTATTATGGAAGCATCGCTAGCATTTAATCCAAAATTATAAGTAATCAATGTAGGATCTTTTTTAAATAGGGTTGCATAAAAGCAACATGCAGCAGCATAAGAACCCGCTGTTGAAGGATGACTTTCATCCGGTTGATACAATTCAAGGTTAGGATAATTTTGTCGCAGGTAATTCCACACAACTGAAACAGGAGAAACTTCACCATTAATAAAAGCTGTGAGGTTTAAATAACGGTTCCTTATGGTAGTGTCCATACCTTGATAAGTGCACATTACAGGGAAGGTAACACAATTTGATGAATCTCCGTTTTTTCTCCCCCAGGTCATAAAGGGCATTGTTACTGCACATGGATTATATTGTTTTATCAGGTTATATAAAGCTGAGCCACCATTGTTAAATTGATTGTATAACGTAATAGGCTCCTGGCTTTGTCCCTGAATAACTACATAATCCCAACCACCAGTCATTATTTTATTTTGACTGACAGCATCAGTACTATGATCTATTAATTGATATCCTCCGGGAGTATAACTATCAAAAACTAAAGTATCTGCGGCTGACAAGGCAACATCATGCACAATTTGTGGTAAATTATTAACCCCAGTATAACTGTTTCCAAGGAACAGAACTTTATAATTGAGTTGAGCTTTTAATTCATATCCTGAAATACAGAAGAATGATAAAAACAAAACGATAACAAAATGATTTATCTTATTTATGGTTGAATGTTTTCGCAATCCGTAAGAAACAAAAGTGAAAACTGTTGCAATAAATGTCAAGGTTGTCTTTGTTTTGTTTCTCATTTTTTACTGTTTATTTCTTGCAGTCAATTTGAAGTTCCGATGTCGCCCAAGCATGACGCATAACGAGCAGTGGCTTCTTTAAGTGCCGCAATAGAAAGCACTTTCCAGTCTGCCGTGATTAAGATTCAAATATACAACAAAGTTCCCGTCAACCACCAAACGCGGCATTAAAGAAGACACAAGTTAGGCAACGTACTACCAAATAAAATCTCTTCCATATAACATCATTAATTCTTCGTTCCGAAGATTACACATGTTGTCACTCCAAATTTTTCTTGCAAATTCAATAAAAATTGGAGGTAATGAATCAAAGTCATGAGAATTTTCATAACGTCCAATTGTCAAATGATTATCGTATGCATCTTGCGAATTGTATTTTCTGCCCTTGCTGAGATATAATTTTTCAAGATCATACTCAAATTTCTTTAGATTAGTAGTATCTGTAATAGATTTTATTGGGCAACAAGAACGGAAGTACATTTGACCATTCAATACACAATTTCTATAACCGTCATTAAATACTAATTTCATGTCTGGTGGTTGGACGTCACTTGAAAATTGATTACAAAAAATATGTATCGTTTCAGCAATGCCATTTGAATCTAAGTCAGTAACGGTATTCGAATTAAATAATAATGAAGCCCAGGTCGGGATCATATATGTGCCTCTAACGGAATCAGTATATTGACAATAAAGTTTATAAAATTGATTTTGTTTTACATAACGGTTAATAAAAAAAAATGTTTTCCAAAAAAAAGCTGTCCCGTCTGGAAAGTATAATATTTTTGGACCTATCCTTGAAACGATTAAAAGATTTTGTCCATTTTTGTCAGTCCACTTTTTCCCTTCAATAAATTTTCCTTTATATAGAGTGTCGCTAGGAATCGAATCTTTTGTAAGATTGCAGACATTAAAATATTTGTCTTGACAATGTCCACAAGTGCAGGTCAGAATTAATATAAATAGAATATATATTCTCATGTCTTAGTATGTTGCCTAGCGCGACTGTGTTATTTTGAGTGGCGGACTGTCAGACGGAGTCGGACGAGTCTGCCGTGATAAAATTATTAAATTACTAATCGTTCCACCGTCAACCACGAGCCATTAAAATAACACAAAGTTAGCCACTGTTATGTTTTGTTATATGTCACGTTTACTGTCTTAGAATCATATTCTTTCCCTTGTTTTACAACAACAGTAACTTTCTCAATCAACCCATCAATGTT